>JAESFX010000091.1_pt1 | contig 130684 bp, 113 predicted proteins | sample 9269501 | NCBI WGS metagenome assembly JAESFX01 (sample SAMN14515570, study PRJNA621655) | algae metagenome | isolation source: Desmonostoc geniculatum HA4340-LM1 and co-occurring heterotrophs from cave... | place: USA: Maniniholo cave, Kauai, Hawaii | collected 2009-07-28
CTCATAGAGCGCGGTCTGTTCAGGTGTGCGGAACGGGTTCAGCGCCTGCATGCAGCCCAGCGACCAGCGGCGGAAATCCTTGCGGTCTGCGGCGTTAATGCCGAGCAATTCGGCCATCACCGTGGTCGGTAACGGCGATCCGAACACCTGCACGAAATCGAACTCGCCAGTCTGCGCCTCGATATCGTCGGCAAGCTCTTTTGCGATTTGCTCGATGCGCGGCGTCAGCGCATCGACCGAGCGCTTGTTGAATGCCTTCAGCACCAGATTGCGCTGCCGCGCATGGTCGGGATCGTCGAGCATCAGCAGCGACAATTCCTTGCTGTTCTGCCCGTACAGCGTCTTGGTGAAAGTGCCGTCATTGGCCTTGGCCGGATCGACCACCAGAGCACGGTTCTTGACCAGCGCCTCGACCTCCTGCCCGCGCGTGAAGAAATAGCGGTTCAGTTGCTGGTCGTGATGTACGGGATCGTCGGCGCGCAAACGGTCGAGCGGCACCCACGGCGTTTCGCGATAGGTCGGGTCCAAGGCCGAAAGCTGGTAACCGGTTGGGAGCGGCAATTCTTCGTCGGACATGCGTGGCTTTCGGCTGATCTGGTTTCAGCCCCGACTATCGCAACAGCAAATAGATGCCAACAATAACTGCACCGTCACCCTGAACTTGTTTCAGGGTCCATTTTGCTTCTCAGCGCTTCGGTTTCGGTTGCACGATAGACCCTGAAACAAGTTCAGGGTGACGGGGAATTAGAAAGCTCGATTAGCCCTCAACGACAGCAAATAAATCATGCTCGTCGGCATCCTCGATCATCACATCGACGATGTCGCCCGATTTCAGCGTCGCCGCGACATCGCGCAGATAGACATGGCCGTCGATCTCCGGTGCATCGGCCTGCGAACGGCCGGTTGCTCCGATGCTGCCATCCTCATCTGCTTCGCCGATTTCGTCGATGATGACGGGCAATGTGCGCCCGACCTTTGCGGCGAGTTTGGCTGCGCTGATTTCGGCGGTTTTCTGCATGATGCGTTGATAGCGTTCTTCCTTTACCTCTTCAGGCACCGGGTTGGGTAGCGCATTGGCCTGTGCGCCTTCGACGGGTTCGAAGCGGAAGGCGCCAACGCGGTCGAGTTGGGCTTCTTCGAGCCAATCCAGCAGATATTCGAAGTCCGCCTCGGTCTCGCCGGGGAAACCGACGACGAAGCTAGAGCGGATCGCGATGTCGGGCGCAATCGCGCGCCAGCTTTTGACGCGCTCGAGCACTTTGGCTTCGTTGGCGGGGCGCTTCATCGCCTTGAGGACATTGGGCGCGGCGTGCTGGAAGGGGATGTCGAGATAGGGCGTGAGCAACCCTTCGGCCATCAGCGGGATGATCGCGTCGACATGCGGATAGGGATAGACATAATGCAGGCGCACCCACGGCGCGCGGCCCTCGGCAGTGCGCAGGCCGCCCAATTCGCGGGCAAGGTCGGTCATATGCGCGCGGACTTCGCGCCCCTTCCAGTTCTGCGTTTGATGGCGGATATCGACGCCATAGGCAGAGGTATCCTGCGAAATGACGAGCAGTTCTTTCGTCCCTGCTGACACCAGCTTTTCAGCCTCGCGCAATACCGCGTCGATGCGGCGGCTGGCGAGTTTGCCGCGCAAGCTGGGGATGATGCAGAAGGCACAGCTATGGTTGCAACCTTCGGAAATTTTCAAATAGCTGTAATGGCGCGGAGTGAGTTTGAGACCGCCTTCGGGCACCAAATCGACAAAGGCTCCGCGCGCAGGCGGCGCGGCTTCGTGAACGGCCGAAACCACATCCTCATATTGATGCGCGCCGGTGATCGCCAGCACCGACGGGAAGCGCGCGCGAATGACTTCTGCCTCATTGCCCATGCAGCCCGTAACGATGACCCGCCCGTTTTCGGCAATCGCCTCGCCAATGGCCTCCAGGCTTTCTTCCTTGGCCGAGTCGAGGAAGCCGCAAGTATTGACCAGCACTACGTCCGCACCGGCATAATCGGGCGACAGGCCGTAACCGTCGGCGCGCAGCTTGGTGAGAATACGTTCGCTATCGACCAGCGCCTTGGGACAGCCAAGCGACACCATGCCCACGCGGGGCGCTGCTTTGATTTGAGTTGCCATGATGGCGGCGCGCATAGCGGCTTTGTGCGCACTTGTCACGGTTGGCGATGCGGCGCATGATACGCGCACTGATTTTGGGGGAGGATTTCGATGGCAAACGCAAATTTACTGGCGATTCTGGTGGCCGCTGCGGCAGGCTTTCTGGTCGGCGGCATCTGGTACGGGCCTTTGTTCGGCAAGGCATGGATGACCGAACATGGCCTGACCGAAGAAGAACTGAAAAATGCCAATATGCTGAAGATTTACGGGCTGACTTTCGCCTTTTCGGTCCTGTCGGCGGTGTTCCTCGGTCATTTGCTCGCGCATTTCGGGACGATGAGCGCGCGATCGACGATGATGATTTCGATCGGTGTGGCGTTGGGTTTCATAGTGCCCGCCATCGGCACAAATTATCTGTTCTCTCGCATGTCGGGCAAGCTGTTTGCCATCGATGCTGGCTATTGGCTGCTTTTCTATGCCGCGATGGGCGTGGTGTTCGTTCTGCTCGGGAGCTAGGCGTTCTGTGACGGCATGATTTGCACGATCAGATCGCCAGCCATCAGCTTCTGCGCCTCGGCCTCCCAGAAGCCATAATTCTTGCCGTTCCGGTACAGGCGCACGCCGACACCGTCGGGAAGGTCGCGCAGTCGCGTGCCGATCTCGCCCGGCGCGACTGACCGCTCCTTGATAATGACCTGTCCGCCAACCGATGCGAGATCGGACAGATATTCCGAAATATGCTCGCCGTGGCACGAGCTTGCCAATAGCAAGCCGGTAAAGCTGACAGGGTTTATCACCGTGGTCGCTCCCGCCTGCCGCGCCAATAGCTCGTTATCCTCGGCACGGACGACGACGCTGATCGGCACATTGGGCGACAGATGCCGCACCGTCAGCACCATCAATATCGACGCATCGTCACGGCCGGCCGATATGATGACCGACGATGCCAGCGCGATCCGCACCGCGACCAATGTATCGTCGTTGGTCGCGTCGCCGTGCAGGACGTTGCAACCCAAGTCCTCGGCCAGCGCCAGCCGCTCCTCGCTCTGGTCGATGACCACGATTTTGTCCGGATCGGTACCGCGTTCGATCAATTCCTGAACCGCCTGTCTGCCGCTGGTGCCGAAACCCAAGGCGACAATATGCCCGCTCAGCTTTTCCTGGATCTTTTTCATGCGCCATTTTTCCCAGCTGCGTTTGAGGACGAAATTATAGGCCGTGCCTACGAAAATGAAGATGACGGCAATCCGCACCGGCGTGACAATGATCGCTTCGACAAAGCGCGACCGGTCGGAAATCGGCGCGATATCGCCGAAGCCGGTGGTGGTGACCGAAATCATCGTGAAATAGACGACATCGAGGAAGCTGATGACGCCGTCGTGATTATCCTTGAGCCCTTCGCGATCGATCCAGTGGATGATGATGACAATGAAGATCAGGAAAAAGGCGAGCGACAGCCGAAGCCCCACGTCCGCCCACACCGGCAATTTGCTGGCACGGCGGAGCGCCGCCTTGAAACGCAGTGGTTCTTTCTTATCCGCCATAAGCCTGATGCAATGCCGCCAGCGATTCGCTGTGCGTCAGGTCGAGCTGCAGCGGTGTCACCGCGATATAGCCGTCGTCGATTATTTCGAGGTCGGTATCGTGTCCCGACGTATGCACCATGCCATGCAGCCCGAACCAGTAATAGTCATAGCCGCGCGGGTCGGTGCCCTTGACGATCGAGCCGCGGCTGTAATCGTGAAAGCCCTGCCGCGCGACTTTGATGCCCTTGACGTCCTGCGGCAGCAAAGCGGGGAAGTTGATGTTGATCAACGTGCGCAAAGTGAACGGCATGTCGAGCAAAGGCCGCAAAACGCGCTCGCCCCATGCCTCGGCGGCGGAAAACGGCACCGCGTCGGCCATGCCTTCCTTGCTGTAGACCTGGCTGAGCGCAATCGAGCGCACGCCTGCAAGCGCGCCTTCCATCGCGGCCGATACGGTGCCCGAATATGTGATGTCATCCCCAAGGTTCGCGCCGCGATTGACACCGGAAAGGATGAGGTCGGGCTTCGCATCCTTCATGATGACGCCAAGCGCCATCATCACCGAGTCGGTCGGCGTTCCGGCTATCGAATAATGCTTTTCTCCATGCTGGCGGATGCGCACGGGCCTCGTCAGCGTCAGCGAATGGCCAGCGCCCGAATTTTCCTCGGCGGGCGCGACGATCCAGATATCGTCGCTGATGGTGCGGGCGATAGTTTCGAGGACTTTCAGGCCGGGGGCATGGACGCCGTCGTCGTTGGTGAGGAGGATACGCATCAGGCCGCTGGCTCCAGCTTCGTGATGCCGCCCATATAGGGCAGCAACGCATCGGGCACGGTCACGCTGCCGTCCGCCTGCTGGTAATTTTCCAGCACCGCGACCAGCGTCCGGCCCACCGCCAGACCCGAACCGTTGAGCGTATGCACAAATATGGTGCCCTTGCCCTCGGCGGGCCGGTAGCGCGCATTCATCCGCCGTGCCTGCCAGTCACCGCAGTTCGAGCAGCTCGAAATCTCGCGATAGAGCCCCTGCCCCGGCAGCCAGACTTCGAGATCGTAGGTCTTGCGCGCCGACGCGCCCATGTCGCCGGTACAGAGCAGCATCTTGCGGTAGGGCAGCCCGAGCGCTTGCAAAATGCCTTCGGCGCTTTCCACCATGCGCTCATGCTCGGCAGCGCTGTCTTCGGGGCGGACGATCGAGACAAGCTCGACTTTCTCGAACTGATGCTGGCGGATAAGGCCCTTGGTATCGCGCCCCGCCGCGCCCGCTTCGGAACGGAAACAGGGGGTCAGCGCGGTCATGCGGATAGGCAGCGCCGTCTCATCCAATATCTGCTCCCGCACGCTGTTGGTCAGCGACACTTCGGCGGTCGGGATCAGCCAGCGGCCATCGGTGGTCTGGAAATTATCCTCCGCAAATTTCGGCAATTGCCCCGTGCCGAACAGCGATTCCTGCTTCACCAGATAGGGCGTCGCGCATTCGGTATAGCCGCGCTGCACCGTCTGGTAATCGAGCATGAACTGCCCCAGCGCACGATTGAGCCGCGCCATCTGCCCACGCATGAAGGTGAACCGCGCGCCCGAAATGGCAACGCCGGTTTCGAAATCGAGGCCAAGTGGCGGACCAAGATCGGCATGGTCTTTCGGGTTGAAATCGAAATTGCGTTGGTCGCCCCACCGTGCGATTTCGACATTGTCGTTTTCGTCTACCCCGTCAGGTGCATCATCAGCAGGGAGGTTAGGTAGACCTGCCAGTAGCTCATCCAGAGCAGAGTTGTTGTCTGCTTGCGCTTCCAAGGCAGTAATCTGTTTGGCGACCTCAATCGACTGCGTTTTGTAATCTAGGGCTTCAGCCGTTTGCCCTTGACCTTGGCTAGCCAACTGGCCGTAAAATGCAGATAGCCTTTTGCGCTCTGCACGTAGCAACTCAATTTGTGTGGTTGATTGGCGGCGACCTACGTCAATTGCCAGTATCTGCGACGACACTGCATCTGCCCCACGCCGCCTTAGCGCTGCATCGAAAGCTTCGGGATTTTCGCGGATATATTTGAGGTCGTGCATGGCCGCTGCCTATGCCCAGCCACCGCGCCCCACGCAACGAAAAAGGGCGGCTCCCCCGAACCGCCCTTTACGTGAACAAGATGCTGCCCCCTTATGCTGCAATCTTGTCCTTCGATTTTCTGGCCATGCGGCGGCGGGCGAAGAGGCCCGCTGCAGCCGCGCCGAAGAGCAATACCATCGGTGGGGCCGGAACATCGTGGCCACCGCTCGAGCCACTCGAACCGCCGCTCGATGACGAGCTGGAGGAGGAAGACGAAGACGAGGAACTGCTGCTCGACGAAGACGACGAACCACTCGAACCCGACGAGGTGCCGCCAAAGCTGGAGCTGGTCGAGGTGCTGCCACCGCTGCCGCCGAAGCTGGACGAGGAACCCGAAGACGAAGAACTCGACGATGACGAGCTGGACGACGAAGACGAACCGCTGGAACCCGAGCTGCCCGAAGAACCGCTCGAACCTGAAGAACCGCTCGATCCCGAAGATCCATTGCTGCCGCCCGAACCGCCATAACTCGACGAGCTGTGAGGCGGCTTGTGCGGCTTGCCCGAACTGCCGCCCGAGGACGAACTGCTGCTCGACGACGAACTGGATGACGAAGAGGAGCTCGACGACGAAGACGACGAAGAACTGGTCACGCCGCCCGTCGAAGTGCTGACATTGCCGGACGAGGTCGAAACGCCGCCGGTTGAGGTGCTGACCCCGCCCGTGGAAGTCGATACGCCACCTGTTGAAGTGCTGACGCCACCGGTAGAGGTCGAGGTGCTGACACCGCCGGTCGAGGTCGAAACGCCGCCCGAGGTGCTCGATGTGCTTGAGCCACCCGTCGAAGTACTGGAGCCGCCGGTAGATGTGCTCGATCCGCCCGAGCCGCCCGACGAGGTGCTGGTCGAACCGGTTGAGGTCGATGAAATCACCACGGTGCCGCTGCTGCCGCCGCTGCTGCCCGAGAAGCCGCCGAAGAAGCCGCCGCCAAAGCCACCGCCGAAACCGCCCGAGCCGCCGATGATAACGGGAACGCCGCCGCTGCCACCTTCATAGGGAATGGGCGCGGGCAACGGGATCGGCGGCATCGCGCCGCTAGCCACGGTCACCACGCTAGGTGTGCAAGTCGAGGTCGTAACCGTCCGCACGACTTTCCGCACGCGCTTCACCTTGCGAACGGGCTTGTGACGCGCAATCTTGCGGGCCTTCACCTTTTTCTTGGCTACCTTGTAGACATGCGCGGGCGGTGCATCCGCCACCTGCATCGCGCCGCCGCCAATGAGTGCGCCGCCGCAGGTGCAGGCACATAATTTCGCTAGAGCCATGCGTACTGACATAATCCCGACCTTCTTCAGCTCTGGAATGGAGTGCTGGACCGATAACCGGCCCGCTTCTCGTCATTCCCGATACGCCAACAAAGGCAGAAGCGATTATGAAGCTCAAACAGATTAACCCTGTTTGCGCGATCCAATCGTAAAAAATTGAGGATATACAGCGGGCGCCAGATAAATCGTCCCGAACTGAAACTGTTTGCTACGCCATTGATTAACGCTCTTTGCCATTTCCACAGCTTTTCATCCGCCAAAATATTGTTGGCACCATTTGCCGCTTGTGCGCCCTTTGGCCCGAGTCTATAGGCCGCCCGAGAGCAGAGTTTACGCGGATTCCCGACACTTAGGGGTCCCGCAAGAGGTGGAGCATATTTTATGGGCGCAAGCGCCAAGCCTCAAGATAATCCCAGTGAAATCAGTGACATCGATTTTGATTTGGACCCGTCTTACGTGCCAACAGATGCCGAGCCGTTCATGAACGAGCGGCAGCTGAAATTCTTCGAAAAGCAGCTTGTCGACTGGAAGCACAGCATCCTCGCCGAAGCGCAAGGGACGCTCAACCAGTTGCAGGACGGGCCCATCCGTGAGCCGGATCTCAACGACCGCGCATCGAGCGAAACCGACTGGGGCATCGAGCTTCGCACCCGCGACCGGCAGCGCAAACTGATCGCCAAAATCGAGGCCGCGCTGCGCCGCATCAAAGAGGGCGAATATGGTTATTGCCAGGTGACTGGCGAACCGATCTCGCTGGCCCGCCTCCGCGCCCGCCCGATTGCGACGATGACGCTGGAAGCGCAGGAGCGGCACGAGCGTCAGGAACGGGTCTCGCGCGACGACTGAGGCGGTCGATAGCTTTCAAACATGGTTAACGGGTGGCCGGAAAAGGCGCGTTTGAGGCGGCTGCCGTTAACCTTTTGGCCACAATTTACTGCCAATAATATCGCGTAACGAAGCCTAGGTTTGTCGGTAGTGCGATATGAATGATCCAGTGAAAAGCGAGAGTGCCGCTGCAGCCAAGCGCGGAATGAACCGCGACAGCCTGTTGCTGAGCGCGACCTTGCGTTTCCCCAGATCGAACGACGAGCGCGAAGTCCGCATCCGCAATCTTTCGGCAGGCGGCCTGATGGCCGAAGTTCCTGTGCGTGTCGCACGCGGCGAACCTGTTGAAATCCACCTTCGCAGCATCGGCTGGATCAGCGGCCATGTCGCATGGATCACCGAAGGCCGCCTCGGCATCGCTTTCGATCATCCGATCGATCCGAAGGATGCGCGCAAGCCGGTCGGAACGAGCGAGCTAGAGCTTCCGCCTTATCTCAAAAAACTGAACAGCCCGGCAGCGCCAAACAAGCTTCGCAGGCTGTAAGCTCAGTCTTCCAGATAATAGATATCGACAGGGACAGTGATCTTGTCGAGCACGCGCCCGACCGGATAGGCCGATTTTGCGCCTTCTTCTATCGCGGCATCGAGCACCGCGCGCTTTTTTGCGCCGGCCATGACGAGCATGGTCGTCCGTGCGGAGGCGATAGCGGATGCTGTTAGCGTAACGCGATTGACAGGGGCTTCGGGCGGCAGCGGATCGGGCGCTACGCCAACGGCGCGCGCATCTTTCGCATTGAGCGCATCTTCCAAGTCAGGTCCGGGGAATATAGAGGCAGTATGGCCGTCGGCCCCCATGCCGAGCCACACCAGATCGGGCGGCCAATGGAGGTCGGCAAGCCGGGCGTTCGCAGCATTGCCTGCCAGCTTGTGGTCGGCGGCATCGCTGGTGATGGGTAAAACGCGCGCGCCTTTTGGAATAAAAATCTTTGCGATCATCGCGACGTTGGACAGTGGATTATCCACCGGTACCAGCCGGTCGTCGGTCGGAATGATTGTCACATTCTTCCAGCGCAAATTGGCCTGCGCCAGTTTTTCGAGAATAGGCTTCGGCGTCGATCCGCCGGGGAAGGCTACCAACGCCTGTCCGCGCGAATCGAGCGCGCTTTCAATGATGAAGCTGATGTCGCCGACAACCTGGTCGACCATTTCTTCAGCGGAATCGAATTCCCAAAACTCGATTTCTTCGGCCATGACGTGCTCCGGTTAGTGCTTCAGCGCCGACGCGGCGCGCGCCGCAGCCTCTATCGCTGCGACGTCCGGCGTTCCTTTACCAACTAGCCAGCTTCCGCCAACACATAAAATTTCAGGCACCGCCAGCCAGCCCGCAGCGGTCTGCTGTTTGATGCCGCCTGTGGGGCAGAATTTGCACTGGCCGAACGGGCCGATCAACGACTTGAGCGCCGGAAGCCCTCCATTGGCCTCTGCGGGAAAGAATTTGAAATGCCAAAGCCCCAGGTCCAGCCCGCGCATGATGTCCCCTGCATTGGCAACCCCCGGAAGGAAAGCAATGTCCGCCTCGACCGCCGCCCTACCAAGATTTTCAGTCAGGCCCGGAGACACGATGAACTGCGCGCCCGCATCGATGCTGGCCCGCATCGCGCCGGGGTCGAGCACTGTTCCCGCGCCGACGATCGCGCCTTCGACCTTGCTCATTTCCTGAATGGCCTCCATCGCCGCATCGGTGCGCAGCGTGACTTCGAGCACGCGCAGGCCACCCGCGACCAACGCCTCGGCAATCGGGCGGGCATGTGCCGCGTCCTCGATGACCAGCACAGGAATGACCGGCGCAGTGCGCATGACGGTTTCGACGGGCTTCATTGCACATGCTCCTGAGCATAGGCGGCAGCCGCGCCAAAAAGGCCGGGCTGCGGATGGGTGATGAGCTTGACGGGTATCGACGCCATCAGCCCCTCGAAACGCCCCTTGGCGCGGAAGCGTTCGGCAAAGCCGGAGCGGACCAATATGTCCTTGATGCGCAGGCCCAGCCCGCCCGCAATGACCACGCCGCCAAAACCGCCCTGCGCCAGCGTGATGTCGCCCGCGACGCTACCAAGCGACAGGCAGAATCGGTCCACCGCAGCGGCGGCTAGGCTTTCCTCGCCCGACATCCCAAGTTGCCAAAGCATCTTGTCGTCGAGCTGCTGCACCGCGCGGCCCTCTATCGACGCCAATGCTTCGTAAATGTCGATCAGGCCTGGGCCAGACACCACGCGCTCGACCGAAACACGGCGATAGCGTTTGCGCAAGCGCGCCAGCACCGCATCCTCGATACTGTCGAGCGGCGCGAAGTCGATATGCCCGCCTTCGGTTGCCTGCACATGGTAGGTAGCGCCGCTGCGCCAGACATGGGCGACGCCAAGCCCGGTGCCGGGGCCGACCACGCTAATTGTGCCGGTTTCAGCCAGAGGCTGTTCGGGGCCCGTAAGGTGGAGAAAATGCTCGTCACCTGCCTGCGCGACCGCGTGGCCGACTGCGCCGAAATCGTTGACGATGACGAAGCTGTCGACGCCCAGTTTCTCGCACACCAAGGAACGGCGGATGATCCATGGATTGTTGGTAAGCTTGATGACATCCGCGTCGACGGGTCCAGCGATGGCGATGGCGGTGGCCTTGGGAAGCGCCTGCCCGCAGATCCGTCCGAAATCCTCCCACGCAGTCTGGAAACTCGCATGTTCAGCGGTTTTCAGCGTGACAGCTTCGCCTAGTTCAACGACGCGCCCGCCTTCGACCTCGGCCAGGGCAAAGCGGGCATGCGTGCCGCCGATATCGACGCTGACTATTTGCACGCCCTACTCCCCTCTCTCCCCTGGCGGGAGAGATAGACTTGGCTTGGCAACTTGTTGCCTAGCAAGTCTTGTGTGGGGGCTGCGACATTAGTTGGCGAGCCTGCGGCTCGCGCACCCACACCAACTCCGACTAGGCAGCAAGCTGCCAAGTCTCCATATCCTCTCCCGTCAAGGGAGAGGGAAAAGCCCAAACTCGGCGTCATAACCCCGCCATCGCCAACATCGCCGAACCGCCTTTTTCGGCCTCATCAGCATGAATGCGCATCAGCGCGAACAACTCGCGGCCAGTCCCAAGCTGTGTGTGCGGAACGGGCGCAGCTTCGCGCGCGGTCCATTCGGCTTGGTCTGCCAGCACTTCGATGCTGCCTAGCGTAGCGCACAGCCGAACCACATCGCCGTCCTGCAATTTGGCGATTGGACCGCCCTTTGCGGCTTCAGGTGTCAGGTGGATGGCTGCCGGAACTTTGCCCGACGCCCCGGACATCCGCCCGTCGGTAAGCAACGCGACCTTAAAGCCCTTGTCCTGCAATACCCCCATCGCCGGGGTCAGCTTGTGGAGTTCGGGCATGCCGTTGGCTGCAGGTCCCTGAAAGCGGACAACTATGATGACGTCGCGTTCGAGTTCGCCCGCCTTGAAGGCGCGCAGCGCATCGTTCTGGTCGTGGAAAACGCGCACCGGCGCCTCGATGGTCCAGCGCGCCGGATCGACCGCGCTGGTCTTGAAGGTTGCGCGACCCAGATTGCCCTGCACAAGCCGCATCCCGCCATCGGCCAGAAATGGATTGGATGGCGGACGCAGCATCGTATCATCGCCGGTTTCCGCCGGGGCGTCGCGCCAGATCAGTTTTTCTTCGTCCAGCACCGGTTCTTGCGCATAGGGGGCGAGATCGTCGGCAGCGACTGTCATAATGTCCTTATGCAGCAGGCCTGCATCCAGCAACTCACGGATGACATAACCCATGCCGCCCGCCGCATGGAAATGGTTCACATCGCCGGAACCGTTCGGATAAACCCGCGCAATCAGAGGCACCGCGGACGAAAGCTGGTCCATGTCCTCCCAGTCGATGATAATCCCCGCTGCGCGTGCAATTGCAGGAATATGCAGCGCATGGTTGGTCGATCCGCCCGTCGCCATCAGGCCGACACAGGCGTTGACGATGGCCTTTTCATCGACGCACAGACCTAGAGGCCGGTAATCGTCGCTGTCCCAGCCGATTGCCGCCAGCCGGTGTACCGCCGCGCGGGTCAGTTCAGTGCGCAACTTCGTGCCCGGATTGACGAACGCCGCGCCCGGCATGTGGAGGCCCATGACCTCCATCATCATCTGGTTGGAATTGGCGGTGCCATAAAAGGTGCAGGTGCCTGCGCCATGATAGGACGCGGCTTCGGCTTCGAGCAATTCGGCGCGGCCGACCTTGCCCTCGGCGAACAACTGCCGCACACGCTGTTTTTCCTTGTTGGCAAGGCCTGACGGCATCGGTCCGGCCGGAATGAGGATCGTCGGCAGATGCCCGAAGCGGAGCGCGCCGATGAGCAGGCCGGGGACGATCTTGTCGCAAATGCCCAGCATCGCGACGCTTTCGAACATGCCGTGCGACAGTCCCACCGCCGTCGCCATCGCGATGACATCGCGGCTGAACAGCGACAGCTCCATCGAGTCCTGCCCCTGCGTCACCCCGTCGCACATGGCAGGGGTGGCTCCTGCAACCTGCGCGGTCGCGCCGACTTCGCGGGCGAACAATTTCATCTGTTCGGGATAGCGGCCATAAGGCTGATGCGCCGACAGCATATCGTTATAGGCGCTGATAATGCCGATATTCATCGCCTTGCCATCGCGGATCGTCGCCTTGTCCTCGCCGCTCGCGGCAAAGCCGTGGGCAAGGTTTCCGCAGCTCAATGCCGTCCGGTTCAATCCGGCTTCGCGTTGCTGCGCGATAAGGTCGAGATAGGCCTGGCGACCGGGTTTGGACCGTTCGATAATCCGCTCGGTAACAGCGGCGATGGTGGCGTGAAGCTCACTCATGCCAGCTTACTCCGTCGCGTTCGGCGAGCGCAATCGCGGCATTCGGACCCCAGCTTCCAGAGCCGTAATTTTTTGGCTTCAGCCCATGCTGCGTCCAAATCTCGCGGATCGCATCGATCCATTTCCACTGCGCCTCCACCTCGTCGCGGCGAACGAACAAAGTCTGGTCGCCTTCGATCAGGTCGAGCAGCAAGCGTTCATAGGCAATCCGCCGCCGCGTCCCGGCAAAGGCTGTGGTCAGCGACAGGTCGAGCGGAACTTCACGCAATGTCACGCCGCCACGGTCCAGCCCGGGCTCCTTGGCCATCACCAGCAGGCGAACATATTCCTCGGGCTGCAGGCGGATTATCAGCGTATTCGATTGCAATGCCCCGCCGCGGTCGCGAAAGACATTGTGCGGCACCGGCTTGAACTGGATAACAATCTCGCTGCGGCGTTCGGCGAGCCGCTTGCCGGTACGCAGGTAGAACGGCACGCCCTGCCAACGCCAGTTATCGACAAAGGCTTTGATGGCCACGAACGTCTCGGTTTCGGAAGGCTTGCCAAGGTCGGCATCATAGCCCTTGACCGCCTCCCCCTTGACCGCGCCGTCGCCATATTGACCGGTGACAACGTCCGAAGCCGAAACCGGCCGCAATGCGCGCAGCACCTTAACCTTCTCGTCGCGAATGGCCGTCGCGTCGAGATTGGCGGGCGGCTCCATCGCGGTCAACGCAAGGAGTTGCAACATATGGTTCTGCACCATGTCACGCAGCGCGCCGGTATCGTCGTAAAAGCCCGCGCGCCCCTCCAGCCCGACGGTCTCGCTAATCGTGATCTGCACATGCTCGATGGCGTTGGCGTTCCACAATGGCTCGAACAGCATATTGCCAAAGCGCAATGCCATGAGGTTCTGGACCGTCTCCTTGCCAAGATAATGGTCGATGCGGAAGGTGCGGGACTCGGGGAAAACGGCGTTGACCGCATCGTTGATATGGGCAGACGAGGCAAGGTCGCTGCCGAGGGGCTTTTCGAGGCCGATGCGGACATTATCGCCCGCCAGACCTGCCCCGTGGAGGCCTTTTATAGTTGGCTCGAACAGCGAGGGCGCGGTCGAGAGGAAGATGGCGAGGCCGCCAGAGATATCACCGATCTTGGCAGCAAGGTCGCCGAAACCTTCGGGCTTCGAGGCATCGAGCGCCTGATAATGCAGCCGTTGCAGGAAAGAGTCGATCAGGCCTTCTTCCTTGCGGTCGTCGGGCAGGAATTCGCACAACGCCTTGCGCGCGAACTCGCGGAACTCTTCGTCGCTCAACGCACTCCGCGCAGTACCGAAAATGCGCAAGTCGCTTGCGATTAAATTGTCCGAGTGAAGCGCATAAAGCGAAGGCAGCAGCATCCGCCGCGACAGGTCGCCCGTGGCGCCGAACAGCAACAGCGTGGAACTATGCTCGCTCATGTACGTCTCCAACAGTTGCGCCCGCCTTATAGCGCAATGACGGGGCGTCTAGCGAACATTCGTATGCACCGCGTCAACCTGTGACAAGCGCCCGCTGTTCCGGGATTCCCATCGAGAGGATGACTGGATCGCTCGCCTGTCGCGCCTGGAAATCCGCCTTGCCCGAAAGCCCGCGCCAGCCGCTTGCGATTAGCGCTTGCGCAGTGGGTGCGCCCAGTGTCGTGCCGGGGCCGAGGACAAGGATCTTGTCGGGCGCGAATTCGGCGACTGCGACTTGCACCGCACGGGTGAAATCATAGGTTCGGTTGAGCTGCGCGCCGAGCGTGTAATCGTAAATTGCAGCCGGATCGAACGCCTTGGGCGACCATATCCGGCCCTGCCCGTCGATGGCAGCAATATCGCCTGCGCCGAAATCCGTCAGCGGATTGGCCTCGCGTGCCATCGGTACGATATGATCGAGTAGAGCGCTGTGGAAGGCCGCATGGTGCATCAATCGCATCGGGAAGCGGTCGTCTTTGGGCAGGCGGTCGCCGAGCCATTTCAGCCCAGCTTCGTCGGCGGCGAAAACGATCATGCCGCCTAGCCAGATAGAAATTGCGACTTTCATGTCAGAATATTGCTCAGCTTCCGCCAACAAATCATTCGCCAGTATCAATTTTTCTGGATCGACTCGCCAGTCGGAATCGACAATCGGCCAGACAATCTGGCCGCCCTTGCCATCCCGATGCATGATCCCGCCCATTATGTTGACCAGCCGCCCGCCTGCTTCGAACCCGAGCACGCCCGCACAAGCCAGCGCCAGATACCAGCCCATTGAATTGCCCGTGACGGCAACGACGTCATATTTCTCGCGGTCAATCGCCGCAAAATCGGCAAGCGCGCAGGCATAGATCAGCAGCGACGCATTATCGCCGGTCATATGCACCGATGGCGTATATTTGTCGGCGGCGTCGAGTTCCGACACCGGCACTTGCCCTTGCTGCCGACGCAAGGTGTCGAGCGTTGCGATCATCGCCGCCTTGTCAGCATGATGCGTTCTCAAATAGCCTAGTTCAGGGGCATTGTAGGTGCCCCGGCCAGGGCAGACGACAAGCGCGGTCTGTTTCATGCCAGCGCCGCCTTTGCCGCTTCGATGATCGACGCCTTGCTCGGCAACACCAGTTCCGCCGCCGGCCCCAAGGGAATAAAGCAATCCTCGGCAGTGATGCGGCTGACCGCATCTCCCCTGCCCGCCTCGGTCAGGATTGTCATCAGCTTCTCGCTCAGGCTGCCCGAGCGGCGGCTTTCATCGACGATTAAAATATTGGCGCAATCCGAGACTGCCGCAACAATTGCCTTGTCGTTAAGCGGGTGTAGCCAGCGCAGGTCGATGATGCGCAGATCGACTCCTGCCTCACGCAATTCCGCCTCCGCCTGCCGCGACAGATAATAGCCATTTCCATAGGTTATGATCGCAAGCTGAGTTCCATTCCCATGTTGGCCAAGCTCGCCGAACGCAATCGGCGCGGCTTTGTCGGGCGCAACATAAGGCGAGGTCCACCCTCCATCGTCTGCCGCCGACAGGTCGGTCGTGTGATAGAGCGCAATCGGCTCCACAAACACCACCACGCGCTCGTCCTCATGCGCCAGCCGCACGCATTCGCGCAGCATCGCGGGCGCATCGGCGGCGCAGGACGGCACGGCGACGATGATGCCCGGAATATCGGTCAGCACCGCCAGGCTATTGTCGTTATGGAAATGCCCGCCAAAACCCTTTTGGTAAGGTAGTCCGGCAATCCGCACGACCATCGGATTGCGATATTGCTTGTTCGAAAAGAAAGACAAGGTTGCCGCCTCGCCGCGCAATTGGTCCTCGGCATTGTGCAGATAGGCAAGGAACTGGATTTCGGGGATCGGCACGAACCCGTTATGCCCCATGCCGATGGCGAGGCCCAAAATGGTCTGCTCGTCGAGTAAAGTGTCGAACACCCGCGCCGCGCCGAATTTGTCCTGAAGCCCTTGCGTGACGCCATAGACGCCGCCCTTTTTTGCGACGTCTTCGCCGAACAGTGAAATGTTCGGATAGCGCAGCATCAGGTCGGTAAGCGCAAAGTTGATACTCTTCGCGAGCGTCACGGGCTTGGCGAGATTTCGTGCATCTTTTACGAACAATGCGTCGCGCGCCTTACCGTCGGGCAGCGGCGGCGAGGGTTTCGCACCAACCTCCGGCTCGATCGATGCCATAACGTCGGCCACCGTCTCCAGCCTCGGCTTCGCCAGCGCATCCTGCGCCACACGGTCAACCCGCGCGCGCATCTCTTCATAACGCGCGACGATCTCCTCACCCGAAATCCCCGCCTGCTCGTGCAATATCCGCGCGCTGTGCAGCAACGGGTCCTGCGCCTCGCCCATCTCGATGTTGGCCAGCGAGGAGTAGCTTGCTTCCACATCGGCACCCGCATGGCCCATCAGCCGCACAGTACGCATGTGCAGAAACACCGGTCGCCGCCTTGCCCTTGCATAAGCCACTGCCTCCTCGCAGCCCCTGAGCGCGTCATTCAGGTCGGCACCGTCGCACTGGACATAATGCAGCGACGGCCGGTGCGCGAAATTCGCCTCGATCCAGCCGCCCGGTGTGCGCACCGAGATGCCGATACCATTATCCTCGCAGAGGAAGATGATAGGCATCGGCAAATGCTGGTAAGCCGCCCAACAGGCCGCGTTGAATGCGCCTTGCGAGGTCGAATGGTTCGCCGACGCATCGCCGAACGAGCAGAGAATGATCGCATCGTGCGGCAACACCGCATTTTCGAGTTTCAGCCGCTGCGCCATGCCCAGCGAATGCGCCGCGCCGACTGCCTTGGGCAAGTGCGAGGCAATGGTACTGGTCTGCGGTGGCACAAAGGTCTGCGCACAGCCCAACACCTTGTGCCGCCCGCCCGAAATCGGGTCGTTTGCCGATGCCGCGAACGACAGCGCCATATCGTAAAGCGGCGTCAGCCCGCCCGCCTGCTTCTTGCGCTGGATCAGAAACGCACCGTCGCGATAGTGCAGGAACGCCATGTCGGTCGTCCGCGTCGCCGCCGCCATTGCCGCGGTACCTTCATGCCCCGAACTGCCAATGGAATAGAAGGTCTTTCCCTTCGACCGCCGCGCCCAAAGGTCGAGGTGGCGGCTCATGATCTGGCTGTCGAACAGGTCGACCAGCCGATGGGCGGGAACGGCAAGCGGGGCGGTGTTGCTTCGTGGTGCCGGAAAATCATGCGCAGCGACGCGGCGGACAAAGGCCTCGTCGAGTATCGTCGGTCGGTCGAACATGCGCCGCCTGATAGCGCGAAGCGGCACAAAAGCCACACCATTTTGCCAAATTCAATCGCGCGATTAAACTGCTGGCAATGTGCAGAATCTTCGATAGGATATCTGGTTGAGAGAGAGCTTATTCCCCGGGAAGTAACCCCAGCGAATTTGTGACAGACCGACCAGCCGGGACGAGCAGCCAATGCCGCGAAGGGTGCCGGTCGATGAGGAGGAGAGAGAAATGCGTCGATTTAACCGTGTGATCACGGCTGCCTTGTGCAGCGCGATGTCCAGCCTAGTTTTAGCCCCCGCCGCTTTTGCGCAGGATGCCGACGAGGATGAAGGCGACGAGCCAATCATCGTTACCGCGACCTTACGCGCTATGGATGTGCAGGACATCCCCATCGCGGTGACTGCAGTCGCCCCCGAAACGCTGGAGCGCGAGGGTGTGTCTGACATCAAGACTCTGTCCTCGATCTCGCCAAGTTTCAACATCCAGTCTTCGCAGACGGAAACGCAGGGCACCTCGATCAAGATTCGCGGCGTCGGCACCACAGGTAACAATACCGGCCTCGAAAGTTCGGTCGGCGTGTTCATCGATGGCGTGTACCAGTCGCGCCCCGGCGTTGCTCTGGGCGACCTTGTCGATCTCGAACGCCTCGAAATCCTGCGCGGTCCGCAAGGCACTCTGTTCGGACGCAACACTTCTGCCGGTGCGCTCAACATCACGACCCGTCGCCCCAACCTGTCGGAGGTCGAAGGTTTTGTGAACGCCAGCTATGGCAATTACGACTTCATCAACGTGCAGGCGGGCGTCAGCGTTCCGCTTGCGCAGGATGTCGCCGCCGCTCGCTTTTCCGGTACCTATCGCAAGCGCGACGGATTCCTGAAGAGTGTCACTGGCGCGGAAAGCAACAACCGCGACCGCTGGATGGTGCGCGGCCAGCTTTATGTTGAACCCAGCCCCGATGTCAGCATCCGCATTCTCGGCGACTATTCGAAGGTCGACGAAAACTGCTGTGATGCAGTGGTCATGCGCGAAACCGAATTGCAGCCATTTTTTGCATTTCACGGGCTTCCATCGGACGGTATCGATCAGGTCGGTCGTCCTGCGCTCCAGAACCTCTCGACCAACAGCCAGTTGTTCATCAACACCTCCACCCAATGGGGAATTTCGGGCGAACTGAAATGGGATTTCGGTGGGGCAAACCTGACCTATATCGGCTCCTATCGCGACTTTAAGTCGGAATCGACACAGGAATCGGATTTCACCTCGCTGGCGATTTTCACCGCCGGTCGCAACGGGCAGAACTCGCTTCCCGGGCTGCTGCCCAACGGCGACAAGATCAAGACAATGACCCATGAACTGCGGTTGCAGGGCACCGCCTTCAACGACACCGTCGACTGGCTGATCGGCGGCTTCTATTCCGACGAAAAAATCCGCGCGCAAGGCACGTTAACAGCTGGTCGCGACTTCCAGCAGGCCGTCAGCGCAGGCAACTTTGCCAATCTGGCGGGCGTCAACCCGCTGTTCACGCTGACTGCATTCGGAAATGGCGGCATACCGGTGAATATCAACGGTGCCTTCGCCGAAAACCTGTTCCTGCAAGACGCAGAGAGTTTTTCGGTATTTACGCATAATGTCATCAACTTCACCGACCGGTTCAGCCTGACCCTTGGCGCACGTTATGTGGACGAGAAGAAGACGGCATCGTTCGACCAGCTGCGCAGCAGCAACGGGGCGTGTCAGGCCAGTGTGAACGGTGTGCTGACCGGGGCGGTGCCAGCGCCGTTACGCGCAGGTCTGGTCGGCCTGAACTGTTTCCCGTTCATCGCACCGGTAACGCTTACGGCGCCTGCAGCTTTGGGTGGCGGGCTTGCAAGCCGGTTCCTGCCGCTGCCACGCGAATGGGCGAATGTGTTCAAGGATGACGAAATCACCTACACGGCCCAGCTCGGGTACAAGCCCAATGACGACTTGCTGCTCTATGCTGGCTACAGCCACGGCTTCAAATCGGGCGGGTTCAACCTCGATCCGACCGCAGCCAACCTGGCAAATTCGGCGGCAGTGGCGACTGGAGCGGCCGCGATCTATGCCGACCCACGCTTCAAGTCGGAAAAGGTCGATCAGATCGAGGTTGGCGTGAAGGCGACCATCGGCAATATCAAGGCCAATCTTGCGCTGTTCCAGATGGACATGAGCGACTTCCAGGTGCTGGAATTCACGGGCGTCCAGTTTACGACGTTCAACGTTAATTCGGCCAAATCGACCGGTGTCGAACTCGAACTGTTTGGTCGGCTGAGCGATTATATTTCAGGTACGGCGTCGGCGACATACGCCAATGCGCGTTACCCGGACAATTGCGATGATGGTGTGCCAGCCGACGTCCAACCGTCGGTCGCACGGCTTTGCGGCGATGTGCTCACCAATGCGCCGAAATTCACCGGCGTTATGGGACTGACCTATGATGGCCCACTCGACAGTTCGGGCTGGGGTCTGCTTGTGAATGGCAGCATCAACTATTCGAGCAAGCGGCGCACAAGTACGCTGCCGCTCGACAGCAATAACCTGCCGATCCCGTTCGATTACCAGAACGCCTATTTCAAGATGAATGCGCGCGTCGGGCTCACCACGCCCGACGAACGGTTCACCTTCGAATTGTGGGGCACGAACATCAACAACGAGAAAACGCGCGGTATCACCGCCAACACACCCCTACGCGGTGGCGTCGGCACACGCTCGCGTATCGGCTTTGTCGAAGAGCCGCGCATGTACGGTCTGACCGTCCGCGCGAAATTCTGATGGGCTGAAAAAAGAAAGGGGCGGCTTCCGTTTGGAGGCCGCCCCTTTTGTTTATGCCGCTGCTTTGTACAGCGTCGCGCCGTCGTCGGCCATTTGGCGAAAACTCTTCGGCGGTGCAAAACGGTTACCGAAGCGCTGCGCCAGACTGTCCGCCGTGCGCACGAAGTTTTCCAGGCCCACGGTGTCGATATAGCTCATCGGTCCGCCGGTATAAGGCGCAAAGCCCCAGCCGAAGATTGCGCCCAGATCGGCGCTTTGCGGGTCGCGGACAACTTCTTCTTCATAGCATTGCGCGGTGGCGATCAGCTGGATGTAGAGCAGGCGTTGTTTCACTTCCTCGACGCTCGGCTGCTCTTCGGCGAGCGGATAATGTTCGGCCATGCCCTGCCATAGCCCAAGCCGTTCGCCCTTCTCGTCATAATCGTAGAAGCCCGAGCCGAAACGGCGACCCTTGCGGCCGAGTTTGACCACCATCAGCTCCATGAAATCCTCGGTGCCGCTTGGCTGGTATGCGTCGCCGAGTTCCTTCTTGGTCGATTGCATCACGTCATAGCCAAGCTGTAACGTCGTCTCGTCCAGCAAAGCCAGCGGCCCGATGGGCATTCCGAGCAGCTTGGCAGCATTCTCGATGAGCGCAGGCTTCACACCCTCCGTCACCAGCTTCATCGCCTCGCCCATATAAGGCGGGAAAACGCGGTTGGTGAAGAAGCCGCGCACGTCCTTAACGACGATGGGGGTCTTCTTGATCTTGGCGTTGTAATCGAACGCCGCCGCCATTGCGCGGTCGCCGGTATGTTCGCCGGGTATGATTTCGAGCAACGGCATCTTTTCGACGGGCGAGAAGAAATGCAAGCCGATGAACTGGTCCGGACGCACCGAATTTTTGGCAAGGCCCGTAATCGGCAGTGTCGAGGTGTTCGACGCAAAGACGACATCGGGGCGGATTACCGACTCTGCCTTCTTGATGACATCGGCCTTCACATCGGGCCGCTCGAACACTGCCTCGATGATAAGATCGACATCCTTGAGGTCGTCATAATTGTCGGTCGGGGTGATGCGCGCCATGAAGGCTTCGCCCGCTTCCTTGGTCATCTTGCCCCGCTGGACGGATTTGTCGATGATCTTGCGGCTGTAATCGACTGCCTTGTTGGCGTCTTCCAAGGAACGGTCGAGCACGACTACATCCATGCCGCCTTTGACGGTGACATGCGTGATACCCGAGCCCATCAACCCGCCGCCCAGCACGCCGACCTTTTTGATCTCGACCGGCGGCATGCCAGTCGGACGGCCAGCGCCCTTTTCCGCTGCCTGCTTGTTGATGAACAAGGTTCGGATCATATTCTTCGCCTGCGACCCCGAGAGCAGCTTTGTGAAATATTTGGATTCGACGCGCAGCGCGGTATCGAAAGGCAGAATCGACCCTTCATAGAGGCATGACAAAATCGCCTTCACCGCGTCGAAATTGCCCTTGCTCTCCTTGTGCGCCATAGCGTTGACGCCGATGAAGAACTGCACCGACCGCGGGTCCATCGCCCCAGCGCCGCCGGGGAATTTGAAATCCTTCTTGTCCCACGGAGCCGTGACCTTGGGGTTGGCCTTTACCCAGGCCTTGGCATTGGTGATGAGGTCGTCGGCAGGCACGACTTCGTGCACCAGTCCCTGCGCCTTCGCGGTCGCCGGATCGAGCGATTTGCCCTGCACGATCATCATCGCCGCATTTTGCAGGCCGATCAAGCGCGGCGTGCGCTGCGTACCACCGCCGCCCGGTAGCAAGCCCACCATCACCTCGGGCATCCCGAGCTGGATTTTCGGATTGTCGGCCACGACGCGGTAATGGCAAGCCAGCGTCAGTTCGAGCCCGCCACCGAGCGCGAGGCCGTTGATCGCGCACGCCACCGGCTTGGCCGAAGCCTTGCTGCCGCTCAAATCCTTGGCGCTGTGTCCGCCTGCTTCCATCTTGCGGAGCAGCGCGTTGAGCGCAAAGGCCTGGTCGAACGCTTCCTTGGGGCTGTTCGCCTTCGCGCCGCCAAGCATGGTGAGGTCGGCACCGGCCAGAAAGCCGGACTTCTTGCCAGACGTAATCACCGCGCCCTTGATAGCTTCGTTGGTCGTGAAATCATCGACCCACTGGCCGAATTCGGTGATCAGCGCGCCGTTCCAGACATTCATCGAAGCGTCCGGCAAATCGATAGTGACAAGCGCGATACCGTCGGCATCCACATCGACGGAGAAAGTATTGTAAGTCATGTGTCAGTCCTTAATTCACGCGCTCGATGATGGTCGCGGTGCCCATGCCGGCACCGATGCACAGCGTGATCAGCGCCGTCGATTTGTTCGAGCGTTCGAGTTCGTCGACCACCGTTCCAAGGATCATCGCCCCAGTCGCGCCCAACGGGTGGCCCATCGCAATCGCACCGCCATTGACGTTAATGTCGCCATGATCGACGTTCATTGCGTCCATGAAGCGCAGCACTACCGAGGCGAAGGCTTCGTTCAATTCCCACAGGTCGATATCGCCCTTGCCCATCCCGGCCCGCGCCAGCGCCTTTTGCGCGGCGAATTCCGGGCCGGTCAGCATGATCGCAGGTTCCGAACCAATCGATGCCATCGAAACGATCCGCGCGCGCGCTTTCAGGCCATGTTTTTTGCCCGCTTCCTCGTTGCCGATCAGCACGGCAGCCGCGCCATCGACGATGCCCGAACTGTTGCCTGCATGATGCACATGATTGATCTTCTCGACCTCGGGATAGCGCATGATGGCGATATCGTCGAAGCCGGGCATCATCGTGCCCATCATCTGGAACGCTGGCTGGAGCGCACCCAGCGACTGCATGTCGGTGTCGGGGCGCATCAGCTCATCATGGTCGAGCAGGGTTTCGCCAATGACATCCTTGATCGGCAGGATTGACTTGGCAAAGCGCTTTTCCGCCCAGGCCTTGCCTGCGCGTTTCTGGCTTTCGACGGCATAGGCATCGACATCGTCGCGGCTATAGCCATATTTCGTCGCGATCAAATCCGCCGAAATCCCTTGCGGGATGAAATAATTGGCGATGGCGGAGCGCGGGTCGACCGGCCATGCGCCGCCGTCGCTGCCCATAGGCACCCGGCTCATCGACTCGACACCGCCGCCAATGGCCAGGTCGCATTCGCCTGCCTTCACCTTGGCCGCCGCAATGTTCGATGCCTCCAGCCCCGATCCGCAGAAGCGGTTGACCTGGATGCCGCTCGTCGTGTGCGGATAGCCCGCCTGCAGCACCGCAGTGCGCGTAATCACTGCGCCCTGTTCGCCGACCGGTGAAACGACGCCAAATGCCACATCCTCGATTTCGTCGCCCGAAAGGCCATTGCGATCCTTGACGGCAGCGAGCACCTGCCCGGCGAGATCGACCGGAGTGATTTCGTGAAGCGCGCCATCGGGCCGCCCCTTGCCGCGCGGGCTGCGCACCGCGTCATAAATAAAGGCTTCGGTCATAGTCTTTTCCTAATTGGCGACCACGGCACCCGCCGCGATCAGTTGGGAGATGTCATCGTTGCCGAGTCCTGCCTCGGCCAAAATCGCGGCATAATCGCCGCCCTTTGTTGCAATTTCGAAATGGGTAGCGAGCGGGTGGGTTGCAAGCCGTGGCGCGACCTGCGGGTGCAGCCAGCGGCCATGCTGCACCACCGCCTGCCGCTCGGCATTGGCGGGGTGCGCGGCGGCTTCGACATAATCGAGCACCGGGGTCACGCAGGCATCGGTTCCGGCGAAGATCGCCTCCCATTCGTTGCGGCTTTTGGAAGCGAAAACATCTTCAAGCATCTCGTGCTGTTTCGTCCAAGCCGCACGGTCATGTTGCCCGCCATAGGCCTCCGCATCAAACGGCAGACGCGCCATCATCGCGGCAAAGAACTGCGGCTCGATGCAGCCGACGGCCATGAATTTGCCATCGGCGGTCATATAGCATCGGTAAAAGGGCGCCGCGCCGTCAAGCAGATTGCCCTCGCGCGCCGTCCGCCATTGCCCAAGCCCGGCCATGCCGTGGACAAAGCTCATCAGGCTGTGCGTGCCATCGACAATCGCGGCATCGACAACATTGCCCTTCCCCGTCCGCCCGCGCTCGATCAGCGCGGCAAGGATGCCCGTCACCAGAAACATCGACCCGCCGCCGAAATCGCCGATCATGTTCAGTGGAATCGAAGGTGGCTGACCCTCCTTGCCGATGGCGTTCAGCACGCCAGTCATGCCGATATAGTTGATATCATGCCCCGCCATATGGCTCCACGGCCCGCTCTGCCCCCAACCCGTCATGCGTCCGTAGATGAGACCCGGATTAACCGCGTGGCATGCTTCTGGCCCGACGCCCATGCGTTCGGTGACGCCGGGACGGAGGCCTTCGATAAGCACATCGGCCTTGGCGACCAGCCTGAGCAAGGCCTCAACCGCTTCGGGCTTCTTCAGGTCCAGCACAATTGATCGTTTGCCACGCCCGTCCACTGCCTTGGGCATTCCGCCGCCCGGACGGTCGATGACGATGACGTTCGCACCCATGTCCGCCAGCAACTGCCCGGCATAAGGACCGGGGCCAATACCGGCGAGTTCGACAACCGAAATGCCACTCAAAGGGCCGCTCTTGGCAGGTGAATCGGTCATGGCATCCTTCCGTTACGGAAAAGCGGCGCGCTAGTTTAACTGCGCGATTAAGGCGCGCCTTCTAGTCGCTCACGCAGGTTGACGCAAGCGTCAACTAAAACCAAATCCTCCCCGGAGCGGGGAGGGGGACCAGCGAAGCTGGTGGAGGGGCGCGTGCTAAGACAAGCAAGCCTCGAAGCTGAGGAAAACCTGCCCGTGCCCCTCCACCATCCTGCGGATGGTCCCCCTCCCCCTGTGGGGGAGGATTACCTGTTCTGCCGCCCATCGATCAACGCATCGACCACGCTCGGGTCCGCCAGCGTCGACGTATCGCCCAACGCGCCGAAATCATTCTCGGCAATTTTGCGCAATATGCGCCGCATGATCTTGCCCGACCGCGTCTTGGGCAAGGCGGGCGTGAAATGGATATGGTCGGGCGAGGCGATGGGTCCGATCTCGCTGCGCACCTGCCCGCGCAATTCCGCCGCGAGCGCGTCAGACGGCTCCTCGCCAGCGTTTAGCGTGACATAGCAGTAAATACCCTGCCCCTTGATCTCGTGCGGGAAGCCGACCACCGCCGCCTCGGCGACCTTGTAGTGTAGCACCAGCGCGCTCTCGACCTCGGCGGTGCCCATGCGGTGGCCCGAGACGTTGATGACGTCATCGACGCGGCCTGTGATCCACCAGTAACCGTCGGCATCGCGTCTGCAGCCGTCGCCAGTGAAATATTTGCCCTTATAGGTCGAAAAATAGGTCTGCACGAAACGGTCATGGTCGCCATAGACGGTGCGCGCCTGCCCCGGCCAGCTGTGCGTGATGCACAAATTGCCCGAAACATCCCCGCGGTCATCGCCTTCCTCCGCGATCACGCCGTCATCGGCATCCACCAGTTGCGGACGGATACCGAAAAAGGGCCGCCCTGCGCTGCCCGGCTTCATGCCATGCGCGCCGGGAAGCGTGGTGATCATCACGCCGCCGGTTTCGGTCTGCCACCAGGTATCGACGATGGGCAATTTGCCCTCGCCCACGGTGGCATGATACCAGCGCCATGCCTCGGGATTGATCGGCTCGCCCACCGTGCCGAGCAACCGCAGCGATTGCCGCGAGCGCGCCTGAACGGGCGCATCGCCGTCGCGCATCAATGCGCGCAGGGCGGTCGGCGCGGTGTAGAAGATATTGACCTTGTGCCGATCGATAATGTCCCAGAAGCGCCCGCTATCGGGATAGCTCGGAATGCCCTCGAAAATAACGCTGGTCGCGCCGTTCTGCAGCGGGCCGTAGACGACATAGCTATGCCCCGTGACCCATCCGATATCCGCCGAGCAGAAGAAGACCTCGCCAGGCCGGTAGTCGAAAACATAATGGAAGGTCGTCGCGGTCCACACCGAATAGCCTCCGGTTGTGTGCAGCACGCCCTTGGGCTTGCCCGTGCTGCCCGAGGTGTAGAGGATGAACAGCGGGTCCTCTGCATTCATCGGTTCGCAGGGGCAATCGCCCGGCACTTCGACTTCGTGAAACCAGTGATCGCGTCCTTCCCGCATCGCCACCACGTCGCCGGTGTGGCGGACAACCAATACCGCATCGACCCCGCCCACCTTTTCCAATGCTGCATCGATATTGGCCTTGAGCGGAACCGATTTGCCGCCGCGCACCGCGCTGTCGGCGCAGATCACGAAACGGCTTTGGCAATCCTCGATCCGCCCCGCAATCGCCTCGGGCGAAAAGCCGCCAAAGACGACGCTATGCACCGCCCCGATCCGCGCGCAGGCCAGCATCGCGACCGCACCCTCGACGCACATCGGCATATAGATGGTGACGCGCTCACCTTTGGTGACGCCGAGTTGCTTGAGCGCACCCGCCATACGGACGACTTCGGCCTGCAGTTCGGAATAGCTTACTCGCCGCGCCTCCCTGGCGGGGTCGTCAGGCTCGAAAATGAAAGCAATCGCATCGCCCCGCCCGGCCTCGACATGGCGGTCGACGGCGTTGTGGCAGAGGTTGAGGACGCCGTCTTCATACCATCTGATCGACACCGGGTCGTAAGACCAGTTGGCAATCTTGGTCGGCGGCGTGAACCAGCCAATGCGGTTGGCTTGGCTTTCCCAAAAACCGTCCGGATCGGATATGCTCTGAGCGTAAAGCCGGTCGTAATCGGCTGCACTGCAATGCGTATCGCCGGCCGCGCTGTCGGGGACGGGAAACCAGTCCTGATGCTCGCTCATATCTCTCTCCGTGGGTGCGCTTCGGCGGTGTTGTGAAAATGTTTCATAAAAGGAAAAAAGGAAAAAAGGAAAAAAGGAAAAAAGGAAAAAAGGAAAGAAGGGGTTCGTTTGTAAGCGGCACCAACTGCCCATTCTTTTTGTCTTTTTTCCTTTTTATCTTTTATGAAACCAGAACACGACGCTGGAGGTCGAGCGATGAAGCTGAGAGATAAAACCGCCCTCATCACCGGCGGCGCACGCGGGATCGGCGAGGCAATCGCAAAGACGTTCGCCCGCGAGGGCGCCTCGGTTGTTATCGCCGATATCGATATCGAAAACGGCGAGCGCGTCGCCAGTGAAATCTGCGGTAGCTTTTTCAAACTCGACGTCGCGTGCGAAGCCGACTGGGATCGGCTTGCAGAAGTCCACCCGACCATCGATATCGTGGTCAACAATGCCGGCATCACCGGCTTCGAAGACAGCGCTGGCCCGCACGATCCGGAAAACGCCACCCTCGCCGACTGGCACCGCGTCCACGCGGTGAATCTCGACGGCTGCTTTCTCGGCTGCCGCTACGCCATCAAGGCGATGCGCGCGAAAGACGCAGGCTCGATCATCAACATGTCATCGCGCTCGGGCCTTGTCGGCATCCCGGGTGCGGTGGCTTATGCCTCGTCCAAGGCCGCGATCCGGAACCATACGAAATCGGTCGCGCTTTACTGCGCGCAGCAAGGCCTCAACATACGCTGCAACTCGATTCACCCGGCGGCCATCCTGACGCCAATGTGGGAGGCGCTGATCGGCGAGGGGCCGGGCCGCGAAGAGCGAATGGCGGCAATGGTCGCGGACACGCCGATGAAGCGATTCGGCACGGTCGAGGAAGTTGCGGCGGTTGCGCTGATGCTCGCCTCGGATGACGCCGCCTATATGACCGGCAGCGAAGTGCATCTCGACGGCGGCTTGCTCGCGGGAAGCGCAGCCTCGCCGGGGGATTAGCGCTCACGCATGTTGAATGCTGGTCACAAATTCGCGGCTCCGGTCGCTGATTTCGGCGGCTGACCCGAGCAGCATCGCCGAGAATTGCTCGATTTCGCGCGCGTCGGCGTACAGGTCTTGCGCCAGCGCGCCGATATGCTGCGCTCCAGTGCTGATGTCCTTGGTCGCGCTGGCGGCCTGTTCGACATAGCCTGCGATAACGAGACTGGTGGCGCTCTGTTCGGTTACCGCTGTGTCGATCCGTCCCGAAATATCGCTCATGCTTTCCATCGCCTGCACAATGCCGCGATGGCCGCTCAGCACGTCGCCGACAACGGCGCCGATCTTGTCGGCCTTGCCCGACACCTCGTCTGCCGACCCTTTGGTCCGCTGCGACAATTGCTTGATTTCATCCGCCACCGCCACAAAGCCAAGATTATTGTCATCCGACCGCGCCGCCTCTATCTGGGCGTTCAGCGCCAGAAAGTTGGTCTTGCGACCGATGTCGCGGATCACGTCGATCATCTTCCTGATTTCCGTACCGCTGTTCGCCAGCGCGTTGATTTGAGGAGCCGCCGCCTCGATTACATCGCGCGTCTGTGCGCGCACCGTTCGTGCCTGCGATGCCACCTGCGCCAGTTCTTCAAGCGCCTGTGCCAGTTGCCGTCCGCGTTCGTTGACATCCTGCAGCCCGGTCGACGATTGCGACGCACCCGCCGCGACATTCTGCGCGGCATCGGTCATCTTGCTGGCCTGTCCCACCAGCGATTCCGACAGCGACTGCATCCGGCCCGCAGCCTGGCTCAGCCGTGACGAAAGGTTGACGATCTCGCCGGTAAATGACTCGCTGTTGCCGGCAATCCGTTCTGCGCGCGACAGTCTTGCCGAAGCCATGATTTCGGCAAGGCGCTCGCTGCTCAACGTCCCGGCAAATTTGCCCGCGCGCGTAACGACCAGTCCCGGGCTGTCGCCATGCCGTGAGAAAGCGGCAATCATGCCGATATCGCCCGAAGCTTCTTCGGCAACAGCGCAGTCCACGACCAAGCCGCCTATGTCCTGCCCGAAACCGGGATTGCACATCAGCGCATGACCGAAGGGGTTGAACAGCATGGCACGGATATCGAATTCGCGGATGACGCCAACGGGGCGCTGCGCCTGGTCAACGACCGCAAGTAACCGCATCGCCGGATGGTTGCGGAAAATTTCCAGCGTCGTGCGCAGCGTATCGACCTTCGACACGGACAATCGGCCATGTTCAATAACCTGGTTGAGCAACGATGTGCGTGTCATTTGCGGCCTTGATCGATTGTGCTGACGGTGCGCAATCGATAGTCAACGATGGTTAACCCAAAGTAAAAACCGCACGGTTTTTGGCAGTTTTCCGTATGTTTCAGAAATGTGACGAATATGTTTCAGCGACTGGCCGTCACGTTATCGTCGAATGTAATCGCCGTCCCCGAAATCGCGGTACGGCCATGATTGAACGCCGTGGCCTGCGTCGGCCCATAACGCGCATGGATCACCGCATCGGCACCCATTTTTCGGGCGCGCTCCCATATTTCGGCATGGATTTTTTCTTTGGTAGGATTGGCCTGAAAAGCAAAATGCTTGCGCAAATTGTCCTTAATCTCGCCAATCACATGATACGGGCGGTCGATATCGCCTTCGAACACCGGCACCGTCGCCGACGCTTTCTCAGACCTCGTTTCGCCAATTACATGACTTGGCAGCGCCGTAAGACAAAGCACCAAAATCCAACGCATATTTTTTTCCTGTTTGCGCTGGACCGGCGCTACGCTTCTCTTCAAAGTTCGCCATTAAATCAACAGATTTTTGGGTTGAAAAGATTGCAGCAAAAAAGAATTGCATAACGCGAAGTTTCTGCAACTGATCGCTGGCTGAATATACACTGGGGGGGCAAAAATGAACATCAAACCAACACTTGCTGCAATTGCAGTCTTTCTTTCATCACCCGTAGCCGCAGAAACGCTTAACAACGAATCGGTGCTTGCACTGTTGGATGCCGGCCTTGGCGACGAGGTGGTGATCGCGAAGATAAAATCATCGCCGTCAAGCTTTGAACTATCGACTGATACGGTAATTTCATTGAAACAACGTGGTGTTTCAGGCCCGGTTCTGGCCGCCATGATCACTGCGTCGGCCGCTCCAACACAAACTGCAATGTCCATTGATTCGCCTGATCCAATGGTACCGCACCCGTCCGGCATTTATCTTGCGGGTGTTGACAAAATGACGCGAATTGAATCAACAACGACACGACAAGCCCGCACGTCGGGCATGCTCGGCGCTGCGCTGACCGGTGGCTTAACCGGGATGCGGGTCAAGGCGGCTGTAAACGGCCCTACAGCAAACCTAAGCACCAAAGAGACTCGACCAATATTCTATTTCTATTTTGACCAAGCCGACCAAGGGCTGGGCGCTGCCGGTGGCGCTGTGACATCGCCTCAAGAATTTTCACTTATTCGATTTGAGGCAAAGAAAGACAAGCGAGAGGCGGTCGTTGGAAGTGTTGGATTTGGCGGTACGAAAGCTGGGTTACGTGATAAAGACCAGCGGGAATTTGAGGTAACCCAGCTAAAACCCGGGACATACAAGATTGTACCGACGCTGCCATTAGCTGCTGGCGAATATGGGTTTATATCAGGAGGCGTAGGCTCTGGCGCGAACGCAACTTTCCGCGTTTTCGACTTCACGATAGTAAAGTAGGTGCAAAAGGATGTGGGCGCTAGTCCACATCCTCCACCGCAACCGCCTCGCCAGTCACGCGCTGTGCTAGCGCTGCTGCGATAAAATTGTCGATGTCGCCATCGAGCACATCGGACGGCGTCGGCGAAGTCACGCCGGTACGCAAATCCTTCACCATCTGATAGGGCTGGAGCACATAGGACCGGATCTGGTGGCCCCAACCGATTTCAGTCTTTGCCGCATATTCGCCGCTCGCCACTTCCTCGCGCTTGCGCAGTTCGGCCTCGTACAGCCGCGCCTTTAGCATCCCCATCGCGGTCGCCCGGTTCTTGTGCTGCGAACGGTCATTCTGGCTGGCGACAACGATGCCCGACGGCTTGTGCGTGATACGCACGGCTGAATCGGTGGTGTTAACGTGCTGCCCGCCAGCGCCCGACGCGCGGTAGGTGTCGATTTTCAAATCGCCTTCGTTGATGTCGATCTCGATATTGTCGTCGATCACAGGGTACACCCACACGCTCGAAAAGCTCGTATGCCGCTTCGCGGCGCTGTCGTAGGGCGAGATCCGCACCAGCCGGTGCACGCCGCTTTCGGTTTTGGCATAACCATAGGCATTCTCGCCCTTGACCAGCATCGTCGCCGATTTGATGCCCGCCTGGTCGCCTGCCTGATAATCCACCATCTCGACCTTGTAGCCGCGCTGCTCCGCCCAGCGATAATACATGCGCTGCAGCATTTCGGCCCAGTCCTGGCTTTCGGTGCCGCCCGCGCCGGCGTGGATTTCGATGAAGGTATCGTTGCCATCGGCCTCGCCCGACAGCAGCGCCATGACCTTGTCCCTGTCCGCGCGATCGGCAAGTTCCTTGAGCGACGCCGCGCCTTCATCAGCGAGGCCTGCGTCGCCTTCCATTTCGGCCAGCTCGATCAGTTCGACCGTACCCGCCTTGTCGGCGTCTATCTCGCGCACGGTGGCAATCGCCGCATCCAGACGGCGACGTTCGCGCATCACTTCTTCGGCCGCCTTGGGATTGTCCCACAAGGTCGGGTCCTCGACCTTGGCGTTCAGCTCATCGAGACGACGCAGCGCGCGATCCCAGTCAAGCGACATGCGGACGAGGTCGAGGGCAGCATCGATACGGGCAACATAGCCTTCTGCGTCGGCGCGCATGGGGAAACTCCAAGGGAATGAAAATGGTTGGGGGCCTTTAGCTGATTGGCTGGCCAAGTCAAAGCTAGGGTGCAAACGCCTTGCGCATCAGCGCCGCGATTTCCTTTGCGACGACCTCGATATCCGGAGGCGACAGCCCTGCCCTCACCTCGCGGGCAATCCATTGCGGCAAGCCAAAGATGAGCGCGCCAAATGTATGGACGGAAAACATCGGAAGTGTTCCCGCCATGATATGCGGCGCAGCCCACCGCATCGCACGGGCCACATTGGGCTCGTTGACCGACCGGATCGCGTCCTGGTGATTGGCGATCCAGGGGGCGGCGGACACATCGAGCATGAAGAAATAAGCCGCCTCGTTTTCCTTCTGGAATTCGAACGCCGCATAAACCGACGCCTCGGCAGCGTCGAGCACGTCGCTACAGGCCTCCATCGCGGAAAGAACATAGGCCCAGTAATCGCTTCTGACGTCAAGGAAAATGGCAACCGCAATTGCCTCCTTATTCTCGAAATGGTGAAACAGGCTGCCGTTGGAAACACCCGACAACCGACAGATTTCCGCCGTCGACGTCGCATCGACGCCCTTTTCGAAAAAAAGTGCCCGCGCCGCATTCAGCAGCTTCGCACGGGCAGGCAGTTTGGGTTTGTCCATCGCGACGCCATTATCAAAGCCCGCTCGCAATGATGCAAGAAAAATATAGATTGACACTCTAGAGCATTACTCTAATTAGGCTTCCATCGAGAGAATCATGGAAGGAGAGTCATATGAAATCCCGATTTCCATTCGGCCATGCGGCGGTTTACGCGATTGCCGTGACGGCGATGGCTACGCCTGCGGATGCCGACCCTTACCTGCTGGAGCTTGATGGTGTTCGCGGCGAGGCCCCGGACAAGAAGCCGCCTCCACCGCCGCCGCCCAAGTCTCGGCCACAGCAAGGTAAAAACGTCCAGGCACCGGGCAATGGCCCCCAGGAAGGCCTTCTGCTGCCGGCAATCCAGCGCGATACAGGTTCCGGTTCCGGGCACACCCCGCCGCCACCGCCTCCCCCGCCGCCGCCACAAGGTAACCAGGCAAACAATGATCTTGGGGTTGGACGCGGCGGCGATATCCCCCGGCGCGGACGGCCGACCGTTGCGGTCGGGGACATAAATGGCGACGGTCGTGCCGGTCAGGCCGCCTCAGGGCATTTCCGCGAAGCCAAGCTGACACCGCGAAAAGGCGGCAGCGAACAGGCCGGTCGCCAACACGCACCGGTGCGTGTCCGGACACCCAGATAAACGCAATCACAGGCGCGGCGCCCGGCGGGGGGCCGCGCCTAATTACGTGGTCGTTCGTTGAGCAGTTTCACCAGTCGCACGATCGAGGCGAACTGGCCGATGGTCTGACCCAGCAGTTCACGATCCTGCGTCGGGTCCAGCGTCGCGCTTTCGAAAATATTGCCGGTGCGTAGCGTGACAATAAGGTCGCCACCGAGGAAGAGCGCCGCCAGCTTCTCGCCGTCGAACTCTTTCTCCAGATCGAGCAGCCGCTCGCAATAGGCAGGGTGCACCAGATAGCGGCCTTCGACCTGGTCAGTGCCATAAACGTCGAAGGCATCCTCGAAACGCGGATCGACCATCTTGATCCGCTCCAGCTTCTGCCCGCCATATGATTTGCTGTCGCCGAACAGGGTGAATTTGAACCCGTCGCGTTTCAGCAAGGTTGTCCCCAAAAACGGTCGCGCAAACTGGAAACGCAGCACCACACCCTCGAACACCGTCACCGTCCGCCGGTTCTTGCCCGACCCACGCTCCTCGGTCAGCTTGGCTTCGTAGAGCAGAAAATCCGTGCCATCTATCTCGCCGTGCCACTGGTCTTGCAAATAGCGATCGTCATAGCTCGGGAGCAGGTCATATTCGCAGGCATGTTCGAACTCCTGCCCCGAAAACGCAGCTACCGAATAATCGATCTGCAATGCCTTGGCGAGCGCGCCGTTCATTTCCTGCTTCAGCTCATCAACCATCTTCTGGCGGATTTTGTTCGCCCAATAGGCCGTCATTGCCCCACAGCCAGCCGCAATGAAGTAGCCGACGCCGCCAAGGTTCATCCAAAGGCCGATGAAAAATGCCAGCACCGATATGCCGCCGCCGATCGCGATGACCGTATACATGTTCTTCTTGGCCTCAGCGCGCTGTGCAGCCTTGCTGTCGAGCCATTCACGGAGGCCACCGGCCATCAGCGTATCGACATCGGGCAATGCTATCATCTTTGCTTTCCCCCCGGCGCGTGATAACCGATGGTATCGACCGTTTGAGGGGGAGTAAAGCAAATGGGCCTGTGGATCATCATCGCCGTCATCGTGCTCGGCCTGATCGCTATTGTCATCTACAACCGGCTCGTTGGCCTGCGGCAGAATGTGCGGCAAGGCTGGGCCGATATCGACGCGCAATTGCGCCAGCGACATGATTTGATCCCCAATCTGGTGAGCACGGTCCAAGGCTATGCCACGCATGAGAAGACCACCCTCGACGCGGTGATTTCGGCGCGTAACTCGGCCATCGGTGCTTCCAGCCCGGCGGCAGCGGCGACCGCCGAAGCGGGCCTCTCTGGCGCGCTCAAAAACCTGTTCGCGCTTGCGGAGAATTACCCCGACCTCAAGGCCAACCAGAATTTCCAGACGCTGCAGCACGAACTCGCCGACGTCGAAGACAAGCTCGCCGCCTCCCGCCGGGCCTACAATTCCGCCACGGCCGATTACAACGGCGCGCGACAGGCCTTCCCTGCCGTGCTTATTGCCGGACCGCTGGGCTTTGCCGACGAGAAATTCTGGGAGCTGGGGGCAGAGGAGCGCCCCACGATCAGCGCCGCGCCGGAGGTGAAGTTTTAGGCGATTGCGCTTGAAATGTAGGATTTGTTTTGAGAGCCTGGGTCTGGCTCTTTGACATTGTGATATTTGTTGAACTTCGATCCTACAGCAAAAACAGCGAAACGACTGTGAAAGTTGTAAGCAATTCTGTGGGCTTGCATGACAGTGACGCGGCGAGAATCGAGAGCATTTTTTACGTCGCAGGATGCTGCTTGGTTGTGCCATTTGTTTCATAAAAGCCGCAAAGGAAAAAAGGAAAAAAGGGCGTAGTCTCTGGTTCAATCTCAAGTGCTAAGCCGCAACTGGCGGGAACTTAATGCGCTGCGCCCTTATTGTCTTTTTCATCTTCGCGGCTTTTATGAAACGAAATGGCACTGCTTATCCGGGCCGAATGACGGTCACGTGCCGCACCGTCGCTTAACTTCGCACGAAAAACCCGTACCCTGTGAAGTTTGCGAAGGTAAGGACGATTTTCTCGCAGTTTTGCGTCAGACGACGTCAATAAATGCCGCCCTCTTGCTGGATAAATTCCTGATCGCGCTTCGTGGCCGAGCTTGGCCCTTGTGAGCCTGCGCTGCTTGTGGCGCTGCTAGACGAAGCTCTATCCTTCTTCTTCGGCCTGTCGCCGCGCGCGGCAAGCTCCGACTGGCGGATCGAACGTTTGGGTTCGGTTTCGGCCTTGAATGCTTCCCATATCACTGCGCTTTTGGGGTCGTCGCCGGGCCATGCACCATAGACGCGCTTGCCGCTCTTGCGGTCGACGCGGACGAGACGGGTGCCTTGCGGCGCGACGAACGGCGTTTTGGGCATGTCCGCCATCGCCTTGCGCGCAAACTGCTTGAATATCGGCGCGGCAAGCGAGCCGCCCTGGGCATAGCCGCCCATATTCCGCGGCTGGTCATAGCCGAGATAGAGTCCTGCGACGAGGTGCGGCGAGCCGCCGATGAACCAGACATCGGTCGGGCCGGTGGTGGTACCGGTCTTGCCGAACAAGGGCCGGTCGAGATCGCGCAATATTGTCGCGGTGCCCCGGTCGATTACGCCTTCCAGCATGTGCACCACCTGATAGGCAGTAATCGGGTCCATCACCTGCTTGCCCGCCGCCGCAAAGCGCGGCATCGGCTTGCCATTCCAGTCCTTGGCGCGACAACCGGTGCACGGCTTCCACTTTTCAGGCCAGATCACTTTGCCCTTCCGGTTTTGCGCAAAGTCGATGAGCGTCGGTTTCAGTTCGCGGCCATGATTGACCAAAGTCGCAAAGGCATTGGTCATCTTGAGGACGGTGGTCTCGCCCGCGCCTAGCGCATAGGACAGATAATTCGGATAATCGCCGATGCCCATCGCGCGGAAGGTGTCGGTGACATTGTCCATACCGCTGTCGGCTGCAGCGCGCACGGTCATCAGGTTACGCGACTGTTCGAGGCCCCAGCGCATCGTCTGCGGCCCTGCCCCACCACCGCCGAAATTGCGGAAGCATTTCTGGCCCAAGGACGCGCCCTGCCAGACGCAATAAGGGCCGTCGACAATGATCGAGGTCGGCGTCATGCCATTGTCGAGCGCAGTCGCATAGACGAACGGCTTGATCGTAGAGCCCGGCTGGCGCTGCGCCTGCGTGGCCCGGTTGAAGCTCGAAATGCGGCTGTCGAAGCCGCCCTGCACAGCAAGCACGCGGCCGTTCAGCGGATTTTCGACGACCATACCGCCGCCGACTTCTGGCACGGTACGTACCGAATAGCTATTTCGGCCATTGGGCACTACGGCGATGACATCACCGGCCTTCATCGCCGCTGGCCCGCCATTGAGCGTTCCCACAGTGCCGTCGGCAAAGCCGACCCTCCCCTTGCCCAGCGCCACCCCAGCGCGCCAGTTGGCATAATCGATGCTTACATTGCTTGCATTGAAGCGTGATGCCCATTGGTCGTCGGACACGTCGATCGTGCCCATATTGGCCTTCCACGCCTTGCCCGCATTATAGCGCAACAGGCCATCCCGAAGTGCTTGTGTCGCAAGCACCTGATATTCAGGGTGCATCGAGGTACGAACCCACAGCCCGCCCGCGTAAACGCTGTACGGCCCGTCCTTGTCGGTTTCGCCGAAACGTTCGATCAACTGGCGGCGGACTTCTTCGGTGAAATAGCCGCCGATATTCTTGTAACCGCTGCCCCGCTGCGCGATCAGGCCCAGCGGCTGCGCCCGCGCCTGCGCCAGTTGCGCATCGTTGATCCAGCCATTGTCGCGCATTTCGCCGAGCACCCAGTTGCGGCGGGCGATAGCAAGCTTGGCATTCTTGGCGCGACCGTAGCGTTCGGGCGCCTTGGGCAGGATTGCAAGAAACGCCATCTCATGGAGCGCAAGCTCATCGACGCTCTTGCCATAATAAGCCTGCGCCGCCGCCTCGACACCGAACGACTGCCGCCCAAGCGCGATTTCATTCAGGTAGAGCGACAGTATCTGCGGCTTGGTCAGCGCGCCTTCGATACGCTTTGCAAGGATCGCTTCCTTGACCTTGCGCGTGTAACTATATTCGTTGGTCAGCAGCAGGTTTTTCGCCACCTGCTGGGTGATCGTCGAAGCACCGCGCGCGCGCTGGTCGCTAGTGATGTTGTCGAAAATCGCCGAAACGATGCCGGGATAGTCGATGCCACCATGGCTGAAAAAGGTCTTGTCCTCCGCCGCCAGATAGGCGCGAACCAGAAGCGTCGGAAAATCTGCATATTCGAGCTGCACACGGCGTTCGCGCGCATAGCTCTGGAATGGCTCGCCATCGATATCGCGCACTACAGTCGGCAGCGGCGATTCATACTCGATCAGCGCCTCGGCATCGGGCAAATTGCGCGCAAACATCGCCCAAAAAACGAACAGAAGGAACAGCAAGGCACCGACCGCGTATGTCGCCCACCGAAAGCGCTTTTTCTGCCACCAGCCCTGCCAGCGCCCGGCAAAGCCATCGACTTCGCGCTTCAGCCTGTAGCTGACGCTGGTGGGATCTTCGGCTGGCGGCGCTGCATCATCCATATTCCGCCCTCTCTAGCCGAATTGCCGGAGAGGTCCAGAATTGTGTGTGCAGCCCAGCGCAAATTTACGCTTATCGCGAAGCAAGACGCCGGGCGAAATGCACCTGGATGGCGCTGGCAATGCTGCGCGCGACGCGCTGCTGTCCGTCTGCGGTCGAGAGGAAGGCGACATCGTCGGCGTTCGTCAGATAGCCCGTTTCGAAGAGTACCGACGGCGTGTCGGGTGCCTTCAGCACGATGAACGAGGCAAAACGGTGCGATTTCGAACTCAATCGCATATTGGGCTTGGCCTCGCGCAACAGCAATTTTGCAAAATCGGAAGAGACATTCATCGTCTCGCGCTGCGTCAGGTCGATCAGGATCGACGACACATTAGCGTCGGTTTCGCCGAGATTGACACCGTTGATGATATTCGCCCTGTTCTCGCGCGCCGCCAGCCGCTGCGCCTCCCGGTCCGACGCGACTTCGGACAAGGTGTAGACTGTCGCCCCGCCCGCCTCCTGATTTTCGGCGCTATCGGCGTGGATCGAGATGAACAAGTCGGCATCCATCCGTCGCGCAATCTCGTAGCGGTCCTCCAGCACCAGATATTTGTCATCATCGCGCGTGAGCGCCACCCGCACACGCCCGCTTTTCAGCATTTCTGTGCGCACTGCTTTGGCCACCGCCAGCGTCACATCCTTCTCGCGCTTGCCGCCATGCGGGCTGATGGCGCCGGGGTCGTGCCCGCCATGACCTGCGTCGATAACAACCAGCGGCAGCTTGTCGTCGGCGGGGCCACTGATTTTAGGCAGTCCTTTCGATGCAGCAGGTTTGATTGGAGCGCTGACTTCGTAGCGGCCCTTTGGCGGCTCGGCCCGAAAGGCGCTGCTGTCCGCCATCGCCGCGTCGGCCCTCATCAACGAGGTCAGCAAAGATAGGGTCGCGAACAGCATGTGCTATATTATGCTATGTCATCCGCCACCGGGTCCAGAATTTTCTTGGCGCGCTGCTTAATACGCTATTTCCGTGACTGCCCTTGCCGTTCGGCGAAACGAGTGCTAGCTAAGCCAGTAGGGGCAAATATCTTTTTCCCCCATTTTCAAGGCCGTTTAAAGGCCAGCAATCAGGTTGACGCTGCATGAGGCATGATATTTCCACCACCGCCGCCCTTACAGGGACTGGCGCATGGGCCGGAAATCAAGCGCGCGCGATATTCGCCCGCCATGCGCAAGCAGCAGACGCAATTTTTTCTCATCATCATAATCGCCCCGCACAGATTTCTGGAGCGGGCTTCAACAATAGAGCCAGCGGCCCACGGCTGACACCCGGCGCATCCGCTGGCTGGAGTAATATCAATGACAACGCGCATGCTAATCGATGCGCGGCACCGGGAAGAAACCCGGGTCGCGGTCGTCACAGGGAACCGGATCGAGGAGTTTGATTTCGAATCTGCCGAGCACAAGCAGCTCAAGGGCAATATCTATCTGGCAAAAGTAACCCGGGTCGAACCGTCGCTACAAGCGGCGTTCGTCGATTATGGCGGCAACCGTCACGGTTTTCTTGCCTTTGCCGAAATCCACCCCGATTATTACCAGATTCCGCGCGAAGACCGTGAACGTCTTCTTGCCGAAGAAGCCGCAGCAGCGGCCGAAGAAGCCGCTTTGCGCGAGCAGGAAGAAGAGGAAGGCGATGAGCCTGCCGACATCATCCAGGGTTCGGAAGAGCGCGAGGACGAGGTCTCCGACCTGATCGAGGTAGAGAGCGACGACAGCGTCGACACCATCGACATCACCGAAGGCGAAGAGCCTGAATTCGACGAAAACGGCCAGGAACCGGGCGAAGAAGGTGCCGAAGAAGCGGAACGCGGCAACAACGACCGCAACAACCGCCGCCGCCGTGGACGCGGTGGCCGCCAGGGCGGCGAAGGTCGCGCGCCCAAAGCCAGCGACGAAGTCCGCGCCAAGCGCATGAACCTGCGCCGCCGCTACAAGATTCAGGACGTCATCCACCGCCGTCAGGTATTGCTGGTGCAGGTCGTGAAGGAAGAACGCGGCAACAAGGGCGCGGCGCTGACCACCTACCTAAGCCTCGCCGGTCGCTATTGCGTGCTGATGCCCAACACCAGTCACGGCGGCGGCATCAGCCGGAAAATCCACAGCGCGGCGGACCGCAAGCGGCTGAAGTCGATCATTTCCGATCTGACCCTGCCCGCAACGATGGGTTGCATCATCCGTACCGCCGGCCTTGCGCGCACCAAGCCCGAGATCAAGCGCGACTTCGATTATCTTGCGCGGCTGTGGGACGGCATTCGCGAAAATACCTTGAAGGGCAGCGCGCCCATGCTGATCCATTCGGACAGCGACCTTATCAAACGCGCAATCCGCGATATCTATAACAAGGATATCGACGAGGTCTTCGTCGAGGGCGATGAAGGCTATCGCGCCGCCAAGGAATTCATGAAGCTGCTGATGCCGAGCCACGCCAAGCGCGTGCAGCATTATGCCGACCCGGTGCCCTTGTTCCAGCGCTACCATGTCGAAGACCAGTTGAACGCGATGTACCAGCCGGTCGTCCAGCTCAAATCCGGCGGTTATATCGTGATAAACCCGACCGAAGCTTTGGTTTCGATCGACATCAACTCCGGCCGCTCGACCAAGGAACATGGCATCGAGGCGACAGCACTGTCGACCAACCTCGAAGCCGCGCGCGAAATCGCGCGCCAGTTGCGCTTGCGCGACATGGCGGGCCTCGTCGTCATCGACTTTATCGACATGGAGCATCATTCGAACGCCCGCAAGGTCGAGCGCGCGATGAAGGAAGCATTGAAGCACGACCGCGCGCGCATCCAGGTCGGCCGCATTTCGGGCTTCGGCCTGATGGAAATGAGCCGCCAGCGGCTGCGCACCGGCGTGCTCGAAGCCTCCACGCGCCAGTGTCCGCATTGCGAAGGCACCGGCCTTGTCCGCACCGCTTCGTCGGCGGCCTTGTCGGCTTTGCGTCTGATCGAGGAAGAAGCCGCCAAGGGCAATGGCAGCCAGATCGTGCTGCAGGCGAGCCAGGAAGCGACCATCTACTGCCTCAACAACAAGCGCGCAGAACTGGCCGATATCGAGGAACGCTATCACGTCCGCGTGCTGATCGTGCCCAACGGAGAAACCGAAGGCGCGAAGCTTGCGGTATCTTCCTCTGGCCCGCGTCCCGAAGCGCCGATCGCGCTCCCCCCGGTCATCGACCTCGACGAGGATGATGATATCGAAGAAGATTTCGACGATATCGAAGTCGAAGAAGAAGAAGTTCGTGAACCGCGCCGCGCGCGCGAAGAGCGTCCGCGCGAAGAGGGCGAAGGCGGCGAAGGCCGTCGCCGCAAACGTCGCCGTGGCCGCAGAGGCGGCAGGGGCCGCGAGCGTGAGGGTAATGAGGATGCGGCCGCAGAAACGGCAGAAACAGCCGCTGAAGATGTTGCTGTGAACGCCGACGCCGCGCCTGCAGAAAAGCCGAAGTCGCCGCGCAGGCGCAGAGGCGGAAGGCGCGATGCGGCTGAGCCGGTAGAGGTTGAAGCAATGGTCGAGGCGGAAGCTCCGGTCGAAGCCGAGGCTGCCGCCGAAGAAAAACCCAAACGCCGCAGCCGCGCCAAAACCAAGCCGGAAGTTGTAGCTGAAGCCGAGGTCGCCGAAGCTCCGGCGGTTGAGGAAAAGCCTGCGCCGAAAAAGCGCGGGAAGGCCAAGGCAGAAACTGCCCAAGCGGAAGCCGAGGCCGAACCGGTGGCCAAGCCCAAAGCCCGCGGCAAGAAAGCGCCCGCGAAGGAAGCTGCTCCCGCCGAGGAAGGCGACGGCACTACGCGCACCGGTTGGTGGCAGCGCACTTTCGGCTAAGGAGAAGCCCAAGAATAAAGAAGCCCCGCCGCTCTCCGGATCGGCGGGGTTTTTCTTTGCCCAACTTCTTCATTGCGTGTTCAGGCGGTTCGGGCCATTTACCTCAGATGGCCATATTCACTTTCCGCCGCATCCGCGCGGCTTTCGCCGTGCTGGTTGCCGCGACCTTGTGTGTGCAACCGGTTATGGCACAATCGATCCTTCGCGACGCCGAAACTGAGGCCTTTTTCGACGAGATTTCGGAACCACTCATCCGCGCTGCGGGGCTTTCGCCGGCCAATGTCGACGTCGTCCTGATCAACGACCGCTCGATCAACGCCTTCGTTGCAGGCGGCCAGATCGTCTATCTCCACAGCGGTCTCATCGAAGCCGCAACCACCGCAAACGAAGTCCAGGGCGTCATCGCGCACGAGTTGGGCCATATCGAGGGCGGCCATGTCATTCGCTATGCCGACGGTGCGAGTGCGGCGGGCGGGATCAGCATCGCCAGCCTTATCCTCGCCGCTGCTGCGATTGCCGCTGGCGCTGGCGAGGCGGGCATGGGCATCATGGCTGCGGGGCAACAGGCTGCATTGGGCAAATTCCTTGCCTTCAGTCGCGCACAGGAAGGCACCGCCGACGCCTCGGGCGCACGTTACCTGTCGGCCGCGGGCATTACGGGCAAGGGCTCGATCAGCTTCTTCAAGAAATTGCAGAATTTCGAGTTCCGTCTCGGCATCCCGCAAGAAGACAGCTACGCCCGCACCCACCCGCTATCGGGCGAGCGTATTTCGGTACTGGAAGATACCTATTCGGTCGATCCCGCATGGCAGAAGCCGCTGAACCCGAAATGGGAAGCGGATTTCAAGCGCATCAAGGCCAAGCTCACCGGCTACCTAGCCGATCCCAAAGAGACGATGCGCGACTATCCCGAGAGCGACCAGTCGGTCCCGGCCCGCTACGCCCGCGCCTATGCCTGGCACAAGTCGGCCTATCCGCAAAAGGCACTGGCCGAATCCTCCGCGCTGACCAATTCCGCGCCGGACGATCCCTATTTCCTCGAACTCCACGGACAGATCCTGCTCGAATCCGGCCAACCCGCAGAAGCGCTGAAGCCGCTGCGCAAGGCGGTAGCGTTGACCGGCAACCAGCCTTTGATTGCAGGCATCTTCGGCCATGCGCTGGTCGCGACCGAAGACAAGGCCCATCTCGACGAAGCCGCGACCGTCCTGAAAGCCGCTGTCACCAAGGACAACCAGAACCCCTTTGCCTGGTATCAACTTGGCGTGGTCTATGAACAGAAAGGCGACACGGCGCGTGCTGCGCTGGCCAGTGCCGAACGATATCTGATGGAAGGCGCGCCGCAATTCGCGTTACCGAATGCGCAAAAGGCGATGGCGGGACTACCCGAATACTCGCCCGACTGGATTCGCGCGCAGGATATCAATATGGTCGCGGAGGCAAAGCTCGCCCAGTTGAAAAAACGGCGGCGCTGAATTGGCTGGTCAGGGTCATGCTGGGCGGCTAATCGGGTGCACATGACTACTGAAGCAAGCAGCAACCGCGTTCCGCTTTTTATCGCACTGGTCGGTGCTGTCATCTTGCTGGCATTCGGCGCCTATCTTTTCGCCAAGGATAGTGACGCGGCAGAGCGCGGTTCTGTGGAACAGAAAACCGAACTGGCATCGAGTGCTGCCGAGCGCGCAGTGGCCGCAGCCGGCATGTCGGACAAGGAACGCAAGGCAACCGAGGCCCTGGTGCGCGCCTATATATTGGAGAATCCCGAAATCATTACCGAAGCAGTCCAGATACTGCAAATGCGCGAGGCCACGAATCGGCTTACCGCCGCTGGTGAGCAATTGCGGGCGCCGTTCCCCGGTGCCGAATTCGGCAATCCAAAAGGCGATGTAACCGTCGTCGAGTTCAGCGACTATAATTGCGGCTATTGCCGTTCCAGCGTCGCCGATGTGCAGAAGCTGATCGATGCCGACCGCAATGTGCGCGTCGTCATCCGCGAAGTGCCAATTCTAAGCCAGACAAGCCGCGATGCTGCTTTGTGGGCGCTGGCCGCAGCCAAGCAAGGCAAGCACAAGGCCTTTCACGATGCCATGTTCGGCGGTGCACGCCCAGACGACCAAAGCATCCGGGCCGCAGCGGCCAAGGCAGGTCTAAATCTTCCTGCCGCCGAAAAATTTGCAGCTTCGCGCGAAGCGGCAACCGAGGTCGATCGCAACCTGGCTATGATGCAGCAAATAGGTGTCAGCGGAACGCCGACATTCGTTGTCGGAGATCAGATATTGGAAGGCGCACTCGGTATTGAAGCGCTCAAGGCAGCGGTCGAAAAGGCACGCAAGCAAAGTTGACAGACAAAAAGACGGCCTAGCCCTTCTTCCCCTGTGCAATCACATACCATTCGACCGATCCTTTGCGGCTTGCAGGTGGCTTGGCGTGTTTAACCGTCGCAAAGTTGGATTTGAGGATCGCCAGCAGCGCCGGATCGGTGCCGCCTGCGAAGACCTTTGCCACGAAATCGCCGCCGGGTTTTAGCACTTCGACTGCGAAATCGACCGCTGCCTCGACCAGCCCCATGGTACGCAAATGATCGGTTTGCTTGTGGCCGACAGTGTTCGCAGCCATGTCGGACAAAATCAGGTCAGGCGCATCGCCAAGTTCAGCGATAAGCCGCTCGGGCGCGCTGTCATGCATGAAATCCATTTCGAGCAGAATGACGCCTTCGAGCGGGTCCACCGGCAAAAGATCGATACCGACAATCGCCGCCTTGGGCACCTGCCGCCGTACCACCTGCGCCCAACCGCCGGGTGCGACGCCCAGATCGACAATCGCGCGCTTGCCGCGCAGGATGTGGAATTTCTCGTCGAGTTCGACCAGTTTGTAGGCGGCGCGGCTACGATAACCGTCGCCATGCGCGCGCTTGACATAGGGGTCGTTCAACTGCCGTTCGAGCCAGCGTGTCGATTGCGCACTGCGCCGTTTGGCGGTCTTGACCTTCTGCTTGCCCGCCAGCGTGCGGCCCGAATTTTTGCCGCCGAAGAGGTTATCAGCCATCAGGAGTATTTTCGGTTGCGGCGCTTGGCATCGCTGGCCATCAGCGCACGCAATATGCCTTCGCGGATGCCCCGATCAGCGACACCCAGCCGCTCGCCCGGCCAGATGTCGAAAATGGCCTCCAGGATGGCGCAACCGGCCACCACGAGATCGGCGCGTTCGTGGCCGATGGTCGGAAATTCCGCACGGCCCTTGATCGTCCGGGTCGCCAGTTCGCGGCTGATTTCGCGCATCTCGGCAGTTGGCAGATGCAGTCCATCGACCGCGCGCCGGTCGTAGCTTTGCAGCTTCAGATAGACACTTGCGAGCGTCGTTACCGTCCCCGAAGTGCCGAGCAAACGATGGTCGCCCGCATCCTTGGGCAAGCGCGCGGCAAATTCGGCAAAGCTGCCCGCAACCTTGTCCAGCATAGCCTGATAGGTCGCCAACAACGCATCGGGGCTATCGTCGTCATTACGCTCGCTTTCGGTCAGCGAAACCACGCCCCAGGGTACGCTGACCCAATCGAGAATCTCGGGTACGACGCCGTCGGTCGACACCAGCACCAGCTCGGTCGAACCGCCGCCAATGTCGAAAATCAGCGCCGGTCCCTCACCTTCCGGCAACAGCGCATGGCAGCCCATGACCGCCAGCCGCGCCTCTTCCTGGGGGCTGATGATATCGAGATGGATACCCGTCTCGCGCTTCACCCTTTCGATGAACTCGACGCCGTTCAGCGCCTGCCTGCACGCCTCGGTCGCGACCGAGCGTGCCAGCACGACGTTGCGCTTTTTCAGCTTCTCGGCGCAGACCGACAGCGCCTCGACCGCGCGGTCCATTGCCTCGTCGCTCATCTTGCCCGTGCTGTTCAGCCCCTCGCCGAGCCTGACCACGCGCGAAAAGGCATCGACGACGGTAAAATCGTCGCCACCCGCCTTGGCAATTAATAAGCGGCAATTGTTGGTACCCAGGTCGAGCGCTGCATAAGCCGTGCGTTCAAACCAGTGACGCCGGAACTGGCCGGTGTCGAAGCGACTGTCCATGCGGGAAGGGCCATGCGGGCCGCCATTTGCGCTGCCGTTCGTGCTTTCCGCACGCACTGCGCCTTCGACCGGAGCCTGCTGCACTTTTGCAGCTTTGGGTGCCGCATTCTTGCGACGCGGCGGCTTTTTGGATTTGCGCCGACGTCCCTTTTGCGGCGATGGAGCGACATTTTCGCTCATGGCCGTAACTCGTTTCTTGTTCTATCCGGAACGGTTCATGCCGCCGGTACCTGACGCCGCTGTTATCGCGAACCGGTTAAAATATCAAGATTTTTGCACAGATGGTGTAATTCCGCCGATTCAGCGGCTTGACCGGCCAATAGTCGCGGCATATAGGCCCGCCCACTGTTCCCCGGTCGTCTAACGGTAAGACTACGGACTCTGACTCCGTCTATTGAGGTTCGAATCCTTACCGGGGAACCAATATAAATTGTTGAAATAAAAGTATAATTACCTTTTTTGGGTCACCAAATGGGCAGTCATTGCTTAACACCTGGATAACGCGCATTCCCGCGAGTTTCCTTCGTGTTACGCTGCATTCCGGCCGCTCCGTGCAACATGGTTGCAACATGGGATTTGCAACAAGACTGTCCTGCTGCCGTCCGAGAGCTTGATCAAGACGTCATCCGTGATCATCAAATTACGCGCTTGATGTCGGAATAATCTCCGTTGGTTTGCAAGGTAACCGTCACGGTCTGGCCGGAACGGTTCCGCCAATACCAGCCGTGCGTCCCGTCGAAGGCGGCGACGAGCGTGCCTTTCTCGCCGGTCGATGCCTTGCCTTTGCCATAACCATGATAGAAGCCGCGCTTTTTGACCAGCGGGTCGCCGTGCGTGTCGAAATTGACATTGCCGCCCGACACGGCCCACTCGAATGCGATGCTTGCGCCCTTGGCGGCGCTCACCTTGATCTCGGCAGCTTCTCCGGGGGCGAGCGTGACTTCCTTACGGTCACTTCGCACGGCTGCCGCAGGCAAGCTGCTGGGCGCGGCTGCGGCGGCAGCAGGGGGCGTTGTGGTTGCACTATCGGCGGCGCGGTCTGCCGCTGCTTCCCCGGCAAGCTGCATCTTGATCTCCCCCATTTCGGTGAGGCCCAGCATCCGGCCTGCACCGGTCGGGTCGATGCCATATTCGGACGGCAGGACGACAGTAATCAGGATTGCTGCTGCGCCTGCGATGGCGAACAGCGTCGATGTCACAAGCTGGCGTGACGTTGGCAGGTCGGACATGCTTGGCATTTGCGAATTGAACATGGTATTTCTCCTTATACGACGGCGAGGCCGGTGAGCTGATAGCCGACCAGAACGAACCCTGCTGTCATCAGCAGGACGTTGGCGGCGAAGGCGTAGCGGGCGAAGCCTTGCGTTCTGCGCCAGTATCCCATCAGGATGAGGATGGCTGACAGCGCCAGCAACTGGCCGATTTCGACCCCGATGTTGAAGGCGATGAGGTTGGGCAGCAAGCCGTCTTTCGACATTTCGAACTCCAAGATTTTGGTGGCCAGTCCGAAACCGTGGAACAGGCCAAAGACCAGAGTCGCGACCTTGGTGTTGGGCTGCACCCCAAACCAGCGGCGATAGGCACCCAAATTATCGAGCGCCTTGTAGACCACGGACAAACCGATGATCGCGTCTATGACATAAGCGTTGGCGCTGATGCCGGTCAGCACACCGAATAGCATCGTTGTCGAGTGGCCGACAGCGAACAGGGTGACGTAAAGGCCAATATCCTTGAGCCGGTAGAGGAAGAAGATGACGCCGAACAGGAACAGCAAATGGTCGTATCCCGTCACCATATGCTTGGCACCGAGATACATGAAGGGCATGAATTGGACGCCGCTGACCTCCTGGACATAGCCTTGATCGCCCTCGGCGACGCCGTGGGCGTAGGCATCGGCGATGCCCGATGTCAGGAACAGAGCGAGGCTCAGGATCAGCCAGACCAGTGGCGAATGTGCTTTTTTAGTCGGCATTAAATTCATCAAGCTTGTCCTTGCGCCAGATTTGGTGATGGGCTGGTTGCTGTGTCGTCATCGGGTCGATCTTCGCGGCCGTGGATCAGCCGGTAGAGCGCTGGTAGCACGATCAGCGTCAGGATGGTCGAGGAGATAATCCCGCCAATGACGACGGTAGCGAGCGGCCGTTGCACTTCTGACCCCGCACCCACATTGAGCGCCATCGGCACAAAGCCCAATGAAGCGACCAATGCCGTCATCAGAACTGGACGCAACCGTGTCAGCGCGCCTTCGCGGATGGCTTCATCGAGAGTCATGCCGTGTTCTCGCAAATCCTTGATGAACGAGAGCATTACCACGCCGTTCAACACCGCCACGCCTGAAAGTGCGATGAACCCGACGCCTGCCGAAATTGACATCGGGATATCGCGCAACGCCAATGCAGCCACGCCGCCGGTCAGCGCTAACGGCACACCCGAGAAGACGATGGCGGCATCACGGACCGAGCCGAACAGGGTGAACAAGAGGCCGAAGATCAGCAGCAGGGCGAGCGGCACCACAATCTGGAGCCGCGTTGCTGCCGACTGGAGCTGTTCGAACGTGCCGCCATATTCGACATAATAGCCTTCGGGCAGTTCGACCCCGGCATCGACCTTCTCGCTAAGCTCGGCGATGAACGATCCCAAGTCGCGACCACGCACATTGGCGGTGATGACAGCGCGACGCTTGCCGTTCTCGCGGCTAATCTGGTTGGGGCCGACCGAAAGCTCGATATCGGCGACCTGTGACAGCGGCACAAAGCCCGCCGCACCATCGCCGCCGATCGGGATGGGCAACGCGCCCATTGCATCGACATTGGAGCGCAATTCTTCGGGCAGGCGGACGACGACATCGAAACGCCGGTCGCCCTCAAACAACTGCCCGGCAGCCCGCCCGCCGGTGGCGGTGGAGACTGCATCCTGCACATCGCTCATGTTGATGCCATAGCGCGCGAGCATATCGCGCTTCGGCGTGATGGCCAGCACGGGCAAGCCCGTTACCTGCTCGATCTTGACATCCTCGGCACCGGGGATGGAGCCGACAACCTCCTCGACCGCACCGCCGCTTTCGAGCAGCTGGTCGAGATCGTCCCCGAACAGCTTGACCGCGACGTCCGAGCGCACGCCCGCGATCAGTTCGTTCATGCGCATCTGCACCGGCTGGGTGAACTCGTAATTATTGCCGGGGATTCGCTGCACCGCTGCATTGAGTTCCGCCACTAGCTGCTCGCGCGGTTTGCGCGGGTCGGGCCAGTCCTTGCGGTCCTTGAGCATGATGAAATTGTCCGCAACCGACGGCGGCATCGGGTCGGTCGCGACGTCGGCGGTGCCGATCTTGGCGAACACCCGCTCGACCTCCGGGAATTTGCGGATGCGCTCTTCAAGCACGAACTGCATGTCGATGGCCTGGCTGAGGCTGGTGCCGGGAATACGCAGCGCGTGCATCGCGATGTCGCCCTCTTCGAGGTTCGGGATGAACTCGGAACCAAGCCGCGTCGCGCCGAACCCGGCCAACAGCACAAGCGCCACCGCGCCGCCGATGATCAGCTTGCCGCGCTTCATCGTTGCGTCGAGTGCTGGAGCATATTGGCGATTGAGCCAGCCCATCACGCGATTTTCCTTTTCCCCTACACGCCCTGTCACGAACTGCGCGATGGCAGCGGGAACGAACGTCAGCGAGAGCAGCAAGGCGGCGGTCAGCGCGATGACAACTGTGATTGCCATCGGGTGGAAGGTTTTGCCCTCGATGCCTGTCAAAGCGAAGATCGGCAGATAGACGACGGTAATGATGATGACGCCGAAGATGCTCGGACGGATCACCTCGGCGCTGGCGCTTGCTACAAGGCTGAATCTTTCCTCGCGGTCTAGCAGTCGCCCGATCCGGTGTTGTGCCTCGCCAAGCCGTCTGAGACAGTTTTCGACAATGATGACCGCGCCGTCGACGATCAGGCCGAAGTCGAGCGCTCCAAGACTCATCAAATTGGCCGAGGTGCGTGTCTGGACCATGCCGGTGAGCGTCATCAGCATTGATATCGGGATGACCGCTGCCGTAATGAGCGCAGCGCGGATGTTTCCGAGCAGCAGGAACAGGACAACGACGACGAGAAGTGCGCCTTCGGCAAGATTCTTCTCTACTGTGGAGATGGTGCGATCGACCAAGTCCGTGCGGTCGTAAAGCGGATGCGCGATCACCCCTGCAGGCAACGACTTGGTTGCTTGCTCCAGCCGCTCTGCGGCAGCCTGCGCGACGATGCGCGGGTTTTCGCCGGTCAGCATGAAAATGGTGCCAAGCACGATCTCCTTGCCGTTCTCGGTCGCAGCACCCGTGCGCAGCTCGGAGCCGATTACGACCTCGGCGACATCGCCGATGCGGATAGGAACACCGCCCCGTGTGGCGACGATGATTTGCGACAGATCGGCTTCATCCTTTGCCTGACCGGGAACGCGGATCAGTATTTGCTCGCCCGCACGCTCGACATAGCCAGCGCCCTTGTTGGCGTTGTTCGCCTCAAGCGCGTCGACAATGTCGGTCAGCGACAATTTGAGCGAAGCGAGCTGCTGCGGGTTGGGTGTCACATGATATTGCCGTGCATAGCCGCCGATGGTGTTCACCTCGGCTACGCCGGGGATGGTCCGCATTTGGGGGCGCACCACCCAGTCGGACAGCGTGCGCAAATCGCTTGGCGTCCATTCGGAGCCATCGGGTTTGCGCGCGCCCGGTTTGGGCTCGACGGCATACATGAAGATTTCGCCAAGCCCCGTGGCGAGCGGGCCGAGTTGCGGCTCGATACCCGGCGGAAGTTGGGACTTTGCGGCCTGGATGCGTTCGTTGACGAGCTGGCGGGCGAAATAGGTGTTGGTGCCGTCTTCGAACACCACCGTCACCTGGCTTAACCCATAGCGCGAAATCGATCGCGTGTAGGACAGGTTCGGTATTCCCGAAATCGCGGTCTCGATGGGAAAGGTGATGCGTTGTTCGGATTCGAGCGGCGAATAGCCTTCGGCCTCGGTGTTGATCTGCACCTGGACATTAGTGATGTCGGGCACTGCGTCGATGGGAAGCCGGGTCGCGCTATAAACGCCGAGCGCGCAGAGCAGCGCGACGACGGCAAGCACGAACCAGCGCTGGCGGATGGAAAAGCCGATAATACGGGCGAGCATGTCAGGTTATCCGATCAATGGTCGTGGCTCGCGCCCGACTTTTCGACGTCGGCGCGAATGAGGAAGGCTCCCTTTGCGGCATAAGGCGTGCCGGGCTTGATGCCGGACAAAACCTCGGTCCATTCGGGCGACTTGCGCCCAAGTTCGAGCATGCGGACTTCGTAATTCTCGCCATAATTGGCGAAGACGACGGTGAAGTCGCGGAAGCGCTGTAAGGCTTCGGTGCGCACCGCCAGCGGCACCTGCACCGCATTGACCGTCACGCGCCCGCGCAAGGCCATGCCGGGGCGAAGCCGTCCGTCGCGATTAGGGACCGAGGCACGGACGAGCGCGGTGCCAGCCTCTGCGTTGCCATCGGGCAGGTAATCGCCGATCCTCGCTGCTGCAATGGGCGTGCCGTCCATCGTCTCGATTTCAACCGCCATACCGGGCCGGATCGCGCCCAGATCCTTGGGGAAGATGTTGAAGACGACTGTGGTCTGCGCGGGGTCGGTGATGACATAGAGCGCGCGGTCGAAAGTCACATCGCCGGGGTTGCCGTTGCGTTCGGCAATCACGCCGCTCGCGGTCGAATAGACCGGATAGACCTGAAGGCTCTCGCTCGATTCGATGCGCGCAAGCAACTGGCCGCGCTTCACATCGTCGCCGACATTCTTGGTGACCGAGACGATCCGCCCGGGAAACTGCCCCCGAATTTCGGACCGTGCCGTAGTCGCAAGCTGGACCGTGCCATAAAGCTCGCGCGCCTCGCCGATGGTGGCGGGGCCCACGCTCTCGACTTCGATCCCGCCTTGCTTGGCTGCATCGGCGGTGATTTTCGTGCGGCCCTCGGGGCTCGCATATTTCCAGACATGGCGCTTACCATTTTCAACAGCAACCACCTCGACATCGAAGCTATGTGGTTCCTCGACCACGCCCTGGCCAACAAGATAGCCATTGCCCGGAGTGAATTGAAAAACATTGACCTCGCCATCAAGCCGCTTGAGCGTAACAGTCAGCTTGACGGTCTTAGGATCGACCGGCTTTCCGTCTCTGCTCGGATAGACCCGGTATTGCGGCGGCACGCCGTCTTCGAAGATGGTCATTTCAACGGCAAAATCGCCGTCCTTGAGCAGACGACCGCCATTTGGCCCCTTTGCAGGTTCGCCTTCCTCGCCATGCTCTTCGGCAGGTTCGCTTCCGCTACCACAGGCAGCCAGAGGAGCGATTATTATGAGCGCGGCAGCAAGCCGCGTGACGATGTTCTTTTTCATGGATTGGTTCCCTCCATGGCTGCGGCGTCGAAGCGTCCGGTCAGCCGGTCAATTTCGGTTTGAAGATCGCGGTAACGGGTGACCGCATTGAGCCATTCAGCCTGCGCGTCGATCATCGCGTTGGCGGCATCCTGCATGTCGCGGAAGCTGAAGCCGCCGCGCGCATAGCCCTCGCGCACCTGTCGCAGCGCCTTGGTCGTCTGCGGATAGACGTCGCGGACGATGGCATCGGCGCGGGCGTGCGCCGAGTCGGCTTCGGCCCCAAGGCTGGCAAGGCGACGAAGCCGGTCGAGCCGTTCGGCCTCGGCGGTCAGTTCGATCCGCTGTCTTTCGGCTTGCGCCCGCGCGATATTGCCCTGGTTGCGGTCGAAGCGTCCGATTGGGATGGTGACACCTGCGACCAAAGCGGCATCGTTCGTCCCGCGCAGGAACCGCGCGCCGCCGCTGACGGTATAGTCCTGACGCGCTCGCGTCTGTTCAAGCACGACCGCCGCCGATGCGCGCGCAGCCTCTGCCTGCGCCAGCGCCACATCGGCCTCAGCCAATTGCCGCGCCGCCGGAATAGCCGACATGACTTCACCTTCGGTTTCCACGTCCACGCCGCTGCCACCCCAATAAGCGGCAAGTCCGTTGCGCGCCGCCAGTTGTCGCGTCCGCGCCTCGGTCAGATTGAGCTGCGCCTGCGTCACCCGCGCCGAGGCGCTGGTTTCGACGAACAACGGATCTTTATACCCGCGCACCCGGCGCAACGCCTCGCGCTGCATCTCCAGCTCAACACCAAGCCGCGTTTCGGCGATTTCGACGACATAGCCAGCGATCACGACGTCCAGAAAGGCGCGCTGGACGGCGGAGACTAGTTCCAGCCGCGTTACCCTCGACGAGGCTTCGGCGACACCGACGTCTCGGTCCGCAAAGGCCACACGCGCCGCACGCTTGCCGCCGCGTTCGATGGTCTGGTTGTATGTCCCTGTAATCTCGGCCTGACCGAAGACGTTATAGGGGCCGGTGCCGACAAGATTCTCGCCCTCGACAGTGACGGTGGGATTGGGCCGCACGCCCGCCTGCACGCGACCGGCACGTGCAGCGGCAACCGCCGCCTCGTTGGCGCGGATCGACGGGGCGGCCTCGACGGCCTTGGCTATGGCTTCTTCCAGCGTGATCGGCTCCGCAAGGGCAACCGTGGCTGGAAAGGCCAGCGCCGCCGCCAGCAAGGCGGTGCGCAATTTGGGATACATGGGAAACTCCTGAACCGGGTAACGCATTCAGGGACAGGCGCGAACGCCCGCCCCAGCGGCACGGTTCAGGCGGCGGGTGGTTCGGTGGGGGGTGCCTGACTGAAAGAGGTCAGGACGGTAGCGGGATGACGAGACAGCAGCGTCCTGTCGGGCAAAGCGCCTAGCGCGATGCCCGCATCGTTGGTGTCGAGCGCATTGGGGCAATGATGGTGGTGCAGGCTTTCGCCGGCACCTTCCTGCGCCGGTTCTTCGTCGCTGTGATGATCGGACGTCGCATCATGCGCCGAAACCGAATGATGATCATGCTGGCTCGAGAGATTTTCATGCGCAACCGCAGGCGCATGGATCGTGCTTGCGGCGAAGGCAAACAGCAGGATCAAGCGGGCGAACAAATGCATCACGGTCGTTTGCTTAGCCGTCGAGGTTCTGATCGGCAAATAGTTAATCATGGTTGCGCCGCCTTGATTGCAATTGCCAAGTCATCGGGGACTTCCATCGGCTCAAAAGCGCTGACATTCGATCGCCCCGTGTTGCCGACAGGGATGCGTCCGGTGAACGAGCCGAGTGGAGCCAGCGCAAGTCGCACTAATTGCCCGATGATCTCCTGCACGTCGCGCTGGCTGAAAGCAAATTTCAGCATCGCCCAGTGATTGCCCAGATGCAGCGCAAGAAATGGCTGCGAAACGATATGGGCGCGTTCGAGATGTCGCCACGCCATCGCAATATCGCGTTTCTTACGGGCAGCCTGGAATGCCAATATCTCACCATCAATAAGCGCGCGCGCTGCTTCCCGGTTCATGTCGGCACCGTCCGCAATTCTGCCAACGCTTGCCGCAACACCTGCACGCCTCCGGTCAACGCCAGCAGCGCCATGATTGCGGCGACGATCAGGTCCGGCCAGGCGCTTCCCGTTCCGAACACACCGATCGCCGCCAACATTACCGCGACATTGCTATAAGCGTCGTTACGCGAGCAAATCCAGACCGCGCGCATGTTGGCATCACCCGTCCGGTAGCGATAAAGCAGTGCTGCGACCCCAACATTGGCTACCAGCGCGAGCATAGCTACTGCGCCCATTGCACCCGGATCGGGGTCGGTTCCATTCCAGAAGGCATAGACCGCACTACCCATCACCCACGCCGCAAAGCCGAGCATCGCCATCGATTTTAGCAGCGCCGCGCGTGCGCGCCACGCAAGCGCCAATCCCGCTACGCCGAGGCTGACTGCATAATTGGCGGCATCACCGAGAAAATCGAGCGCATCAGCTTGGAGCGCGCGGCTGTCGGCAGCGGCCCCTGCGGCCATTTCGACAAGGAACATGACCGCGTTGACGATTAGCGCAATCCACAAGACAAGCCGCCAACGCGGATCATTCAGCGCGGTCTTGCCTCCGGCGGCACTCGCGCAGCAACTGTCGGCCATCTTCAAATCCTTCTCGACAAATTCCGAGTCGGACATCTAACTACACCCTGTAGCAACTACAGGGTCAAGCGCGAAGGATCGGGCAGTGAAAATTGGCGAACTGGCGAACGCCACGACGACCAACGTCGAAACAGTGCGCTATTACGAAAAAATCGGCTTGCTGCCCCCACCAGCGCGCACTCCGGCCAATTACCGCGCTTATGGTGGAGAGCATCTTGCGCGCCTTTCGTTCATCCGCCGCGCCCGCGAATTGGGCTTCACGCTGGAGGCAGTGCGCGAACTGCTCACCTTGTCCGACGACAAGGCGCAATCGTGCGAGGCGGTCGACGGCATCGCCCGTGTCCATCTGACCGAGATCGACCGCAAGGTCCGCGACCTCAAATCGCTCCGCTCGGAACTCAGCCGCGTGCTTGGCTCTTGCAGTCACGGCACCGTTGCCGATTGCAAGATCATCGAAACCTTGGGACCGCGCGCAAGGGAGGCCGGTTGATGGCATATCTTATCATCAAGGCAGTAGTATCTGCGATCATCATCGTAATCGTGTCCGAAACCGCACGGCGCAACCCGGGCACCGGTGCGTTGATCGCGTCGCTGCCGCTGATCTCGGTGCTCGGCATGATCTGGCTGTGGCGCGACACGCAAGACGTTGCGAGAATGGCCGAGCATTCATCTGCAACCTTTTGGTATGTCCTGCCGAGCCTGCCAATGTTCCTCCTGATACCTATACTGCTCAAGCGCGGCATCGGGTTCTGGCCAGCGCTGGCTGCGGGTTGCGTGCTTACTATGGCGCTCTATTCTGCGATGGTCTGGGCGGGGCCGAAATTCGGATTGAAGCTGTGAACTTGCAAACCGGACTCATCTATGCCCTCGCTGCACTAGCGGAAATCGCAGGGTGTTTCTCCTTCTGGGCGTGGTTGCGCCTCGATAAATCGGTGTGGTGGGTGTTGCCGGGCATCTTGTCGCTTGCCGTGTTCGCCTGGCTTCTGACGCTGGTCGATACGCCGGTCGCGGGCCGCGCCTATGCTGCTTATGGCGGCGTTTACATTGCGGCGTCGCTGCTTTGGCTGTGGAGCGTCGAAGGCGCCTGGCCCGACCGATGGGATGTAATCGGCGCAACGATCTGCCTTGCCGGGGCCGCGCTGATCCTTTTCGGGCCGGGCCGGATATCAAGCTGACTTTTCAAAAGCTGTTATGATCGGACATGGCCCGGATGCGCTGTTGGCGCAGGCGTCGGCCAGCCGGGACAGCGCGGAACGGGCGTCTTGCAGCTCCGCAAGCTTGCGGTCGAGCAGAGCGATCCGCGCCGTCGCCAGTTCGCGTGCCCGCCGCCTGTCGTTACTTGCATCGAGTGCGAGCAACTCTCCAATTTCCTCAAGTGTAAAGCCCGCGGTCTGGGCCGAACGAATGAAGCGCAGTCGGCGCACGTCTTCGCTACCATAACGGCGAACGCCGCCGTGTTTATCCGGCTCATTCAAAAGCCCCCGTCGCTGGTAAAAGCGGATCGTCTCAACGCCCACGCCACCCGCTGCGGCAAGCTTTCCGATGGTCATGATATTCAAGGCTTGACTCCGTACTATGCTACGGAACCCATATAGGTCGGGTTATGTTATCTGCCAAGAAGGAACACCCATGACCCAAGCTACGATTTCAGGAGTGAACAAGACCAAGGCGGTCGCCAAAACCGCTATCATTTACCGGATGGTGATGCCGCACCACATTTGCCCCTATGGGCTCAAAGCGCTCGATCTTCTGAAGCGAAAGGGCTTCACCGTCGAGGACCGCTGGTTGACGACGCGCGAGGAAACAGACGCATTTAAGGCCAAGCATAATGTCCAGACCACGCCGCAAATCTTCATTGGTGGCAAGCGCATTGGCGGGCATGACGATCTGCGCCGCCACCTCGGACTGTCGGTAGCCGATCCCAAGGCAACCACTTACCAGCCGGTGATCGCGCTCTTTTCGGTGACCGCGTTGATGGCGCTTGCTGCAAGCTTCGCTGTCTATGGAACGCCTTTCACAATCCGGGCAGGCGAATGGTTCATCGCCTTCAGCATGTGTATTCTCGCTATGCTCAAGCTGCAAAATGTCGACAAGTTCGCAACGATGTTCCTGAACTACGATTTGCTTGCCCAGATCTGGGTGCCTTATGGCCGCATCTATCCCTTTGCCGAAGGGCTGGCAGGTGTGCTGATGATCGCGGGCGTGCTCAACTGGCTGTCCATCCCGGTGGCGCTGTTTATCGGCGGCATCGGTGCGGTATCGGTGTTCAAGGCAGTCTATATCGACAAGCGCGAGATAAAATGCGCCTGCGTCGGTGGCGATAGCAACGTACCGCTCGGCTTTGTCTCGCTGATTGAGAATGTGATGATGGTCGCAATGGCACTCTGGATGCTGTTTGGTGCACATACGATGAGCGCGACGATGTAAATCACCAGGGGGCGGGCAACCGCCCCCTCCCCGTTTCATGGGTGGTCGTTTGACGAGATTAGGGAAACCGGATCATGGGTTCCGTCACCGCCATTCAATGTTTCGAGAACACAACGGCTTTCGATGGTCCGAACGCGATTACCTCAAAACGATCCGAAGCAACGCCCCGCACTTCCATGCCGGGTGAGCCGATTGGCATGCCTGCCACCGCAAGGCCGCGCACACCTTTGGGTTTCGCTGCAAGCACACGTTTCATATCTTCGATGGGCACATGTCCCTCGAATGCCATTCCGTCGATCAGCGCGGTATGGCAGGATGCGAGGTGCGCGGGCAGTCCAACCTTCCGTTGCAACGCTGGCCGGTTGGCATCATCGACAACACGAACCGTGCGTCCGAACGCCTTGCGAACCTGAGCGGCCCATTTTTCGCAGCAGCCGCAGCCGGGGTCGCGGTGCATTACGGCTTCGCTTGCCGCCATGACAGGCGTTGCTACCAGCGCGAGTGCCAAAACGAGTTTTCGCATATCTTGATCCTTTCGTGCGGAAGCGCGGGGGAGAGCAAACGGTCCCCCGCGCCCTTTCACTTATTTGTGGTCCATGCCGCCCATGTCATGGCCTTTATGCTCGTCACCGGACTTGGCGTCCTTGCCCTTGCAGCAGGCCATCTTACCTTGCTCGTCCTTCTTACAGCAGCATTCCTTTTTAGGCGCTGGTGCCGGTTCAGCGGCAAAGGCGGCGGTGGACATTGTGAGCGCAAGCGCGCCCAGCAGATATTTGGTTTTCATGATTTAACTCCATTGAATTGTTGAAAATTTGTGCGTGCCATATCGCGCGGAGGCGGCGTAGGCGGCTCCGCCATTCTTCCCGAAAATCCAGCGACGGCTTCGCTGCTAGGCACATCAGCTGGCGGCATTGAATGATTAAAAGCAGCACTGGTAACAGGTGGGAATGCACAGGCATGGTAGGCACGGGCTGCATCCTGTTCGCTTTGCCCGCGTTCTTCGTCATGGTGACCGGTCATATCGTCGCAACCAGGCATGGCCGCGACTGCTTCGGTGGCGACAGGTGAAGCACATAATGGCGCTGCCCGAAAAACCAGCGCGATCGCAAGGAGACAGGCTGCGAGCAGCTTCACACTAAACGTCGCCTGCGCCGGAACGGCCAGCGCATGATCAAAAGGATTGTGCCCGCAATGCCCAACACAAGTCCGCCGATGGCAAACGCCAGAAGCCACCAACTGTTGAAATTCTCGTGGTTCTTCCAGTCCATGATGTGCAGGCTCCAGAAGAAATCATATAGCCGCCATGTGCCGGTTCGGACAGCGGTTATCCGTCCGGTATCGGCTGATACAAAGACGCTGGTTTCTTCGGGATCGGCAAAGGCGATGCGCCATGCGGGCATAGCGGCACGATATTCCGGGCTTTCTTTTGTGACCGTGGTTGCCGTCGAACGCGGCTTATTATCCGATTTCCAAGCTGCCCGTGCAATCCTGGTCGCAAGCGCAGCATCGACACGCGGAAGCGCAACACCGGTCTCGGCATCGAACAGTTTAACGCCCTTGGCGGTCGTCAATTCGGCAACAGGCCGACCGTCGAGCATACGCCATGTCATCGCTTCGACTGGCGCGCCTGCCAGAGCAAATATCCGCTGTGGCGCGACCAACGGCATTCCAGCCGGGATCGGTATAACACTTTCCCGATCGACCAGATGCTCTCCACGCACCTCTTCGATGGGAAGGAAGCTCATGATAACGCCGCTGGCAAACCAAATCAGCAACTGCGCCCCGATAATGAGCGCAAGCCATTTGTGAACTCGGCTTGCCACAACATGAAAGCGGGTGCGTGGGCTGCTCAGAACCAGATCCTTATCCCGGCGACCAGGCTGATTGTTTCAGGATCGTCGCCTGAAGCCCGAGAAAAACGCGCAGTTGCACCTGTCTGCTTGCGCCATTCGACGCCAATATAAGGCGCAATTTCCTGCTCGATCTCATAGCGCAGACGTAATCCAGCTTCAAAGTCTGTCAATCCAGACCCGACACCGATAGGGCGAATATCCTGGAAAGCGATATTTGCTTCGATGCGAGGCTGCAAGATCAACGCCTGCGTAATCCGCTGGTCGTATGACGCCTCAACCCGTGCGCGAACTTCGCCCTTGTTCGAGACAAAGCCAGCCGCGTTCACCTTGAACCAATAGGGTGCGATGCCTTCAACACCTGCAACAAGATAGGTGCGCGACGGGTTGGGTTCTATGTCATACCGGACACCGGCTTGCAGGTTCCAATATGGCGCAATTGCGCGTGAATAGAGCGCTTGCAGTTCAAGATCGTCGATGCGTTCACCGAACGCGCCTTCCCCTTCAAACTTCACGCCAAACCGGTTGATGTTACCGCCGGTAAAGGCTTCGCCTTCAAACCGGTAGCTTTCGCGGCCCTTTTGAAAGCCGACTTCAAGCAGGTCGACCATCACCAGCGAATAGCCCATGCCGCCAACCTCATAGGCCAGTTCCTTGCGCGAACGCGCCATGACGTCACCGCCATAAATGGCATCTGCGGCATGCTCTTCTGGCGGGGCCGGGGCTGGCGCATTGCCGACTTCGTCGGTCGGAGGCATTTCAGCCGGACTTGAACTCATGTCGTGACCGGCATGGGGATCAACGGCTTCTACTGCCGGTTGCTCGGTGACCGATGGTTCATCTGCTCCGGCCATGTCGTGTCCGGCATGGGGATCGTTTTCAGGAGGCGGCTTGCTCGGCTCGGCTTTCTCGGCAGGCATGTCATGCCCCTGATGCCCCGATTGGGCGAATGCGGGGGTTACAAGCAACATAGCGGCGGGAAGCAGCAACGAATAGTTCATTGCCCTTCCTCTTCATGCCGGACGGTCACAACGCGGAACATGCCTGCGTGCATGTGCATCAGCATATGACAGTGAAAGGCCCAGTCACCCAGCGCATCGGCGGTGAAGTCGAACGTGACCTTGGCCCCCGGCAGTACGTTGACGACATTCTTGCGCGGATATTGACCCTTTTGCCCGTTCACCACCTCGAAAAAAACACCGTGCAAATGGATTGGATGCGGCATCATCGTGTGGTTGATCAGGTTCACGCGCACCCGCTCATTATGGCGAAACGGCAGCGGTTCCGTCTTCTCGCTATATTTCTCGCCATCCATCGACCACATATAGCGCTCCATATTGGCGGTCAGGTGGACGTCGATTTCACGCGAGGGCGTGCGCTGGTCGGGATTGGGTTCAAGCGCGCGGAGCTGGCTTAGTGTCAGCACCCGGTGCGGGACTTTTTCGAGGCCGGTAGGGCGTTCGGCATTGCGGTCCATTGGCATCGGCGCGAGGCTCGCAACCCCCGGCCCCATCTTCACCTGCGGCGCAACCGAAGGATCGCGCATGTTCATCGAGCCGTGATCCATGCTGCCCATCGCGGCCATTTCTTCTGCGGTCATATTGCTATGATCCATTCCCGCCATGTCGCTGCCACCGCCGTGATCCATGCCCATGTCTTTCATGGTCAGCAGCGGGCGTTCACGCAGCTCTGGAATCGGTGCCGCCATCCCCATTTGCGGAGCAAGCGTCGCGCGGCACTGCCCTGAACGGTCAATGGACTCGGCGATAAACGCATAAGGAATTGCTTCCTTCGGCTCGATAATCACGTCCCACGTCTCAGCGACCGCAATCTGGAACTCGTCGGTTTCAACGGGCGTCAGCGGCAGACCGTCCGACGCGACAATCGTCATCGGCAGACCCGGAACGCGGATGTTGAAATTGCTCATCGCTGCGGCGTTGATGATACGCAGCCGCACCCGTTCGCCGGGCTGAAAAATGCCGGTCCAGTTGCCCAAGCTGTCATGGCCGTTGATGAGATAATGGTAATATGCGCCGGTCACATCGGCAATGTCGGTGGGGTCCATCAACATCTGGCCCCACATCACACGTTCCGACAGCGGCTGGTCCTTGCCTTTGACGAGACCAGTAAAGGTCTGTTTCCGTTTGTTGAAATAACCCGCCTTTTGCTTCTGCTTTTTGAAGTTTGTGTGCGCGTGCGCAAAGCTCCAGTCCGACAATACCAGCACATGCTCGCGGTCGTAGGCAATCGGGTCTTTGCCCGCCGGATCGACGATCAGCGCGCCATACATGCCCATCGCTTCCTGCATGTGCGAATGGCTGTGATACCAATAGGTTCCGTGCTGCTTCATCGGGAATTCGTAGGTGAAGCTCTCGCCCGGACCGATGCCGGGGAAACTCACGCCGGGAACACCGTCCATGTGGAAGGGCAGCAACATGCCGTGCCAGTGGACCGACGTATCTTCACTCAGTGTATTACGCACCACCAGCTTTACATTCTGGCCCTCGCGAAGCCGGATGAGCGGTGCCGGAAGCGTCCCATTGACGGTGTAAGCATGGCCGGTTTTCTTGCCGATCTTGAACGCCGATTGCCCGACGCTGAGCTCGATATTATCACCCGATAATATCCCCGGCTGACCGGCAAGGCTATGCAGGCCGTGCGATCCGCTTTTTGCCCAAGCGGGAAATAGTGGCGCAAGCGCGATGCCGCCGCTGGCGAGCGCTGCGCCGCGCAAAAGGTTTCGGCGATCCACCGGAGTATTCAGTGTCATAGGAAGCCCATAAGTTTGTTATGATCATGATACGCAGATCACGGACTAATCCCTCAACAATTCGTTCAATCTTGCGCGCGCCCGATAAAGCCGGGTTTCGACGGTCTTCTCGGTGACACCCAAAGCCTCGGCGGCTTCGGCCTGCGACATGCCTTCGATTGCTCTCAAGACCAGCGCCTCGCGCAGTTTGGCGGGTAAGTCACCGATTGCAGCCCTCACGCGCCGCAATTCCGCGCGGTCCCCCGCTTCTGTTTCGGGCGAAGCGCCGTCGCTTGTTAAGTCGAAAGCATCTTCGATTGGCGACGCTCGCGTGAAGAAAGACCGTACCGCCCGCCGCCTTCCCCAGTCGCGGCATTTGTTAAGCGCGATACGCGATATCCAGAGTTTGAAAGGCCGCTCGCGGTCATATCGCTTCAACGCTGCAAAGGCAGCGACGAAGCTCTCCTGCGTCACATCAAGCGCCTCTTCGCCATCGCGGATGCTATTGCGAACAAGCCGGTAAACCTGTTCGCGATAACGCCGCAAAAACTCGCGATACGCGCGCTCCTGCCCGCCAAGCGCAAGCGCCGCCAACTCGCCGTCGCTGCACTGGCTTATCTCTAGGCTCACCGCGCGTCGGCGGTCAGCGCCTTGACCACGGTTTTGTCAAATCGCCGCGCTTGGTCGGGAGTCATCACGGCGCGCATCTCGAACAGATGTTCGAGCGTCTCCTTTTGCATCGAACCCATGACATGATGGACGTGATCGACGGCGGCAGTGACCTTCGGGCCATAACCATGCTCGGCCTCAATCGCCTCGGCAAGACGCGCATTGGCGGCGCGCATGTCGAGTTCGAGAACCTTTTTGCGCACGGCAAAGCGCGCTTCGATGGCTTCGATCTTGGTTTCCTGCGCGGCGTCGAGTTTGAGTTCGTTGTGCAGAAAGGCGTGAAGTTCGCTTTCGCTTTTGCGCGGCTGCTCGATAAGCGTCCTCGCGGCATACACCCCGGCGACGGCTGCGATGAACGCAATGAGGGCAATAAGCCCAATCCGCCACGGCGAACGCATCAAAGGAAATCCAGCAACGTCGAGGGCGCGAGCGCGGTTTCGGCAATCACCAGATTGGGTTCGGTGGCGCTTGCGGGCGCGGGCATGATACTCCCGCCAGCATAGCCAACGCCAAGTGCAAGGACAGCCGCAGCCGATAACAGGCGCGATGTTGCGCGTGCTTCACTTTGTCGCGCAGCAAGGGCGGACATTACCACCTCGTCCAGCGACGCCAGTTCAGGAACGGGTGCCCGGCCGACATCGCTTAACAGGTCATCAAGATTGCGCATGGTTTGTCCTTCGGTTTGCCTGTTTATACGCGCCGTCCGACTGCATCCCTCAAATTCGTTCGCCTGTCGTTTGCCCGCACATCTCAATCGTAAGATGCGCAATCTCGTGAACGGGCGCAAGACGGTTGCGAATGACCGCTTGGGTTGGGGCACCAGAAACCGAGACAATCGCAGCGTGAGCTTGCGGCCCCACACGCCAGACATGAAGGTCGGCAATCCGCGCGTCCCCCGGACCTTCGACACATTCACGAATTTCGGCGACCAGATGCGGGTCGGCGGTATCGAGCAACACTGCCGATGTGTCCCGCAAAAGCGTCCAGGACCAGCGGGAAATCACGATGGCTCCTACAATGCCCATTGCGGGGTCGAGCCACACCCAGCCAAGGTATCTCCCAGCCAGCAACGCAACGATAGCCAACACCGATGTCAGCGCGTCGGCGAGCACATGAAAATAGGCAGCGCGCATATTGTTGTCATGGCCATGTCCGTGATGGTGAGCGTGATCGGCATGCCCATGGGTGTGGTCGTGCCCCGGCGATTCCGAAAGCAAAAAGGCGCTTGCGATGTTTACGGCAAGGCCAATGACAGCGACAATAGTCGCTTCGCCGAATGCGACCTCCACCGGATTTGCAAGCCGCATGACAGATGCGAAAGCAATACCGAGCGCGACCATCAGCAAAATCAGGGCAGAGGCAAATCCGGCAAGATCCCCGACCTTGCCCGTGCCGAATGTGTAGCGCGCGTTATTGCTATGCTTTTTGGCGAAAGCATAGGCCGCTGCCGCCACGCCAAGCGCACCGGCATGGGTCGCCATATGGAAACCATCGGCAAGCAAGGCCATCGATCCGGCGACGAAGCCGACGATTATCTCGCCGACCATCATAACGGCTGTCAGGATCACGACACATAATGTTCGCCGGGCATTGTCGTCGTGCGTGGCCCCAAGAAAGTCATGGCTATGGGCGCTGGCTGGCTGTGCGTTGTTCATTATAATGTCCTATCGGCCATAGCGTCGCAGCACGATCGCAAGCTCGTCGGCACCCTGCGCGCGTTGTTCAGGAGAAAGCTCGGGGGCGGCAACGTGGCTGCGAAGATGCTCTTCGACCAGCTCGTCCATCAACCCTCCAACTGCGCCCCTGACGGCAGCGACGAGGTTCAAAGTATCGGCGCATGGTGCATCGGCGACCACGCTTCGCTCGATAGCTGCGACTTGCCCGGCAAGCCTGTGAATGCGAGCAATGATCTTGTCGCGGTTTGTTGAGATGTGACCCATATATACCCCCCTAGGGTATTATGTAGACAAATCCAAGGTCGTTTTGAGGGATAGTCGCACGACCTGCGTATCTCTAACCAACACACTGCATTCAGGAGATCGAACCCATGTTTCGTAAATATCTGCCGCTCGCCGCAGCGCTGCTTGTCGCCATCCCTGGCGCTGCGATGGCACACGTCAAGCTCACCGGCTCGACGCCTGCCGCCAACGCCACAGTCGCAAAACCGGCGCGCATCGAACTCAAGTTCAGCGAAAAGCTGATCGCCCCGACCGTCAAAACAGAAGTCATCATGACCGGAATGCCCGGCATGAAGGATCACCCGCCGATGAAGATGGCCCACACGTCGCAGATGGGCAAAGATGGCAAGTCGATGACGCTGATGCTCAAAAAGGCGCTTGTGGCAGGCAGCTACACCGTCAAATGGTCGGCGGCAGGCGCGGACAGCCACCGGATGGGCAGCGAGTTCAGTTTCAAGGTCAAGTAAGGCGTGACCGATTGGGGGCTAATCGCAATCCGGTTTGCGCTTTACGCGGACCTGATGCTGCTCGTCGGCCTATCGGCATTTCCGCTCTACAGCTTAACGCGCGCCGAGCGAGATCAAGAGACAGTCTTGCCGCTTCTGGCGATACTGATATGGCTCGCGCTCGCTGGGCTGATCGTTTCGGCATTCGGCTTTGCTCTTTCTTCCGCCGCTATGATGGGCATGCCGCTAGCGGCACTTGATATGCCGATGCTTTTGTCGATGGCGGGCGAAACCGAGCAGGGCACGGCATGGCTTGTCCGAACAGCTTCGCTTGCAACGGCCTCTATCGCTCTGACGATGTTAGGGCGTCAGCGCTCGTTCCAATATGCCTCGGCAGTGGCTTGCAGTGCTGTCGCACTCGCTACACTCTTATGGTCTGGCCACGCAGCGGCCACCGAAGGTGCGCTCGGCATCGCCCACCGCATAAGCGACATCGCGCATATGATTGCTGCCGCAATTTGGATCGGCGGCATCGCCGCCTTCGGTTTCTTGCTCTCGCAATTCGCGCCCAGCGACGCCCATGCGCGCCTCGTCACCCGCTCGCTTGTCGGTTTTTCGCGCGTCGGCACGATAGCAGTGGCGATCATCGGGGTCACTGGTTTGGTCAATGGCTATGCCATCGTTGGAACGGATGTGACGAAGCTCGTTCAATCTCCCTACGGTATTTTATTGACGGCCAAGCTCGTATTTTTTGGTGCAATGCTTGTATTGGCCGCAAATAACAGATGGAAGCTGACGCCCGCGCTTTCCCACGCAGGCGATGGCGCCCAAGTAGCATGGCGGAGAATGCGGATTTCGATAGCGCTGGAAGCTGCTGTGGGCATAGCAATTCTGGGGATCGTTGCTTTGCTCGGGACGAGCGCTCCTTTATAAAGATAACGCAACTGTCCCGTCCTGAACTTTTCAAATTATAAATTTGGCGAGCCACCTTTCGAAGTTGACAAATCGCAATGCTCAGGTCGACCCGTTGGCACTAATAAATCATTGCACGTAAAAGATTAGGTCGTCGTTCGTCTGAGTTTCACATCACATCAGCGGATCGCTACCGAACAACACCCAAGCTAGGTGCGGTGATTAATGGGCCTGGGAAATAGCCGAAATCCGACACCATTCCGTCCCACATTTTACACTGGATTTCACAAAGCAGTTGCAGAAAAAATTTAGATGTAAAGCTGCGAAATACTATCTTATATCGTTGTATTAAAACGCTATATTGAACTCTTATGGACAAACGCCAACGGCAGTTTGGCCTCATTGCCGGGGACCCATTTCCAGACACTTGACGCTATGGTCTCAGTTCGAGGTAGCGCCAACCGAAGCCAGTACATCCAGCACGCCCTGCGGTTGCGGGCGGTCTCTCATCCGCGCCAGCGCCAGCGTTACATCGAGGGCATAATGCGCTACAGTGTCCAGTGCCGGTGTCCGTTCGGCTCCGAGCTCGATCAGCAGGCCGGTGGCAGCACGATTTTCACCGAGCACCTGCATTTCAAGGCGAAACAGCCTTTCCGCCGCGCAATCCACGAGCAGTGCGGCAATCAGCGTGCGCGCAAGGCCGAAGCCCTGATAATCGTCGAGCACCGCGATGGCGAGTTCGCCTACGGACGGATCATCGTCCGACCGGATGGCATGGGCCGCAGCGATAGGAGGATTTTCAGCGCCATCGAGAAGGATTGCGCCCCAGCCTATATGGTCATGGCCATCGACGGCGCTCAGGCGTTTGACGATGCTTTCGGGCGGTTCGCGGAACGCCGAGAAGAACCGCAGATAGCGCGAACGGTCGGACAACTCTGTTATGCCTTCGCGGATGCGCGCCTCGTCGCTGGGGCGGATCGTGCGCAGGCACACCGGGCGCCCGTCGGACAGCTCGGTCTCGATTTCGCAAAGCGGTTTGCGCGCGGGGTTGTCGGCAGAGGACATTGTTCACGGCACATAGCGCATATTGACGACAATTGGCATGGGCCGGATACAAAAGAAAAGGCCGCCCTCCTTGCGGAAGACGGCCCGTTCCTCGCAACTCTCCCAATCAGAATCGGAAGGTCACCGTTCCGCGATAGGACTGGTTCGACACATCGCTGCGGCCAATCGTGGTATCGGCGCCAACCGCTATTTCGAAATTCTCGCCGCCAAAAGCGATACCGGCGCTGGCTTCGAACCAGTCGGAATCGGTGCCTGTCAGCGCAAACGCCGCTGGCAGGCCAACGCCGCCGACAAAATTCGCGCCGAATGACGCGGGCTTGTCCTCGAATTCATGGACATAATAAGCCGAGGCATAAGGCCGGAATTTCATCGTGCCACCCGACAGCGTCAGCCCGGCCAGCGCTTGCAGACTGTCATAGCGACCACGATCGAACGACAAGGCAGGAGCCCCGCCCCGTTCGGCGGTCGGCGTGAACTCGATCCGGCTGGCGCGTCCGGCAATCCGCGGGCCGATTTGCAGCGAGCCCATGTCGAACATTTTGCTCAGGCCCACTTCACCTGACAGGGCAAGAACATCATCCTTGCTCGTCAGATTATAGGTCGTCGGGCCCAGCACAGCGGTCCGTTCGGTGCGCGCACTGAACATGGCGGCGCTGATCTGCGTGTCGAGCGTGACGCCGCTGTCATATTGCAACTTGCCGTAGAGCGTGCCCTGGTAGAGCTTGCCACTTGCGCCCTGCGGCGCACCGCCGGTGGTTCCGTCGATGTCGGTATAGGACAAGGCAAAGCCGAGGCCCGCATTGTCCCCCAGCTCGCTTTCGATACCCGCTGCGGCATAATAGCCGTCATAATTATCGTCGCCACCGAACGGCACTGCGGTTGCCATCGAGCTGCTCTGGCCGTCGAGATAGCCACCGGCGAAGAACACGCTGACGGTATCGGGCAGCGCAGCCGAACTTTCTTCCACCGCGTCCTGGCCATAGGCCATGAGCGGCTGTCCCGGCTGAAGCTGGCTCGACGACAGGCGCGAGATAGCCTGCAGCGGATTGCCCAAAGTGGCAACCTGTCCGCCAAAACCGTTCGCAATATCCATCGACGCCAGACGGCCGCGGAAAAAGCGGCTCATATTGTCGATGGCCGTTGTGCCGATGGCGCCTTTCAGCGTCTCTGCGCGCGGCGCCCAGCTTTCCAGCGTGGCCTGGATCGTCCCCAGATTCTGCAGGTCGAGATAGTCGTAGAGAGGCGCAACGCTGCTCCCACCGCGATTGCGATCGAGCAATGCGGCAAAACCGCGCTGCACCGGCGTAGTTGCAAGCGGGAAATAATTCCCCGCTACTATTCGCGCCTGCACATTGGTGCTGTTGTAAATGAACTGCGCCGAGAGAATTGCGCTTAACGTCGACTGCGAAAAAGTGCCCGTCACGCCGCCCGATGCGGTCAATATCGTGTAAAGGTCGTTCGCCCGGATGGTGTTGCCGCCGGTTGCCGAGAAAATCACGCGCCCGCCAAGATTGGCGGTGCCGGTGCTGGCTCCGTTGGCAACAATTGCAAGCCTGTCCGATGTTCCGCCTGGTCCGACATCGACAGCAAAGGTGCTGCCTGACGCCATCACGACGTTGCCGCCGATGGTCAATGTGCCGATGGTTCCTAATGTGCCAGGCGCGAAATTGCCCAGGACGCTGGTCAGGAACGGTGTGTTCACACGACCGGTGCCGCTGAGCAGGCCGGAGGTAAACAGATAATCGCCGCCAGTGGTGATCGTGCCATCATTCTGGACGATGCCGGTGGTGTGCATGATGTCGATGAGGCTGGTCAGCGATGCGCCAGCGTTCACGGTCAACTGCGAGGTCGCACCGAGAATTGTGAACCGGTCGATAGTCACCGCCGAATTGAGCGACACAATGCCAGCGTTGCGCAAAGTCACATCATAATAACGGCCCGCAACGCCGGTCGCACGAACACCGTTGACATTGTTTGGCACGAAATTGGTCGCACCGGGCAAACCGTTGGCGATCGACGGTGCCGGTAGCGGGCCGTCGCGGAAACCGGGAGCAGCTTGCGCTTCCTCGATTGCTGTCATGCCATCGCGCATGACGGCTGCGCCGCCCGTTGAGGCGGATGCCAGTGTCTCGCCGCCCGGATTCGCGACCTCTGCAATGGCTTCGCTGAGCAATGGCGAACTGTCGCTGACGCCGGTCGGCGTGTTCGGCACATTGTTGCGTGCCGCACCCGTGGCCAGATTCTGGCATTCGTTCGTCGCAGGCGGGGTTGCGCTGTTGAGTGGCGACTGGAAGCAGACCTCGCCGAATTGCGGCGTGGTGGCGACATTCGTGCCACCCAGCTCGGTCGGGATGCCGTTAACCAGCGCCCCACCCGAAATGACGTTATAGGCAGGGTCGAGCGTCGTGACCCATGCGGTCGCATCTTCCCAATTCCGGTTGCCTGCGTTGGCAGTCACATAGCGATACGGGTTGTTCGCGACGATCCAGTCCCAATACAGGAACAATGGCTGATAAAAGCTTTGCGTGCCATAGCTGCCGCCGGGTTGCCCCGCGAAAAAGGTCGAGCCGCCCGACAATACGCCAAGAATGACGCTTTTCGAAAATGCCTGGTCGAGGATCAATGGCCCGCCGGAGTCGCCCGGGCCGGTAGACCCTTCGCGGGGCAGGGCATTATCCCGGAAGCCGTTAAAATCTCGCGGATTGGCGGTCGCCGTACCCCGTGCCGGATCGTCAAAATCGAGCCAGTAAAGCAGCTGCGGACGCGACGGCGCTCCGGCCGTGCCGAACAGGAAAAGATTGCGAGCGTTGATCGAGGTCAGCGCGCCGAGCATATTTTCCGCGGCACGGCGCCGGAAATCGTTGCCGACTGCGCCGGTCGTGCCAGTCCCGTTGCGGCCATAGCCCGAAATGCCGACATGATAACCGGTGCCGGTGGCTGGATTGATCGCTGTCGGTGTTGCCAGCGGCGAGAAAAGCAGCGCCCAGGTCGGCACATTGCGAGTGGGCGCGTCGAGCACGGCGGTCGCGATATCTGCTTCGAGGAAGCAGGAAGTCGGTGCCGTGCAAGAGGCAGTCGCAATCGACGCAGGATTCCAGAATACCTGATCGATATTGTAAAGCTGCTGCGCACGATTGGTCTGAAACCGGCCCGGACCGGTGCTGCCACCCAACAGCCAGTTCACCAGTTCGTCAGGCTGACCCGCCGCATTGGCACGGGTGTTGGTTTCGAAGCCAATGGCAATACCGACACCGCCGGAACCGGCACCATAGGCCGTCGCGGCACGGGTATTAACGCAGTGCGCGGCGAACAGGACAACGCGCGGGTTGATGAGGCTCGCCGTGCAAAGCCCGACCGAGCCGCCGCCTGCATCGACAACGATCTGCCCGATACCATTGATATTGACCGGATCGAACGCCTGTGACGGCGTGAAATTGTTGTTGATGGTGATTTCCGGCTCTTCGACCGGCACGATCTGGATACGCGCAGCGGCATTTCGATACGCATTTTCGGCCGCCGAATTCAATGCGCCCGTCAGCGCAACATCTTCCTGCGGCGATTCTGCCGCATCGCTAGGGTGGCTCGAACCTGTATCGGCGAACGCCGCAGCCGGAAGTGCGAGCAATGCAGTCGACGCCAGAAGCACGCCACGAATGCACAGTGGAAGATTGTCGGACATGTTAATTCCCCCTGATTTGTGAGGGCTCCTCTCCCCACTTTTATGGGGTTGCGTAACATGCGGTTTCGAGTCTTCGCAACGATCTTAACCATAGAATGGCTAACCGTGGATATTAGTCACCTTCAACAAGTTTTGTAAAATCTTTCAATCGTTTTCCGAAGTGTCATAGCGCAGTTCCAGATAGCGTCCACGCACTGCCAGCTTGTCCAGCTCGCCACGTGAAATTTGCCCCGTCATCGTCTCTATCTCGCGGTCGATCAACTTTAGCCCGTCAACCAGTTGCTGCTCCGGCGTCTTGCCGCCATGTTCCTTGCGCTTCAGGCTTTCAGGAATGCGTTTATAGCCGTTGACCAGTTCGGGCAGATGCTCGCCCACCAGCTTGCGCACCTCGCGCGCGGCGGGGTCGTTGTCGTCGAGCGTCTGCAATTGCGGCGCAAGCTGGTCCAGCCGGACGCCAATGTCCTGCATCACGCTGATGGCTGGCGCTGGCAGCGCAGGCCGCTGCGCCTCCAGCCAGATTTCGGTCTTGCCAGCAAGCGTCGCCAGATCGGTCTGCCGCAGGCTTTCTGTCGTCGGCATCGGCATGTCGGGATAGCGGAGCAGCAGGTAAGCCGCCGCCGCACCGACTATGCCGGTAATCATGACACCCCAGAAACCGATGCCGTCGATGATCGCGCCCACAACGCCAGCGCCGATTAGCACAGCGCCGACCGCGAGCGCAGCCTTGCTGACCTTGCCCCAGAAATGTGCGCGGCGCAGCGCCTGCGACTTCATCCCGATGGGCGGCATGCGGACGTAATGCAGCGACCGCGCTGCGGCATTCAGGGTTTCGTCCGATTGCGAGGCTGGGCTGTTCAACTCTTACCCCTCCAGCGCCGCCAGCAAGCCACTGTCTTGCGTCGCCTTCACAGCCTGTGCCTGCCCTTCCGCACGGGCGATATAGCCCTTCGACTTCTCGACTTCCTTTTCAAGCGCCTCGCTGGTCTGCTTCATACTGTCGAGTGCCTTCATCTTGAACGTGTCGATCGCGTCCATCGTGTCATAGATATTCTGGAACGCACGGCTCAGCGTTTCGAGCGGAATGGTCGAAGCCGCCGCCTGTTCGTGGATGCGTCCGGTATTGTCCTTGAGCAATTGCCCGGTCGAATCGATGATATTCGCGGTCGTGGTGTTGAGCGCGGTGATCTGGTCGAGCACCAACTTCTGGTTGGTCATCGCCTGCGCAACCGTCACTGCCGTGCGCAGCGCCCCGACGGTCGTCGTCGAAGCGCGGTCCACGCCCTTGACCAGCTCGACATTGTTCTTCTTGACGAGGTCTAGCGCCAGATAGCCCTGCACTGTCACCGCCATTTGCGTGAGCAGATCCTGCGTGCGCTGGCGCACGTAGAATAACGCGCTTTCCTTGATTGCCCTCGCCTTGGCCGGATCGGACAGTTCGAGTTCGGCGGCCTTTTCCTCGAGCTTCGCGTCGAGCTGCTTCGACATCACGATCATCTGTTCGAGCTTGCCCATCGCAACCCACAGATTCTGCCGCTCAACGTCGATCGCCGCATTGTCCATCAGCAATTCGTCCTTGCCATTGCCGAGGCGGCCCAGAATCGAGCTGATATGCGTCTGCGAGCTTTGATAACTGTCGAAATAATTGCGCAGCTTGCTGCCAAAGGGGATGATGCCGAACAATTTCTGCTTGGTCATCAGATTGCCCTTTTTCGAAGGGTCCAGATCCTCGACCACGCGGCGCAGTTCGGCCAAATCGGCACCCACACCCGAACCTTCGTCCATGCGGCGGATCGGCTTGTCGAGGAAGCGGTTCGACTGCGCCGAGGCTTCCATGATTTCCTTGCGGCCCATATTTGTCAACTGGTCGACGCGCTTGCCAAATTCGGGGCTGTTCACATCCTGCGCTATAAGGTCAGCGACATAGGCGTCGACGCGCTCGGCAAGCTTCGATTGCTGCTCGTCGGTCACCGGCACCAGCCCCATCGCCTGTTGCGGCGCGACGGTCGGCACCGGATCGGGCGGGGTCAGTTTCAGCTCGCTAACGGTCTGCGTTACGGTTTCGGTCGACATGGCACTCTTCCCACTGTGATTTCTTCTCAACAGATGGAACGACTGCCCGACCAATTCAAGCACATACCGTCCCCAGCCTGTATTATTTTGCTAATACAGTATCGCCCTGTTGCTTCAAAGCGGCTTCGACAAGCGGCGACAATCCTTCGACAACCCGCGATATGCCTTTGGCATTGGGGTGGATGCCATCGGGCAGCATCAGTGCCTTGTCGGCGACCACGCCATCGAGGAAAAAAGGATAAATCGGTGCATCATATTCTTTCGCTAGAGCCGGGAATATGGTGTTGAAAGCATTGCCATAATCCTGGCCCAGATTGGGCGCGGCGAGCATGCCGGTCAGCACTACCGCTATGTCCCGCTTTTCCAGTTCATCGAGCATCGCCTTCAGGTTCGCTCGGGTTTCTTCGGGTTTAATCCCCCGCAGCATGTCGTTGCCGCCAAGCCCGAGGACAACGAGATCGGGTTTACGCTCCAGATTGTCGAGAACAAATGCCAGCCGGGTTTTCCCCGCCGATGTCGTATCGCCCGACACCCCCGCGTTGTGCACGCGGGCGTTAATCCCATCGGCTTTCAGCGCCGCCTGAAGTTGAGGCGCAAGACCTTCGTTGGGAGCCAGCCGGTAGCCGGCATAGAGGCTGTCGCCGAAGGCAACCACGAGCTTATCGTACTGCGCCGGCACGGCCTCGTTGCTTTTTGCAGAAGCCACTTCGTCTTTCGTCGATACCGGGGCCTGTCCGCAGCCAACAACCCCTTGGAGAAGCAGCAAAAGCGCCCCATATAGCCAGAAACCACTTCTCACGGGAATTCTCCTTGCACGCTCCGGTCACTACAAAAGCGGATATGGCCATCCGCGCGGCAAATGTCACCCTCACCTTGGGCGCAGAAGACGCCGCCGTCGAAATTTTGCGCGGCGTCGATCTGGAAGTGCCTTATGGCAGCAGCGTCGCGTTGCTCGGCCCGTCGGGTTCGGGCAAAAGCTCGCTGATGGCGGTGTTGGCAGGGTTGGAACAGGCAAGCGGTGGCACAGTGCTGGTCGACGGCCTCGACTTTACCACACTCGACGAGGACGAACTGGCGCGGGCGAGACGGGGCCGGATTGGCATCGTGCTGCAAGCCTTCCACCTGCTCCCGACCATGACCGCGCTCGAAAATGTCGCGGTTCCGATGGAACTGGCCGGAATGGACGATCCATTCGGTCGCGCCGCGGCGGAGCTTGAGGCTGTAGGCCTCGGCCACCGTCTCACCCATTATCCCTCGCAACTTTCGGGCGGCGAGCAGCAGCGCGTCGCCATTGCCCGCGCTATGGCCGCAGCGCCAAAAATCATCTTTGCCGACGAACCAACTGGCAACCTTGACGGTTCGACTGGCGCGGCGATCATCGACCTCCTGTTCGCACGCCGCGAAGCCCTGGGTGCAACGCTGCTGATTATCACCCACGACCCCGACCTGGCCAGGAAATGCGACCGTGTGATCGCTATGCACGACGGCCATGTGGTGGAGAGCGGGCTTCTCCCCTCCCCTTCAGGGGAGGGGTCGGGGGTGGGGCCTGTCGGAATAGCTCAACCATGACTGACAAGCCCCACCCCAACCCCTCCCCTGAAGGGGAGGGGCTTTTAAATCTCGCCGCCATCTGGCGCATATCCCGCCGTGACCTTTCGGCGCGGATTAGGGGACTGCGGCTGCTTGCCATCTGCCTCTTCCTCGGCGTCGCGACGCTTGCCGCCATCGGTAGCCTGACTGCTGGCATATCGGACGAACTGTCGCGGCGCGGCCAGACCATCCTTGGCGGCGACGTCGAAATCGGCATCTCGCAACGCGAGGCTACCACCGCCGAAATGGCCGCATTGCGCGAGGCCGGCTCGCTTTCCGAAACCGTCCGCCTGCGCGCGATGGCGATTGGCGAGGACAGCCTGCTTGCAGAACTGAAGGCAATCGATAACGTCTATCCGCATTATGGCGCACTGACATTGGTAGATGGCCGCACGGCCAAAGCTCCGGCCAGAGGCGAGATTTATGTCGGCCCGACGCTGTCAGACCGGCTCGACATCAAGCCGGGCGGCACCGTCCGTTTCGGGGAAGCGACGTTCAAGGTCGCGGGCATCATTGCCAACGAACCGGACCGGCTCGGCGAGGGTTTCACGCTCGGGCCAGTGGCGATTATCGGGATGGAATCGCTGCCCGATACCGGCCTGATCCAGCCGGGCAGCATGTATGAGTCCAAATACCGGATCAAACTCAGCCCCAGCCAAGACGCCGAAGCTGTCGGAAAGGCGCTTGAAGAACAATTCCCCTCCGCCGGCTGGGAAATCACCGACCGCTCGAACGGCGCGCCGGGAACGCGGCGGTTTATCGAGCGGATGGGGCAGTTCCTGACGCTCGTCGGCCTCGCCGCACTTGTGATTGCAGGTATCGGCGTCGGGAACGGCGTCGGCAGCTATCTTGCCAGCAAGCGCGCCAGCATTGCGACGCTGAAAGTAACCGGAGCCGACAGCCAGACTATTTTCCGCATCTACATGCTGCAAATCCTCGCGGTGGCGGTTGCTGCCATCATCGTCGGCCTCGCGGTCGGCAGCGTCATGCCGATCGCTATCGGCTGGGCGGCAGGCGAGATATTGCCCGTCGCGCCGGGCTTCAATCTGCACCCCATCCCCCTCGCGGTCAGTGCGATTTACGGCCTGCTCATCGCCGTCGCCTTCGCCCTGCCCCCGCTCGCCCGCGCGCGCACCGTTCCCGCTGCCGGTCTGTTCCGCGCCATCGTCGAGGGCGACAGCCGCATCGACCGGCGAAGCACGATCTGGGTCGTTGCCGCCATCGCCGCGATTGTTGCATTAGCAGTGCTGACTGCGCGCGAGCCTTGGTTTTCGCTGTCCTTCATCGGTGCGGCTTTCGGCCTGCTCCTGCTGCTCACCGGCATCGCCTGGGGCCTACGAAAGCTGGCCGCGCGCCTACCCCGTCCAAGCGCCCCGCTCCCCCGCCTTGCGCTCGCCAACCTCCACCGGCCCGGCGCGCAGACGCAGGCTTTGGTGGTCGCGCTTGGGCTTGGCCTGACCCTGTTTGTGACGCTCGCCGCCATCCAGACCAGCATAAACAACGAGATCAAAAACAGCGTCCCCGAACGCGCGCCAAGCTTTTTCGTGCTCGATATCCCGCGCGACGGTGCGGCGAAATTTACGCAGATGGCGAAGGAGGCCGACCCGAACGGCACCATCAACCTCATCCCCGCCCTGCGCGGCACGATCATCGAATATGGCGGCCAGCGCGTCGACCAGCTTGAAGAACTGCCCGAGGGGGCATGGGTTCTGAATGGCGACCGTGGCCTCACTTACAGCCCGACCGTGCCAAAGGGCAGCGAGTTGGTCGCGGGCGAATGGTGGCCCGCTGACTATAAGGGACCGCCGCTCGTCAGCCTCGATGCCGAAGTCGCCGAAGTGCTCGGCGTCGGCATTGGCGACAGCATGACTGTCAGCCTGCTGGGCGTCGAAGTCCCAGCCAAAATCGCTTCGCTGCGCACCGTCAACTGGGAGAATTTCGGCCTTAACTATGTGATGGTCTTCTCGCCCGGCAGCCTTGACAACGCCCCGCACAATATGGTCGCGACGCTGACCGTGTCGAAAGAGGCCGAGCGCATCCTCGCCAAATCGATCCCGCCCGCCTTTCCTTCCTCGTCGCTGATCGAGGTTGGTGAGGTCACTGCGCAGATCACGACCCTGCTCACCCAAATGGCGCAAGCCATCGCCGCCGCCGCCTCGATCGCGATCTTCGCCGGGATCGCCGTTTTAGTCGGCGCCATCGCCGCCGCCCGCCAGTCGCGCATCTACGACAGCGTCATCATGAAGCTATTGGGCGGTACGCGCCGCCAGATATTGGGCGCGCAGGCGATGGAATATGGGTTGCTGGCAGTGGTACTCGGGCTGCTATCGCTAGTATTGGGCATGGCAGCGGCGTGGTATGTCGTGGTGCAAATCTTCGATTTCACCTTCGCGCCCGACCCGCTGATACTGGCGCTGACACTGGTCGGAGGCGCAAGCCTGACCTTCATCCTCGGCATCGTCGGCTCGCTACCGATACTGGCGGCACGCCCGTCCGAAGCGCTCAGGAGTCTTTAGCCAACCGCGCCGCCAGCGGAGCCGACGCAATCAACTGCAGTTGGTGATACAGGATCGCAGGCAGGATCATCAGCCCTGCAACTTCCGCCGGAAACAGCAAGGCCGCCATCGGCGCGCCGGTGGCGATGCTTTTGTGCGATCCGGCGAAGAGCAGGCTGACCCTGTCGGCGCGGGCGAAGCCAAGAACGCCGCCCAAACCCCAAGCCCCCGAAAACGCCGCCGCCAGCAACACGCCCGCCAGCAAAGTCAGCACCGCCAGCGCCTCCAGACTGACTACCTTCAGCGCCCCGCTCGACACCGCCGCGCTGAACGCGACATAGACCGCGAGCAAAATAACGCCCCGGTCAAACAGCGTCAGCAGCGCTTTCTGCCGCGTCGCCCAGGCACCCAGCCAGCGCTGCGCCGCCTGCCCCAGGACGAAGGGCAAGAGCAGCATCGTCATGATCCGCATCACGATATCGCCACTGACCGTCGTCCCCGCTGCCGCTCCCAATAGCAGGGCAAACAAAGCAGGCGTTGCGAATATGCCGACGACGCTGGATAGCGCCGCGCCAACGACGGAAGCCGCGACATTGCCCTTTGCCAGCGACGCATAGCTGATCGCGGATTGCACAGTCGAAGGCAGGATTGCCGCATAAAGCAACCCCGCCGCCAGTGCGACCGGCAATACCGAGCCAGACGCCTTCGCCAGTCCCCAGCCGAGCAGCGGCATCGCCACAAAGGTAAAGCCCAGCATCGCCGCCTGCACCCGCCAGCCCTTCATCGCGTGCGCGACCTCGTGGCGCGGCAGTTTCAGTCCATGCAGGAAAAAAAGCGCGAATATCCCGGCAAAGCTGACGTCGCGCGCGACATCCAGACCCGCCCCGCCGGCCGGCAGCAGCCAGCCAACCAACACCGCGCCGAGCAGTATCAGCACAAAGCGGTCAGGGATGAGGCGGAGGATCACGCTCGCCTGATGGCGGAGATTTGGGCGCTCAACAAGTCGCCTGTTTTCCGGTCTGAGAATTCATGATATTGCATCGGCAAAGGGGAAGTTCGCAGAGGAGGAGCTATCATGGGTACGTCCCCGAAAAGCAGAATGATGTCATTATGCGCCGCAGCAGCGCTTATCGCGTTTTCGCCGGTCTTTGCCGCTGGCGGCGGTGGCGGAGGCGGCGGCAGTTCGTTGCCGAGCGATTCTGCACCGCAATATGACCCCGCCGCCGACTATCAGAAAGGCGCCGATGCCTTCCGCGCAGGCAATTATGCCGACGCCGCCAAGGCCTTCAAAAAGGTGACGTCGGCGCTCCCCAAAAATGCCTCGGCGCAATATCTGCTGGGTGCCAGCCACATGGCGCTCGGCGATTTCAAGAAAGCCAAGGGCCCGTTCGAAGCAGCCGTCAAGAATGATGCCAAGATGATCGACGCTCGTCGCGACCTCGGCATCACTTATGCCAAATTGGGCAATGCCGAAAAGGCAGCGGCGCAGATGACAGCGCTGAAGGCGATGCAGGCCACCTGCGCCGGCACCTGCGCTGAAGCCGCTAAATATGCCGATGCTGTAACCAAGCTGGAGGCCGCAATGGCCGGAGGCGCACAGGCTGCGGCGCCGGTTGCGCCAACCATTCGCCTTGCCCAGGCCTCCGCCGCCGATGTCACTTATGTCGCGGCGGTCAGCCTGATTAACGAGAAGCGCTACACGCAAGCCATTAATATGCTCGAAGACGCGCTCTGGACCACTGGCCCCAATCCCGACGTGCTGACCTATCTTGGCTTCGCCAATCGCAAATTGCGCAACTTCGATACCGCCGAGCGTTACTATAACGAAGCGCTGGCCATCGCCCCGCGGCATCGCGGAGCGCTCGAATATTATGGCGAGTTGAAACTCGAACGCGGCGATGTACGCGGCGCGACGGCGCATTTGGTAAAGCTCGAAAAGATTTGCGGGTTCGGCTGCAGTGAGGCTGATGAACTGCGCCGCTGGATAGCGGAGGCGCGTCCATCCGCAAGCTGAACTTCGCGGTTCTGGCTGGATCGCTCGGCGCGGCGATGCTCTTCGCCGCGCCCGCGCATGTGTTCCAATCGCTGCGCTGGACGCAACCGGGCGCGGAACTCGAGACAATCTCCACACAGCCTGCGGCCTGTGTCGATTTCGAGGCAACCGACCGGGCAAAGGTGCAGGCCGGACTGGCCTTGTTCAACACCCCGACGCTGCTCGGCGGACAGGCGGCGAAGGCGGGCCTCAGTTGCGCCTCATGCCATGTCAACGGCCGCGACAACCCGCATTTCCTGCTCCCCAGCCTCTCCGGTGCGGCAGGCACCGCCGACGTTACCAGCAGCTTCTTCAGCGCCGCACGCGGCAATGGCGTGCATGATCCGGTGCAAATCCCCGACCTCGCCTTGCCCGGCAAGATATCGCGGGCGCAAGGCGACCCGGCGCTCGAAGGCTTTATCCGCAATCTGATCGTCGAAGAATTTTCCGGCATGGAGCCCAGCCCCGCAACATTATCGGCGCTGGCGTCATACGTTCGCGCCATGAGGCCATGCCAGGACAATGCCGGGGCACAGGAGCGACGGCTTTCTGACCAGCTGGACCTGATCGAAGTCGCAATCGAAGCCGCATCCGCGATGGAGCGGCTCGGCGAAACATCGACAGCGAAACTGGCAATCGCCAGCGCACGACATCAACTTGGCCTGATCAACGAACGCTATTCCGCCAACCGCTTCCGGACAGAGCGAAAGTTACTGCTCGACGAATCCTCGCGGTTACGGACAATAGCCGAAACTCAGGACCGCACCACGGTCGGTGCATCGCTTGCATCCTGGAACCAGCGTTTTGAGCGCAAAATCGTTCCGCGTCTGATCGCAGGAGAGCCACGTTCACTCTATAACAGGAATGAGATCGTTGCTGCATTTGACGGCGGTATCGCAAAGTCAAAATAGTGGGGCAGAACCGTTGGCAACGGCTATGCTAGACGCCCAACCACTCCAACCCTCCCGGTAGCGATATCGCCGCATAATCGACTTGCAACACCCTGCGACGGCTAGGTTTAGTTGATGGTTCCGATGCGTGAAGAATAGGCGTTGAATAGGCCCAGACGTCTCCCCGCTCCGCCAGACAGCAGGCTATTTCTGATTGAGCGACAATGTCAGGAATGTCCGGCTCGGCAATGCGCCCGAAGCGGTGCGACCCTTTGGCAACCATCAGCGGCGCATTGTGTTCGTCGACCGCATCGATGTGCAGCCGTAGCGTGACCATTTGCTCAAGAATTTCGATAGGCGGCGTGACATGCTGAAGTCCGGCTTTCATTGTCCAAGGCCCCAAACCACTGACTTCTATGCGCTCCCGCACGACGATTGTGCGATCCTGATGCCAGCCCAAATTCCAGTTGGTTGCTTCATTCTTGTCGAACAATATCGCACGAACCGGGCGCGCGTCGCTCCCGATTATGCTCGCCGCAACCTTTCCGATGCATCCGTTGCCCGCAAGCGGCGGTGCCAAGTCCGGGATGCCATGTAATCTTACGCCCGCAGCCTCGCCTGCAACGCTCGCCAAAGCGCTCTCGATCTCTCGCAATTCCTCTTCAGAACAGACATTCGGAAAATAGGCCAATCCATCTCGATCAAAATCATGCATTGTTGCAGCATAGCAATCCTTGCCGCACCGCACAAATTGAGCTAAGGGCGCGGCCAAATCGGGCGTTGTTCGCCCCACTCCCAAAAGGCAAAATTCAAATGTCCCTGCGTAATATCGCCATCATCGCGCACGTCGATCATGGCAAAACCACCCTTGTCGACCAGCTTTTCCGCCAGTCGGGTACCTTCCGCGACAATCAGCGCGTCGAGGAACGCGCGATGGATTCGAACGACCTCGAAAAGGAACGCGGGATTACGATTCTGGCGAAGTGCACCAGCGTCGAGTGGGAAGGCACGCGCATCAACATCGTCGACACGCCGGGCCACGCCGACTTTGGCGGCGAGGTGGAGCGTATCCTCTCGATGGTCGACGGCGTCATCCTTCTGGTCGACTCTAGCGAAGGCGCGATGCCGCAGACGAAGTTCGTCACCGGCAAGGCGCTCGCCCTGGGCCTGCGCCCCATCGTCGTCGTCAACAAGGTCGACCGCCCCGATGAACGCATCCAGGAAGTGCTCGACGAAGTGTTCGACCTGTTCGTCTCGTTGGATGCGACCGACGAGCAGCTCGATTTCCCGGTGCTCTATGCCTCGGGCCGCAACGGCTATGCCTCGACCAACCCGGATGCGCGCGAAGGCACATTGACGCCGATGTTCGAAACCATTGTTTCGCACGTTCCCGAGCCCAAGGCCGATGTCGATGGCGAGTTCAAGATGCTCGTCACTTTGCTCGACCGCGACAATTTCCTCGGCCGCATCCTGACCGGCCTCGTGCTGTCGGGTACGGTCAAGGTCAACCAGCAGATCCATGCACTCAACCCCGATGGAAAAATCGTCGAAACAGGGCGCGCGTCGAAGATCATGTCGTTCCGCGGCCTCGAGCGCATCCCCGTCGAGCAGGCTCAGGCAGGCGACATCATCTCGATTGCGGGCCTGACCACTGCGACCGTCGCCGACACGATCGCAGAGCCAAGCGTCACCGAGCCGCTACACGCGCAGCCCATCGATCCGCCAACGCTTTCGATGCGCTTTGCCGTCAATGACAGCCCAATGGCCGGCCGCGAAGGTACCAAGGTGACCAGCCGCATGATCCGCGACCGTCTGTTCCGCGAAGCCGAATCGAACGTCGCCATCCGCGTCACCGAAGCGGCCGACAAGGACAGCTTCGAAGTCGCGGGCCGCGGCGAACTCCAGTTGGGTGTGCTCATCGAAACGATGCGCCGCGAAGGCTTCGAACTCGGCATTTCGCGCCCGCGCGTTCTCTATCGCGAAGATGAGGCGGGCAACCGCACCGAGCCTTATGAAGCCGTCGTCATCGACGTCGACGACGAACATTCGGGCACCGTCGTCGAGAAAATGGCGCTGCGCAAAGGCGAAATGACCGACATGCGCCCCTCGGGCGGCGGCAAGACGCGCATCACTTTCAGCGCGCCCTCACGCGGCCTCATCGGCTATCATGGCGAATTCCTGTCCGACACACGCGGCACGGGCATCATGAACCGCCTGTTCGAAAAATACGGCCCCTATCGCGGCCCGATCGAAGGCCGCAAGAATGGCGTGTTGATCTCGAACGGCAATGGCGACGCGGTCGCCTATGCGCTCGGCCCATTGGAAGAGCGTGGCATCCTGTTCGTCTCGCCCGGCGAGGCATTGTATGAAGGCATGATCATCGGCGAAAATGCCAAGCCGGACGACCTCGAAGTCAACCCGATGAAGTCGAAACAGCTCACCAACTTCCGCTCGACCGGCAAGGACGATGCGATCCGCCTCACCCCGCCCAAGGTAATGACGCTCGAACAGGCCATTGCCTATATCGACGACGATGAAATGGTCGAAGTGACGCCGAAGAATATCCGCATCCGCAAGACGCTGCTCGACCCGCACGAGCGCAAGAAAGCGTCGCGGAAGAAGGAAGCGGCGTAAATGGGGCCAGCCGTTCGGCCTAGCCGAATGGCACCTCCTGCAACTGTCGCTTGGCCTCGTCGATAAAGACGCGCAGGCGCGGTGACATCAACCGCCGCGTAGGGAAGACGATCCGGATTTCGGAATGCGGCAATTGCCATTGGGGTAATATGCGCACCAGCTTGCCGCTGTCTACCAGAGGCGCGGCCAGAAATGCCGGGATAATTGCCGCGCCCGCGCCTGCGATGGCGCTGTCCACGCAAAGCTGGATAGAAGATGCGCAGAGCCTTGCGTTCAATTCGACAATTTGCTCCTGCTTTCCGTCTGATAGCCGCCATCTTGTGCGGAATTTGCCGACCCCGAAGATAATTGCTGGCCAGCCTTCAAGATCAGATGGCGACGCAGGTGTGCCCCATTTTGCGACCAGCATGGGCGATGCCACCAATATGGTTTGTGCGCGCGAAACCAGTCGGCTGATCAGGGTCGAATCCTCGAAATTGCCGACCCGGATCGCTGCATCGAAGCCTTCTTCGACCAGATCGACGCGATTGTCGGAAAGGACCGCTTCGATTTGAAGTCCGGGATGTTTTTCCAGCAAAGCCCCGATTATTCCACCCAACAGCGTTTGCCCCAGCAAATGCGGCGCGGATATGCGGAGCAGCCCTTCGGGGCTAGTTGTTGCGTCGGCAAATAGGCGCTGGGTGTCTGCCAGATCGGACAATATGCGCTGCGCCCGCTCTTTCAAAATCTCACCCTCGGGCGTCAGGCGTAGCGCGCGCTTTGACCGGTCGATAATGCGCACGCCCAACTGCTGTTCGAGCGCCATCAATCGTCGGGAGACAGATTGCTTCGACGAACCGCGCCGCGCGGCGCCTGCGGTAATGCCGCCAGCCTCTATGACCGCAAGAAAATCGCGCAACGCCTCTATGTTCATATTGTCTCATATTTCAGGACATATTGTCCCAATTTGCTATCCTGTTCCCGATTATTGAGCCGTCATATATCGTTTTGCAACAGGAGTTGCCGATGTCGAACCGCTCGATTGCCAAAATTGCCCGCCCCGAACCGCAACGGCATGGCGCGAAACTGACAACCTGGGATATCGGTCGCGATCTGATCGGACCGGCGATTGAGCCGTTCATTTTCGTGTCGCTCTACGACATGGCCGGACCGACCTTCCCGCCGCATCCCCATGCCGGATTTTCCGTCGCAACCTATATCCTGCCCGAAAGTCCGATAGGCTTCGTCAATCAGGATACGCTCGGCAATCGCAACCGCATCGCGCCCGGCGCGCTGCACGTGACTGTGGCCGGCAGCGGCGTCATGCACGAGGAGCAGCCGGAACGCGCGGGGCCGGTCGCGCGCGGCTTCCAGATATGGATCGACCATGCCGCGAAAGATCGGGAAATGCCGCCCGAAGCCCGCCATCTTCGTGCCGACGCCGTGCCTCTGATTCTGGGAAAGGACAGCTCCGTCCGCGTCGTGCTTGGAAAGGCGGGCGACATTATATCGCCTGTCACAGCACCGACATCTGTGCGCGTTATCGACGTCATTCTCGATCCGGGAGCAGCGTTCGAGCAAGCTATCGACCCGGCCGAAAATGCGTTTCTGTTCGTACTCGACGGCAGTTTGGAGATATCAGGCGAAAGGATCGACGCGGCGATGGTGGCAAGTTTCGCCCATAATGGTTCGGGAATTGCAGCCAGAGCGGGCAACGATGGTACGCGATTTACGCTTTTTTCCGGCATCCCGCATGGCGAAGCGCAAATCCAGCGAGGACCGTTTGTGGCGAGCAATGACCTGCAGCTGGCGCGCTTTGCGCGTAATTTTCAGGCCGGACAATTTGGTTCGCTTTCGCCCATCTCCTCGCAGCCCGGCTGGCAGCCGAACGACGGCCAGACGATAGCATGAGTGGTAGCGACGGGTTCAGCCACCACCGGGTCCAGAACGGCCCCGTCGGCCTGCACGCCGTTTCGCTCGGCGAGGGTCCGGCGGTCCTGTTGATCCACGGCTTCCCGCAACATTGGTGGATGTGGCGGGGTACGATGCAGGTGCTGGCAGAGGCAGGCTATCGCTGCATCGCCATCGACCAGCGCGGTATGGGCGGGTCCGACATTCCGCAAACGGGATATGAAAAACACATTCTGGCAGGCGACGCCTTTGCCGTGCTCGATGCACTGGGCGAGAGCAAGGCCACAGTGGTTGGCTACGATCACGGCGGCGGCACCGCGCTTGCCATGGCCTTCATGCAGCCGCAGCGCGTCGAACGCCTTGCCATAATCGAATATGCACCGCCCAGTTTCGGCTATGAAATGGGACTGACTGCTGCGCCCGGAAATGTAAACTGGCAGCTCGCCTTTTTTACCCAGCCCGATGTTGCCGTGCAGTTTATCAGCGGCAAGGAACGCGAACTGCTGGCCTGGTATTTCTGGCACTGGGCAGTCAACCCGGACGCGGTGCCGACCGACGATTTCGAGGTCTACGTCCGCCAGTTGCAAAAGCCCGGCGCATTACGCGGCGGATTTATGCACTTCGCCAGCGTGTTTGCAGACCAGGCATGGTTCACCGAACAGGCCGCAGCACAACGGCTGAAAATGCCGTGCCTTGGTCTGGGCGGCAGCATTGCGGCAGGTATATATCCGGAAATGGCATTGCAGGCGCTGGCCGACGATGTGCGCGGCCTCGTCATCGCCGATTGCGGACATTGGATTGCTGAAGAACAGCCCGAAGCAATAGCAGCAGCGATGATGGACTTTTTACTGCGGACATAGCCGTGCCCCGGCAAGGACAAAGGGCGCCGGTTGCCCGACGCCCTTCTCCCCCCGGTACAATATACGCCTAGAAGCGGAATGCCGCCGTAAAGCGGATATTGTGCATGTCGAAATCGCTGTCCGAACGGCGCATGTCGGTGCCGTTGGCGTTGACGATGCGGAACGGGTTCGTGATCGGCGCGGTGCCCGGGCCGACGTTCACGACATAATCGTCATCGACATAATTGGTGTAAAGATATTCGAGACCGATGCTGAAGTTGCTGGCGATCTTCACTTCCGCACCGCCGCCATAGGAATAGCCCCAGCTTTTGGTGCTGCCATTATTGGCAAAGCTGTTCGCACCATTGGTCGTCGAAAAGCTGTTATCGATCTTGCCATAGGCCGCACCGCCGGTTGCGTAGAACAGCGCGCCGCGGGCTGCATAGCCGACGCGGGCGCGGGCTTGCAGCGAGTAATCGAGCTCGCGGGTGAATATGTAATTGGCGGGCGTGGTGCTGAACGCGGTTACGCTGTCGCGTGCTTCGTTCTTGCCGCCTTCGAGCAGGAAGCCGTAAACGATATTGCCGTTCTGCACGTCATAACCGGCGCGGACATTATATTCCAGACCGTCCTTGTCGCCACGGCAGCCTTCGATCGGGGTACGGCCATTGGCTGCCCCTCCGCAGAAACCGGGCGAGAAAGCGTTCGCGCCGGCAGCCGTGCGAACGGTATCGCCATAGGTGCCGTCGAGATTGGTATCGAATTCGACGCCCTCACCATTATCGTTATTTTGCGCGGCGAGGCCGATGGAGCCGCCGATATAGGGGCCGGTCCAATCCTCGTTTATGTCTTCCTGGGCAAACGCAGGAGCGGAAAACAAGGAGAGCGATGCCGTTGCAAGCATCAGTGATGTAACGTTTTTCATGGATAATTCCCTTTCTGTCAGGGGGCTGACCGATTAGAAACGCTGCAAAAGGGATTTTGGATGCATGAAAGCGAAATAAAATTACAGACTGCGACAAAATGGCAACAATTTGACTTTTCAGATAGCCTGCCCGGCAAGAGGATGTTCGTCGCCGCTACACCGCTAAAGCGGCAGCGGTACCGCTCGCCCAAGCCCATTGGAAATTATAACCACCGAGCCAGCCGGTAACGTCAACAGCCTCGCCAATACAATAGAGGCCGGGAACTTTGCGCGCTTCCATTGTCCGCTGCGACAGGCCATCGGTAGCGATGCCGCCCAGCGTGACCTCGGCCTTGGCATAGCCTTCGCTACCGTTGGGAACGAAAGGCCAATCGGCAAGGCGCCGCTCGGCTTCTTCAAGCATTCGGTCTGGCAGGTCGGCGAGGTTGCGACCATCGCCTATGCGTTCGGCCAGCGTTTCGGCGAGACGGACCGACAATTCGGCTGCGAGCGCTGACTTTATCGAGCTGCGGGGCTTTTCGCGCTTCATCTGCCTCAGCCATCCGGCCGCATGTTCCGGCAGGAAGTCGATGCCGATCCCATCCCCCGGTCGCCAGTAAGATGATATTTGCAGGATAGCAGGCCCCGACAGCCCCTTGTGCGTCAACAGCGCCGCTTCACGAAATCGGGTCTTGCCGCAGCGCGCGACGACATCGGCCGAGACGCCCGACAATTCGCGGAACAGCACATCTTCGCCGCCGAGAGTCAACGGCACCAAGGCCGGACGCGGCTCGACGATTTTCAGCCCGAACTGCCGCGCCAGATCGTAAGCAAAACCGGACGCATCCATTTTGGGAATACTCGGCCCGCCGGTGGCTATCACCAACGACTGCGCGCTGGCTTTCAGGCCATTATAGCTGACAACATATTCGCTGCCGTCGTGCGACACCTCGCTAACCGGAGCGTTGAAAGCAAAATCGACCCGCCCGCCTGAAGCCACCGACCGATCGCATTCGGCCATCAGCATTTCGACAATCTGCCGCGCGCTGCCGTCGCAAAAAAGTTGCCCCAGCGTCTTTTCGTGAAAGGCGATGCTATGCGCGCGTACCAGCTCGATAAAATCCTGCGGCGTATAGCGCCCGAGTGCCGACTTGGCGAAATGCGGATTGGCCGACAGGTATCGCTCCTGCGCATGAGTGGCTGTAGCGTTGACATTTGTGAAGTTGCAGCGCCCGCCGCCCGAAATCAGGATTTTCTTCCCCGGTCCGCTGGCATGATCGATAACCAGCACCCGCCGCCCCCGCTGTCCGGCAGTGAGCGCGCACATCAGCCCCGCCCCGCCCGCACCGAGGATTATGGCATCGTAATTTCCGGACTTCATGTGCGCCCCTTGGCATGGCATAAGGCGGACATGAAGAAAATTATCGCAGCCGGCCTTTTGCTGACCCTCACGCCAAGCGCATCTGCCAACGATAGCAGTTCCGCCATCGGCCTCGGCGGGCTGGAGCTAACGCAGAATGACGCGATCAGCATGGACAGCGAAGACCTGTTCATCAGCCGCGAGCGAGTGACGGTAAAATACCGCTTCACCAACCGCTCAGCCAAAGATGTCGAAACGCTGGTCTCCTTCCCGCTACCGGCCATTCCCTATGGCATTTCGGACTATCTGGGCGACCAGAACTATCCCGACTGGAACGGGCTGGAATTTGTGACACTGGTCAATGGAAAGCCCGCAAAGCTGACGCGCGTCGACAAGGTGGAAGTGGGCGGCAAGGATGTTTCTGCGCGATTGAAGAAACTCGGCTGGCCGGTCGATTACTGGAACAATTACGAGTTCATGGAAGGGCTTATCAACCTGCCCGAAAAGCAAAAGGCCGCCGCGCTCAAGGAAGGCTTGTTGCGACGGCCCAAGGACGACCCGAAGGCCGTCGAACCGGCTTGGCAGTCCACCACTTACATCACGCGCCAGCAAATCTTTCCCGCAGGCAAAACGGTTTTTGTCGAGCATAGCTACAAACCGGTTACCGGCGGCAGCGTCGGCGGGGCGCTTATTCCGGAATATCGCAAAGGCGAAAATTCGGGCTTTGCGCAATATGCGGGGCGATATTGCATGGATGCCCCTTTCCTCACCGCGTTCGACAGGGCCTATCTCGCCCGGCAACAGGCGGCCAAGACAAAAGGCGACGGATATGGCGGCGTACCCTATGTCGAACATTGGCTCAGCTATGTCCTGAAATCTGGCGCGAACTGGAAGGGGCCGATCAAGGATTTCCGGCTGGTTATCGACAAGGGCAAGCCCGAAAATCTGCTGAGCTTTTGCGGTACCGGCGTAAAGAAGATCGGCCCAACGCGCTTCGAGATGCGCAAAAGCAATTTCGAACCCGATACCGATCTGAACGTGCTGATTGTCGAATTTTCGGACGGCGACGGCTTCTAGTGATATTGCCAAGACCGAGCCATTGCGGCAAAGGCCCGCCATGACTGAAAAAGCCGACACCCCGCCCGACCATCTTTCGATTAACCCCATGAGCCCGCATTTCGACGGCGACCTGCTGTCGCGCGGCGTCGGTATCCGCTTCAAGGGCGAAAAGCGGACCACGGTCGAGGAATATTGCATTTCCGAAGGCTGGATAAAGGTGCAGGCGGGCAAGGCCCGCGACCGCAAGGGCCAGCCGCTGCTGATCAAGCTGAGCGGACCAGTAGAGGCGTGGTTCGAAGATCTGGGCGACGAAGCGCCGGTGGCCAAAGCTTAACTAATCCTCCCCATCGACTTGCGATGGGGAGGTGGCAGCCAAAGCGCTAGCTTTGGATGACGGAGGGGCCTTCGACGGCAGAGGCCCCTCCACCATTCGCTTCGCGAACGGTCCCCCTCCCCATCGCAACTCGATGGGGAGGACCAAGACTCAACCCTTCGGAAAAATCGAGATCAGTTTCGCCAACTGGTCGTTGACCGGGTCCAGTTTGCTGTCCGCCGTATTACCTAGCCGCACGATCGTCAGTCGGTGCTGCGGCGAAACCACCACGAATTGCCCAAGATGGCCTAGCGCCGCAAAAACGTCTGACGGTGCCTTGCCCGGAAACAGCACCTGATCGCGGCCTTCGTTGCGCGTCCGGTTCAGCCAGATATGCCCGCCATAGCTGCTGTCATTCTTGCTTGGCGTCTTCATGAAGCGCGTCCAGCTCGTCGGCAGCAATTGCGCCGCCCGCACCGAACCGTTGTTACGCAGGAACTCGCCGAACTTCGCCCAGTCGCGCGCGGTCGCGTGGATGATGCTGCCGCCCAGCATCGTACCGCTGCGGTCGAACTCGATAAAGGCGCTGTCCATACCCAACGGCTCGAACAGCCGCCCCTTGGCATATTCGTTCATCGCATCGTGCCGTTCGACAGGGTCTTTGCTCGGCGTCAACGAGCGCGTCATGATGTCGGCGAGGATGTTGCTCGTCGCGCTACTATATTCGAATTTCGTTCCCGGATCGGCCTCCAATGGCCGCGTCTCGGCATAGCGCGCGACATTTTCGCGGCCGTCGAGGAACAACATGCGCGGCGTATCGGCATCGTATATAGCGACCTCGTCGCTCGCGCCCTCGGTGTGATCCAGGCCAGACGACATATGCAGCAAGTGCCGCAGCGTGATCGCCGCCCGTCCGTCGCGCGGTGTTTGCCATTCGGGCACCGGCGCAGGCTCGTCGAGCGCAAGGCGGCCATCGGCAACCATCAGCCCGACCAGAGTCGCGGTGACGCTCTTCGCCATAGACCAGCTTATCAGCCGCGTGTCGGGTCCGTAGCCGGGCGCATAACGCTCGGCAATCACCCGCCCGCCCTGCATGACGAGGAGAGCGCGGGTTTCAGCGAGCGCAGGGTCTTCGAAAAAGGGCGCGATCGCCTCGGCCAGCCGTTCCTTGCCGACCACTGCGTCGTCGGCGATCATCATTGGCCCGGCGGCGTTCGGTGCCACGGCCTGCTCGCCGCCGCATCCAGCCAGCGTCAAAGAGAAAGCAGTTGCGGCAAGCAGCATTTTATATCTAGGCATGGTCTGCACCGATGCACCAGATGGAGCCCCAATGGCAACCGCAGTTTCGAAACCGGCCCCTGCTAAAAAGCGCACCGCACGCAACATCGCGCTCGGCGTGCTGGCGGTTGTCGTGCTGCTGCTCGTCTGGAACTGGAGCAGCCTTAAGGGGCAGGCCCGCGTCGGCACGGCCTATGGCGCGCATATCGCCTGCTCGTGCCGTTACGTCGAAGGCCGCGACATGGCGTCTTGCGAGACCGACAAGGAAGCGGGCATGGCGCTGGTCAGCTTCTCCGACGACCCCGAAAACAAGCGCGTCACCGCGTCGGTGCCGTTCCTTGCCGAAGCGGTTGCCGAACGGCGCGGTGCATTCGGCTGCGTGCAGTTGAACGAAGCGGAAATCGACGCGCTTTAAGCCGCGACGGAAAATTCCGCCGCCACCGTTTCCTCGATCCAGCCGCCGCCAAGCACGCGGTCGCCATCGTACAGCACCGCCGCCTGCCCCGGCGCGACGCCATATTCACTAGTGTCGAAGCGCAACCATTCGCCATTGAGCGTCGCCGCAACCGGCTTTGCCATTGAGCGGACCTTGGCCATAATCGACCGGCCCTGAACTTCGCCGAGCCAGTTGGCATCGACAACACGCGCCGCATCGACCGCCAGCGCCTCGCGCGGACCGACAATCACACGCTGCGTCGCTGCGTCCAGCCGGACAACATAAAGCGGCACGGCCTGTCCGCCGACTTCCAGGCCCTTGCGCTGGCCCACAGTGTAATGGATCAGCCCCTTATGCTGCCCGAGCACGCGGCCATCGAGGTGGACGATATCGCCGCCGGTGTCGGCATCGGGCCGCACCTTGCGCACGATGCTGGCATAATCGCCGTCGGGCACGAAGCAGATATCCTGACTGTCGGGCTTCATCGCCACGACCAGCCCCAATTCATGCGCGATCGCGCGCACCTGCGTCTTGGGCATTCCGCCCAATGGAAAGCGCAGATAGTCGAGCTGGTCCTGCGTCGTCGCAAAAAGGAAATAGCTCTGGTCGCGCGCAGGGTCGGCGGCGCGATGGAGTTCGGCGCCCTCTGGTCCTTCGACGCGGCGGACATAATGGCCGGTGGCAAGGCAATCTGCACCCAGTTCCTTTGCCAGCCGGAAGAGATCGGTGAACTTCACCCCCATGTTGCAACGCACACACGGGATCGGCGTGCGGCCCGCCATATATTCGTCGGCGAAATGCTCGATGACGGATTCCCGGAATCGGCTTTCATGGTCGAATACATAATGCGCGATGCCCAGCCGGTCGGCAACCGCGCGGGCATCGCGGATATCCTGTCCGGCGCAGCAGGCCCCTGCCCGCTTTACCGCGCTGCCATGATCGTAAAGCTGTAGTGTAACGCCGATGGTTTCCGCGCCGGAACGCGCCGCGAGCGCCGCGACGACCGACGAATCGACCCCGCCCGACATCGCCACAACGATTCGCTTGCCCGCAAGATCGGGGCCCAGTTGGAAATCTGCTTTGAAAATATCGTCGGTCATTTGTCGCGGCACATAGGCGCTAAAGGACGCAAATGCCAGTTTTGCGTTCGCATTTCTCATATTGGAACAGCCGAGGGTGGCAAAAGCATAATGCGCGTTAACCTCGCCTAACATCGGCTGAACGCGGCTTTTACCCGACGTTATACATGTCACCCTATGAGGGGCGTCATGGAAATGACATTTCCCCACAAAGCCGTGAGTCGCGATTCGGTCGAAGGCCGTAAAGACCATAAGGCGATTCTTGCCGCCGTTATTGCACGGCAGGCAAATAGCCGGACCGTGCGCGCTGTGCGTCGGGCCGAGTTGGGCATGTCTGCGGCGGGTGACAATGTCGACAACCGCATTCATTATTTCGCCGGTCACTCCCACAAGAAAATGGCAGTTCGCGGCGCGTTCTGGCGCGACACAGAGGTGAAGCCAATTGCTGAATCCGGCGTTTACCAAGCCGGTTCAATCTATGTCAAAGACCCTGACTTAGAAGGTCATTTGGCAACCGGGGAATATCTCAACCTTGCGGGGCAAGGAACAACGAGGAAGTTATGATCGAGAACCAAAAAATACGCCCGGCACAAGTTATCGGCCCCTTGGGCGAACCGTTAACCCTGTCCAGCCTCCCGCCTGCAGGCACCACCCGCTGGGTCGTGCGCCGCAAGGCAGAGGTCGTGGCTGCGGTCAATGGCGGCCTGCTGTCCATCAACGATGCCTGCGAGCGTTACGACCTGACGCTCGAAGAATTCGCATCGTGGCAGCGTGCGGTCGACCGGTCGGGTATGCCCGGCCTGCGCGTAACGCGCATCCAGCATTATCGCGACCTGTACGAGCGCCAGCAGAAATACTGAGTTGCCTTAAAGTGCGAGCCAGAAAGCCCCCTGCAAGCAATTGCGGGGGTTTTTCTTTGCACCCAAGAGTTTACAGGCGGGAACGTAAAAGGCGCTTTGGCATTTAATGTGTTGTCGCTATAATACACTCGCGTCCAGACCGGAACAGGGCGACCAAATAGGAGGAACTATCATGGGTTGGATTATTGCAATCATCGTCGGCGGTATTGCCGGTTGGCTCGCCAGCAAGGTCATGGGCCGCGATGCATCGATGGGTATCATCTGGAATGTGGTCGCTGGCTGCGTCGGCTCGGTGGTGGGCAACCTCATCGCCAACCAGTTCGGTATCGTCGGCAGCGTGCAGGAATTTTCGCTTACCGGCCTGGTCGTCGCCTTCGTTGGCGCAGTCATTGTGCTTGGCGTATTGAATTTGATCCAGCGCGGCCGCGTCCGCTAAAAAAGTTTCACCGGTTATGAAAAGCCGTGCAGCGATGCTGCACGGCTTTTTGTTATATGCGGACTGGAGACGTCGTTTGTCGAACAAATTTGACGCCGGTCTGTATTGTTGCCCGATATCGTTTGCGCTATCGTAAATGCAGCCATCGCCATTATCCAAAGCCTAATCTGCGTCTTGCAGACGGTGACTTATTGAGATAATACAGCGCGACAATAACCCCGGGACCGCCGCGCGCACCCCGCAATCGAAGAATTTGGACGAGTTTATGAACTACGAAACAACGGTAGGCTCGCTTGAGGGCGGTGTGTTCGACGAAGACCGGCAGCGCAGGCGGCGGCGGAACATCATCATCGCGGTCGTGCTGGCAATTGTCGCCGTTGGCGCGGCTGCCTATTTCATGATGGGCAGCGGCGATGGCGCGGCAACCGCTGCGGGTCAGGACAAGTCCGGACAGGCACAGACCGTGACCGTCGTCGCTCCCGGCCGTGATACTGTGGTTCGTTCGATCAACGCCACTGGCACATTGGCGGCGCGGCGCGAAATTCCGGTCGGCGTCGTCGGTGAAGGCGGCGCGGTCGCACGAGTCTTTGTCGATGCAGGCGACTGGGTGCGCCAGGGCCAGGTTCTGGTCAGCGTCGACCGTTCGGTACAGGTGCAGCAGGCTGCCGCGCTCGAAGCGCAAATCGGCGTGGCGCGGGCTGACGCGCAGCTTGCCCAGAGTGAGCTTGACCGTGCCCTTCAGCTGATCGATCGGGGTTTCATCTCCAAGGCAGATGTCGACCGCCGCACGGCGACGCGCGATGCAGCCCGCGCGCGGGTCAACGTTGCGACCGCGCAGCTCGCAGAAACACGCGCGCGCAACGCCCGGCTCGATATCCGCGCGCCGGTTTCGGGCTTCGTGCTCGAACGCAATGTCGAACCCGGCCAGACCGTTTCGGCAGGCAGCGGCATTTTGTTCCGCCTTGCGCAGGACGGGCAGATGGAATTGCAGGCCGCTTTGAGCGAGGACGATCTGGCTCTGGTGTCCGAAGGCGTCCCTGCCAGCGTGACCCCGGTTGGCACTGATCGTCAGTTCAACGGCACAATCTGGCAAGTCTCGCCCGTCATCAACGCCACCTCGCGTCAGGGTATGGCGCGGATCGCCTTGCCTTTCGACCGCGCGTTGCGCCCCGGCGGCTTTGCCTCGGTCGAGATCAAGGCGGGGGCAATGACCGCGCCGGTATTGCCCGAATCGGCCGTACAGACCAGCCGCGAAGGCAGTTTCGTCTACATCGTCGGCAAGGATAACAAGGTCAAACGCCGCAATGTGAAGATCGGCACGACCACCGCCAACGGCCTGACCATCGCAGAGGGCCTCGATGGCACCGAGCGCGTGGTGCTCTATGCCGGTGGCTTCCTGAATCCGGACGAAGTCATCAAGCCAAAGCTGCTGAAGAAGTAACCAGACCAGTTAATCGGGACGCGATACATGAACTTCAGTAACATTTCCGCATGGTCGATCCGTAATCCGGTGGTCCCCATCGTGCTTTTCGTCGCACTCACGCTGGCGGGCATCATGTCGTTCATGAGCATGGAAGTGCAGAACGACCCCGATATCGAATTCCCGGTGGTCGTGGTTTCCATCTCGCAGCCAGGTGCTGCGCCGTCCGAAATGACCACGCAGATCACGCAAAAGGTGGAGAGCGCCATCCGCAGCGTACAGGGCGTGCGCAATATCGATGGCAGCGCGAGCGAGGGTAACACGACGGTCAGTGCCGAATTCGAAATCGGCGACGATATCAACGCCGCGGTCAGCGAAGTGAAGAACGCGGTCGACCAGATCCGCAGCGACCTGCCCGACGGGATTTTGGAACCTCAGATTTTCAAGGTCGCGACCTCCAGCGACCCTATCGCCTATTTCGCGGTCGAGGCGTCGGACATGACGCTCGAACAGTTGAGCTGGTTCGTCGACGACACCGTCGCGCGCCGCCTGCTTGCGGTCGAGGGCATGGCCTCGGTCAGCCGCAATGGTGGCGTAAACCGCGAAATCCGTGTCGTGCTCGACCCGGCAAAAATGCAGTCGCTCGGCGTCACCGCGGCGCAGGTCAACGGCGTACTGCGCCAGCAAAATGTCAATGCCGCGGGCGGCCAGTCCGAAATCGCCGGATCGCGCCAGTCGGTCCGTGTACTCGGCAATGCCGCCAATGCCTTCGAACTCGGCCAGTCGCAAATCGCGATTGGCGGGGGACGCACGATCAAACTGGCCGATATTGCCGAGGTCACCGACGGCTTCAGCGAACAGAAAGCAATGGCGTTCGAAAGCGGCAAGCAGGTCGTCACCTTCGGCATGTCGCGTGCCAAGGGCGCATCGGACGTCAGCGTCTTCGACGAAGCAATGACCAAAATGGCCGAGATCGAAAAGGAAAATCCCGGGATCAAGTTCACCGTCCTTTTCAACAGTGTCGATTACACCAAGGGCCAGTACAAAAGCTCGATGGCAGCGATGATCGAAGGCGCGTTGCTCGCCATCGTCGTCGTATTCCTGTTCCTGCGCGACTGGCGCGCGACGGTGATTTCGGCAATCGCCATTCCGCTATCGGCCATCCCGACCTTCTGGTTCCTCGACCTGCTGGGTTTCACGCTCAACACCATGTCGCTGCTTGCGCTTGGCCTCGTAGCGGGTGTGCTGGTCGATGACGCCATCGTCGAGATCGAGAATATCGTGCGTCACATGCGCATGGGCAAATCGGCCTATCAGGCGTCGATCGACGCCGCCGATGAAATCGGCCTCGCGGTGGTTGCGACCACCTTCTCAATCGTCGCGGTGTTCCTGCCGGTCGGCCTGATGCCCGGCGTCGCCGGGCAGTTCTTCAAGAATTTCGGCCTCACCGTCGTCGCCTCGGTGCTCATGAGCCTTGCCGTCGCGCGCATGATCACGCCGATGATCGCCGCCTATTTCCTCAAATCAGCCGGTATTGCCGAACATGGCGAAGGGCCGTTGATGGACCGCTATATGAAGCTGCTGAAATGGTCGCTGGATAGCAGCAAGGCAGTCGCGCTCAAGCAAATGGTCGAAAAGGCGCGCGCGCGCTGGTGGTATTATCCGCTCTGGTTTGTCATCATCGCGCTGTTCGTTGTCGTTTTCTTCATGGCGATCCAGTCAATATGGGGCCTCCTCGGTCAGGCAGGCCTGCCAGCCTTTGTGAACGTGTTGCTCGCCTTCATCGGTGCATCGGCAATTACCATCGGCGCCGTCGTTCTCGCGCGGCTCCTGCTCGGCATGACCGGCGGATTCGGTCGCTGGTATGCCTATCTCGGCCAGCGTTTCCGTGCGCGCTGGCAGGATCATCGGTTCTGGATGATGGGCATCGGCTTTCTGTCGCTGCTCGCCACTATCGGCCTGCTTATCGCCATCCCCAAACAGTTCTTCCCGACCGGCAACCAGGATTTCAGCCGTGTCCGCATCGAAATGGTGCCGGGTACCACGCTCGACCGGACCAAGGCTGTTGTCGATCAGGCCGCAGCGATTGTCGAGGCACAGCCAGAGGTCAACACCGCGCTGCAAAGCGTGCGCGAAGGCAGCGGCAGCATCTTCATTACGCTGAAGAAAGACCGCGATCGCACCAGCCAGGAATTCGAACAGGCGCTCGCCCCGGCCCTGAGCCAGATTGCCGATGCCCGCGTGTCGTTCCAGGCGTTCGGCCCCGGCGGCGGCGGTTCGGGCCGCGACGTTTCGGTCATGTTGTCGGGTTCCGACCCTGCTGCGCTCGACCGGACCGCGGTGACGCTGGTCGAACAGATGAAGGGCCTGAAGGAAGTGCGCGCGCCGCGCATTGCCGCCGACTTGCAACGCCCCGAGCTCATCATCACCCCGCGCACCGATCTTGCCGCGCAACTGGGCGTCACCACGGTGGCGCTAAGCCAGACGATCCGGATCGCGACCCTGGGAGATATCGACCAGAACAGCGCCAAATTCTCGCTGTCCGACCGGCAAATCCCGATCCGCGTCATGCTGGCGAAGGAAAGCCGCCAGAGCCTCGACGTCATCCGAAACCTGCCCGTGCAGACAGCCAGCGGCGGTTCGGTGCCGCTGTCGCGCGTGGCCGACATCAGCTTTGGCGCCGGGCCGACCTCCATCGAACGGCGCAACCAGAATTTCCGTATCTTCGTCGGCGCCGATTTTGCACCGGGCGTGGTTTCGTCGGTTGCCGATGCGGCGATCAACAAGCTGCCGGTGATGATGAACCTTCCCACCGGCGTCTCGCGTGCGCCCTTCGGCAGCCAGGAATGGGAAGCCGAAATGCAGCGAGACTTTACCACCGCGCTGGTTTCCGGCTGCCTTCTCGTCTTCGCCGTGCTCGTGCTGCTCTACCACCGCTTCATGTCGCCGCTGGTGAACATGGGCTCTCTGCTGCTTGCGCCACTGGGCGGGTTGCTGGCGCTGGCGATAGTCCAGCAGCCGATTTCGATGCCGGTGTTCATCGGGGTGCTGATGCTGTTCGGCATCGTCGCCAAAAACTCAATCCTGCTCATCGATTTCGCCATCGAGGAAATGGCGCGGGGCGTCCCCAAATTCCAGGCGATCATGGAGGCCGGGCACAAGCGCGCACAGCCCATCGTGATGACCACGGTCGCGATGACCGCGGGCATGATCCCGACCGCACTTTCGCTCGGCGGTGATGGCCAGTGGCGCGCGCCGATGGGCACAGTGGTGATCGGCGGGCTGATCGTCTCAACCTTGCTCACGCTCCTCATCGTCCCGGCCGGCTTCAGCCTTGCCGATGGACTTGAAAAGCGCATGGGCCCTTGGCTGCGCACGCGGCTGCTGACCTACGACCCTGACAAGCATGGCGAGAAAGACCCTCCCGCCAAGCCCGGCAAGAAAACCGGCAAGGACGATCTCGGCGGGTTGCAACCTGCCGAGTGATTTTTCCCATGCCCGTCATCCTGAACTTGTTTCAGGATAACGCACCGCCGCTCGTTGTCCTGAAACAAGTTCAGGATGACGAGAGGATGGAATTTGGCGAATGCTGCGCTAAGGCATTGATGTGAAGTCGGTCGACAAACTCGGGCAAACTGAACGCGAACGCTATGAAAAGCGCGATGCCGAATTGCGGCAGATGCGTATCATCGCCACTGGCCTGCTGCTGTTCATGGTCCTGCTGTTCGTCGCGGGCAATTATATGGAAACGCGCTACGAAGGCCATTGGGGCTTTCTGCGCGCCTTTGCCGAGGCCGGGATGGTCGGCGGTCTCGCCGACTGGTTCGCGGTCACTGCCCTGTTCCGCCACCCGATGGGCATTCCCATCCCGCACACGGCAATCATCCCCAATAACAAGGAACGCTTGGGCCGCACGCTTGCCAGCTTCCTGCGCTCGAATTTCCTGACCACCCGCGTCGTCGCTCGCCGCGTCCAGCGCATGGATGTCGCGGGCGCGATGGGCAAATTCCTAAGCGCCCCTGCGGGCGGCGAGGGCCGGATGCGAATGGGCGCATCGCGCCTGATGGGCGACATCATCGCCGCGCTGGACGACGAACGGCTTGGAGGCGTTGCCAAGGGCGCGATCCGCAAACAGCTCGACAAGCTGGATATCGCGCCTCTGCTCGGCCAGCTTCTGACCGCGATGATCAAGGAGCGGCGGCATATTCCGGTGCTCGACGGCATCATAAAATGGGCATCGAAAACGCTGGAGGCCAACGAGCATCTGATACGCGAGATGGTAGAGGAGCGCGCCAACACAATCATGCGCTGGACCGGCCTCGACGACCGGCTGGCCAATGCCATCGTCAACGGCCTCAACAAATTGCTCCACGACATGGCCGAAGACCCCGACCATCCGTTGCGCGAAAAGGGCGAGGAAGGCCTTGCCAGCCTTGCCCACGATTTGCGCCATGACAAGGAATTGCAGGCGAAGGTCAATCACTGGAAGGGGCAGTTGCTCGACAATCCGGCGATGAGCAAGTGGATCAACAGCCTGTGGGACCAGGGTCGCGACGGGCTGCTAAAAGCCGCGCGCAACCCCGATGCCGCGATGGCGGGCAGCTTTGGCGATGCGCTGATCAAGCTGGGCGGCACGTTACAGGAAGATGCGCGGCTCAAGCACCAGATCAATCGCTTCGCCCGCCGCGCTATCGTCGGCACCACTGAAAATTACGGCGATAATATCGTTGCATTGGTGTCCGATACCGTCGCCCGATGGGACGCTTCGACCATCACCGACCGCGTCGAAAATGCCGTGGGCAGCGATCTGCAATTCATCCGCATCAACGGCACTCTGGTCGGCGGTATGGCGGGGATTGTCATTCATGCGGTGGGGTTGCTTATTTAAGAGAATCCTCCCCTTCGACTTGCGATGGGGAGGTGGCGCGCCGAAGGCGTGACGGAGGGGCCTTCGACGTCAGAAGCCCCTCCACCATTCGCTGCGCGAACGGTCCCCCTCCCCATTCGAAGAATGGGGAGGATCAAAGCGCAGCAATCATCCGCTCCGCCGCCTCTGCTGCCTTGCGCGCCGAGCGCTTGAGGTTGCTCTGGAAATCGCCTGCGCTCTCGCCATCCGCATTGTCGCTGGTCGCCTTGATCGCCGCCCATGGCACGTCCATCCTCGATGCCGCCTGCGCCACCGCCGCGACCTCCATGTCGATGATGTCGCCAGCCAGCGCATCGTACAGCCGCCGCCCATGATCGGGGTTTTCAACAAAGCAGTCGCCGCTGATAATCCGCACCCTGGGTAGCCCGATGTCCGGCATCGCAGCTGCGCGGAAGGGCTCGACATGCGCTTCGCCAATGGGCCAAGCGCCCGCGCTATAATGCGCGAAGCGTTCGTGCCGCGACGCGCCATAGTCGCCCTGAACGGCTTCTGTGATCTGGAAACAGTCGCCTTCGACGTCGGACAGCTTGCCCGCCGTGCCGATGACCAGCAGCAACTGCACCTGATAATGCTCGACCAGCATCATCGCCGCCATCGCTGCATTGACCTTGCCGATGCCGCTGCAGGTAATGGCGATGTTTTTGCCCGCATATTGTAACTGGCGTACCAGGAAACCGTGCAGCGGTTCGCCGTCCGAACTCTGTCCCGGCAGGAAGGCCGCCGCTTCGGCATCGACGCCAGTGATAATGCCAATCCGTTCGAACATAAGAGCGCCTTCTTTTGCCTGTCAGGCGACTGCTCTAAAACGGCTTTCATGCCATTATGATGACAGCAGAAACTTTATCCGCCGGCGGCAATCATATCGGCAATCCGCACGAACTTTTCACGCGGGCTGCCGTCGCGGGCGCGGGCGATTTCCGCCTCTTCGATTTTCTTCCAGTCGCTATATTTGACCACCTGAACGCCGCGCTGGTCGAGCAGTGCGTCCAGCCCCGCACGTCCCTGCCTGCCTGCGCCATTATTCGCATCCTCGGCGATCAGCTCGACCACGGCATAGCCGTCGGGCCGGTTGGTACCGATCGTCCCCGATGGCCCGCGCCGCGCCCAACCGACGCAATAAAGGCCCGGCAATATCCGCCCCTCGACATTGGCGAAACGGCCGCGGCCATGCTCATAGGGCACGCCATCGATGGGCGGCGTCTGGTAACCGATACAGCTTATCACCAGCGAACAGTCGATTGTGTAAGTCTCGCCGGTTCCGAAACTGCGCAACTGTTCGTCGAGTTCGGTGCGCTCGACACGGATGCGTTCCACTCTACCGTCGCCTTCGATGGCCATCGGCGCGGCGAAGAAATCGAAGTTGATGCTGACGCTCTTGTCGGCGCGAAAGCTTTCGGGAATCGCCGCAAATTCGCGCAAATGCGTGACTGACTTGCGCATCCCGGGTTCGAGCAGCGCGTCATCCCCCAAATCGGGTAAATCTTCTGCATCGACACGCGGCGTCGCGCGCTCCAGATGGCCTAGTTCGCCCAGTTCCTTGGGCGTCATTGCAATCTGGTGCGGTCCCCGGCGGCCGAGAATCGTCACTTCCTCTGTTCCCGCCTCCTCCAGCGCATCGAGTGCATGGCCGACAATGTCGGAACCTGAAAATTCGGCGCGTGTTTTCGACAATATCCGTGCGACATCCAGCGCGACATTGCCATTGCCGATGACCACGGCGTGCCGGCCATCGAGCGGCGGGTTCAGGTCGGCAAAATCGGGATGGCCGTTATACCAGCCGACAAATGCCGCACTACCAATCACACCCGGCAAATCGCCTCCCGGAATATCGAGCTGCCGGTCGTTGGGTGCCCCCGTCGCCAGCACAACCGCGTCGTAAAGGCCTTGCAACTCATCGACGCTCACGTCCTTGCCCACCGACACATTGCCGACAAAGCGGACATTATCCGACAAGGCGACTTTCTCGTAGCGTGCCGACACCGCCTTGATGGATTGATGATCGGGCGCAACGCCGAAACGGATCAGGCCGAAGGGCACCGGCAGCCGGTCGATGATATCGATGCGCACATCGTCGCCGAATTTCTTCTGTGCAGCTTCGGCGGTGTAATAGCCTGCCGGTCCCGAACCGATGATCGCGATATGCCGCATGCCTGTCCCCTCACCACGCCAGACCCTGTTCAATGAGTCGGCAGGCTAACGCACTTCGCACAAAAGAAAAGGGCCGGAGCGCTTTCGCGTCCGACCCTCCCTTGTCCAACTTCTTTGAGTGCTTAGAATTTGGCTCCCACCTTCACGCCGTAAAAGCGCGGAGGCGACGGATAAACCGCAAAGCTGTTGCCTTGTTCCGGGATCGGGAAGGCGGTGATGTTGTAATAAGTGTCGAACAGGTTTTCGACATAGCCTTCGATGCTGTACTTGCCATCGCCGAAGTTCACGCCTGCGCGCAGGTTGACGATGCCAAAGCCGTCATTCGCCGTGAAGCGACGCGCGAGCGGATCGTTCAGCGGGAATGCATCGCTGTTCACACGGAAATCGGCGTGGAACAGACCGTTGACGCCAGCGCTGATTTCGGGCGTCCAGGTCATCGCACCGGTGATCGTGTGCTTCGGCTGGTTCGACGCCTGCCGTCCGTTGTCCGAACCGGCAAGCGGATCGGTAACCTTGGCATCGACATAGGTATAGCCGAGGTTGAACGCCAAATCCGGATGCGGACGGATGATGCTTTCGAGCTCGACACCCTTCGACACCAGCTTGTCATAGTTCAGGACGACGAAGCTGTTTCCGAGGAAGCGGTTCGACTGATAGCCCTTGAAATCCGAATAGAACAAGGAAGCGTTGAACTGGAACTGGCGTGTGAAGTTGGTCTTGATACCAAATTCATAGGCATCGACGGTTTCATTGCCGAATTCGAGGTCGGCCAGCTGCGCACCGTCGCCGCCGAGCAGGATGGAATCGAAGCTGCCCCGATCGAGATTGTACCCGCCGGATTTGTAGCCACGATCGTAGCCGCCATAGACCAGCACATCGTCATTCACCTTGAACGACAGCTTTGCCGTGCCGGTAAATTCGCTTTCCGAACGGCTGTCTGAACGCACGCCATTGAATTCGCTGTTCACCGTCGGGTTACAGGTCAAAAGGAACGCCGAATTAAACAAACCGGCTGAAGTCAGCGCCGCGCGATAAGTTGCGGTCGCGGGGTTCTGGAAGAACGCACAGGCCGGAACCGTCGAAGTCAGGTCGGTGTCGATATCCTTGGTTTCGTGATTGTAGCGCAGGCCCAGCGTCAGCGACAGATTGTCGGTGAAGTTGATGATGTTATGCGTGAACAAAGCATAAGCCTCGGTGTCCACCTGATATGCATCATTCTGCTGACCCGCACCATTTGGCGTGCGTGGCAACGGGCTGGTGAACAGGGCGAGCAGCGCAGGGTTGCCTGCCGCTGCCGCTGCCAGCGCCGGATTGGTCGCAAGCGCCACCTGACCGAACAGGGGCGTCGTCGGCCCAAGCGTACCGAACAGTTGCAGACCCGAAGGCAAGGCCGCGCTGCGCGTCAGTTCGCGGATCACGCCGTCGACATATTGGTCGGCCTGGTTGCCGAAGCGCACGGTATCATTCAGCGTCAGCTTCTCGTTCAGATAGAAACCACCGACCAGCCAGTCGACGCTGTCGTTGAACGCTGTGCCCTGCAGGCGCAGTTCCTGCGTGAAATCCTTGATGCCGGTGCGGTAATTGTCGCGATAGGCACGGTCGAGACCGGAGAAATCGATGTCCTGATTACGCCGCGCGTCCCAGTCACGATAGGCAGTGATTGAGGTCAAGGTGGCTCCGCCGAAATCCCAGTTCAGCTCGCCCGACACACCCCATTCTTCGACGCCTTCGGCGAGGTTACGGCCCGGGGTGACCGCCATATTGCGGCTGCCCTTGCTGTACGCGGGAATGCCCACTGTGCCCGTGGTGCCACCGAGCGCCGGAACACCCGCAAAACCGTTGATGATGTTGGTCGCAACCAGCGCCAGCGCCGAGTTGGTCGAAGTGTCGATGCCGGGGAAAATCTGCAGACCGCTCAGCGTGTTGACCGCGCCGCAGCAGACTTCGTCGGTCTTGGCATAGTCGCCGATGAAGCGGAAGCTGATGTCCTCATTCTCGAACAACGCCTGACCGCGCACGAAATAACGGTCGATATTGTTGATGCGGTTGCCGCTGTTGACGTCGCGGATATAACCGTCGCGCTTGTGGTATCCGCCATCGAGCCGCAGCGCGAGCAGTTCGGAAACCGGACCGGTCACGCCAGCCTTGACTTCGATTTCTTCGAGATTGCCATAGCTCGCCTCGACATAACCGCCGAATTCGAACTTGGGCTTCTGCGTGGTGATGTTGAGCGCGCCTGCCGAGGTGTTACGCCCGAACAGCGTGCCCTGCGGCCCGCGCAGCACTTCGACGCGCTCGATGGGAGGCAGCTCGGCCAGCGCCACACCGGCGCGCGAACGGAAGACACCGTCGATGAAGACGCCAACGGCAGGTTCGAAACCGGGATTGTCGCCCGCAGTGCCGATGCCGCGGATGCTTAGCACCGCGCCGGTCGCCGAAGACTGGCCAGTGGTGGTCTTCAGCGAAGGTGCAAGTTGCTGGATGCCGCGAATGTCGACGACACCGGCATTGGCAAGCTGCTCGCCACCGACGACACTGACGGCCAGCGGCACATCCTGCGCGGCCTGGTCGCGGCGCGTCGCGCTGACGATGATTTCATTGTCCGAATAGACTTCTTCGGCGGGCGCAGTTTCGGCGGCCGCATCTTCTTGAACGACTTCGCCGTCTTGCGCGAACGCAACCGATGTCGGGGCGACAAGCACGGCAACGCCGGCCAGCAGCATGGAAATGGATTTCATGATGTTCCTCTTAAGACTTTTTTGGCGCGTCACCGCCTTGGGGGAGATAGACTTCGGGGATTAGCCCGATGGACCGCCTTAACTAGCGCAGGTTAACGAATAGCTCCATGTAAATTCAGCATTTTCGCTACTTTCCATGCGGGGTGTGGCTTGGCCGCAACAGGTTGCGTTTCGCAACCCTTTGCGGAGGCATTCGTATGCTGCGAGAATCAGGTTTTCGGAACCCGGGTATCGCGCTAGGGAACAGAGCGAGAGCGGGAGAGAACGTTAACATGAATCTGATCGATGCGGCATGGGAGGCCGCTGCCAAGGCAATGAGTGCAAACGGCCCTGCCGTTGAGGCAGCGGCGAGCAGCTTCACGCCCACCGATTTCAGCGTGCATTTCTTCCTGCAAACTGCACTCATCATCGCAACCTGCCGCATCGTCGGCTGGCTCGGTCAGAAATTGCTGGCGCAACCGCAGGTGGTGGGTGAGATGATTGCCGGCGTTATCCTCGGCCCGTCGCTATTCGGGCTGCTGTTCCCCGATCTTCAGGCGACCATTTTCCCCAAGGAAACGAAAAACGTCCTCTACACCGGCGCACAACTGGGCGTCGGCCTGTACATGTTCCTCGTCGGTACCACTTTGCAGCTCGATCATTTCCGCTCGAAGGCAAAAAGCGCAGTAAGCGTTTCGGCGGCGGGCATCATCGTGCCGTTCCTGATCGCCGTCGCCATCACGCCGTGGCTGCTGACCATCCCTGGCCTGTTCGCTCCGGGCATATCGCAGTTCAACGCGACTTTGTTCATGGGCGCGTGCATTGCACTTACTGCCTTCCCTATGCTGGCGCGTATCATCAACGAGCGCGGTCTGGCGAATAGCTCGCTCGGTACCTTGTCGCTGACCGCAGGGGCATTCGACGATGCGGTGTCGTGGTGCGTGCTCGCCGTCGTGTTGGCTACCTTCGGCGGTGGTCCCGGTGTCGCGGTGCTCGCCATCGGTGGCGCGATTATCTACGCCATTTTCATCATGCTCTTCGGCCGCAAGTTACTCGCCCCCCTTGGCCGCATCGTAGAGCGCGAGGGCGAGATGAGCATGACCGTGCTCGGCATCACGATTGCGCTGTTCTGCCTCTCCTGTTTCCTGATGGACGCCATCGGCATCCACGCGATATTCGGCGGGTTCATATTGGGCGCGGTAATGCCGCGCGGCCTGTTTGCTGCGGAACTGAAGAAAAAAGTCGAGCCGCTCGCGGTCATCCTGCTGCTGCCGATGTTCTTTACCTATTCGGGCCTCAACACGCGGATGGACATGGTCAACACCGTCCCGCTGCTCCTTATCGCGCTGGCGATCCTCGCCGCCTCGATAGCCGCGAAATTCGGTGCCTGCTATGTGGCGGCACGCATCGCGGGCGAGGATAATCGCACCGCCTTGGGCATCGGCGCGCTCATGAATTCGCGCGGATTGATGGAGCTGATCATTATCAACATCGGCCTGCAAAAAGGCATTATCGGCCCGACGCTGTTTTCGATGCTGGTGCTGATGGCGATTGTCACGACAATGATGGCAAGCCCGCTGTTCGAAGCCGTCTACGGCAAGAAAGCCCGCGCGAGCGGGGAGCTGGGGAAAGTCGGAGAGCCTGCAATTGACGCGGCTTAATGCCCCCGCTCGGGCGCGAACTGCGTTCATCGACGTGGATTTTTAGTTTCATAAAAGGCTAAAAGGAAAAAAGAAAATAAGGGCGTCAGTCCTTCATATCGATTTTCTGCCATAAGAATAAGGCAGAGAAGAAAATTTGGTGGGCCTGCTACGCGGCCTCCTTTTTATCTTTTTTCCTTTTAGCATTTTATGAAACCACAAGCGGTTCGGTATCGGAATCGCGCTTCGCTCGTTCTAAACTACCGCTTGGCAGTTTAAGCCGCCTTCCGCGCTTCTTCCTCGACCGCCCGATCCAGAAACCCGCGTATCGCCGCGATGCTCTCCTCGACATGGCTGAGCAAAAACAGATGCCCGCCCTCCTCGATCACCAGCAATTCGCTGTTCGGAATGAGGAAGTTCAAAAACTTGCCATTCGCCACCGGCACAATCTGGTCGTCGCCGCCCATCATCACCAGCGTCGGTGTCTTCAGGAACGGCAGGAACGGCGCGCTCGTCCAGCCGAGCATTGCCAGCAACTGATAGAAATAGCCGGTCTTCGACGGCGGCTTGATCCGGCCGATATGCCCTTCCTTGCCGCCGACAGCACCGCCGTAGAGCGTCTTGAAATGCTTCGCCATGAAGTCGGGGTCGATATAGCGGCGCGGGTCGGCCATCTTGGTGAGCGCGGCAGGGTTGCCCGGCACCATCAGCATGCCTGCGCTGGTCGCAACAAGGATGAGCTTGTTGACGCGCGCGCTGTTCTGGATGGCAAATTGCTGCGCCATCCCCCCGCCCCAGCTGATACCGATAACGTCCACCTCCGACATCTCGAACCGGTCGAGCAACAAAGCCGAAATCCGCGCCATGAGGATTGGATTGTACGGCACCACCGGATCGGGCGACCCGCCCACGCCGGGCATGTCGAAAGTAATGAAATCGCGATCCTCAAGATGCTCGGCGAGCGGCGCCATAGCCTCGATATTCGCGCCGATGCCGTTGAAGAACAGGACGGGCAGCTTGCCCGTCGACTTGCCGGAACGCCAAATCGCCACCCGCAAAGTGCGGCCATCGACGGTTTCCATACTAAATACCGGCTCGCGGCCCTTGGTCATACTCGTTCCCCCCGCCCTGTTTAATGGGTCGCTCATGCAGCTTAGTTTGCGTGAATCCAATTACAAACAAAAACCGTCCGGTTCACATCTCCCGATCCTGAAACCGGAAAATGCCCAAAATAACGATCCGGTCGTCACCGACCTCGTAAGCAATCTTGAAATGATAGCGGATGGTGACGATACGGCGATATGGCCTATCCGGCACCTGCATTCCGATATGGGCGTAATCGACCAACAGGTCGACCGACCGGTAAATGTCGGCAAGAATGTTGGCAACGGACTCAGGCGCAACGTCTTCGTAATAGTCGATAATCGAACGCAAATCGGCTTCCGCTTCCTCGCGGAAAAGAATGCGCCTCATGCGGAGAAGGGTTTGCCGAACAATTTGGCGATGTCGCGACTATCGGAAAATGCCGGTTTCTCTTCGGCAACCCGCTGATCGAGAACAGAAAGCTCTGCCGCACTGAAGTCATAGCGCTCTGAATGGCTCGCCATTATTTCTGCGAGCGCGGCCTCAACTGCCGACAGCCGCTCAGCCGGAAGCCGCTCGGCAAATTGCAGGAATCTTTCGAGGACGGTCATGGCGCAATCATAGCAGCAAACAGCAGGCGTGAAAGCATTTCATTGGAGGAAAAGTCGGCTCCTCACTCCATCACATACATCCCCGGCGCTGGCTCCATCGCCGGATGCGCCTTGCTCCCCACTCCGCCCGGCGCAGCCACCTCTTTCCCGGAGCGCGCCTGCAGCCATTCCATCCAGTAAGGCCACCAGCTTCCGGGGACTTCCTCTGTGCCCTTCATCCATTCCTTTACGTCGGCGGGCGTCTTGTTCTTCGCGTGCTTCCAGTATTTCGCCTTGGGGTTGCCCGGCGGGTTGAGGATGGCTTGCATGTGCCCGGCCTGCGACAGGATGAATTCGATATTCTTCCCCCCGAACAATTGCGTCGAGCGATAACAGGCGGCCCATGGCGTGATATGGTCGGTGGTACCGCCCAGGATGAACATGTCGCCGGTCACCTTGGTCAGATCCAGCGTGTGGCCCGCGACCTCGAATGTCCCCGGCGCCGCGTAGGCGTTGGCCTCGAACAGTTCGAGGAAATCGCCCATCAGCGCCGACGACAGATTGGTAGCATCGGCATTCCAGAACAGGATATCGAACGCGGGCGGATCGTCGCCGAGCAGGTAATTGTTGATCACATAATTCCAGATCAAATCGTTGGGCCGCAGCCAGGCAAAACCCCTCGCCAGGCTCGACCCTTCGATCACCCCCTTCTTCGCCGCGCGCTGCCGCGCCAGCGCGATGCCATTGTGCGACACCAGCGACGACGCCTCGGTATCGCCGGGCTTCGGCTCAAGCACGCACACCATCATCGTGATCGCATTGGCGCGATCATCGCCCGTCGCCGCCATTTTCGACAGCAACACCGACATCGTCTGCCCGCCCGAACAGCCGCCCGAGACATTGACCTTGTCGCTGCCGGTAATCTCGCACACCACGTCCAAGGCGGCGATGCAGCTGTCGATATAATCGGCCATCCCCCATTCGCCCTGGTCGCCCGTGGGGTTGCGCCACGAGATCATGAACGGCTGGATGCCGTGGTCGAGCTGATATTTGACCACGCTCTTTTCAGGGCTGAGATCGTTGATATACATTTTGTTGATCTGCGGCGGAATGGTGAGCTGCGGGATGCTCCACACCTTGTCGGTCGTGGGCGCATACTGGATCAGCTCGAAGCGCTCGTCGCGATAGACCACGGCACCCTTCGAAGTCGCAACATTCTCGCCCAGCTTGAACGGGCGCTTGTCGACCTGGCTCACCATCATGTCATTGTGGACCATGTCGTTATAGGCGTTTTTCAGGCCCTTCACGAGGCTCAGCCCACCCGAATCCACCAGCCGTTTCTGCGCGGTCGGGTTACCGATCAAGCTATTGGTCGGGGCCAGCGCGTCGATAATCATCTGCGACACGAAATTCGCCCGGTCGCGTTCGAGCGCATCCAGCTCCAGATCCTCGATATAGCTTTTGACGCCTTTCTGCACTGCCAGATAATATTGCGCCCCCGCCTTGAAAAAGGGATTGAAGGTCCAGGCCGGGTCCATGAAGCGCTTGTCCTTGGGGTCGGGCGAAAGGTCCGACTGGCCGGTCATGATCTTGATCACGTCCTCGGAGAAACCGCCCGCCGCCTTGAAAGCCTTGTCCGGATTGGTCGCGGTTTCGCGCAGCATCAGGCCGATAGCCCCGGCAAAATCCTCGCGCGCCAGCCCCGCCAGCGGCCCCAGCGCCATCGTCGCATCATTGGCGGCATCGAATGCGCCCTGCATTCCGCTAAAGGGTGCGCCCTTTTTCTTCTCGCCTTTTTCCTTCTTGGCCATGCGCCGCTCCTCTCCTTATCCCGCGCAAAGAGATTGCACGGCGGAAAGGCAACGTCAATCGCGGCGAACGGCGGCGCGGACCGCCGACTACCAGCGCGCCAGCTTGATAAACAGGGCGGTTCCAAGTCCCATCGGGACCATCGCAACGGCGGACAACAGGAATATCGTCCACAGCGGCGCGGCCATTTCCAGAAGGAACCAGCCACCCAGCAGCACAACCGCCAGCCGTATCGCCTGCGCCGCAATGGCACCGCCGACGCGGCCTGCCCCTTGCGATGCGAAATAGAGGCAAAGGCCAAGGCCGAAAAACGCATAGGTGAAGCCGGCAATGCCAAGATAGCTATAGGCCGCAGCTTTGACGGCGGCGCTGTCGGTAAACATATCGACCCACAATCCGGGAGCCAGCACCGCCAACATGCCCAATATGCCGAGTGCCGATGCGGCCAGGGTGCCTGCGGTCCATGCAACGCGGCGTGCCCTCGGCACATCGCCCGCGCCGATGGCGGTGCCGACCATCGGCACGCACGCGACGCCAACCGAAAATGCAATGGGTATCAGCAGGAATTCAAGCCGCACGCCAATGCCATAGCCTGCCAGCGCTTCCGGACCGAAGCGCGCAACCAGCGCCGTCAGCACAAGAATGGTCGTGACGGACAGCAAAGGCGACAGCATTGCAACCGCGCCGACCCGCATGATTTCGGCAATATGCGCAACGCTCAGCAGCTTTGGGCTAAGCCGCAATTGCAGCCGCGCCCGCGACGAGCGCAGGTAGAAAAACAGTAAAGCTGCGGAACTGGCAAACGCCACGAGCTGGCCGAGCGCCACACCCGCCATTCCCAAGCGGGGCAATGGTCCCAGACCAAGGCCGAAGCCACCACCAACGACCACCTGAACGACGCCCGCCGCGAGCTGCGTCCATGCCGGGATAGCCATATTGCCCGAACCGCGCGCGACCGACGCCAGCATGTTCGTTACCCAGATCGCGATAATCGCGAGCGCCGCAACATTCGAATATATGATGGCTTCACGCAGCACGCTGCCGGTTCCGCCAAGCAGCGCATAGGCAAACGGACCAAGGAACAGGACGGCAAGCGTCAGCAGCAGCCCCAATGCGAGCCCGATGGCCAGCGACGCCAATGCCAGCGCTCGGGCATGTTCGATATTCCCGCCACCGAGCGCGCGGCTGATCGCGCCGGATACCGTGCCGCCCATCGCGCCCGCCGAAAGCATCTGCATCAGCATGAAAATCGGAAATACCAGCGCAATGCCGCCCAGCGAGGCGACGCCCAGCGACCCCACATAGGCTGTTTCCGCAATCGAGACGATCGTAGCGGAGCATAACGCAATCAGGTTGGGCAGGCTGAGCCGGACCAGCGTCGACAATATGGGTCCTTCACGCAGCAGGGTCGCCCGCGCCGCCGACGCCAATGCAGTGGCATCCAACCTGTCGTTGGCGACAGCGCTGGACGTGATGCTCACGCCGCCATGACCAGCAGGGTGGATGTTGCCGAAGCCATCAACCTTCCGCCCGAATCCACGAGCTTCGCTTCGGTATAGGCAATGCGCCTGCCCATGCTCACCACTTCGGCCTCGGCCCTCACCGGCCCGGTATGTTCGTTCATCGCCTTGTGATAGACGACCTTGATCTCGATCGTGGTGAAGGCCTCACCCGCACCCAGTTTGCTCGCCGTCGCGATACCACAGGCAGAATCGAGCAGCGTGGCGGCATATCCGCCATGGACGAACCCCATCGGGTTATAGACATTGCGGCCCGGTACGCCTTCGAACACGGCGCGACCAAGCTCCACTTCGACAAGCGTAAAGTCCAGCGCTTCCCCGATCGGCGGTCGCCCGCCAGCCGCGAGCAATGCCCTGACCCGGTCGAGGCCGTCCGGTGCTGCTTCTGCCGTAGTGACCGGCGCGTTCACAGGCCCAGCCTCGATGTCAGCGAAGCCAGCGTGTCGCGCAATATGGCATCGGACTGTTCGCCTTTCCCCACGGCGCGCGCGAGTCCGACAGCCCCGACCATCTGGGCCACAATTGCCCTCGCCTCGCATCCAGCATCTTCCACGCCCATTGGCGCCAACGCCGCTTCGACGCGGGCTGTCATCCTGCCGAGCCCAAGCGCAAAACGATCGCGTGCTTCACCGGAATTACGCGCCATGTCGGCGGCAAGCGACGGCAGCGGACAGCCACGTTCGGGCCGGTCGCGATGTTGGGGGGAAAGATAGGATTCAAGATAGGCCCGAAAGGCAGACCGGCAATCAGCACCCTCGCTTGCCGCAGCTTCTGCCAGCGAAGGGTTCCGCCGCAGCCCGTCGGCGAACATGCCGTCGATGGCTTCGGCCACCAGCGCCTCTTTCGACACGAAATGGGCATAAAAGCCGCCATGGGTAAGCCCTGCACTGGCCATTACATCGGCCACGGCCACCTTGTCCGGCCCCTTCATACGAATTTCACGCGCGGCCGACTTCACTACGCGCGCGCGCGTTTCCGCTTTATGTTCGCTGCCATATCGCACTGCCCGAACTCCTTTATATGATAGCCATAATATAAAGGGCATGCGGTTGCAAGTCGCGAAATCCGGTAAATGAAGCGGCTTCCACTGCTATTGCTGGATTTTGCGCGGGCGCAGTGGCAACAGCATCGGCCATGAGCGCCATCGAAATCGTCGCAGTCATTCTTGGCCTCGCCAACATAGTTTTGATCATCCGCCGCTCGGTTTGGAATTTCCCGGTCGCGATTGCGATGGTGTCGCTCTATTTCGTCATATTCCGAGAGGCGAAGCTCTACAGCGATGCGGGACTTCAGGTCTTTTTTGCCGTCGTGAACCTCTACGGCTGGTGGAGCTGGCACCGTAACAAGGCAGACGTAGGCGAAGTCATCGTCCGCCGCCTGCCCGCTCTTGGCTACGCGCTTTGGATAATCGGCTCGGTAGCCGCGATCTGGGCTTGGGGCAGCTTCATGGGTACGCATACCGACACCAGCTATCCCTATTGGGACGCATCAGTGGCGATGCTCTCGGTCGCTGGCCAAATCCTGATGACGCGGCGCTTTGTCGAAAACTGGCACTGGTGGATTGTCGTCAACCTGATCTCGATCCCGCTTTACATGGTGAAGGAGTTGTATCTGACCGCGGGGCTGTACGGCATATTTTTAGTACTGGCGATTGCCGGGCTGGTCGAGTGGCGGAAAGCTCAGAAAAATTAGTTCACGCGAAGGTCGCGAAGGAGCGAAGAGCGCGAAGGATCAAAACCCGCGCGTAGCGCCTCCAATATCCACACATTTGCGATTTAGGACAAGCGAGCCAGCAATAAACTACATCTTCGCGACCTTCGCTCCTTCGCGCTCTTCGCGTGAAACAAAAAAAGCGCTACGCGCAAAAGCATGACCACACGCATCTGCCTGCACGGCCCCGAAAGCACGGGCAAGTCGACGCTCGGCACGCGGCTGGCGGCGCATTTGAGATGCGAGGTCGTCCCCGAATATGGCCGCGCCTATTGCGAGGCGCATGGCACAGACATCGGCATGGCCGAGCTGGTGCATATCGCAGAGACGCAGGATGCAATGAATCGCGCCGCCGGAATGCGCGCGACGGAATTGGGTGCGGAATATGTGCTGTTCGACACCGACCCGCTGATTACCGCCGTCTGGGCGGAGATGATGTTCGGGAAACGCGACCCTTTGTTCGATGCCTTTACCGGTTATGCGGACCTCTACTTGTTGCTGGATATCGACCTGCCCTTCATCGACGACGGGTTGCGGGTCTATGCCGGTGCCGAACAACGGCAGCGCTTTTTCAACCTGTGCAAAGCCGAGCTGGACAATCGAGGCGTAAATTACACGCTGATTCAGGGTGAAGGCGAGGCGCGTTTCGATGCGGCTCTCGGGGCGATCAAATGACCGAAATCACGGACATACAGTCGCCCTGTATCGATGTCTGCGATGTCGACAGTAGCGGCCAGTATTGTATCGGCTGCGGACGGTCTATGGATGAAATTGCCCGTTGGATGACCATCAGTGATGAGCAGCGGCAAACAATAATCGAGTGCCTGCCCGAACGTCTGCTGCAACTAAAGCGCTAGTCCGCCTTCTCCAAAGCCTCGCTCGCCGCAATCCACCGCGCTTCGGCTGCCTCTTGCGCTGCCACGATCTTCCCGCGCCGTTGCGACAGTTCGCCCATCGTCAGCCCCGCATATTCGGCCACAGCGCCCGGCTCGAACATGGCCTTGTCGATGGCGGTCAGGACGACTTCGAGTTTCGCCAAATCCGCCTCGGCATCGCTCACTTCGCGTTTCAGCTTTGCCTGCGCTTCGCGGGCAGCAGCTTGCGCCTTCTTGTCCTCCTTGCGGTCGGCCTTCGACATTTTCTCCTTGGCCGGAGTCTTGCCCAGGATCATGTCGGTATAATCGTCGATGCTGCCCTGATATTCAGTCGCGGTGCCGTTATCGACGAGCACCAGCCGGTCGGCAGTCAGTTCCAGCATGTGCCGGTCGTGGCTCACCAATACCACCGCGCCGTCATAATCGTTCAGCGCCTGCACCAGCGCCTCGCGCGCATCGACATCCAAGTGGTTTGTCGGCTCGTCGAGGATCAGCATGTGCGGCGCATCGCGGGTGATCAATGCCAGCGCCAGCCGCGCGCGTTCGCCGCCCGACAGTTTGCCCACAAGGGTCGTTGCCTTTGCGCCTGAAAAACCAAAGCGCCCCAATTGGGCGCGCACTGCGCCGGGCGTCGCGCCTTTCATCAGGCGGCTCATATGCTCAAGCGGCGTGTCCTTGCCGTCGAGTTCCTCGACCTGATATTGCGTGAAATAGCCGACGCGCATCTTGCCCGACGCACTCATCGCCCCGTCCATCGGCGCCAGTTGCGCCGCAAGCAGGCGGGCCAGCGTCGTCTTGCCGTTGCCGTTGCGCCCGAGCAAAGCGATGCGGTCGTCAGGGTCGAGCCGCAGGTTCAGCCGCTGCAGAATCGGCTTGTTCTCAGTGTAGCCCACTGCCGCCATATCGAGCGTGATCAATGGCGGGCGCAATTCGTCAGGGCTGGGGAAGTCGAAGCTCAAGGTCGGGTCTTCGGCCATCGCCGCGATGGGCTGCATCCGCGCCAGCGCCTTGGCTCTGGACTGTGCCTGCTTTGCGGTCGAGGCGCGGGCGGAGTTGCGCGCGACATAATCCTGCAGTTTCGCACGTTGCGCATCCTGCGCCGCCTTCGCTGCCGCAAGCTGCGCCGCGCGTTCGGCGCGCTGGCGTTCGAAACTGTCATAACCGCCCGAATAGAGCGTGGTCTGACCACCTTCGAGATGGAGGATATTGTCGACGACATTGTTCAGCAAATCGCGCTCGTGGCTGATCACCACCATCATCGAAGGGTAGGATTTGAGGAAATTTTCCAGCCAGAGCGTCGCTTCGAGATCGAGATGGTTCGATGGCTCGTCGAGCAGCAGCAGGTCGGGCTCCGAAAACAGCAAAGTCGCCAGCGCCACGCGCATTTTCCAGCCACCGGAATAGCTGTCGAGCGGCCGCCCCTGCATTTCCTCGTCGAACCCGAGCCCCACCAATATCCGCGCGGCGCGCGCTGGCGCGGTGTAAGCGTCGATTGCAATTAGCCGCTCATGCAGTTCGCCCAACCGGTCGGGGTCAGCACAATGCTCGGCCTCTTCCATCAGCGCCGCACGCTCGACATCGCCCGCGAGCACGGTTTCGAATGGCGTCGCGGTACCCGATGGTGCTTCCTGCGCAATATAGCCGATGCGCGTATTCTTGGGCATCTCGATAGCACCATCATCGGCCTCAAGCTCGCCGATCATCACCTTCATCAAGGTCGATTTGCCAGCCCCATTGCGACCAATCAGCCCCACGCGCGAATAAGGCGGCAGCGCAGCAGTCGCGCGGTCGAGGATAGTGCGTCCGCCAAGGCGCACGGTGATGCCATTCAGGTTTAACATGATGGCCGCGCGCCTAGCAGCGCCGGAGGGCTATGTCACCGCATTACGCGCGGCAAATTCGGGTCTCTGCCATTCGCCGCTTTCGATGATGTCGCGCAGCATCTCGCCCGCTCGGGCGACGTCGGCATGGCTGAGCGTCAGCGGGGTCAGGCCGAAGCGCAGGATATCGGGGTCACGGAAGTCGCCGATGACGCCTTTTGCTATCAGCGCCTGGACGATTTCATAAGCGTGGGGATGGCGGAACGATATATGGCTGCCGCGTTCCGCTGAGGCGGTGGGAGTGACGCATTCCAGCCCCGCCGAAGTCCCCGCCGCATGGAATATGCCCCAAAGCGCAGCCGACTTCGCCTCGACCTGCGCCATATCCACGCCTGCCCAGATATCGAGCCCGCTTTCCAGCGCGCCAAGCCCCAACACCGATGGCGTCCCCGTCAGCCAGCGCTTCATTCCTGCCGCCGGGCGGTAATCATCGACAAAATCGAAAGGCGCGGCGTGGCCCATCCAGCCGGAGAGCGGGTTCCCCAGCCGCTCCTGCCAGCGCTTGGCCACATAGAGGAACGCCGGAGCCCCCGGCCCGCCATTGAGATATTTATAGCCGCACCCGACCGCCAGATCCGCGCCCGCAGCGTTCAGATCCACCGCTACCGCGCCCGCGCTATGGCTTAGGTCCCAGCACATCAGCGCGCCCGCCGCATGCGCCCGCGCGGTCCATTCGGCCATGCCGAAACGCGCGGCGGTCTTGTAATGGACATGGGTGAGAAGCAGCAGCGCGGTGTCATCGCCCAGCGCATCGGCCAGCCCTGCCCGCTCGACCACGCGCAACTCCGCCCCCGGCACCGCAGCCACCGCGCCTTCGACCACGTAAAGATCGGTCGGAAAATTCCCCGCCTCGCTCACCACCACGCGCCGCGAAGGATCGGCTCGCAACGCCGCCACCACCAGCTTGTACAGATTGACCGAAGTCGAATCCGCGACGATCACCTCGTCCGCCGCCGCGCCGATCAGCGGCGCGATCTTGCCGCCCAGCCGCTGCGGCGCGTCGATCCAGCCTTCGTTCCAGCTCCGGATCAGCCGCTGCCCCCAGGCATGCTCCACCAGCTCCGAAGTCGCTGCCACCGTCCCGCGCGGCAACGGCCCCAGCGAATTGCCATCGAGATAAATCACGCCTTCAGGCAGCGCGAACCGGTCGCGATACCCAGCCAGCGGATCGCCAGCGTCGAGCTTCTCAGCATATCGAAGGGCCCCTTCGTCTAAGTTCATTGCATGAAACCTAACGCGCCCAAAATATGATTGCGCTGTTTCTCCCAGCTTTTGCTGTCCGGTGAAATGAGTTCGACATGACCTTCGTTCGGTGTCGTCACTATCCTGACAGTCTGGCCCTTCGCTGCCATCGCTTCGACATAAGCTTGTCCGAAAGATGGCGGCGCAATCCGGTCGAGGTCATTATTGAAAAGTAACTCGTTCGCCGAGCCGACCGGCATTTCCGGCGGAGAAACTCTGGCAAAGTCACCACCAGCCATTTTTGTTGCCGCTTCTGCCCCGCACGGATGATCGGACAGTTTCGATTGCGCCCTCAAATCCGGAAGCCCGCCTTGCGATATCGCCAGCGAATGGCGTTCGGGCTTGTCTGCCCGCCAGACATCTCCCTTTTCCAGCGCCCTTCTTCGGGCCAGCCAAAGTGCCAAATGCCCTCCCGCGCTATGCCCGATCACAACCTCGGTCACCCCGACCTTCAACCCGAACTCAGCCCGCCTCGCAACAAACATGTCCGCCGCTGCCGCGACATCGTCATAAGTTCCGGGATAGCCACCCCCGCGATCGACCCCGCGATATTCGATGTTCCACACGCCCACGCCGTGCGCGCGCAGGTCATCGGCAATCCAGTTCATGATATCCCGCTCGGCAATTGCGGTCTGCCAGCACCCGCCGTGGATCATCACCACTGCCGGATGCGGGCCAGCACCCTTGGGCCGCCACACATCCACCACCTGCAACGCATCCGCGCCATAGCGCACCGTCGCATCGGGCAAAGGCTTGGGCCGCGAGAGCAGGTCTTTCCAGACCATGATGGGTTTTTGCGGCACCGCCCCTGCCTCTCCCGCCACGCTCATATCGCCCCCGACAGGCACACACGCCGCGCACAGCAAAAGCAAAAGGCCCACATATCGCACCCAAAAATCCTTCCAGAACGAGGGCCTGACCATTGCACAACCGCCCCTTATTCAAAACCGCTTTCCTACAACTAACCATATCGGTTATTTTGCGCGCATGACAGACAAACCCGACCTCTCCACTTCCGCCAACGCCTCTGCGGATACGCCCGCCCTCCCCGCCCCGTCCGCGTGGCAGCACGCGCCGCACGACACGCCCGACCCGGACGATGCCCGCGCGCTGTTCAAATCCGACCTGCCGCCTGATCTGCAGTTCGAACCTGTCCCCCGCCGCGCCAGGCGCAGCAACGGCTTCACGCCGGAGCGGCAGCGCGCCTTCATCGCCACGCTCGCCGCCACGGGCAGCGTGACGCTGTCGGCAAAGGCCATCGGCTGTTCGCGATTCGCCATCGACAAGCTGCGCAACGCCGCCGGCGCGGAAAGCTTTTCCGCCGCATGGAGCGCCGCCACCGCACGAGGCGCACGGCGCGTCCTCGATTGTATGGTCGAAAATGCCATCAACGGCACGCCCGAATATCTCTATGCCAACGGACAGCTCGTCGCCGAGCGCCGCCGGTTCAACACGCGCGGGCAGCAATGGATCGTTGCGCATTATCTGCCCGACCAGTTCGGCGTGCCCGGCGGCCTGATGCACAATCGCGGCGGCACCGCCGATGCGCAGGAACTGAGGAAGCAATGGGAGGAAGAACAACGCGCAGCGGCGCGGAAGCGTGGCGATGAGGCCGACGCCATCTACACACAGCGCGTGAACGCCATTCGCAAGGGCTTCAAGCGGAGCATCGCCCCCGACCCGCTGAAGCGCGCCGCATGGGAGATTTTGTGCGGCCCCACCGACTGGGAAGATTGCGGCGTGGTGCCGGACTATGACGGATTGCCAAAGGGTGTCACGGACAACCACCACCGCCCGGACATGATCGTGCTGGCGGCGGCGCTGAATGTCGACACGCCCGACTGGGGATTGCTGAAGGCAATGGAGCAAGGCGCGTTCGGGCCGGAAAAACAGGCCGAGGCGCTGGAGGCGAAGCGGTTGCGAGCTGGTCCGCCATAGCCTTGGCAGCGGCGGGAGGTAGGTGAGAGATGAGAGTTGGGCAGCGACTACGCCGCCATAAGCAATTCGATACGCTCAACTTCAATGGCAAATTCGAACCGCAGTTGGTCACGCTCTTCTGCTGGCAACCAATTTGCCATCTGCGGAAAGACGACTTTGTGATATTTGAATGTGCGCTCGTCCCAAGGACACACATCCTGCGCCTGTTTCGCTGTTTCAAGAACTTCCATCAATTCACGGCGCACCTCTTCCCGATCCGGCTCATAGGATTGAGCCGAAGCAATGTCGCCCAAATCAAAACCGAGTTGACCTTGACGTCCGTCCAATTGATCGGCTGATTCGTCTTCCATTTCCATGCGTTACCGGTTGCGCCCTAATCGTTGTCCGTGCATTGAAGATATTAACGGAGGGACCGGATGACGCAAGACGCGCAAGTTGCAAAAGCTGTTAGTAACTTCGGTGCCGCCGCCAAAGCCAAATTGGCAAATATTGCGGCGTCTGGTCACCCCGAGGATCAGCTGCGCGCGCCGATGGAAACGCTTGTCCCGGCATTGGCCGAAGCAACGGGCCAGCCCGTCGGAACCACCATCCTAGTCGGCGAAACCAGCCATGCCGAAACCGGGTCACGCCCTGATTATTCAGTCACCGTCGCAAATGCACTGACCGGTTTCATCGAACTGAAAGCGCCGGGCAAAGGCGCCGACCCGAAGAAATTCACCGATGCCCATGACAAGACACAGTGGCAGAAGCTGAGGGCGCTGCCCAACCTGATTTACACCGACGGCAACGCCTTCTCGCTTTGGCGGAGCGGTGAACGGATCGGTGAAATTGTCAAACTGAATGGCGACGTTGAAGATTCAGGTGCCAAGCTATCCCCACCGTCGACGCTCCTGCCGCTTGTTGCTGAGTTTCTTAGCTGGAAACCGATCTCTCCTAAAAGCGCCAAAGACCTTGCCCCTGTTGCGGCAAGACTTTGCCGTTTCCTACGCGACGAAACGCTGGAAGCGATGGAGCAGCCAGGCAGCCCTTTGCTGGATCTGGCGAAAGACTGGCATCTGACGTTGCTGCCCGACGCCAGCAATGCCCGCTTTGCCGACAATTATGCGCAGGCAGTAACCTTTGGTCTGCTCATGGCCCGCTCGCGCAATCTGTCGCTGGATGGTGATCTCGACGATATTGCGAAACAACTAGGGTTGGACACATTGATCGGGGCTGCGCTTCGTTCATTGAGCGAGACAGCGTCTGTTCCCTCGACCTCGGTTAAGACTCTCACGCGCGTGCTGGGCGAGGTTGATTGGGCGCAAATCTCCAAGGGCGATGAGGAGGCGTGGCTCTATTTCTATGAGGATTTCCTTGACGTCTATGACAAGGCGCTACGCAAGCTGACCGGCAGCTATTACACGCCGCCCGAAGTCGTGACTGCGATGGTGCGGCTGGCTGACGAGGCCTTGAAGGAACCGAAGCGGTTCGGCATCAACAAGGGGCTGGCTGCACCACAGGTGCATATTGCCGATCCTGCAATGGGTTCGGGCACCTATTTGCTGGCGCTGGTCAGGCACATCGCCGAAGCAATTGAAAAAGATCAGGGCAAAGGTGCAGTCGCTGGCGCAATGGCCGATGCGGTGAAGCGTCTCTACGGCTTTGAACTGCAATTCGGTGCCTTTGCCGTCGCGCAGTTACGCCTCATTGCCGAAATGCTCGACCTTGGCGCAAAAGCGACGCCGCAACTGTTCGTCACAGACACTCTGGGCGATCCTTATGAACAGGATGAAACCGGCACCGGCATTGGACGACAGCTTTCGAAATCGCGCGTAGCCGCCAACAAGGTGAAGGCCGCACAGCCGATTACCGTTGTGATCGGTAATCCACCCTATAAGGAAAAGGCCAAGGGCAAGGGTGCATGGGTTGAAAATGGTTCGAATGCACGACCGGTATCGATCTTTCAGGACTGGCAGCCGCCCAAGGCCTGGAAAGCGGGAACGCACGCCAAACATCTTCGCAACCTGTATGTTTACTTCTGGCGATGGGCCGCATGGAAAGTGTTCGAACAGGGCGGCGGCGGGCGTGACAAAGAACCACCGGTTCCTGAAAAGCTGGCGGGCATCGTTTGCTATATCACCGTATCTGGCTTTTTGAATGGCCCCGGCTTCCAGAAAATGCGGGCCGAACTCAGGGAAAAATGCGACGAGATATGGATTATCGACTGCTCGCCAGAAGGGCATCAGCCCGAAGTGAGCACGCGCATCTTTCAAGGCGTGCAGCACCCGGTGTGCATCGTGCTGGCATCCCGTTCGCGCGAGCCCGACGAGAAGACGCCCGGCAAGGTTCGGTTTCGGGCGCTCAATCGCGGGCATCGTGACGACAAGTTCAAGGAGCTGGCGGAGGTTTCACTAGGCGGTAAAGGCTGGCAGGATGCCGCGCGCGAATGGCGCGCCCCTTTCCTGCCCGAATTTTCCGGCGGCTGGGCCGACTTTACGCCGCTAAATCATGTCATTGGGGATAGTGGTTCAGGGGTCATGCCGGGACGCACCTGGATAATTGCGCCGGACGAGCAATCGCTTGAAGATAGGTGGACAAAGTTATTGGGCATCAAAGACGACGAACAGCGCGCCGACTGGTTTCATCCGCATGAAGGCGGTGACCGAACAGTAGACAAACCGACTAAAGCGTTTATCGGCGTCCACGAGCCGATGGCCTCAATAACATTTGGCCTCGCCAACCAGCAGACCAAGAATATCGAAATCGCTGAGCAAGCCGCGACCGCCAGAGAAATGCGTCAACCACAACGACTTGGCCTTCGTTCATTTGATCGGCAATGGATCATTCCCGATAAGCGCGTCATCAACCGGCCAAATCCCGATCTTTGGTCGGCCCACGGCGAACAGCAAATTTATGTCACAGCTCCGATGGACCGAACGCCAGTAAATGGTCCGGCACTTACGATGACCGCTGTAGTGCCTGACCTGCATCACTATGCCAATCGCGGCGGACGAATTTTCGCGCTGTGGAAAGACTCCGGTGCAACGCAAACCAACATCACACCTGAAGCTATCGCCATCCTCAGCAAAGAATATGGCGGGACGGTCGATCCGGTCGATATCTTCACCTATGTCGCCGCTGTTCTCGCCAACCCCGCATACACCGAAGCCCATCAGCCTGACCTTGTCCGTCCCGGTCTGCGCGTGCCGTTGACGGCGAACAAAGCGCTGTTCGACAAGGCGGCCTTGCTCGGTCGTGAAATTATTTGGCTGCACAGCTTCGGCGAGCGGATGGCCGATGGCCGCCCGCCGGGCGAGCCGCGCCTGCCCGAGGACCGGCGCCCGCATATCCCGCAGGGCGGCGACATCCCCTCAACGCCAGAGGGTTTTCCCGATACGCTCGATTATAACCCCGCCGAGCGCCACTTGAAAATAGGCAGCGGTCTCGTCGCCAATGTGACGCCCGAAATGTGGGCCTATGAGGTGTCGGGCAAGAATATACTGCGCCAATGGTTCAGCTATCGAAAGAAGAACCGCGAACGCCCGCAGATCGGCGACCGGCGCAAACCTTCGCCGCTGGGCGACATCGGCCCCGACCACTGGCTGCCAGAATATACCGAAGAATTGCTGAATGTTCTCAACATTTTGGGTCTGCTCATCGATCTCGAACCGCAGCAAGCCGAGTTGCTGACAGAGATCGAGGCCGAGCCGCTCATCCCCGCGAGCCGCATTGAAGCGCTGGTTCAGGCCAATGCGGAAAAAGTAGCGGCGGCGACAAAGGGCAAAAAGACGAAAGCAAAAAAGAAAAAGCCGAAAAAATAGCTTGAAAGGCTACTCCTCCCCCATCCTGAGCGCCGCAATAAACGCCTTACACCTTCGCCAAGGCTTCGGCGCACAAGCCTGCTATTCCTCACCCATCCGTAGCGCGGCGATAAAGGCTTCCTGAGGGATCGACACGTTGCCATATTCTCTCATTCTAGCCTTGCCCTTCTTCTGCTTCTCCAGCAGCTTCTTCTTGCGCGATATGTCGCCGCCATAGCATTTCGCGGTCACGTCCTTGCGCATCGCCGCGATCGTCTCGCGGGCGATTACCTTGCCGCCGATCGCGGCCTGGATGGGGATCTTGAACAGGTGCCGCGGGATCAGGTCCTTCAGCCGCTCGCACATGCCGCGCCCTCTCGCCTCCGCGGTGCCGCGGTGGACGATCATGCTCAGCGCGTCGACCGGGTCGCCGTTGACCAGGATGCTCATCTTCACAAGGTCGCCCGCGCGATGGCCGATCTGGTGATAGTCGAAGCTCGCATAGCCGCGTGAAATGCTCTTCAGCCGGTCGTAAAAGTCGAACACCACTTCGTTCAGCGGCAGCTCGTACACCAGTTGCGCCCTGCCCCCCACATAGGTGAGCTGCTTCTGCACCCCGCGCCGGTCCTGGCACAGCTTCAATATGCTCCCCAGATATTCGTCGGGGCAGTAAATCGTCGCCTCGATCCACGGTTCCTGGATTTCCTCGATACGGTTGACGTCGGGCATGTCGGCGGGGTTGTGCAGCTCCATCTCGCGCGCATCCTCGGTCTTCGACCGGCTGAGCTTCAGCTTGTAGACCACCGACGGCGCGGTGGTGATAAGGTCGAGGTCGAATTCGCGGGTCAGCCGTTCCTGGATGATTTCGAGGTGGAGCAGGCCAAGGAAACCGCAGCGGAAGCCGAAGCCCAATGCCGCGCTGCTCTCTGTTTCGAAGCTGAAGCTGGCATCGTTGAGGCGCAGCTTGCTGATGCTTTCGCGCAGTTTTTCGAAGTCCGCGGCGTCGGTGGGGAACAGGCCGCAGAACACCACCGGCTGCACTTCCTTGAAGCCGGGCAGCGGGGCCGCGGCGGGGCGCTTGGCGTCGGTGATCGTGTCACCGACGCGGGTCTGCGCGACTTCCTTGATCTGCGCGGTGATGAAGCCAACCTCGCCCGGGCCGAGTTCGGGGAGGATTTCGATCTTCGGCCGCATACAGCCGACGCGGTCGACCAGATGCTTTGTGCCGGCGGCCATGAACTGGATTTCCTGGCCCTTCCTGATGGCGCCGTCGATGACGCGGATCAGGATGACGACGCCGAGATAGGGATCGTACCAGCTGTCGACGAGCATGGCCTTGAGCGGCGCGTCGCGGTCGCCCTTGGGCGGGGGGATGCGGGTGACGATGGCCTCCAGCACCTCGTCGATGCCTATCCCTGACTTGGCGCTGGTGAGGACCGCGTTGTCGGCGGGCAAGCCGATGATTTCCTCGATCTCGGCCTTGACCTTGTCGACTTCGGCGGCGGGCAGGTCGATCTTGTTGATGACGGGGACGATTTCATGGTCATGCTCGATCGACTGGTAGACATTGGCGAGCGTTTGCGCCTCCACGCCCTGCGCCGCGTCGACGACGAGGAGCGCGCCTTCGCATGCGGCGAGGCTGCGCGAGACTTCATAGGCGAAGTCGACATGGCCGGGCGTGTCCATCAGGTTCAGCTCATAGGCAAGCCCGTCCTTCGCGGTGTAATCGAGGCGAACGGTCTGCGCCTTGATGGTAATCCCGCGTTCCTTCTCAATGTCCATATTATCAAGGACTTGGCTCGTCATCTCCCGCGCGGAAAGCCCTCCCGTCGTCTGGATCAGCCGGTCGGCCAGCGTCGATTTGCCATGGTCGATATGGGCTATAATCGAGAAATTACGGATGCGGGAGAGCTCAGTCATGCCGCGCCCCTAGCAGGGGGGCGTTGCAGCATCAAGCGGGCGGAAATGCTGCATGGCGTCTTGACCGCCGCCCACTGGCCATCTATATCGATTCCAACATCCAACCCATCGGGAATGGCCTTGTCGTCGCGCAACCTGGCCAACGCATTGACGGGACTGGATTTTCACATACGCGAAACGGCTGCACGGCAGGGCCCGAATCCGGGGCTATTGCCATGCGGCCTTTTCGCGTCTTGTGAATGCCCCCTGCGCCTGACATTCTGAACGAAGGCACTCACCCTTATGGCAACCCGCACCGCTCCCGCGACCCTTTCGCGTCAAAAGCGCATCCGCAAAATCTTCGGTGACATCCACGAAGTCATCGACATGCCCAATCTGATCGAAGTCCAGCGCGAAAGCTATGAGCAGTTCCTGCGCTCCGACCCGTCAATCGGCTATGTCTCAGGCCTCGAAAAGACGCTGCGCAGCGTGTTTCCGATCAAGGATTTCGCCGGAACGTCGGAGCTGGACTTCGTCCATTACGAACTCGAAGACCCCAAATATGACGTCGAGGAGTGCCGCCAGCGCGGGATCACTTATGCCGCGCAGATGAAGGTGACATTGCGCCTCATCGTTTTCGAGGTCGATCCCGACACCGAAGCGCGTTCGGTGCTCGATATCAAGGAGCAGGACGTCTATATGGGCGACATGCCGCTGATGACGGGCAACGGCACCTTCTTCATCAACGGCACGGAGCGCGTTATCGTGTCGCAGATGCACCGGTCGCCGGGCGTTTTGTTCGACCATGACCGCGGCAAGACGCATTCGTCGGGCAAATATCTGTTTGCCGCGCGCGTTATTCCGTATCGCGGCTCGTGGCTCGATTTCGAGTTCGACGCCAAGGATATCGTCAACGTCCGTATCGACCGCAAGCGCAAGTTGCCGGTCACCACGCTGCTTTACGGCCTGGGCATGAATGACGAGGAAATTCTCAACCATTTCTACGACCGCGTGACTTTCCAGCGTGGCAAGGGCGGATGGATCATCCCGTTCAACGCCGAACAATGGCGCGCATCGAAGCCGATGTTCGACATTGTCGATGCGAAATCGGGCGAAGTCATTTTTCCCGCCGGCACCAAGGTCACCCCGCGCGCCGCCAACAAAGCGGTGAAGGACGGCCTCACCGAATTGCTCATCCCGACCGAGGAAATCTTCGGCCGTTATTCGGCTTTCGAACTGATCGATGAGAAGACCGGGCGCATTTATGTCGAGGCGGGCGATGAAATCACCGCCGAGAATCTGGAAGCGCTCGACAAGGCGGGTATCGATGCGATCGAGCTGCTCGACATCGACCATGTCATCACCGGCGCCTGGATGCGCAACACGCTGAAGGCCGACAAGGCCGAGAACCGCGACATGGGCCTCGACGCGATCTATCGTGTGATGCGCCCCGGCGAGCCGCCCACGCGCGAAACGGCGGAAGCGCTGTTTGCCGGGCTGTTCTTCGACCCCGACCGGTACGACCTGTCGGCGGTGGGCCGCGTCAAGCTCAACATGCGTCTCGGCCTCGATGCCGCCGACGACCACACCACCTTGCGCAACGAGGATATCCTCGCGGTCGTGAAGGAACTGGTGAACCTGAAGGACGGCAAGGGCGAAATCGACGATATCGACAATCTCGGTAATCGCCGTGTCCGGTCTGTGGGCGAATTGCTGGAGAACCAGTATCGCGTCGGCCTGTTGCGCATGGAGCGCGCCGTTAAGGAGCGTATGTCGTCGGTCGATGTCTCGACCGTGATGCCGAACGACCTTATCAACGCCAAGCCAGCGGTTGCCGCGGTGCGCGAATTCTTCGGTTCTTCGCAGCTGTCGCAGTTCATGGACCAGACCAATCCGCTGTCGGAAGTCACCCACAAGCGCCGCGTTTCGGCACTCGGACCGGGCGGTTTGACCCGCGAGCGCGCAGGCTTCGAAGTCCGCGACGTTCACCCGACGCATTATGGCCGCATCTGCCCGATTGAAACGCCCGAGGGTCCGAATATCGGCCTCATCAACTCGCTCGCAAGCTTTTCGCGCGTCAACAAATATGGCTTCATCGAAACCCCGTATCGCAAGGTCGTCGATCACAAGGTCACCGACGATGTGGTCTATCTCTCCGCGATGGAAGAGCAGAAGAACACCATCGCGCAGGCGAACGCAGAGCTCAACAAGGACGGCAGCTTTGCCGAGGAACTGATCTCGGCGCGCGAAGCCGGCGAGTTCCTGATGGCACCGCGCGAGAATATCACACTGATGGACGTTAGCCCCAAGCAGCTAGTTTCGGTCGCCGCATCGCTCATTCCGTTTCTGGAAAACGATGACGCCAACCGCGCGCTTATGGGTTCGAATATGCAACGTCAGGCCGTGCCTCTGCTTCGTGCAGAAGCACCGTTTGTCGGCACTGGCATGGAAGAAACCGTTGCTCGTGACTCCGGCGCTGCCATCGGCGCACGCCGCACCGGCATCGTCGATCAGGTCGATGCAACGCGCATCGTCGTGCGCGTGACCGGCGAAGTCGAGCCCGGCAAGTCGGGCGTCGACATCTACACGCTGCAGAAATTCCAGCGGTCGAACCAGAATACCTGCATCAACCAGAAGCCGCTGGTGAAGGTCGGCGACGTGATCGAAGCAGGCGACATCATCGCCGATGGTCCTTCGACCGAGCTGGGCGAGTTGGCACTGGGCAAGAACAGCCTCGTCGCCTTCATGCCGTGGAATGGCTACAACTACGAAGACTCGATCCTGATCTCCGAACGCATCGTCAAGGACGACGTGTTTACCTCGATCCATATCGAGGAATTCGAAGTGATGGCCCGCGACACCAAGCTCGGCCCTGAAGACATCACCCGCGATATTCCTAACGTCGGCGAGGAAGCTTTGCGCAGCCTCGACGAAGCCGGGATCGTCTACATCGGTGCCGAAGTGCATCCGGGCGATATCCTCGTCGGCAAGATCACGCCGAAGGGTGAAAGCCCGATGACGCCGGAAGAAAAGCTGCTGCGCGCCATCTTCGGTGAAAAAGCAAGCGACGTGCGCGACACCTCGCTCAAGCTGCCGCCGGGCGTTGCCGGGACTGTCGTCGAAGTGCGCGTGTTCAACCGCCACGGCATCGACAAGGACGAGCGCGCGATGGCGATCGAACGCGAGGAAATCGAACGGCTTGCGAAGGACCGCGAGGACGAACGCTCGATTTTGAACCGTGCGACCTATAACCGCCTGAAGGACATGCTGATCGGCCAGAGCGCCGCAGCAGCGCCCAAGGGCATCAAGAAGGGCGACAAGATTTCAGAAGCCAATCTGGCCGAAGTCGAGCGTCACGAATGGTGGAAGATCGCGGTCACCGACGACAAGGTCCAGGGCGACCTCGAAGCGGTGAAGGTCCAGTATGACGAGGCAGTCAAGCTGATCGTCGAGAAGTTCGAAGATCGCCGCGAGAAGCTGGAACGCGGTGACGAAATGGCACCGGGCGTGCTCAAGATGGTCAAGGTCTTCGTCGCGGTGAAGCGCAAGCTGCAACCGGGCGACAAGATGGCCGGCCGTCACGGCAACAAGGGTGTGATTTCGCGCATCCTTCCCGCCGAAGACATGCCGTTTCTCGCCGACGGGACGCCGGTCGATATCGTGCTTAACCCGCTGGGCGTGCCTAGCCGCATGAACGTTGGGCAGATTTTCGAAACCCATCTGGGCTGGGCCGCGCGCGGTTTGGGCATGCAGGTTGCCGAGGCTCTGGAAGACTGGCGCCATGCGAACCCCAACCCCGACGCGGCAGCGCCGCCCGAGGCGGTTCGCGAGAGACTGGTCAATGCCTATGGCGACAATTATGCCAAGGAAATCAAGGGCCGCAGCGATGCCGATATCATCGAGCTGGCGGGCAATGTTCGCACCGGTGTGCCGATGGGCACGCCCGTGTTCGACGGCGCGCGCGAGGCGGATGTCACGCGGATGCTGGAACGTGCGGGCCTCGACGGCTCGGGCCAGTCGGACCTTTACGACGGCCGCACCGGCGAGAAGTTCGACCGCAAGGTGACCGTGGGCATCATCTACATGCTCAAGCTGCACCATCTGGTCGACGACAAGATCCACGCACGGTCTATCGGGCCTTACTCGCTCGTCACCCAGCAGCCGCTGGGCGGCAAGGCGCAGTTCGGCGGCCAGCGTTTCGGCGAAATGGAGGTCTGGGCGCTGCAAGCTTACGGTGCCGCTTACACGCTGCAGGAAATGCTGACGGTGAAGTCGGACGACGTGATCGGCCGGACCAAGGTCTACGAAGCCATCGTCAAAGGCGACGACACCTTCGAAGCCGGTATCCCCGAGAGCTTCAACGTGCTGGTCAAGGAAATGCGTTCGCTGGGTCTCAACGTCGATCTGAAGGCACTCGATGCGCTGCCGGAAGATGGCGACGAGCTGGCCGAGGCAGCGGAGTAAATGCAAATGGTCAAATATAAGCTAGCTTTAGCAAGCCTTCTCGCAACCGGAACGATAATGGCACCTGCACATGCTCAGGACGCCAAAGCCTTTATGGACCGGGCAAATGAGGTTTATGCAGAGCATGTTCAGTGCGGGGTCGATTTGGCACTAGCTATTCCAGCTAACCAAAATGCCGGGCCTGAAAAATCAGCCCGTTTTCAAGAAGCATTCACTCAATACATGAACCGATTGCTGGGTGTTGCAGCAGCTACGGGCCGGGAACAGCCCGAGGTTCTAAGTGCAATCCGAACGGAGGTGGCGGAGTTTGCCACGCGCAGTAAATCGACTGATTTGAGTGAAGCTCAGCGAAAAGAGCTAAACGACGCTAGCTCAGCGCGAACCAAAGCTTGCTTGGTAAGCATCGGCTACCAAGCCTCCTGACAAGCACCGCATCGCGCTGTTCGAAATTTTTTCTAGGATTACTTCAATGAACGAACTGTCCAAATTCAACAATCCCGTCGCCAAGGTCGAAACCTTCGACCAGATCCAGATCGGCATCGCCAGCCCGGAGAAGATCCGGTCATGGTCGTTCGGCGAGATCAAGAAGCCCGAAACCATCAACTACCGCACCTTCAAGCCCGAGCGTGACGGCCTGTTCTGCGCGCGCATCTTCGGTCCGGTGAAGGATTATGAGTGCCTGTGCGGCAAGTATAAGCGCATGAAGTATAAGGGCGTCGTCTGCGAAAAATGCGGCGTCGAAGTCACCGTTACCAAGGTGCGCCGCGAGCGTATGGGCCATATCGAACTGGCCGCGCCGGTTGCGCATATCTGGTTCCTGAAGTCGCTGCCGTCGCGCATCGGCCTGTTGCTCGACATGCAGTTGAAGCAGCTCGAGCGGGTGCTCTATTTCGAGAACTATATCGTCACCGAACCCGGCCTGACCGCGCTCGAGAAGTTCCAGTTGCTGTCGGAAGACGAACTGCTCGACGCGCAGGATGAATATGGCGAAGACGCCTTCACCGCGTCGATCGGTGCCGAAGCCGTCAAGACCATGCTGATCGACCTCGACCTGGTGCAGGAAAAGGAAGACCTGCTGCAGGAACTGGCGACCACAAAGTCGGAACTGAAGCCCAAGAAGATTATCAAGCGGCTGAAAGTCGTCGAATCCTTCATCGATTCGGGCAACAAGCCCGAATGGATGATCCTCGACGTCATCCCCGTCATCCCGCCCGAATTGCGCCCGCTGGTGCCGCTCGATGGTGGCCGTTTCGCAACGTCGGATCTCAACGATCTCTATCGCCGCGTCATTAACCGTAACAACCGCCTGAAGCGCCTGATCGAACTGCGCGCACCGGACATCATCGTCCGCAACGAAAAGCGCATGTTGCAGGAAGCTGTCGATGCGCTGTTCGACAATGGCCGCCGTGGCCGCACCATCACCGGTGCCAACAAGCGTCCGCTGAAGTCGCTGTCCGATATGCTCAAGGGCAAGCAGGGCCGGTTCCGCCAGAACCTGCTCGGCAAGCGCGTCGATTATTCGGGCCGTTCGGTCATCGTGACCGGTCCCGAACTCAAGCTGCACCAGTGCGGCCTGCCCAAGAAGATGGCGCTCGAACTGTTCAAGCCGTTCATCTATTCGCGCCTCGACGCCAAGGGTCTGTCGATGACCCTGAAGCAGGCGAAGAAGTGGGTCGAAAAGGAACGCAAGGAAGTCTGGGACATCCTCGACGAGGTGATCCGCGAGCATCCGGTGTTGCTGAACCGCGCGCCGACGCTTCACCGTTTGGGCATCCAGGCGTTCGAACCTGTCCTTATCGAAGGCAAGGCTATCCAGCTTCACCCGCTCGTCTGCTCGGCATTCAACGCCGACTTCGACGGTGACCAGATGGCCGTCCACGTTCCGCTGAGCCTCGAAGCCCAGCTGGAAGCCCGCGTTTTGATGATGTCCACCAACAACATCCTGTCGCCAGCCAACGGCAAGCCGATCATCGTTCCTTCGCAAGACATGGTTCTCGGCCTCTATTATCTGTCGATGGACCGCAAGGGCGAGCCCGGCGAAGGCATGCTGCTTTCGGACATGGCCGAAGTGCATCAGGCGATCGAGGTTGGCGCGGTCACGCTCCACTCGAAGATCACCGCGCGCGTCCCACAGACCGGCGAAGATGGCGTCGAGCGCATGGTGCGCTTCGAAACCACCCCTGGCCGCATGTTGCTTGGCGAAACTTTGCCGCAGAGTCACAAGGTGCCGTTCGACACCGTCAACCGCCTCCTCACCAAGAAGGAAATCGGCGACGTTATCGACCAGGTCTATCGCCACACCGGCCAGAAGGACACGGTGCTGTTCGCCGATGCGATCATGGCATTGGGTTTCAAATATGCGTTCAAGGCGGGCATTTCGTTCGGCAAGGACGACATGATCATTCCGGAAGAAAAGA
>JAESFX010000092.1_pt1 | contig 130064 bp, 112 predicted proteins | sample 9269501 | NCBI WGS metagenome assembly JAESFX01 (sample SAMN14515570, study PRJNA621655) | algae metagenome | isolation source: Desmonostoc geniculatum HA4340-LM1 and co-occurring heterotrophs from cave... | place: USA: Maniniholo cave, Kauai, Hawaii | collected 2009-07-28
CCGCCGCTAACCATCAGGAGTGCAAGCACTCCATCAAGTCCGCTCGACTTGCATGTATTAGGCACGCCGCCAGCGTTCGTCCTGAGCCAGGATCAAACTCTCCATAAAGGTTGTTTGACTTGCTCAATAACGTTGTTGCTTCAAGTCTCTCGCTCTGGCCGAAGCCAAGCGCGAAAACTTGTTTATTCGATCCAATCTTGCGATTGTATCGGGCAGTTTCGCTCGTTGTTCAGTTTTCAAAGAACAATCTTTTCTTTCGTTGTCAGCGCCAATGTCTCAGCGGCGACTTAGATAATATATCACGCCCGCCTAGTGGATTGCAAGCTCTTTTTTCATAAAAGTTTATCTTTCTTTTTCATAGTCTCTCCTCGCTAGCAAAAAGACCCCCGCCAAGGCGGAGGTCAAATCTGTTCCTTCATATAATGTCAGTATTCATTGTTCATCTAATGTCAGTATTGTTTGGTCTTCGTATACTTGGATGCATCCTTCGCGAACACGGTTGCTTTGTTGCCTTGCTTCAGGCCGGAATCCACCGTCGTGTCGATGATCACCCATTTGCCGTTCAGATATACCTCGTTCCAAGCATGGTACTCGTTCACGTATGCCGAGTCGCCCATGACCAGTTTAGTCGGAATATCCAAGCTTCTCATCATGGCTGCATACAATGCGGCGTATCCGTAGCAGATATCCTTTTTCGTCGAGAGCGTCCGATCGATGTTGGGCAGATAATCCGTCGTGACGGTATTCGCGAGGTTCTTGTCGTAAGCAATGTTAGCGATGACGTAGTCGTATACCGCTCTTGCTTTCTCTTCTGCCGTTTTCTTGCCTTTGGCCAGCTCTTGCGCTTTCGCCACGGCCTTGCTAGTGCTTGTCCAGCTTACGTTCTGAACGGAGTTCAGATAAACGACCTTGTCGTCCTTCAGGTTCAAGGTAACCGCTTGTTGCTTCAATACTTTATAGGATTTGCCCGAAACGTTCTCTAGCAACATGATTTTGTATTCGCCATTGCCGAGCTGCAGAGGGAATACCTCCGAACTACGTACAGCAGTCAAGCTGTATGTGTAGTTTTCCTTGCCCTTAGCAATCATTACTTTAAGCTTCGCGCTGTTCTTGGCATCGTAGTTGACCTTGACCACGCCTTGCGACAATCCCGACGAATCAAGCCACGTTGCTGCCGCATCCGCAGCCGAGACGGCTTGTACGGAAGTGAACAATAGGAATACGGATACGACTAGCATAATAAATTTACGCATAATAAAAAACTCCCTTCGGCGGCCAGGCTGCCATCTGTGTAGAAGGCCCTATAGCTTTGCGTCCCTGCCTTTCGACAGGTTTGCTATTATCGTGTGAAGCTTTGTTCAATAAAGTCCTATTACGTTCACTGCCATCCTATAAAAAACAAAAAAGCCCTATCATTCGGTAGCTGGCTGCCATCATTGAGAAGGCCCTGTAGCTTTGCGTCCTTGGCTTTCGCCAAGTTTGCCGTTATCGTGTTCAGCTCTTATAGTTCCATACTACCACAATTTACTAGAGTTGCAACTACTTATTTGTTCTTTTATTTGATTAGATTATGGCCAATCTCGGTTTTTGTCAGGCCAGAGAACGAATTTGTCTGCGGATCGAACGCAATCATTTTCAAGAATCTAGTGAAAATCACGGACAGTAACGGTTGACGACCAACGCAATAGCTTAACGAATCCACATTATTTAGTGCAATGGTACTAAAAATGCACGGAAAGTGAGTATATATTCCTAGTAACTAGTCATAAAGTTTGATATAATTCCTAGAGTATGGAAGCGAGGTGATGGGATTGTCCGGCTATATGATGTTTACCGAGTTGGCGATACCGCTCAAGCTTTTTGGTATTCGGCTATTCCGAGACGAGAACGGCCACTACTGGTACAAGTTCCGCAAGAACAATCGCAAGCGGCTATTCTAGACCCCATTACCTCAAGAATACTCACGCACATCTGCTTGCCCAATAGCATGAACCGTAAAGTAATTAACAAGACCCAGGCACCGGCAACAACGCACCAAAAAGAAATCCCCAGCCTCTTGGCTGGGGATTCCCTTTTTTATAAGAACTAGAGCGACTCCGCCAGCTTTCTTCCCGCTTCAAGCTCCGCTTCGAAAGCCGCACGGTATTCCGCTATAATGGCCGTGCTGTAACCGCCTGCCGTCAAGGCAGCGCTCGTCTCGCTTATTATTTTCTCGAAGTCAGCCGTACATACCGCCAGCTCTCCTTGTAGCTCCTCGATTACAGCGGCTTTTCCCGCTTCGTCGGCATCCGAGTACTTCATCGCAGTATCGAGCAACGTCGACTGGCAGCCCAGCCGCAATGTCTGCAGCCGCGCTTCGCCATTTGATGTAATCTGCTCATAGGACAGCTTGCTCGGTCCGCCTCCTCCGCCAGCTCCGCTTCCGCCTCCACCGCCACCTATACCGTTGCCTCCGGCATCAGCCCCTTCATCCGGCTCTGCCTTACCGCCGTCTTGGCTGGCTTGGTAAGCTTTGGACTGGCCTTTAACCGTCTTGGTAGCGGGGTCCCACTCGATCTTTGTTCCGATCGACTCGGCGAGGAAACGCAGCGGCACATACATTGACCCCTCGTGGATGAACAGCGCTTGTCCTTGCGGCAATGCCTTGGTCATGCCGTCAAAGACCAGCGTCGCTTCTCTGAAGATCATCGTCAGCTTCTGCTTCTCCGCGCTAGTCTTGCCGCCGCTCGCGCTCAGCAGCTGCTTCTTGAGCTCGGCGAGCTCTGCCTTATTGGGCTCCGAGATCGTCACCTCAAACTTGTCGCCATTCCAGCCGACCTTCTTCTGCAAGGCATAAGAGAGATACCGAATCGGTATATAGGTGCGGTTCTGATACAGAAAGGCATGCAGCCCTTTCGGCAGCGTCAGCTCCCTATCGTCAAACACAAGCTTGATCGGTTGGGATTCAACCTGCACCGTTTTCGGAGTAGCACTTGAGCTCGCTCCCGCAGCCCAAGCTTGCAACGGGGCTAACCCCATTAATACAACCAGAGCCGCTATTACAATCGTTATGCGTTGTTTCATCCTTGCAGTCATCCTCCTCTCGCCGCCATGCGGCTTATTGAATGGCGCTCGCAATCTCGGTCAATGCGGCCGCCCTGGCCTCGGCCTTAGCGATATCGTACTCCGTGCTCCAGTTCGGCAGCCCGCTCTCCGCTATGCCCGCGGCCTTATACTGCTCCTTCGCCTGGCCCACTAACTGCGAGAACTGCGAGTCGCAATCCGCCTCGGCCTCGATGACCTGTCCCAGGAATTCCTTCTGAAGCGTTCCCACTGCCGCATCCGGATCAGAAGCGAGCTCCGCCTTAATCTGAGCGACCAGCCCGCTGCTCTTTGCCTTGCATGTCGCGCGTAGCGATTCCATGGAAGCCGTAACCGATTGATCGATCGACTGCTTCCGCTCCTCCAGCTCTTCGGGCGTCGGAGTGGATGCCGGCGGCTGCGTGCCGGCGCTGCCCGGCTTCCCAGCACGGGGCTGAGTAGGCTTGTCCGTCGACTGAGGTACAGGAGCTGCGCTTGGATTGCCCGCGCCAACCGAATGATTGCCGCCCTCGGACGATCCTTCTCCTTCTGGAGCGATTGTGTCATCCACCGCATCGGAGGCAGGCTCCTCTTTATCGCCTTCCGGCAGCGTTGAAGGCTTCGAAGCCGTCAGGTCAACCGACTCTTCGTCCGCTTCAGCGATTTGTCCATTCAGTTCTTTCACTTGATTCATTTTGGCCATGAGGGTGTATGTAGCGTATGCCCCTAATCCTAACACGATGATGACGACCGCTATCCCTATCGATACTTTCTGCCGTTTAGTCATTGGTTTAACCCCAAACCCCCTTCTCTACACTTGCCATGTTTCCCGCAAAAGCAAAAAGCCGACGATTCTCCCAGACAGACTGGGCGTCGGCTTCTGTATCCTCGTACGCAATAGGTGGTTATCCCTGCACATGAACCGCCTTGGCATCCGTCAACTTAGCCCAGTGGCGATTCATCTTCAGGTACAGCTCCAGACGCTTGCCATCATCCAGACAGCTCTCCAACAGCATCTCGTAGAACCCCGCGCATAGATAATGCCATTCCCTAGCCATGCTCGACATCAGCCACATGTCAGATCCATCCCCCATTGTTCCGCAACCCCGGACGGGAGGCACGATATTCGGTAACTGGCTGGCATACTCGCCTTCGCGAGCTTAGCCCCTATAGTTTTGCGTCGCCAGCTTTCACTGGTTTTGCCTTTATCGCAAGGGTTGCGCTACTAGTTATTTAGACGTATCGTAGCAGAATTCCAGCCCGATGTATTGAGACCACCGACTCACTTCGAGGACAATCGACCCAGTCCTTTAAAAATTGCAATCCCGACCGCCGATCCGGCGCTATCGATTAGAACATCCCTCGCCTGCGCCCCTCTGCCTATTACAAACAGCTGGTGCAATTCGTCCGATACCGCAAATAAGACGCAGATCAGCAGAGCTATGACCGCTCCGCGGAAGCCCTTGACGCCAAGCTTCTTTAAGATGCCGGCAATAAGCATGCCCAGCACCAAGAAGATAAAGAAGTGGGCGTATTTTCGCACCGCATGGTTTAGTTCCTTAGGCTCCAGATCCACGCCCGGCACCAACCACTCGACGGCATTGACAATCCGGTAAGTCACGCCAGTGCTTAACTCATTGGAGGACGGCGCCGCCTGATGGGATAAGCTGATAATCAATGCCATCCACAGCAACACGATCGCCGCGTAAATATAAGTTCGCATGGGCCTGTTTCCTTTATTTTATGCCGTAGTACGTCACATACCAATCCGCGAATCGCTGCAAGCCAACCTCGATCGGCGTTTCCGGTTTGAAGCCCACCGCCTTCTGAAGCCGATCCGTCGACGCATACGTCGCCGGCACATCGCCGGGCTTGAGCGGTTCGAAGATCTTGTCGAACACGACCTCTCGTCCCGTCGCCTTGCCTAAGGCTTTTTCCAACGTTTCGATGAACGTCATCAGCTTCTCCGGGCTGTTGTTGCCGATGTTGTACACAAGATGGGGAACCCCTTCCGCAGGCGGCTGCCCAATCAGGCGCTCGATCCCCGTCACGATGTCATCAATATAGGTGAAGTCTCGATACAAATCGTTGTCGAAATCCCCGTTGTTGAAAATACGGATCGGCTTGCCCGCAAAGTAGCTGTCCGCAAAGCCGAAGTACGCCATATCCGGACGTCCCATAGGCCCGTATACCGTGAAGAACCGGAGCCCCGTCGCCGGAATCCCATAGAGGTGGCTGTACGTATGCGCCATCAGCTCGTTGGACTTCTTGGTCGCCGCATAGAGCGACACGGGATGATCGACGAAATCCGTCTCCTCGAAGGGCACCTTCTCGTTCGCCCCGTACACCGAGCTGGACGACGCGTAGACCAGGTGCTCCACCGGATAATGTCTGCATGCTTCTAAAACGTGGAAAAAGCCCGAAATGTTGCTTTCGATATAAGCATCCGGATTCTCGATCGAATACCGCACGCCCGCCTGCGCGGCCAAATGAATGACGGCGACCGGTCTATGCTGCCCGAACACCGACATAACCGCTTCTTTGTCCGCCAGATTGGCCTCGACAAACGAAAAGCTTTCGTATGGCATCAGCTGCTCCAGCCTCGCGCGCTTGAGCTTTACATCATAATAGTCGTTCACATTATCTAAGCCCACAACCCTGCAGCCTTGCTCCAGCAGCCGCTTAGCCACGTAGTATCCGATAAAGCCCGCAGCGCCGGTGACCAAATAAACCTTGCCAGCCTCTAACGTTTCATCGCTCAACCTACCTCGACTCCTTCACGCCTTCCCTAATTGCGGGCATTCGTCCTATCGAATGATATTCCACCCCGGCGTCCTTCATGCCCGCGACCGCATACAGATTACGCCCATCATAGACGAGCGGCGTTCTCATCAGCCCTCTGTACGCTTCAGGAGAAACCGCCTTAATCTCTCCCCACTCGGTCAAAATAAAGCAAACATTCGCACCCTCCAGCGCTTCCTCCGCGCTCCCCGCGTAAGTGATGCTGCCCCTGCCGCTTGCACCCTCCGGGTACAGCTTGGCGAAGTTCGGCGCGCCAACCGGATCATACGCGTATACATTGGCGCCTTGCGCGAGCAAGAGTGGCACATTTTCCAGCGACGCCGCTTCGCGCAGATCATCCGTGCCCGGCTTGAAGGTCAATCCCAGCACCGCAACCTTGAGCCCGTTGAACGTAATCAGACGTTTGCTGGCCTTCTTATACAGCATCGTCTTCTGATCCTGGTTCACGTCGATCGCCGACTTTACCGTCCGGAGCTCGTAGCCGTTCTGCTTAGCCAGGTAATCCAGCGCCTTGGTGTCCTTAGGGAAACAAGAGCCGCCGAAGCCGATGCCGGCATTAAGGAACTTGCCGCCGATCCGCGGATCGTAGCCCATCCCTTTGGCGACATCCTGGATATCCGCCCCGACCAATTCGCAGAGATTGGCGATGTCGTTCATATAGGAGATTTTTAGCGCGAGAAAGTCATTGGAGGCGTACTTGATCATCTCGGCCGATCTCCGATTAACGGATACAATGGGGAGCCCGCACGGCTCGTATATGCGCGTCAGCAGCTCCTCCGCCCACTCGCTCTCCGTCCCGATAATAATGCGCTCCGCGTGCAGCGTATCATATACGGCCGAGCCTTGCGCCAGAAACTCCGGATTGGAGGCGACCTCCACCAACACATCGTTGACCAGGAAATCGTGAATAAACTGCTCCACCTTGTCGTTCGTCCCGACGGGTACCGTCGACTTGACCACGACCAGACAGTCCTTCTCGATCGTCTCGGCGATCTGTCTTGCCACCGTCGCAATGTAGGAGAGGTTAGCCGATCCGTCCGGCTGCTCCGGCGTGCCGACACCGATAAATATCGCATCTGCATCTTTATATGCGGAAACGTAGTCGGTGGTATAGTCGATTCGACCAGCTTCGTAATTTTTCCTCATCAGCTGCTCCAGATCGGCTTCGTAGATAGGCGACACGCCCGACTTCATCAACGCCACCTTATCTTCATCAATATCGACACAGATCACCCGGTGACCCATCTCGGCAAAACAAACGCCGGCCACAAGGCCGACATAACCGGTTCCGGCTACTGCTAGTTTGGGCATTGTTCCGACCGCCCTTCATTATGAAAAGTTACAATATACATTCATATTGACTATAGGCGATCAATGATCGAATAAGAATGCGTTTCTTCCAAACTTAATAATTTCCATACAAAATAGCCCAGTCAGCAGACTGGGCTTGCAACTCTTTTGTCAAATGGCTTATTCGCCCGAGCGAAGCTCTCTCATATGAGGGAACAGCAGGACGTCGCGGATGGACGGGGCGTCGGTCAGCAGCATGACCAAGCGGTCGATGCCGATGCCGAGACCGCCGGTAGGCGGCATGCCGTATTCGAGCGCGCGGATGAAGTCGTCATCCATCTCGTGCGCCTCGTCGTTGCCCTGATCCTTCTCGACGAGCTGCGCCTCGAAGCGCTCGCGCTGGTCGATGGGGTCGTTAAGCTCGGTGAACGCGTTGGCATGCTCTCGCGCCACGATAAACAGCTCGAAGCGGTCCGTGAAGCGAGGGTCGGCTTCGCTCTTCTTCGCCAGCGGCGAGATCGCGACCGGGTGACCCATAACGAACGTCGGCTGAATCAGCGTGGATTCGCAGCGTTCTTCGAAGAAAGCGTTCAAGATATGGCCGAACGTCATATGCGGCTCGACGGGAATCTTGTGCTCCTTGGCGAGGGCATGGGCTTCTTCGTCCGTCATCTGAACGCCGAAGTCGACGCCCGTTACTTCCTTGACGAGGTCCACCATCGTGACGCGGCGCCACTGAGGCGTCAAGTCGACTTCCTGACCTTGATAATTGATCTTGGTCGTCCCGAGCACTTCCTGCGCGATATGCGCGATCAGGTTCTCGGTGAGCGCCATGATATCCTTGTAGTCGGCATAAGCTTCGTACAATTCGATCATCGTAAATTCGGGATTATGGCGAGTGGAGATGCCCTCGTTGCGGTATACGCGTCCGATCTCGTATACCTTCTCCAGTCCGCCGACGATCAGCCGCTTCAGATGAAGCTCGATGGCGATCCGCATGTAGAGCTGCATGTCCAGCGCATTGTGGTGCGTGATGAACGGCCGCGCCGCCGCGCCGCCCGCGATGCTGTGCAGCGTAGGCGTCTCGACCTCCAGGTAGCCGAGCGAGTCCAGATAGCGGCGCATCGATTGGATAATGCGCGAACGCGCGATAAACGTCTGCTGCACATCCGGGTTCACGATCAAGTCGACGTAACGCTGGCGGTAACGGAGCTCTACGTCCTTCAGGCCGTGATGCTTGTCCGGCAGCGGAAGCAGCGACTTCGTCAGCACGTCGACGTCGAGCGCCTTGACGGACACTTCGCCCGTGTTCGTTTTGAAGACGACGCCTTGCACGCCTACGATATCGCCGATGTCGAGCAGGTCGAACGCCGCGAACTTATGCTCCTCCACCGTATCCTTGCGCACGTAGATCTGGATGCGTCCGGAGAGATCCTGAATGTGGGCGAAGCCGGCCTTGCCCATACCGCGCTTCTGCATGATGCGGCCGGCGATGCTGACCTTGACCGCCTGCTCCTCCAGCTCTTCCTTGGTAAAACCCTCATATTGCTCAAGAATGCCCTTGGCGTGATGCGTGCGCTCGAACTTGCTTCCGAACGGATCCACCCCAAGTCCTCTTAATTCGTCCAGCTTGTCTCTGCGAATCTGCAGAAGCTCGCTCAGCTCCTGCTCGTTGTTCATTTCTTGTTCCGACACTGCTTTCATCTCCTTTGACCGCATAGGCGCATAAACGTTCAAAAAGCTTCCCGCTTAGGAAGCTTTCGAAATCGGCTTTTTCCGCCTTATTTCTTGATATCGATAATTTTATATTGGATAACTCCCGCAGGCACGTTCACTTCCACGACCGTTCCCTTTTTCTTGCCGAGAATGGCTTTGCCGACGGGACTTTCATTCGAGATTTTGTTCTGGAGCGGATCGGATTCCGCCGTGCCGACGATCGCGTATTCCATCGAGTCGCCGAACTCCAGGTCTTCTACCGTTACGATCGAGCCGATGCTTACCGTATCGATGTCGATGTCGTCGTTATTAATGATACGCGCGTTGCGCAGCATCTTCTCGAGGGTGATAATCCGTCCTTCGATGAAGGCTTGCTCGTTCTTCGCGTCTTCGTATTCGGAGTTTTCGCTAATGTCACCGTACCCGATTGCAACCTTGATCCGTTCGGCAACTTCACGACGTTTGACCGACTTGAGATTCTCGAGCTCTTCTTCAAGCTTCTTGAGCCCGTCTTGAGTCAGAATGATTTGCTTATCGTTCATCTTTCCGATTCTCCTGTCGTGTGACTAATTTTCATACCGCGTATGAATTCACTGTTACCTAATATATTACGCATTCAATTTGTCAGACCAATCCCGAATAAAGCGCATTCTATATGAAGAAGTTTGATTATATTGCACGATTATATTGCAACCTATCCCGAATGTCAATCAAAGACAAACGATTCGGTGTGAGCTAATCTCACCGGTTCCGGGAGCTCATGACGACGCAAAGCGGTTACTGTCGACATCTGTCGAATAACTCCTTGCCCCGCCTATTTGTTCCTCTATTAATGAACGACTACCTCGGCGGGCAGGCTGCTATCCGAAGCGCTCGAAGGGGCCGGAACTTCGTCCGCCGCCGCCTCCAGCGAAGCGATGTACGTCTCCATAATGGAAACCATCCCATCCCGGCCGGTTTCCTCCATGATCATGTCCTTCACGCGCGCGCCGCCGGGCAACCCCTTGAGGTACCAGGCCAGGTGCTTGCGCATCTCGCGTACCGCGACCGCTTCGTTCCTGATCGCGATCAGGCGATCCAGGTGAAGAATCGCGACTTGCATCTTCTCGCGCGGCGTCGGATCTCCGAGCAGCTCGCCGTTCTGGAGATACTGGATCGTCCGGTACAGCATCCACGGGTTGCCGAGCGCGCCGCGCCCGATCATGACGCCGTCTACGCCGGTCGAGTCCAGCATGCGGCGCGCGTCCTCCGGAGAGAACACGTCTCCGTTGCCAATAACGGGGATGGAAACGTTATTTTTGACATCCCTTATGATGTCCCAGTTCGCTTTGCCCGTATACAGCTGCTCCCGCGTGCGTCCGTGGACGCTGACCGCCTTGCCGCCCGCCCGCTCTACCGCCTGGGCGTTCTCGACCGCGAATACGTGCTCGTCGTCCCAGCCGATGCGCATCTTGACCGTGACCGGCTTGTCGACCGCGTCGACGACGGAGGATACCATCTCGTAGATTTTGTTCGGGTCGAGCAGCCAGCGTGCGCCCGCGTCGCACTTCGTCACTTTGGGCACCGGGCAGCCCATGTTGATATCTATAATATCCGCGTTCGTCCCCTTATCCACGACCTTGGCGGCTTCCACGAGCGAATCGCGGTCCCCGCCGAAGATCTGCAAGCTGAGCGGCTTCTCGCGTTCGTCGACGAACAGCATCTCCATTGTACGTTTGTTGCCGTGCAGAATCGCCTTGTCGCTTACCATTTCGGCGCAAACGAGGCCGGTTCCGAATTCCTTGGCGATTAGTCGGAAAGCAGGGTTGCACACGCCTGCCATCGGCGCCAGCACGACTCTGTTCTTCATCTCGATGTCTCCGATTTTCAGCATGTCGCTTCCTTACTCCTCCCTGATCGTCATGAGTTCTTCGTAGCTGATGTCAAGCGTCTTCGCGATATGATGCAGCAGCTTGGGATCGTTCTTGCGCGTTCCGCGCTCCAGAGATCCAAGTACCGCAACCGACACGCCTAGCTCCTTGGCCAGCTCCTGCTGTGTGTAGCCTTTCAGCTTCCTGAAGGCTCTGACGCGCTGCGCCAATTGATTGTTTTCCATAAGGTAATGCCATCCTTTCCTGCCTGAAGCGCCGGGGCGGACGTCGCGGATACCTGCTCGCGCAGCGGATGCGAACTCGATATCACATCATGCAGCGGAACAAGCACGAAAGCCCGTTCCATCATGCGGGGATGCGGCAGCGTCAGCTCCTCTTGATCCATTCTGACATTATCGTACAGGAGGAGGTCGAGGTCAATGGTTCTCGGTCCCCAACGTACTTGTCGAATTCTCCCGAGGAGACTCTCCAGCCGAAGCTGGGTCCGCAATAGCTCGAGAGGCTCAAGAGTGGTGCGGACGGCAACCGCCATGTTCAGAAAAGCAGGCTGGTCGGCGTACCCGACCGGATCGGTCTCGTATATGCCGGAAACTTTGGTTACGTCGATGCCCGGCTGGGCGTCCAGCTCCTCGATGGCGCGCAACAGATGCGCCTCGCGGTCTCCCATGTTGGAACCGAGCGCGATGTAGGCCTCTGCTTGCAACGCGCCAGCTTGGGATGCCGGCACGTCGTCGCGAGCCTCCGCAGGCGCGGAAGGGCGTGCTCGCCTTGCCGGATTATGCTCGTATGATGCCGCCATGGCCGTCCCGCTTTCTGCGCAGCTCGATCGTGACGCCGTCGAAGTGGATGTCGAACGGCGGATGAGGCTTCGTCACTCGAACGGTCACTTCGTTGATCATAGTATAAGCCTCCAGCAAACGCGATGCAATGTGACCGGCCAGCGCCTCGATCAGCTTGAAGGGCGGCCCCTCCACGATCTCCTTCGCGAACGAGTGAAGCTCCGCGTAATTGATTGTTGCATCCAAATCGTCGTTTCGCGCCGCCCGCTCCAGATCCATATCCAGCTCGAGGTCGATATAAAACTGCTGTCCCAGCTTGTTCTCCTCCGGAAATACGCCATGATAGCCATAGAAGCGCATGCCGGTTACGATCATTCGATCCATGTGCAGGATCAGCTCCTTTCGTCTTCGTTAGCGCTTCAAGTAATGAATCGCGTCGGCCATCAGCGCCGTGAGCTTCATCTCGCGCACGTCGTGCACGCGCATGATCTGGCAGCCATGCGCGATGCCGAGCGCGACGGTCGCCGCGGTGCCCCAGGCGACCTGGTCGACCGGCAGATCGCGCAGCGCCTGCCGGATGAACCGCTTGCGCGAGGTGCCCAGCAGCACCGGGTAGCCGAGCGCCGTCAGTTCGCGCAGACGACCGAGGAGCTCGAGGTTGTCCTCGTAGGTTTTGGCGAAGCCGATGCCGGGATCCAGCCAGATCGCATCCTCGGCGACGCCGGCCGCCTTGGCGAGGTCGATGCTGCCCTGCAGATCGGCGAGCACGTCCGGGACGAAGTCGTTGTAGTCCCGGGCATGGCGGTTGTGGCTGACGATGACGGGGCAGCCGTATTCCGCCGCTGCGGCGGCCATGCCTGGATCTCCCTTAAGCGCCCAAATGTCGTTGATGATGTGGGCGCCCGCTTCCAGCGCGGCGCGAGCCGTCGCCGCCTTGTAGGTGTCGATCGACAGCGGAATGTCCGGCAACGCGGCGCGCACCGCCGTGATGACCGGCACGACCCGCCGGATCTCCTCTTCGGCGCTGACGGGCTCGAAGCCCGGCCGGGTCGACTCGCCGCCGATGTCTAGAATGTCGGCGCCTTGAAGAGCCATTTCGCGAGCGTGCGCCACGGCCGCTTCCACATCCATATAGCGTCCTCCGTCCGAGAAGGAATCCGGCGTCGCGTTCAAGATGCCCATAATGAGCGTCCTCTCTCCCAGCGACAGCTTGACTCCATCCCCGAATGTATACGAACGCTGCCAATACATCGGCGCCGCCGCTTGCTTGCTTGCTGCTGCCGCGACCGCCAGGTCTTCGACCGTTATTTCCTCGGCCGCCGTGCTTTTGATCGTTATTTCCTCGGTCGCCGCGCCATCGTCGCCGTCTCGAACCATGCTGTCCATGTCTCTTCCTTCCCTTCCGAAGCCAATTATGCTCGCGATTGCCGCCCCGTCATCCGCAGCTACTCTATAAGACAAGCTTGCTTGTCGTCCCTTTGTCTTTAGCTGCTATAACGCTCTCCAACTGGCACCCCGTCATCCGCAGATACTCTATAAGACAAGCTTGCTTGTCATCCATCGCCTTTAGCTGCTATTACGCTCTCCAACTGGCACCCCGTCATCCGCAGATACTCTATAAGACAAACTTGCTTGTCGTCCCTTCGCCTTTAGCTGCTATTACGCTCTCCAACTGGCTCTCCAATTGTCGCCCCCTACATTCGTAGATACTCTAACGGACACCAGAGACGTTATTCGGCCAATTCTGCCTGATTCTCCAAATTATCGGACACAGATGACACTATTGGACCATTTTACCGACGTATGAGCACGAAATGTTGCGAATAGCGGCGCTGGTGTCCTTTACGTCTCCAAAGTACCTCCATTAGACCAAATAACGTCCGTGGTGTCCGTTACGTTACGTTGAAGGCTGTCCATTACGTTGAAGGCTCAAAATGCTTGATAACTGGAATACCATCACTGTTGAGACTAATACGACATTCACGTTAACCGCCGCCAGCTGCCATCACTCGCCAATCGATAAAAACCAATAACCCTCAGTTTACTTGGTGGCGATTGTGGTTTACGTTACCTTTGCAAATGCGGTTACCTTTGCGATTGGGATTGTGGTTTCTGTTACCGTTGTTGCATTTACGATTGCGGTTTACGTTACCTTTGCGAATGCGGTTACCTCTGCGATTGCAATTGTGGTTTCCATTGCCGTTACGATTGTGGTTTACGTTACCGTAGCGTTTCCATTACCGTTGCGATTGGTCGTGGTTGCCGTTACGATTGCGGTCTACGTTACCGTAGCGTTTCAGTTGCCGTTTCGATTGCGATTTCTGTTAACGTTGTTGCCTTTACGATTATGGCTTCCTTTACCGTAGCGTTTCCGTTGCCGTTGCGATTGCGCTATCTGTTACCGTTGTTACCTTTACGATTGTGGCTTCCTTTACCGTTGCCGTTGCCGTTACGATAGCAGTAGTGGTTTCCGTAGCCCATCGATAGTCTAAATGGTTGCCGATGTCGTATCGGCTCGATACATGCCGATCAGCTTAAGCGTGAGCGGACCGGCCTCGCCGTCTCCTACCTCCCGCATGAGCCCGTCCCAATCGCTAAGCTTCGTTACCGGCACAAGCTCCTGAATAGAGTTGGTCAACCAAACCTCATCCGCGGAGAGCAGCTTCTCCCACCCATAGAGCCCTTCCTTTACTTCGTAACCAGCGTCGCGCGCAAGCTCCAGCACCCGGGCGCGGGTCACGCCGGGCAAAATACCCGTCTCGATAGCCGGCGTGCATACGACGCCCTCGCACAGGAAAAACAGATTGCTCACGATGCCTTCCGTCAGCCAGCCCTCGCGGCTAAGCATCAATCCTTCCGCTCCGGGAGAGGGAAGCAGCGCCGATGGACGGGATTGTAGGACCGCATCCGGCAACAGCCCCAGCATCTCCCGCTTGGCGATAATATTGTTCATATAATGGAGCGACTTTAACCGCACGGCTCCCTCCGGACTGTTGCGCCTCGTGCGCAGCAAGCGCAGCTCCTTGCCGCGGCGCAACGCCTCGTCGCTGACGGCCGGCAGCGCCTTGGCCATCAGCAGCACCGTCGGGCGGCCATAGTCGCCGAGCGGCAAGCCAAGCTCGCCGTCTCCCGCACTGACGGTAAGCCGAATGTAGCCGTCGGCTAACCCGTTCGCCGCAAGCAGCTCCCGCACCCGGTCCCGCAGCTCGGAAGCGTCCATCCCGAACGGGATGCCAAGCTCGGCGCAGCCGGAGAGCAGCCGCTTCAGGTGGCGCTCCGGCAAATAAGGCTCGCCTCCGTAAGTCCGGAACGTCTCGAACAACCCGAGACCGTACAAAAAGCCGTGATCGTATACCGAGATCACGGCTTCTCCCCCATCCGTCATGCTACCGTTCAACCATACCTTCATCGTTGCAATGTGCCGGCCGTATGGCGCAGGAAGTTGCGAAGCATCGAATGGCCGTGATCCGTAATGATGGATTCCGGATGGAACTGCACGCCCTCGATCGCATACTCCTTATGGCGAAGAGCCATAATTTCCCCTTCGGCCGTCTCCGCGCTGATCTCCAGGCAATCCGGCAGCGTCTCCCGCTTCACGATCAGCGAGTGATAGCGCGTAGCGGTGAACGGAGACTCCAATCCTTCGAATAGCGACTTCCCGTCATGATGAATCTGGGACGTCTTGCCGTGCATCAGCTTCTCCGCGCGCACCACGTCGCCGCCGAACGCTTGTCCGATCGACTGATGCCCGAGGCAGACGCCAAAGATCGGGATCTTGCCCTTAAAGTGGTCGATCAGCGACAAGCTGATGCCCGCTTCGTTCGGGGAGCACGGTCCCGGCGAAATCAGAATATGGTCCGGCCGAAGCGCTTCGATGCCCGCTAGATCGATCTCGTCATTGCGCTTGACGACGATTTCTTCGCCCAGCTCGCCCAGGTATTGCACCAGATTGTACGTGAACGAATCATAGTTATCGATGACTAAAATCATGTTTCGTCTCCCCCTTGTCCCTAACAATGTCCTAGCCCGGCAGGCTCCCGGCAAACCCCGCAAGACCGCCGAGCAGCGCCGCTGCCGGCTACCCTACGTCTCCGAGAACCCCCGGCTGTACTGAATCGCCTTCCACAGCGCCTTGGCCTTGCTCAAAGATTCGTAATATTCGCGTTCCGGATCGGAATCGATCACGATGCCCGCGCCCGCCTGGATATGCACGGTTCCGTCCTGCACCGCCATCGTTCTAATAATTATATTAAATTCCATATCGCCGTTATAGTCAATCCATCCCATCGATCCCGTGTAAGGACCGCGCCGCACGGGCTCCAGCTCCTCGATGATCTCCATCGTCCGAATCTTGGGCGCTCCCGTAATCGTGCCTCCCGGGAAGGTGGCGGCAATGACGTCGTAAGCATCCTTTCCTTCAGCCAGCTCCCCGTCCACCTGGGATACGAGATGCATCACGTGCGAGTACCGCTCGACGACCATGAGCTCCTTGACCCGCACCGTTCCGTATTTCGAAATTCGCCCTAGATCGTTGCGCTCGAGATCGACGAGCATAATATGCTCCGCCCGCTCCTTCTCGTTGGTCCGCAGCTCGTCCTCGAACCGCAGATCCTCCTCTTCCGTGCGTCCTCTGCGCCTAGTCCCCGCGATGGGACGCGTGCCCAACCGGCCGTCCACAAGCTCCACGAGCAGCTCCGGCGACGCCGATACGAGCTGGAAATCGGGGCATCGCAGAAAGCCCATATACGGCGAAGGATTGAATAACCGCAGCCATTCGTACAATTCCTCCGGCGAGGCGTCGACGCGACTGCTCTGGCGCTGGGATAGATTCACCTGGAATACATCGCCCTGCCCGATATAGCTCTGAATGGCGCGGACGGCGTCCTTAAACGCCTCCTTGGAGAACGGCGAGGAAAGTCCCGGCAGCTCCTCGACGTTGATCTGCAGCGTGTCCTTCTCCATCAAAGCCATTCGCCGCTCTCGAAGCGCCATTGCCCGGCTCGACGCTTTCTCGTCCTCGAACCATGTCAACCAGTAGTCCGCCATCCCTTCCGCCCGGGACGCCGCGCGATCATATTCCGCTCGAAGGTCCTCCTCCGACGCATCGATCTCGACGGGACTATGGACGACGCAATACACGACGGATCGCTCATGGTCGATGACCCACAGCTCGTTCATGCGCATGAACAAATAATCCGGGATGCCGCTATCGTCGGCCGCCAGCTCCGGCAGCTTCTCGATCGTGCGGACGATATCGTAGCTCCAGAAGCCCGCGCAGCCGCCAAGCCACTTAGGTCCCCGTCCCAATCTCGGCCCGCGGCCGTCGCTCATCCACTCCCTAACGATGTCGAGCGGCGCTCCCTTCCAGCGCTTGCTTGCGACCGTCTTCTCCTCCATCGACAGGAATGTCGTCGATTCCGCCTCGAGTCCCTTGCCGCGAATGACGCCGTCTGGGTGAGCCCCCAAATAGGTGTAGCTCCCCACCTTGCCGCTCTCCAGCACGAACGCGTACGGAGACGCGTCCTGCCATACTTCCTCCCACGAAGCGATTATATCGCCTCGGCCAGGCTGATAAGGCAGCTCCAGCATATAAGGGAGCGTCGTGTACGTCCCTTCGGCGCGCCACCCCAGCCACTCTTCCCATGCGGTGACCATCACCTTCGCCCCCGTTCCTTCTTACGTTGTTAGCGCCTAGTATACCGAATCGACAACCAAAAGAAAAGCGCCCCCATCCTAGGAATGGTAGGCGCTTATCTATCCGGACGGACCTGCCGCCCGGTTGTTATACTAGTTCTCGAAGTTGAACAGCGGCGTGCTGAGGTAACGTTCGCCGTTGCTTGGCACGATCGCTACGACGCGCTTGCCTTTGCCCAGCTCCTTCGCTACTTTTAGCGCTGCGCTAATGGCCGCTCCGGAGGAGATGCCGCACAGAATGCCTTCTTCTTTCGCCGCGCGGCGAGCGTATTCGAACGCTTCTTCGTTCTCGATCGTGAGAACGCCGTCGTAGATCTCGCGGTTTAGAATGTCAGGGATAAAGTTGGCGCCGATGCCTTGAATCTTGTGCGGGCCGGGAGTGCCGCCGGACAAGATAGGAGAGGCCGCGGGTTCTACCGCGTAGATCTTGATGCCTTCGAAGTTTTTCTTCAACACTTCGCCCGCGCCGGAGATCGTGCCGCCCGTGCCGATGCCCGCGATAAACGCGTCCAGCTTGCCGTCGAGGGAGTTGATCGCTTCCACGATCTCCGGTCCCGTCGTCTCGCGGTGAACCTTCACGTTCGCTTGGTTCTTGAATTGCTGCGGCATGAAGTAAGAAGCGTTCTCCTTCACCAGCTCTTCCGCTTTGCGAACCGCGCCGTTCATGCCCTCCGAGCCCGGAGTCAGCACGAGATCCGCGCCGTAAGCGCGAAGCAGGTTGCGGCGCTCAAGGCTCATCGTCTCCGGCATAACCAGAATCGCTTTGTAGCCTTTCGCAGCGGCGACCATCGCAAGACCGATGCCCGTGTTGCCCGAAGTCGGTTCGACGATCGTGTCGCCCGGCTTCAATACGCCTTCTTGCTCCGCTACTTCGATCATGCTGATCGCGATGCGGTCCTTCACGCTTGCGCCCGGGTTCTGGTACTCCAGCTTCACGTATACCTCGGCGCTATCTTCCGGTACGAGGCGGTTCAAACGAACCAGTGGCGTATCGCCGATAAGTTCTGTAACGCTTTGCACAATTCTTGCCATGAGTGAAAAGCCTCCTTATTCCGACTAAAATAGTAGGTTTTCTGCTTATTCCATATTATCAATCTCATGCCGACGTTGTCAATAGCCACTTTACAAGCGCTTTCCGCCCACGAGCCGACCGCAATCGGGCAAGAGGAGAACCGTCACTTCATGACGGCCGCTTCGTAACGAAGCAGAAGCTCCTCCTCTATCTCGGCCATCGGCTTCGCCTTCTCCAGCGCGAGCTGCTTTCGTACCGCCTCCAGCAACAAGGCCCCCGTCGGGCCCTCCGTCGACTTGATTCCCATCAGCTCGATGACGGCAAAGCCCGACTCCATCTCGATGGGACCCGCCGTCTCTCCGACCGCAATCGTCCCCGCCTCGGCAAGGACCGCGCTGTCGTAGAACGGATCCTCCGCTTCGATATAGCCCAGATCGCCGCCCGCGTCCTTCGTGTATTCGTCGAGCGAGCTTTCCCGCGCCAATGTTTCGAACGCTTCCCCGCCAGCCAGCTTGTCCATGACGCTTTCCGCCTGCTTTCGGGTCTCGGTCACGATCCAGCGGAGATGGAATTCCGACTTGGGCGCAAATTGCTCCGGATGCTGGGCTATGTAGGCTTCCGCTTCCTCGTCCGTAACCGTCACCGTGCCGACCGTTATCGACTCCAGCAGAAGCTTATACCGCATATCCTCCAGCACTTGCTTTCTGTTCAGACCGAGCTGCTCCTGCATAACGGTAAAAAACCGCTCCTCGCTTTCGTAGCCTTCGGCAGACGATGCCAGTTCGCGGTCCATATCCTCTTGCGTAATCTTGATGTCTTTGCCCGCCGCTTCCAGTTCCATCGCCTCGCGAAGCATGAGCGTACGCAGCACGGCATCGCCGTATTGCTCGTACAGCTCTTCGGTCAGCTGCCGCTTGGTAATCGTTATGCCGCCTACCGAAGCGATGACTTCGTCGCCCGGCTGCACGGCATCCGGTCCTTCGCCATCCTCGATGGAAGGCGCGGGATCCGTCCCCCTGCCGAACGCCTGCGGCCACATCTTGATCAATACGGCCCCCGTCAACGCAATCAGGCAAATCGCTTGAAGGATGACGACGGCCTTCAGCACTTCTCCTCTTTTCATGGTTCCCCCGCGCCTCCGGTTACTGGACCGGCTTAGGTTTTGCCTGCTCCAGCAGCTGCTCCAGCTGCGCCTGACCGAAGGTAAACACCTCGTTGCAGAAGTGGCAGACGACTTCCGCTTGCCCGTCCTCGTCGATAATGCTTTGAATTTCCTGCTGCCCCAAGCTGATTAACGTCTGTTCGACGCGCTCGGCGCTGCACTGGCACTTGAACGCCAGCTCCATCGTATGGTGAATGACGACGTCGTCGCCGACTACGCGCTGCAGCAGGCCCTCGGGCGTCACCCCTTGCGCGAGCAGCGACGTCACCGGCGGCATGGCGCCGATGGATTGTTCCAGACGAGTGATCTCGGCGTCGGTCAGGCCCGGTAGCAGCTGCACGATATAACCGCCGGCATGAATGGCGGAATTGTCGCTCTCCACCAGTACGCCAAGCCCGACCGCCGAAGGCGTCTGTTCCGACACCGCGAAGTAATACGTGAAGTCCTCGGCCAGCTCCCCCGAAATAATCGGCACGCTGCCGCGGTACGGCTCCTTCAGCCCCAGATCCTTGGTGACGTGCACGAAGCCGCTTGTGCCGACCGCGCCGGCCACGTCCAGCTTGCCGCGTTCGTTGGTGCCATGATGAGCCTGGGGATGATCGACGTAGCCTCGCACCTCGCCGCTCCCGTTGGCGTCCACGACGATCTGTCCGATCGGCCCGTCCCCCTTCACCTGAATCGTCAGCTTCTCATTGCCCTTCAGCATAGCCCCCATCATCGCGCCGACGGACAACGTCCGGCCAAGCGCGGCGGTTGCCGTAGGGAACGTGTCATGACGACGGCGAAGCTCCTCCACCAAATTGGTCGTCCGGCAGGCGAACACGCGGATCTTGCCGCCCCATGCCGTGCCGCGCACCAATATATCGCCTAGTTGTCCTTGCCCTTGTTCCATTATTGCCCCTCCTGATTCCGTTCGTAAATGATTCGGAGACCTTCCAGCGTCAGTAGAGGATCCACTTCTTCTATTGTATCCGATTCGGCGGCGATTAGCTCCGCCAGGCCGCCGGTCGCGATCACTCTCGGCTTCACGCCGAATTCGGATCTGATTCTGCCCACGATGCCGTCAACCTGTCCCGCATAGCCAAAAATAATGCCAGCCTGCATCGACGTCGTCGGATTGCGGCCGATCACGCTCTTCGGCTTCGCCAGCTCGATGCGCGGCAGCTTGGCCGCGCGCTGGTACAACGCTTCCGTCGAGATGCCGATGCCCGGCACGATCGCGCCGCCAAGATAGTTGCCGCCTTCGTCGATATAATCGAACGTCGTCGCCGTGCCGAAGTCCACCACGATAAGCGGCGTTCCGTACTTCTCGATGCCGGCAACGGAGTTGACGATCCGGTCCGCTCCCACTTCTCGCGGATTCTCGTACCGGATGTTCAGCCCCGTCTTCACGCCCGGGCCGACGATAACAGGCGCTTTGCGCACGTATTTGAGGCATAGCTGCTCCAACGTACGCATGAGCGGCGGAACGACCGAAGAAATAATGACGCCTTCGAGCTGGTCCGTCTTGATGCCCGCGAAGCTGAACAGGTTATGGATGTTGATGCCGTATTCATCCACCGTGGCCGAGCGATTGGTGCTAAGACGCCAATGGTGCAGAAGCTCCTTGCCTTTATAGACGCCAATAACAATGTTAGTGTTGCCAACATCGATGACCAAAATCATTGCGCCGTCCCGCCTTTCTTCTCGCCCAGGTCCAGACTGATGTCCAGCGCGTTGAACGAGTAAGTGAGACCGCCGACGGAGATAACGTCGACGCCGCAAGCGGCAATGCCGTGAATCGTATCGAGATTCACGCCGCCGGACGCTTCCACAATGACATGGGGAGAGCGGCTCTTGATGAGCTCCACCGCTTGCTTCATGCGACCGCTATCCATATTGTCCAGCATGATGATGTCCGCGCCGCAAGACAGCGCTTCTTCTACCTGTTCGATGGACTCCGTCTCCACCTCGATTTTCATCGTGTGCGGAATGCGGCTCCGGGAAGCTTCGACGGAGGCCGTAATGCCGCCCGCGCCTTTTATATGGTTGTCCTTGATCATGACGGCATCGTACAGGCCGAACCGATGGTTACTGCCGCCGCCGACCCGGACCGCGTATTTCTCCAACAGGCGATGGCCGGGCGTCGTCTTGCGGGTGTCGACGAGACGTACCGGAAGACCTTGCAGCTTCGCAACGAAGGCGTTCGTCTTGGTCGCGATGCCGGAGAGCCGCTGCATCAGGTTGAGCGCGAGCCGCTCACCCGTCAGCAGGCTGTGCGTCTTGCCTTCCACTTCTATAATAACGGTTCCCTTCGTCACCGGATCTCCGTCCTGGACGAAAGCCGTAAAGACGAGCGTCGGATCGACGACCTCGAATACGAGCTTCGCCACCGGAATGCCGGCGATGATCCCGCTTTCTTTTACGTGAATGACGGCCTTGGATTGCGAATCCGGGGGAATCGTCGTCTCCGTCGTAATGTCGCCGCTTCCGATATCCTCGGCCAGCCAGCCTCTGATCTGGCTCCGAAGCGCCTCGTCATAGCCGCCCGTCGTCCATTCAAACATGTTCAATCCGCTCCTCGGTTATGCCTTGTGTATGGTGTAGAATCGTATGCTTGCGCCATACGAGATCGTCCTTCGCCGGGAAGTCCTCCCGGTAATGCGCTCCGCGGCTCTCTTCGCGCTGCAGCGCGGCTTCCGTGGTGAGAAGCGCGCAGGTCAGTAGATTCGCGAATTCGTATTGCTCGCGTTCGGTAAGCGTCGCCTGGAAGATCGGCAGCTGGCGCTTCAGCTCGTCGAGCCCCTTGCGCAAGCCGTTCTCGTTGCGCCGGAGGCCGGCGTAACGCACCATGACCTTCTGCAGCTTCAGCCTGCGCTCCACCACGGCCTGCATGGAGAAGGAGCTGCGTACGACTTTGTTCAAGACGCGCGGCCGCACGTCGAGAGGCGCCAACTCTTCGATTCGCTTGATAATGCGGCGTCCGAATACGATCGCTTCCGACAGCGAGTTGCTCGCCAGCCGGTTGGCGCCGTGAACGCCCGTCGACGACACTTCGCCGCAAGCGAACAGACGCTTAATGTTAGTCTCGCCATTTAGATCCGTCTTCACGCCGCCCATCATATAATGCATCGCCGGAGCGACCGGAATCCAATCGGAGGTCAGATCGAGACCGTAGGTAAGGCAGGTTTCGTATATGGTCGGGAACCGATGCTTCACCATCTCCGCCGATTCATGCGTAATGTCGATGTAGACGAAGGTCGATCTCGTCTCCTCCATCTCGCTTACGATCGCGCGCGCGACGACGTCTCGCGGCGCCAGCTCCAGCTGCTCGTGATATTTATGCATGAACCGCTCGCCCCTGATATTCCGCAGCACGGCGCCTTCTCCGCGCACCGCCTCGGAGATCAGGAACCTTGGCGCTCCGGGATAACAAAGCGCGGTGGGATGGAATTGGATAAATTCCGGATCCCGTATGTAAGCGCCTGCGCGGTAAGCCATGGCGACGCCGTCACCGGTCGCGACCTCGGGATTGGTCGTGTAACGATACAGCTGTCCCGCTCCGCCCGAGCACAGAATGGTCGCCTTGCCCCTCACGAACAGACGCTCTCCGCTCGGCTTCTGAACAATCGCGCCGCAGCAGACTCCATCCTCCGTGACAAGGTCGATGACGAAGTGGTCGTCCCACACCTCGATGCCCGGGGTGGACATCGCCGTCTCCGACAGCGCGCGCACGATCTCGTAGCCCGTCGCGTCCCCATTGGCATGGAGAATGCGGCGCTGGCTGTGGGCGCCTTCCTTGGTAAGCGCGAATTCGCCGTTCTCGAGGTCGAACTGCGTGCCCATCTTAATGAGACTGCGCACTCCCTTGGGACCTTCGTGCACGAGCACTTCGACGGCTTCGTCGTCGCATAGGCCGGCACCCGCAATCAGCGTGTCCTGCCGATGATAGGCAGGCGAGTCGTCCTCCGAAATTACCGCGGCGATGCCGCCTTGCGCGTAGCGCGTATTGCTGTCGAGCAGCGACTTTTTCGTAATCATCAGCACCGAATGCTGCTCGCTCGAGCGTATAGCGGTAAAAAGGCCGGCAATGCCGGCCCCGATGACAATGACATCTTTCTCTACGACCGGCAGCGTATCCAGCTCCACGTCGACGAGGTATCTTGGAATCATTAGCGCGCCTCCTGATACAAGCATCATAAGCTTACTCTTGCGCTCTCCCTATAGATAAGGGAGCAGCGCATGCTACTTCACCAGCAGCATGCGCTCGAGCGACTTCCGGGCTTGGTCCGCGACATGCGGCGGCACGTAAATTTGAGGCTGCATCGTCTCCAAGCATTTGACGAGCTTCTTCAAATTGTTGACCTTCATGTTGGGGCAGACCAAATATTTGGACGCGAAATGGAACGACTTGTTCGGGCTGTCCAGGCGAAGCTGGTAGCCGGTTCCGTCTTCCGTGCCGACGATGAATTCTTGGCAGTCGGATTCTTTGCAATATTTGATGATGGCGGTCGTGCTACCCACGAAGTCGCCAAGCTCCACGACCTCGGGACGGCACTCCGGATGCACCACGAATTGCGCGTTCGGATATTTGGCTTTCATCTCTTCCACGTCTTTGACGGTAAGCATGTCGTGCGTGTTGCAATACCCTTCCCAGATGATCATCTTCTTGTCGGTGTTCTGCTGAACGTAGTGGCCCAGGTTTTTGTCCGGTACCCAAATGACCTCGTCGCCTTCCACCGAATTCACGACCTTGAGCGCATTGGCCGACGTACAGCAAATATCCGTCTCCGCCTTGATCTCGGCCGACGAGTTGATATACGTAACGACCGTCGCGTTAGGATGCTGCGCCTTCAGCTTACGAAGGCCGTCCACGTTAACCATGTCGGCCATCGGGCAGCCCGCGCGTTCGTCGGGAATGATAACCGTCTTGTTAGGCGCCAGAATCTTTGCGCTTTCGCCCATGAAATGAACGCCGCAGAACACGATAACGTCGGCATCCGTCTGAGCGGCCTTCTGCGCCAGCAGGAACGAATCGCCCCGGAAGTCGGCCACCTCCTGGATTTCGTCGCGTTGATAATAATGAGCAAGAATAATGGCGTTGCGTTCCTTCTTCAATTGCATCAGCCGTTCGCGAAGCTCGCGATTTTGTTCCGCTTTGCGTTCCAGTGCCAGTGCTTCCACGATAGATCCTCTCCTCTTGTGAGGGATGGGTTGTTCTGCGCTCTTGTTGTCGCCCTGCCGCCTAGCCCGCGGCTCCTGCTGCGCCACCCTCGTCGCCCGTCCCATTCCGTCCTTGTATACATCATGCGGATGTCCCGCGTTAAGCCTGTTTGCCGTTCTTCTTCCAATACTTCCAATACGCTCCGACGCCCATGAAGGGCGACCCGCCTCATCACACTTTGTGAATTGATGCACAAACTATTTCACTACATTACCTTTAGTTTGACCTAAAGGGTGATTTCTATCATTGACGCGCCTTAGACAACCCTTAAGCATGGTTGTTTAATTAAGATTTAATGTACACTTGACAGAGGGGTCTGTCAATGGAGGATTACCGTGATTGAACGCGCTGACGGCCCAATTATCGCGCTGGCGCCGCATTTATTTGCGCATAGGCTCCGAATGCTTCGGATTGCTGGGTTTCAGCGCATGATCTAAACCGTCAAAAAAAGAAGCTCGCCGCCAAGGAGAGCTTCTTTGCTTATGCAGTATTCCTAAAGCTAAAATGCCAGGTTTAGCTGCCAAGTCACGCCGAAACGATCGGCTACCCATGCAAACTTCTTACTGAAGCCGTAATCGCCGAGGGGCATGAGCGGTCCGCCCCCGTCCGCGAGCTTGCCGTACAGCGTCTCGATCTCCGTCTCGGAATCGCAGTGCACGTAGAGAGAGATCGCCGGCGTAAAGGTGAAATCGTGTTTGACGCTGCTATCCATGCACATATACGTTTGTCCCTTCAGCGTGAATGCCGCATGCATGACCGAGCCCTCTTTGCCCGGTCCCTCGGGACCGTACTTCGCGATGTGGACAACCTCGGAATTCTCGAATAACGAAACGTAAAAATTCATCGCTTCCTCTGCCTGACCGTCGAACATGAGCAACGTGTTGATTTTTTGCATGTCGGACCTGTCCCTCCTTCAATATAAGACCGCGCCGTCAACGCCTTGCCGGATCGTATGGCTGCCCAAGCGCCGAAGGAGCGCTGGAGCGGCCGACCGCCGCCGCAAGCACGATCAAAGTAAGCACGTACGGCAGCATGTAGAATACTTCCGTCGGAATATCCTTCGACCAGTCGAAGAGCTGGGCAAAGTTGCGAATCGCCTGCGCGAAGCCGAAGAACAGCGCCGCTCCCGCCAAGCCTAGCGGATTCCACTTTCCGAAGATAAGCGCCGCAAGCGCGATAAAGCCCTGACCGGATATCGTATTGTGCGCGAAGCTGCTCGTCGTCGTCAGCGTGATGGTCGCGCCGCCGAGACCCGCCAGCGCGCCGCTCAACATAACGCCGATGTAGCGATACTTGGCCACGCTGATCCCCACCGTGTCCGCCGAGCTCGGGTGCTCGCCCACGGCGCGAAGACGCAGGCCGAACGGCGTCTTGAACAACACGAAGTAGCTGACGATGACCAGAATGATGACGATGTACGTCGTCGGATAGGCGTGGAAGAAGCCCTCCCCTATGACCGGGATATCCGAAAGAAACGGAATCGACACTTTGGAGAAGACATCCCCGATCTGAGGCGTCTGAGCCGAACCGTCGTACAGGCTCCGCGTGAAGTAGATCGCGACGCCCAGCGCCAGAATGTTGATGACGACGCCGACGACCGTCTGGTCGGACTTAAAGGTGATCGTCGCTACCGCGTGCAACAGCGAGAACAACACGCCGTATACGATGGCCGCGATAAGGCCCAGCCAAGGCGAGCCTCCGCCGAAACCTGCCTCCGAAGCCGAATGCGTCGCCACGGCTGCCGCGAACGCGCCCGAAACCATCAAGCCCTCGAGCCCGATATTGACGACGCCGGAGCGCTCGGAGAACATGCCGCCCAGCGCCGCGAAGATAAGCGCGGTGGAGAACACCAGCGTCGTATTGATAAGCTGACCCAATACTTCCATGTTACGCCGCCTCCTTCCGTTTGTCCGCGCGTTTGCGCATGAACGGCTTTAATATAAACTTCACGATGCCGTGGGCGGCAACGAAGAAGATAACCGATCCGATCACGATGCGGACGATTTCCGAAGGAACGCCGGCGCCGAAGCTCATGCCGGAAGAGCCGTAGCTCAATCCGCCGAACAGAACGGAGGCCAGCAGCACGCCGATCGGCGTATTGCCTCCGAGCAGCGCGACCGCGATGCCGTCGAAGCCGTAGCCTGGCGATGCCGCCATGATCGTCTGGTTGCCGAATACGCCAAGAACCTCGAACACGCCGCCGAGACCCGCGAACACGCCGCTGATCGCCATCGATTTGATGATCGTGCGGTTGACGTTCATGCCCGCGTATAACGCCGCATCCGGATTATGGCCGACGGCGCGCAGCTCGTAGCCCTGCTTCGTGCGCCATAACAGTAAATAGAAAACGACGATGCCGATCAGCGCGAACAAGGTGCCCCAGTGCATGCGCGCCTTGTCCGTAAGCTCGATCAGCCAGTCGATATGCATCAGCGCCGAATCATGAATCGGACGGGACTTTTGCTGACCGGGCTCGAGCAGGTAGTTGGACACGATATAATTGGCCAAATACAGCGCGGTCCAGTTAAGCATAATGGAGGAGATGACTTCGTTGACGCCCCTTGTCGCCTTGAGGAAACCTACAAGGCCGGCCCAGAGGCCGCCGAACAACGCGCCTACGATAATCGCAAGCGGACCGTGAATATACCAAGGCAGCTCCAAAAGCACGCCCACCAACGTCGCTCCCGTCATGCCCATGACGAATTGCCCCTCGACCCCGATATTGAACAGGCCGGTACGGAAGGCGAAAGCGACCGCTATGCCCGTGAAGATAAGCGGGGTAACGGCGCGGATGGTCTCTCCCATATGATAAGGGCTGCCGAACAACCTCTCCACGAGCGAGGAGTACGCGACGATGGGATTGTAGCCTCCGGCAAGCATCGCGATGGCGCCGATGATAAGCCCGAACAGGATGGAGACCAGCGGAACCAGCATCGACGATTTGTTGAATATTTTTTTGACCGTATCCATATCCGGCTAGCTCCCTCCTCTGTTCGTTGCATGTGGCGCGCTTGATCCTTCGTTATTGCCCGCCATCAACAATCCTAATTGCTCGTCATCGCGCTTGTCCGCATCCACTTCGCCGACCAGCTTCCCTTCGTACATCACCGCGATGCGATCGGATAGCGCGTACAGCTCGTCCAGCTCGAAGGAAACGAGCAGAATCGCTTTGCCCTGATTACGGGCTTCGACCAGCCGCTTATGTACGAACTCGATGGCGCCGATATCAAGGCCGCGCGTCGGCTGTACCGCAATAAGCAAATCGGGGTTTTGGTAAAGCTCCCTGCCGATAATTGCCTTCTGCTGATTGCCGCCGGAGAGCGCCCTCGCATCCGTATGGATGCCGGACAGCCGGACGTCGTACTCGCTCACGAGATTTGCGGCGAGCTCGTCCATCGCCTTAAAGTCGACGAAGCCATAGCGTCCGTATTCCGGTTTGAAATACGTGCCCAGAATCATGTTCTCGCTGACGGAGAAGTCCAGCACGAGCCCGTGCTTGTGTCGGTCCTCCGGGATATGGCCGACCCCTGCCGTGGAGATCTCGCGCGGCGAACGGTTCGTCAAATCGTTGCCGTTAAGCCGCACGCTGCCTCCTTGCAGCTTGCGCATGCCGGTAATCGCGTAGATCAGCTCGCTTTGCCCGTTGCCGTCTACCCCCGCGATGCCGAGAATCTCGCCCGCGCGCACCTGGAACGTCGTGCCGTCAAGCGCCGGCTTGCCGTGCTCGCCCTTCATGTGAAGTTCGCGCACGTCCAGCACGACCTCGCCCGGCTCGGCCTTCGACTTCTCGACCTCGAACGTGACGTCGCGGCCGACCATCAGCTCGGCCAGCTGCCGCTCGTTCGTGTCGCTCGTCGGGAGCGTGCGCACGACCTTGCCGCGGCGAATGACCGTTACCGTATTCGCCAGTGCCATAACCTCTTTGAGCTTATGCGTGATGATGATGATGGACTTGCCTTCGGCCGCCAAATTGCGAATGATGTCGATCAGCTCTTCGATCTCCTGAACGGTAAGCACCGCGGTCGGTTCGTCGAAAATGACGATTTCCGCGCCGCGGTACAACGTTTTCAGAATCTCGACCCTTTGCTGCATGCCGACCGTAATATTTTGAATCCGCACTTGCGGATCTACTTTCAACTTGTAACGCTCGGAAATAGCTTTAACCTTCTGATTCGCGAGCTTGTAATCGATTGTCATGCCTTTTTTTGGCTCGTCTCCGAGCACGATATTTTCGGCTACCGTAAACGGTTGTACCAGCTTGAAGTGCTGATGCACCATGCCGATGCCCAGATCGATCGCTTTGGATGCTCCGTCGATAACGGTCTGCTTTCCGTTGATCCAGATCTCGCCCTCGTCCGGTTGATACAAGCCGAACAAAATATTCATGAGCGTCGACTTCCCGGCCCCGTTCTCGCCGAGCAGCGCATGTATTTCGCCTTTCTTCAGCTCGAAATTGATGGAATCGTTGGCCACCAGTCCCGGAAACCGCTTCGTGATGCCTTTCAATTGCACGACTGCCCCGCTCTGACCCATTTCTTATCACTCCCGGGATCCACATATATTGTACGCATGCCTAGTATTTCAGAAAATCGGAAACAGCACAAGACCGGCTCCCGCCGGTCTCGTCGCTACTTCATTCAAGCTATTGAATGGTGATGGTGAACCCTATTCCGTTGGAACCGTGATTTCGCCGCTGATGATTTTGCCTTTGTACTCCTCGACCTTCTCAAGCACTTCTGCCGGCACGTTCTTCGTCGAAGTCTCGGGCAGGCCTACCGCGTCATCCTTCAGGCCAAGCTCTTGAACCGTGCCGCCTTTCCAGTTGCCCGCGATCAGATCCTTGGATACCTTATGAACCGCCGTTTCTACGCCTTTCATCATGGACGTCAGCGTTACTTCGTCGCCGAACTCCAGCGATTGGTCTTTGTCTACGCCGATAACCCATACGTCCTCGCCGTTTTTCTTGCGATCCGCCGCTTCGTTGAACACGCCGTTGCCCGTGCCGCCCGATGCGTGGAAGATGATGTCGATGCCGCTGTTGTACATCGTAGCCGCTGCGCTTTTGCCTGCATCAGGCTTGTCGAATGCGCCCGTGTATACGACGTTGACCTTGATGTCCGGCTTAACCGCTTTGACGCCGGCAAGGAAACCCGCCTCGAAACGTTTGATAACCGGAATTTCGATGCCGCCTACGAAACCGATTTTGTCCGTCTTCGTCATCAGGCCGGCAACCACGCCTACCAGGTAGGAGCCTTCATGCTCGGCGAACGTGATGGACTCAACGTTTGGCAAGTTGACTACCGTATCGATAACCGCCAGCTTGGCGTCCGGATTATCCGTGGCTACCTTCGTGATCGCGTCCGTGAACAGGAAGCCGATGCCCCAAGTGAGGTCGTATCCTTCGCGCACGAAGTTATTCAGGTTCGGCTCCATGTCGGCTTCTCCGCCGGACTCCAGGAACTTCGTGCTGGCGCCCGTCTCCGCCGTTACGCGTTGAAGGGCCTCCCAGGCGCTTTGGTTAAAGGACTTATCGTTAACGCCGCCAACGTCGGTAACCATGCCGATCTTGATGTCTTTGCCCGTGCCGTCGGATTCCACTTTGTCTCCGCCGTTGCTACCTGCGTTCGTGCCCGCGTTGTTGTTCTTGTCGGCTCCGCAGCCGGACAGTACAAGCGTAAGCGCGAGTACTAGCGTAAGCATAAAGCTGAATGTTTTTTTCATGCCGCATTCTCCCCTTGTCGATAAGTAATTGGTGTGGCAGCTCATATGTAGTATTGCTAATGCTTGCTGCTATTATTTCATTATAGTTACAAAAATATCTACGTCAATGAAATTGTGTAAGATTCACTAACACGCCATAGAACCTTTATGTGAAGTGTGTGTTGAAGCGTTAATGCTTTAGCGGGGTTGTCCGTTAGATTTTCAACAACGCTGAAAGTTCGCATATAGCGGCGCTACAGTCCGTTAGCGCTGCTGATAGGCGTCAGAAAATAAACAAAGCAAAAGGTTATGCACTTACCGGACCGTAGAGCGGGGAGCTGTGCTGCACAACCAAAAACGTCCGCCCCTCATCAAGGAGGGACGGACGTACTTATGGTTGTCGCCAGTCAAACTGCAGCGTTACGGCTGGTTCAAGTCTAAGCCTTATTGTTCGGATCGTCGGAGGACGAACCGCCGTCATTCGGCGTTTCCGGCTTCGACGACTCCACGTCGTCTCGAGGCTGGATGCGAACCTTCACATCGCCGATTTCGTCGATGATAGGCTCCGCCTTGGATTCCGCGGCAGGCGTGCCGCCTTCTCCGCCGCTCGGCATCGCGCCCTTCTCGATGAGCGACTTGATCTGCTCCATCTCCAGCGTCTCTTCCGTCAGAAGCGTGTTCGCGATCAGATGCATCTCTGCGCTCTTCTCGGTCAATAGCTTCTTCGCGCGGTCGTAGCAGTTGCCGATGATGGTCTGCATCTCTTGGTCGATCTCGTAAGCGATCGCGTCCGAGTAGTTCTGTTCGTGTCCGATGTCGCGGCCAAGGAACACCTGTCCCTGCGAGCTGCCGAACTGCAAAGGTCCGAGACGGTCGCTCATGCCGTATTCCATAATCATGCTGCGAACGATGCCGGTTGCCGACTTGAAGTCGCTGTATGCGCCCGTTCCGATCTCGCCGATGAAGATTTCCTCGGCGACGCGGCCCGCGAGCAATCCCGTCACTTTGTCCAGCAGCTCTTGCTTCGTCACAAGCATCCGGTCTTCCTTAGGAAGCATGATGACGTATCCCCCTGCGCGTCCGCGCGGAATAATCGTTACCTTGTGGACCTGATCCGCATGCTCCAGGAAGAAGCCCGCGATCGTATGACCCGCTTCGTGATAAGCGACGATTCGTTTCTCGCGGTCGCTGATCACGCGGCTCTTCTTCTCCGTGCCGACGATGACGCGATCGATCGCGTCGTCGATGTCGACCATGTTGATCTCCTTCTTGTTGCGGCGAGCCGCAAGAAGCGCGGCTTCATTAAGCAGGTTCTCCAGATCGGCGCCGCTAAAGCCCGTCGTACGTCTGGCGATAACGTCAAGCTTGACTTCGCCTGTAAGAGGCTTGTTGCGCGCATGAACCTTCAATACCGCTTCGCGGCCCTTAACGTCAGGACGGTCGACCGTAATCTGGCGGTCGAAACGGCCTGGACGCAGAAGCGCCGGGTCAAGAATATCGGCGCGGTTAGTCGCGGCGATAATGATGATACCCTCATTGGAGCCGAAGCCGTCCATCTCGACCAGCATCTGGTTAAGCGTCTGCTCGCGCTCGTCGTGACCGCCGCCGAGTCCTGCGCCGCGCTGGCGGCCGACCGCGTCGATCTCGTCGATGAAGATAATACAAGGAGCGTTCTTCTTGGCGTTCTCGAACAGGTCCCTTACGCGGGATGCGCCGACGCCGACGAACATTTCCACGAAGTCGGAGCCCGAGATGCTGAAGAACGGCACGCCTGCTTCGCCGGCTACGGCGCGGGCAAGCAACGTTTTACCGGTACCCGGAGGACCGACAAGCAATACGCCCTTCGGAATGCGCGCGCCGACGAGGTTGAACTTGCGCGGATCCTTCAGGAAGTCGACGACCTCCACCAGCTCCTGCTTCTCCTCGTCCGCTCCGGCCACGTCCTCGAACGTAACGCGTTTCTTCTCTTCGTTGTAAAGCTTCGCCCGGCTCTTGCCGAAGTTCATCACCTTGCCTCCGCCGCCCTGCGCTTGGTTCATCAAGAAGAAGAACAAAACGAACAGCAGGATGAACGGGATGATGGAAGTCAGGAACGTCACCCAGAAGCTCGGCGTGTCCATCTCTTTATTCTCTAGTTGGAAGCCGTATTGCGCCTCCCACTCCCGAATCTGGGCTTCGGCGCTGTTGCCGACCCGGCTGGTAAAGTTCTCGCTCTCCACGCCTTCGGGGGTGTCTTTATATTTGCCCGTAATGTAGTAGGACTGATTGTCGAACTTCACAGTCAGCTCCGATACGTTGCCGGCTTCGATCTGCGTGCGCAGCTCGTCATATCTTAACGGCTTGGTATTGTCCCCCTGGCCGCTAATATATTGGAAAATGCCAACGGTAACCAAAAAGATGATCAAATAAAAACCAGTATTTCGGATGATCCGATTCATCCCCTACCTCCTCTCAGGCGCTTTAGATATTTTACCATAGCATGACTTTCCATCACAATAGAGCTGCGATCGGACCTCATGCCAGGTACAAGCGCGACTATTTCTCGTATACTTCCGGCTTCAGTATGCCGATGTAAGGAAGGTTGCGGTACTTCTCCGCAAAGTCGAGACCGTACCCCACGACGAATTCGTCCGGCAGGGTAAAGCCCTTGTAATGCGGCTGCAGGTCTACCGCGCGGCGGGCAGGCTTATCGAACAGCGTGACCACGGTCACCGACTTCGAGCCCCGGTGCTCCAGCACGTCGATCAAATAGCTGAGCGTCAATCCGCTGTCGATGATGTCTTCCACGATCAGAACGTCGCGGCCTTCCACCGATACGTCCAAATCCTTGATGATCTTGACGACGCCGGAGGACTTGGTCGAGGCCCCATAGCTCGATACCGCCATAAAATCGATCTCGAGCGGCACGCTTATGGTTTTGACCAGATCGGACATAAAAATGAATGCGCCCTTCAGAACGCAAATAACGAGCGGATTGCGCCCCTCGAAGTCCACGCTGAGTTTGGCGCCCAATTCCGCTACCTTTGCTTGAATCTGCTCTTCGCTGTATAGTACGTCTTTAATGTCGTTCTGCAAAGTGACAATCCCCCTACGCTTTACCTATGTTTATGAATAGTCCCGCACTTCTTATTCGCTCTCCGCCGTAATATGTAGCAGCTTCCGGCTATTCTCCCCCGCCAAGGCGTGGGACGATCTCCGAAGGCCGGGAATCCAGAGCAGCCTGCCTCCCGAATCGCAGAGCAGCGGGTAGCTCTCTCTGGCCGACGGCGGCAGCTTCTCGTCAACGAACATATCTTGCACTTTTTTTGACCCATTTAGTCCTAAAACTTGAATTCTGTCTCCCGGACGACGATTACGGATCTGCAGCGGGAAGCTTAGCTCCGATACGTCGAATATCGCCTCGCTTCGCGATGCCGGTCTCGCCTGCCCGGCGGCCGAAGGGTCCAGCCACCGCAGCCGGAACGTCCAGCCGGCGGATACCGCGTCTATATAAGACATCCCCTCCAGTATCTCGTAAGAATAACGGCCGGGTACCGCCCCTGCGGCAGGAATCTTCCGCCACCGCATGGTCTCGTATTCGCGCAAGCAGCGTATGCCGCCGCCCGCGTCGAGCCGCCATGTCGACGACGCTCCCGGAGCCGCGGCGAACCGCATTCGCTCTATGCCGTCAAAGGATATGTTTTCCGTATCTTGCGAAAGATAATTTAATATTAGTTTAATCAATCTCCTTTGTAAAGCGACGTGAAGACCCCATAATTCGCTGCACGGAACGGCTATTTCCCCTTGCTCCGCCCGCGCGATCTCGCCGAACAGTTCAGCCGTCTTGCCCGCCAGATAATCATCCTCCTCGCCAGCCACCTCGGCGAGACGCTGCAGCGACAGCGGCAGCTGGGGATTGAATTGCGACAAGTACGGCAGGACGTCGAGGCGCACCGTGTTGCGGAAGTAATAACGCTCCAGGTTGCTGCTGTCCGTGCAATAAGGAATATCCCACTCTTCGCAGTAGCTTAGAAGGTCTGACTTGTTCATACGCAAGAGCGGGCGGATGAGTTCCACATTATTTTCGCTGCGTTTGCCCGGAATGCCGGATAGGCCGGACAGCCCCGCGCCTCGAATGATGCGCATCATGACCGTCTCGGCCTGGTCGTCCGCATGGTGGGCGAGGGCAATGCGCGATGCCCCGTGCCGCTTCGCGATTCCGTGCAGGAAATCATACCGTTTCTCGCGCGACGCCGCCTGCAAATTCAATCGATTTTCTTCTATATAAGTAGGCAAATCGAGCTCCGTCGTCTCGCAAGGAAGCCCTAGCCCTTCCGCATACGCTCGCACCATCGCAAGCTCCGCCGCCGATTCGGCGCCGCGGAAGCCATGATTGACATGGGCAGCAACGAGACGCAGCCGTTGCCGTTCAGCCAGCCCATGGAGCATATGGAGCAACGCCATGGAGTCGGCTCCGCCCGACACGGCGACGACGATCGTGTCGCCTGCCTGCCATAATCCGCGTTCCGCCGCTTCCTTCTCCACGGCTTCCCGCAGCGTTTTCGCTGTCATTGTCATGCTCGCCCCCGATCTCTGCCTCGAGCCGCTAGATCGGCCGTCTATAGGATGTATGGTTCCATGCTACATCATGTTGCGCAGCAGCCAATAGATCGATATCGCCAGCAGCACGCTCGTCGTGGCCGCAAGCCCCTTGAGCCAGCCGGGCGTCGCCGATGGCCGCCTCGTCTCGCGCCGATTCATGAGAAGCCGCCAAGCCTCCGCCCCTTCCGATGCGTCCGCGAAGCCGCCGTCGAGCGCCTTCCTGAGCCAGCCCGCCATCGGCTTCAGCACGGGGCTGTGAGCAAGGAGTCCGGTCAGCTCCAGCGTCGAACGATTCTGCGGCAGCAGCTCCTTGGTCAGCGCGTGAAGCCGTTTCGGCTCATGCAGCTGAATGCACAGCACGGCGAAGGAAAACAAGTCGTACCTTGGGTCGGCCGACCGGGCGCCGCTATTCCAGTATCCGCGGTCATAGATTTCCGTGAATTGGCGGACGCTCTTGCCGATCGCGGTCACGCCCCCGAAGTCGACCAGCTCCACATGGCCGTAGTCCGCCACCATGACGTTCTCGACCTTGAGATCGCCGAATACCCAGCCGGCGCGATGCAGCTTCGCCAGCTTGCCCAGCAGATTAAGCCCGACCAGCGGGAACCACTGCGAGCCCTGCTGCTTCAAGTACGCATCGAGCGTCGTTCCTCGAACGTAGCGCATGATATAGAAAGGATATTCTTTGCCGCTTGGCCCATATAGGTCGTCAACATCGAACAAGAAAGGCTCCATGCCTTGGCCCTTCTGACCCGCAAGCGACTTCAGCACGTTGATCTCCGATTGCAGGTCGACGGCGTCGGCGCCTACCTTGAGCGCGTACCAGTCCCGATCCTTTTGTACCAGGTACACCTTGCCGTTCGCTCCTTCGCCGAGGAGGCGCTCCACCCGGTAGCGGCCCCCCTTCCACTTGCCAACGACGATCGTCCCCCGCCTAAGCTCCAACTTAAACGACGTAGTCACCCATCATCCCATCCGTTCCGTATCTGCTAGTCCTGCCCGTATCCTCGCCCTGTCCCTGCCGGAAATAGTCGACCGCCTGCATGATGGCCGGCCCCGTCGGCGTCGTCCCCCCCATCTGCAGCTTGGGAAAAATCGATTGCACGCCGTTCAGGTGGTCCGTCCAAGCGAGATCCAGCACGCAATCGTCGCCGTGCCGCGAGCCCGGGAAGTGGAATACCGCGATCTGGCTTCTTCCTTGCCTAGCCTGCAGGCTCAGCATCAGATCGTGGATCGCCTCCTCAACCGCCGCAAGCTTGGGCTTCATGCTTGCGCTTGCGTCGATCAGCAGCGCGACCTGCAACCCCGAGGTCTCGCCCAGCTCGTCGATCACCCGCACGACCTCGCCCCGCTTCTCCGGCGGCAGCGCCTCGATGGCGCCGTTGCCAAGGACGTGCTTAAGCTCCTTCTGAACGGCCAGCTGGATCGTCTGGACGACCGTCTTGCGCGTCATCATTTGCACCGTCTGGGAAAGCTGGCGCATATTGACCAGCCGGCTCAGACCGCCGCCCGCTCTCGCGATCTCGTCAATCTCCGAAGCGCCGAGCTCGCCGACATCCCCGTGATCCAGCACGCCGACGACATTGACCGCTATGCCTTCCGACTTGGCATGTGCCGCCGCCACGACCGGACTCATCCCAACGTTGGAGCAACCATCCGTAATCAACAAAATCTGTTTCATCCCATATCCCTCCATAGTCCGCTTGAGCGAATTTCGCAAAAAGCCTTTTCTATCAGCTTTGCCTATTTTGGAAGAGATAAACTTAGCTAGAGTCGAAAAAAGAGGGCCTTGCCATGGCAATTTATCCACCCGCGCCTTGCCCGGCGCCAACAATTGCCACTATTATAGCATACACAAGGCCTTCGGCGACTGAATCAGAAGAACCTATCGCTCGGCGCGATCGACACTTAGGTCCCTATTGTAGCCGCCCGCTAAATTTTCCAACGGCTCCCTGCGAAATTTGGTATGATAGAGCCACATTGACATGCAGAAAGGGTGAATCCGGCTTGACTGACCACAATGATCAGGACGAACTGGCCGCGCGCAGGCGGGGCAAGCTGAGAATGCTGCGATTTGATAGCAACGGCAAGGATTTGGTGGAATCCGAGAAGCCGCAGGAAACCTTCGAGGACGTTGCGGGGCTGGACGAGGTCAAGAAGAAAATCAGGCTGAACTTCATCCTCCCGCTCAAGCAGCCTGAGCTGTTCAAGGCCTACGGCCGCGAAGCCGGCGGAAGCCTTCTGTTGTTCGGCCCTCCCGGATGCGGCAAGACGTTCCTTGCTCGCGCCGTCGCCGGAGAAATCGACGCGAATTTTATCCATATCGAGCTTCAAGCCATTTTGTCCATGTGGGCAGGCCAAAGCGAGAACAACCTGCACGATATCTTCGAGAAGGCGCGCGAGCATAAGCCATGCGTCATCTTTATCGACGAGCTTGACGCGATGGGCGGCAGCCGCAACCAGATGCGCCAGCATCACGACCGCATGCTCGTCAACCAGCTGCTCTTGGAGCTCGACGGCATCCGCGAGCAGAACGAGCAAATTTTCGTCATAGGCGCTACCAATACGCCATGGTACCTCGACTCCGCGCTGCGCCGTCCGGGACGCTTCAATCACCTGATCTTCGTCCCGCCGCCGGAGGAGCAGGAGCGCGGGACGATCCTGCAGCTCAAGCTGGCCGACAAACCGACGGACAAATTAGATCTGGCCCGCATCGCGCGCGAGACCAAGCATTACTCCGGCGCGGATCTGGAGCAGATCGTCAAAGATGCCGTGGAGTCGGCGATGGAGCGCATGCTGGAATCCGGCAACCTGGAGCCGATTACGCAGGACGATCTCAAACGGTCCGCCAAGGGCCGCAAGGCAACCACGCTGGAGTGGTTCGCCACCGCCAAGAACTATGCGACGTTCAGCGACGTCAACCAAGATTATCAGATCGTGCTGGATTATATAAAGGCGACCGGACTTAAGGCGTAACCCGGCTCGCGCAGAAAGGATGGGAGCCTTCCATGACCATCAACGAAGATATCTCCGTCAGGTACGACAAGGTTGGACGTCTCATCGGCTGGCGGCGGTACAAGGAAGCGGCCGCGGAGGCGGAAGCGCTGCTTCGGGACGAACCCGAGGACGGTCACGCATACGCCCTGCTCGCGCTCGTCCATGTCCACATGGAGAATTACGACGCCTCGCTTCATTGGACCGGCGAGGCTCTGAAGCGCGACCCCGACAGCACGCTGGCCTGGTTCGTCCGCACGAACGCCTACCATGACAGCGGCAAGCTGGACAAAGCGCTGGAGTCCGCCGCGGAAGGAATGCGCATCGACCCGTACGAGCCGCATTATTATTTTATCCGCGCCAACATTAATATGAAGCGCGGACGATATGCGGAAGCCAAGGAGCAGATCGAGACCGCGCTCGAGATCCGTCCGGGCAATGCGGCTTACATGGCCAGCCTCTCGTACGCAGAAGCGCTGCTCGGCAACCACTCGGCATCGCGCCAGCATGCGAGGGAAGCCTTGAAGCTAAACGTGGAATCCGACTCCACGTTTCTCATTCTCGCCTGGTCCGCCGAGCAGCGGGGGGATTACGAAGAGAACCTGAACATGCTCAAGGAAGCGATCCGGATCGATCCCAATGACAAGCAGATTCGCGACGCTTATATGGACGGTTTGCAGAAGAGCTATAAGCTGTACCGCATCCTGCTCGCTCCTTTCAAGCTGTTCAAGCGGATGAAGCCATGGCAAATCCTCGTGACGTGGCTCGCCATCGCGATTATTTTCAGACCGCTGATCTTCGTGTTCATCATCGTCTATGCGCTGACCCATTGGCTGACCAAGCTGCTGGTCCACGTCAAGGTGTTCGGGTGGAACTTTAGGCGGTAGTCAGAACAACCGAAAGAAGGGATTGCCGGTGAGCATCCCTTCTTTCGGTTGTTTATAATGTTAGGGCTACACACCCGGCATTTTCTGCATGAAATCCCTTGAAGGCTTACTGCGCATAGTCGCCTGTATAATTAATTAGCGAAGCATCATGCACGCCGTCAATTTCGCTTATCGTGTTAACAAAAGCGGTATTGTCATCCCTTAACAAGACTTCTACCGTCAATTCCGTAAAGTCTTTGCGAACCGTCTTTGATTTAAGCTTTGTATTCAACTTGCGAAGTTGAACGCGAAGCTCCCCGGTCGCCTCATCCGTGTGTCTGATAATCAACAGATAGGCCTGCTCTCTTACTTTGCGCTTGGATAGCCACCAGAGAGTCAGACCGATGATTACCGAGCCGCCAAGCGCTAGCGGATACATTTTGGCGCCGCTCGCAATGCCTGCCGAGATCGCCCAGAACATGTAGACAATGTCCAGCGGATCCTTTACGGCCGTCCTGAACCGCACAATGCTAAGCGCGCCGACCATGCCCAGAGACAATACGATATTCGTGCTGATCGTCATAATAATGAGTGCCGTGATCATCGTCATCAATACAAAAGATACATTATAGTTGTAGCTGTATACAACGCCGCGAAACGTCTTCCGGTACACCCAATAAATAAAAATCCCGATCAGAAACGAGCATAACAGCCCCAGTATCATATCTACGTAAGATATGCTTCGAAAAGCCTCCAGATGCAGCACGCTTTTTTTGACGATGTCCTGAAAATTCAACGCATCTCCCATTTAAGCACCTATGCCTTCCATTCTTTAAAGTGTTTCAAGTTTACTTCTCTACATATCACATATTTGGAGATGGATGATCGAATATGATGATCCGGTCGCACGACCTTCCGAATATGATCCGGCAGGAAGGAGTCGAATTTGATCTCCAGTATCGTCTGCGGCACCATAATGGCTTCTTCCAGCACAAGATTGGGATCAAATACATCCATGGAATTAGTCCCTGCGGACAACTTCTTGTCGAATGTAATTCTAACGTTGCCAAATTCGTACACATACGCTTCGCGCCAGTAATCGACAATGGCGGTCGGGCGGAACGCACGGTGGGCTAACGCCGAATAAAACTCCCTGAGCAGCAGCTCCTCCCTGTCCGCCAGACCATCGTAATTTCCGGACAAGATGGCATCGTAGTCGACTCTGCTAATTCGCGCCGACTCTTTGTTCACGAAGTCCCCGAACTTGCTCTTGCGCTCTACCGATATGACCGAATCGCTGCCATTGTACGTTCGAATCCGATACTTATCGCGCTTGAACACGCCGTTATTCTTATCATGCAGGGCATGATCCTGCGGTCCGTCGAAGTATACGCTTCTAATATTGTAGCCGTCTACCCCGATGGAATGACGATCCATCGGCAGCAGAGCGGCCACTCGGCGCTGCAACACCGCATAGTCATGCAGATGGAGGTAGAACTTTTGCTCGGTGCGAAATTTCCGGGCTGATTGCCGCATCTTACTGCACCTCGAATTCTCTAATTCCGTTATAATAATTCCCTTCGGAGTCCACGTAATAATCAAATGATATTTGTTCATTGCCTTGGTCATCCCTGACCTTAACCCGCCAGTAGTAGCTTCCTTGAGGCGGAGTTGCAAGCTCTACACGGTTGTCGCGAATACCTTTATTCGCGAACAGCACGTTGGTAAACAAAGGGTCGCCGGCGACTTCTACATCGTATAACAGGTCATCACCTTGCAAGTCGAACGATATTCCCCAGCTCAAATGCAGCTTCCCGTTTTCCTGCACTACATCATCCTGATAGAAAGGCTTGGGCTTTTCCAAGTCCACCATAAACCGTTGAAATCCTCGCTCCGGCGTATTTTTAATCAGCTCGAGCTCCGATTCGAATTCGCTGTTTAGGCTAGGCAAATACGCAATATCCGGTTGACGATACAAGTATGGCTTAACAATGGGAACATAAGCATCCAACAACTCGGAAATACGTTTCTTGTTAATGATGGACGATAGTTCCTCTAGCTTGCGTTTTAATTCCTCTACATGATCCGGCTCCCTAAAATAACGATTGTGAAGGACGGAGCCCCAAAAATTGCTTATTCCCGCTTGATACGGGCGAATGGATTCCTTGGTTCTCTGCAACTCCCATCCCCCATCGTAATCCCAGGGAAGGATGTACCACTTCTCGGAGTTGAGCGGAGAATACAAATAAAAATTATTTGCATCCGTGTCCATATTGTCCATTAAGATGTTGACGGCAGTCCAAGTCAAAAAGTTATCCTTGTCGAAATGCTCTTCAACCACTTCATCGATTGACAACTTGTAGTTGTTTACATCATCTAACATACGGATCAGCTTTTCATGTTCCTCCCGCCCTTTAATCTCCAAAATGGTCTCGAACGCCGCTTTGTCGTAGGTTGGATCATCCTGCGACTTAATGGCGTCTTCATATCTGAAGTATTCAAAAAACTCGACTTTATATAGATGGCCGTTGGGATCAAGCATATGGGATTGCAGAAACTTTTTATTTGGCTGCTCAACATGCGTATACAATCCATAGTCCACGAATGGAGCTTGCTTCTGGTTCTCCGACAAATCCTTCACATAAACCCTGATAAATTGAGATCGCAGGCTAGTTATGTTATCGATATCCTCCAGCAAGTCAAAACTTAATTTGTTGCGCAGCCTGCTTAGGTCGAGAGCATGTTTGTTCAAATTAAAAGTGCGTTGATCAAGCCATTGTCCCGCTTCATCAAACAGCTTAATTCGGTATGATTTCTGGGTCGTATACCAAGCCGTTCTACCCCTTAACGTAATACTGGCATTGGCACGCTCCTCGCCATACCCGAATTTGCCTGACACAGGTCCGGTACCGTCTTCGTTTCCTTCTTGAACAATAATGTCCAACTGCCCTTCGTCCATCCGTTCAGGCAGCCGATTAAGGCCGTACCAAGTAAGCGGATTTGCTTCTTTGGAGGATTCCGGCAATACGGTAATATATAATGTTTTTAAAGATGCGTCTTCATCGCGATCATACACCCTTTTGTCCTCTACCAGCTTGGAAGAAGTCACAATCGAAGGTGATACTTGCTCGGTGTCCGCTGCAGCCTCATTGTCAGGCGATGCGCATGCAGATAGCGAGATCGCTGCCATAAGCATGACGAGCGATACGACTGTTCTCGGCTTGTTGAAGAACGACTTGCTTCTGGTACGCTGGCCCTGTTCTGTTTGATGAATGGGTTGGGCACAGAATGTATAGTAGTCAATGTTCCTGAGCACGTACAACAATCTGGCAATGACTACCGCGAGCGAAATGAAAGAAGCGATGAACATACCAAGACCGTCATGGCCTAGGCTCATCATCCAATAGGACAAACTGATATTAAGGACGACGAACACCCCTCCTACCGCCAGAACACCCTTTCGATCATCAAAGTACATAAGGATGTGAACCAACACGAACATGATAATAAATAAAAAGTAGCCCAAAACCAAAATATTATATATATCTAACTGAGCCATTGTAAATCCAATTGTAGGAAGAAACTTAATGCCGAGTGCAATTGCCAATACGGTAAACAGCAACTGAACTTCCATTAAAAAGCTGATTTCACGAACTAAAGTTTTTTGCATTTTCTTTTTTGCATTCTGGATATCGTCGATGGTTCCGCTGTTCAAGATGTTCAAGTAATACAACCTTAACTTCTCATAAAAAGACGTTTCGACAGATACCACAAAGGTAACTAGCGTGGGCATGACCGATAAGAACGCATAAAATACGGGCAAATCATAAAAAGGCATGACGAGGAACCGATCCGCCACCTCTACGCCCCTTGGGCCGAGCCAATAGACAAAGTTATGCAAATACACGCCAGAATAAATAAAACAGCCTGCAAAAAACAAGGATTTGTATTTTTTGAAATAGGTTATAAATTCAAACAAACGCTTTGTGTCCGCCTTAGGGAACTTATGATGGAAGTGATGAGACGATAACACCACAATGACTAGAAAACCAATATCAATGCCTGCCAAAGCTGCGGTTGTAGGCTGAAGTTCCGTGTATTGAAAGAGAAGCCAGCCGCTGAGGAGCGCGACCGCCACTCCGATCAAGAAACTCCTTACAATTCGAATATAATCCTTGAGCGCCGACAAATAGACGCTCTGGATCCATATGACGAGCAATTCCATAAAGAAGAGATAAGCGGCGCCTTTATAAAGCAGGTCCCCAGTTACTCCTCTTAGAAATATCCAGGCAATGACGGATCCGATTGGTAACAGTACGACCAGCGCTCCGTAAAACGAAGACATGAGACGCTCATACTTTTGCTCGTAAACCATATCCGCAACATATCTTGTAAGCACGATGGAGATCCCGCTTGTCAGCACAATGGAAAAGACAAAACAATAAGAAACGGTAGCAATGTACAGCTCCCATTCTATATAGTTGTTCTCATGCGCGGACATAATACGCTGCAATGCCATAATCAGAAACATACATAAAATCATCGGACCAACCGTTGTAATGGAAGAGTAGGCATACGCCTTAACGTTATTGACTAAGCCTTGCTCCCGGAATAACTTTCTCAGCTCGAAGCCGATGCCTGCCATGTATGCCCACCTCCTAACGATTGATATAGTTCACGGTAACTCCGAATGACTTCTTCTTGCCTGTAATGGCGCTGTACACGCTCGAGCGCATTACGGCCCATTTCTTCGCGCAGTTTACGATCCTTGCCCAAACGTATAGCCGCCTGAGCGAGTTGTTCATAATGCATGACGGGAACGACAATGCCAGCTTCTCCAATGCCATCCCCAACGCCGCTTAATAACTCTTTGCAGCTGCCGACATTTGTTGCGACAAAGGGCTTTGAAGCGGCCATGCCTTCCAATATGGCAAGCGGTTGCCCTTCGCTTATACTGGTTAACATAAACAAATCCATTCGCCCCATATAATCTTTAATTTTTACAGAGCCGGTGAAATAAACATTCTCTATACCTAAGGCCTCTACTAATTGCACGCATTCGTCGTAATACTGCTGGTCCTCCTCATAAGGACCCATAATATAAAACTCTGTTTGGGGAAGCTCTTGTTTAATCAACGCGAAGCTTTGAATCATCGTCTTGATATCCTTTATGGGCACGACCCGAACAATCGCCCCAATTCGAATGATTCCATCATCATCTGGCTGCGGCAGATCCTCATAATCCGAAGTGTTAACGCCGTTCGGTATAATCCGGATCTTCGAAGCTTCGCAGCCCAGTTCAATTTCTATCTCCTTGTTGCGATTGAAAAGGGTCACCACTTGATCCGATGCTCCGTAGGCACAGCTGGATAGTCGGTAGAAATATTCAATCCACAGGTCCTTGAAGTATCCCTTTACCCAATCCGCCTTAATAATTTCCTCTTCTCTCTCTCGGGAGTAAATCCCGTGTTCGGTCAACACCACAGGCTTGCCGTACTGATACTTGGCAAGCGACGCTATAACGCCCGCGTATCCGGTGGATGCAGTATGATACAGATCCGCCTCGGGCAGGCTCTGCCGAATGGTCATAAACAGCGGGAGAATCATGGAACGTACGGTCCAGAACATTTCCGTGAAGGGAACAAGCTTGTAATGTTTCTCGCAAATCTCTTCTAGAATGTCGAAGAAATCTTTGCTCGTTAGAAAATCAGCCGCATTGCCAAACTTGTGACTACTTAGCATTTGGAATAACCCATTCCAATCCATGTCGTAATTGTTGCTTAGCAGCGCTTGAATATTCTGGCGTTGCTCTGCGGAAATCCGAAATCGCTTTCCCCAGACTCCCTCTTCATCCAAGTATGCATCGAGGAATATCTCTCGAACCTCTACAACATTGGCAGGAAGCTCATATTTAAATTTCCCTGCTTGTTTCTTCTGAGCAGCTATCGCATATATGACAAACTCGTGTTCCGGCATTTGGTTCACAATCGAGTGAATCCAACTGGATACGCCGCCCGTTATGTAGGGGTAGGACCCCTCAGCTATCATGCAGATTTTCATTTTCTTCACCCGCCCAACTCTACTGCAAACCTGGCTTTATGTGCTTTTACCAGATAAGTTTGATGATCGATTTTTTGAATAGAACAATTCACCTGCCGACCAATTGTCCGTTCCGTCCTCAGTATGAAATGTATTTCGTTCGAGAAAGGCGCGATTTGTCCATCAATACGATTTGACGTCTTTTCCCAAGTAATTTGGGCCGGCATCTGGTTCGCTACGACGAGACCCGCTTCCGTGGAGGTCATATCGCGCAGCCAAGGATAGGTGAGTTGAAGCCGGTCCAGCAAGTCCGTAAAGTCCTCGTACAGCTGCTCCCATTGCTGGTTGTTGCTTCTTTTTTTGTCCAGCAGGTCATCGGGATGCAGAAAGTGGGAAAATACTCCGATAGATGTCATCGCGTTGGCTTCAACCCATCGCGAATATGGATCCTCCAGATAACCCGAAGTTATCCGGGGCAGTTCAATAATTCCATCCTCTGCCACGCCGTACTCCTGCACATAAGATCTGCCTTCGTAATCGGTATCGTAGAGCGAGGAAATGACTGCCAGGTCGGGCCAAGCTTTTTTGAGCGCCGCTCTGCCGTCCGGCCCAAGTACATTGGACGGGGGCACGTAAGACATAACCGAATAATTAGGAAAGGCGGTTGCTATAAATCGCAGCGCTTCTTCAATCGAAAGCTCCATATCCGCCTGACTTTTCCAAGACTTGTATTTAAAAAAGTCGGCAATGGCCTGATCGCTTTGCAGAGATTGGTGATTATAACCGTGCAGGGAAATTTCTCCGCCGCTTTTAAGAACCTCGCGTCCATAAGCGATTAAACTGTGATATTCGGCGTCCACGGGGTCTCTAAACGGCGGCGTTATTTGAGCGTTGAAAGTTTCAATAATGGCCGCCGTATATTTCACATTGTATTTCTTTGAAGCTTTGAGCATATCCGGCCACCAAATCTCACGATAAAAGCCTGCCAAATCGAGCTTGTATTTACGATAAATATCCACTATAAGTTCCCTTGTGACCGGGGCAGGGAAATCATCGATATAGAACACCTTGGAATTAAGAATCGGATAAATATAGTCCGGCTGCATCAGACTAACGGCGCCTGCAATCATACCCCGATTACTCTTTATCCCCAAGGTGTCGCCGTTAAAAATCGTGAAGCTGCCTTCTCCATATGATCGTTTCCAAAGGAGAGGCATGCCATCCAAGCTTTCCGCCAATACCATGGATTCGTTGTCAATCTCAACGCTAAGCGATGTGTTATAGATGAAATCCTGTCCCGTCTTCAAACCCTTTTCCCCTAAAAGCACATTTGAAGTCAGATGTATGCCGTTTGTCAGGCCAGCGAATTCGAATGCCAGAATTCCCAGTTTTCGATATAGCTGATTAAAAGCTCTGTCTGAATCGAGCCAGTGCATAAAAAACGCGGATCCGCCTAGATGAACGTATTCGTCTAAACCATCAATATTGGCTATGGCATCTAAGTTCCCGGTCGCGATGAGTAGCTGGGCGCACTTTTCAAATGGAAGCGGCTCCCTCTCCACATCCACAAGTTGGACTGCTTGTTTCATATAAGCCAGCGTTTGTACGGCATTATCTCTAATCTCTAAACTAACCGTTTGACTTCCTGCATAAGCCAAACACGCGACTGCACTTGGATTAACCTGAACATCGGCAGGCGCTTGATTGAGCAGCCTATCACGCTCTGCCAACCATTGTTCGTTATGATTGAACTGAAGGACGAATTGGGATCTGGCAAGCTGAATAAGTATCGCCAGCATGAGTACGGATATCAATATTACGTAAACGTTTCTTCTAAATTTCACATCCTGTTTCATCGGCTATGCTCCCTCCGACCAAAACCGGACAAAGGTCAGCGCGCGATTAGACAATCGTATTGGCGATTGCTTCAATTGCTCAAGTGTACGATGTAATTTAGTTGTTGAACGTGTTAAAAAGTAAATCTTCAACAAACGCAAATACGCATCCTCGCTCTCGGGATACTGTTCCAGATAACTTAAGCTGGTTGATTCCGCTACGGTGAACAGACCGAGATCTATCTCCGTCTCCACCTTCGCCCCAAAGGCCCACTCCGCATCACTAGTCAACCTGGTAAGCCGATCTAATACATCCAAATACGTGTACTGGTATTTCATGATGGTACGACTATCTAAGAAACCGCTTCGCAGGAAGCCTTGCAGCACCTCTGCATATGTGCGTAATATATATACATCATTTTTTTGATTCTCGTATTGCACAGACAAATCCTGAATAGAGAGCAATAGTTTCCTCTTTACTTCCATAATGGCGCTAACCGCGTAATGGGAAGTTTCGGTATCCTCATTGCGTACCGCAATCTGCAATATTTCGAGATAATGAACGGAATCTTGCTTCAAAACATCAATCATGACCCGTCGGCGATCTTGATGCTCACTGACAAGGAGCGCCTCTTCGATTGGAATAACGTTAAGCTCCTTCTCCGATTCCAGTCGAGAGTAAATACCGACATGCCTAAGCTTATGCTCCTCATGCTGCTTGGTCATGTATTCATGGAAATCGTGTCCCGCATTGACATATAAACGCTTTGGCCAAAACACGGGAAAGAACCACCCAATGACCGGAAAAACAACCACAATGACAAACCTTAACAACCCATCCTGCCACGATTTCCGATGTCGGGCAGCCAGTATGGCGCCCGAAACCAATACGTATAAACCAAATCCCCATACAATCATGAATATGCACCTTCCTGGATCACGCTAAGCATGATTCCTCTCTGGGCAAACCGACGGAGCACATGCGTAGCATCCTCTTGGTTCGTATTCGACAACATGACCAATATTTCGTTGTCTTCATTTAGGCCGATGTAATCCGTGTCCCTGAGAATGCTGGTAATTGCATTTCCGGCCTCCTCTAAGTTAGAGTGCTGTACGTTACCTTGAAGCAGAAGATACGGAATACGGTTTTTATCCCACGCTTGCTTCTTAGATTGCAGAATGGAATCGAAAGCTTCTTTCTTAAGAATCGGCGTACCCTCCACATAGCGCTGACTCTCAGTCGCTTCCATGTACGCAAGCGCCTTGGTTAAAGCGGACGACACAAGGTCGGCTGTCGTCTTAAAGAGGTTCTGATGATATAAAGAGAACGATTCAAATGAAAGACCGTCTATCGTAATGACAGCCGCTATGTTGTTCTTATAGTAGATAGGCGCGCACATAAGCGGAGCGCCTTCCTCAAGTTGTTTATTGACGTACAGCTTCCCGCTGTTCATCAGCGTTAGCAAGTAATCATAATCGGCCACTTTCATCGATTTGGCATGCCCCCCAACATCGTTCAAAGAATGTGCTGCTAGGCGCAAGTAGGTTTGGTGGCGATTGACCGTGTAGATGGTAACTGTGGGTACTGACATAATGGACTCAACAACGTTTACGGTAGCGTTAAATACGTGCTCCGGCTCCAAGCTTTCAAGCTCTCTTGTCACGGCATATATTTTGCCGTAGCTGTCGCCTGAATTCAATATGCGAAGCTGGAGCTCGTCCTTAACATCACGCACTTCTTGGTAGACCCCGTGCAGAAAGTCATACTTGCTTTCCAATTCCCCTACCTTCTGTTCTTGCTGTTGAATCTGAGAGTTCTTACGCTCAATAGAGTAACCAACGACTAGACCGATAAACAAATAAATGGCAAGTTGAAAGAAATAGTCCGTATCGTACATAAGCGATACAAGTTCACGGCCATCCTCAAGTTTCTGGTAAGTATACAAACCTATAGACAGAATTACCGCCATAATCGACTGTCTGTTGCCGTACATAATGCCCATGATCGTAATATAAAACAACATTACGTCAATAGCGCCATACGAGCTGTATTGTTGCGTCAACGTGATCCAAGCCGTTAATCCGAAGGCCATTACGTTCTCCCCGTAAGGAAGGAGCCATTTTAATCCAAAGTTTCTTCTACCGGTTACCTTGGGGGAAACAGACGCAGCTGCCGTTTCTTTTTGGGCTTGTATATTGGAGAAAAAGGTATACGTTCGCTGCAGACCCTCTTTTATAGAATACATAGGCGCCCAGTCCAGCTCATGATTGATTTTATGATTGTCGAGAACAGAACGCTGGATGTCTCCCGCACGCCGTTCTGCAAACTTCACTTCTTTAATCTCCTGGAATGTGGCCAGCGTATCTACAATCTCCTTCACGCTGCACTCTTTCCCTGTCGATAGATTGTAAATGCCTGTCAGCGAAGAATTGGACGCTCGATAAATAGCATCCGCAACATCTTCCACATAAATAAAATCCCGCGTCTGACTTCCGTCCCCATGCACAACAAGGGGCTGGCCCGCAAGCAGGCGGTTAATAAAGACGGAGATGACGCCGCCTTCTCCCAAAGCATCTTGCCTTGGTCCATAAACATTCGAGAATCTGAACCCGAGCGTTTCCAAGCCATAAAGTTCTTGCCACTTCGCGCAGTACGATTCGCCCACCCATTTGCTGATCCCGTATGGTGAGATCGGGGAGCATGAATCAGATTCGCGAATTGGAACATTTTCCTTTACGCCGTATACGGCGGCCGATGATGCGTACAGAAATTTTTTCACCTTATACTTTCTGGACAATTCCAGCATGTTTACCAGGCCCACAACGTTGGATTCGGAATCCATCATTGGATTTGAGACGGAATTTGCTACGCTAACCTGCGCAGCCAAATGAACGACTACGTCAAATGAATTCGCACGAAAAACTTCTTCGCATTTGTTATCTTCTACCGATAACAAATAGGATTTGTGTTTAAAGCCGACGTTAACGGCGTTACCCGTGGATTCGTTATCGATAATAAAAACATCGTAACCTTCCTTCTTGAACCGCTCCGCCACATGAGATCCAATAAAACCATGACCGCCCGTTATTAGCGCCTTCAATTTCTAATCACTTCCTCAATTCTATGTAAAGGACTTTGGAACTACTTTCGACCTCGAAAAATAGTATATTACGACTAGTGATAGAATAGCACAGCCATCTATTATCGACTACATTTTTTTATTCGAATATCCATAATAAGATATTTTCCGACATATTATGACTTGTATTTCGCTAAAGATCCCAAAATGTCGATAACCCCCCTGATCGCGTCGAATACGCTAAGCATATTCGACAATATCAGGGGGGAGGATAATACGGGTTTTAATTAAACAGACTATTTAAGCGAGTATGAAATGATTTCTCCCTTCGCTGGCAATTGCAAGGTCTTACTATCCCCGAGAACTGCACCTATTGTCATCTGGTTCCCGCTCTTAAGCGTTAGATGGGTTAAAGGAATGGACGCCTCGACAAACGTATCGCCTGTCTTATACAGATCATCGGATTTCAGACTTATGATCGACTGCCATGACCAATTGCTTCCTTTCCCTGAATACTTGTATACTCTTCCATTCTCCACTAAATATTCTGCTCCGCTTGTTTCCCAATTGGAAACTTTATATCCGGTATTTGCATTCATATCTGTATTGACATAGAACTGGATCTTGGATGATAACTTTTTCCCCTCAAGCAGTATATATAAATACTGATGATCATGAAATAACTTTAAGCCCGAGGGATTGGAGGATCCCTGACCGACGTACGCGACCCCGCTCCAATCCGACACTTTGCCGTCCACTACAATCTTGGGCGAAGTAGGGACGGGTGTTGCGCCAGGCTTTATGGTAGCTGATGGCGTGCTTGTCATTTCCGGCTCATTCACTACATGACTGCTCGCGGCAGCTAAGGAATTGGACATTGGCAGCTTATTATCATGCGAGTCCTTCCACACGAAACCAATCCTTATTTCATTGGTGGAGGCTATATCCGACAAAGGAATTGATACCTCAATGACCGACGACGTTGCTTTGAATAAGCCAAGCTTTTTGTAATTGTTGATTTCGGTCCAGCCCCAATTACTCCCGCCACTGCCGCTATAAGAGTAGAGAATGCCGTTCTCGATTAAGTAATCGGCTCCCGCTTTGTCCCAGTATGGCGCCTGGAAGCCGGTCGCCTCATCCCCATCGGCATTCAGATAAAACTGCCCTTTCTCGCTAAGCAGATGTCCTGTCGCCAGCACGTTCAACCTGTTGCTCGACCACTCGGTCTTAAGAGCCGTAACATTAGAGCTGCCCGCGGCTAAATTAGATACTCTGGTCCAGTCTTCCAAGCTGCCATCAATGACTATACCGTCTTGCGGTTGGCCCGGCGTAGTAACGGCAGGCTCCGACGGTTGCGGCGGTGAAGATGTCGGCGTTCCGCCAGAATCAGCTGTTGGAGCTGGCGTTGCCTCAGGAATAACGATGGGCGACGGCGTAGTAGCCGGTAGGGAGTTATACTCGGATGCTCCAATGTCTATACTGGCACCTTGCTTGCGCGGCAAGCCGTATAGGTCCATCTCGGACGATAAGATATCCGTTCCCCGATCGATCGCCGGCGATCCGGCTAATAGGCTAATCGGGCCTCCGCTTACATCCGCAAGCATCGGATCGGCGAATAAGGAATGGGTATCATGGCCCGTCGACTCTTTGTATTCTTCCCACGTTGAGAAGGTTTGTCCTTGCCACTTCCAAGGCACCCCCTCCGTTCCGTCGGCTCGATAATACAAGTTATAATCCACGATATTGCCGCTACCAGTGGTGTTTGACTTATAAACAAATGATTTCCGCGGCAAAGCGTATACGAGGTTGTTCACGATGCGGTTGTTGAAATTATTTTCCTGAAGCGTGATTTCTCCGTATCCTTGCCTCAATTGATCGTTAAACAGAAGGGTATTATTATAGAGAAGATTATCCGAGGCTCCCCCGTTATCGCGCTCAGAGCCTCCCATAATAATACCCGCCCCGTCATTGTGGTGAATATAGTTATTGCGAACCGTTATTTTTGACGTTGTTTTCCCCGTGTTCTCGCTTGCCACCTCGATTCCGAAGTCGCTGCCGTACACATGGTTACGCTCAATCACGATGTTTGTCGCCCCATCCGCATAAATGCCGCCAGCGCTATTCGTTCCTGTGCCGTATGCGGGGTTCCCCGAAGAATCGATTCCGTATACCGTATTGTCGGAGACCGTCCCGTTTCTTGCCTGATCTTGGCATGGCACAGAGCATGCCCCATAATAACCGGCAATATCGATTCCTATGTTGTTGTTATTGAAGACGGTATTTCGGTCCACGATGAATCCGTCAACGTTCCCGCTTATGGTAAGCGCCTCGCTTGAACCGAGCGTCAGAGAATGGACTTGATTAGAGCTTACGCGGACATCCGTTATCGGCAGCAGCTCATCCCCGTAAACATGAATGCCATGCGCATTCCCGGCCGATGACATATTTGCAATATGATGCACATTATTGTTCAACAAATGAATATTGGAACCGCCACTCTGAACCCTGATTCCGGCAGGATATTCAGAACTAGAGCTCGAGGTAAGGTTGCGGACCTCGAAACCATCCACAATGACATAGTTGGCATTCCGGAGATGGATAAGACTGCTGCGTCCGCTCCCTATGCTCAGATTGGCGCCGTCTATAACTGGCTTCTCGCCCGGATAGGCCTGAAAGGTAATGTAACCATGCAATTCCGAACCGGAAGACTTTATCGTAACAAACTCCTCGTATATGCCGCCTCGTACGATTGCCGTATTGCCGCCAACCATCGTATTCGCGGCTTTCTGTATCGTTCGCCAAGGAGCCTCCAACGTGCCGGGATTGCTATCATCGCCCGTAGGGGACACATAATAAGTCGCATTAGGCGATTGACTTGAGTAAACGGCAAGCGGTGAATAAGACACGATAATCATTAGCGCCATCAGGATCGCAAACCCGCTTTTGGCGTACTTGAATGCAAACATATCGGCCATTTTGTGCATGGGCATCACCTTTACCTTCTGCGTGACTCATCGCGATTAGCCATATTATAGCAGAAATCGCTTGGCAAACCTATAGATTGCCTCTTATTCGATCCTTATAGAAAGCAGAGTCCGGACATATAAAAGAAGGCCGCCAGATAGAACCGGCGACCTTTAGTCCTGTTGAAGTTAGATAGAGTTTGGTTTATTGAATCGCCAGCCAAATCATCTTGGCGATTTCGGCTCTCGTTACGTCAGCGTGCGGATCGAACAGCCCGTTGCCTTTGCCGTTCACAAATCCCAGCGCTTTCGCCTGTTGAATTGCTTGGCGCGCCCACTCGGACGCTTGGGCGATGTCAGCGAACGCCGAATCTCCCTCGGCCAATGCTTCCCCTTTGTTCTGGTAAGCATGCAACCTTATTAGAACGACTGCCGCTTCCTCGCGGGTAATCGTATCTTCCGGACGGAATTGCCCGTTATATCCTGCGACTAACCCTAGCTCCCGCGCTTTGTCCACGTAAGCCGCGTAGTACTTGCCAGCTGAGACGTCCGCGAATTCGGAGTCGCTGGCATCAAGGCCCAAGAAGCCCAGCGCCTTCACCGCGATGACCGCGAAGTCCGCGCGCGTTACGTCAATATCCGGGGCGTACCTCGTTCCGTCAATGCCCGTAATCGCGTGCCGCGCGGCAAGCATGCCTACGAAATCCTTCGCCCAGTGGCTTGTCATATCGCCGAACGGCTTGCGATATTCCATGACCGCGTAGCTGGAGAAATGCTTCGTCTTGAACGTCGCGAGGTTGCCCTGGAACGCTCCGCCCATATAGACCGCTTCCCCGCCGTTCAGGTAGTAGACGCCCGCATAGTCCTTGTCCAATTCGTTCAGCTCTTCCGCTGTCAACGTTCGCGTTACGGTAACCTCTTCGCCGAATTCGCGGATCGGCGTCGATTCGCCGTTATTTGCCACGTAAGACAGCCCTAGCTCGTACACAATGCCGGTGCCATGCAGCGCGGAGTCCTGCTTGGCCGCTTCAGCGACCGCTGTATTCGCTGCATCGGTTTCCCCAGTGCCCATCGTAAAGACTAGCTTTCCTTGTCCCTCGCCGGCTTGAGCCGAAAGCGCGCCTTTTGGATACTCGATCGTAACGCTTGGCGTCATAACGCGCAACGTTTTGCCGCTGTCTTGCAACGCTTTGATCGCCGATGCCGGCAGCTCCAGTCGAAGCTCGCCTCCCGAGGTCGCATCTGCTTGCAGTGCAATGTCTACATGATTTTCCGCGCTTTTGATAGCCTCGCTTACTTCAGCTTCCGTAACCGCGAAGCTTCCGTTCGCACCTGGCTTAACGCTTACCGTGCCGTCTTTGACGTCGTTGCCGCCCGGTGCCGTGCCGCCGCCACCGCCCGGAGTTCCCGGCTCGGGTTCAGGCTGCCCAGGGGCTTTGCCCGTATAGAAGCGCCAAATGTCGGAACGCGTATAGCCCTCATGCTCGTCTTGCGCCACGGCATACCATTCGTAGCTTGCATTGCTTGCCAAGCTGCTCCATGAAACCGAAGCGTTCGCGCCGCTTGCCGTTTCTTGCGCTTCTCCGATCTGTTGATCCGTGTACACGCGGACGCCGAAATAGTCGGTAGCGACCCGCTTCGTCTCCGCGTCCAGTTCCAAATCGAGAGAAAACTCGTCTTTGCCTTGATAAGCGGCGGGGTCATAGAAGTTGTAATCGTTAAGCGTCGGCGAATACGTCTTGATATGCAGCTTGTCGTTCGCCATGTCGAATTGCATTAGCCTGATGTAGCCTTGGCCGCCTTCCGGTCCGCCTTGATAATCGGCCAGCATTTGATACACCTTGCGGTCCGCTACGCCGTCTCCGTCATCGTCTATGTTGTCCGTCTTCAGCTCGGCATCGTGGTAATGGCCGGACAACGTCGCGAATACGTTCGGATTCGGCAGCACGACCTTCTCGTATACCTTATCCGCGATCGGAGCGCGGTTGCCCGACACGAGCAAGTACTCGTGCATGGCGATAATCGCCTTACGGTTCGGATGGGCCTTGACGACCTCGTTCATCCACTCGATCTCCTCGTCTGCCAGGCCCCAGCCCATGTAGACGATAATAAAGTCGTTGCCGCCCGCGGAGATCAAATCGTAGTGGCCCATGTTGTTTTTGTACGAGCCGCCAAAGGTCGGTTGATTGACAAAGCGGTCGTCGCCGAACCACTTCCAATACTCGTCATAGCTGCCCTTCTGGTGGTCGACGTCGTGGTTGCCCGCCAGCACGCCGTAAGGTATGCCCGCGTTGTCGAGCACCTTCATGTTGGTGTCGGCTTCTTCCCACTGATAATCCTGGTCGGATTCATCGACGATATCTCCCGTGTGAATGACGTAACTGATTTTCTGCTCTTCCTCGTTGTCGACGATCCACTTCACGTTGTCTCTATAATATTTGGCCCAATCCGGCGTCTCCGAATAATATTGCGTATCGGACATCCAGATGAACGAGAAGTCGTATGGATCTTCGGACACCGGTAGCTCGTCCTGCACCATCAGAGCGATCTTGTCCGGTTCGCCGGAATCCTCGGCGGCCTTCTGACGGTAGGTTCCCGCCGCGATCGCCGCGCCGAGCTCGAAGTCCTTGTTGCCCGCTATGATCGAATCGAGCATGATCCACTTGCCATCGGCCGGGCTCCAGGCGTACAAGCTGACCTTGCGCCCTTCGAGCGACTTGCCCTTCCAAGTTACGTCGACCAGGTCCGTATCCTCGACCGATGATTCAAGCTCGATCTCGAAGCGCTGGTACGGGAATTGCTCCGTCGCGTCGTCGACAAGATACTTGCCGTCGGCTTGGCCGATCAACGTGTAATCCTCGTCGGTGAATGCCTTCTCCCCGCCCGGCACCTCTTGCTTCGGAGGCTCCGTATCGGACGCGCCGCGATACCCGGCAAATCCGGATTCGGCATTCGCGTCGTAATTGAAGCCTCGGAAGAACATGACGTTCATCAGATCGTCCAGCATATCCTTCGCTTTGACGGTTAATGTCGCCGTATTGCCGATGTTGCCCACGTTATGAAGCGGCGCCACGACCTCCGGCGCCACCGGATTCTCCTCCGGCACTTCGAAGTTTACCGTCGCCGTCGCCGTATTGCCCGCCTTATCGGTTGCCGTTACGACAAACCGGTGCTCTCCCGGCGTCAATGCGGCCGAGGAAGTCGCGTAAGGCATCGTAATGTCCGCTCCGTCGAGCGTTGCTTTCGCTTCTCCAAGCCCCGCAATGGCGTCGGCGATCTCCGCGTCGAGCGTGAACGCTCCACGGTACATCACTCCTTCTTCCACCGTGGGCACGATGGAAGGAGCGGCATTGTCCACCTTCACGTTGCGCGTCAACGTGCCGTAGTCGGGATGGCTCAGCGTCAGCGCATGATCGCCATCCGCGATGCCGGCCGTCTCCCAGGCGTAAGCCTTGGAAGCGAGCTTGTCGGGCGCCAGCGCGAACGAAAAGTCTACATGCTCGTTTTTGCCCGCGCTATCGCCCATCTTGAGCGACGTTTGCGGATTGGCGTACTTCGGATCGTACAGCTCCGTTCCGTCCGCCAGGACGAGGCGGATGTTGCGAATCTCGAAGTCGTCCTTGTTCTCCTCCGGACGATCGTCGAACGGACCGGACTTGGAGCCGGCGTAGATGGAAATGACGTTGGCGCCTTCCTTCAGAACGTCCGCCGAGATCGGAATCGTAAGCGTCGACCAGCTGTCAATGGGATCCAGGAACGTATGGATGATTTCGCCATCCATGACGACCGCGTTCTTGAAGTAATAATTGACCGCTTGCGTTTCGAAAGCGAAGTACGCTCCGCTCTCGAGGGCCGCATACGTGCCCGCCGTCAGCTCGTCTCCGTCAACGGAAAGCGTGAGCTCGTCCCAAGCCGCGTCCTTGCCCGTTCCGCGGAGAATGAAATCACCGGAAATGATTTGGTTTTCCTTTACATTAAACCGTAGATCAGTAAGCTCGAGACCTCCCGTTAACGCAACCTGCTTCACGGGCGTCGTGACCGTATTCGTCCCGTCCGACATTTCGAAATAATATTCGATGTGCGTTCGCCCGATCAGCTCGGGACTGAACACCGTCTGGCGGAACAACGAATCATTATAGCTCCGCTTCAAGTAACGCTTCGTATAGGTCGCGTCCAGATTGTCCTTGTAATACAGCACGGCCGTCTTCACGATGCGGTCGTCCTGCGCGTCGGCCACCAGATCGAAGTTTTTCGATTGATCGATCTCCGTTACGGAGGTCAAATCCGTGGCAACAGGGTCCGTATCGTCTGCAGGAACCGCCACCGGTACCGCAGGCACCTGCTCCGGCGCGACGGCGCCCGGCGTTGCCGGCAAGAGACCCGCGCTGTATTTGATCATATTCGGCGTGCCATCCAGCGGGTACTTGTAAAAGATACCCTTGTTCGCCTGCGTCTCTTCGTCGTTGTCGTAATACGCGGACGAAATTTCGATGCCGCTGTTCGTCGCAATGACGATGCCGCGTTTGCCGCCGTTCGCCATGCCGTCGCTGAACATGCGGAACAGATTAACGCCTTCCGTCAGCGACGAGCCGTAATTGGCGTTGAAATCGGCTTCCGTTGCCGCCGTGTTGGCGGTGTTGATTACCCAGAACACGACCGTTCCGCCAGCCGGAATGACGACATCCTCTTTGGCCGTCGGCCAGATGACGTCCGCGGAAGGACCGGAATCGGTATACCGGTAATTAATCCGGTAATCCTTCAGGTTCATCGGCTTGTCCGTGTTGTTGTACACTTCGACGAATTCATAGCCGTCAGAAGAGTTTAGGTTTGTCGAATCCGGCACGAGCTCCGTGACCAGAAGTTCCGGCGCCGATTGCGGGTCGAAGTCGCCCGACCTTACGGCTACATCGTATGCGCGAGTTGCCGCGGTTAAACTGCCGTCGCTGGCTTCGATATAATATTGAAGTAGCGACGAGGTCAGAGCGGCCTTCGAAATCTCGGCGGTAAACACGTGGTCGGCAGATGCCGCCATTTCAAGCTTCTCGTAGACGCCCCCCGAGCCGTTCCGATAATAGACGCTGGCCGTAACCGAGCCCTCCTCCGGGTCCTCGATCGTCGCCGTCACGGTCATATCGGCGTCATGCGTCGCTTCCGTTACGGGAACATGGCTAATCAGCGGCGGAAAATTCGGCGGTTGCGTATGGTCCGGCACCTGTTGCGGCAATACCGTGCCCGGCGTCGCGGCAACCGTCCCGGTGTCGTCGATTATCCGCATGTTCGGCGTGCCGTCCGTCGGGTACGCGTAGAAGATGCCTTTGTCCGGCTTCGTCTGGTTATCGTTCTCATAGGAAGCTACCGAAACTACGTTGCCCGAGCCGTCCTTAATGATCAAGTCGCGCGGTTGCGAATTGTGCATGCCGCCTCCGCCATTCACGCGGAACAGCGAGACGCCCTCCGACAATTGAACGCCGTAATTAGCGTTAAAATCGGCCGCTGCCACATCCTTATTGGCGGCATTCCTGACCCAAAGCACGATCGTCCCGTACTCGGGAATGATCGCCGCCGGAGGAAGCGTCTCTTGATCCGGCAGCGTCAGCGACCATGGCGTATCATGGTTATAGACCAATGAATAATCGAGGAAATCGACCGGCGCGTCAGAGTTATTATAGATTTCGATAAACTCATAGCCGTCCGATCCACCCACATTCGTTGAGTCCGGAACCAGCTCCGTAATAAGCAGCTTGGGCAGCTCCGGCGCCGCGCTTGCAGGAGTGGGTCCCGGAACGAGCCCCAACAGGAGCGCCGCCGCCGTCATGCCTGACAACCATTTTTTCCATTGCTTCATTTTCATTGCTTTCACAGCCTCCACACGCTCCCAATCGTTATCGTAATGACGAATCATATCGCCGATAAGCTTGTTCGTAGATATTCATGTATTCGTCCAGTCCCATGGCTTCAAGTCTTGCAACGTACTGCTCCCATTCGTCCGGCGACGCCGTTCCGTTCACGAACTCGCGCTCCATCTCGTTGGCATGCCGTTCGATGTCCTGCCCGACCGTAGACATCCAGAGCGACTCTTCTTCGGTGAAATTGAACCGGCCCCACACCTCGTCCGGAACGGAGTCGCGCGCCTTCTCCGCCGCGGCCATCGCTTCGGGTCCCGTCTCCGATCCCTTAAAGTACTTCTCCCGCACGAAGCCCGGATAGCTGCCGCCCATCCATGTCACGTAGGGCACAAGCGCCTGGTCCAGCGTCAGTCCTCCCGCCGCGTGCGCAATGGTTTCCTTAAACACGGGCAATCCTTCCGCGTTTCTCTCGAAGGTTAAGCCCTCCTTGCCCATAAAATACAAGGTCGCGCCCTCCTCCCCGAAGAAGTAGTCCATCCAGGCAACCGTCTCCTCCGGATAGGGATTCGAGCTCGTAATGGCGAAGGCTCCCGTATGAATGAGCGGCGGCTTAATATGCGAATACAGCCGATCGCCGCCCGGACCTGCCAGCGGCCCAAGCCCGACGAATTCCTCTCTGCCCATGACGGCCGCCGGATTAGGAACGACCGCCGCCCCTAGCAGACCGGCTTGTCCGAGCGCGTTTAACGCCGTTTCCTTCATGGAGAAAATATCCCTGGCGAGCAGACCCTCCTCCTTCATTCCGTTCACGAACGCCAGCAGCTCCCTGTATGCGGGATCGGTCTTGATGAATCGAAGCTCTCCCGTTACCGCGTCCACATCGACGAACCGATGCGCGATGCCGCGATTGCCCAGGCCGAAAGAGCCTTTCAATTGATCCAGCAAAGGCTGGATGCCGACGCTCCCGAACGGGATTTCGTCATGCTTGCCGTTGCCGTTCAGATCGCTATCCCGCACCGCGCGCAAATACTCGAGCAGCTCCTTCGTCGTTGACGGCTCCTTCATCCCTAGGCGCTCCAGCCATTCTCCGTTCACCCAAAGCGGCATGCCGATCAGCATGGACAAAAAATCGGGATCGTAGAAGGAAGGGAAGGAGTAGATGTGCCCGTCCGGCATGGTAAGCCCCGCCCTCAGCTCGGGATAACGCTCCAGCAGCGCATGGAAGTTCGGCGCGTAGGTCGCCAAATAGCCGTCAAGCGGAATAAGAACGCCCTTCCTGCCGTACATGTAGAGCTCGGAGGACGACAATCTCGCCGAATAAAACGCGTCTGGCAGCTCCTCTCCCGCCAAAGCCAACGCCCGCCGATCGGCCAGCACCTCGAACGGCACAAGCTCGAAATCGACATCAATGCCGGATCTATCCGCCATTGTTTTCCACACCAGCTTGTCCTCGAACCGTCCTACGTTATTAGGCGACTGGCCGGTGAAGAAGCGAAGCGCAATCGCTTGGCCGAAGCCCGGTTCCCGCTTCTCCGTTTCCACCCTGTAGCTGCAGCCTTGCAGCATAGCCAATAGAGCAGCCGCTAAGAGCCATCTGGCGAATATGGCCGTTCCGTTTCTTATCTGCACTGCACGGACCACCTGGCGAATCATCCCTTTCCGTATGTACCGGCCCGATGTCTATGCTACTTTTACCCGGTCGCAAAATTATCGTATAACGGCGCCGAATCGCGTGAAATCCACGATTTTTTCGATGCTTATCCTTTTTTTCGTTTCCAATTTTACAAACAATCAACATGCCGAAGTACAGCCTTTCGCGGCGCTTTCGATTACGATAGAAGGAGTCCTTGCATGCCGCCCTGGCAGCGCGGGATTGGAGGGAGGGTGTTTTAATGAAGCTGCGTTTGCCGAAGCCGAACACGCTGTACGGTCAGCTGCTGGTTTCTTTTATATGCATTATTCTATTGTTCTCGCTCGTGAACGGCCTGTTGTTCTCGTTCTTTCAGTCCCGGCTGGCGAAGGATGCCATCGCATCTCATCGAGGGATGCTGAAGGATATCTCGGAGAGGTACGAAGCGCATCTTGCCCATCTAGAGACGATGCTCAATAATATTTACAACGACTCGACGGTACGCGAGTTCAACCGGCAGCTGCGGGCCTACGGCGCCGACGACGCCAATTACTTGTCCGCATACCTCATTTCGAACGCCCTGCGAACGAATGCTTATAATCCGCTGTTTTATTTGGAAGGCATCATCGTGCACTTCGGCATCGGAGACTTCGCCGTGGATCAGGACGGCAGCAGCTCGGCATCGGACATGTTCGGACGGGCCTACGCCAGCTCGGTCTATTCGCATTCGTTCTGGCAAGAGCAGCTGCGGGAGGACCGCTCCGTCGCCATGCTGCCCGCGAAGCATTATGCCTCCGCGTCCAACGTAACGGACGGATCGTCGCTTATGCCGATCAGCTTTAAGCTGCCCGGTGAGGAATATCAGGTCATCGCATTGCTGAACGCGGACAAAGCATTGGCGGCCTTTGCCGGGGAAGCCGGCGCCGAAGCGTTCGTCATCGCCGACGAGAACGGGCGCCTGCTGTACAAGCATGGGCTGGAAGAGGCGGACGCGGCTTTACCCGAATTCCCGCCAGGCGCCAGCCATGTGCTGGTCGGCGGTACCTATTGGTTCAAGACGACATCCGATGACGGGAACGTGTATTATTCGACCGTCTCGCACGAAGCGGCTTTGTCCGGCCTCCGTCACTGGTTCTGGTGGTCGGCAGCGGTATTCGCCTGCGCGATCGCGCTGGCTATCGCCGTCTCCTTCTACTTCAGCTTGCGAATCAAACGTCCGGTCGATCGTCTGCTCGCCGCTGCATCGGGAGCATCGGCCCAGCTTCCTCCCGGCTCCCACGACATCCGCGAATACGCGGCGATCGAGAGCCGTATCCGCCAGTTGATGATGGAGAAGGAGACCGTGCAGAGCCGCATGAACCGGCATCGCTCCATCCTGACCAGCTACGGCTATATGAGCCAAATCAAAAACATCAACGAGGATCTGGAGGAGTGGCAAGAGCTAATCGCTTCCGAAACCGAAGGAAGCTACGATCTAATCCTGTATGAGCTTAACTTCCGAAGCGAAGCCATGGCACGGCTGAATCTTCGCCCCGAGCAAGCCGCGCTTGCCATCCGGGAGCATATTAGGGAAGGGGCCTCCGGCCTATGTCCGGGCTCGCACACCTTTCAATTGGAGCACAACCATATCCTGACGGTCATTAGGAACGGCAGCTCCGATTCCATCGCCGCTTTGGTCGAGGAGGCGAAGCGGCTACTGGATCCAAGCGCTTCTTATTGCCTGGTAACGATCGCGGTCAGCGCGCGCTTCGAGCACGCCGCTCAATTCGGCCATGCGTACGACCAGGCGCGCAGCTGGATCGAGCAAGCGCCGCCGCTGACCGAAACGCAGATTATTACGGCGCCGAGAGAGCTGCCGGAGACGCCTCGCTTGTCGGCTGAGGATACGGAGCGGCTCTCGATTTCCCTGCAAGCAGGACAAGCCGGGCCTGCGGCTCAAGCATTGGACGGACTGCTGGAGCAGCTCCGTCGATCAGGCGCGGCGGTACGTCAATACGCCGATGTCGCGGAGACGTTCGCCGAGCTGTTGACGGGGGAGCTCCGCCACGGGGAGGAGCCCGGCCCGCATGTCGGCTGGACGCTGCGTTCCATCCGGCGCGGTCTCGCCGCCTGCCATACGATTGAAGAGTATCGCTCGCAGCTTGTCAGACTGGCCGAGACCGTCGCGCTGACGTTGTCCACGACCGAGGTAACGGACGTTGACCCCGTCGTATCCCGAGTCATGGGCATGCTGGAAGCCAACTTCGGAGGGGATATCTCGCTGGAGGGGATCGCGCACGAGCTCAACATGTCTGCCGCCTATCTATCCACGTACATTAAAGATAAATCCGGGACCAACTTCATCGACCACCTCAACGGACTCCGCTTGGCCAAAGCGAAGGAGCTGTTGTCCGTCACCTCCAGGCGAGTCAGCGATATCGCGCGGGAGGTCGGCTACGAGAACGCGACTTCGTTTTCAAGAAATCGACCGGAGTCTCGCCTTCCGAATACCGCCGCGGACGGCAGGAGACGGACGAAGGAAGCCGAACGGGTTAAGCCAAGGGCGGTCGGGTTCCAGCCTAACGCCAAACAAGCCGCTTGCGAGCATAGGGCTCGCCTGCGGCTTGTTTGCGTGTGAGTTCAATGTGCGGCTAACGCCTGCTCTACTCTTTGATATCGCTACTCCCCTCAAGCACTTGAAACTGCTCCAGCGTCTGCGTGAATCTCGCTCCGTGGCCTTCGGCCGCCTCCAGGAAGTAGTTCGAGGACAGAATGAAACTGCCTTGCTTTCCGTTGCTGACGACGTAGACGTTCGCGACTTTGCTAAGTCGGTCGCTGCCGTCGATGGCATGCACGAGGTACCCGCGGACCGGCGACGTCACGCGCTCCACCGCGTCGACGCGGGCATACTCGCCCTGCAGCTGCTCGGCAAGCTCCGCCGCCAACTGCTCCGGCAGCACGTCCGCCTTCTGCTCGATGGTCAGCGATACCCCCGGATATTCGGCCGGCAGCGGCTCGATCGTCGTAATGACATCCTTGTTCGAGCCCTCCACCAGCTTATACCGGTCCTTGTCGTAGTAGATGGCATAGTCGCTCGTTTTGTCGACGTGGACTTGGCCGTTCGTCTCTTCCTTCTGTCCTTCGACGTCGATCTCGATCTTCTTCTCCGGCTCGAACCAGTTCTTCACGCTTTCCATCATGGCCGTGCCCGCAGGCAGCGACAGGAACACCGTTACCGCGACCGCCGCGGCCGCCACGCCTAATCCAATTTTCATAACCTTCATCCCCTTATGCTTATTCTTGTTGTTGTTGGTTACGCGACTCGCGTTGACGTCCAAAGCCTGCGACTCTTGCGGAGCCTCTTCCAGCCGGGCTTCGATTTGGCCCCAAATATCGTCTTTCCAACCGTCCGGATACTTCGACTTCTCCTGCAGTTGCTCTTTAAGCTTTTGATCCATGCGGCTCCCCTCCCAGTCTGTCCCTCATCTTCTCGCGCCCCTTGAGCAGCCGCGATTTCAGCGTATTGACGTTAAGCTCCAGCGTATCCGCTATTTCCTTCTCCGAATAATCGTGCAAATATTTCAGTATGAGCGGAATCCGGTACATATCGGGCAGCGATTGAAGCGCATCATATAAGTCTAAGCTCGTATCCGGCAGCTTCGGGTCCACGCCGACACGCTCCAGCTCGGATTGATCGGCTAGCGGCACCACCTTTTTCTCTCGTTCCATCACCCGGTAACATTCTCTTAGCAAAATACAATACAACCACGGCTTGAACGGCTTCGAAGGATCGTATTGCCCGATGCTGCGGTACACCCGGAGAAACGTCTCCTGAACCGCGTCCTTGGCGCGTTCGCCATGCTTCGTCACGAGCATCGCCGTCCGCATCGCGTAGTCGAAGTGTTCGTCGTATAACGCTCGGAACGCGTCCCGGTCGCCTTGGACGATTCGGCCGATGATCTCCTGCTCCACCTCATTCACCTCTTTCGCGCTGTTCTATAAAGTATTACCCGGCGTTGCGGCGGAAAGTTTGCCGTGGCGAAAATTTATATTGAATATGTTACGGAAGCACGGCAGACATAAAAAAAGCATGGAGTCGGAGGACTCGCATGCGGCATATCAGTAGCTTATTTGGTTAAGAATCGAGATATTCTCGCTGTACATAATTTCATAATAAACCCAAAAATTAAAGCGGCAACAGGGACAATAAAGACATACGTTTCATCCAAACTCCATCCTGACGGTTCTATAATCAGGAATATGGCGATTTCCCCTATTAATTCTATGATGAACGCAATCATAAAAACAATTAACAAGACCTCGAAAACACAATACACGTGATAAGATAATTCTCCCGCTCGCAACGATATTTCTTTTTCGCTTCCTTTAACGGTCGAGGCCAGCTTGGCCGCTCCCGCATACAATATCAACCCAATGAACAGTGACGACACTCTCGTGAACAGATCCCCGGTGAGCCCGAGCATATAAAAGCCGTAGGAGCCTTTCACGATCCAGTCAACGACTAAAATAGCGGCGGATATGCCGCCTGTAATAACAAGATATACGGCAACCAGCCTAAAAAACACTTTGATCAATTGGCGATACGTAATATTGCCTTCCATTTCAAGCTCCCCTTAAAAATCTTTTTATGTCAAAACCGGATTCATCGGCATGGAGTTCGGCTTTCACCGCCGCTTGCCGACCGCAGTCACTATTGAACAATTGGCAGTCGCCCGGCATATAATTGGTTTATATTCAAGTAAGAACTATGTCGAGCCCCGTCTCTTAATCGACACGCTCGGCTTATTTTAGGGTAATATATGACCTCTGTCTTTGACTGTTTTTGTCGTTTAATGTCGAAGGACAGACTGGGTTTGCTTACTCTACTTGTTAAAGCTGATTCAGAACACAATCAGCCTTCCAGACAATTGTGGAGTAACACGTGCCCCTATTCGGCACTTCTAACGGACTACAGGAGGCTGTCGATTCATTGCGGATGGCAGCGAAGTCAAGTCTTGGCTGATCGTAGCAACGGACACCACAGCCGCTATTTCGCAATAATAGATCCTGTCCCAATTGTAACGGACACAGACGACCTTAATGACATCAAAACCGCGTAGAATCGGCGGAAATACACCAAATAGTATCATCTGAGTCCGTTAGAGTTTTACTATCGCGAAAAGGCTGCAATCAGAGTCTCTACGGTCCGTTAGCGAGAGAAGAACGTTTCCGCTCACTCAGTTACTCACAATGAAACGATAGCAAAACGCCCAATCCATGGATGGCGATCCGAATTCCGCCTTACATCCATCCTCCAAATGGAAGCCTAACCAATCTGTCAAGCCAAGTTCACAAAAAAGTAGGCTCCATTATTTTAATCTACTACTAATAGTGTTACACTAGGATATAAGGTCATGACTGATCCGGAAAAGATGTACGACTAGCCTGCGCCCCGACGCATCGCTGAGGCGCCTACGAAGACGAGCCTACATCCTTTCTGCAAATTGAAGGATATAAGGACGGTAAATATGAGCAACCAACCCAAGAAAACAGACGTCATCCTGATTGGCGCCGGAATCATGAGCGCAACGCTGGGCTCTCTGCTGAAGGAACTCGCACCCGACTGGAATATTACTGTATTCGAGAGACGCGGCTCCGCGGGAGAGGAAAGCTCGAACGAGTGGAACAACGCGGGCACGGGACACGCATCCCTCTGCGAGCTCAACTACACCACCCAAAAGGCCGACGGTTCCATAGATATTAGCAAGGCGGTCAAGGTCAATGAGGAATTCCAGGTGTCCAGGCAATTCTGGTCCTATCTGGTGGACCGCAAGCTGATCCGCAATCCGAAGGATTTTATCATGCCCGTGCCGCACATGAGCTTCGTGCAGGGCGAGAAAGACGTCGACTTCCTGAGGAAGAGACATGAAGCGATGTCCGCCAACCCGCTCTTCGAAGGCATGGAGTTCTCCGACGATCGGGATGAGCTGATGAAGTGGATCCCCCTCATGATGAAATACCGGACGGACAAGGGTCCCATCGCCGCGACGCGTATCGAGTCCGGAACGGACGTCAACTTCGGCGCGCTGACCCGCATCTTGTTCAAGCAATTAAGCGGCCAAAACGTGAACATCAACTATAATCATCAAGTCGACGATATCAAGCGCGCGGCCGACGGCTCTTGGAAGCTCAAGATACGAAACGTTTCCACGAATACCGTAGAGCAGCACGAAGCCAAGTTCGTCTTTATCGGCGGCGGCGGCGGCAGCCTGCACTTGCTGCAGAAGTCGGGCATCCCCGAAGGCAAGAGCATCGGCGGCTTCCCGGTCAGCGGCCTGTTCATGGTGTGCCGCAAACCGGAAATCGTGTCTCAGCACCGCGCCAAGGTATACGGCAAGGCTCCAGTCGGAGCTCCTCCGATGTCCGTGCCGCATCTGGACACGCGCGTCATAGATAATAAGGAATCGCTGTTCTTCGGACCTTTCGCCGGCTTTACGCCGAAGTTCCTGAAGTTCGGCTCCAATATGGATTTGTTCACTTCCATTAAGCCGCATAACCTCGTGACGATGATGGCCGCGGGAGCGAAGAACATGCCGCTCACCAGCTATCTGATCAAACAGCTGATGTTGTCGAAGGAACAACGGATGGAGGAGCTGCGCCAGTTCGTGCCTAACGCCAAGAGCGAGGATTGGGAGCTCGTCGTTGCCGGCCAACGCGTACAGATCATCAAGGATACCGCGGCAGGCAAAGGCACGCTGCAATTCGGCACGGAAGTCATCAGCGCGGCCGACGGCTCCATCGCCGCTTTGCTTGGCGCGTCGCCGGGCGCTTCGACCGCTGTTTCCGTCATGCTCGAGGTCATCAACAAGTGCTTCCCGCAGCAGATCAAGTCGTGGGAGCCGAAGCTCAAAGAGATGATCCCGTCCTATGGCAAGGTATTGCTGGACCACCCGCAGCTGATCCAAGAGATTCACGCTTCGACCGCCCAGTCGCTTGGCCTCGCGGACGACAAATCGTCCAAGGCGGCTCGCCGGACCGTTTCTTAATCAACAACCGATAACCGACTGCCCTCCCTTCGCGGGAACAGCAGTCGGTTTTTTTTGCGTTGCAGCTTAATATGAATCAATTAACGCCCCTCCGCCATAGGCATCCTGGGACCGTCATCCCTTAAGACCCGGTTGCGATAATCGGATGGCGTAACGCCGACCAAATTCTTGAAAACGCGGATAAACGTCGACCGGTTGGAGTAGCCCGCTTCGATGGCGATCTGTTGGATCGGCTTATTGGTTCGAGCCAGCCCTTCCTTGGCATGCCCGATGCGAATATCGCTTAAACAGTGGAGGAATGTCATCCCGAGCTCTTTCTTCATAAGTTGTCCCAGGTAGGAGGGATTGATGCAATAACGCGCGGCCGTGCTTTCCAAGCTGATGTGCTCGTCCATGTAACGACGTTGAAGATATTCGACGACGGGGCTGATGATAGAGGACTTAAGCGCATGGGGCTTCGCGTTCAAGCAGGCGATCAGCCTCTCGCACGTCCCGGCTAGCGTGCGCTCCATCTCCTCGATCGAACGGCAGGAGTCCGCCAGAAGAAAAATCGAAGGCTCGCGCTCGAAGACGGCTCTTCTGTCGATATTCAGCTCATAGATCATCTTCTCGACATCCATCAGCACCATGCAAAATATATAGCTTAGATGATGGCTAGTCACGCCTCGCTGTCGTTCAAGCCACCTGCACAATCCGGCGATTGCCGCGCTCGACCTTGCCGCGTCCTGTGTTCGGATAGAGGCGATCACAAGCTCCTTGCGTTTGCCCCACTCGTCCTGCGCGATAAGCAGGCGAGGAAGCCGGCTGCTCGCGACGCCCCCGAAAAACCACGATAGCTTCCACCGTTTCATCGGTTTCTCCTCCCCTTTCCCTCCATGACACAAGCTTGATATCATCATAATCGGCCTGGCATTGCCCTTCAATGGACAGAATCCACTTCCATCTGCACCGGGTTGACTACTTGAAGAACGCGTCTCAAAAATCTGAAAGTGTAGCAATTCTATTCGAATTGCGCCAAATGCTTTGACACTCTTTCGAGACCGCCTTTAGTATCAAGGTGCGAGTGCGTCCAGTCAGAGGGTACACACATTGAAGAGGAGGAATGAATGGTGAGTTTAAGATCCAGGTTTTATTCCGTGCCTACGATCGCTTTCCTGGTCATCGCGTTATTAATGGGGGTGATCGCCTTCGAGAAGCCGGTCTCGACAAACGCGTACGAGACGGAGACGTTCTTCGACGATTTCGACGGCGATGAGCTCGACACGAACAAATGGCTGAAGGCTTACAGACAATGGGGAGGCGACGGGTCTAACGGCGGCGTTCTGCCGCAGAACGTGTCGGTCGACGACGGCGAGCTCGTAATCAAGGCTTACGGAGATCTCTATTCGGGGCCGGTCAAGGGCATTAACAAGGACTACTCGCAGCGCGCCGACGGCAAGCGGGTTGGCGGAGCGATCGCTACCAAGGATTATTTCGCTTCGGGCAGCTACGAGGTTCGCATGAAGGTCGCTCCGTCGCTCGGCGTCGCTTCGGCGATCTGGACGTTCAGCTATCAAGAATTCTATCCGGGCGATCCGGCATACAAAGAGAAGCCGGTTGGCGGCGAAGATTATTACGCCGTCAACCACGAGATCGACATGGAGTTCCCGGGCAGGCCCGGTCCTGAGCACAACAATTTCTCCTACGAGCGCGGCCTGTTCAACACGTGGGTAGGAGAAAACGAGGACGAATATACGACCGAATACGTGGAGCTCGGGCAAGCGGTCAACGACGGTGCGTTCCATACGTACCGGTTCGATTGGCATACGGGCGGCGACGGCGAGCAGAAGCGCGTCGAGTTCTATGTCGACGACGTCCTTCTGCAGACGAACTACGATCATGTGCCGACCAACGCGAGCCGCCTCTGGATCGGCGCTTGGTTCCCGAACAACTGGGCGGGCACGCCGAACTTCGATACCGAAACGCTGGATGTCGACTGGGTGCGTATTACGCCGTTCGAGCAGCCAGGCGACGATTGGTTCCCCGAATCGTTCCCGAACGAAGGCTGGTCCGATCGTGACCCTGCCGCTCAGACCGATGTTATGTTCGACGACTTCACGGGAGAAGAACTGGACCCCGGCAAATGGAAGATCGCCAATAAAAACTGGGGCGGACAGCTCGGACAGCAGACAAGCTTCAACGGCGGCGTCGTGCCGCAAAACGTGAAGCTGCGAGACGGCAATCTCATCCTCGAAGCTCACGGCAACAAGTATACCGGCCCCGTCATGGGAATCAACAAGGACGGCAGTCAAAGAACCGACGGCAAGCGCGTAGGAGCAGCCGTCGCGACCAATGCCTACTTCGGGTCGGGGTCCTATGAGGTGCGCATGAAGGTCGCGCCTAGGCTCGGCGTCTCGTCCGCCTTGTGGACCTTCCATTATCAAGAGCTGTATCCGGCGGATCCCGGCTTCCAGTGCAAGCCGGTAGGCTGCGTAGACGACGATGGCTATTACGCGATCAATCATGAGATCGACATCGAATTCCCTGGACGGCCTAACGCCGCCCACGAGAACTTCTCGTTCAGCAAGGCGCTTCTAAATACATGGGTCGGCGAGAACGAGGACGAATATACGACCAATTACACCGATTTGGGCTCGCCGCAAGACGACGGGCAGTTCCATACGTATCGTTTCGATTGGCATACCGGCGATACCGGTCAGACGCCTCGCGTCGAATTCTACGTGGACGGCCAGCTGGTGAATACGACCTATACGCATGTCCCGTCCAATACGGCACGCTTCTGGATTGCGGCTTGGTTCCCTCGCAACTGGGCGGGCAAAGCGAACTTCGACACGACGGAAATGGTCGTGGATTGGGTCCGCATTACGCCATTCAACCAAGCGGGCGACGTAGCAACGCCGGAGTCGTTCTTCCCGGGCAGTAACGAATTCGCTTCGTTCGACCAATATCCGAAAGCCGAATATACCGGCAGCACGCCTCCGCCGACATCGACGCCTTCGCCCACGCCGACCGTAGCGCCTAGCCCGACGCCGACCGCTACAGCTACCGCTACGCCGAGCCCGACGCCGACGCCGAGCCCTAGCCCGACAACGGGTCCGAACCTGATCGTGAACGGCAGCTTCTCGGGTACGAATGGCTGGACCGACATTTCGGCTTCTCCCGCTTCCGCTTCCATCTCGGGAGGCAAGATGAATCTAAGTCCAACTACGGCGTCGATAGCTGAAACCGAGCAATACGTCACGGTAACGCCTAATCAAAGCTATACGATCAGCGCGGAACTCTCGAGCTCCGACAATGCCACTTACGGTTACTTGCGCGTGTACAACGGTTCGAGCATACACGAGGTCGGCGACTACAGAAGCGCCGTGCAGCAGAAGTCGCTTACGTTCACGGCGACCGGCTCCCAAGTACGCGTCGTGCTTCATGCCTACAAGCAGCAGACCGGCACGTTCTCCTTCGATAACGTGACGATGAATTAACGAAACGGCCGCTCTTCCCCGCAAGCAAAAGACCGCCGCAAGGATGACGCTCTGTGCGTCATGCCTTACGGCGGTCTTGCCTTTGCCGATGCCGATACCGTCGATTCCGTTCCCGTAAGCGCGCCACCTCCATTAATGGGTTCGCAAGGGCATCTAAGGCGAATGGGCCTTCCCGTCCCTCATTTCGTCGCTGCCTGCCAAACTAAGTCGTATCGCGTTCCCTTCCCCCCTCTAATATCCCTGTCGCTATTCCCATTCCATCACTATTCATCACGGCCCCAACTCCATCCTCCCGCCTTTCCGCCGGTTCGCGCTCCCGCCTGGCCTACCTCTCCTCCTCGGCTCTCTCCCCTCGACGCGCCTGCCATATCCCACTGGCTCTTTTCGCTCACGATACTCACCCTGTTCCACCGCCTCTTTCCGCTCCCGCTCCTCCACATTTCCCATCGCCTCTTTCCGCTCTCGCTTCTCCCCATAACCCATCGGCTCTCTCCGCTCACAATCCTCACCTTGACCCATCCGCTCACTCCGTTCTCGATCCTCGCCATATCCCTTCGCCTCTCTCCAAACTCCGCCCTCGTCTTGTCTCATCGACTCTCTCCTCTCGTCCTGCCTGCTTCTTTCCATCAGCTCACCGTCCTTGGCCGTTCCATGCGATTCACTCCCGGCCAGCGGAAGGAAGCCCACTCCGGCAAATGTTTGTCGATGCGCGCGACCAGCACCGTCATGTCGTCCACGATCTCGCCATCGTGGTACCGAACGACCGTCTCCAACAGAGAGTCCGCCATCTCCTGCGGATCCTCCGAGCTCATCTCTCCGATAATCCGCTTCATCCACATCTCCTTATTGACCGCGTAGCCCGGCGCGTCGTAGATGCCGTCGCTCATCATGATGAGCGTATCTCCGGGTTGAAGCTGCATCGACACGAAGTCGACGTCGATATCCTGTATGATCCCGATGGGCAGATTGTTTGCCGTGATCGGGATAACCTCCTTCCCTCGTTTGATAAAGCTTGGCGTGGAGCCGATTTTCATAAACGTCGTGTGCGCTGTATATAAATCGACGATAGCCAGGTCCACCGTCGCGTAGATTTCCTCGGCGGAACGAAGCAGCAAGACGGAGTTCACCGATTTCACCGCCAGCTTCTCGTCCATGCCCGACTGCAGCAGCTGCTGCAGGATGGATAACGCCGCGCTGCTCTCCTGGCGCGCGCGCTCCCCGTTGCCCATGCCGTCGCTGATCGCGACCGCGAATTTGCCGCCTCCGAGCTCCATGAGGGTAAAGCTGTCTCCCGACAGCAGATCCCCGCCCTTGGCGGCGCCCGCCACGCCCGTCTCCACCTCGTATTGCTTGGCCGAAGCGAATATGGCAAGCGACGGCTCTCCTTGCTTGGCCGGATCGCGCTCCGCCTTCACCGCGATATGCTCGCCAAGTATGTCGCTGAGCAGCGGGGCGATGATTTTGCGGCACTCGTCAAAGCCTCTTTCAAACGAATGATATACCTCGATTTCTACATTTCCTTCCTCCAAATTGACGATATCGACTCCTTGTATCGATAAGCCGAGTCCTTCCACGGCTTCCCGTATTTGCTCCTCTTGAAGATGCAGCGTCTGCCCCTCTCGCTTGATCTCCTTGGACAGGTCCTCCATGACCTGCGATACGCCGAACAGCTGGTCGGCGACAAGCTGGCGCGATTCGAGAATTTGTTTTTTCCAGTGCATATTGTTCTGGTACAGCTCGTATTGATGCTGCATGACGTTCAGCACCTGCCCCGTCTTGACGCAATGGGACGTCCAGGAGCGCGGATGGTCCTTGGCCATCGGCACCCGCTTCTCTTCTACGGTGGTCATCATCTCGTTCATCATATTGTAGGTGTGGAAGTACTTGTCCTCCCAGCAAGCATTGCGCCGATGGCAGGCCATGCAGCTTCGCTCCGCGACGGCGTTCATGAATTGGGCGATCTCCTCGTCCCGCTTCACCTCGGTCGCCTTCTGATTAAGCTGGCCAAAGCTGCGCGACAGCTGGCGGAAGACGTCCGAGAACTGCACGACGCGCTCCGCGGTCACTTCACGGACCCGCTTGGCATATTCATGCTGCGACTTCGCATGCTCGTTCGTTCCCGGAACGTAACGGGCTATGGTTCGAATCACGCTGCGCGGGGTAAGAAGGAGTAAGGTCGCCGCAGCGACGGATTCCCAAGTAGAGGCCATCACGTCGGACTGAGTGCCGATGTAGATGGATAGGATGGAAGTACCCAGCAGCATCCCGAATGCGGCGGCCATCTTGCCGCCGTCCCGCAGCAGGCCCGCGAGCAAGCCGGCAAATGCCAGCATGCTCATCTGCACGATCGCGCTGAAGTCCGCAAGGCTCAAGATCAGTCCTGCGACGACGCCGACGGACGCCCCGAGCGGCGCTCCGCCTGCCATCGCGAACAGCAGCAGCATGTAGCGGGACATCACATGTTCGGCGGACATGCCGTACATGACCCAGCCGACGGCGCCCGTCATAACGGATGCGAGCAAAATCATGACGCAGATGATTTCCTCGTGCTTGAGGGTCGCCGTCTTCTTGGTCATGGTCAGAACGGGAAGCGCATGAATAAAAACCAAAGTAAGCACAAAGGCTAGCGCGGCCTCGACGACGACGAGCATAAAGTTGTACCAGCTTAACGTCTCGCCGATGAACACGCCGAACAGCTGGACAAGCAGAGTTGCGGTGAATACCAGAATCGGGGCCGTCGATAGCTCCGCCTTTTCGTATGCCTCCAGCGCCTTAAGGAGAAGGAACAATACCGCGATCTCCATCGCGATCCACAGAGGCGCCGGCTCCACCGCCAGCCAGCTGCCGGCCACGAGCGAAACCGCGATCCAAGGGTAGATGTCCCTTCGCATGAAATAGATGACGGCGAAGTAGGCGGCCGCAAACGGCATCAACGATTCCAGGATGACGGCTCGTCCCAGCAAAAAGGCGATGCTGACTAATAAGAACGTCCACTTCTTCGCAAGCACCATATTCGCGAATCCTTTCGCGGCCCTCCATGCCGCCGTCTTCTCCACGTTGTTCTGGAAAAAGTTTTCCCGCTTGATCGCGGGCTGTCCAAGCACGTTCTCCTTCTTCACGAAAGACACCACCCATCCGAATGTAATTGTGTTCCCCATTATAGAAGGTCATTCGCATGAAGTTTGTCAGTTATCGTAACATGTCCAAAAGTTTTTTCCGACAAAACGGAAGCTCGCCGCGCGCCTTGTCACAACAGGCTCGAATCCAGCGCCGGAGCGGGTTTGCGCCATGACCTCCATGCCCATACGACAAAACTCGTTCAACAAAATATATAGATAGCGCTTTCAATCCGGTGGCGACGAGCAGGGGAACCTGTCGGTAATGAGAGAGTGCGGGAGAAAACTATTCGGCTGGATGAGGAATAATTTACGAATAGGGCAGTACGGGATGAAATTCGACAACCTCGGGGTTTCTAAGCTGCCCATTCGAGCGCGTAACCGGTATGTTCCGACGGCATGAACGGTCTTCTCGCTCAACCGTGGCTGCTTGTTGCAAGCTTTGCAGGCGCGCGTCGTTGAATAATTGTCGATTAAGTCAGCCGCCCACAGACTACAGTCGATTCATATGGACCATTCATTGAGAGTTTGCCGTTCTGTATATTTAAGTTTCTCCATAGCTGGACCATCAGGCTTCTCAGCAAGCTGCTGATACCCACATCATGCCCAGCATGCCATCTTAGCTTTTGACTCCATCACCCCAAACGTTTGTTTGTTAAATCCATCATACCGCGCGTGCGTTCTTATTTATCTAACATTAAATTCCCGATTCATCCCACGCCTAAGTCCTCACTTCGTGAGTAAGGTAGCTTAGAATCAGGAGTATTCGGTGTTTTTGATAAAATAATTTCCTAAAAGATAAAAAACCGACTGATGATGATTCAAACAGAATCAACGTACTGGATAGCGCAATTATCCTATTAAGAAGAATCTTCCTATAGGTTTCAAACTAACGTAGGGCTTAAGAGCGCAAGAAAAAATAATCACAAGCGTCTTTTAACCACTCAAATTTCTACTGAATATTATTATTTCGAGACTCCTTTAACTTTCTTTACGAAATCATCAAATGATGTACCACTATATGATTCCTTCTCGTGTCCATCCGGAGTTTGTTGAGAAACAATATTGTTTTCCACAATAAACTTACCTTGATAAACACCCTTTATTACGAACGCATTCTCCGTTATTGGCCCTACATATTCGTCAAGGAAAACAATGTAGCTGTCAGAACTATTCATAACTTTTACACCTTTAAAAACCAGTTCATACTCTTCTTTTGATTTCTTATTATCTTTATCCATGGGATAATATTTGCCGCCTGTTTCAAGAATTTTGATGCTATCACCTTTGTTATAGCTTCCTTTAATTGTTTGCTTAACTTCTGCAGTTGAAATGGTGAACGGTAAGTCACCATATACGATTGTTTCACTGTCTTTCACCTTAACTTCAACTATTACTTTAGATCCATTAACAAGATCATCAAATGTATCGAAATGTTCTTCTATGTCCCCCGAAGCATTAATAATTCTGGTTGGGTTATTATTTTGCCGTTCGCTTGTACAAGCTGATAAAAAAACAAAGATCATCAGTAAAAGTATTGAGAAGTATTTTTTCTTAGTAATCATAAGATTCTCCTCTCTTAACTATTGGTAATTAATACAAAGAACGAATTGCCATTGAATCATCATCACCGGGTAAGGTATATCGCGTATTCCAAACTTCCCACATTATCGATGATGTTGTATCAGAATGAGCCAGTCCCAAAGCATGTCCCATCTCATGTCCAATAGTTGCATTTCTATACACTGCTGCATTAGTATGAATAGCTGACACATTTAGCTTTGCTTTATTCCAGTCCCAGTTTGCATTTGGCATCCACCCCGTTTCACTTAACTGAGTGCCTGAACTGCTAAAATATTCGCAAACACCTCTCCAACCTATATTCCCATACTCATAGACATAAAAATCAAGTTGACTATTAGAATAATTAGTTGTTTCAACAAAATGAATATCTTCCCACGGTCCAAATATTCCTCCTGAATCGACTTTGTTATTCCAATGCGTCACCATATCTCTAATGGCTGTCCCATAATTTATTGTGGTTCCCGAGTACGTATAGTTAGCATTAGTTGGTACTGTAAAATACCTGTTTTTAATCCCCCCGTTTAATTTGTATGCCGTTATGTTGTACGCCGATGTCGTCGTGCTAAAGAGCAAAAAAATAAAAAGTACTAAACTCCCGATTTTAAACACTCTCACATCTTCCACCTCTTAACTTATTTAGTGTTCGAATCCCTGTTTCACGTTATCATAATTTCATAAATATGTAAATAAAAATTTATACATGACTTATGCAGTTCACGGAGATTAACTGGTAATTGTGAGATGGAGCGCGGAAGACTTTCATGACGATCGTCCTGGAGCAGCGCTTTAAAAACTGGTTTAGGGCAATATGCCGGGGATTTATCATACTACTGCTTGGAAGCGATTTTGTTCATGGCGTATTCCGATTGACGATTCATCCAGACCGAGTTAACCGTGATTCGACTAAATTAGACTACCGGAAGGTGAGATATACCGCGTCCACGCGCCAGGTACAATACCCAATAATCGCGTTTCTTGACGATTTTCATGCACGCTTCTGTCACGCCACAAAAAAAGCGGAACCCGTAGGTTCCGCTCTATCCCTGCATGCCTGCCGGCATGTCTATCGCTATGAATTATACGCGCTTCGCGCCGCGTCCGCCGCGCTTGCCTTCCGTATTCTTCTTGAGGGAAGAGATACGTTCTTCGCTGTCTTTCAAGAAACGAGACATTTTATCTTCGAATGACGGTTTACCGTAGGACGGTCTGCCAGAAGATTGTTTGTTGAAAGGACGTCCGCCGCCTCCGCCGCCGCCAGGACCGCGACCGCCTCCGCCGCCAAAACGATCTCCGCCGCCAGGGCCACCGCTTGGGCGTTCGCGAGTTGGAGCAGGCTGACCTTCCGGCCGATCAATGGCTTGCTTAATGGATAGTCCGATCTTACCGTCTTTGTCTACGTTGATCACTTTGACCTTCACGACATCGTCGATCTTGAGGTGATCCTTCACATCCTTGACGTAGTTATCGGCAATCTCCGAGATGTGAACAAGGCCTGTGACACCTCCCGATAAGTCGACAAATGCCCCGAAATGCGTAATGCCTGTCACTTTCCCCTCTAACTTGGCGCCCACTTCAATTGCCATAAAATAAAATGTTCCTCTCTCAAAAGTTTAGTGAGTCCCTGTCCTATCGAACCGATAAGATTTGGCTTCTAACGTGATTATAACCGAACGGAAGAAGGGAGGTCAACAGACGTTCACCCCGTACAGAGCCCATTGCCGCGCGGATTAATCGCTGAAAATCTGTTGTTCGCCCTGCTTAACCATTCCTTGTTCCTTCGTTGCCAACTGGGATATATATTCCGGATCGTTCAGGCGCTCCACCTGACGCTTCAATTCTTCGTTCGTCGCCTTCGCCGCTTCGATCTGACTCTCCACCGACGTCAGCTTCTCGTAAGTCGCTTTCTGTTGCTGCAGCTGACCGAATAAAGTATAACCTGCCCAGCCCAAGAACAAGAGGATGAACATCGTCCAAATCTTGTATCTGCGTTTCGCAGCGGCTGTTCCGGCCGACTTCTTCGCAGCAGTTGCAGTAGCCATTAGCGATCTCCCTTCTTGAACCATGATTGCCAGAGGCTCCGTGCCGCAGCCGCCAGCTTGCCGATCCTCTCTGCCGGGCGAAGCTTGTCCCAGTAGGGCTTCAGCCATCTAACCAGCGGACGCCAGATCGGTTTTGTCATCCATGCCAGCAATAACCAGATAGGACGAACCAATTGTACCACAATCTTTAGGAGGAAAATAGTGAGCGCAGACCCAAATCCCAGTATCACTTTGGCTAATTTGTAGAGCAAAAGGATCGGTTTTACGATGATGGCGTCGATCAATCGGAGCACGAACGAGATGCAGGCCTTGACCGCCCGAATGCTCCACTTTACGCTGACGACGACCGCCTTGCTAAGCAGCCAATAATGCAGAATGACGCCGATGGCCAGTCCAAGAAACACGTATGCCCGCACCTCGCCGTTGTTGCTGGCATACAGCATTCGGAATACGACCACCGCCGAAGCGATCCAATAGAGCACGTCGAGCGCGGGCAGCCACCACTTCGGAAGCCGAAGCTCGTTTGACACGACGCGATATCCGTCGAACACCGCCCCCATGCCGAGCCCCGACAGCAGCATGACCGCCATCGTCATCCACTGTACGCCAAGCGTCACTTAAACAGCTTCCCGAACAGCCCTTTGGACTTCGAGGCCGTTGCTCCGTCAAGATAGGCGAGGGAATGCACGAAACCTTCGATGGCAACCAGGCCTTGCTCCAAGCTAAGATGCTTCATATGCAAATTTTGGCCCGTCACCGTCAGAAATCCAAGCTCCGTATCCAGCAGAAACTCCTCGCTGTCGAAGCTTTCCACGTTCTTCACGCCGGTCAGCTCCAGCACCTTCCGGCCGATCAGCTTCACATCCTGCGCCTTCTGTCCCTTTCCCTGCTCCACCATTTACGCACTCCCCCGCTTCGCGATCATATTCCCTATTACTTTATGGGAGACGGACAAGGTTTAGAACTAGGGAGAGCGGATGCGCCGGACCGGCAAGGGCCGGCGCGGAGCGGCAGAAGAAACAAGGTACTGAGAAAAAGTATTGCCGGATGTCGATAAGACGAGGTTTTATGGTTGATGCTGGATGGTGCCGGGATGATAATCACGCAACTTTAATTACATCATCTACTTAGTACCCGCATGATGCCATGCTGAAACACATAAGAAACACATAGTAGAGCATCGTTATTTATTCTCGCTCTCTGCGCAGTCTAGCATCTATGCACCTCCGCATATTCGCTCGCCCAGTGACGGCCATTTGTACGATCATACACAGATGTACGACGAACTCTAGCTATCTGCGCGCCGCCGCAAACTCGCTCGCCTTGCTCATGCCATTTGTGCGATTATACACAAATATTGCAAAAGAAACTTGTCACCCAGGGCAAATTGGGCAAATATACACAAATTTACTTAATTCTTGGCATCAGGAAGCCAAGTTGACCCTGACATTGCGTATATTTGCACAAATCTCTTGAATTACTGGATTTAGCAGTGAGAATTGCGTACATTTGCACAATGATCCTTCCGAAATCTACCCGGGCGGCCTTCCTTGTTGGCGCAGACGCGCAGACGTAGCGAGTTGCATTCAGAGATACGCATGCACGAAAAAACCGCTCGGCTCCGGTTATCCGGTAGCCGAGCGGTTCTTGTCGCGAGCTCGATGCGATTGCTGCCTCTAGCGAAAGCTTGCGGCGGCAGAAGCCTCGAGTGCTTCGCATGCTTGCTTGAAGCTCAGGGCTTCTCCCACTCGAGCTCGCTCTCGCGGGGACGCTGCTCTTCTTTCACCAGGGTGTACAGCTCGCCGGCTTCATCCTTGCGAGTCGTCTCCGCGAGGCGCTCCACGCGCACGGTGACAAGCTTCTGTCCATACTGGATCTGAAGCTCGTCGCCGACCTTGACGGCGCTGCTCGCTTTCGCCTCGCGGCCGTTAATCCAGACCCGCCCTTGCTCGGACACGTCCTTGGCGACGGTGCGGCGCTTGATTAACCGGGACACCTTGAGAAATTTATCGAGACGCATGAATTACTTGATCGCTTCTTTCAGCTTGTTGCCCGCTTTGAAAGCAGGAACCTTGGATTCAGGGATCGTGATTTCTTTGCCCGTTTGCGGGTTGCGGCCCACGCGGCCGGAACGTTTGCGAGTTTCGAAAGTACCGAAGCCGATCAGTTGTACTTTGTCGCCGCCAGCCAGAGCGTCGGTTACTTCGCCCAGGAAGCCGTTCAATACGGCTTCTACGTCACGTTTAGTCAATCCGCTTTTTTCCGCGATGTTGTTGATCAGGTCTGTTTTGTTCATGGTTTAGTTCCTCCTAAGGGTTATCCATATTTTTGTGGCACAGCCGCTCGGTGGCGGCTCACCCGTTTGGCAAAATCTGCTCTCACGAAGAATACTTATTCTTCTCATAGAGCGGAAATCCTGCTGCCGACCGCAAATTTTTTTGGGAATAGTGCTGAATACAGGCGAATTGTGGCGAAAGTCGGACTAAGTATGCCGCTTGGCTTCTTCCCACCAACGATCCATCTCTAGTAAATCAGTTTGGTCAAAAGTTTTGCCGTTTATACGAAGCTGCTCTTCGATATATTGAAATCTATCACGAAATTTGCGATTCGTGCGAGAGAGCGCCTCCTCGGGATCCGCTTCGATAAACCGCGACGCGTTGACGGCGGCGAACAACAGGTCGCCCAGCTCGGAGGCTTGCTGCTCCCGGTCGCCGGAAGCGATAGCCTCCCGCAGCTCGACGAGCTCCTCTTCGATCTTCGCGAGCACGGGCTCGAGCTCATCCCAGTCAAAGCCGACCTTGGCGGCTTTTTTCTGGATTTTGTAGGCCTTCATCAGCGCCGGAAGATCCGGTGGAATGCCGTCGAGCTGCGATTTGCGCGCGCCGTCCGTGCCCTTGCGCTTCTTCTCCTCCGCTTTCATCGCTTCCCAATTGACTAACGCTTCGTCGGCATCATCCGCCCGGTTGTCGCCGAACACGTGCGGGTGGCGGAAAATCAGCTTCTCGTTCAACGTCTCGATCACGTCGTAGACGGAGAATGTTCCCGTCTCCTCTTCCATCTGGCTGTGAAGCATGACCTGCAGGATCACGTCGCCGAATTCCTCCTGCATGCCGTCCGGGTCGTCGTTATCGATCGCCTCGAGCGCTTCGTACAGCTCTTCGATGAAGTTTTTGCGAATGGACTGATGCGTCTGCTCGCGATCCCAAGGGCAGCCCTCCGGGCTGCGGAGGATCGCGACGATCTCGTGCAGCCGGTCGAAGGAACGGTTCCGTAAGGTAGGATCGTCCGAACGCGGAACGTAGATCAGCGAAAGGTTGCCGTACGCCTGCTCGCGATCCAGCTCGTAGAGCGGCACGCGGACGATCCGCTCCTCGCCCTGCACGCCGAGCGCATGGCCGATGACGACTTCGTGGTCGTCGGGGTAACGCTCCATGAGCGCCAGCTTGACGTCGGAAGCGGTAAAGTCATCGTACACCTGTCCGATCAGCGTATGCAACCGGGGTTGGAGCAAGGAGGGCTGAAGCTCGGCAGCGTCCAGCAAGGCGAACCCTTCGATGGGGTCGATGCCGAGACTGACGAACGCGGCGTCGAGAAAGCTTTCTCCGCCCGTAATGCGCAGCTCGACGCCCGCTCCCTCGCAGCGCTCGCGCAGAAGCTGCACCGTGCGCTCCGCCACCATGGGATGGCCGGGAACCGCGTAAACGACGGAGACGTCTTGAACTGCGCTCGTCGCTTCGCCGCCGTCCGTCTCGGCCGTCCGGCCCGCTTCCTCCAGCAGCTTGGTCACGATCGCCTCGTATACCTCCGGGAACGAGTCATGCTTTTCGTACAAATCGTCGAACGACGTATAAGCGATGCCGTGCTCCTTCACTAGCGACATGACGGGATGATGCTCGGTCCGCACAAACAGCCTGCCAGCGTTCTGCAGCTTGCGCCACACGCCGAGCGTGATCGCGTCGGGATCGCCCGCGCCAAGACCTATAATCTCTATGGACACATGGGACATGGTTCATTCCTCCTCATAGTGCGGCGGCGGTATAAGCCCCCGCCGCCTCAGCCGGGCGGCCAGCTCCTCGCCGCCCGGGAGCGCGCGCCATTCGCGCGCGCCTATGGCGCCGCCCCGCAAAGCGGCGGCGCCGAACGCCAATGCGCCGGCGGCAACGCCCGCCAGCGCCAGCAAGGCTGCCGCCGCGCGCGGCGGCAGCCCTTCCAGCGCGCCGCCGCCAAGGGCGCGCTGGCACAGCCACAGCGCGGCGGCCATCGCCGCCAGCGCTAATACGCCCGCGGCGGCGGGACGCCAGTCCGCCGCCTTAGCGCCATGCGGCGGCGCGTGCACCTTCGCCGCCGCATGGCGGAGCGCCGCCGCGCCGAGCATGGCGGCGGCGCTTAGCGCGACAACGCCGGAGAACGCCGCTCCCTCGATTCCGAGGGAGGGCACCAGGACGGCGTTGAGCGCGCCCTTGAGCAGCGCTGCCAGCAGCAGCAGCAGCGCCGGGACGCGCGCCGCGCCGAGCGCCTGCAGCGCGGGAGCGGCGACCGCGCTGACGCAGCCGGCCAGCGCGGTACAGCCGATGAGCGCGAGCGCCTCCGTGCCGCTGGCGTCGCGGTACAGCATGACGTTGATCGGCTCGGCTAGCAGCGCGAGTCCGATCGAAGCCGCCGCGCCGACGAGCCACGCCATGCGCAGCAGCAGCGTTAGCCGCAGCTGCAGCAGCTCCGGCCGCAGCCCGGTTCGCGCCCGCACGAGGCCGGGCGCCATCGCGGCCGCCCCCGCTCCGGCCGCCATGACGACGAGCTGCACGAGCGGCTGCCCCCTGCCGTAAACGCCGAAGAGGCTCATCGCATCCTCCGATGACAGCCCATTGGCGCGCAGCAGCGCCGGAACCGTAAAGCTGTCCACCGCGGCTACGGCCGGCACGACCAGGGCGGCAAGCGCCGCGGGCAGCGCAAGTGACCCCAGCTCCTTCATCTCGCCCATTAGCTTGCGTCTGCTGACGACGCTAGAACGGCTGTCCCTGCTCGTCGTTCTTCGAGAGCCAAGAACAAGCAGCAGCAGCGACACGGCAGACCCCGCGGCGGCGCCGAACATGACGCCAGCGGTGATGGAAGCGTCGCTCCAGCCCGCGGCCAAGCCCGCCGAGAGCGCCAGCAGCATGACGACGACGCGCGCCAGCTGCTCCGCAAGCTGCGATGCGGCGGATAACGCCATGCGCCGCATGCCTTGCATATATCCTCTCAGCGCCGCGGCGAACGGAGCAAGCAGCAGGGATGCCGCGAGCACCCTGATCGCGGGCGCCACCGCGGAATCTCCCAGCCAAGCCGCCGTCTTATCGGCCGTCCCCCACATCAGCGCCGACGCGACGATACCCGTAGCGCCGAGCAGCAGCAAGGCCGCCAGCAGCGTGCTGCGCGTCCGGGCTTGTCCCGCCACTGCCGCTCCCGCTTCGCCCAAGCGGGCGGCGACGAGAATGGATACCGCCGTCGGCAGCCCGGCCGTAGCCAGAACGGCGATGATTTGATAAAAGGGATAAACGGCGTTATACATGCCGAAGACGCGGTCGCCCGCCATATTCTGAAGCGGAATCTTCTGCAGCGCGCCGATCAGCTTCGACAGCAGCGCGGCCCCGGCCATTAGCGCGACGCCATGGCGCCATAACCCCGGCGGCTTCTCGCCTTGCTTGTCCCCGCCTCTGGTTGCAGCCTTCCGCATCATCTTCCATAGCCCCACTTTTTCCCTGTAATGCTTCGATTATACCTTAACGTGACCGCGCGGCACCAGACGAGGCCGTTTTCCGCCGGTTCGCGAGGCAGCTCCCTCCCGCCAGCCAGCCGCGAGCTTTACCTAATCGTTTTTACGATCCCTTCCTCCTCTTCTCTCGCCAACGCGAAGAGGCTCCCACCCCGGCGCTTAAGCACACTTGTGTGGAAGCCTTATGTTGGGTTCGCTTCGCGAAGCCTTCTGCTACTGTTCCATTTGCTTGGCAAGGAAGCCGGCCGCCGTCTCGGCCATCTTCGTCTCCATCTGCGCCATCTTGACGGAGTCGTCCTTGCTCAGCAGCACGACCGCGCCGATGGGATCGCCGCCGGCAATGATCGGCGCCACGACGAAGGAGCTGTAAGCCTCTTGCACGTCCTTGACGATCTCGTAATTTCCACCGTTCGTTTCCGTCAGCGTCTTGCGATTGTCCATGCACGCTTCCAGAGCGGAGCCGATCGACTTGTCCATCAATTCCTTTTTGGAGGCGCCCGCTACGGTAATAATCGTATCCCGGTCCGAGATCAAGGTGATGTGGCCCGTGCTTTCGAACAACGATTCCGCGTACTCCTTCGCGAAGTCGCCAAGCTCCCCGATCGGCGAGTATTTCTTCAGGATGACCTCTCCGTCGCGGTCCACGAATATTTCCAGCGGATCGCCTTCCCGGATTCGCAGCGTGCGGCGAATTTCCTTCGGAATCACCACGCGACCAAGATCATCGATGCGACGTACAATTCCAGTTGCTTTCATTTCATGTTGCCCCGCTTTCACTAGAAGATTTTGAATACACTGGATTCCAGCCTTGCTTAAAAATATAGGAAAGTATACGTATTCTCCATACTCGGCCTATATTTCTCGGGATGAAACTTACTTCGCCGCCAAAGGACGGCAACCTCGTTTCACCTTAACCGGGCGAATATCTCGGAATCATTATTGCGCCGTAGCGGGGCCGCGTCCACCACCTTGGCTACTTAGAAGAGGTTGTTCAAAAAGCACGCTTCCCATTACGAAGTTATTCAAGAAGCTTACTCGACATCGAATCTTTCCTGGTACCCACGAAAGTGAAGCCAAGCTTTGATGCAAATTCCGATTACTTTCGCGGGGCCCGGGGTTAGCCGAACCTGAGCGTATGCTTCCGAAGTATGTTTCCTCCGGAAACATTGCAGGCGCTCACGTAGCTCTGCTACGCTCCGCTCCTCATGTTCTAGCTTCTTTCAACCTTCTCGGACTGATAACCGAACTTTTTGAACTTTCATTAGAAGGGAATACCCTTCATCGTAATATTTTGAATCTGACCATAGTATTCAACTGCTCCCAAATTCTTATGCACGCCGCCAGCCACCCCCTGCTTTGCCGATTCATCAACCGATTGCGTATGACCGAACCGCCCGGTTTAGGTCGACAAGACATGCGCACGAAGTGCAAAGAGCCCCATCCCATACAGGATTAGGCTCTTACTATCCCCATTGCCGGGGCGAAATACGCACAGGCTCATGCCGCGATTTCCTACACCGTCAAATATTGACGTACTACATCGTCGTTCAGTCCCGCCAGATCGCCTTCCCAAGCGACGGAGCCTTTGTCCAGCACGTAGAAGTAGTCGCCGACGCTCCTGACGAAATCCAAACTTTGCTCCGCGAGCAAAATCGCCGTTTGTCCGTCCGCTTTAATGGAGCGGATGACATCCCGAATGTCGTCGACGATGGAGGGCTGGATCCCTTCGCAAGGCTCGTCGAGCAGCAGCACCTCCGGCTTCGATGCCAGCGCCCTCGCGAACGCCAGCTGCTGCTGCTGCCCGCCGCTGAGATCGCCGCCGCGCCGCTCGTACATCGCGGGCAGCACCGGGAATTTCTCGATCGCCTCGGGCGGGATGACGTCGCCGCCCTGCTTCTTTGTCCGCGAAGCTTCGAGTCCCAGCAGCAGGTTCTCGTACACCGACAGCTGACCAAAAATTTCGCGTCCTTGCGGCACGTATCCGATCCCGCTTTTGGCCCGTACCCCCGGCGCTTTTTTCGTTAAGTCCACGCCGTTGTAGCTGACGGAGCCTTCCCGCGCCTTCAGAATGCCCATGATGCTTTTCATCAGCGTCGTCTTGCCGACGCCGTTGCGTCCCATCAGGCAAACGACCTGACCGGGCTTCACGCGGAGCGTGACGTTTCGCAGGATGACGCTTTCCCCGTAACCCGACTCAAGCTGTTGAACGGCTAGCATGCTCCTCACGCCTCCTGCCCAGATATACTTCCGCCACGCGGTCGTCGCCCTGCACTTCCTCCATGGACCCTTCCTTCAGCAGCTTGCCCTCGTGCATGACCGTCACCTTGCTCGCGAAGTTGCGAACGAACTCCATATCGTGCTCCACCACGACGACGGACCGCTCGCGCGCGATCTCATGCAGCAGCTCGCCCGTCTTGTCGGTTTCCTTGTCGGTCATTCCCGCCACGGGCTCATCCAGCAGCAATACTTCCGGCTCCTGCAGCAGCATCATGCCGATCTCCAACCACTGCTTCTCCCCGTGCGACAACCCGCCGGCGCGCCAAGCTCCCTTGTCGGCAAGGCCGATCATGCCTAGCTGGCCCCGCATGCGATCGTCCTCTTCCTTCTTCATTCGGGCGAACAGCGTGGAGAACACGCTGCGATTCTGACGCATGGCGATTTCCAGATTCTCCATGACGGTCATGTCCTTGAAGATCGACGGCGCCTGAAACTTCCGCCCGATGCCGAGCTCCGCGATTTGATGCTCGTGCTTGCGCGTAATGTCTACCTTGCCGTCAAAGGTGACTTTGCCAGCCGACGGCCTTACCTTGCCGCAGATCACGTCGAGCATCGTCGTTTTGCCTGCCCCGTTAGGGCCGATGAGGAAGCGCAGCTCCCCCTTCTCCAGCGCCAGGCTCATGCCTTGCACCGCCTTGAAGCCGTCGAACTCGACCGTCACGTCCTCGCATTGCAAGATTGCCGCTTGTTTGCCCGCCATCTTCATTCCTCCTCGCATGTCTCACCGCTTGCTTCGACGACTACCGACCACGCTTGAATGCTTCCTCCGCTACCCTTGAGGAACGCTGCCTTCCTTATCTGCGCCCGGCCTGAGCTTGCGACCCGAGCCCGAGCCTCTGATCCAGGCCGGCCACTTCCGCTTTCCGCCTTTCCACTGGAACAGGCCTGCCACGCCCTTGGGCATAAACACGACGACGATTACGAACAAGGCTCCCATAAAGAACAGCCAGCCGTCCGGGTACGCGGTGCTGAATTCGCTCTTGGCCCAGTTCATGAGTACGGCGCCGAGCGCCGCCCCGATAAGGGTGCCCCTGCCTCCGATCGCAACCCATAGCACCATCTCGATCGACGGCACGATGCCGAGCATGGAAGGCGATATAATGCCGACATGCAGGACGAACAGCATGCCCGCCACGCCCGCGATCGCCGCCGATACCGTAAAGATGACCATCTGATAAACGGCAGGGTTATAGCCGATGAACCGTACCCGGTTCTCCCCGTCGCGAATGGCTCGAAGCACCTTGCCGAACCGGCTTCCCGTCAAATACCGGCACAAGATAAAGATGGCGATCAAGGCCGCCGCCGTCACCCAATAGAGCACCCGCTTCGTCTCCGGAGCGGCCAGCGAGTGGCCGAGCAGCGTCGAATATCCCGTTACGCCGTTCGTTCCGCCCGTAAACGCCTGTTGTCCGACCAGCAACGTCGTCGTAATGATAACGAGCGCCTGTGTCAGAATCGTAAAGTATACCCCCCTGATCCGGTTGCGGAACGTAAAGTATCCCAGTCCCAGCGCCAGTAACGCGGGAATTAATATCCCAAGCGCCACCGCCATCCCGAAATTCTCGAACGGCTGCCAGAATAGCGGAAGCTCCTTGAGCCCGCTCCAGCCCATGAAGTCGGGCAGCTTGCCGCCGCTCGCCTCCAGCTTGAGATACATGGCCATCGCATAGGCGCCAAGCCCGAAGAAGATGCCATGGCCAAGACTGAGAATCCCCGTGTAACCCCATATGAGATCAAGCCCCAGCGCGACGATCGCGAAGGCCAGAAATTTCGCCAGAAGATTCAGCCTGAAGTCGCTGAATACGAGCGGGGCGCAGAACAGCGCCGTGGCCGTCACCGCGTATGCCCCCAATATCCACCATCGTTTCCCCGTTATACGCGCCAGCTGCATATTGCATTCCACCTTCTCTACGCATGTCGTTCCTGCCTTTAATCAAGCGAGCGCGTACGCATCGCGACCAGCCCGGAAGGCCTCCATTGCAGGAACGCGACGATACATACGAACACCAGCACTTTGCCGAGCGAAGCATTGGTCCAATATTCGAACAATGTATTAAACATGCCGATGCCCGTGGCCCCAAGCACCGTTCCTACAAGCTTGCCTACGCCGCCGAGCACGACGACCATAAATGCGTCGACGATGTAATAGGTGCCGAGAGACGGACCGATCGGTCCCAATAACGTCAGCGCGCAGCCCGCGATGCCCGCGATGCCCGATCCGATCGCGAACGTCATCGCGTCAACCCGTCTGGTCGATACGCCGAGACATGCCGCCATTTCGCGGTTCTGCATGACGGCCCTCATCCGGCGACCCTCATGGCTGCGATAAATATACAAATACATGGCGACTAAACAAGCAATGACAAGCGCGATAATGAACAGTCGTTTATAAGGGAGAAGCGTCCCCCCGAAAATTTGCAGGCCGCCGTCCAGCCAAGTCGGGCTTTTGACCGCGACGTTGGGCGCCCCGAAGATCGTTCTCGCCAGCTGCTGGAGCACAAGTCCGACGCCCCACGTGGCCAGCAAGCTGTCTAGCGGTCTGCCGTACAGAAACCGAATGAGTCCCATCTCGAGCACGAGCCCGATCGCAAACGCGATGGCGAAGCTTACCGGAATCGCGAGCACGAAATACCAATCGAACATGGATGCCGGCATATAGTCCAAAAACAAATTTTGCGTCAAATACGTGGCGTAGGCGCCGATCATGATAAGCTCGCCATGCGCCATGTTGATCACCTTCATCAATCCGAACGTGATCGCCAGACCGAGCGCTACGAGCAGCAGGATCGAGCTGATGCTGAGCCCGTTGAACAGTTGCAGTATGAAGAGTTCCATCCCATCGCTCCTCCAGCGGCCATAATCGGCAGGATGCAAGAAGAAGGAAGCATTCGTTCACGTAGCTCCGAACACTTCCTCCTTCCGCATCTTGGGGCCGCTTCGTTATCCTATTGCCATGCCTTCCTTATGCCGCTTCCGCCCTTACGGCTGGATGCTTGCGGCCCACGCGTAACCCTTCAAGAACGGATCCGGCTTGACGGCCTCTCCGGAGTTCCACAGCTCCTTGAATTGTCCGTCCGCTTGCACTTCGCCGATCCGTACCGTCTTGTAGATATGCTGCGTCTCGCCGTCGATCTTGACCTTGCCGCTCGGCGCGTCCCACTCCAGCTCTTTCGCCGCTTCTTTAACAGCCGCGACATCCGTGGATCCGGCTTTCTCTACCGCGGCTGCCCATAAGTAAACCGCCGTATATCCCGCTTCGATCGGATCGGCCGTCACGCGCTCGTCGCCGAACTTCGCTTTGTAGCTCTCCACGAACTTCGCGTTCGTCGGCGTATCTGTCGTTTGGTAGTAGTTCCATGCAGCCAGATGGCCTTCCAGCACGTCTACGCCGATGCCGCGAATTTCTTCCTCGGCCACCGAAACCGACAACGTCGTCATGTCCTGGGCCGTAATGCCCGCGTCCTTTAGCTGCTTGAAGAAGGCCACGTTGCTGTCGCCGTTCAGCGTGTTGTACACGATGTCCGGATCGGCCGCTTTGATCTTGCTAATGATCGTGCTATAGTCCGTATGGCCAAGCGGCGTGTACTCTTCGCCTACCAGCTCTCCGCCTTCGGCCTTTAGCTGCTCCTTGATAATCAAGTTCGCGGTGCGGGGGAAGACATAGTCTGAGCCCAGCAGGTAGAACTTCTTGCCCCGGTTCTCCAGCAGCCAAGTGACCGACGGAACGATCTGTTGGTTCGTCGTTGCGCCCGTGTAGAAGATGTTGGGAGAAGCCTCTAGACCCTCGTATTGAACCGGGTACCAGAGCAGGCCGTTCAGTTCTTCGAATACCGGAAGCATCGCTTTGCGGCTTGCGGACGTCCATCCGCCGAATACCGTCGCGACTTTATCCTCCGAGATCAGCTTGCGCGCCTTCTCCGCGAAGGTGGGCCAATCCGATGCGCCGTCCTCGAGCACGGGAACGATCTTCTTGCCCAGCACGCCGCCCGCCGCGTTGATCTCTTCGATCGCCATCATCTCGGAGTCGATGACCGACATCTCGCTTATGGCCATCGTGCCGCTCTGCGAATGGAGAATGCCTACTTTGATTTCTCCGTCCGTCCCACCGGCCGCGCTCGACTCTTCAGGCGCGTTGGTGCTCGACGATGCAGGCTCGTTGTTACCCGAACAACCGGCCAGCACCATGCTTACCGCCATAATCAGCAACCCCATTTGATAGAACAAACCTTTGCCCTTCTTCATCTCTCCACTCCCCATTCCCTCTATGTATTTGTCTCTATTTCCGAACGATTTCATGGAATAGCTTTCCAATGTTCGTTCTGAGGTCAATTATAGGGGGAGTTTTTTGGTTGTGTCAATATAGTTTACATTGAATTTTCCATAAATATTATAAATGAGGCTATTATGCTAATTTTGACGATGAACAAGCAAATTTATGTAATAATTGCTCACATAAATGATGGAATGGAGCGATTCGACAATTCAGCTCTCAATGATTCATAAAAATCAACAGCTTGTCTACCGAAAACCTTACATATATATAACGCAAAAAAACGGATAGAATGACCTAGCCCCTTGGCTCCGAGTCCTTCTATCCGCCTATGCCTGAATGCCTATTTGTCCAAATCGCGAATTGGCGGCTTTAATCTGCCCGCCTTGCTCAATGCTTCCCTGAGCAGAAATTCGATATGCCCGTTAACGCTGCGGAATTCGTCCGTGGCCCATTGCTCCAGCGCGCGGTGGATATCCGGATCCAGCCGCAGGGGGAACGCCTTCTTCTCTTTGGCCATATCGGCTAACCTCAGCTATACAGCGATCCCGTATTGATAACCGGCTGGGCCGCCCGGTCGGATACGATGGATACCATCAAATTGTTGATCATCGCCGCGCGCCGCTCGTCATCCAGCACGATGCCGTTGTTCTCCAGCTGCCGCAGCGCCGCATCCACCATGCCGACCGCGCCTTCCACGATCTTCTGGCGGGCCGCCACGATCGCGATGGCCTGCTGACGCTGGAGCATCGCGCTCGCGATTTCCGGCGCGTAAGCCAGATGGGTAATCCGGGTCTCGCGCAGCTGAACGCCCGCTACGTCGAGCCTCTCTTGCAGCTCCCGAAGCAGCTCCCCCGCCACTTCGTCGGCGTTGCCGCGAAGCGATACGGTGTTAGGGTCCTCGAAGGTGTCGTACGGATATTGCGCCGCGATATGACGAATGGCCGTCTCGCTCTGAATTTCCACGAACCGCTCGTAGTTGTCGACGTCAAACGAAGCTCTGGCCGTATCCACCACCTTGAATACGATGACCGCGCCGATCTCGACGGGATTGCCTTCCGCGTCGTTGACCTTGAGCTTCTGGCTGTTGAAGTTCCGTACCTTCAGAGATACGGTGGACTTGCTCGACAGCGGCATGACCATCCAAAGCCCGCTCTCCACGACGGTTCCCACGTAGGTGCCGAAGAACGTCACGACCTTCGCCTCGTTGGGCTGTACGATGACTAACGACGAAAGAGCCACTAAAGCGAGAAGCAGCAAAAACGCACCGACCCCGATCATCGTGACGGACGCAGACCCTACGGCCGCCATCAGCTCGGCAATAATTAACCATGCGCCTCCGGCAGCAGCTATGACTGCCAACAAAAGCGCCAAATATCCGCTGATGCAAAATCCTTTCTTTTCCCTCATCGCCTTCACTCCTATATCTTTTTGATATGTTTATGATATCACTTTTTACAAATACAGTCAATCCATTGTCAGACGCTGTTTGAAGGTTTCATTTCTGCCCGTCCTTATTTGTGATATTATATCCATCAAACTAACCGTCAGGATGATGATCATGCCGAGACCGAACGTATGGTGGAAAGGAATCAGAAGCGGAACCTTGCGGGGCAAGCTGGCGCTGACGTTGTTCATCGCGTCGGCCGTGCCGATCATTCTGGTCGGCTACGTGTCGTACTACTGGATGTATGAGGTGCAGATTGAACGGAACAATGAGGATATTCGCGAGCAGGCGCACAATATTTACAGAGAGCTGGAGAACAGGCTAGACGAGCTCGGACGCTCGTCCCAACTGCTCGCCGCGGAAGGCGGCATCGGCCGCGAATTGATCCATTACCTGGAGAGCGGCAGCCATCTGGACAGGTCCCGGATGTACCAAGATCTGATCCAGTCGACGGCCAATGTCGGTTTTGCCAATCCCGGCTTTAACGTGCTGCTCTATTACGCGCCGGAGTACAAGGAGCCGATCCTCTTCCCTAACGTTCCCGTATCCGCAGACGCCATGTCGCGCGAGGAAGCCCCGTTGTTCGTGAAAAAGCTGCTGACCTACCGCGGTCCCCATCCATCGTTAAGCGGACAGGCCGGCACGCTTGTCGTTTCTTTGCTGCGCAAGATGGAATACGAAGGCGACATGCCGATCTACATTTACGTCGAGCGGGACATCTCGGATCTTCTTCCGGGCTCCTCCAATCAATGGATCATCGTCAACGAAGACGGCGAGACGGCGTACAGCGATCTGGAGTCCCTGCCTGCGGGCACGCCATTCCCCGTCCGGCTGCAAGGTTACCAGCTGTTCGGCGCGGAAGGCGGACAGCCTTGGACGCTGCACCGGGTCATACCCGACGGCGAATATTTTCATGTCATCAACCGCTGGAAGCTGCAGGTCGTGCTGATCGCGCTCGTCTCCCTGCTGGTTGGCGTGCTGCTGGCATGGATCGTCTGGAGAATGATCTACAGCCCGATCCAATCCATTAACCGCGCCATTCGCAAATACAGCTACGATGTGGAGGAATCCCCGCCCAAGCCCACGGGCCTGCAGGAATTCGATCATGTGCTGAACAGCTTTCAACAAATGAAGGAGAGAATCGCCGAGCTCATCTCGGATGTCGAGGAGAAGGAGAAGCGCCGCGGCCAGCTCGAGGTGGAGAAGCTGCTCGTCCAGATTAATCCCCATTTCCTGCACAACACGCTCAATACGATCCAATGGATCGCGCGCATGAACGGCCAGCAGGACATCGCGAAGCTCGTATCGATTTTCACCCGGATTCTGCATTACAACCTGGGCAAAAAGAGCATCATCGTGACGATGCGCGAGGAAGTGGCCGCCATCAGGGACTACATCGAGCTGCAGAGCATTCGCTACGATCATCAATTCCATATGGAGATGGATGTCGATCCGGAGACGCTCGATATCCCCGTCCCGCGCTTCATCCTGCAGCCGCTGGTGGAGAACGCCATGTATCACGGCGGCCAGGACGACAACATGGAGATTCGAGTCCGCATTCGCAAGCTCGACGGCGGGTTGTCCCTCAGCGTGCGGGACAACGGAGACGGCATTCCGGAGGAGCGGCTGCAGGAGCTGCTCCAAGAGTCGGACGAGCTTCGCAAGAGCGGGCTCGGCATCGGTCTGAGCTACGTAAAGAAAATGCTGGGCATTTATTACGACGAAACGGCCGTGCTGCGAATGAACAGCGCGCCCGGCCAAGGCACGGAAATCGACATCCGGTTGCCGGAGCGTCTGAGGGAGGGGCAGAAAGAAACATGATTCCAACGATTATCGTCGACGACGAGCATTTGGCCCGCAAAGGCTTGCGCACGGTGTTCCCTTGGGAGCGCTTCGGCTTCCGCATCGTGGGAGAGGCGGCGAGCGGCGACAAGGCGCTGGCGCTAATCCGGGAGCAGCAGGTACAGCTCGTCGTAACCGACATTACCATGCCCAAGATGTCAGGGTTGGAGCTGATGAAGCGGCTGAAGCTGGAAGCTCCCTCCGTCAGGGTGGTCGTCGTGACCTGCCATCAGGATTTCGACTACATCCAGGACGCCCTTCGTTTGGGCGCGATCGATTATATCGTCAAGACGCAGCTGGAGGAGCAAAATTTGGACGAGGTTTTGCTGCGCATCGCCGGACGCTTTCAAGCCGAATCGTCCAAGCCGGCAGAAAGCACTGCGCCTCCTACTCGAGAGGAGGCGCCGCCACCCGGCAAATCGGAGGAGCTAAAAGGCAGCCTGCTCTGGATCGTCGACGACGAGCGGTACCGTCCGCTCGCCGATGCACTCGCTTCCTCGCCCTCTCGCGTCATTCGCGAAGCCTTAGCAGGCTGGCAAACGTATCTGCATTCGTTCCCGTTGTGGGAGGAGGCCGCGGACAAGCTGGACATGTTGCCTCCCCCGGCCTGGCTGGAGGAGACGAGAAAGGAGCTGCGCAAGTGGCTGCGGCGCTCCTCGTACTCCGAGGAAATGATCTCCGGCATCGTCCGTTCCCTGGAGCTGATGCGGCAAGACCGGGACAAGGGCGAAATCTCGCAGAGCAATATTTGCAAGAGAGTCGGCATCAGCAAGGGCTACTTCAGCAAGGCGTTCAAAGACGTCGTCGGCATTCCGTTCAGCCATTACGTCCAACATGTCTATATCGAGGCGGCCAAGGAATGGCTGGTGGAGACCAACCATACCGTCTATTGGATCGCCGAGCGCTGCGGCTTCGCGGATACCCGCTACTTCAGCAAGGTATTCCGGGAGCATACGGGCATGCTGCCCAGCGAATACCGCCAGTCCCAGTCGAGCGCAGGCGTTTAACGATGCCTTTCGGCAAAGAGAATAATGAAATGAGAACCATTCACGCTTCAAGCAAAGGGCCGTTCCGGAGAGGAACGGCCCTTTGGCATAGCGTTGGCATGTATGTACACGCTCAAGCACGCAAGGATGCAGCTGCCGGTATGATTATTTTGCGCGAATGGTAGGAATCCGTTCATTTGGCGGACATCGGAATATTTTCATACCTTCCGCGGCATTTTCTCGCTCTCGGGTGTTAGCCGAACTCTCGTATAATGAGCCTGTAAGGTCAGATAATAGGACAGTCAGGGGGAAGCTTTATGAAAAAGCTAATCACGGCTAGCATCGCCGGCCTGCTCGCGCTGTCGCTTGCGGCTTGCGCAAACAACGGTAATACGGGGGAGCCGGGCACGGAGAACTCGCCGGGGACCAACATCCCGGCCGGCCCGCTGGACAAGTACGACCCGCCGATCGAAGTGACGGCCGTCCGTCCGATCAGCGAGGGCACCACCTTCAAGGAAGGCGAGGACATCGCGAACAACAACTGGTCCAGAGCCTACGAGGAACAGCTGGGCATCAAGGTCAAATACGATTGGACCGTCGCGCAATCGCAATATGCCCAGAAGCTGAACATCTCCATCGCTTCGGACGACCTGCCGGATATCTTCCAGGTGACGGCGGCGCAGCTGAAGAAGCTCGTAGAGGACGGTCAGCTCGCCGACTTGACGGAGCTGTACGAGAAATACGCGTCGCCGTTCGCCAAGCAGACGCTGTCGGAAGACGGAGGCAACGCGCTGTTGTCGACGAAATTCGACGGCCGCATGATGGCGCTGCCCAAGATGGGCTCCGGCATCGGCCAGTCGCACGTACTATGGGTGCGCACCGATTGGCTGAACAAGCTGAATCTGCCCGAGCCGCGCACGATGGACGACTTCTTCAAGATTTCCGAAGCGTTCACGACAGGCGATCCCGACGGCAACGGCGCCGCCGATACGTCGGGCTTCGGCATCAACCGCGACTTGTGGGGTTTCTTCGCCGCGGCGGAGGGCTACTTCAACGGCTATCACGCCTATCCTAACACCTGGATAAAGAATGACTCTGGCGAGCTGGTCTACGGCAGCATTCAGCCGGAGATGAAACAGGCGCTGCAGAAGCTGCAGGACCTATTCAAGTCCGGGCAGATCAACCAGGAGTTCGGCACGCGGGACGCCACGAAGGTAAGCGAAGACGCGAACGCGGGCAAGGTCGGCATGCTGTACGGCTACTTCTGGAACAGCGGCTGGCTGCAAAACGGCAAGCTGCAGGATCCCGAAGCGGAGTGGACGCCTTACGCGCTGCCGTCCGTCGACCAGGAAGCGGCGAAAGCGCAAGTGCCTTTTGCCATCAACACTTATTACGTCGTGAAGAAAGACGCCAAGCATCCCGAAGCGGCGATCAAGCTGCTTAACCTGATGCTGGAGAAGGGCTACGGCGAAACGGCCGAGCCGTCCGTCTACAACGTGGACGCGGAAGGGCACACGATCTTCGAATACGCCCTGCTGTACGGCGAGGCGCCGCTCAAAAACCTGAACGCCCACGATCGCGTCGTGGCGGCGTTCGCTGGCGGAGATACTTCCAAGCTGAACGAAGAGGAAAAAGGCTATTACGACGGCGTGGTTGCGGCGAAGAACGGCGACAACAACTTCTGGGGCGTCTCCAAAATGTATGGCCCCGGCGGATCGCTCGGCGTCTTGAGCGACTACGAGAAGGACGGCCGGATCATGGATAACCAATTCTTCGGCGCGCCGACGCCGGCCATGGGCGACAAGGAGAGCACGCTGCAGAAGATGCAGCTGGAGACTTTCACCGGCATCATCATGGGCGAGCCGATCGAGAAGTTCGACCAATTCGTCAGCGACTGGAAGAAGCTTGGCGGAGACCAAATGACCGGAGAAGTCAACGAATGGTTCAAAGCGCAGCAATAACGAAGCGCTGAAGTCGAAGCCGGGCGGAGCGCTACCCTATGGACTCTGCCCGGCTTTTTATTTGGAGGTGCCCCATGTTAAAGCCGCAATGGCGCAACGAACACGTCTATCATCTTCTGCTGCTGCCCGGCGTTATTCTGGTGCTCATTTACCAGTACGTTCCGATGGCCGGCATCGTGCTGGCTTTTAAGCAATTTTCCCCATCCAAGGGCATGTTCGGTTCTCCATGGATCGGGTGGGACCACTTTCGCTATATGCTCGATATGCCGAACATCTACCAGGTGCTGTGGAACACCATCCTGATCTCGGCGATGAAAATCATCGCCCTGGCCGTCGTGCCCGTCCTGTTCGCGCTTCTGCTTAACGAGCTGCGCAACCGTCTCGTGAAGCGGTCGGTGCAAACGATCGTCTACTTCCCGCATTTCCTGTCGTGGATCATTCTGGGCGGCATCTTCATCGACGTGCTCTCCCCTTCGGAAGGCATCGCGAATCAGCTGCTCCAGGCCATCGGCTTGAAGCCGGTCTACTTCCTCGGCGACAAAAGCTGGTTCCCTTTCACCCTTGTCGGCACGGAGGTATGGAAGGAATTCGGCTACGGCGCCATCGTGTATCTGGCCGCGCTGTCGGGCATCGACCCTTCGCTGTACGAGTCGGCCGTCATGGATGGAGCCGGGCGATGGAAGCAGACGCTCTACATCACGCTTCCGAATCTGGTGCCCATGATCATTCTAATGACCATCCTGAGTCTCGGCAACGTATTGAACGCGGGGTTCGACCAAGTATTTAATCTGTATAGTCCTCAAGTGTACGCGACCGGAGATATCGTCGATACGCTCGTCTACCGGATCGGCGTGCAAGACGCGCAATACGAAGTCGCCACGGCGGTCGGACTATTCAAGTCCGTGGTATCGCTGCTGCTAATCAGCGGCTCGTACGCGCTAGCTTACCGATATACCGACTATCGGATTTTCTAAAGGACGTGATCGCACAATGATGCCGTTCAGCAAAGCTTCCATCGGACGAAAGACGTTCGTCGTCTGCAACTATATCCTGCTCCTCGCGGCGGCGCTGGCCTGCCTGCTTCCTATCGTCAATATTTTTGCCGTTTCCTTCAGCGCGAGCTCGGCCGTCGGCTCGGGCATGGTCAAGCTGTGGCCAGTCGGCTTCAATACCGACTCTTACAAGTACGTTCTCGGCAAGCCGGAATTCGTGACCTCCTTCCTGATCTCGGTCAAGCGGGTGCTCGTAGGCGTCCCGTTCAACATGCTGCTGACGATCATGATCGCCTATCCGCTATCCAAGGAGCGATCGCAGTTCAAGTGGCGCAGCCCCTACGTCTGGTTTTTCGTCATCACGATTCTGTTCAGCGGCGGGCTGGTACCTTGGTATTTGACCATCAAAGCGACGGGTCTGATCGACAGCTTCTGGGCGCTTATCCTGCCAAGCGCGGTGCCGATCTTCAACGTCATCCTGCTTCTCAACTTCTTCCGGTCGCTTCCGAAGGAGATCGAAGAGGCGGCCGTCATCGACGGAGCGAACGTATGGACGACGCTGTGGCGGATGTACGTCCCGCTGTCGGCTCCCGCCATCGCGACGCTGGTATTGTTCTGCATCGTCACGCATTGGAATTCCTGGTTCGAGGGGCTGATGCTGATGAGCAATCCCGACCATTACCCGCTCCAAAGCTATCTGCAGACGGTTATCGTGGGACGCGATATGACGCTGACCAGCTCCGCCGACTGGCGTTCCATGATCAACGTGTCCGATCGGACGACGAAAGCGGCGCAAGTATTCGTGGCGTCGGTACCCGTCATGCTCGTGTATCCGTTCCTGCAAAAATATTTTACCGAAGGCATCGTGCTCGGCAGCGTCAAGGGATAGCTGAATCATCCGAAATCCGAAATCCGAATCCGAAATATTCGGAACAACCCATTCCTATTCGCAATCATACATTCCGTTAAGAAAGAGCGGTGGATCGCATGTCCGTCAAAATCGTATTCATTGGGTCCGGCAGCATTATTTTCGTCAAAAATCTCATCGGCGACTGTCTATTGACGCCCGGCCTTCATGACGCCCATATCGCCTTGCTGGACATCGACAAAGAGAAGCTCCGGTTCTCGGAGCAAATGCTGCGGCAATTAAACGACAACATCAATGAAGGCCGAGCCACCATTCAGGCGTACGACGATCAACGCGAAGCGCTGAAGGACGCGGACTTCGTCATCAATGCCATCATGGTCGGCAAATACGACCCCAACGTCATTCAGGACTTCGAAATTCCGCTGAAATACGGCCTCAAGCAAACCTATGCCGACACGCTTGGCATCGGCGGCATTATGCGGGGGCTTCGCACCATCCCCGTCATGATGGGCATCGCACGCGACATGGAGGACATGTGTCCGGACGCCTGGCTGCTTAACTACACTAATCCCATGGCTACCGTCACGGGCGCCATCCAGCGGGAGACGTCCGTGAAGACGGTGGGCCTGTGCCACAGCGTGCAGATCTGCGTGCCCGAGCTGCTGCGCGGACTCGGCATGAACCCGGACGGCGTGAAATCGAAGATCGCCGGCATCAACCATCAAGCCTGGCTGCTGGACGTGCACCGCGACGGCACGGATCTGTATCCGGAGATCAAGCGGCGCGCGCTGGAGCGTACGGCGCTGGAGCCCCATGACGACAGAGTCCGCTACGAGGTCATGAAGCAGTTCGGCTACTACGTAACGGAATCGTCGCAGCATACGGCGGAGTATGTGCCCTATTTCATCAAGAACGCTTATCCCGAGCTGCTGGACCGCTTCGGCATTCAGACGCAAATGTATTTGAACTGGGGCAACTCGCAAAAGGAATACTGGGACCAAGCCCAGTCGGAGTTTATTCAAAACGCCAACCTTAACCATTCGCGCACTCACGAGTATGCTTCCTACATTATGGAGGCCATGCTGCGGGATCAACCTTACAAGATCGGCGCCAACGTCCTGAACGATGGTTTTATCTCCAATCTGCCGGACCGCGTATGCGTCGAGGTGCCTTGTCTCGTAGACGGCAGCGGCATTACGCCTTGCCATGTCGGCGAGCTTCCGGAGCACCTGGCGGCGCTGAACCGCACCAACATCAATCCGCAGATCCTGACGATCGAGGCCGCGCTTACCGGCGACCGGGAGACGTTCTACTACGCGGCCATGCTGGACCCGCATACGGCGGCCGAGCTGTCGTTCGACGATATCCGCTCCATGTGCGACGAATTGCTGGAAGCTAACCGCGACTATTTGCCGCAGTTCAAGATTTAATCGACATGCTTGATCCGGACGATCATATGACGAGTTGCCGCAGTTGCGCCGAGGGGCTATGATGGTACTAACTATCATCGGGTTCGGGAGGTTAAGAAGCGGCATGATCGTTCACAAAGGAGAAACCGTCTTCCGGCAAGGCGAAAGAGGCCCGCTCTTCCGAGTGAAGAGCGGGCTCTTGAAGATCGTACGCGTGCACGAGGACGGCCATATGATCGTCGTCAACTTGATCGTTGCCGGAGAAGTCATCCCCCATCACTCCCTCGTGTCCGAGCAGCCGTACCATGGCACGGCGATCGCCCTGATGATGAGCGAGCTTGAATCGATTCCTTCGCGCGAATGGTATGATGATCTAGCCGCCCATCCTGAGAAGGCGCTCGAGATCGCGGCGTTGCTGCAGAGTCGGCTTCGTCTCATGCAGCAGCGGATCGACCAACTGACGAGAACCACTCCGGCGGAGAAACTGCTGGGGCTGCAAGAATGGCTGCTGGGACTGACTGGGATGGCCAACATAGCCGAGCTGCTTACCCAGGACGAAATCGGGCAGCTCATCGGCCTTCGCAGGGAAACGGTCAATCGGCTGCTGCGATCCGGGGCGGCGGGGAAGTAGCGCCGCTTTTTTTACCACAATAGAATGTATAAGTTTTCGAGAAATCTAAAACCAAAATTCTGTTTGGCGATAAATCCTACCTATAAACGCGTTCGCTCATCTTTGAGAGGCCTCGATAGAGGTTTTCTCATTGCGTCAAGCTTCCCGAAGGGCCAAAGAATTCGTAGTGGATCCGCGATTCCGGCACGCCGATGGATTGCAGGGCCGCGAACATCGCTTTCATGAACGGGACCGGGCCGCACATGTAGATATCCGCGTCGGGTCCGGGCATTAGCGTCTCCAGCCAGCTTGCGTCGATAACGCCTTCCTTGTCGAACCAAACGTTCTCTCTATCTTGCCCGGTCGGCTCGGCGTAGGCGAAGTGCGCCGACAGCCCGGGTGCCCGGTTCTGCAAGGCCAGGACGGACTCGCGCAGCGCGTGCGTTCGGCCGTTGAGCGCCGCGTGGACGAACGCCGTCCGTCTCTCCGGCTGCCTCTCGGCAATCGCGCTCGCCATGCTGACCATCGGCGTCAGGCCGACGCCGCCGCTCAGAAGCATGACGGGACGGTCGTCCGTCATGTCCAGCTTGAACGCGCCAGCCGGAGCGGATAACCACAGCACGTCGCCCTCCGATACGAAGCCGTGCAGGCCGCCCGACACCTTGCCTTCCGGCCGCTCGCCCATAGCCGCTTCCTTCTTGACCGAGATACGGTAGTACGGTTTGCCCGGCGCATCCGACAGACTGTATTGACGCAGCTGCGTATGCTCGTCTCCGGGCAGCTCCATCTTCACGCTCACATATTGCCCCGGCTCGAACGTCGCAATGGCTCCCCCGTCTCTTGCTCGCAGATAGAAGGACGTGATCACTTCGCTCTCGGCAATCTTTTTGTCGACGACGAATGCCCGGAATCCTTCCCAGCCGCCTTCTTGCCCCTCCGCCTCTTCGTACATCGTATGTTCTACGCTGATAAATACGTCGGCAATGACGCCGTACGCCCGACCCCACGCACTTAGAATATCATCCGTCGCGGCGTCTCCCAGCACTTCTTTGATCGCGGCAAGCAGATGCTGTCCCACAATCGGGTATTGCTCCGGCTTAACGCCAAGGCTGCGATGTTTGTGGGCGATATGTTTTACTGCCGGCAGGATTTGTTCCAGCCTATCAATATGAACCGCGGCCGCGTACACGGCGTTGGCTAACGCCTCGCGTTGCCTCCCCTGCTTTTGATTGGCATGGTTAAACAAGTTTAGCAGCTCCGGATGGGCTTCGAACAACCGTTGATAGAATATCCCCGTAATTGCGGTTCCGTGTTCTTTCAGTACGGGCACCGTCGATTGAATGATCGCGATCGTTTGCGGATCCAGCATATTGATCTCCTCCGTCATGGGTTTGACTGTCGTTCCTTCAATTCCTTCCTAATGCCAAGTATAGAGGCGTCGCGCCTGGCATCCTGTGATTTCGGTCACACCAATTCGCAACGAACTGTGACGGGTCGGAATCTTCTTCGCCCAAACAAAAAAAAGCTACCCGCGCAGGTTATAGATAACCCGGTAAGGTAGCTTGTTCATTTCTTGAAAAATCTTGCTTACTTAGCCGCTTCGGTCGGAGAAGGAGACGGCGATACGGATGGAGACGGCGATGCGGACGCGTCGCCGCCTTCAGCCCCCTCTTCCGCGCCCTCGGTCGGCTCAGGCTCCGGCAACGTGATCTTCAGATCTTGATTCTTCATCTCGTCGGCCATGAATTTCTCCATGTACGCGGATGCCGCCGCGCCTTTCACTTCTTCCTTCTTCTCGTCGGTCAGCTGGTCATACGTTTTGACTTCGCGCTTCTCGACGACCATGACATGATAACCGAAGTCGCTCTTGACCGGCTCCCCGATTACGTTAAGCTCCTGCTCGAAAGCGGCTTTCTTGAACGGCTCTACCCAACCGCCGCCTTCGGCGTCTGCGTAGAGGCCGCCTTTATCCTTGGAGCCCGGGTCATCGGAATATTCTTTGGCGACCGCATCCCAGCTCTCGCCGGCTTCAAGCTTCGCTTTTGCTTCTTTGGCGCGGGCAAGAGCCTCTTCGTCCGTGCGAAGCTCTTTCGTCTCGCCCGTCTCTTGGTTCTGCTCCGTAGTCGCCACTAGCACATGACGAACGGTGGACACCGCATAGTCTGCTTGAGCGGCTTCGAACGCGGCGGCAATATCCGCGTCCGTTACAAGAGAGTTAACGTGAGCGACGACCGTAGAGGTCAACATAAGGAACGTGCCCATATCGGCGTCGGAGATTTTCTTCTCCTTCACCTTTTTCTCCAACTCCGCGTCGGTCTTGAGGTATTCCTTGTATTCTTCCAGCTGCTTGTCCACGTCTTCGCGAGCCTTCTTCAAGGAATCCTCGGAGGCTTGGCCAGCCAGTACTTTGTAAGAAACGTATTGTTCGAGAATGATCTGTTGGAATTGCGGGATGGTAATAATCTGCTCATAAGATGGCTGAGATACGCCGAAGATCGCCAGATACTTGTCGAACTCCGCTTGCGTAACCTTGCCGTCCTTATACGTAGCGACCGTTTCTCCCTCGCTTACGCCCTTGAATTCCAAGGAATGCTCGCCCTTATTGCCGCCGCCGCATGCCGCTAGCATCGTCATGACAAGCACTGCCGCAACGGTGAGCAGCGCGCTTCTGCGCCATGCCGACTTGCGTGTACTGTGCAACATGTTAATCCCCTTTCGCGTTCACGTTATGAACTTTGCAATATGTGTATTGTAGCAGATTAGGGACAAGAAAAGCGAATTTATGCCTGCGATGTCGCATTCTGCAGCATTTCCTTCGGCGCAATGACGTCCTTATACCCTTCGAAAAACTTTTCGGACAGATGAAGCTTCTGCTCCATGTTCAGCCCTTTGCCCCGCAACGTCAAGTTCGGAGGCGATTCTTGCTCGCCGGACTGCTTAAACCGGTTCTCGAGCTTGAGACACAGCTGGTCCACCTGCTTGCGTACCGTCTTGCCGGCAATCGGCTGGGCGAGCCTGAAGATCAGATCGTCGCCCTTCTGACTGACCAGCTCGATGCCGCACAACGAGCCGTAAATTTTAAGCCGCGCGACGGACATCAGATTGCTGACCGCCTGAGGCAAATCGCCGAACCGGTCGACCAGCTCGTCGATCAGATCGTCGGCCTCCTCGAACGTGCGAACCGAAGCGACCTTCTTGTAGATCTCGATCTTCTGAATGCTGTCGTAAATATAATCCGACGGCAAGTACGCGTCGACGCTGATATCGATTCCCGTCGAGACGATCTTCTCGATCTTCGCTTCCTCGCCGGACATCTCGGCTTTGCGCTTCGCGATCTCCTCCGCCAGCATCTGCGAGTACATGTCGAAGCCGACCGACGCGATAAATCCATGCTGCTCGGCGCCTAACAGATTGCCCGCTCCGCGAATGGACAAGTCGCGCATCGCGATCTTGAAGCCGGAGCCGAGCTCCGTGAACTCCTTGATCGACTGGAGCCGCTTCTCCGCCACCTCGGTGAGCACCTTGTCCCGCTGATAAGTGAAGTAGGCGTACGCGATCCGGTTGGACCGCCCCACCCTTCCCCTGAGCTGGTACAGCTGGGAAAGGCCCATTTTGTCGGCGTCGTGCACGATCAGCGTATTGACGTTCGGAATATCCACGCCCGTCTCGATGATGCTCGTGCTGACCAGCACGTCGGACTCCCCGTCGAGGAAGTCGAGAATCGTTTTCTCCAGCTCCTGCTCCGACATCTGTCCATGGCCGACCGACACCTTGGCATCCGGGACAAGCGCGTTGATCTGTTCGGCCATCTGATGGATGCCTTGCACGCGATTGTACAGGTAATAGACCTGCCCGCCGCGCGCCAGCTCCCGCTCGATGGACTCCCGCACGAGGGCGGGGCTGTATTCGACAACGTAAGTCTGTACCGGGAACCGGTTCTCGGGCGGCGTCTCGATGACGGACAGATCGCGCACGCCCAGCATGGACATATGCAGCGTCCGAGGAATCGGCGTCGCCGTCAGAGTCAGCACGTCCACGTTCGTCTTGAGCTTCTTGAGCTTCTCCTTGTGCGACACTCCGAACCGTTGCTCCTCGTCGACGATCAGCATGCCGAGCGACTTAAATACGATGTCTTGCGATAGAAGCCTATGCGTGCCGATGACCACGTCGACCGTGCCGTTCTTAAGCCCTTTGATCGTATCGTTCTGCTCCTTCCGCGAGCGGAAGCGGCTTAACACCTGCACGTTGATGGGATATCCGGCGAAGCGCTCGCGGAACGTCTCGTAATGCTGCTGGGCGAGAATCGTCGTCGGCACGAGCACGGCGACCTGCTTGCTCTCCATAGCCGCCTTGAACGCGGCCCGTACGGCGACCTCCGTCTTGCCGTAGCCGACGTCTCCGCACAAGAGGCGATCCATGGGCTGGGCGCGTTCCATATCCTTTTTGATTTCGTCGATCGCGCGAAGCTGGTCCCTCGTTTCGTCGTAGGGGAACATCGCCTCGAATTCCTGCTGGTACGTCGTATCTTCGCCGAACGCGTAACCCGGCGTGGATTGCCTCTGCGCGTATAGCTTAATCAGATCGTCGGCGATATCCTGAACGGAAGCCCTCGCCTTGCTCTTCGCCTTTGTCCACTCCGTGCCGCCCAGCTTGTTAACCTTGGGCTCCTTCTCCTCCGAGCCGACGTACTTCTGAATCATGTCGACCTGATCGATCGGCACGGACAGCTTGTCGCCGCCGGCATACAGAATATGAAGGTAATCGCGATGGATGCCGCCGATCTCGAGCGTGCCGATGCCGACGTATTTGCCGATGCCGTGGTTATGATGCACGACGTGGTCGCCGACCTTCAGCTCCGTGTAGCTCTTGATCCGCTCCGCATTGTCCAGCTTCTTGTCCATCCTGCGCTGCTTCCGCTGCTTCTGCGTGAACATTTCGCCTTCCGTAATGACGACCAGATGCGACGACGGCAGCTCAAAGCCCTGCTGCAGATTGCCCTCCAGCAGAATAGGCGTCTCGATGCCGTAGTCGTCCAGCACGCGGCGCATTCTCTCCATGCGCTCGGGGCCTCCCGCCAGCATGATGACCTTGGCGCCGATCTTCTTCCAGCGCTCCATCTCCGACTTCAGCACGTTCATCTGCCCGTGGAAATTTTGCATCGAGCGGCTAGTCATGTTGAGAATGTTCTGCGGCTGCGAATGCGGAACCTGACGCAAGAACAGAGATAGGAAAATCGTCTGGAACGGACGGTGGTGCAACACCTCATCCGTCTCCCGGGCCAGGACAAGCCCTGGCAGCGACTTGCCGTTCTGGAGCAGATGGACGGACCATTCGCTCTCGTCCCGCTCCAGCTGCTTGGACGTTTCTATTAATCTCGTAGGTTCGTCTAGTATGAGCAGCGTATCTTCCGGCATATAATCCATGATCGTCTGGCGCTCCGGGTACAGCAGCGATATATATTTATAAATTTCGGGAAAATAAACCTGCTCCCGCAGCTTCTCGAGCTCCCCGCCGATTTCCGCGCGGAGCCGCTCCTTGGCCGTACGGTCGGTCATCTTGTCGAGCTGGCGCTCCAGCAGTCCCGCCGCATGATCCGCCGCGTTCGCCATCCGGTTCGCGCTTGCGATGATCTCCTGGCACGGCGTCACGACGTAGCTCTCCAGCCGATCGAGCGAACGCTGCTCGGCGGGATCGAAGGTGCGAATGGAGTCGACGTCGTCGCCGAACCATTCGATCCGGCAAGCCTGCGTCGCCGTAAGCGGATAGAAGTCGACGATGCCGCCGCGGACGCTCATCTCTCCCTTTGCTTCCACTCGGTCGACGCGCGCATAGCCGAGCGAGGTCATGCGGCGAAGGAAGTCCTCCAGCGCGATCTCGTCTCCGACCTTGATCTCGATCTGCGCCTCCGCCATCACGCTGCCGATCGGCAAGTACCGTCTCGCCCCGGAGAACGGCACGACAACAATCCCGCGATAGCCGCGGGACAGCTTCATAAGCACGTCCATCCGCTGCGCCAGCGTCTCGGGACTCGAGATCGCCGCTTCCGCAGCCATCAGCTCGTTCGCAGGATAGAGCAGCACCTTATCGGGCGACAAACATTCCTGTAGATCCTCCGCGATCTTCTGCGCGGAGAACATGTTATGGGTAACGACCAGCATCGGACGCTCGATGCCTTCTTCCAGAGCTGCAATCAAGACCTGGCGAGAGGATCCGGCTAAACCGGAAACCATCTGCTCGCGCATCCCTTTGCGAATCCCGGACAAGACCGACTGTACGTCCATATCCGCTGCAAAAGCTTGTATTAGCGCTTTCAACGTATGTTGCACCTCGTTTCTTTCGCGGCCGGCCGGGGTGAAGCCGGTCGCTGCTTCCGACCACTCGGATCTATTGCCGCTCGCTCCCCCGGCACATCTACTCTCCTCGCCCACGCCAAAACAGCTACGACCGGACCTAACGCCGACATAGCCTGTTCTAGCGGAGCCTATTAAACCTTCAAGGGTTGTCAATTAAACCAAACTTCGTGTTTACTGCAGAGGATTGCCGATCAGCATCAAATCCGGATTGGAGCTTAGCGCCTCGTTGCAATAATCGCAGACAACTTTTACCGTAACGTTGCCGCTTGAGTCATACGCTATTATATCGCTGCGCTCTTCGGGGGTCAAGAAATGGAAGCCGAGCTGCTGCTCCGTGACGGAGGAGCCTTCGATGGATCCCATAGACGACTTGCAGTGTCTGCAAATATAGTTTACAGCCATATGTATGCCTCCTGAGGATGGGTTATACCCTCAGTATGCCCAGGCTTCGGCCAAATTAACGGTCCGATTACCGGTTAAACTTCGCCATCGTCTCCTCGAACGGAGACTTGAGCCCGAATTCCGCCGCGTCGCAGGCATTCGCGATCATGTCCGCCAGCTTATCCTTCTCCGCTTTGGGGAAGGTGGACAGCACGTAGTCCGAAATGACCATGCCCGGCTGCGGTCTGGAGATGCCCATCCGAATTCGGTTGAACGTCTGCGTGTTCAAATGCTGGATAAGCGACTTGATCCCGTTGTGGCCGCCCGCGCTGCCTTGATACCGCAGCCGCAGCTTGCCGATCTCCGTGTCGAGATCGTCGTATACGACGACGCCGTCCGCGAGGTCGGCCTTGAAGTAATCCATGAACGAACGGACCGACTCGCCGGACAAGTTCATGTAAGTCATTGGCTTGATCAGCACGACCTTCGTCCCTCCGACGTTGCCTTCCCCGATCAGCGCTTTGCATTTCGTCTGCGTTACCGAGATTCCCCAGCGCTTCGCCAGCTCGTCGATAACCATAAATCCGACATTATGTCTGGTATCCTTATATTGCGTGCCCGGATTGCCGAGTCCCACGATCCACTTCATCGCCCTGCCCACTCCCTTAATCTGTTGACCCTTCGTCATTATGAATTGAATTTAATGTAGCATAATCCCGGGCAAAAACGAAGTCCTTCCCCCGGCGGGACAAAAGAAAACCCGCCGACTCCCCGGCGGGCCTCCTCCTTCGACCATTAAGTACTCGTCGAAATCTCCTCATGCTGCGCATGATCCGACCTCGACTCCGCTTCCTTCGCTTCCACGTCCTGAGCTTCCGCCTCTTCCTCGTCCAGTTCCTTCTGCGGCGCCAGCACCGTCAGCACGACAAGCTCGGGATCCGACTTCGCTTCCACGCCCTGCGGCAGCTCAAGCTCTTTCACTTGCAAGCTCTCCCCGATGCCCAGGGACGATATGTCGACCGTAACGCTTTCCGGAATATCTCCCGGGAGACATTGTACCTCCAGCTCATGCAGGACAACGGACAAAATGCCGCCTTCCCGCACGCCCGTCGAATCGCCGACATGATCGATGCGCACGTTCGCGCGCACCTCTTCGTTCATATTAATCTGGTGGAAATCGACATGCAGGAGCCCGCCGTGGAGCGAATCCCTCTGCACGTCCGCCACCATGACGGAATGTTTGCCTTGGCCCGGAACCTCCAATTCCAGAACGGCGTTCGGATGGGAACGAAGCAGCGACTTCAAGTCCTTCTCCCGTACGCTGACCGACGCCGCGTCGCTTAACAGCTTTCCGTATACGGTGCCCGGAACCATGCCGCCCGCGCGCAGCTGGCGCAGGTCGCCTTTCGTCTTGACGGATCTCTCATCCGCCTTCATTGCGATAGCCATATGGAATCCTCCTCAGGTAATTGGATTTCCATATCACTTTACCCACTCGGGGCGAAAATTAAACAATCGCAGTAGACGCCACGCCCGTCCGTCAGTCCGTCTGCCTGTCCATCCACCCGTTACTTGGAGCCCCGCTCCTTCTTCGCCTTCGCTCTAGCGCGAATCTTGTCCGCGTACCCCGGCTTGTTGACCTGGCGTTCCCTCGCGATGGAGAGATCGCCCGCCGGAACGTCCTGCGTCAAGGTAGAACCGGCCACCACGTACGCGCCGTCGCCGATCTTGATGGGAGCGATCAGGTTGACGTTGCTGCCGACAAACGCCCCGTCGCCGATTTCCGTGACCGCTTTGTTGAAGCCGTCGTAATTGACCGTAATCGCGCCGCAGCCGATATTGACATCCTTGCCGACCACCGCGTCGCCGACGTAGCTAAGATGGGACACCTTGCTGCCGTCTCCGAGCGTTGCGTTCTTAAGCTCGACGAAGTCGCCGATCTTGCAGCCGCGCCCCAGCTTGGAGCCTGGACGCAGGTTGGCGTATGGACCTACCGCGCTTTCCGCTCCGACGACGGACTCGGCCACAACGGAATATTTGACGGCCGCGCCGTCGCCGATTTCGCTTGCCGTAATTTCCGCGTTCGGTCCGATGACGCAGTCCTCGCCGATTACGGTGCCCGCGCGCAGCACGCTGCCGGGGTATACGACCGTGTCCGCGCCGATTACGACGCCCGCTTCAATATAAGTGCTCTGCGGATCGATGATCGTCACGCCGCCAAGCAGATGCTCGCGGTTAATTCTCTCGCGCATGAACCGCTCCGCATCGGCAAGCGCGACGCGATCGTTGACGCCGATCGCCTCGGCCAGATCGGAGGTGCAATAGCCTTGCACGACTTCGCCCGCGGACTTGAACAGGCCGATCACGTCGGTCAGGTAGTATTCGCCTTGCGCGTTCTCGTTCTTGACGTTGCCAAGCGCCTCGAACAGCTTGCGATTATCGAAGCAATACGTGCCCGTGTTGATCTCGTTCACCGCCGCTTCCTCCGGCGAACAGTCCTTCTGCTCCACGATTCGCTGGACCGTTCCGTCCTCGCCGCGGATGACGCGTCCGTAGCCGGTCGGGTCGGCAAAGGATGCCGTCAGCACCGTCGCGGCCGCTCCGCTCTCCTCGTGCAGCTTCAGCATCGCTTCCACGGTCGACGCGCGGACAAGCGGCGTGTCTCCGCATACGACGATCGTCGTGCCTTCCGCTTCGCCGAGCAGCTCCTTGGCCTGCAGCACGGCATGCCCCGTGCCCAGCTGTTGCTCTTGCAGCGCGTATTCCGCCGATTCGCCGAGATACGCCTTCACCTTCTCCGCCCCGTGCCCTACGATGACAACCGCCCGCTCGCAGCTCGCCTCGCGAACCACGTCGAGCACATGTCCCACCATCGGCTTGCCGCATACGGGATGAAGAACCTTATATAATTTCGATTTCATGCGCTTGCCTTGACCGGCAGCGAGTACAATCGCCATTCTTGCCATATGTGATAACCTCCCAAATTCGCGCCTTGCAATCCTCAGATGAATATAGCTCAAATTATAAAAAAAGAAAAGAGAGCCGCGGCTCTCTCCTCAGATTAAACGGTATTGTTACGCTTTCAAAGCTGGCGCGATTTACGCACCTTCCTCGATCGCAACCTCGTCGGCTGCGCGCTCATACTCTGCCAACACGGCAGCTTGGATCTTCTCACGCGTCGTGGAAGAAATAGGATGAGCGATATCGCGGAATTCGCCATCCGGGGTACGCTTGCTTGGCATCGCTACGAACATACCATTGTTACCATCGATGACACGGATATCGTGAACAACGAATTCATTGTCAATGGTGATCGATGCGATCGCCTTCATACGCCCTTCCGAATTGACGCGGCGGAGTCTGACATCAGTAATTTGCACTTGTGTTCACCACCTTTGCCTCTCAAGACTTGGTGTATACTTCCACGTGAAAATGCAAAATCCTTCTATTAAATTGGTAAATTGATGCTCAATTTAAAATATTTTTTTTGTTATGATAAATTTTCGTTATCATTCGACATCAGTCGATGCGATGACCTCAATTTCGACAAGAACATCCTTTGGAAGCCTTGCCACCTCTACGGCGGAGCGAGCCGGCTTATGGTCGCCGAAGTAGGAAGCATAGATGCCGTTGACCGTCGCGAAATCATTCATGTTTTTCATGAAAACCGTTGCCTTGATCACGCTGGAAAACGATGCTCCGGCTTCCTCGAGCACGGCTTGCAGATTGCGGAATACTTGATGCGCCTGCTCCTCGATTCCGCCCTCTACGAGCGCGCCCGAAGCGTCCAGCGGAATTTGTCCGGAGGTGAATACGAGTCCCCCGAGCTTGATTGCTTGCGAATAAGGTCCGATTGCCGCCGGCGCCGCCTCCGTGGAGACGACCTCCAGTCTGTTGTTGTTTGCTGTCATTCTTATCCTGCCTCCTTAATTTGGTTATGGAATGCACGCAAGACGGATGAGATCATCCGTCTTGGCCTGTTAGCTTTTGAAATAGTTGCCCGGTATGACGGTCGATTGCTTCGACTTCATATCGACGGCCGTCAGCTTGGCGAGAGAGACGTAATCCTCCAGAAGGCGCTCTTCCAGCTCTACCTCGCCGGATTCTACGAAGACGCCGACGCCGGCCACCGTCGCCTTAAATTCGAACAGGAGGTCCATCATTCCTTGGATGGTGCCGCCTGCCTTCATGAAATCGTCGATGATAAGCACGTGGGATTGTTCCTTGAGCGCTCTTCGGGCTAACGACATCGTCTGAATGCGCTTGGTGGATCCGGAGACGTAATTGATGCTTACCGCCGAACCTTCCGTCACCTTGTTGTCCCGGCGCACGATAACGACGGGGATATTGAGGCATGCCGCCGTCGCGTAGGCAAGCGGAATTCCTTTGGTCTCCACCGTCATAATGACATCGATTCTGCGATCAGCGAATGCGGTTGCAAACATGCGGCCGACATCCGCGAGCAGCTCGGGCTGTCCAAGCATATCCGTCATGTACAGATAACCGCCCGGCAGTACGCGATCCGGCTGCTCCAGCTTCGCGCAAATTTCCTTCATAATGTCGAGCGCCGTAGATTCTCTCATCTTAGGCATGTATTTAACCCCGCCGGCCGCTCCTGCCAAAGTCTGCAGCTCGCCGATGCCTTCTTCCTCGAATACCTCTTTTATGATCGCAAGATCCTCGCTAATCGAGGACTTGGCGGATTGGTAACGGTCGGCGAATGCTGTGAGCGAAATTAACGTGTGGGGACGAGATAATAGATACTGCGTCATCTCTACGAGCCGTGAGCTCCTCTTTAACTTCTTCAATGCCATCTCCCCCCACTAAATCCGAATATTATAATCCCAATATAACATTTTTATACGGATTTAATCAAGAAAAACGTCAGATTTATGTAAGCATTCTTACCACGTACACTTCCTTGCAGTATCCGCGCAATCCATTATAGATGCGAGGTAGCTTCGCTTCCTTGGATACGAGGCCGAATACGGTCGGTCCGCTCCCCGACATCAGCACGCCGTCCGCGCCCAAACGGAGCATGCTTTCCTTCAATTGCCGCACCTCGGGATACAGCTCCAACGTGACGTTCTCCAGCACGTTGCCGAGTCCGTCGCACATATCCTGGAACGAGCCGTTCTCCAGCGCATCCCTCATCCCTTGAATGGAAGGATGCTCCGTCAACTCGTTCGCCCTCAGCCTGCCGTACACATCGGCCGTCGACACGTTGATCGGCGGCTTGGCCAGCACGACCCAGCACTGGGGAGGCGGAACGATATGCTCCAGCTTCTCTCCCCTGCCTCGGGCGATCGCCGTTCCTCCCGTCACGCAGAACGGCACATCCGATCCCAGCTCGGCTCCCAGCACGCATAGCTCGTCCTCCGAGATGCCAAGACCCCACAGACGGTTCAGTCCGCGGAGCGCGGCCGCCGCATCGCTGCTGCCGCCGGCCAGACCGGCCGCCACCGGAATCTTTTTGTCCAGATGGATGTATACGCCCTTGCGTACGTCATAACGTTCCTTGATCAAGCGAGCCGCTTGGAACGCCAGATTTTTTTCGTCGAGCGGAATGTAGCCAACCTGGCTGGATATAATGATCGTGTCGCGCGGCAGCTCCTCCATCGTGAGGCGATCCGCAAGATCCACCATCGTCATAATCATTTCCACTTCGTGAAACCCGTCACCCCGCTTGCGCAGCACATCGAGCAGCAGATTGATCTTCGCAGGAGCTTTCTCGTAAATTTTCATTGGATAAGTCCACCCGTTCATATAAGAGGTTAAGCCCCATTATAACAAACGAAATCAATAAAAGCTAAACTATGGCAGCCCGCCCAAATGGCCGCCCATAGCTTAGCTTCGCATGTTCGTGCAAGGGGCTCCTCGAGGACCGCGCTTCCCCTTTTGACTCGATTACGGCTGCCCCGATCTCGCCGCCGTCTGCTCCGCGAGCTGAATGGCCCGCTTCACCATATTGCCCGCGTCCTTGGACTTGATGCCGCCCCAGCCTTCCTGCTCCACGGTACCGTAGAAGCCCAGATCCTTCGCCAGCTCGACCTTAAGCTGCTCCGACATGACGCCGCCTCTTCGTCTGCGCCCCATCTTAATTCCTCCTTTCGTCGCGCTCCTGATGAACCGACTGTTTATGGAACCATCTGTACACCCGTAGTATGCGTCCGGGTTATGCCGATCATGTGCGACTTCCCGTATTCCGAAAAAAAGGCGCAGACTCGAAAGTCTGCGCCAGGCTGCTCCCATGGAGCTTATATGAAGCTTATGTCCATCTATTGTTGAAGATAAGCGATTCGGACTTGGCCTTCATCATTGCATACGGTTACTTCGACCGATTCGGTAAGGATATCCGCGTAGCTGTAGGAGACGCGCTTAAAGGCGTGCTGCTCTTCGTCCAGCTTCACAATGAAGACAGAAGGGTAGATTTCTTCCAACGTACCGGTCCGTTCAATGGTCTTTCGGCGACCGCCGTTTGCTCTAAGACGGATCTTGGCTCCCACATGGGCTTCCAAGCTGCGTTTGATATCCAATAGCGCGTTTTTTGCCATTGTCCACTACCACCTCTTTCCTTGTCCATTATAACCAAAGAAAGGGGTAATGTCAAATGAAACAAAATATTATATCAGCCATTTATTTATCTTGTCAACGGTGATTTCACCCAAAATCAAAAAAATTTAGTTTCTACACGAAACGCTTCATTTATGCACGGCCCCCGTTTGTCCCGAGAATGTTGGAACGCGGGTAGGCCGCTGCTCCCGTACATTCTCGGTGAACAAGGCGAAACGGTTGTCGTCGTCCTCTTCGGCGCGGCGCGTTTCACGGAGCGATTACGTATTGGCGGTTACCTTCGGCTTCGGCAAGCCCACGCGGTGGCGCCCCAGCGTCTCGATGCCGCCGACGCCGTCAATGCCGCTAATCGTGCCATGGATGACATCGGGGAGATTGATGGTCTCCCTAATGGACGTATAGCTGGCTTTGATCGCGATATAGACCGGGTCCAGCGCATGGATCAAAATACGGCCGGGGGAGCTTGCGAAGTTCGCTCCCGCATGAAGCAGCGCTTCGAAATGAGACTGGCAGGCTCCCGCCACCACGATCAGGTTGTCGCGGTTCTTCTCGTATTCGCGGGACGTGCGGACGGCGTTTACGAAGTTTTGGGAGTTCTTATAATTCGACAGCTTATGAAGCTCGTTCGGAGCCCGGTGCTTCAGCACCCCGTCATGCCCCGTAATCACGACGATATCCGGTTTAATTTGAGGAAGCAGGCGATACAGCATATCGCTCATTTGCGCCTCGTGGAGATGAAGCCCATAGGCTGGGACTTGCATCGTGTTATACAACTGCATGCTCTTCTTCAAATAGTTGCCGTCGCCGTCAAGATGCAACACCTTGCCGGGCATCTCGAAATAAGCCGCATCGGGCGTCTGCATGCCCTGGCGGATCGCGCCTTGCGTCTCGGCCGTCTGTTTCTCTCTATCCGTATGCATTTTGCGTAGCGACTCGTTCACTTTAATGCGCGCCTGCTGCGCCGCTCTCGTCGATTCCGGATCGCGCACGACGGACAGATCAGGAATTGGAGCGTCCGCAAGCAGACGATAATCCGTGCCTTTCAGAAGGGCATTCTCCGTACGAACGGCTTCGACACGGAACAGAACGTCGCCTCCATATGATTTGCGGACGACCAGGTCCCCTTGCTTCATAGGTCAATCACCTCTTCGTCTATCCTATGGGCAGATGCAACGAAAGGTGAGCAATTTGCTCAGGTTGCCGTTACTTTCGACAGCTTCGCGTCCAAGAGCGCTTCGCTAAGCCGCCCGAACTCTTCAAGCGACAGCGTCTCCCCCCGGCGGACGGGATCGATTCCGATGCCCGTCAGAAGCCCGTTTAACGCTTCGCGGTTCTCTTTTCCTACAAAAGCGGTCAGATTGTTGGCCAGCGTCTTGCGGCGCTGCGCGAAGCTTGCCTGCACGACGCGGAAGAAAAAGTCCTCGTCCGGCACGTCTACGGCCGGCTTGTCCCGCAGCGCCAGCTTAATGACGGCGGAGTCTACGTTCGGCTGCGGAATAAACACCGTGTGCGGCACCGTGCAAACGAGCTCAGGCACGCAGTAATATTGCACGGCGACGCTCAAGCTGCCATATTCCTTGCCTCCGGGCTTGGCGGCCATCCGCTGCGCGACTTCCTTCTGGATCATGACGACGATATTCTCCAGCGGCAGGCGTTCCTCCAGCAGCTTCATGAGAATCGGCGTCGTGACGTAATAAGGAAGATTGGCAACGACGCTTACGCCCGACAAGCCGTCGAATTGCTTGCGGAACAGCTCTGCCAGATCCAGCTTGAGCACGTCGCCGTGAATAACCGATACATGCTTCTCATCGGCAAAGATATCGTTCAGAATCGGGATGAGCCGCTGATCGATCTCCACGGCCGTAACGCGGCCAGCCGTTTCTGCCAGACGGCCCGTCAACGCTCCGATGCCCGGCCCTATCTCAAGAGCGCCCTTCGTTTCGTCGAGCCCCGCGGCTGCAACGATATTATTAAGCACGTTGCGGTCGATCAGAAAGTTCTGTCCGAGGCTTTTCTTAAAGGAGAAGCCGTATTTGGCGATAATCTCCTTGGTCCGCTTGGGCGTTCCGACATCCGATGCCGGACGCGCCGCTTGTCCGCTGCCCGCGCCTTTTGCATGCTGCTGCTCTGTACCCATCTTAAGAATCCACTCCGTTCTGTTCCATCTCGCGAAGCGCGGCAACGAATTCTTCCTTCGAGATGCGGAAGCTCGTGCAACGCTTATAGAATTGTTTGCCATTCGCGTAGCCGATGCCGAGCAGCTTGCCCATGACAAGCCTCCTGTGGGCCGCATTGGGGTGCACGATCAAGCCCGCTTCCATCAGGTCCTCCCAGGCGATCTCTCCCTCTTCCATACCGACGGACTCGGTGCGCAGCTCCGACAGCGCCTGACGGATCGCCTCCGGGCTCGCGTTCTCGATGCCGATGTCGCCTTTATAATACGCCTTCTCCTGGGGAAGGAACGCATGCTTGCACCCCGGAGCGTGCCTAGCCACGATTTTGCGAATTCGTTCGCCGGCATGATCGGGATCTGTAAATATAATCACGCCGCGGCGTTCGTTAGCCAGCGCGATGCGGCGCAATACGTCATCGCCGATCGCGGAGCCGTTCGTCTCGATGGTGTCGGCTTCCACGGCCCTCTTGACCGCCGCCGTATCGTCTTTGCCTTCCACTACAATAATTTCCTTGATCAACTCGATCGATCCCCGCTTTCTGCTGAACTGCCCCATGCCCCTTATCACTAAGCCGCATAAAAATGAAGAAAAGAAGAGGCATCGCCTCTTCTTATGATGGCATATTTAGTTCGACATTACGACAGCCGCTTTCCGCGCATGCGGATTAGCTAGCCGATGGTTTGTTCGGGCCCAGCACGTAGACGGTATATCCCGTCTTCTTGCCGAACTTGTTCGCGTAGCTTTCGCTATCGAAATACACATCGATCTTATTGCCTTTTACCGCGCTGCCCTTATCTTCCGCGCGGCGGAAGCCGATGCCTTCGATGTAGACCCACCACCCCATTGGGATGACGCTCGTATCGACGGCGATCGTGCGGCCTTCCTGCACCTTGGTGCCGGATGCCGTAAGTCCGTATTGCGGATGGTCTTCGTCCTTGCCCGTAGAAGCCGCGCCTGCCGAATAGGCGGTCAGGGTCACGTTCTTCAGCACTTTCTTCGCGTTGAAGGTTAGATCGTCCTTCGTAACGGTAGCGACGCTGGGGCTCTTGTTCGACAACACCGTCACTTTAGGCTCAGGTTTTTTGGTGCCGATCGCAACGATTTGATCGACCGCGGCGGTCTGCACCACTTCGCTGACTACCTGCTTCTTCACGAGAACGCCGTCCTCGTAATTCTCCTTGGACTGCTCGATCAGGATGCCGGCCTTGCCCGTTTGAACGACCTTTTCTTTCCCCTGTTCGAGAGTTGGATCTTCCTTCTTCACGATCGAGAATGGAACTGGCTTCTCAAGCTCCGACACCTTCGTGTCGACCCGAACGATCGTTACGGGCTCATCCTCATCCACTTCAGCGGTTAGAGGAGGATTAATTCTATCATCACTGCGAACGGTAATATCCAATTGCTCGATCGCCGCTCCAACCGTCTTCTCTGTCGTGTACACCGTAGATGTCTTGCCATCTGCCGTTACAATGACGGGAATCGCATGATTAACCTCGATGCGGTCGCCGTCCTTAATCGGTGAATTAAGCGGGACTGACACCTCGTCGTGCGGTCCTATCGTAATAGCTTGTTCATCCAGTAGGCGTTGCAGGACCCATTGCTTCGTTTCCACAACGGTTTCTTGTCCATTCACTACTACGGAGACGCTTTTGACAGCCGTTCCGTACAACAACACCAAAAACATGAAAGTCATAGCGATTGAGATGACTGCACTCAACATTATCAAACGCAAGTTTCCATGCTTCCATCGCATTGCGAAAGTCATGCTGGATGATCGCTTCCCATGGGTGTCCTTCATCTGACTTAGGCCCACTTCCTCGGTCCTCCTTCATAGCCCCGCCGCCAAGTGTTACGCATGTTACAACTGACGCGACTATAGTATATTGGCGTGCAAGCACGCACTCCAGTCTTGCAGACTCTCACCTCCCTGAATTTACCCTATGACGACTAGTATCCGATTATTCGGTTTCCTGCTGAGGAATGTCGTCGATGTGAAGCACATGTGGTAGGCGCCTAAGCGTTCACGATCGGGAATGCGGTGAGGGCGTTATGAGGTTAAAAGTTGTCTGCTTGGCTGGAAATCCAATACAAAATGTAAAGCTCTGATTTGAATCATACCTTCATCACAGCCCAGTTGTAAAGAAGCGATAAAATGCGATTTTCACGAAAAAAGCAGGAAATCTTCGAATAAATAGTTGAAACAGGGCACAAAAATCAGTTTTATTGAGTGAAAGGTCTTATTTCCTCACTCTTACACCGACTTTCACTCAATCCCGAAACAAATTTTACCGTTTTCAGTCGTAATTTGGGCCAATTCCTCCACCGAAATGCCCTTAATTTCGGCTGCCGCCCGCGCGACTAGGGCCACGTAAGACGACTCATTTCTCTTCCCACGATTTGGATGTGGCGTTAAATAAGGGGAGTCCGTTTCGATCAATAATCGATCCATCGGAACCATCTCGAGCACCTCTTTCGGCACCCTGGCATTTTTGTAAGTAACCGGTCCTCCGAACGAAATATAGAAGTTCATATCGAGGCATTGTTTGGCCGATTCCTTGCTGCCCGAGAAGCAATGCATGACGCCCCCGACCTCGCTTGCTCCTTCCTCTTGCAGAATGCGAATGACGTCTTCGTGCGCTTCCCGATTATGAATAACGATGGGCTTCTTCACCTTCCGCGCTAACCTGATTTGCTCTCTAAATACGCGATGCTGCACATCCTTGGGCGACGTATCCCAGTGATAATCCAGGCCGATCTCGCCGATCGCGACCACTTTGGGGTGGCTGGACAACCGTTCGATCCACTCCAAATCCTCCGGTTGCATGTCTATGCTGTCCACGGGATGCCAACCGACGGCCGCATAAATAAACGGGTAACGCTCGGCTAACGCGATCGTCGTCGGGATCGATTTTCTATCGCATCCGATATTTACCATTAATTCGACGCCCGCCGCGCGCGCCCTGTCGATTACCGCTTCCCGATCCTCGTCAAATTGTCTTGCATCCAAATGTGTATGCGTGTCGAATAACATGTTGATGGTCTCCTTTAATTCAGTTGAAATAGTTGTTGCATGCGCAACGACAGCAGCTCTTTATTCGCACGTAAAGGCTCTTCGGGATAATAAAGATGATATTGCCCCTGATGCAGTCCCGTAATGGAACGAACGATGTCGGATTTCAAGGAAATCTCGCTGATTTCATCCTGCTTGTCCAGCAACAAAATCGGCGCTTTTTCCCGTTTTTCTCCCTCTTTCTTATCCGGCCGATAAACGTCGTATGGCAGATCGAACGGGTAGTCGATTTCCATATGGTAATCCGGATTCAGGCCGATGGATTGGAGCGCTTCTGCCACTTCGGCGAGCAATGTCTCATCCGGCTGATCTATGGTTACATATTTATATAGCTGCCTGTTCATGAAGCGTTGGCACAGGTCGCTAAGCAGCGGATCGGCCTCGTCCTCCCACTCGGAGAACGCCGTCTGGGCAAGCGCTTCGTCGAGCTTTAAGTAATCGTGCAATCGAAGCGTATTGTCGAGCAGCTGTTTGATCGGGCGCGTCATAAACGCGAATGTATAGCCTTCGGCGTTTAATTGTTGGGCCCGCCGGAAAATTTGCCTCAATATAATTTCCGAGCTGCGCGTGACGGGGTGGAAGTAAATTTGCCAATACATCTGATAGCGGGACATCAAATAATGCTCGACGGCATGCATGCCGCTGTCCTTGACCACGATCTTTCCTTTATAAGGACGCAAGACGCGAAGGATCCGCTCAAGGTCGAACGTGCCGTAATTGACGCCTGTGAAATACGCGTCCCGCAGAAGATAGTCCATCCGATCCGCATCCATCTGACTAGAGATCAGGCTGACCACGATCGGCTTGGGGTACTTCTTCTGAATGACGGCGGCAACCTGGGCCGGGAAGTCGTCCGACACCGAGCGCAGCACGGCGTTGATCTCCGTATCGCCAAGCAGGATGGCGCAGGTCCACTCTTCATGATCCGTATCGAAGATCTCCTCCAGCGAATGCGAGAACGGACCGTGTCCGACGTCGTGGAGAAGCGCGGCGCACAAGGACACGAGCCGCTCTTCCTTGGGCCAGTCGGGGTAGCCGTTCCGCTCGAACTGCGAAATAATCCGACGCGTAATTTCGTAAACGCCAAGCGAATGCGAGAAACGGCTGTGCTCGGCCCCGTGGAATGTTAGATAGGTTGTCCCAAGCTGCCTGATCCGACGCAGCCGCTGGAATTCTTTTGTATTAATCAGATGCCAGATCGTCTCGTCCTGCACGTACACGTAATGATGGACAGGGTCCTTAAAAACCTTCTCTTCCGTTAATGGCCCGTTCATAATGTCATCTCCTTCTGTTCATAAATTCGACACAGCTCTATCGGGTTTTGTCGAAAGGTGTCGTAATCTAGTTTCCAATTTGTCGAAGCTGTTGTATTCTATTACAGGGACTATTACCTGCATAGGATAGTAATTCCCTTATATCATCAAGCCCGGCGCACTTTTTGCGGGGTTGACTGTTATGGGAAGAGTTGGTATTATAGTAACATGAAATCATAAAATATTGTCGAACATTGACGAATATATCATTTGAGAGGATTGATTAGAAATGATGAAATCTACCGGTATCGTTCGTAAAGTGGATGAGCTTGGACGCGTTGTAATTCCAATCGAATTGCGCCGTACGCTTGGCATTGGCGAGAAGGACGCTCTCGAGATTTATGTAGACGGCGAGCGCATCATGCTGAAGAAATATGAGCCTGCATGTATCTTCTGCGGCAACGCGGAGAACGTTTCCTACTTCAAAGGAAAAATTGTTTGCCATATTTGTTTATCAGAAATGCCTTCACCTGTGACAAAATAAAAAAAATCGGTTATAATCAGAATATCCACATGTTAATTCTAACCTTTTTATACTCCTTGATGCCTTCCTGCGCTAGAACCCGGCCAGGAAGGTCCTTTTTTTTCAGCGGTAGTTCTAAAAGTCCACTTCCCATTACGATGTATTCCAAGAAGATTACTCGACGTCGAATATTGAATTCAGCCGAACCTTCCGGTGCTCACGTAGCGCTGCTACGCTCCGCTCCTCAGTTTCTAGCTTCATCCAATCTTCTCGGTACTGGAAACCGAACTTTTTGAACTCTCATTATAATTCTTCGAATGAAAAACGATACGCCACCAGAGGATGGCAACAGCCGTTTCACCTTGGACTATGAGATGTCTAGCGGTTCACTTCGTTGTACACATCCCGCTTCGATAGTCCGCGATCCGTCGCCGCTTGCTTAATCGCATCCTTGCGGCTCATCGTTGCCTCGTAGTGCGAGACGTGCGCCTCCAGCTCAAGCTCGGCCCACCACGCGTTCGACGAGTCCGCCTCGGCTGTTTCCGCTACTCCGGCTCCCTCTACTACGATACAAAACTCGCCAAGCGGCCCATGCTCTTCGAACCAATGAATACATTCCGATACGGTCCCTCTAATCGCTTCCTCATGCTTTTTGGTCAGCTCGCGTACGACCGCGATTCTCCGGTCGCCTAGCGTTTCAAGCAGCGCGGCAAGCGTCTTCTTGATCCGATGCGGCGATTCGTACAATAACATCGTTGCCGGCGAAGGCGCAAGCGAGGCAAGCCTCTTATGAATCGACTTCTTTTCCCTGGGAAGAAACCCGGCGAACATAAACTGTTCGGTAGGAAGACCCGACATGATCAGCGCCGACAACGCGGCATTCGCTCCGGGTATCGGAATGACGGCGATATCATGTTTGACCGCCTCTTCCACGAGATCGGCCCCGGGATCGGAGATGGCCGGCAGCCCTGCGTCGCTTACGAGCGCGATCGACTGCCCGCTCTGCAGAATTCGAATCAATTCCGGGCCGCTTGCCGTTTTATTATGTTCGTGGTAGCTGACCAGTCTCGTATGGATATCGAAATGCGTGAGCAGCTTTCTCGTCTGCCTTGTATCCTCGGCCGCGATCAGATCAACTTCCTTCAGCGTGCGGATCGCCCTCATCGTCATATCCTCCAGATTGCCTATCGGCGTACCAACAAGATAGAGGCTGCCGCCAAGCTCCGCGCCGCTTGCTTTATCGTAGCTTTTTTGTCTGTTCATACGATCTGTACCCCTTCGTCGTTATAGACCATTATAGGCGGGAGCAGCCTGATGTCAGGTTTCCCATCGCGCGTTGCTTCTATTAATAACATGTTCGCTTCCGACTTTGCATTGGGATGCACGAATTGGATTCGTTTGGGCTCCAGCTTCCAGCGGCGCATCGTCTCCACGATATCCAGCATGCGGGACGGACGGTGCACCATAAACAGCTTGCCCCCGGGTCGCAGCAGCCGGCAGCACGCGCTGGCGATATCCTCGATCGTGCAATGAATTTCGTGCCTTGCGATCGCGTAATGTTCATTGACGTTCTGATCCCCGGCGCTTACCGGCATATAAGGCGGATTAACCGTGATGACATCGTAAATCCCGTTTCCCGCCGTCTTTGCATATTCCCTGAGGTCGTCTCGAATGACGGTGATTTGATCCTGCAGTCCGTTCATCATCACGCTGCGCATCGCCATATCCGCAAGCCTAGGCTGTATCTCGACGGCATCCATCTTCGCATCCGTCTTGGCCGACATAAGAATCGGGATAACCCCGTTGCCCGAGCACAGATCGGCGATTCTGCCCCGTTTCGGCAACGTCGCGAATCGGGACAACAATACGGCATCAAGAGAGAAGCTAAATACGTCGCGGCTCTGTATGATGGTCAGGCCGGTATCGGTCAACAAATCGTCGATTCGTTCGCCGGCAAGCAAGCTTACCTCTTGTTTATTCGCTTGCGGCGATATGGAATGAGGCTGCGCCCGGGCATCGGCACGCGGTTGGGATTGGGATTCGGATTGCGAATGGGATAACGTCATCATCTTACTCTCCTTATATAAAAATGACCGTCCCCTTAGGTAAGGACGGCCCGTCGATACATTCTTGCTTATTTATTTAGGAATGACAGGCAGAACAGGCAGTCTCCTTCGGTACGAAGATGACCGTAATAGACGTTGCAAATATGGAACCCTTCGTGGTAGAGACGCGTCAGGTTGTCATAACCTTCCCCGATGCCCGCTCCGCCGTCGTCTTGATCCATATCCGCCAAGCCTAACTCGGCCGTCTCTCCTTCCTGCTGCGATTTCGCTTGAGCCGTCGCCATGGCAACGGCCTCCCTGTCCGGTGCGGTCTCGCGTTTCAGTACTTGCCTTAACTGGTGATTCTCCATGCTCAGACGGTTGTTCTCCTCCAGCAATTGCTTGACGCGTTGCTTGAGTTCGCTAAACTCGGCATGGAACGATCCCACTTGGTTATCGAGTTCATCCATCTGTATGAATATATCTTTTTTCTCCAAGTCCCCACCCCAGAGCTTCAAGCGCAAGTTAATCGCCTGGCAGATTCGAACGACGCCGTCTACTTTATGACAACATCATCAAGCGGCAGTTCCTTAGGCTTGCCCGGTACATCGAACAACGAGACGTAGACGCTCTTGGTCGATGCGTTAATACCGGTAACCTTGCCTTCCCCGTACGATGTTATAACAACTTTGCCGATGGCCGGCAATTCCTCGCGCACGCTCTCATAGTTGTCATGCTCGTACTTCAAGCAGCACATGAGGCGGCCGCATAAACCCGAAATCTTTGTCGGATTAAGCGACAAATTCTGATCCTTGGCCATCTTGATCGAGACAGGCTCGAAGTCGCCCAGCCAAGAGGAACAGCAGAGCACCCTTCCGCATGGACCGATTCCGCCAAGCATCTTCGCTTCATCCCTTACGCCGATCTGGCGCAGTTCGATCCGGGTACGAAAGACGCTGGCAAGATCCTTGACCAGCTCCCGGAAGTCTACCCTTCCTTCGGCGGTGAAGTAAAAGATGATTTTATTGCGGTCGAACGTAAATTCGACGTCAACCAGCTTCATGCGAAGCTGATGGCTCTTGATTTTATCAAGGCAGGTCGAGAACGCATTCTTCGCGGCCGAGCGGTTCTCTTCGACAATCTGAGCGTCCGAGTCGCTGGCTATGCGTATGACCTTCTTGAGAGGGAGTACTACATCCGATTCACCGACTTGCTTCTGTCCCACCACCACTTTACCGTATTCGATTCCGCGCGCGGTCTCAACAATAACATGTTGTTCCTTGTCCACGGGATGGTCGACCGGATCAAAGTAATAGATCTTGCCCGCTTTCTTGAAGCGGACACCGACGACATTATACAAGGATTAGCCCTCCTGTAAGTTAACCAATAATTGCTCAAATGCGAGCTGGGGCGACACGTTCGCCCGAATGCGCTTGCCCGCTTCCAATATATGCTCCATGCAGGATACCCATCCCGCAAAGGAACGATCATAAGCATGGCTGCTTATCCAATCCAACTGATCTATAAAAACAATCTTATCCTGCCTTCCGGCTTGGAACTGTGTCAAATCCTTAAACCAAAGCGTATACAACGAAAGCAGCATATCCATATCGGCGCTCAAATCCGTCTTGAACAGCTGCTGCTGGGCAGTGATCATCGCCGCGGTGAATCGGGACAAGCTCTCCTTGCCTAATTGTATCACTAGGTTTCTGATTTCTGCAAACTCATTCTTCTGGAGAATTTGTCTGGCGCCCTCCAATCCGGAGGACAAGTGAACGGCCGCTCTCGCATGCAGCGGCGTTGCTCCTTCGTCGATCAGCTTCTGCAGCATGATATCCGGCGGAACCGGCAAGAAGGGCACCCATTGCGTTCGGGATCGGATCGTCGGCAAGACGGCTTGTCCGTTGTCCGTAATTAGTATGGCGACGATGGGAGACACGGGCTCCTCCAGAAATTTCAACAAGCTGTTAGCCGCCTGCAAAGTCATCGTTTCCGCCCGTTCGACCAAATATACGGTTCGCTCGCTCTGCGTTCCCCGATACGACAGGTTTCGCTGCAGCTCCCTGATCTGATCGATCTTAATGCTCTGCCCTTCGGGAGAGATGGTGAGAAGCGCGGTCTGATTGCCATGCTCGAACTTTCTGCACGCCAAACATTGTCCGCAAGCATCCCAACCTTCCGCCGTGCAGAACAATGCCTTCGCGAAAGCCTGCGCGGTAGCCATTCTTCCCGTGCCCGTCGGCCCGTTAAACAAATAGGCGTGGGAGACGCGGCCGCTCTGAAGCGCGTGCTTCAGGATTCGCTGCGCCTTCCACTGGCCTTCCGCTTGCTCCAGTCGTTCAAGACTCATCGTGTTACCTTACCTTTCCTAGCCCTATGCCCCTAGAACAACAAATTGATCAATATGCCCCTGATCTCTCCGATCTTATTCAGCAGCTCTAATCGGCCTTGCTCGCTATCGAGCAATTCTTCCGCCATGGATACCAGCGTCTCGTCAATTTCGTCGAGCAGCTTGTAGCGTTTCACGCGTCCTCTGCGATCGAAGCCTCGGACCTCCTTCAGTCCTATGCCCCGCCTTACCGTATCCTCGAGAAACTTCTTCACCATATTTCGGTACAGCTTGAGTTCGCGAACCGTCATCAGCTTGGCTAGCTGCTCGCCCTGGCGATGAATGTCCTGCAGCTTCTGCTGCAGCTGCTCGTTCGTGCGTTCGGCATTCTGCTGCACCATGACGTCGGCAAAGTTAACCGGCTGAACCGGTCGGCCCGCCGTATCCCCGCCAGGACGATTCTGGCCCAAGGGCCGCCAGCTTTGATCGACTCTCATCTATGTCACACCCAATCAGAAGTGTTCGAATCTTTCTACCGGTATAACAAAGACCGCCGCGCCGCCAATCTGCACTTCCACGGGGAAAGGAATATAGGAATCCGTCGAGCCGCCCATCGGCGATACCGGCGTGACCAATTGATCGCGTACTTTGCAGTTCGCGCTAATGACCTGAAGAACCTCGTGTACGCGCTCATCCTCGATCCCGATCATGAACGTCGTATTCCCCGCGCGCAGGAATCCTCCCGTGCTTGCAAGCTTTGTCGCCCGAAACCCTTCGCGAACGAGCGAATTCGACAACCGGTTGCTGTCCTTATCCTGAATGACCGCAATAACTAATTTCATCCTCATTCCTCCTCGGTAAGATTGAATTAGGTATTTGCCCCTACATCCTATGCATCAAAGTTTGACATCGGTTACACAATTTCCTGCGGCAAACCCGCGGAATGCTGACTTCCGCTTCTAGCCTCTAAGCGATTTCATTCGGTTATCGAACGCCTGCATGACTTCTTCAAATACTTCGTCTGGCTGCAAATCGGCATTGACCGGCACGATTCGCTCAGGGAACCTTTCCAGCAGTTGCTTGTAGCCTTCTCTTACGCGTTCATGGAATGATTGACGCTCAAGATCGAGACGATTAAGCTCTCTATCCGCCGACGCCATAATGCGGGATAATCCGACTTCCGGCGACACGTCCATAAATAGCGTCAGCTGCGGCATCGTGTCCTGAATGGCGAACTTGTTGATTTCCCACACTTCGTCCATTCCGAGTCCTCTTGCGTACCCCTGATAAGCAAGGCTGCTGTCGACGAACCGATCGCAGATGACGATGAAATCCCGCTCCAGAGCCGGCAGCACTTTCTCGACCAGATGCTGCCTTCTCGCCGCCGCGTACAGCAACGCTTCCGTCCTGGCATCCATCATCGTATGGGCCGGATCCAGGATGACGGTCCGGATCTGCTCCGCGATGGGAATACCGCCAGGCTCACGGGTCGTCATGACTTTCAGGCCCTTCTGCCGTAGTGCTTCGGAGAGCCGCTCGATCAGCGTCGTTTTGCCCGCGCCTTCTCCGCCTTCTATAGTAATAAAGATTCCTTTATTCAACTTGCATGTGCTCCAATCCGGTACGCACTTATCCAAAAAAGACTTGTACTCTTATTTATTGTAACAAAGCATACGTAACACGACAACGAAATTCGAACAAACCCGTCGCGGTTCGAGCCTTTCCACCCCGATTTAGTCGATATAGACGGCAATCGTCTCCATTCTGGGATCGCGCGCTCCTTGGAAGTTGGCACCCTGGGAGGCTAACCTCTCTATCTGCGCGATATGGGCCCCTGTCAGCTTCTCGCCCGCATATAGAAGCGGTATGCCCGGGGGGTAAGGCACCACCATCTCGGCGGCCCGTTTGCCCAGCGCTTCTCTGACGGGTACGCGGATGCTTGGATCATTTCGATACCAGCCACCCTCAAAGGAAACCGGTTCCCCGATTGCTTCGAGATCGCCTCTCCACATCGCTGTATCCGCATGAAGCGAATAGTCCGGTTGCCGATTGAGGCTCTTATCGCTCGGAGCGACAACTTGGATTAGATGGCGATGAATGGACAGAACGGCTTCTTTGAGCCGCTCCATCTGCTCACGGCTAGTTCCCGCACCGATCAGCAGTACGACATAGGCCGAATCCGACATCTCCGCCCAGCAGCCCCGTTCTTCCAGTTCTTTTTTAAGCTGATGTCCCGATAGGCGGCCGGTGGAATCATGAAGGACGATTCGGAGCGGATCGCGCAGCCAACTACTTTTGGATTCTGCTCCAACCTTGTTATCCGGTTTGCGAATTATCTCTTGGTCTGAAGCCCTTCCTGCATCTTGGATCAACATGCCAGTCTCTTGCAGCCATGACCGCAGCTCCAACGCATGAGAAATTGCCGATTGGAACATCGCTTCACCAAAAGAGGTTATCATTGCTCGGGAAATATCTAGAGTCGCCATTATCGGAAAAGAAGGACTGGAGCTTTGTACGAGAGCAAGAGCCTGCTCCAAACGCTCTCTATTCAGACGCTCTCCTTGGACATGCAGCATGGCTCCCATGGTTAGGGCTGGCAGCGTCTTGTGCGTGGATTGGACCGCGGCATCCGCTCCTGCCTGCATCGCTGAAAGAGGCAGCTCGGGATGATGGCCGTAATGTGCGCCATGGGCCTCATCCACTAGCAACGGAATCCCGTATCGGTGGATGGCATCCGCGTAGCGTTCGAGCTCCACACCCAAGCCGTAATAGTTGGGATTCGATAAGAACACCGCCTTGACCATCGGATACCGGCGCAGGGCTTCTTCGATTTGCTCAACCGATGGAGCTACCGCTAAGCCCGTCCGGGCATCCGAACGAGGCGTAACAAATACAGCGTTCGCACCCGCTAGCCTAAGTCCGTTGATAACGGACTTATGAACGTTCCGTTGCACGATAACCAGATCACCGGGATCGCATACTGCCAGGAGCATAGCCAGGTTGCCGGACGTGCTGCCCCCGACGAGAAAATAAGTCGCGTCGGCATCGTAGGCTTGCGCTGCCAGCCGCTGCGCTTCTTTAATAGAAGCTTCAGGGTGGTGCAGATCGTCCGTGGAGGATAGCTCCGTCACGTCGAGCTTCATGATTTCCGCAAAGGTTTGGGTCCATTCATCCTTTGCGCGATGGGGCATCAAGCCCCTCAGCCCTCTCCAGACTTGGCCGCTCTGATGGCCGGGGACGTGAAAGCTGGCAGGATTGTCGCCCGCATGTTTCATTAACGCTTCATATATAGGTGCGTGAAGTGGCTTCATTTTGTGCGCGTTCCTCTCCTGAGTTCGCTCATGTAAGGGGATGTCTGCCTACATTGTAGCGAATGAAAGGACATTCGTAAACGCGGCCGCCGCAAAGAAAAAAGCAGCTCTCGTACGAGTAGCCGCTTTAAGCGTTTTTCTCCACAAACAATTGTTTCATCTGATGAATAAAAAATGGATATTTGGCATCCTGAACGTCGGTATGCACCATCTCGTTTTCGCATGATTGACATATGAATCCCGAGACGATGACTATACCCTCGCCCACTGCCTTTGGCAAACCGCAAATAATACATTGGTGATCGCGAACTTCGTTCATCCCAATCCCCGCTTTCTATCGCCATGATCTTACCTACTATTATGGCACATAGTCTATTGATTTATTCTTGTTTCATAACAAATTTCAAATATTTATATATCGTATGCTGGTGATGGGCGATTGGTGCCGCATGCGCCCAAATTTATAGTGTACTTACACGCGAGGAATGCCGATAAAGTAAGGAAGACAGCCCTTTTGGGGCATGCCGGCTGCTTTATGACTTACGCTCATTTCAATCGATTACCATTGTCCGGGAGAGGGAAACGATCCTATGAAACAATCATTATCCGAGCAGAGCAACGCAACTATTTACCAATATCAGCTTGTCAAAAGAGTGCTCGTAAGGCCGGAGCTCATCGTAAGCCATCTCATCATCGCCGGCATCTTCCTCGGGTTTCAGTTACTGGCATATGGCATGAACGGCTTGTTCGCATGGCTGTTCGGCTTCGCCGCCGTCCAGCTGCTGCATATTCTTATTCTCTTAATAACCTTTATCCAAGTGGACGAAGCAGCGGATCGCAAGTGGATCTGGCGTATTGTCCCGCCTTGGATCGGCTTTAAACCGGCCAACGATATTTCCTTGCATCTATTCCGCCGGGTACACCGCCATCTCTTCTGGTTAGGATTATGCGTCATCGGCGTCATGTACCCGTGGGCTACTCCGGCGCTCATGATTAGTCTAGTCTGCTGGCATACTTGGCTGCTTGTCCCCCGTATGCTGATATCCCTCTCCTTCAGAAGGCAGCGTAAGGACGGCGTCCTGCGTCTGGAGTCAAAGGAAGCTTCTTATTATCATAGGTAGAGGATGAAGAACTAATTAAGTAGCTCTATCGCATGAGTCCGGCCTGCCTGGCCCACCGAAACTCCACCACCATCTAATCAGTCGGATTTTCTCCCATCAATATTTCCTTTAAACCTGGTTCAATGCTTGGCAGCTGCTCGGTCCTCACTTCCCTTTGGGAAGTGCGACCGAGCCGTAATTATAATGTTCAAAGGACCTGTCATAGTGGATTGTGACAGGTCCTTAAGTGCTTTGTTTGCTTGGCGATGTCCAAACTGCACCGGCAAGAAGTTAGCTTCGACAGCGCTTGTTGGGGCCCTTCGGCGTCTAAACCTCCCTCTAAGGCTGTGCTTGACCCAAGCCGGATTGATACGAGAATGACCTGCATATCCTACAGTTATTTAGAGCTACCATACCCATTTCAGCGAGATTACCTGCATAACCTACAATTAAACTTTGGACAATCCACTCATTTTGCCAAAAGTGATCAATTTAGATGTACGTTCTGCATCTAGAGACGATTATAAGGGAGTTATAGTAAAAATAACTGTACTTCATACATGTAAAGTGGCGATGTCCATTCCGCACCGGGGATGAGTATGCTTCGAAGTTCGCTCATCCCCGGTCGGCGTCCAAAACCACCTCTAAAGCCGGGCCAACTACGCCGAATTACATCGATCAAAGGGTTCGCACACTCTCCCAGCCAGGGAGAGGAACGTCGCCCGTGAAGGTTGGGATGGAGGCTATCGCCAATCCCAACCTTCACGAACGCACAAAAAACCCACCGTATAGTACGGTGGGTTATTCGTGCTTGGCGACGTCCTACTCTCCCAGGACCCTGCGGTCCAAGTACCATCGGCGCTGGAGGGCTTAACGGTCGTGTTCGGTATGGGAACGCGTGGTTCCCCTCCGCCATCGCCACCAAACGGTGTTTTTCGATGACTACGCATCTCTGAATTCCTCCAGAAAATACGCAACCATGATCGTCAAGGTTTTTGTACCTTGAAAACTGGATACGAAAGGTTTGCTGAACCTTAAAGCTGGTGTTTGACGCTTGTATGGAGCGATCAAACGTGTAGGATAAGCCCTCGACCGATTAGTATTCGTCAGCTCCACACATTGCTGTGCTTCCACCCCGAACCTATCAACCTCGTCGTCTTCAAGGGGTCTTACAT
>JAESFX010000093.1_pt1 | contig 127974 bp, 118 predicted proteins | sample 9269501 | NCBI WGS metagenome assembly JAESFX01 (sample SAMN14515570, study PRJNA621655) | algae metagenome | isolation source: Desmonostoc geniculatum HA4340-LM1 and co-occurring heterotrophs from cave... | place: USA: Maniniholo cave, Kauai, Hawaii | collected 2009-07-28
GGTAGGGGACTTTTGACTGTCCCACAGGGTTAATCCCTTGAAAGATAACTGTGGAGAATGATGGCTTTAGCCTCATTCGGAACAACAGTTTGAATCACCGTGACTTTAGTCCGGTGAGAGTCAATAATCGAGCAATTGCGTTGCACCTCAATCTACTTATCTTGTACTTTTGTGCCGAAGTTGATGGCGATCGCTTCAAGAGCGTCAACCATCAACTTCGTCGCTGACAAGATTTAGTTGGTATTTAATAAGCTAAAGTCTCTAAAGTTTCTCGTAAATACCGTTGTACTTGCTGTTCTAAGCGAAGTCCGTGTAATTGAGCATCCCGTTCCAATTGCCAGCGTTGAAAACCAGAACTAGTGGATATCGCACATTTGAGACTATACCAAATTTCACTATCAGCAGAAAATTGGCGATCGCTATAAGCTGGAATTTGAGCCATAATTCCTCATTCCTCTGTTATTAGTCATTAGTCATTGGTCATTAGTCATTCTCCTTGTCTCCCCATCTCCCTCATCCCCGCGTAAGAGCGTCTGATCCTAGCCTCTTCAAATAAAATAATATTTACTCTGGGGGCTGCTGCGAATCTATATTTCTTGCGAATACAGATTCAAATAACCGGGGCAACATTTGATTAACCCGCACGCCTAAAATTGTAAAATCTTGTTTAATCTTTTCTAAAGATAACGGTTCTATGGCAGCAAATTCTGTGTCATTAGTCACTAAAACTCGCATGGCACTAACGGGAATTTGTAAAAATAGATTACTTGCTAAAAAAGCTAAGGCCGCAAGTATTAAACCGAGGCTGCGCCATTGAGGTAAAAATTTAGCTGTATTTGCGACTAATGGGGCAATTTGATAGATATGCCACAGCGCCCAAACCGACAACACTGCTGTCACCAGGGCTAGGACACGATTTAACTTTGTATTAGTTAAACAAAGAATTTTTCGCTGCCGCTCAGTCAAATTTTCCGGCTTTAAGGCTATTCCCAAAAGACCAAAGATGTAAAAAGGGCGACGCAACTGCATCCATAGCAGCGGCACAACACCAACGGCGGCTACTAAGAATAGTTCCGCCCAGACCGGCAAAAACGGCTCGCCTACGGACAGGAACAATAAGCAGAGTATTGAAAAAACAGGCAACGTCGCTAATCCAGCGACGTGAATCCACAAAATTGGTTCAGAGCGAAATGAAGCCATATATTAAAATTATGAGTTAAAAGTTAAGAGTTAGGAGTTAGAAGCTTTTAACTCATAACTCCTAACTCCTGACTTCTAACCATTTTACCGCTCATATAAATCTCGACAAAGCTACCTAAAAGTAGACAATGCTTGACAATATGTTTGTAATCTTAGTTCCAAGTCCTAAAACTACAGGGATAAACGGCAATCCCTCTATCCCCTCAAGAACATTGGGGATTACTTTTTGACCCAAGTTTTAAGCCTATAGATTCAACAGGTTTTCCGTTGTCTTGGCGCTCTCGATCAGATAAAGTACTGCTTACCATCCGATTTCACGGCGGCTTTATCTGATTTAAATATACCAGAGACTCTGGTTTGTTGGATAGCAACAAACATTGCTACCCAAAAATGGGTAACAATGTCTATATATGACTAGTAAGTAACTGACAGTTTTTAACCCTCAGCACTATCTAGTTAAGGTGAGAGTACGGCGCTTGGTAACCATCTGATAAGCTTCGATGATATCACCTTCTGCCCAATCATTGAATTTATCAATGCCGACACCGCATTCATAACCAGCATTGACCTCGCGGGCGTCTTCTTTCATCCGTTTTAGGGAGTCAAGCACGCCTTCATAAATCACTTTACTGCCACGTCGCACCCGCACTTTGCAATTGCGAACTAGCTTGCCAGATTGAACGTAACAACCTGCAACCGCACCACGACCGACTGGGAAGACGGCGCGGACTTCGGTTTGACCCAAGGGTTCTTCCACCAACTCTGGTTCGAGAAGACCTTCCAAGGCATCTTGGATATCTTCCAGGAGCTTGTAGATGACGTTGTATTCCCGAACATCTACACCCGCTTCATCAGCAGCTTGTCTAGCACCACTGGCGAAGGTGGTGTTGAAGCCAATAATTACAGCGTTACTGGCGGATGCTAAGTCGATATCTGTTTCGGTAATTTCCCCAGCAGTAGCCAATAGCATCCGGATTTGAACTTCGTTTTGCGGGATTTGTTTGAGCGCTCCCACAATTGCTTCCACAGAACCTTGTACGTCTCCCTTCAAGATCAAGTTGAGTTCTTTCAACTCGCCTTCTTGTGCTTGAGCTGAGAGGGTTGTGAGGGTGACACGTCCTTGCAAGAGGCGGGATAGGCGTTGTTTGTCGGCGCGATCGCTTGCTAGGCTTCTGGCTTCTTTTTCGTTCTGGAAGACCTCGAACTCGTCGCCTGCTGCTGGTACATCACTTAAGCCCAACACCTCAACCGCAAAGGATGGAGAGGCGGCTTCGACTCTTGCACCTCTGTCATTCACCATTGCTCGCACTTTACCAAAGGCGGAGCCGGCTACCAGCATATCTCCCACATGCAAGGTGCCATTCTGAATCAGCAGGGTAGCAACTGCTCCCTTGGCTTTATCCAGATGTGCTTCAATGACAGTTCCTCTAGCAGAACGGTCTGGGTTAGCAGATAGTTCTCCTACCTCTGCTACCAAGAGAATCATCTCTAGGAGCGTGTCTAGGTTTTCACCTCTGATGGCACTCACTGGCACCATGATGGTGTCACCGCCCCATTCTTCTGCTGTCAGACCATACTGGGTGAGTTCTTGTTTCACCCGGTCTGGCTGTGCAGCTTCTTTGTCAATTTTGTTGATGGCAACGACTATTGGCACTCCTGCTGCTTGAGCATGGCTAATAGCTTCAATGGTTTGGGGACGAACGCCATCATCAGCAGCTACTACTAATACAGCAATATCTGTTACCCGCGCTCCTCGTGCCCGCATTGCTGTAAAGGCTTCGTGACCGGGAGTATCTAGGAAGACTATCTGCTGTGGTTTGTCCTCGTGTACCACATCCACATGGTATGCACCGATGTGTTGGGTAATACCACCAGCTTCGCCAGCAGCTACTTTGGTTTTACGAATCGAGTCGAGCAGGGTTGTTTTACCGTGGTCTACGTGACCCATAATTGTCACCACTGGCGGACGCCGATGGAGATGTTCCAGGTCTTCGACGCTGACCATTTCCGTAACTTTCCGAGCTTCTGCTTCTGGTTCAGCGGTTTCAACTTCTATTTCTAGTTCTTTTCCTACCAGAGTAATTGTCGGAATATCCAGATTTTGGGTGATACTCACTGCCATGCCTTTGAGGAACAGGATTTTTACAATCTCTGTATCGGCAACAAGCAGTAGGTCAGCTAATTCTTGGACAGTCATTGGCCCTGTGACCACGACTTTTTCCGGACGATCGCGCTTGGTTTCAACTTCTTGGCGACGGTTTTGGTCGCGGTTGGAACTAGAAGATTTTTTACTTCTTGCTGTTGGAACTGTAGCCAGGGTTGCCGTTGGAGCTTGTGTGGGTCGAGTTGCTTTTGGTTTGGGCGGACGGGCGATGGAAAGGCTGACTTGCACGGTGGCTGGTGAGTCTAGATCGTCATCATCCAGCAAATCGTCTTCTTCAAAGTCATCATCTAGAAGTATTGGCTTGACCCGCTTGCCTTTAACGCCGGCCTTGCCCGCCTTTTCTTTAACTTCGTCAATGATTTCTTCTTCCACCCACTTTTTGCCGCCTTTGCTTGGCCTGGGTGGACTTGGGCGTTTCAAATCCAGAAGATCGGGGGCGATTGGCTCGTCACCTAATACTTCAGATTTCGCCGCTGTTGCTGACAGATGTCTTGGTGGAGTAGCAATGGGCATTGCTGCTGCTACAGCTTCACCAGGACGTGCGGGACGGGGTCGTTGCCCCTCTCCTATTGGTGATGGACCTGATGGCCTATTTCCTCTTTGCTCCGGTTTTCCAGGTGATAGGGTGGGACGAGGCTGCCTTTGTGGTGCAGATGGCGAAGTCTGGTCGGTTGGCAGCTTAGCAACTTTTGGCTTAACTTGCTGGTCGCGATCGCCCTCTGTGGTCCGTGGACGTTCGCGTTTGAGAATCGGTTTGTCTGCCGGAGGTTGCTGCTCAGACACCTGGGGTTCTTCCGCCGCAGGTCTTGCTGGTGGCGCAACTAATTGCGGTTTTTGAGGTTTTTCCGGTTTCGGTCTGGGTGGAACTACTTTTTCTGGCTTTTGGGCAACTGTTTTTTCCTGTGGCTGGTTTTGACTAGGCGTTTGTTCCAAGTCTTTGACAGGAGGTTGCTCTGGGGTCTCAGATTGATTCCGGGGTACAGGTCGGGTTGGTGCCGTCGGCTTCATGGGTGAGACTGGTGTAGCGAAAGGCCGTGGAGGTGAGGGAGGATTAGCTTCAGACAAAGCAACTTGGGTATTGGTAGCAACTGACGCCTCTGAGGCGTTGGAAGTAGAGTTTCTCAATATTTTGGGTTTGCGTATTTCCAAAATTTGCTGTTTGTGGGGTGCAGCAGGTCGGTTTCGTCCACCGTTTGATTGGGAATTTGGTTTGTGGCTGGTTGTACCTAGTTCCTTTTTCGGCGTCACATTTGTAGCTGCGAGTTTTTCCGCAGCCGCGCGAATGTGTTCTGCCTCGGATTCGGAAATCGTGCTGCTATGGCTTTTGACCGCGATGCTGAGCTGGTCGCAAATTGCTAGTAGCTCTTTGTTATCCAAATTCAATTCCTTTGATAATTCATAAATTCTAACTTTGCCGTTGTTCATCCACTCTTCCCCTTTAATTTACAGTTTTAGCGGATGGCTGCCTGGGAGTGCGACATCTCCATCCTTGGATTACTGTTTTTAGGTTGCCCTTGGTGATTTTGCCGGTGCCTCCAATCAGGAAAGAGAGATGTTTCGGTTTAATAGTGGCATCCCCACCAGGAATGATGGTTGAGAGACGCCCATAAAAATTTTTTGAATAAAAGATTTTTATGGGAACCGTTGACGCCGAATTGCGCCTGAGCGCTACCAGGTTGCCATTTTGTAGTTTTTTGTTTTGCTGATTCTGAGTCTTCCACAACACAATCGATTACATTTTGTTCTGGGAGTACTGCCCCGCCCCTCTTTTTATGGAAGAGCCGAATGCTTTCTACACCCATTTACTATTTTGGCACTAACCCTAGCGATCAAGAGAGGGTATGAAAAAAGTGCGACTAATTCGCCTTTGGCACAATTCCTCTGTTGATTACGCTACTGAGTTGTTCCAACTTCCTAAATTTTATTTTGGGTATTGCTGGGGGCTAGACGTTGCAACAAGCTTTGGTACAGTGTTTCTGGCACTGATGCATGTAGCGATCGCCCTAGTCTATTTTTCTTTTGAGCCGCTTGTAAGCAACTCGCTTGCGGACAAATATAGGCAGAACGCCCCATGCCCCGATCTAATTGTACCTTTCCCGAAGGAAAGACGCGTACAATCCGCCAAAACTCTTCTTTTAAACCTAGTTTGCGGCAACTAATACAGCGCCGATAATTTGGTTTCATCGGTTTTGTCTGATCTCAGTTCAGCATTTTGGGTGTAGAAAGAAGTTCGTTATTACTATTTTTTACTTATACCAACTCGTTTTGACAAAAAATCTTTGAGATTGGGATTAAAATCAACAGTAACAAAACTTCACAGAATTGATAAATTATTCGTCGTCCTCAGGATCAAAAGTATCATCTTCTAATTCTTCCAGTTCGTCTGGATTTTCCGGCTCTAATTCCTCAAAATCAATATCATCTTCATCATCTTCGTCTTCCTCTTGCTCTGCTTGATATTTGGCTCTGGAAGCTATAAATTTAGCATCTTCTCCTGCATGGTCATATTTAGCTTTGTCTTTGATGTCAATTTTCCAGCCGGTCAGGCGGGCTGCCAAACGGACATTTTGTCCTTCTTTGCCAATGGCCAAACTCAGTTGATCTTCAGCCACTAGTACGTGAGTTTGCCTGGTTTCTGGGTCCATGAGGCGGACTTCATCCACCCGCGCTGGACTCAAGGCATTAGCGATATATGTTGCTGGGTCTGGTGACCAGCGAATTACATCTATTTTTTCACCACGCAATTCGTTGACTACCACTTGAATCCGCGAACCTCTGGCTCCGATACATGCGCCAACTGGGTCTACATCGCGGTCTAGAGTATCTACTGCTATTTTAGTCCTCGGACCTACATAACGGGAAGGGGGGTTTGCCTCCCTGGCTACGGCAACAATCCGTACTACTTCATCTTCAATTTCTGGTACTTCGTTAGCAAACAGATAAACTACCAAACCAGCATCTGCTCTGGATACTAGTAACTGGGGTCCCCGTTGCTGACCTTGGGAAACTTTTTTCAGATATACCTTGAACGTGGCATTTGCCCGATAGTTATCGTTGGGTAGCTGTTCCCGCTTTGGTAATTCAGCTTCCACTTCTGGCTGGCCAAAGCCACTGCTGACTGCCAAAATTACTGATTGCCTTTCAAACCGCAAAACTCTTGCTTGGAGGACAGTTCCTTCTAAGTCTTGGAATTCTTCTTGCACCATTTGGCGCTGCTGATCCCGGAGTTTTTGCGCTAGTACTTGCTTGGTTTGCATGGCTGCCATGCGACCAAATTCTCCTTGATCTGGTGTCACATCTAGCACTACAGAGTCGCCTAACTGCGCTTCGGGAGCTACTAGTTGAACTTCGTCTAGAGAAATTTGATGGTCTGTGTTACTAACTTTTTCGACAATAGTTTTAGTGGAAAGAACGCGAAATCCTTCTCCTTCGATATCCAGTTCTACTTCAAAATTATCAAAATAATCTTCGTCAAATTGTTTGCGTTCTAAATTTTGGGCACGACGATAACGTTCGTAGCCTTTAAGGAGTGCTTCTCTAATCGCTGATTGAACTGCAAGACGAGGTAAATTGCGCTCACGACTGATACTTTCAATTAATTCTTTTAATCCAGGTAAAGTAACCATTGACATAAGCAATCTCCTTTAAAAATTAGGGACTGGGGCATGGGGCATTGGGCATGGGGCATGGGGCATTGGGAAGAGGCGGAGGGGCAGAGGGGATGGGGGCAAAGGGGAAAGATTTGCTACAACTTCTCCTCTATTCCTCTGCCCCTCTGCCCCTCTGCCCCTCTGCTCCCCAGTCCCTAATCCCTAGTCCATAGTCATTCGTTTATCGGCGTTCGTCTAGCTGCACCCTAGTAATTAGGGATCGCTGAATTTCGACTACACGACCTTTTTGGTTTAAGTAAACTGCTGTCTCATCCCGGCGAATCAACTGACCAGTCCACTCTTGTTGTCCGTCGTAAGGTGGGGAAGTGGAGATAATGACAGGAAATCCTTTAAAAGAAATAAACTCCCTGTCGGTGACCAATTGCCGCGAAATACCAGGACTGGACACTTCCAAGACATAAGCATCTGGAAAAATTTCCGCAGCATCTAAGGAGGTTTCTAAAGCACGGCTCATCTTTTCACAATCATTTAATCCAGTATCTTGCTGAGGATTGCGAATATCTACCCGCAACACTGGTGGACTTTGGTTAGTGTGAAAAACCACGTCAACCAGTTCCAATCCCAGTTCTTCTGCCACTGGTGTCGCCAAATCAATAATTTTTGGTATTAAGGGATGAGCCATGAGAAAATTCAATAAAAAAAGTGGGCGATCGACCCACTTCCTGCGATAGGGATATCTTCCAAGAAGTCTTGTGACGAACCAATGTTGGCTCGCCCTAATTCGAGTTTAGCGCATTTCTTTTGTAGTGAGGCATGGGGAGTGGGGAGTGGGGAGTGAGGAGTGAGGAGTGAGGAGTTAAGAGTGAAGAGTGAAAAGTGAAGAGTTAAGAGTGAGGAGTGAGGAGTTAAGAGTTATTCTCCCCTTTGCTCCCTTGCTCCCCACACTCCCTCATCTCCTTCATCTCTCTCATCTCCCTACTCCCCACTCCCCACGTCCCGTCATCTTTCCACGATTGCTGGAACTGATGCTTGTATCCTTAGCTGCCTGGTTTGCTCGATAATTTGCTCGATATCTTCTTGGGACAAACGCTGGACGTAGTTGAGTTTGATTTCCTCTAAGAAGTCAAAAAGTAAACTCTCAATTTCTGAGAGTAAGTGTTTCTCTTTGATTTGTGCTGTCAAGGCCTCGGTGAAACTTTGTACTAGTTGACTGGTGAGTTTTGCGCCAACAGGGTCTTCAACAGCACTAACTAAGGTTTTATAAAGATTTGTTGTGATTTGGGTCGCTAGTTGGTCGCTGAGTTGAGTTTGGGCTTGTCCGATGCCTGGGAGGTTCTGGAGGTTGCGGTAGATGGGAACTTGATGGATGACGGCATCGATATTGTGGCGCAAAATGGCAACGATCGCTGGCTGGATTTCGGGTAGCACTTGGTAAACAATTGTTTTTATCAAAAGAGATGCGATCGCTTCTATTTCATTCACATTATTAATATCTATATAGGAACGCACATTCTCTTGTTGCGACAGCCAGCGGATTAACTCACCTCGCTTAATTGAACCCTGAACCTGGTTAATTACTCTCACCACTACAATTTCTGTGAGTTCTTCGGCAAAGTTGGCGACGATTCCTTGATTAATTTGTCGGCGCACTGAATACAGACTTAATAACTTTGCTTGGTCGAGGCGAACTAATACGGGTATTGTTCGCAACCACCGCCAAAATGGCAATAATAAAAACAGATCGTACCAACGCCACAAAAGTGCTTCTAACCAGGTTAAACCAGGATGTTGGCGTCTGATTAAAAAGGTACGCCCTAGCAATTCCAGGGCAAATAAAATCACAAAACCTAAGTCAAGAATCCAGAAATTATTGATAAAGTCGCCACTTTCCCCAATTCCACGGTAGTAGTTAGTGGCAATCAAAGGTCTGATTCTCTGGTTGAAAAAATTAATTTCATTAACCCAGCCTTTTTGGGTTAAGTACGGTTGACTCCAGAAAATGGCAAAGGACTCTTTCGCTGAATCCCTACCAATTTGCTTACGCATCCGATTTTTGATTTTTTCTAAGGTACCACTCTTATTCGCCCCCGCAAATGGGTTAGTGTCAATTATCTCGTTGCCCAGACGAGTTATTTCCTCTAGCCTGGTTTTTACTTCAGGTGACTGTAACCCTGTTTGGCTGACTTGTTCTTGTAATGCGTCTACGGTTTCTAGATACTTGTTCGTGTCTCGATGCGGTTCAATACCTTTGATTGGGTCATAAATCTGGACAATTTGGGGAAGTTTTTGCAAGTACAAATCCCGCCAATGTACGTAACTTAAATCAAACAAAACTAAAGTTAAATTTACTGTGGCAAGTATTGCCATCAATCTTTCAAACCAAAGGTTACGCTGCTGAGAATTTTTGATGTTTTTCATTTTTTTGTTTTAGATTATACATTTTTCTACTGATTTTCAATATTAACCCTCTGATTTATTGACTAGCAATTATCTTTGCTAATATAAGATACTTCTTTTGATGGATGACACAAATTAGCTTTTGTATAGCTAGTTAAATTTGATAAATATAAATTACAAATTATTCAAAAATCATTAAATAATCGAGAAAAAAGTTATTAAAGAAACTTAAAATGCAGCTGTTAAGGTCTATAATCCTGCTGATTTAATCCAAAGGAGTTTTCATTATGTGGTGTGGGTTTGGAAAATCAAGCGCGGCTTTTGCTGCTACCTGCCTGTTAACTGCTAGCATAGTAGTTGTAGACACAGGTTTTGCAGCTCCTCAACGTAGTTATACGCCACAGCAATTTCGTGCTGTGTTGCGGGGATTAGGGTATAACGTCAAGGTAACAAGTACGCCGTTGACGGACGAAGAAACTAAAAAAGCAATTCGTGAATTTCAGACGGGTTATAAGCTAAAACCAGTGGATGGCATAGCCGGACCAAAAACCCAAGATTTTGCTGCTAACATCATTCAAATTCTGCAAGCAAATTTGAATGCTGTGGTGAAGCCCAATCCTCTGCTTCCCCGCGATCATTTTTATGGTCCCCAAATGGAAGCAGCGGTGAAGGAATACCAGAAGAAAAATCAATTGCAAGAAACCGGAATTGCTAATTTAGCACTCCGGCAAAAGCTGGATCAAGAAGCAAAGACACTTGTGGGTCAGCCAACTCCTAAGCCATCACCGACACCGACGGCTAAACCAACGGCTAAACCAACGGCTACACCAACAGCTACACCAACGGCTACACCAACAGCTACACCAACAGCTACGCCAACTGCTACGCCAACTGCTACGCCAACTGCTACACCAACTGCTACACCGACACCGACGACTACACCTTAGTCCTTACCAAAAAATTCCTAACTCAAACCTTCAAGTCATCTGATTTGGTTCTTCTAAAGGTCTGCCTTTGGGTGTAGGTAGAACTGGACGACCGTCATTGTAAGGCATAGGAATGTATTGAACAGTGGGTCGTCCTCCTTGTGGCTGTGGGTACAAATCCATGAGGTCGTAAATAGAATGGGGCAGTCCGACGGTTACGGGCAGCCCCATTTCTGTTGCTTCCTCAACAGTGATTGGATAGTCGTGGGTGACGCGCCCAGTTGTTAAGGCTTCGATAATCGATTCGATATTTTCTGGCTGAACTTTTTGTTTGGGTATACTGTCTTTCAGCAAAGTCCGCACAAACCGTTGTACTTGCTGTATTGCTTTGCGTGCGAGGTCGGCCATAATCAGGGTTTGGTCATCAACCTCACTGATGGGTTTATCTTCAACTACTTTGAGGATACTAGCTGCTGGATAACTACCGAGTTGGGGATCAACTGGCCCCAAAACAGCGTTGGCATCCATGACAATTTCATCAGAGGCGAGAGCCAGCATTGTACCGCCGCTCATGGCGTAGTGGGGTACGAAGACTGTGACTTTTGCTTGGTGGCGAATTAATGCTCTAGCGATTTGTTCTGTAGCTAAGACTAAACCACCAGGAGTGTGCAAAATTAAGTCAATCGGCACATCTGGGGGAGTGAGACGAATTGCTCGCAGTATCTGTTCTGAGTCTTCGATAGTAATGTAGCGAGATAGGGGAATTCCCAGTAAGCTAATGGACTCTTGGCGGTGAATTAGCAAAATCACCCGACTTTTGCGTTGCTGCTGAAATTCCTGTAAAGCACGCAAGCGTCGATATTCTATTTGGCGTTTTTGCCAAAGGGGTTGTAAAGAAGTGAGAAGCAGGAAAATCCAGAATAAATCGCCAATACCAAAGCCCATAAAATTATTTATTGTTCAAAAATAATGATTGCCGCCATTATTTTCACAAATTTGGGGCGATCGCAATTCTATCGGAAGGCTAGAAGAGGATGGGCATTGGGCATTGGTTATTTCTCCCCTCACTTCCTCATCTCCCCCTACCTCCCCTACCCCTCTCCCTCATCTCCCTCACTTTTCCCTTCGCCAAATTTTGATGGTATCGTCATCGCCACCACTGACTAGGGTTTGTCCATCAGGGTTGAAAACAACACATCTAACATAGCTAGAATGTCCTATCAGTGTGCTGACTTCTGTACCACTGTGTAAATGCCACACTTTAATAGTGTTGTCCCAACTACCACTAGCGAGAAATTGCCTATCCCGGCTAAAGGCGATTGACCAAACTGAATCAGAATGACCAGTGAGGGTGCGAATTTCTTTGCCTGTGTTTACATGCCACAATTTAATTGTGTTGTCACCACTACCACTAGCGATGATTTCCCCATCGTGGCTGAAGGCGATACAGTTGACAAAGAAGGTATGTCCAACAAGTGTGCAAATGTTTCTGCCTGTGTATACTTGCCACAGTTTGATGGTGTAGTCATTACTACCGCTAGCTACAAGCTGTCTCTCCTGGTTGTTGGTGGTTGTAGCTGTTCTCGGAGAGTGGGCGACTGATGAAACTGGGTCAGAATGACCTGTTAAAGTTTGGATTTCTATACCAGAATGTACCTGCCAGAGTTTAATTGTACAGTCAGCACTGCCACTAAGGAGCAGTTTGCCATCTGGACTAAAGGCGACGGAATTTACCCAGTTGGTATGACCGATGAGAGTACGAATTTCTTTGCCTGTGTTGACATCCCATAATTTAATTGTGTTATCCCAACTGGCGCTGGCCAAAATTCCCAAGTTGATATTTGTGATTACCCCAGTTTTGCCAGATTCTCCTTGATAAGAAGAATTTGGGGAAGTGGGGCTAAAGGCAAGGGAATGAACCATGCTGGAATGACCAGAAAACCAACGACCCAGTTGACGCACTAGCTTACCAGTACTCAGTTGCCAAAGTTTGATGGTCTTGTCATTGCTGCCACTAGCAAGAAATTGCCCGTCTGGACTAATGGCGATCGCATGAACCATACTAGAATGACCTTTAAGGGTCTGTATGCATTGCCAGTTCTGCCGATCCAATACAACAGTCCCTGATGATTGTGCAACAGTCCCAGGTGATTGTTGTTTAGGCTTACTCACTAAAGACAATGGTATTGTTGCTAAATCTTCCCCAGAATCGTATTCCAGTAAATTCAACCACTCTCGCACGGACTGGGGACGATAAGTTGACTCCAAATCCATACCGCACATAATAGCTTGATTTACCCTGTTGCTGATGTTGGGGTTAAAATATTGTGGTGGCTCTAAATTAACATTGTGACGGCGATCGTCTGCACTTGTTGGTACAACTCCTGTAAGCGAATTATACAAAGTAGCAGCTAGGGCGTAGATATCAATGTATTCTCCTCGTGGCGCTTCTAATTCATACTGTTCAGGTGGCGCAAAACCAGGAGTGCGATACACTGTATGCCTTTGAACTGCATTGGGGATAAATTCTCTGGAAATGCCAAAGTCTATCAGCACCGCTTCTGATTTTTCTATGCGAATCATGATGTTACGCGGTTTGAGATCCCGATGCAACAGTCCTTTAGAGTGAATTAGCGTCAAAGCGTCGCCAATTTGCCGGATATACAACAGTGCTTCTGTTTCTGATAGCAAACCTACCCGCTTCAAGCGTTGTCCTAAATCTTCGCCTTGGATATACTCCATGACCATGCAAGGCGAATTTCCTTCATCAAAGACGTTTTCTATCTTTACTATATGAGGATGGTGACACACAGCCAGCCGAACTGCTTCATCACGGAAGTCTTGCCGTAATTTATTTCGGTGGAGTACCCAAGCGGGGTGATTCAAGATTTCTTCTTTGAGGGTTTTAATTACTCGCAGTTGATTTTGTTGATTTATGGCAAGATAAGTAATGCCAATTCCACCTTCGCCTAGTTGGCTTTCAATAATGTAGCGCCCTCCGAATAAAGACTTTCCTGGATTCCACACCATTAGTAATATTTGACGTTTCGTGGTATTTATTTTGGCACGGTATCGGAACAGCCAATAGGAATTTTTCGGAATTCCATTTGAATTGCTGTTGTAGCTTTCTCTAGGTTAGTTACTTAGATAACATTTTCATTCACCTCAATAGTTACTATTAATTAATAGTATAAAGTTGAATATACCCTCATAGTTTTAGCTAAACTATGCCTTTACACCCTAAGAATCCAGAATACAGAAGTCATAATTAAGAAAACTTTGACACCCAAGCTTAATAATTTGAATAAAATTAAGAAGCTATAACACCCTTGATATTTTAATCATTGTGGATTCTGACTCCTGAGTTCTGGCTTCTTACGCTCATGCTAGAGTAAACGATGACTTTAGCCATATTTGCTCATAATAATTTGACTTGTAGGTAATCTAAAATTATGCTAAAGAATCTGAATTTGAAACAAAAGTTTACAATTCTACTACTAGTAATTTTGACATTTGGTCTGAGCTTAAGCGGATTTGCTCTTTCCTCTTTGCTCAGGGAGAATGCCAAACAAGATATTAGCTCAACAGCTCTCATGCTGATGCAAACAATGAGTTCTGTTCGTAAATACACCAGTACTCAAGTGAATCCAGAGTTAGCTGATAAATTAGCAACAGAGTTTTTGCCGCAAAGTGTGCCTGGATACTCAGCACGGGAGGTATTTGAAATTTTGCGGAAAACAACAGACTACCGTGACTTCTTTTATAAGGAAGCAACTCTCAATCCCACTAATCTTCGGGATAAGGCTGATGGTTTTGAGACAGAAATTGTAGAAAAGTTCAGAAATAAATCAGATTTGAAAGAAGTTAGTGGATTTCGCTCAATTCCTGGTGGAGATATTTTTTACGTTGCTCGTCCTTTACCAGTTTCTGAAGAAAGCTGCTTGAAGTGTCATAGCGTACCTGAGGCTGCACCTCAAAGCATGATTACTCTTTATGGTGCAGCTAATGGATTTGGGTGGAAGCTGAATGAAATTGTTGGCGCTCAAATTATATCAGTACCAGCGAACAATGTTATCAACAAAGCTAATCAATCTTCTTTACTGATCATTTTAATTGTATCAACTATTTTTATCGCAACTATCCTGTTAGTCAATTTTTTCTTGAATCGACAAGTTGTTATTCCTCTCAAACGCATGACTCGCATCGCGGAGGAAGTCAGTACGGGACATATGGAAGTTGAATTTGAGCAGATGTCTAATGATGAAATTGGTAATTTAGCTAGAGCTTTTAAACGGATGCAATTAAGTTTAGAAATGGCAATGAAACGAATCAAACGCACTCAGGGAGGCACAGGAGAATAAAAAATGTCAGGAGTCAGAATTCAGGAATCAGAATTCAGGAGTCAGAGGATGTTTTAAAAGTCATGATTGATGTATCAAATATTTTTTTACCCCACCCTAACCCTCCCCTTTTGAAGGGGAGGGAACTGGATTTTATTATTTCCCCCCAATATATCGGGGGGATTAAGGGGGGTAATAATTCGATTAAAATCACAACATACCACTTTTCAAACAACCTCTCAGAATAAGTCAAGATTATGAGAATGTAATAATCCGCTGACTTTTTAATTCTGCTGTAAAAGAGTGCTAACCATACTAAACTGCTTACAAATTCAGAATTCTGAATTCTGAATTCTGAATTCTTATTTTTAACAATCATCACTAAATTAGTGGTTGTCTAAATCCTACGAAAATAAGCTTTTTTTAAATTCAAAAGCTGCTTGAAAGTTAGGAATTTCTGCGGCTATCAGTTCAACAAATTGGTCAGGTGAAATGTAAGGATTTTGAGCCAATATTTCTTCTATAACTAGAGTTGCCATTGGCCCGATGTGGTAAGCTAACTCTTGCTGACAATGTTTAACAAAAGCTGGATTAAGAGAAGGTTGTTGTTGTTGTTGTTGTTGTATTCGCCCAATTTGTGGATTCACTGGTAAATCGGGTGAACTAAAGATTGTCTCTCCAAGTTGGTTGTATGGCTCGGAAATTGCCGACATCGCCTGATATTCAGGATTAAATACCGTGGGAGGTAAATCAATGGCAATTGCAGGAGAGTTTATTACTTGTGGTTGTTCAAGAAATTCTAAATCTGCGATTACTTCTCTGGCTGTTTGGTATCGCTTGTTGGGTCTATCTGCTAACATGCGATCGAGTACTTGAGCGAAACCATCGGTAACATAGGCATAATAACGCCAGTTCCATTCTAAGGAGTACTGATCCATTAATAAGGATGGATCTCTACCCGTGAGCAGTACAATAGCTGTTACCCCCAAAGCATAAAGGTCGCTGGAGGGAGAACATAAGCCCAAGCTAATCTGCTCGCGGGGAGCGTATCCCACTTTACCAACCAGGGACATTTTACCAACAAAAGTTACTTGGTTAGAAGTTTTGGCGTCGTTGATATCAGTAATTTGTTTACCGACACTAAAATCAATCAGCACTGGCAGATCGTTGCCATCAGGTAACATTATGTTGTCAGGAGAAATATCTCGATGGATAATATTATGCTGGTGGACATATTCCAACACAGGCAGCAGATTTTTTAGCCACTGGATAACTTCCTCTTCAGAAAAATTTCTGCCTTGGCGTTGAAGTTCTCCTAGCAGCCGAGAATATGTTTTTCCATCAACATACTCTTGTACTAAAAACAGCCGACCATCTCCTTCAAAGCAAGCCAAAAATTTGGGAATTTGAGAATGTTGCAATTGGTGAAGAATTTTTGCTTCTCTTTTAAATAAGTTGCGATATTGTTCGAGTCCACTTTCTCCTGTGCCAATGGGTGCAAATTCTTTGAGAACACAAGCTTCATTGAAGCGACGAGTATCAAACGCTAAATAAGTTCGTCCCAATCCTCCCTGTCCCAAAAGTTTTTGGATAATATAGCGGTTATCGATTAGAGTTCCAGCAGTTATTTCTGGTCTTGTCAAAGGGGACTGTGACATCATCATCGCACTCCTAGCGATCTTATTATTCATAAATTATTTAGTTTGCTCAAAGTCAGAAATTCTAGCAGATAAAGGCTTATATCATCTATAAAATAGAGGTTAGCACCACTGTCAAAACTAGGAAATACACTTTTCTACAATCTTCAGATGGTCTTGTGTGACCAAATTAGCAATTTTTAGTCGAGTAGTTCTTAATACTACTTATATATTAAGTATTTTAGCAGCCGGAATATAGCCCGTGTCTGCGGTAATATCTGCGAGTGCTTTGGGCATCGCTTTGTAGATTCACTCTTTAACCTTATCTTAGCGTTAGTAACCCAATTGATACTAAGGCTGGGAACACCTAGCATATAGCATGACAACATAGTTTTTTCGCAAAACTGAAGTTGCTATAGACTTATCAAAGTAAATATTATATGTATTTCAAGTACTGAAAATGCGATCGCTCTCAAAAATTAACTTTTCTGCAATCCAATCTTGCTATTAGATGGCTACCTCACTATCGGATATAGAAGCTTCGAGTACAGGTAATTCCTGCATAACAGAAAATTATGCTGCATATCGAAGAATTTCGACCTCTGTAATTTATTAACTGGATTAACTGCTTCTTTTATGCGTTGTAAAACTCGATTTTTAACACAAGTTAATAAAACAATAATAAAAAGATACCTCTAGTTACAATAATTAATCTAAATCATCAGGATTTACGCCTAGCTGACGCAAACGTTCTGCCAGTTGTTCTGCTTTTCGTTGAGCTTGAGCAGCTTCTTGTTTAGCTTCTGTAGCTTCTTGTTTAGCTTGAGTAGCTTCTTGTTCAGCAATGATAGCTCGTTCGGTAGCAGCAGCAGCTTCTTCTGTAGGCGCAGGAATTAATTCTCCTGCTAAAGTGAACCACCTTAACCACAATCTTTCAATATCTCGAAATGAACCCTGCCATAAGCCTAAACTTAAATCTATCTCTGGCATTAGTAAGCGTCCTTGGGTTAAATTCATCGCTTCATAATGACCACCAACTAACTGAAAAGCCTGAAATTCATTAGTATAGCGACTAAAAACAATATAGTAAGGAATCCGCAAAATTCGTTCATAAACTTCCCATTTGCTAGGAGGTTTATCTGCTGCACTTTCTCTTTTTGTGCCTAAATCTTCGTCTTCCGTACCTGGTGATAATAACTCAACAACTACGAAGGGATTTGCTGGTTCTTGCCAAGTTACATAACTTAACCGTAAGTCTTGCCCTTTGTATAATTTTCCTACACCTACTACACCAAACCAATCTGGGCGTTTATACCACAAAGGATGCTGTAAATCATAGTAGAGATTAAGGTCAGCCGCACTATAAACTAGTTCCGGATTCCAGTTAATCGGCTGAAAAGTTAAGTATAAAAGTAAAGGCTGTAAAAAGTGAAAGTCGTCTGGCAAACCTGGTTCCTCTGGGTTCTCACTAGGTAAATCATACATCGTTGGTAGAGTTTCCCAAGGAGGAAGCGGGGGATCAGATTGAGGGATATAGTGGGGAGAAGAAGTCATAGTAAAAAAGGTATCACTGATTTATTAGTTGGTAATATTTCCATGCTTTGTCTTTAAAGAGGCGTTCCTCATCTTCCGATTCTTCCATGAGCTTTACCAAGCCGTAGTTTTCCAATATTTCTTCAATTTTGTCAAAGTCAGCTATAGGAATTTGTACCGCGATCGCTTGCTGATTTTCATCCATGAGGTAATTTTTAGTAATTTATAGCATAATGTTACTGCATCAGACAAAGGCAATTTGAGTAAAAGAACTGAGCCAGATAAGAACGAACCATCGGGGCTAGAGGCGAAGGAAGCAACGCATTAGCTGCCAAACTTACGCAGCTTTTCCACTTGTTTATTATCTATAATATTTGGCTGCTGATTAATGAATTCTTCAAATAAGCTAAAAAATCTGTCTACTGCACTTCGTTCATCCGCAGAATTAAAGAGAATGATACTTGCCCATAATTGTCCAGTCTCAACCTGAAATTTTTCTCTGAACCATTGTAAAAATTTTTGAAACTCGCTCTCTTGTTCAGTTAAAGGTATACCAAGTTCGCGCCGAGCAAAATAGTATCCATCTAAAAATGCCTGAAGATTGAAGATGGAATGTCTACCCAGATACATTGCAGGTCTTTTTTTGATCTTTTGTAGTAAATCGTATAGATTATCCATACTCAACTCCCTGAATGGCTTGATTCAAAAGTAAATTTCGGTTATTTGAAATTCTTTCCCTACATCTAGAATGGGTGAATAGAGATTTTGCATCCAACGCAATCTAGTAATTCCTTGATAGTGGATGTTATCAAAGACAAGTTCAATACCACCTATTTCAATGAGAATACCTTCATGATGACCAGTGGTAGCAATCAATTCTCCAATACTATCATCATAGATTCTGCCGTAGATTGGATCTTGCGAGCCTGTATCTAATTTAATGTGCTTGAGCAATTCAATTCCATAAATTGTGCCATCAGGAGCAATATCTACATTCATTTCTTCGCTGACTTGAATTGTTTCTACTTGTGCAGTTTTTTCTTGGAGATAGATATAAGCTATGTTGTATCTTGGGTCGTAAGTAATTTTCATTGTCAGGCTGTTGTTTTATTGATGTTTGTCACATATTCATCCGCGACTGACAAACCAATTCCTTCAATAATTACTTGGCGGAGAGTTTCTTGTCCGCCGAAACGCTTGACAGCATTTAATATCTCGATACCAGCTAATTGTCCTTGTGCATCATAATCAACTGCGATTCCTTCAGCTAAATGTTGCGTTGTTACAGTTGTTTCGCGGAACGTGATACTAAGAGCATCGACTTCGGCATCGTAGCTAATTTTCATAAGAATATCTCTTTTTACTATATTGGAATGACCAGTGGGGGTGCGAATTTCTCTTCCTGTTTGTTATTATTTGGCTTTAAATCCCGATGCAGCAAGCCTTTTTCGTGAACTAAAGTTAAAGCCTCGCCAATTTGCTGAATATATATAAGTGCTTCGGCTTCTAATAATGCACCGTTTTCAGTGATTCGCTTACCTAAATCTTCCCCTTCGATATACTCCATCGCCATGCAGGGAAAATTACCTTCATCAAAGACATTTTCTATCTGCACAATATGAGGATGGTGACACAAAGCCAGTCGCAAAGCCTCATATCGGAAGTCTTGCCGTAACTTGTTACAGTGCGGTATCCATTTCGGGTCATTAAAAAACTTGTCTAGAAGAGTTTTGATTACGCGCAACTCATCGTTTTGATTTTTAGCAAGATAGGTGATGCCTATGCCACCTTCGCCTAATTTTCTCTCAATGATGTAGCGATCGCCAAATAACTGCTGCCCCGAATTCCACGCCATTGGTCAAAACCGTAGTTTTACTGATATTTATTTTGGCACATCATAAAATATCAGTTTTTGGCAAGGCTGATGTATAAACTTTGTATGCAATATATCTACATTTAACTCTTTACTCAACTTTGCTCATAGGCTGTTAAGAATTCGTCCCGCGAGATAGCTACTTGAGTGCAAATCGATCTTAATGTCCCTGATTTAATTTGGGATTGATTAGGCATTACTAATGGTGTCTGCGAGCCATCTTCATTTTCTCGCACCATAACAATATGTTCGCGTTCCCGAACAATGCGAAACCCCAATAACTCAAATGCTTTGATAACTCTCTTCTTTGGAGCATCTACAGGAAACTTGGGCATTAAATAGCCACCTCTGCTTCTGTCAGAAAAGCTTCGATTACTGGTGAGTCATCTTCAAGCATTTCTTTGCCAAATATCTCGATATAGCAGCGAATAGCTGACTTGACATCGGCTAAGGCTTCTTCATAAGTGTTTCCCTGACCAACTACAGCCCCTTTTATACCAAGAGGATAGGCAACATAACCGTCAGAATGTTTTTCAACGATAATTTTGATTTGTCTCATTACTGATGTTTAACAAGGTAGACTTTAAGCAATGTCGATGGAGCCTACAATAAGCAGTATATCCAATTGTAATTAAGTTATGGCGATCGCAGTAGCTAAACCCTCATCCTGGCTAGAGAAGGGTATTCAACTTGAAAAGAGTAACACTCTCTGTATGCTGTAAAACTGCACCAGAAATAAATTGTCTAGCAAGGCCAAAGTCAATTAGTACGGCTTCTGGTTTACCCGCACGCATCATAATATTACTCGCCTTTAAATCCCGATGCAGTAAGCCGCGTTCATGAACTACAGTCAACGCATCGCCAATTTGCCTAATATATAGTAGTGCTTCTGCTTCTGGTAAAGCCCCTTTTTCGGTTATTCGCTTTTCTAAATCTTCGCCTTTGATATACTCCATCACGATGCAGGGAAAATTACCCTTCATCAAAAGCGTTTTCTATCTGCACAATATGAGGATGGCGACACCAAGCCGGTCGAAAAGCTTCATCCCGAAAGTCTTGCCGTAACTTGTTACAGTGCGGTATCCATTTCGGGTCATTAAAAAACTTGTCTAGAAGAGTTTTGATTACACGCAACTCACCGCGTTGATTTTTCGCCAGATAGGTTATACCTACTCCACCTTCGCCTAATTTTCTCTCGATGATGTAGTGATCGCCAAATAACTGCTGCCCTGGATTCCACGCCATTACTCAAAACCGTAGTTTTACTGTTATTTATTTTGGCACATGATAAATATACGTGAGTTTGTAATGGGGCTTAAATACAGAATTTTAGATTTTGGATTTTAGATTCTTTCTACGTAGCTTGCAGCAAAATGCAATCCAAAATCTAAAATCTAGAATTCGGTTATATTCTCGCTTTCCTGCTGATTGACTGCTAATCGCAAAATTGATAGTCCTAAAATTATCAAAAATAGCACTAGCCCAATTGTGCAAGCATAACTAATTTCTAAATTATTGAACGCTTGTTCATATAGGTAGTAAACAATTGTTTTCGAGCTATTGAGTGGTCCTCCTTGAGTCATGATGTAGACTTCTTCAAAGACTTTTGTAGCAGAAATAGCTGAAATTACAGCTACCAAAGCTAGATACGGCTTCATCAAAGGTATGGTAATATCCCAATGTTTTCTAATACCATCAGAGCCATCAATTGCTGCGGCTTCGTACACATCACCAGGAATTGATTGTAATCCTGCTAAATAAATTACCATGTAGTAGCCTAGCCCTTTCCAAACTGTGACAGCCATAACGCTGGCAAGAGAAATTGGTACAATACCAAAAAGTTTAACTGAGTCAGTTAGCCAAGGAATACTTTCTGAAATAATGCCCAAAGCTTTAAATAACTGGTTGAGTAATCCATTTTCTGCATACAACCATTTCCAAGCTATCCCCGCAACTACCATTGAAATCACTACTGGTGTGTAGTATGCAGATCTAAACCAATTCATCCCCCGCAGTTTTTGATTTACTAAAATTGCTAGCCCCAAGGGAGCAATTACCAAAATTGGTACTACACCCACAAGATATAAAAAAGTGTTTTCCAGGGTTTTCCAAAAAACTGCATCTTTCCAAAGCTTGAGAAAGTTGGCAAAACCTATCCATTGCGGCAGTTGGGCAATATCTTCGTAGCTGGTAAAGCTGAGGTAAAACGCTTGCAGTGCAGGCCAAAAGACAGTTAACCACAAAAGAACTAAGGCGGGCAGTAAAAATAAATAAGGAGTCAGTCGCTGTTTGATAAATATCCAATTCTTAGGTGTAAATTGATTCATATCAGGTCTAATAGTTGTTTTCGCTTTGTCAGAATCTTTAAGAAAAAGAATTTGGGGATGTGAGTAGATTTAAGCTTCAATATTTTAAGGGCATATATTTGCTTGTGAATCAATAATTCTGAAATAAACTGCAATGGGAACTCAACACAATCAGCCAATTGAACATCAAAATGTCCCCACAAATCATCGTGGACTGCATGACTTTTTGTATAGTTCCGATGATGAACACGCCACTACTCAGGTGAGTATAACTCCTGAATTGACAAACAATAGCACTGAAATTACGTCTGTTGAAGCTTGGCGTGCAGCTGCTGAGAACGCGAAAATTGCTGGTGTTTACGCAGTATTAGACGCAGAACGGCGCACGCAGTACATTGGGTATTCTCGAAATGTGTTGCTTTCCCTAAACGGTCATGTCACCCAAAATGGTGAACAAAAGTGTGCTTTTGTACGCGTGCAAGCATTTAAGTTTCCCAAACGTCAAGAAATGGAAGATTTACGAGATGCATGGATAGCTGAACTCGAAAGCACACCACCTGGTAATGCAACTGAGCGCACAATGTGGGCTAGTACAGTCGGCGAAGCTGCTAAAGCGGTAATGTCAGAGGTTGAACGCCAAGCCTATGAAGAGAAAAAGCTAAAACTGCGGAAAGCAATGGCTGACACAACCCTCTCCAAAGACTCACAAACAACAGATGCTAGTGAAACCGAACGTCGGCGTCAACTCGAAGCAGCTGTCACAAACGATGACTGGAGTGTAATTATCGACGCACAGACCCAGGAAACCAAGTCTTAGGGCAAACTGTTCAATCCTCTGGATTTCCCCACTTACCCCATTCCGTCATGTATCTAAGGGTTTTAGATGAATGTTTGTGCTGGGCTAGCATAGACATTCTGCGGCTTTAGGGATCTGTCTGAGGGTAGTTTATTGAAGGTAATCAATTTTATTTATCGTTTTGAAAAAAAACAATATTTGCTCCTATCGGTTAAGCAGCGTACATTGAAGTCATCAGGATAAACACAGACAGAAATGACGCCAAGAGGTGCAACATGAATACATCAAAAACACTATTGTCGAAGACAGTTGATGCAAAAGTAGCTCAAAAGCCCCAAATTGTGGAGATGCAGTCAGCAGCGCAAAACACTTCCACTGAAGAACTGACTTTCGGACAACGCCTTGCCGATAAATTTGCAACGCAAGTGGGTTCTTGGGGATTTCTCATTGGGCAAAGCACCGTTTTGGCGGGATGGGTTAGTCTCAACTTAATGCCTGGGTTCCCCACTGGGATGAGTCACCATTCATGATGCTGAACTTAGTATTTTCGTTTGCCTCAGCTTACACAGCATTCAGAATTCAGCAATGTTTTTTGTACGACTGGTTGATAAATAAACGGCGTTTTTGCACCCCCACCAAATGGGAGATTTGGTGGGGGTGCAATCTGTGATGGGTCACAATCCAATACTCTTCGGTTAAGGGAAGAGACGGCGATTTATCGCGTCTTTGCTTTGCGCTCTAGAATTTTCATCAAAAAACCTTAACCGAACAGTATTGGGTCATAATCCCCCACTGATAGCGGAGCGTAAAGCCTTCTCTTCGAGAGGCTTGTCTGCGACACGCTACGCGAACGCCAACGGCATGGCTTCTCTACGAGAGTCCGCGTTCGCTTTTAGCGTCTCGAAGAGAGCGTCTTGATTCTGACTCCTGAATTCTGAATTCTGAATTCTTCTTCAAATAGCAGCAATAGCACAAACTTGTAATCCGACAGGTGTCTGAATAATTACTGATTGTACGCCGAAAACTTGAGCGATCGCATTTGGTGTCATAACTTCTTCAGGCGTACCAATTTCCCAAATATGACCTTGCTTTAATAATGCAATGCGAGAGCTATACCGGGCTGCTAAATTGAGTTCGTGTAAAACTGTGACAATAGTTAATTCTTGCTGCTGATTCAGTTCTTTTAGGAGTTCCAAGAGTTGCAATTGATAGTTGATATCTAAAAAAATTGTCGGTTCATCTAATAATAAAACTTTTGGTTCTTGCGCTAGTGCTAACGCTAAAAAAGCCCGTTGTCTTTCACCGCCTGAGAGTTGTTCGACTAAGCGTTCGCTTAATTTTTCTAGTTGCGTCTTTTGAATCGCAGCTTCAACTTTTAGCCAATCTTGGGCATTTAATTCCCATTTCCACCAAGGTTGATGCGGTGTGCGTCCTAAACTTACTAATTGTCGCACTGTTAAGCCAACGGGAACTATTTGTTGTTGCGGTAAGAATGCTAGTTTCTGTGCAACTAAATTTGGGGGTTGAGAATGAATTGCTTTGCCATCAAGTAGCACTGTTCCTTGCTGTGGAAAAAGAATACGACTCAGCAATTTCAGTAAAGTAGACTTACCTGAGCCATTAGCACCAACTAAACTCAACCATTCTCCTGTTTGCAGGGTGAGGTTAATGTCTTGGACGATTGGTACTGTGGTATAACCGCCTGTGAGATTTTGCAGTTCGAGTGGCATTTTCTGAAATTCAAAAATTAAAGGTCTAGTAAACCCATTTTTACAGAGGCGATCGCCCCAGGTAATCAGTCGGTAAAAACGAACGTCTTAACTTGTTGAAGTTGATATCAAGCACTCCTTCCCTATCTAGTAAAATAACTTAGCAGCTCAGCAAGGAAAAGGTTCAGTATCATGGCTCAAGCTAGTATTGGAATTATTGGTGGGAGCGGTCTGTATAAAATGGATGCGCTCAAAGATATCGAAGAAGTGCAAGTTCAGACTCCCTTTGGTTCGCCATCTGATGCTTTGATTCTCGGTACTTTGGAAGGAATTCGAGTAGCTTTTTTGGCGCGTCATGGTCGTAATCATACGCTTTTACCTTCTGAGTTACCGTTTCGCGCTAATATCTATGCGATGAAGCAGTTGGGTGTGGAGTATTTAATTTCCGCTAGTGCTGTGGGTTCCTTGAAAGCAGAGGCGAAACCATTAGATATGGTGGTGCCAGATCAATTTATTGACAGAACAAAAAATCGCATTTCGACGTTTTTCGGTGAGGGAATTGTGGCTCACATTGCCTTTGGCGATCCGATTTGTCAGAATTTGGCTGCTGTGTTGACAGATGCGATCGCTTCTCTCAATTTACCAGAAGTCACTCTCCATCGCGGCGGTACTTATGTGTGCATGGAAGGCCCGGCGTTTTCTACAAAGGCGGAATCAAATCTTTATCGCAGTTGGGGTGCAACAGTTATTGGGATGACGAATTTACCAGAGGCGAAGTTGGCTAGGGAAGCGGAAATCGCCTATGCAACTTTAGCACTAGTGACAGATTACGATTGTTGGCATCCAGACCATGACAGTGTGACGGTGGAGATGGTAATTGGCAATTTGCTGCGGAATGCGGTAAACGCTCAAAAGGTGATTCAAGAAACTGTGCGGCGCTTAAGTGAAAATCCACCACCGAGTGAGGCACATTCGGCTTTGAAATATGCGATTTTGACTCCATTGGATAAAGCACCAGCGGCGACGAAAGAAAAGTTAGGGTTATTGTTGCAGAAGTATTTGTAGTCTTCGATATCACTCAATACTGCTCGGATAAGCAGGGGGGGCAGGGGAAGCAGGGGAAGCAGGGGAAGCAGGGGAGGCAAAAACTCAACGCCAGCCTGCATTTCTGCCCCGGCTATTGAACAGCTTGCCTCAACCAAGAAATTCCAAAACCTACGCAGTATTGCGATATCACTGACTTCAGCGGTGTTTAAATCCCCGACTTCTTAAAGAAGTCGGGGATCTGAGCAACAATTTTCTGATTACTTATATCAATATCTTAATTTACGCCAATATATTTGAAATTAAGTAATTTCACATAAGCAATCCCTTAATGACTAGGATTGTTTTTTTATAATTAGTAACTTTCTATACTTTTTTACTTAAATACTTGAGTTAGCTACCCAGGCAGGAGTAGGCAATACATGCTAGAATCATATCAGATTATGGCAATTATTCAAGAGCGATTTAGAATAATTTGGCGCTGTGTCGAGTAAAAAAGCTAAAATCTACGATTTTTGGAGATTTTTAGGTTATGACAACCTCACAGGAGAGGATTATCCCGACAGACTTGCGAAACGAAATGTCGCAGTCTTATCTGGAATACGCCATGAGCGTGATAGTGGGTCGGGCGCTGCCAGATGCGAGGGATGGTCTAAAACCTGTGCATCGTCGCATTCTCTACGCAATGCACGAGCTAGGTTTGCTGCACGATCGCCCGTTTAAAAAATGTGCCCGTGTGGTGGGGGAAGTATTAGGTAAATATCACCCCCACGGTGACACGGCTGTGTATGATGCCTTGGTGCGGATGGCGCAGGATTTTTCCATGCGATCGCCTTTAGTTGATGGGCATGGTAACTTTGGTTCGGTGGACAACGATCCCCCAGCGGCAATGCGGTATACAGAATGCCGCTTGAAAGCTTTAACTAGCGCTGGTTTACTCCACGACATCGAATCGGAAACCGTAGACTTTGCCGATAACTTCGACGGTTCCCAGCAAGAACCGACAGTACTACCCGCACGTGTTCCCCAATTGCTGCTCAATGGTTCCTCTGGAATTGCTGTGGGCATGGCAACCAATATTCCCCCGCACAACTTGGGGGAACTAATTGACGGTTTGGTGGCACTGATTCACAATCCAGAAATCACCGATCTGGAATTAATGCAGTATATCCAAGGTCCCGACTTTCCTACCGGGGCACAAGTTTTGGGGACATCTGCCATTCGGGAAGCCTACACCACCGGGCGTGGTTCCATTACCATGCGCGGCGTCGCCAACATTGAAACCATCGAACAGCGGGGACGCCCAGATCGAGAAGCAATTATTATCACCGAATTGCCCTATCAAACCAACAAAGCAGCGCTGATTGAAAAAATCGCCGAAATGGTGAACGAAAAGCGCTTAGAGGGCATCGCAGATATCCGAGACGAGAGCGATCGCGATGGGATGCGGGTTGTGATCGAACTCAAGCGTGATGCTTATCCCCGCGTCGTCCTCAACAACCTCTACAAGCAAACACCACTGCAAGCCAACTTCGGCGCAAACATGCTGGCGTTGGTGAATAGCGAACCCCAAGTACTCACCCTCAAGCATTTCTTAAGCGTCTTCTTGGATTTCCGCATCGAATCCATTGCCAGACGTACCCGCTACGAACTGCGAAAAGCCGAGGAACGCGACCACATTTTGCAGGGGTTATTGATTGCCCTGTCCCACTTAGATGCAATTATTAATTTGATTCGCCATGCACCAGATGCACCCACAGCCAAAGGCGAATTGATCGCAACTTACGGACTATCCGAAGTGCAAGCAGACGCGATTTTGCAGATGCAATTACGGCGGTTGACTGCCTTAGAAGCAGACAAAATTCGTCTGGAACACGAAGAATTACAAGCCAAGATTGCCGACTTGCAAGATATTTTGGCACGACGGGAGAGGGTGCTGGAAATCATTGAAACCGAAGTCGCCCAACTGAAAACTAGCTTCGCCACACCCCGGCGGACGGTAATTTTACCAGGGGAAGGCGAAATAGATGAACGTGACTTAATTGCCAACGAAAAAGCGATCATTTTGGTCACCGAACAAGGGTACATCAAACGGATGCCCGTCAACACCTTTGAAGCCCAAAGCCGTGCTACCAGAGGCAAAGCCGCAGCCAAGGTGAAAGATGATGATACCGTTGAGCATTTCTTAACTTGCTGCGACCACGACAGTATTTTATTCTTTAGCGAACGCGGCGTAGTTTACTGCCTAAAAGCCTATCAAATTCCCGTGGGTTCCCGCACCAGTCGCGGTACACCCATCGTCCAAATGCTACCCATTCCCAAAGAAGAAAAAATTACCTCCATCGTCCCCGTTGACGAATTTAGCAACGAAGAATTTTTGGTGATGCTCACCAAAGGCGGTAATATCAAGAAAACCGAATTGCCTGCCTTTAGCCACATTCGCGCCAATGGCTTGATAGCCATTTCCTTAGAAGAAGGCGACCAACTCCGGTGGGTGCGACGCGCCAGAGTAGAAGACAGTGTGATTATTGGTTCTCGTCAAGGAATGGCGATTCACTTCCGGTGCAATCACGAACAACTGCGTCCCTTAAGTCGGGCGACTCGTGGGGTGAAAGCCATGAAGCTGAAAAATAAAGACGACGAACTTGTGGGTATGGATATTCTCCCTGCGGCAATTCTCGACACTTTAGATACCAATACAGAAGCCGAAATTGAAGAAATTGAAGCAGAAGAAATCGAAATTAATGAAGAAACCGTAGAAGTACCTGCCAATGCCAGCGTCGGTCCTTGGGTGTTGGTAATTACAATGGGAGGATATGGTAAGCGCGTACCAGTCGCCCAATTCCGCCTGCAAAAGCGTGCCGGTCAAGGTTTAATGGCAACCAAATTCAAAAACCGCAAAACCAAAGACAAGTTAGCAACCCTACGTATTGTCAACAACGATGACGACGAAATCATGATGGTCACCAATCGCGGTATTATCATTCGTCAAGCGGTGAATGCAATTTCCGTACAATCGCGATCGGCAACTGGCGTAAGAGTGCAGCGTTTAGATGAAGACGACGCGATTACGGGAGTGGCAATAGTTCCACCTGATAGTGTTGATGCAGAAGAAGCAGAGTAAAAAGCAGGGGGAGCAGGGGAGGCAGGGGAGGCAGGGGAGGCAGGGGGAGAAATTAACCTCCTTACTTCCTTGGTTGATTGCCTTGGGCAGTGGCGTTTTGATGGGGGTGACTGTCGCCCCCGTCGGCGCCTGGTTCCTAGCTTGGATTGCCCTAGCCCCCCTCTGGGTGTTGCTTGTTACTTCCTCAAAACTTAAAAACCAATCCCCCCCTGCTCCCTCATCTTCCCCTGCCCCCCTTGCCGTCCTCTGGGGTATCGCCTATCACAGTATTGCCCTTTCCTGGATTACAGGAATTCATCCCATGACTTGGTTAGGTGTTCCCTGGTGGCCGAGTTTGGCAATCACGCTTTTTTGTTGGGGATTTATCAGTGTCTTGGGAGGTATATTTGTTACTATTTGGGCGGCTGTAATGGTTCGCCTGGGTGGGCAAAAATCCTGGTTACGTATACTAATTGGTACGGCGGTGTGGTGTGGGTTAGAAAGTCTCTGGAGTGCTGGCCCTTTGTGGTGGAGTTCTTTGGCTTACACACAGAGTCCGCATAATCTCGTAATTGTACACCTTGGCCAACTCTCTGGCCCGAATACTGTGACGGCGGCAATAGTTGCTGTGAATGGCTTGATTGCTGAAGGATGGACGAACCGCAGAGGCGCAGAGGACACAGAGGAAATTCTCTCTGCGCTCTCTGCGCCTCTGCGGTTCGTTAATAAATACTTAGCTGCCGCCACAGGTTTATTAATTACTTTACATTTAATAGGTTTTATCTTATACAGCCGTCCCATTGCCCAACCACCAGAAGCGGCGTTGAAAGTCGGGATTGTTCAAGGTAATATTCCTAACCGACTTTTGCGGAGTTCTGAAGGGTTTCGTCGCGCCGAAGAAAATTACACTAATGGATATATAAATTTAGCAAATCAAGGTGTAGATGCAGTCCTTACCGCAGAAGGAGCTTTACCTGTTTTCCAGCGTAACTTGATGGCAACTACTTTGGTCGCAGCAGTGAAGGAAAAAGGCGTAGTTGCTTGGATTGGGGCTTTTGGGGAACGAGGACGCAGCTATACAATTAGCTTGTTTACTTTGAATAATCAAGGTGAAATTGTTGGGCGCTACGACAAAGCGAAATTAGTGCCTTTGGGAGAATATATTCCCTTGGAAGGAATTTTAGGCGCAATTGTGCAGCGGTTATCGCCTTTGGATGCACATCAAGTTGCAGGTGCAGCAAATCAGGTATTTGACACTCCTTTTGGTAGAGCGATCGCTAGTATATGTTATGAATCTGCTTTTCCTGAACAATTTCGCTATCAAGCTGCGGCGGGTGGGCAATTTATCCTCAGTTCTTCTAACGATGCCCATTACAGTCGGTGGATGCCATTACAGCATCATGCACAGGATATCATGCGGGCGATCGAAACTGATAGATGGTCAGCACGGGCAACTAATACTGGATATTCAGCTTTTGTAGATCCTCACGGGAGAACTTTGTGGATATCTGGATACAACACTTACGAAACTCATGCCGAAACAATTTATCGGCGGCAAACCAAGACTTTATATGTGCGTTGGGGTGATTGGTTGACACCGCTGTTGTTAATATCCTCTGGAGGATTTTGGCTGTTGGAAAAAGTGAAACCCAATTCTAAAGTTTTGATGGGACATTAGATTTGCGATAGCGCAGTGTTATCAGAGACGTTAAGTCATACACGAAGTCATATATCAGACTAAATAACTCATATACGAACTCATATACACACCTGCAAAAATAAAATTAGGCAAAAAGCCAAAGACCAAAACCTGAATCACCCACTAATTGATTCTGAATTCTGAATTCTGAATTCTGAATTCTGCATTCTGCATTCTTCTTCAAAAAATCCCAAATCTTATAACACCTATGTCTACATTATACGTCACAGACCAAGGCGCTTATTTGAGTGTCAAAAATCAACAATTTCAGGTATTTTTTCAACAAGAAATCAAGATAAAACTTCCAGCAAATCGTGTCAGCGAGATAGTATTATTTGGCTCTTGCAATGTCTCACATGGGGCTGTAAGTATGTGCTTAAAACGGCGAATTCCAGTTATGTATTTGTCACAATCAGGTAGATATTTTGGCAGGTTACAAGTTGATAATAATGCTAGGGTTGAATATTTAACTCGCCAGGTAGAGTCTTCCCTCAATTCTGAGTTTACCCGCAAGCAAGCTGAAGCAATTGTTTGGACAAAGATCAATAATTCCCGGATTTTATTGATGAGATTAAGTCGTAGGCGGGATTTTGCAGAAATTAGTGCAACACCTGTTTTCAAAGCAATTGATGATTTAGACACTTTGATGGATAAATTATTCTTTGCAGAAACGATGGATGCACTACGAGGTTACGAAGGAAAAGCCGCTACTATTTATTTCCAAGCACTGGGTAGTTTATTTTCTAGTCCTTTTAAGTTTGAACAGCGCACCAAACGTCCGCCAACCGATCCCATTAATAGTATGCTCAGTTTGGGATACACTTTGTTAAGCCAAAATGTTTTCTCTTGCGTTCAAGCCGCAGGTTTACACACTCATTTTGGGAATTTACATGTTCCCAGAGATAATCATCCAGCATTGGTATCAGATTTAGTTGAAGAATGGAGAGCGCAATTAGTCGATTCTTTGGTATGTTATTTGGTGAATTCCCAAATTTTTACCTTTGATGATTTCACACCACCAGATGAACGCGGTGGAGTTTATTTTCAATATCACGCCCTCAAGAAATTTCTTAAGCATTGGGAAGAAAAGCTACAGTCGGAATTAACCCATCCCCATACCGGACAAAAGGTAACTTTCCGCCGATGTCTGGAGTTACAAGTCAGAGAGTACATTTCTTGCTTGATGGGTGAAGTTCAACTATATCGACCAATGATTTGGAGAATGTAAAGTTTTGTAAATTTGAGGGGGTAGGGTAAGTCCCAGAACCCTTATTATTTCGTTACCCCCCTCAAAACTGGCTTTGTGTAAGGGTTTGAAGGTGCTAAATTGGTGAAATTTGCCAGCTTATTGACACTAAAATGCCTTTATTGACACTAGTTCTTGACCCCCTCAAATTTATGGGTGTATAATCCTTGCATGGCAAGGCTTCTAAAAGCCAAGCTTTAAGCTTCTTCGGAAGCTGAATTAATGGAAACCTTTATTACAGTCATCAGACTCTTTTACATCCAGAGTTTTTAAGCTTCTTCGGAAGCTGAATTAATGGAAACCAGTTTTTCTCCTGTTCCTCGTCTCTACCTATCAAAAATTTAAGCTTCTTCGGAAGCTGAATTAATGGAAACAATGGTTCCATCTTTTTGTATGATAACCATTCGTTTTTAAGCTTCTTCGGAAGCTGAATTAATGGAAACTTTCACCTACTTTAGAAACACAGTGGTTAAGTTGATTTAAGCTTCTTCGGAAGCTGAATTAATGGAAACTCCGCGATCGTTTCCTTTGTCAACCAGAGTGCGAAGCACTTTAAGCTTCTTCGGAAGCTGAATTAATGGAAACAAAAACAAGTATTTGATTTTTTTCGTTCAAGGCAACTTTTATACAAAACGGTGCGTTAGGCTAAAGCCGTAACGCACCCTACTGGCGTGACAAGACTAAAATGTTACAAAAAGTTTTCTTGTAGTGTGGACATCTTGTCCGCACTGGACGGGCGAGACGCCCATCCCACAAGAGTTTGTTAATGGACTATTTTAGCTGTGTCACGCCACTACTTAAGAATTTTGATTGAATTTTACAGTGGCGATCGCCAATTTTTAATACTAACTTTTCTGCCTGAATAGTTACTTGGTGGTTAGCAGCATTTTTATTGTCCCATATTCAGTATAAGAACAACTAGAAACCCGCAGGAGTTGGGCATTTCGGATAAATTATACATCTAAATTATAGTAATCTTCGCTGTTCTGAAATCCAGGCGATCGCTGCCATAGGATTAGAGGGTGTTTGAAAAGTCATGATTGATGTATCAAATATTTTTACCCCACCCTAACTGTGTCTCAATTGGCTTCACATCGGTGTAACCCAGATTAGACTTCTTGCATAAGTCGGGAAAAGGGGAAGGGGAAAGGGGGAAAGGTTTGGTATTTTCCCTTTCCCCAATAAAGATGAGTCCCTTTTCCCACCTCTTGCAAAAAGCACTTTTGCAAGAGGTCTATTGATGTATCAAATATTTTTACCCCACCCTAACCCTCCCCTTGGAAAGGGGAGGGAACTAGATTTCCAGTCTCCCCCCAATCCATCGGGGGGATTAAGGGGAGTGATTTTAATCACAGCTAACCACTTTTCAAACAACCTCTTAGCCACCACAGTTATTTTCAATTAACAATCATTCATAAGAATGAAATTTTAATAGATAATTTCATCCCAAATTAAGTTTAAAAGAAACCCTATGAGCGATAATCTGCTGATTTTAAAGTGTTTTAATAAAGTTATTAGCGAAAGTTTAGAGAAGCAAAAACATGAAAGGTTTCAGGAAGCTATCCTCGATAGCACTATTGCTATTTGCCTTTGTGTATCCGCCCTCCTTAGCAGAAGCGAAAGATATTTCTCAGGGTAATGGTCTTAATGAACAAAGTACGGCATTAGAGGCTAACCTAGTTGGAGGTCAAAAAGGAGAGCTTTTAATTGCTCAACGGCGGGGAGGACGATACCGGGTAATCAGACGACGCCAACCTTTAGGGCGATACCAAAATATCCGACAACGTGAGCGTTTCGGACGATACCAAAATATCCGACAGCAGCAGTTAAGACGACAACGAGAGTATAGGCGTCAACGAGAATATAGGCGTCAATGGTATTGATGACATCTCACCAGAAGAGGACAAGGAGATAAGGGTTTTCTTCTGTCCCCTCATCTCCTTGTCCTCTTCGATGACGTTGGTTAGTGGTTTTCTGTTAACCACTAACCATTAACTATGGTCACAGTCTAATGACTTGCTACTGGCTCTGCTTCAAGGCGAGCCAATCGGTCTGCCAAAAGTTTTTCCAGATCTTCTAGTGCTTTGGTGAAACCTTTGATGCCCTCATCTAGTTTATCAGTTGCCATACGGTCAGCAGCGTGCATCTTGTCAAAGGTAGCTTTATCAATGGATATTTTTTCAATTTCCAAGTTTGCTACATTAGCAGGGTCAAGCTTCCGTGGCAATTCTCCAATAGTTGCTTGTAATTCGGCTAAAAGTGACGGTGAAATTGTCAACAAATCGCTACCCGCAAGTTCAGTAATTTCACCAAGGTTACGGAAGCTAGCTCCCATAACTTCAGTTTTATAGCCGAATTTCTTGTAGTAGTTGTAGATTTTGGTGACTGACAAAACTCCTGGATCTTCGGCTGCTGGGTAGCTATCGCGTCCGGTATCTTTTTTGTACCAGTCGAGAATCCGACCGACGAAGGGAGAAATTAGGGTAACGCCGGCTTCTGCACAGGCGATCGCTTGATGCAAACCAAACAACAAGGTAAGGTTACAATGAATACCTTCTTTCTCTAGAATTTCCGCAGCGCGAATGCCTTCCCAGGTGGTGGCAATTTTTATTAAAACGCGATCGCGCCCAATCCCAGCAGCTTTATACTGAGCAATCAATTCCCGTGCTTTAGCGATCGTAGCTTCAGTATCATAGGACAAACGAGCATCTACTTCCGTAGATACGCGACCGGGAATAATTTGTAAAATCTTCAACCCAAAAGCCACTGCCAAACGGTCAAATGCCAAAGAAACTATCTGTGCTTGGGTAGCTCCGGCTCCGGCATCTTTTTTTGCCTGAAGTAGAGTCCGATCGACAATTTCCTGATATTCTGGCATCTGTGCCGCAGCAGTAATCAGGGAGGGATTTGTGGTGGCGTCTTGGGGTTTAAACTTTTCAATTGCTTGGATATCCCCTGTATCTGCAACCACAACAGTCATTTCTCGCAATTGTTCTAGTAAACTTTTAGACATAAAATACTCCGTGATGTTTGTTTAGGATTTAATTCCAGAGGGAGTTGGGAGTTGGGAGTTGGGAGTTGGGCATGGGGCATCGGGCATTGGTTATTCTTTCTCCCCCTGCTCCCCCTGCTCCCCCTGCCCCCCCTGCTCTCTTATCTCCCTCATCTCCCCACTCCCCACTCCCCTCCACAGTCACAGCCCTATTCTAGATGGCTTATGCAGAAATTGGCTGTCCAATGGAATGCACTTTGATTAAGCTGGTTGTTCCTGATTTACCAATTGGAACGCCAGAGGTAATCACTACCTGATCTCCCTTCTTGGCAAGACCTCTGTCTAGGACTCTGTTCACCACATTTGTAAACATTTCTTCAGCATTGTGGACTGGTGGAATCAGCAAAGGTTCGACTCCCCAGGAAAGTGCTAGCTGGCGGTAAGCGGTGGCATCGGAGGTTAAGGCAATAATCGGAGAAATTGGGCGATATTTTGACACCATTCTCGCCGTACTCCCTGAGGTTGTGTTACAGAGAATTGCCCGTGAGCCGGTTTCATAGGCGATGCGACACACCGCTTCTGCCACCGATTCGGTGACGCTGAGACTACCTGGTTCGTGACACCAAGAACGTCTGCTGCCCTCATCTAAAGCCTGTTCTGTTCGCACGGCAATGTTGTGCATCATCTGGACGGCGGCGATGGGATATTCTCCCACGGCGGTTTCACCAGATAGCATTACCGCATCTGTACCATCCAAGATGGAGTTTGCAACATCTGTCGCCTCAGCGCGGGTGGGGTCGGGGGCGCTAATCATCGACTCTAGCATTTGCGTGGCTGTAATCACGGGCTTGCCAGCATGATTGCAACGGCGAGTGATATCTTTTTGAATCAGAGGTACTTCATGAATCGGCACTTCCACACCCAAATCGCCACGGGCAATCATGATGCCGTCGGCAACTTTCAGGATGGAGTCAAATTGCTCTAGTGCCTCTGCTCTTTCGATTTTGGCAATTAAGCGGATTGAAGCGCCAGCAGCTTCAATCATCCTTTGGGCGGGTTCTAAATCTTGGGGCGATCGCACAAAAGACACTGCCACCCAGTCTACACCCAACTGAATGCCAAAACGCAAATCCAGCAAGTCTTTTTCGGTGATCGAACTCACTGGTAAAGGAGTTTGTGGCAGGTTCACTCCTTTGTGGGTGGAAATTAACCCGCCAATTTTCACCTCTGCCCGAATGCGATCGGCGTCACGATGGGTGACAATCAATTTGACACGACCATCATTAATTAAAATCGGTTCGCCTGGTCGCACCATTGCAAACAAAGTCGGCAATGGTAAAGGCAATTCGTCAATACTCTCACCCTTCTCTTGCAAAACAAAGGTAACTTCACTCCCAGCTTCCACATTTAACCCTTCTGGTGGTAAGATACCCAAGCGGATCTTTGGACCACACAGATCTTGCATAATGGCGATCGGCTTTTGCTGCTCAGCACTAATCTGTCTCAGGTATTGAGCCGTTTGGGCGTGGAATTCATAAGCCCCGTGGGAAAAATTCAAACGTGCCACATTCATTCCAGCTTCTACTAACGCTTGCAGCTTTTCAGGTGCAGATGTAGCAGGCCCAACAGTACAAATGATTTTGGTTCGACGCATAGGGATTAAGGGTTGAGGAATAACCTGCGACATGGATGCCTGATACCAATTTGTAATTTGTAATGGGCTGCGCCCCGCTACGCTAACGTAATTCGTAATTCGTAATGGGCTACGCCCCGCTACGCTAACGTAATTCGTAATTACAAACTTCAGATTTGATTCGCAAGACATTGCATCAGGTATCCAAAATTACAGGTGCTTCATATCACTGGTTTGCTAAGTAAAGATACTAGATTGCGTTTTATTTTCAGGTATTTACCATTTGACCAAAATCCCAAAAGGCGAAAGGCAAAAGTCAAAAGTCAAGAGTCAAAAGCTAATGACCAATGACTAATGACTAATGACTAATGACGAATCAAACCACAGCAGCTGTTGGCGCGAGTTGTTCTTTTTGTGACATAGATAACATCAAGTCAAGCACGCGATTCGAGTAGCCCCACTCGTTGTCATACCAAGCAACGACTTTGAAGAAGTTCGAGTTTAACTCAATACCAGCACCTGCGTCGAAGATACTGGAATGGGTATCACCTTGAAAATCTGTGGAAACTACTTCTTCGTCTGTGTAACCCAGGATACCCGCCAAAGAACCTGCGGCAGCCTCTTTCATGGCAGCACAGATTTCCTTGTAACTGGTGGCTTTGGCAGTTTTGAAAGTTAAATCAACTACGGAGACATCAGGAGTCGGAACTCGGAATGCCATACCAGTCAACTTGCCCTTCAATTCTGGTAAAACCAGTGCTACAGCTTTAGCTGCACCTGTGGAGGAGGGAATAATATTTTGGGCTGCACCTCGACCACCCCGCCAGTCTTTTTTGCTGGGGCCGTCTACGGTTGGCTGGGTGGCAGTCATAGCATGAACTGTGGTCATCAAGCCTTCAGTTAACCCAAAGCTATCATTGATGACTTTAGCGATGGGAGCTAGACAGTTTGTAGTACAGCTAGCATTGGAGACAATTAGATCCTTGCTGGGATCAAATAAGTGATGATTAACACCCATTAACAGAGTAGGAACTGTATCTGGATCTTTGGTAGGAGCCGAGATGATTACTCGCTTTGCACCTGCTTTCAGGTGGTTTTCTGCCCCTTCATAGCCAGTGAAGAGTCCCGTAGATTCCACGACATAATCAGCACCTAGTTGTCTCCAAGGCAACTCTGCGGGATTCCTAACGGATACGCAAGGAATGAAGTGGCCATCAATGACGATACCATCGTCTTTGGCTTCAATCTTGCTCGTCAGTCTACCGTGGGTTGAGTCGTACTTTAATAGATAAGCGAGGTTATCTGATGGTACTAGGTCGTTAATGCCGACAAACTCGATGTTGGGGTTATCAATACCAGCGCGAAGCACAAGTCGCCCGATTCGACCGAAGCCATTGATACCAACTTTCAATTTACTCAAGATTAAACCTCCCGTTGTGGAAAGTTGAACAAAAGGAGAAAGTTAAAAGTCAAAATAGATTGCCTTTTACTCTTTACTTTATGATCGTGACAGTTTGAGTCAGCGAAGGCATATTTACTTGGCATCTTTTAAGGTTTGGGGAGATGGGGAGTGGGGAGATGGGGAGATGGCGTGGACGCAAAGAAAAACAAATGACTAACGACTAATGACTAATGACTAATGACTAATGACTAATGACTAATGACTAATGACTAATGACTCTTAAATTTTTTGATACCGCATTCCTGGGAGTTGGGAGAGTAAACCCATAAGTTCCAACTGTAACAAAGCGCCGGAAACTGAGCCAGCAGCCATACCAGTTTGTTGGACTATTAAATCGAAGGGGATAATTTCAAAAGCGATCGCATCCATTACTCGTTGCAATTCGGGTGATAAGGTTGGCAAACTTAGCTGTTGTACTGTTGACAATTGCTCAACTTCATCAATTTGTGGTATCGCTCCCAGCATTGTTAATAATTCGTCTAATTCTTTGAGAATCAAAGAAGCGCCTTGAGTTAGCAGCTTTAAACAACCTTGGGATGGATAATCGTCTACTCTCCCTGGTAATGCATAGACATCTCTACCAAATTCATTGGCGTAGGTGGCTGTAATTAAAGCACCAGATTTTAATGGGGCTTCGATGACCAGGATAGCGCGGCTCATGCCTGCAATAATGCGGTTGCGGCGGGGAAAGTGAGTGCGATCGGGTGGGGTTTTTGTGGGGTACTCACTTACGACTAATCCAGCCGTCAAAATTTGCTTGTATAAATCCCGATTTTTCTGGGGATAAATAACATCTACACCAGTTCCTAAAACTGCGATCGTTCTTCCACCAGCTTTGATGGTGGCAGCGTGGCTTTCGGTGTCAATTCCCTCCGCCATCCCAGAAACCACTGTAAAGCCATTTTTAGCCAAAGCTGTGCTAATTTGGCGAGTCCAACGAATCCCGTATTCTGAAGGGCGACGGGTTCCGACAATCCCAACTAGTGGTTTTTGTCCGAGATTTTCTTGGAGTTCAACTTCACCACGATAGTACAAAATCGCTGGTGGACTGGGAGTTTCCAGTAGTAAGCGGGGATAATCGGTATCTGCTGGAGTCCAGAAATGCGGGTTTTCCTGTTGGTGTTTGGTGAATAGCTGTTCTGGATGTAGACGCGATCGCTGTTGTACTATTTTTTCAAGTGTTTGAAAACCAAAACCCTCTAGTTCTCCTAACTCTACCTTAGTAGCGTTCCAAGCGGTTGCCAGGGTACCAAAATGCTGTTGCAGCCGTCGCAGTAATACCGGGCCAATCCCCGAAATTTGCGACCAAGCTACCCAATACGCACTTTCTTCTACCACTTTTCTATCCTCACACCCACTGGTTTGAGTATTCCCAAAATCAAATAATAAATTCTTGACTCTTGACTCTTAACCATTGAATATTAACTATTGACTATTAATTCTGTGAGTACCTTTTGTGATGAAATCTTTTTATCGTCTTTTACTAAGCCTATCTGGCTACTCAATCTTTCCACTACTGCATAGTATTTTTGGTGCATTGCCTAGTTTGGCAGCTGAAAATGTTGTTGTTAGATATGGTTTATTTGAGCAAGCGATCCCTGTTGCAGATATACGCAACTATAGCGAGACGCAAAAAGTTTCTGCGAATTTGCAAACTATCTTAGGTCGTCTTAGTCCTGAAGAGAAACAGAAGTTTCAAGATGCGCTGCAAGTAAAGATGTCTCTTGATATTGTGGCTTTAGACAAGCTGGTAAACACACAAACGGGCAAGCAAATTTTATATTTTGTTTCGCAAGCGATCGCCCGTCGCGATCAAGCCAGTATCCAAGCGCTACGATCTGGTATTATCCTGGGAGCAAAATCACCAGAAGGTTTAGGACTCCTCACGTTTCTAGAAGCCTATCCCAGTAATGAAATAGTGATTGATGTGTCAAAAATTTCCCGAATAGTTGGCATGGCAAATTCATCTTCTGGTTCTGCTGATGCACCGCCGAAGGATAATGTAACTACTTCACCTTTAGGGAAAATTGCACTGCAATATCAAACACTCGCCGCCCAAGATAAACAGTTTTCAGGTTGCTTATTTGGTGATTCTATTTCGGCTGGACTTGGCAATACTCTTGGCAGTGGTACCTTTAATTTTGGGTTAAATGGCTTGAGTACAATTTCATTATTAGAACAACTAAAAACTATAATTCCTACTAAAGTAAAATGCGAAAAAGCCATTATTGCTATCGGTGGAAATGATGCTTGGTATGGAATTAGTGATGAGTTGTTTACCAAGAACCTCCAAGAGGCGATCGCACTTGTCCGCACAATGGGAAGTAAAGAGGTTTTTCTGGTTCCAGCTTTTTATTCAACAGCTGAGGCTAGCTCAGATCCAACCGTTGCAGCCCCCAATTCTAGAGTCGAACAAATTAATGCTCTGATTAATCAAGTTGGGGAAACAGAAAAAGTACCAGTTGCCGCAGCAGCAGTCGCACCATTGTATGAAAATAACGTTTTGAAAAAGGATTTTACCAATGATGGCGACCATCTAAATGCAGAAGGACTAAAAATTTATCGACAAGCATTGTTACAAATTCTAGGAAAGTGATATTAAGAGCGATCGCTGTTTATTTTTTTCCAGAATACCAATAGCTGCGATCGCTTTTGCTCTTCTCTTGGTGTTAGTTCTAAAAAAATCAGTAAAATTATTTCATGCGTCGAGACTCAATCTTTTACAAACTGTTTCAACAATCGCCGACATTACTATTTGAATTATTGACAGAACGCCCAATAAATGCAAACGGTTATCGATTTGATTCAGTCGCTGTCAAAGAACCAAAATTTGAAATTGACGGGGTATTTTTACCACCAGAAAATGAAGGTGCTGGGGTTGTTTATTTCTGCGAAGTCCAGTTTCAAAAGGATGAACAGCTTTACGAAAGGGTATTTGCAGAATCATCGTTATATTTTTATCGCAACCGCGCCAGATTTAGTGATTGGCAAGCAGTAATTATTTATCCGTCACGCAATATCGAACAAAGCGAGATTCATCCTCATCGGGGATTACTTAACAGTAACCAAGTACATCGAGTGTATTTAGATGAATTGGGGGATATTCGCCAATTACCTTTATGGGTAGCATTAATGGTGTTAACTACGGTGGAAGAAGAACTTGCACCACAAGCAGCAAAATATTTGCTTGAGCGTTCTTGTGTTGAACAACCCGAAACCGCAAATGACGCCATAATTGAGTTAGTGACAACGATAATGGTGTACAAATTTGAACAATTAAGCCGAAAGGAGGTTGAATCGATGCTAGGAATTACGCTCAAACAAACGCGAGTTTATAAGGAAATCAAGGAAGAGGGACGAGAAGAGGGACGAGAAGAGGGACGAGAAGCCGAAGCGCGATCGCTCATTCTTCGTCAACTAACTCGACGTGTAGGAGAATTACCTCAACAAGTACGCGAACATACTGAAACTCTGTGCTTAGAACAATTAGAAAATCTGGGCGAGGCACTACTTGATTTTACTAGTATGGCTGATTTACAGGCTTGGTTAGAAGCACTTGAGGGTTAAGATGCTAGGAATGCGATCGCCTTAAATTGAATCAAATAACTACAAACTATCGCTTTTGTTTTTCCCTTTGCTTCTGTGCTAGCTGCGAAATTCATACTTTGATTCAACAATACCCAAAAAATCAGTAAAATTATTTCATGCGTCGAGACTCAATCTTTTACAAACTGTTTCAACAATCGCCAACATTATTATTTGAATTATTGACAGAACGCCCAATAAATGCAGAGAGTTATCGATTTGATTCAGTCGCTGTCAAAGAACCAAAATTTGAAATTGACGGGGTATTTTTACCACCAGAAAATGAAGGTGCTGGGGTTGTTTATTTCTGCGAAGTCCAGTTTCAAAAGGATGAACAGCTTTACGAAAGGGTATTTGCAGAATCATCGTTATATTTTTATCGCAACCGCGCCAGATTTAGTGATTGGCAAGCAGTAATTATTTATCCGTCACGCAATATCGAACAAAGCGAGATTCATCCTCATCGGGGATTACTTAACAGTAACCAAGTACATCGAGTGTATTTAGATGAATTGGGGGATATTCGCCAATTACCTTTATGGGTAGCATTAATGGTGTTAACTACGGTGGAAGAAGAACTTGCACCACAAGCAGCAAAATATTTGCTTGAGCGTTCTTGTGTTGAACAGCCCGAAACCGCAAATAGCGTCATAATTGAGTTAGTGACAACGATAATGGTGTACAAATTTGAACAATTAAGCCGAAAGGAGGTTGAACAAATGCTAGGAATTACACTTAAGGAAACGCGAGTTTATAGGGAAATCAAAGAAGAGGGACGAGAAGAGGGACGAGAAGCCGAAGCGCGATCGCTCATTCTTCGTCAACTAACTCGACGTGTAGGAGAATTACCTCAACAAGTACGTGAAAATATTGAAACTCTTTCTCTAGAACAATTAGAAAATCTGGGCGAGGCACTACTTGATTTTACTAGTATGGCTGATTTACAGGCTTGGTTAGAAGCACTTGAGGGTTAAGATGCTAGGAATGCGATCGCCAAAGCAAGTTGAACAAATGCTACGAGGATTACTTTAAATAAATTAGCAAATTCAATCCGGGAATTGTGCGGGAAAGTGTCCACAAAACTATGATAATGTAAATTAAACCCAGACTCCATTGATACCAAGCAAGTGCAGAGATAATACCTGGTAAATGTTGGTCTCGCAGACGAATGTCATTAAATCCTAATTTCACTAGGTTATTGAGACTAAAATCATAATAATTGAGCCAATTCCAACGGCGATCGCACAACAAAGGCATATATCTTTCACGAAATGTCTGATTTCTGGGAATCACTGGCAAACGTCCAATTAACAATCGTAATTGTCGAAATGTCCCGTCTTCTGTAAAGTAGGAAATGTCCATTAAATCATGATAACGTCCTTGTTGGTAAAGTCGAATTAATAAAGTCAGTGGAACGGGAACAATAATTATTAAAAGACACCCCAATGTCAACCAAGGTTGTTCTGCATTGCGAAAGATAGCTAATAAGCTCAAGAATTCTAAAATGCTAAAACTGATTAATATGGAAATGGTTTCACAGGACGTGGGAATAATTGGTATCGGACGGAGACGACGATAGCGATCCACTAGCCAAAATAGCAAACCGAAGTAAGCGATCGCTACTCCTCCTACACCAAATACTAACCAAAAATTCGTACCATAACCACTCAACAACAACAGTACACTTAATGCTAACCAACTCGCAGCTTGGAGTAACCATATACCTATAGAAACTGGTTCGCCAACAATCAAGCGATCGCTTAATTTGGTATATGTTTCTAAATTAATCTCTGCTAAAGTAATTAATTCAGTGGTATTGCGAAATAATTTTACTAAACGGCGCTGAACGATGGCTTCGGATTCAGTCGCAGAAAAACCCAACTTCATCAAACTTGGGATAGTTGCAGTATTAATATTTGTGGACGTCAACTTGCGGCTTAATTCTATTAATCGCAATCGTTGTTTTGTGTACTCCAAATCATTAGCGTCTGCAACTTGTTGTTGTTGACGAAAATTTTGCCCCAAATTCCGCAAGATGTTTTGATTTCCTTGGAATGTAGGTACAGAAAACATTTTCCCAATTTCACCAGGATTACCTAAAATTTTTGCTTGGTTGGAATTAAAAGTTAGACCAGATACATTTAAAAAAGCTTCCTTGGCAAACCTAGCATCGCTAAAATCTGCTTGGTTGAGAATACTCGCACCTTGGAGATTTACTGATTGGTTAAACTCTACTTCTCGAAATATTACAGCTTGCTCAAAAATCGTTTCTTGAAACAAAATTAATTGATTAAAATTACTTTTAGTGAACTGTGCTTGATTAGCGAAATGCACATGAGAAAAATCAGCATTTTCTTGCCAATGTACACTATTAAATTTAGCCAACTGCTTAAAATTTGCTTGATTTAAGTTGGCAATTTTATCAAAAAAACTACCTTCAAAATTAATAATTTCCTGAAATTGAGTTTGTTTAAAATTAGCTTTATCAAAAAAAATACTGCCATAAAAATTGCTCGGTTGTCGAAAGTTAGCACTGCTAAAATTAACGGGACGAGCAAATCTAGTTTCAATCCAGTTAGTAGCTTGGACAAAGGTAGTGTTTTGGGCATCCACAGACTGAAGAAAAAATGTGTTAGAAAACTTCACTTCGCCATTGAAGCGAGTTTGCACCAGGGTTAAAGCACCACGAAAGACAGTAATTTCAGTTGATTGGGTTGACTCTGTTCCCAAAAGCGATCGACAATCTTTAGAGTTGGGTAAAGCTATTGCTAGTGATTCCAAACAAACAAAGCGCAAACGTTCTAATTCTTCTTGTTCGCTAGCAGTAAAAATTGGAGCGATCGCTTGAGCATATAAAGGTGTTCTTAAACCCAAATCGCTGCCCACAAAATCCCCCAGAATCAAAGTATAACTGAGGTCTAAACCCAAAGATTTTGCACCCAATTCTTTACGCAGCAATTGGTAAAAACTATCACGAAAAGTAGCATTTTCTGGGCGTAAATCAATCACCATTTTCTGCAAATCAACCGTCAAATTACCTTCGCGGAGTGTTGGTGTATGCAGTCGTTCTTGTAATAATTCCAGAGTTAAAGGTGTGCGTTCTGGTTGTTGTGCTGCCCAAGTGGGTAGGGGGAGGAAGAGAAGAATTGATAAAACGCAAAGGGACGCAAAGGAAAGCGCAGAGGTACGCAGAGAAAAAACTCTGCGTACCTTTGCGTTTAACCTCTGTGTGCCTCTGCGTTTAAAAAATAATTTATGCAAATTCCTCGATTATTCATCCCTCATCAGCAGAACAATTTTACCTGTTACAGATCCACTTTCAAGTAATTGGTGAGCTTTAGCAGCTTCTTCTAAAGGAAACTTGTGACTAACATGGATTTTTAACTTACCTTCATCAATCCAGGTGGCGCATTGTTCGAGAATTTCTGCATGATGTTGGAGACTCTCTTCTAATCCTAGCAATGCTGGTGTCAGCATTAATTCTAAGCCGATGCGGAGATTACGTAGTCTAGCAGTTTTCCAAACAGTATTGGCATCTGGTTCGAGAATCGTCACAATATCACCATATACTCGGACTGCGGGGAAAGTTTTGTGAAAGGTTTCGCCGCCTACGGTATCAAAAGCCAACTCTACGCCTTCGCCATTTGTCCAATCTAATGCCGCTTGCACAAAATCTGTTTGTTTGTATAAAATTGCATGGTCAGCACCTAGTTGTTTGACGAAATTAGCTTTTTCTTCAGAACCCACAGTGGTAGAAACACTAGCACCTTTGAGTTTTGCCAATTGAATTGCTACATGGCCTACACCACCAGCACCCGCATGAATCAGGACTCGTTCGCCAGGTGTTAATCGTCCGCGTTCGTATAAAGCTTCCCAAGCTGTGATTAAGACTAAAGGTGCTGCCGCGGCTTCGGCAAAGGAGATAGACGCGGGTTTACGTGCCACAAACCGTTCATCCACAACGGTATATTCAGCGTAATTTCCTTGGTGTGCCCCCAAGCCGCCATAGCAAAAATATACCTCATCACCTGGGCGAAAACGTTGTACGCCAGCACCTACAGCTTCCACAATACCAGCACCATCACATCCTAAAATACTTGGTAGGCGATCGCTGTAAAAAGTGCCTCGGCTACGAAGTTTGGTATCAATGGGATTAACACCAGCCGCCACTAAGCGAACTAAAAGTTCAGTGTTTCCTACGGGAACAGCAGGGTTTGGCACGTCCTGTACTTGCAGAACTTCCGGACTGCCAGCTGCTATCATCAAGACTGCTTTCACGACTCTTTCCTCCTGGCTCTAGATGCACGTTTATTTGCAACTTTACCGCAATGGGGTGGATAGAGAGTGAAAAACTGCGATGTCTACGGCTGGCTACGCCTATATTTTAAATAATCAATAGTTGATAAATCTCAACTATTGACTATTTAATATTGACTAATCTCTTAATGAGATACAGCCACTTTTTCATCCACTACCTGAGCATTTTCGGCAACAATTTTGCGGAATGAATCGCCTTCAATTGTCTCCTGTTCTGCTAGCAAATCTACTAAACGCTCCAAAACTATGCGGTTTTCTTCCAATAGTTCTTTTGCTTTGATGTAGGAATTGTTCACAATTTCGCGGACTTGGGAATCAATTTTGGCAGCAATTTCTTCAGAATAGTCTGATTTATTCATCCAGTCGCGTCCCAAAAATACTTCTCCACTCTGATTTTCTAGGGACAACGGGCCTAGTTCTGACATCCCAAACCGTGTGACCATTTGGCGTGCCATTCCTGTGACTTTTTGCAGGTCATCTCCTGCACCTGTGGTAACTTCTGGCTTACCAAACACAATTTCCTCAGCAGCCCGACCGCCCAAAGTCGCGGTGATACGTGCTTTGAGTTGGGAACGGGAAATTAAGCCCTGTTCTTCGTTCGGAGTAAACCAAGTTAATCCTAGTGCTTGCCCCCGTGGAATGAGTGTAACTTTTTGCACAGGATCGTGGTCTTTGAGCAATGTGCCCACTAAGGCATGTCCAACTTCATGGTAGGCAATTAAGCGCTTGCTCTTGCTGTCTACCAAGGCGGTACCTTCCATACCTGCAACTACCCTATCCACAGCAGCATCGATTTCTAAGATGGTGACGGCTTCTTTGCGCCTCCTAGCTGTGAGAATAGCAGCTTCGTTGAGTAAGTTGGCTAAATCTGCGCCGGTAAAACCAGGAGTGCGGCGAGCGATCGCTTCTAATGATACGCTAGGGTCAATCTTCTTATTCCGCGCGTGGACTTGCAAAATTTCCAGCCGGCCTTTCAAATCCGGTGCATCCACCATCACTTGTCTGTCAAAGCGTCCTGGCCTGAGTAGTGCTGCATCTAACACATCTGGACGGTTAGTGGCAGCAATAATAATGATGCCAGTGTTACCTTCAAAACCATCCATTTCGGTCAGCAGTTGGTTCAGGGTTTGCTCTCGCTCATCGTTACCGCCACCGATACCAGCACCCCGTTGTCTACCTACGGCATCGATTTCATCGATAAATATCAGGCAAGGTGCATTGTCTTTGGCTTTTTTAAATAAGTCACGCACGCGGGATGCACCCACACCAACAAACATTTCCACAAATTCCGAACCGGAAATGCTGAAGAATGGTACACCTGCCTCACCAGCGATCGCTTTTGCTAGTAAAGTTTTACCAGTACCAGGAGGGCCAATTAATAGCACTCCTTTGGGAATACGGGCGCCCACAGCAGTAAATCTTTCTGGCTGTTTCAGGAAGGTAACAACTTCTTGCAATTCTTCTTTGGCTTCTTCAACCCCAGCGACATCATCAAATTTCACACCGGTTTTTGCCTCCATTTGGAAGCGAGCTCTCGATTTCCCGAAATTCATCGCTTGGCTAGAAGCATTAGTAGAACGACGCAGGAACAATAGCATTAAAGCTATCAACGGCAAAATCCACATGAGATTAATCAACAACCCAACAGCAGCCCGACTGTTCGCAGAAGAAATCTCACCAAAATCAACATTCTTATCTTTGAGGATGTTAATTAATTCTGTATTTTGCGCCAAAAGTCTCACCTGTTGTGGTGGTGTATTCTCTTTTTGCCCCTTGAGATAAACCCTTGCTATCTGTTCGGCTTCATCAAGCTCAACTTTTTCGATTTCTCCTGCCTTCGCTTTTTTGATCAACTCGCCATAATTTAAAGAGTTACTCTCTGGTTTTTGTGCCAAAACAGGAGTACTCCCAAAAATTCCTGGCAACATCATCAAACTAGCTGCTAGCCCACCAATCCAAGCAACGCGCTTTGACGACCCCTGTTTTATCAATGCTTTTTTTTCCAAATTTGTCATAATAATTACCCTTTGTCTGCTGGCATAAGTTGAGCTATGGTTTTATGCCTATTCTTCTAGCAAAAATTCCAATAACTGGAAGTTACGGTTCTCTTATCTAGTCTAACTTCCGGCATTGGGCATTGGTCATTTGCCCTTCGTCCTCTGTTTTTTGTCATTGGTTATTCTCCGCGTCTCCTTCATCCCTAGTCCCCTCGATATCAATTTGACACATTCCGACACAAATCGTTAAACTAAACACAGTCATAACGACTTTATTTTTTAAACATATCTCTCAATAATAGTAAGTAGTTATACTAATTCTGTATGAAGATGCGCCTTATGAACCCCCCTGTAGTCGCCCCTTGGTCAGGGCTACGGTCGGTGTAGACACATCTCTCTAGCAAACCGTTAATTATGGGATGAAAAAGAAAGAATTAAGTAAGTAAGTCGGCGGAAATAAACCAAATTATATTACGAAACGTAAACAGGCTTAAAACCCTTATCAATGACAAGTGACCAATGACAAATGACTGTCCCCGCCAGTTAGCTTTATTTGCACCGACCTACTTACATTGATACAAAAATATCAAGAAAAAATCTTTTCAGGAATTCTGCCAAATTGCCAAATAAGTTACCTCTGCTGTGAATTCTTGTCTCATTTTCAGGTAAGATGGCGTTGGCACAGTTACAAAAAAAATTAGCTTTAGTATCTACTCAAAATTAGGTCTAACAGCTTTAGCACTAGTAATTGTTACTCAGATAAAAGTTTACGTTTTCTGAATAAACACGTTCACAAATAACGGTTATTGTTAGGGAATTTATCTATATATGATTGCTACGTTGATTGTAGCTTGGATTGTTTTCATCATATTGTGGAAGTTGCTGAAAGCAACCGTGAGTAGTGCATTAACTATTGCGGTAATCCTAGTTTTATTAAACATCGGTTTTGGCATTACTCCGCAAGATATTTGGCATCATATAACCCAGTTTGCTCAAACTCTCTCGCAGATCCAAAGCGGCAAGTAATACCATTTTGGATCGAGAATCCCTTTGGTGCATTTGAGTTAATGTGATTATAACTGTGGCAATTATTTTTAAAAGTGCGATAAAAAATTAAAAGTTTACCTTGATTAACATCAGGTGAATTACAAAAATGACTAGAGAAAATTTTCATCTCTAGTCTTTGTCGATCAACTATTCTTCAAAGCTAAAATCTTAGCCAATGCATCTTTAAAACTTGGGGGTAACTGACGCATAATCTTGCCTCTTTCGCGATCTAAAGCTACTAAAGTCACCTTGGCAGTGACGTATAATTGTTGTCCATCAGTTGAGACAATAGCATAATCCCAATTGATCCGGACGCCAGTCACCTCAGCCATGCGCGTTTTTACTATGGCTGTCATACCCAGTTGAATTGAACGATGATAGCGCACTGACAATTCTACAACTGGTAAATCACAACCTAAAGCTACTAAATCAGCAAATTCAATACCTATAGATCGTAAGCATTCAACTCGTGCTTCTTCCATCCAAGCTAAATAGGAACCATGCCACACAATACCCGAATAGTCAGTGTGATGAGGTTGCACTCTTACAGGATATTCAAACCAGTTTTCAAATTCATGATTTGATGGATTGTCAAGGGCGCTGGTTGGTGGTAATTTTGGTCGGTTGGGTTTTTCTTCTGACATTTTCAAGTTTTTCGGTACTTATTTTCAGAGCCGATAAATTTTCCAAATATGGAGTAGTTTAAAATTTAATTGCGTTCCAGGACTTGTTGATTTAAGATTTACACTTCCGAGTATAGGGAGTGTTTTGTTATGCAGCCTAATCTCCGGTATGTTAGTGTTATAACTTTGACTCTACTTAGTGTACTAGGTTTTGGGATGGTCTACCCAGAAAATCACCAAGTCAGTACAAATACAAAGTTGCGATGTCTAACGACAAGCCCTACCCTTCGGGAACGCCAAAGGCGAACGGGTTCGGAGGTTCGCAATCGACGGGAACCGCTAAGACTGCGACCTCCTCACCGCTGTGCGTCTACAGATTTTGGAGAAAAAGCTCAAGCTTTACCCCAGAATAATCAACTCTCAGAAATTGAAAGGCTCAACGAAGAAGCTATCAAACAATCTCAGCAAGGTCAATCGCCACAAGCTTTGCAAAGATTAGAAAAAGCATTAGCCATCAGTAGAGAATACGGTGAGCGTGCTTGGGAAGCTGTAACATTCAACAACATTGGCAGAGTATACCAAACTCAAAGAAAGTATTCCGAAGCACTCAAATCTTATCAGCAAGCGATATTGATTAATAAAGAACTCGGAGATCTAGTCCGACTTGGCAAAACCTATAGTAATGTAGGTTACTTATTCGATATCCAAAATAAACGAGAGTTAGCAATTCTTTTCTACAAAGGTTGCGTAATTAATCGTGAGAAAGCTCGTTTGAGTCCATCAACACTAACTGCACCACAACCAGATGCTTACAGCATTACTGTTAGTCAGACATATCGGATTTTGGGTGAACGATTACTCAAACAAAAACGTATTCCGGAAGCGCAACGCACAATGGATTTACTCAAAGTTGAAGAACTAGAGGAGTATCTCCAAAATGTCCCAGGTAATCAACGTACTGCTAAAGGTATTGATATAGTGGCAGAAGAAAAACCAATTAAACAAAAGTTAGATCAAACCGTAGATAATGCTGTTGTACTGGGTAAAGAATTAACAAAACTCCGAAAAATTCCTCTCCAAGAGCGATCGCCACAACAAAAACAACGCATCGAACAGTTAGTATTAAATCAACAGCAACTCTTGGACGAATTTAACAAATTTATCGATAGTCCTCCAGTGAGAGCGCAGATAGAACAAATTAGCCGTACAGCTAGGCGGCAAAATTTAGATTTAGAAAGTCTCAATCAAATTCGAGATAATTTAGGGCGATTGCCCCAAAAATCTGCACTACTCTACCCACTGATTTTAAAAGATAGCTTGGAATTGGTATTAGTAACTCCGGATTCTCCACCAATTCACCGCACTGTTGCAGTGACGGGCGAAAATCTCCATGAAACAATTGGAGATTTCCGCCAAGCTTTAATTAATCCCAGTCAAAATATTACAGCACCTGCACGTCAATTGTATGATTGGCTAATTAAACCAATAGAAAAAGACCTGAAACTTTCAGGCACACAAACTCTGATTTATGCTCCAGATGACCAGTTACGCTACATTCCTTTAACTGCTTTATATGATGGCAAACAATGGCTAGTGCAGCGCTTTGGTGTCAATCACATTACATCTGCTAGCCTGACTAATTTAAACACTCCAAAACAATCTAATTTGCGGGCTTTAGCAGGTGCTTTTACTAAAGGTAATTATCAAATCAAAGTTGGGAATCGGCAGGTTGCTTTCGCTGGTTTGCCGTTTGCAACGCGGGAAGTGGAAAGTTTAGCTGCGGTGATTCCTGAAACTAAGAAGCTTTTAGATGATGCTTTTACCCCCGGCATCGCTGTACCCCAAATGGACGATTATACAATTGTCCATTTAGCCACTCATGCAGCCTTTGTGGTGGGTAAACCAGAAGATTCATTTATTTTATTCGGGAATGGCGATCGCGTTAACTTTAGAAATGTCGCTACTTGGTCACTCCCCAATGTGGATTTAGTAGTGTTGAGCGCGTGCGAAACCGGCTTGGGAGGCAAGTTAGGTAACGGTGAGGAAATTTTGGGTTTTGGCTATCAAATGCAGCAAACCGGCGCTAGAGCCGCCATCGCCTCGTTATGGTCTGTGGATGATGGTGGTACACAAGCACTGATGAGTGCTTTTTATAATATTCTTTCTTCTGAGAAACTGACTAAAACCGAAACTCTACGACAAGCTCAAATCTCATTAATTACCGGAAACTCCAAGCCAAAAAATGACAATGCACCTGCAACGCCAACTCGGAATTTTAGTCATCCGTACTACTGGGCACCCTTTATTTTAATTGGTAACGGACTTTAGGAATGCCAATTTTGGATTTTAGATTTGGGGTTTTGGATTAAAAGCGTTTGCCACAAAGCTGTTCCAATAATTTGAAACTTTGAATTCTGATTACATAATGCCCTGATGAAAATTTTGATAAGATTTGACCACAAGAGGAGCGATCGCTTTTCAAATCAAGTAGGACACGGGAACATATCCCAGAATTGGGCAGCCATATACGCCACCTCTGACTGCGGTGCGTTTTAGCACCTGATAGCTCAAGGTTCAAAATTTGGCTCGTGAAGTTTTAGCAGGTAGGGAAAAAGATGCGACAGACCAGCAACGAGCCAATCACTGAATGGTAACGGAGAATGAATAATGAGCGATCGCTAAGCAAGCCGCTATTACCAATCACCGGTTACCGAGAATCAATTTGTAATTTGCCATCGGTCTTTGGAACCTTAACACTTCTTAACGAGAGTTTTGGAGTCTGTATCAGTATGCATAGATTGCTTGACAAGATTAGCCAACTCCTGTAATTGGTTAATTGCCTCCGCACCCTCTAACTTCATTAATTCGCGGTCATCCCGCATTTCTGTCCAGGTAATCCCGTAATCCGACACTAAAAACCGAATCAGGTGGTTATCACCCAAGCTAACCATAAATGATGCACTATTCATTTGGTCGCCACAGGTGTAACAGGACGCAGGATAGCCACGCCGCTCTAATACAACCGCCAAGGCTTGGAGATTCATTACCAAGTCTTGTACGAATTGTCGATGTTGATGTGCTAGTCTCAGAAACACTTTTGTCCTCCAGACACCACAGTCATTTGAGTTACTTTTATATTTTCTTTAGATTTTCCCATCCACTAGTATTGTAAACTATTCATTACAATAACCAGATAAATAAGATTGAGTCGTTAGTTGACTACCTTGTTTAGGCTAGTAGATTACGGTTTTGAGTGCCGTATCAAACTATTCAATTTGCAAGTTCAAAATCTGGGACGGAATTGTTAAATTTAACTTATGTCTTTGTACACTTCTGTGAAGGTAGATTTCTACACGAAGCGATCGCTTTAAGAGTAACTCAAATCTACCAGTAGTCAACTACAGAAAAGCCACATATTGTGTTTTTATTAACGATGTGCAGCTAAATTCACTACTCTGGGAGTCTCTAACGTAGTTTTGCGTTGTTATGGTACCTCTTGCTTGCATGTTTAATCTGTTCTGTTTTTAGCGTAGATTTTGGTATGCACAGATTTTTAGGTATACCAAATTTATTCCTCCTAACTATATATTTGAGCAGATGAGAGCGCAATTGGTAAATTCAGTAGTAAATTGCAGAGTAAATATAAATTCCGATACAAAAACTACGTACTTAAGAGATCGGTCTGAGTGTTTAAAAAAACAAATAACCGATTAACACTAAAAGCATTAAGGCAACGAGTAACAGAGGCTGGTTTAGACCCAAATCAACCAACTCTCGAAGAAATTAGTCAAATAGTCAAGGAAGTTAGGGAAGAACTTTGGACTGAAACATGAGGGTTGTAGTTGATGTAAATGTTTGGATTTCAGCATTACTTTGGGGAGGAGTGCCAGATATAGTTCTAATCCTGGCAGAGGAGCAGAAAATAACTATATTTGCATCTGAAGGTTTATTTTTAGAGTTAGAAACTACTTTGCGTCCTCCCAAGTTTCAGTCTAAAATCGAGTCTTTAAATTTAACAGTAGAAGATGTAATTAATACCACAAAAGATGTACTCCAATTCTGTCTAACTGTTTCTGTAAACGCTCCTCAATTACGCGATCCAAAAGATATTAGAGTTCTGGCTGCGGCTATTGCTGCAAATGCTGAAGCAATTATTACTGGTGATTTAGATTTATTGGTATTAATAGAGTTTAACGGAATTCCCATTTTGACACCGCAAGATTTTCTGATGCGTTATTTTCCAGAAGTATCTAATACTAATTTTTAATTCGTAATACCCTACGGTAAGCCAAAGCAGTATTAATTAAAGCTTGAAACTCCAAATGCCGAGATGTCGAAACTTCATTTCTAGAAACTGGGGAAGAATTTCCTAATACCCAATCCCCAGTCCCCAGTCCCTTATTAATAATGAGTTGCCGATTTGCGATGATGCACAGCTGTGACACCCTCATTATCTAACAATTTGCCATTATCGACAGTTGCATAAACCAGCCAATGGTCGCCAGATTCCATCCGATTTTTTACAGAACATTCGAGATATGCTAAAGCGTCCGTCAGTATGGGAGAACCGTTTTCAGCAACTTCTGCGGCGACATCAGCAAATCGGTCTTGTCCTGGGCCAAAGGGTTTGAGGAAGTGCTTCATCAACCCCAAGTGATTGCCTTCTTTGAGGATATTCAGGACAAATTTATTTCCTGAATGTGTCAAACTTTCCACGGCGCGGTCTTTGGCAACAGCGATGGTTAAACCAGGAGGACTAAAGCTAGCCTGAGACACCCAAGAAGCTAACATGGCGCTGGATATGTCATCTTGTTTGGCTGTGAGAACACACAGTGAACCGACTATTCGCCCAACTGCTTGTTCAACGGTGGTGGCGGGAACACTTTGCGATAGCGAAGCGCTGCTGCGAAGCGCAGATCGCACTTTTTTAGCTTTCTTCAATGTTTGGGCAAAGTCAGTGCCGGCTTGTTCGCACAACTGCAAGGTTGCATCGTCTGGTTTAAATTTGACGCGGATGGTATCAAAACCAAACCGATAACCAGCGTCTTTCAATTTGCCTTCAATTAAATCAACCGCTTCACCACTCCAGCCAAAGGAACCAAACACACCAGCCAATTTATTATTCGTAGCTGTGGCCAACACAATTCCTAAAGCTGTTTGTACGGGTGTGGGTGCATGACCGCCAAGGGTAGGAGAACCGATGACAAAGCCAGCGGATTTTTCCACAGCAGCACGAATATCTTCTGGGTCGGTGAATTCGCAGTTAATGGATTCTACCGCGACGCCAGCTTTGGTGATGCCACGAGCGATCGCCTGGGCTAAGGTGGCTGTATTTCCATAGGCCGATGCATAAATTAACGCTATTGTCAAGTCAGCAGAAGTTTGTTGCTGGCTCCATTGGCGGTAAGATTTGGTCAGTTCGATTAACCCGTAGCGCACCAAAGCACCATGTCCAGTGGCGTACATTCGCACGGGAAAATCTGCAACTTTTTCCAGCGCTGTTTCAACTTGACGGGCGTGGGGAGCCATCAGGCAATCAAAATAATAGCGTCGGTCTTCGTTATAAATTTCCCAGCCTTCATCAAATACCTGATCTCCGCAAACATGCGCCCCAAATAACTTATCTGAGTAGAGAATTTCTGTTTGGGGATCGTAAGTGCAAAGGTGGTCTGCATAACGGGGATTGGGTGTGGGAATAAATTGTAAATTATGCCCATTGCCCAAATCGAGAGTTTCTTCACCCCGCATCACCAGAATTTGCAAATCTGGATTTTCCAGCGCTCCGCGTAAATTTATCGCCCCTGGATTAGAACAGACAAAGGTGATTTGTGGCGCAATTTCTAGTAAAGCTTTTAAAGTTGCAGCCCGGTTGGGATTGACATGTCCCAAAATTACATAATCTAGTTTTGTAACATCAAAACGCTGCTGCAACGCTGCTAAATAAATTTCTGTAAACGTTTCCCCAGGAGGATCAATCAGAGCATTTTTATCGCTTTCAATTAAATAAGAATTAGCAGTTGTACCCTTAGCCAGAGCATATTCTATTTCAAATCTCAGCCTTGACCAACTGCGCGATCGCAATATTTTTGTATCTGTAGCAATGGGGAAAACTTGAACGTCACGGGGTTTGTTTGTTGACATAACACAAAAGAGAGTGAGGAGTTAGGAGTTAGGAGTTAGGAGTTAGGAGTTAGGAGTTAGGAGTGAGGAGTTAGGAGTTAGGAGTTAGGAGTAAATACGGGATTAATAGCATCTGTATAGGAGTTTTAAGTTAGGAGTGGTAAGGATGAGTTTAACAAAATATATTGTCTGCACGTAATCTCAGAGTGTTGAATCAATTACTTGCTTCAACTCCTAACTTTTAACTCCTAACTCCTAACTTTTAACTCCTAACTCCTAACTTTTAACTCCTAACTCCTAACTTTTAACTCCTAACTTTTTAATAGTGGTTTCCAACTTTGCGATGATGCACAGCTGTCAGCGCATCTGGCTTAGAAACTCGTCCGGCGTAGACGGTGCTGTATACTGCCCAGTGGTCGCCGCAGTCCATTCTGCTGACGACTTCGCACTCCATGTAGGCGAGGGCGTCGGTGAGGATGGGGGCACCATTTTCGGCTGCCTGGGTTCTGACTCCTTCAAAGCGATCGGCACCAGGGGCGAACCGTTTCAAAAAGTGCTTCATCAGTGGTTGAAAATTGGCTTCTTCTAAGACGTTGAGGACAAAGCGATCGCCTACTTGCATGAGTGATTCAATTGCTCTATCTTTGGCGACTGCAATGGAAAATCCCAAGGGTTTGAAGCTGGCTTGAGCAACCCATGAAGCTAACATCGCACTGGAAACATCGCCTTTTTTGGCAGTGATGATGTATAGTCCGCCGCTGAGTCTACCTAGTGCTTTGTCTAAGTCCGCACCAAGGGATTTCATGGCTTTGATGCTGCGATCGCGTGTTACCCATTGTCCTAAGTCTGTACCCGCTTCTTCACACAGCTTGTAGATGTTTTCTGTGGGTGTTTGCTTAATCCGAATTGCTGGAAAAACCGTTGTCAAACCCAAATTCCGGAATTTACTGAGCAAAGGATCTATCGGCTCATCATCGCCGCCGCCACTTTCAAATACGCCGATGGCTTGCTTTTCTTTGGCAGATCCTAAAACTGTGCTGAGTGCAGCTTGGATACTAGCAGCGCCGGAAACGGGAGGTAAACCAACAACCAGTCCAGCACAGCGGCCTACTAGTTCGCGTAACTCTTGTAAATCGACTTCCGATCCCAAATCGACGATTTCCACGGCGACACCGGTTTTAGCGATACCATTGGCAATTGCTTGGGCGAGGCGATCGCTATAACCGTATTCGGAAACGTAAAATATCCCAATGGTTGTTTCTGGCTTGGCTTGGGTTTGGCTCCAAGTGCGGTAACGTCCAACTAGTTCGTCAACATTGTGAGATAATAATGGCCCGTGACCAGTGGCAATCATGTCGATGGTTTTTAATTCCCCCATCCGCTTGAGGGCAGACAGCACTGACCGGGCGTTTGGCCCCATCAAACATTCGTAGTAATATTTAAAATCTGCTTCCAGAGTTTTTAAGTCTTCGTCGAAGGTGGTATCGGAACAATAGTGCATCCCGAAAGCATCGCAGGTGAAGAGAATTTTAGTTTTGTGGTCGAAGCTGAAGATAGTGTCCGGCCAATGTAAATTTGGTGCAATCACGAATTCAAATTCATGACCGTTACCCAAATCTAAGCGATCGCCATTTTTCACAATCCGCCGTTTAAATGGCTGATGTACCAAATCTTCCAAAAACTGAATTGCTACCTTAGAACCAACAACCGTAATATCTGGAGCCATTTGCAGCAAATCTTTCACTAAACCGCTGTGGTCTGGCTCGGTATGGCTGATAATCAAATAATCTATTTCTTTGGGGTTGATTAGTCCTGTGAGCGTATCAAAATATAGTTGACGAAACTTTTCGTGGGAAGTATCGACTAAGGCAGTTTGCTCTCCCCGGATGAGAAACGAGTTATATGTAGTACCGTTTTGCAGACCGAACTCAATATCAAAGCGATCGCGATCCCAATCCAGCGATCGAATTGTCGTCGTCTCTTGAGCAATCTCCGCAGTCTGTATGGTGAGCCGTTTTTCAGTTTTTTCGGTGAGCGCTACCATAACCCCCTCCTTGACAAATTGAGTATTTATTCCTCTTGTCTTATTGTGACACGGGTTATATGTAAATTTTTATTAAAAAATTTATACTCATGTTAAAAAAAATCAAATGATCGAACCACAGAGGCACAGAGAAGCCAGTGCGTTGGGCGGGTTCCCCGACTTGAAGCAACTGGCGCGACGCAGAGAGAATATTTGGCTAGCTTTAGAGATTGGAAATTCTCGGTTGCACTGGGCGTTATTTCGGGGCGAGACTCTAGATCGTGCTTGGGATACTGACCATCTAGCTGAGTCTGTTATACAGCAATTGGCTAAATCTCAAACCCCAGATGATTTATCAAAGAAACAATTTCCCCCCCTCTGCCCCTCTGCCCCTCTGCCCCCCTGCCCTCTTCTCCTCGCCTCCGTAGTTCCCAGCCAAACTGCTATTTGGGAAACTTATCCCAACGTCCGCGTTATTACTTTAGGCCAGATACCGCTCAAAGGTATGTATCCCACATTAGGAATTGACCGTGCTTTAGCTTTGTGGGGTGCAGGAAAAACTTGGGGTTTTCCAATGTTGGTGATTGATGCAGGAACAGCGCTAACTTTTACGGCTGCGGATGCTAATCAGTGTTTAGTTGGAGGCGCAATTTTGCCGGGATTAGGTTTGCAATTTACAACTCTCGGTCAGCAAACAGGACAACTACCATTAGTTGAAATCCCAAATTTGGCATCTTTACCACCACGTTTTGCAGTCAATACAACCGAAGCAATTCAAAGTGGTGTAATTTACACTTTTCTAGCCGGAATTAAAGATTTTATTGAGGCGTGGTGGAATTTATTTCCTGATGGCAAGATTGCAATTAAAGGTGGCGATCGCACTTTAGTATTAAACTATCTACAAGTATTATATCCCGACATTGCAACACAGATAATTGTGGAACCAAATTTAATTTTTTTGGGAATACGAGAAATAGTAAAACTGCTCTAAGTTAGACCTAGAGCAGCTAATATTTATTAATTAGAGGGTCGGAATTGAGCTTTTATCCTCTGACCAATAGAAGTCGCTTCACGGCGAATTCTTTCAGTATCAAGCGTAAGCATTTTACGTTTTTGCATTAGAACTTTCCCATTTACAATCACACTATCAACATCTTGGGCATCTGCTGCATAAACAAGATGGGAGACGACATCGTAAAGCGGGAGCAAGTGTGGTTCTTTAAACTGGACTTGAATCACGTCTGCTTGAAGTCCCACCTTAATCGCACCAATTTTATTTGATAAGCCCAGTGCTTCTGCACTGCCAAGTGTTGCCATACGCAAAACTGTCTTAGCTGGTACAGCAGTGGGGTCAAGGGTAGTCCCTTTATGGATGAGAGCGGTGAGGCGAATTGCCTTCCACATATCAAGAACGTTGTTTGACGCAGCTCCATCAGTGCCCAAACCAACCTTAACTCCGGCTTGCAGCATCGCCGGAATCGGCGCAAAGCCAGAAGCCAATTTCATATTCGAGTCAGGATTGTGGATAACACCAACACCGCGTTTCGCTAGCAGGTCGATTTCACTTGCGTTCGGCCAGACAACGTGTGCAGCAAATACACGCGGGTCTAGGAAGCCGAGATTGTCTAGATGTTTCACAGGAGTTGCGTTATAGCGCTGCTGGATATCTTTAACTTCAGCTTGTGTTTCTGCCAGGTGAATTGTCAGTGGAACATCGTAATGACGCGCAGCTCGAATAGCCTGGGTGAGATGCTCTGGCGAGACAGTGTAGGGAGCGTGGGCAGCAATAGCTGGTATTATACGTTCGTTCTTACCTTTCCAACGTTTGAGAAAATTGATCGCCGAGGCAAAGGCATCATCCCATCCTTTGAAACCAGGACTGGGAAAATCTATTGACGAGGGCGCAATAATCGCACGTAAGCCGCATTCATTAACAACTTGGGCAGCGACATCTGGCTCAAAGTACATATCAACAAATGTTGTTGTACCACTGCGTATCATCTCCCAACAGGCAAGTTGTTCGCCAACGCGGACAAAATTTTTATCAACGAACTGCCCTTCTGCTGGGAAGATGTAATTCTGGAGCCAATCGTCCAACGCTAAATCGTCTGCAAGACCACGAAACAAAACCATTGCTGAGTGAGAGTGACCGTTAACAAGACCCGGCATCAGCACCAGACCGTCGCCTGGGAGCGTCCTGTCGGCTCTGTATGATGTCGTGATTTTGTCTTGTGTGTCTACTGCAACAATTTTGCCATCCTTAATGGCGATCGCACCATTCTCGATAATCGGTTTTGCCTCGTTCATCGTTACGATGAAATCGCCACCCACAATCAGTTCTACTCTTTGCTTCCCTTGAGTGCCTAGATTATAGTTACTCTGAGCAATAACTATCTGACCGAACAAGACAAACAACGTCGTACAAAGAAAAAGAACTAATACCTTGTAGTATTTTGTCAGATGATATCTCACAGTCAAATATCCTTGTGGAATTTTTTTGCTGACTTTATCATCCGTCTAATTGCTACCATTTTCACAATTAAAAAGTGTCGTTTATACCAAAGATATGTAAATATTCTTCACAAATTTTAGTCTTGAATAGCGCTACTTAATCACTTCTTAATTACTCTTTATATAAAAAACAATCCTTGCTACATCAGAGTTTCATTGAAAAAATGATTAATTAGAGGCATAAAATTAGAATTTACGCACTGTACAAATTAATCATGATGTGCATTTACAAAATATGTCGTTTCAGGCTTTTATTAATTATTTGTTTGATGATAAATAGACCGTCGTTGTAAGGGCACAGCACTGTTCCCTACGACAGACCTGATTTTTCAATCATCCGTATTTGGTATTTGCTGTCAATGTATAAGTCCTAAAAATTAGGAAATAAATCTTCAAACACAGTTATTGTTTAAGGTTTAAAAGTTGGTTTTTAATTTTTTCTCCCAAAGTGATAAAAGCTGGTGACAGACGCTTTTGATGTCCGAGACCAGCTCTCATAAGTCTGGAAAAAATTAACGAATTTTAATGTTTCAACCAACGAAAAATTAAAGTTTCATTAGAGTGACCCAAGAGGCTTATGCTTTGGGTTTCTCGGCAGAAACTTTTCCACCCTTCACCAACCAAGCGATACCAGCAGTGAGAACTATGCCACCTGTTGTAAATGGTTCAGGGATTGGGGTTGTAGAGGTAACATTAATTAATCCATTGTTCCGATCTATTGTTCCCTGAATAGGATTTCTCAGACTCAGTCCTAAACCAACGGTTCCGAACAGATAATAATCTGTACTTTGCGCGTTATCCTGACCTACATCAAAGTACCCAAACAAAGACTTCGTGGCTGTATCGTAGTTAAAATCTAAAAAATCATAAACAATACTCCCATTAGTCACCGGAGCAAAACTATTCAACAATTTTTTACTTGGGTCAAAAAAAGAAACTGCGATGGATTGAAGTTTTGAAGTGTCTATGGTTGTGTAACCTTGAGTTTCATCATAAGAAAACGAGCCTTTAGCTGAATACCCAGCATCACCAGTCCAATCAAAGTTGAGTGTAACTGCGTGAACTGGGGCAGCTTTTAGTAAATCCAGGCTCATCACTACCCCAACAGTAGTAGCAATACAAAGCTTTTGAGTTAATTTCATCAGAAAAGTTTTTCCAATTTAAGGATCTGTATAAAGCCGTATTGCAAATTATTGCATTTATTTGTTAAATAGATATTAAATGCATCTTAATTAATAATTGGCATCAAATAACTCTTGCCATTGCAGCTAAATTGCAATCATAGTTAAAACCAATAAAGAGTAAGTCAAAATAACGCCCAATTGCCTTTGACAAACTCTCGAATATCCATCGCCACATCCCCAGCACAAGATTGTGGTAAGTCATTTCCAGCATGGGCAATCATTTTCAACTCGATTTTTGGAGTTAGTTGGGCATAAACTTGACTTTTGGCTAAAGCATCTGGTGTATCAAGGCCACCTTGTAAAATTAACACTGGGACTTCGATCGCGTAAAGCCGTTTTTGTAATAATTCCGCCTCAATTTCTGCTTGTCGCCGTTTGAAAAGCAACTGACAAGCTATCGGGTAACGCAACAAATCTTGACGTAATTGCAAATCCTGTGTAATTTTTTCATGCCAACCCAGGATTTTAGTTAAGGTAATTAGCGATCGCAACAATTTAATCACTAATGGTGAATAATTCAATAATCGCCGCATCTTCCGACAATACTCTTCTTGCCCTGCTATCTCTACACCCTCAGGTGCTAGCAACACCATACCATTAACTTTCTCTGGATACTTTAGGGCATAGCTAGCAGCAATCCAAGCCCCAAGAGAATGCCCCACTAAATAAACTTTTTCTAGCTTGACAGCTTGCACGAACTCAGCTAGACACTCAACTTGTAAATCAATCGAATGATGAATATTAGGATTCTCCGACTCACCAAAGCCTAATAAATCAGGTGCGAAGCAATGGAAATTTTCTGCAAGGGACTCCATCACAGATAACCATTGACTGCTATCATTCCAAGCACCATGTAAAAAAATTACAGGAATTTCTGCACCAGCTTCACGCCAAAATAATAGCCCTTGAGAAAGCTTTCTTCGGGAGTTACGGAATAGTGTATCCATTTTAATTTAGTAGTTAACCTTAGCACCATAATAAATAGTCATTAGTCATTGGTCATTAGTAATTAATCGTTCGTGAATAAACAAAGGACAAATGACAAATGACAAATAACTAATAACAAAATATTATTATGCCAATGTTGTCAAGCCATTCAAGTAGTCTTGCAACTGTCGAGTATGGTCGTGAGACATCTGTCCTGGAGGTAGAAAGTTGAGATCGAAAGCTTGGATTTCCATCACTTCCAAAACATCTTTAACTTCCATTGTCCCACGTACCTGGGCTTCAACCACAACACAAATTGAATGCATTCTAGGATCGCGGTCTGGCGAGGAGTAAACCCCTACTAAACGGTTAATTTTCACTAATTCGAGTCCAGTTTCCTCCATCAATTCCCGGCGGACTGTGTTGGGAACATCTTCTCCCCAATCCACAATACCTCCAGGTAATGACCAAAGGCCATTGTCGCGCCGCCGGATCAGTACGATCCGACCATCAGGTAAAATTGGGATGATACTAGTACCAGTAATGGGATGACGAAATATAATACCCAATACTGTTTGTCCAATACGCCATAAGTTACGTGTGGACTGGACAGCTGAAGGAAAAAAAGCAATAACGTTCAATCTTCAAAATTAATGTGTTGTATTTAATATTTCTCTACCACTTACATCAGCTCAACTAATGAAAATTATGTTGAGTTTTGTTTTATACAAAAAAGTTTGTGGTTTGAGATTTTATTCCCACGATTTACGTAGAACACTCCCAATTCTAACATCAAGTTTCCTTCAGAAGCACTGTATTTATATATACATAATATTAGTTATTAGTAATTAGTTCTTTGTCCTTTGTTTATTCAGTAATGACCAATAACTAATGACAAAGGACAAATGACCAATCATTTAGTAATCTACATATATTTGAGATATTTGAATCTCAGAAACAATATTTTTTATCTAGGCTGCCAGCCAGATAATTCAATATTATTATTGACATAATAAGGTTGAATGCGGTAGACTAGAACACTGTTTAAAGCGTATAGATTAGTCACTAGGCTACAAGTATATCAATAACATTAGTAGCTGATATTGCCTACGTTATGCCTAGTTGCGATTTTTTTGTTGTTTATTAATGAGGTGAACATGGCTAAGCGCCGTAACCCGAAAAAAGAAAAGGCGCTACGGAACCAGGCATATGCCCGGAAGTTTCGTAAACGGACTACCACAGGAAGAATGCAAAGAAGGTTCCAACAAAGACCACCGAAGAGTGAGGAAGATGAGGGCGCAGCAGCAATTGATGCTGAGTAAGTTGCCTGTTAATATACTTACTTTTTAAGTCTTTTAGAATTTGGGGGCGTACACTTGTACGCCCTCAATTATTTTGGGGCATTGGGCAATACGCTTGGGTTAAGGGTTATTGACGTAGAATATTGGTCTTGAAGACGCGATGAATCGCGTCTCTACATGAGGGTTTTGGGCTTAACTGAACTGTATTGGGGCATGGGGAGGTGTGGGAAGCTTTTTTCTAATCTCCCCACACTCCCCCATCTCCCTCATCTCCCCCATCTCGCCGCGTCCCCGCGTCCCCACTCCCTACTCCCTCTCTTCCCCAATTTCAGCGCGGGCGGCTATGAGTGCTTCATTTACCTGTGTAAAGCCGGTGCCGCCGTAACTGTTGCGGGCAGCCACGACTTGGCGCGGGGATATGGCTTGATAAATATCTGGGGCAAATGCTGGATGTAGTTGTTGCCACTCGTCCAGTGTCAAATCTTTCAGGAGTTTACCTGCGGCAATACTGGTTTTTACGACTTTACCCACAAGATTGTAAGCTTCTCTGAAAGGGACACCCCGTGCTGCTAGATAATCTGCGACATCGGTGGCATTGGAAAAGTCTTCGGTTACGGCTTCGGCTAAGCGGTGGGTACGAAATTCCAAGCCTTCCCCTAGCAAAATTGTCATTGCTTCTAGAGAGGCTTTGACTGTGTTGACGCTATCAAATAAACCTTCTTTATCTTCTTGCAGGTCTTTGTTATACGCCAGGGGTAACCCTTTCATAATCACCAGCATTGCCTGGAGATGACCGAATACACGCCCTGTTTTTCCCCGCACCAATTCTGGGACATCGGGATTTTTCTTTTGGGGCATGATACTGGAACCAGTTGCACAGCTATCTTTGAGGGTGACAAAGCGAAATTCTTCAGATGACCAAAGAATGACTTCTTCTGCAAGGCGGCTGAGGTGAACCATGATTATGCTAGCAGCACACAAGAATTCGATCGCAAAATCGCGATCGCTCACTCCATCGAGGCTATTAGCATAAATTTTGTCAAAACTCAATAGTTTGGCTGTGTAATGGCGGTCAATGGGGAAAGTAGTTCCAGCTAAAGCACCACACCCCAAAGGTGAAATATTCACGCGGCGAGAAACATCACTGAGGCGTTCCCAATCGCGTTGGGCCATTTGAAAGTATGCCAGGAGATGGTGAGCTAAACTCACAGGTTGGGCGCGTTGCAGATGTGTATAGCCAGGAATTAAAGTTTCAACGTGTTTTTCGGCTATATTTAGCAGAATATCTTGAAATTGCCGCAATTGGCTTTTGATTTGTTGGATTTGGTCGCGGAGGTAGAGTCTAGTATCGGTGCCAACTTGGTCATTACGCGATCGCGCTGTATGCAGTTTTTTACCCACATCACCAACAATTTCCGTCAATCGTCGTTCAACTGCAAAATGCACATCCTCAGCATCCACACCAGGCTGAAATTTTCCCTGGCGGTACTCTTGGCGAACTTCTTCTAAGCCTGCAACTAGTTGCTCACCTTCTTCTTTTGAAATAATGCCCGTGTGAGCTAGCATCTTGGCATGAGCTTGAGAACCAGTCAAGTCATATTCGATTAATTCAATATCAAAATTTATACTGGCATTAAAACGAGCGATCGCCGGATGTAATGCTGATTCAAACCGCTGACTCCAAGTTTGTTCTTTAGTCATAGATATGAGGAGAATGAGGGAGAGTTAGGAGTTAGGAGTTAGGAGTTAAGAGTTAAGAGTTATAAATTTTTGACTTCTAACTTCTCACTCCTAACTCTTGTACAGACGCGATTAATCGCGTCTCTACTCCTAACTTTTAAATTTAACCGTAGCTAGTTAGATTCCGAATGATATAGCCAATGACTAAACCAATCAACAATGCCCACACTTGACCTGTTTGTATAAAATGGTTCCAAGATTTTTGCATCTGACCCATCAAATCTGGGTCAGTAATTGTTTGTGCTAGCACTGTCGAATTTACCGACAAATTCCAAAAAAATTGAGATATCAAATCGCTGTAATGGCTCATATTTAGTGATTGAGAAGTTCGGGTAGCAAATTTCAGTCTCAGTTTATTTATGAAAAAATTACTGATACAGCAGATTTCAAGGAAAGTGAAATACACAACGATTCGTCTGTTACCCAGGTATAAAGCGTGTTTTACTCCTGAATTCTGTATTCTGAATTCTGAATTCTGCTGTAAATACTGAAATCTTGGGTATGACTTTAATGTCTTAACTCAAGATTCAGGCGATGCCAACCGCAATTTCTCGGCTGTCCGCAAAATTTGCCCTGCCAAAACTGCTGCGCCAAAACCGTTATCGATATTCACTACACCTACTCCCGCAGCACAAGAATTGAGCATTGTCAAGAGTGGGGCTAAACCGCCAAAACTTGCACCATAACCAATGCTGGTGGGTACGGCTATCACAGGACAATTCGCTAAACCAGCAACAACGCTAGGTAAAGCGCCTTCCATTCCCGCCACAACAATCAACACCGATGCCGAATCGATAAAGTGACGATTACTTAATAAACGGTGAATCCCTGCAACGCCAACGTCCCAGAGGCGCTGTACTCGAAAACCAGAAAGTTCAGCGGTGACGGCGGCTTCTTCAGCAACGGCTAAATCGGCGGTACCAGCAGAAAGAATGCCGATTTCGCCGTGAAATTGTGGTTCGATCTTAGGAGGAGCGATCGCACAAATTCGCGCCAATTCGTAATATCGCAAACCAGTAACTTTTGCTTGCAGTGCGCCATAAACTGCACTTTCAATGCGAGTCGCCATCACAACTGGGTTGCGGAGGCGCATCACCTCGATAATTTGAGCAATTTGATCGGGTGTTTTCCCAGGGCCCCAAATTACCTCCGGGAAACCGGTTCTGATTTGGCGATGGTGGTCAATTTTGGCAAATTCACCCACACTTTCATAGGTTAAGTCTTTGAGAGAGTCTAAGGCTATATCTGGGGAGACTTTACCATTGGCAACCGCTTCTAAGAGCGATCGCAAAGATTTTTCATTGGTCATTTGTGCTTTGTCCTTTGTCCTTTGTAATTTATCATTTGTCAAATAACTAATGACTAATGACCAATGACTAATGACTAATCAGTTACTTTCAGTTCGTAGAGGTTCCAGAATGGCCCACCAAGAGCAGTATACTGAATGCCTTGGAAGCGATCGCGGACTCCTTGCAAATTCAATCTTTCCACCAAATGAATAAACGGCAACTGTTCTGAAGCGATGCGCTGATATTCGTAATAAATCTCTTTGCGCTTGTTTTCATCTAATACCTGTGCGCCTTTGATATAAAGGCTATCAATTTGTTTTTCCCAATCAGAAACTTCCCAACCAGTTAGCGGCGGATCTCCTGGTTGTGCCCCTTGATTAAATGCGTGAGATGCACCAGCAATTCTCCAGATATTGCTAGCACTGTGGGGTTCAATACCCCCTCCAGCAAAGCCTCCCAGGTAACAATCCCAATTTTGTGTAACTTTCAATTTTTCTAAATAAGAATTGAAACTGAGGATTTGCAAATCAACCTGAATCCCGATTCTAGCGAGATCTCGTTGAATTTGAGCTGCCATATCTCCTCTGACTTTCCTTTCGGAATTCGTCAAGAGTGTAAATCTAACTCGGTTGCCATCAGCATCTACAAGTTGATTTTGGGCATTATATTTAAACCCAGCGTCTAACAGTAATTTCTTCGATTTTTCGGGTTCATAATTATATACCCTTAACCCTTTTTCTGGAGGAAGAAAGTAGGGACTTTTCACATAAACAAATGAATTTTGCAGCTCACCTAATCCTCGGTAAGCATTTATTTTCATTGTTTCCCGGTCTAGTGCATAGGCTATAGCCTGTCTAAATTCCTTTTGATTAAACCAGCGGGATTTGATGGGATCTACTAAAAAATTACCCTGAGAATTCTTAGCTTTATTGAGATTAAAAGAAATAAAAGTTGTACTTGTATCTGGTCCACCATTATAAATTTTAAACTTCGCTCGTTTTTCTTCTCGTTTCAGCAAACTAAAACCTTCAGGAGGAATTTCTAAATCATCTAATTGTCCAGAGCGAAAACTAATCAATTGGTTTTCAGTGGATTCAATAATTTGCCAAACAATACGCTCAATATAAGGCTGAGGATTCCCCTGAGCATCTTTGCGCCAGTAGTATGGATTCCGTCGAAATATAACTCGCTGACTAGGAACATAACTTTCCATTACATAGGGTCCATTGCCAACAATTTGTTTCGGATCAGTGCCTGTTCCCCACATAGAAATAAACTTAGGATTTCCACCAGATTCCGTTGTGCGAATTGCTTCCTGTAAAACGTGGGCTGGCATAATTGGAATGCCACCTACATATCTTAAAAAAGGAGCAAATGGTTCTTGTATGGTGAATTCAACTCGACGTTCATCGATTTTTTTCACCTTTGGTAAAGTGCCCTTTTCGCCAACTCTTAAAGCATCTTTTAAAGAAGTAGGAATTTTCGGATTGAGGTAGATTTCGTTATAAGTAAAGACAACATCATCAGTAGTCATTGGCTTACCATCTGACCACTTAATTCCTTCTCGCAGGGTGATTACAACCCGCTGTGCATCTTCGGAAACTTCCCAGGACTCTGCTAAACCAGGTTCTAGTTTTGTAGTTATCGGATTCTCATTAATCAATGAGTCATAGAGGAAGCCAAAAACGCTGTATGCTGACTCATTTAAAGCATAATTAAAAGTTGAAGGCTCACTCAAAACTGCGCTAACGATTTGTGGAACTTGAGCAGCTGCGGTTTTGAAGTTACTAGGATTACAGGCACTAAGTGTGAGTCCTATTAGTGAAGTCAGAATTATTGGCAACCAAAAACGCTTAATTTTTAAAAAAGTGGATGATAATTTCATAGAATTAAATCTACTGTAATTGTGTCTAATTAGGATCGATGCTATGAGGGGTAGGCGTCAGATGAGTTATTACTCATCCGATATAGTTTGATAAATTATCTGAAATTTGCCAATAATGCCCGAATAACCTAACTGGTCGGATTAATGGAAATGGTATTTCCAATACAGTAAAAAAAGCGCAGCAGAGTTGGTCAAGTGCTTTGCTTTTCAATGATTCATTCCTCAAAAACCCCTAGAATAGATTCTGATTTTTTTGACATCATCCGATCGTTATTCTTGCAATAGTAAGACTACAGCATAAGCACAAATGCCTTCTTCCCGCCCAACAGGACCTAATTTTTCATTGGTGGTAGCCTTGATGCCAATTTGATTTGGTTCTAATTCTAAAACTGTTGCTAGTTTGTCGCGCATCTTGTGAATATGGGGTTTTAATTTTGGACGTTCTGCCACTACCACCGAGTCAATATTTCCCACCTGCCAACCTTGCTCCCGAATTAGTTGATGTACTTGAGTTAATAGTATTAAACTATCTGCTCCCGCCCATTGGGGATCGCTAGGGGGAAAATAATGACCAATATCCCCCAAAGATAATGCCCCAAGCATGGCATCCATAATGGCATGGGTAAGTACATCAGCGTCACTGTGACCCAACAAACCGAGTTCATGGGGAATTTGAATTCCTCCTAAAATTAAAGCGCGATCGCTCACCAGTCGGTGAATATCGTAGCCGTTACCAATACGAATTTTAGTCATTTGTCATTTGTCATTTGTCATTTGTCATTGGGCATTGGGCATTGGGCATTGGGCATTGGGCATTGGGCATTGGGTATTGGGCATTGGGCATTGGGCATTGGTTATTCTCCCCCTGCTGCCCCTGCTCCCCATGCTCCCCATGCCCTATGCCCTATGCCCCATGCCCCTTCCCCTCCTCCCATTTTTCCAGGAGATCGGGACGGCGATCGCGTGTTTTTTGAATTTGTTGTTCGTAACGCCAGCGTGCAATAGCAGCATGATTCCCAGACAGCAATACCTCCGGCACTTTCAAGCCCCGAAAATTTGCTGGGCGAGTATATTGGGGATAGTCCAATAACCCCTCCTCAAAACTTTCCGCTGTCAAGGACTCCGTTTTGGCTACGGTTCCTGGTAAAAGGCGCACTACACCGTTAATTAAAGCCATTGCTGGAATTTCACCACCAGTCAGAATAAAATCTCCTAAAGATACCTCACGAGTCACCAAATGCAGTACCCTGTCATCTACTCCTTCGTAATGCCCGCAAATCAGTACTAACTGATCGTAATTTGTTGCTAATTCTCGCAACAAAGGTTGATTAATTGTTTGACCCTGTGGACTCATTAAAATAACTTCTCTTCGAGGTAGAATCGGCAGCGACTCCACAGCACTGAAGATTGGTTCTGGCTTCATTAGCATCCCTACGCCGCCACCGTAAGGTTCATCATCGACCTTACGGTGCTTGTCAGTTGTAAAGTCCCGCGGATTAATCAGATGCACTTGGGCAATCTGTTTGGCTAAGGCTTTACCCAGCAACCCAGAGTTGAGAACGGAGTGAAAACAGTCAGGAAAAAGTGTAACTATATCAAAACGCACAGTAATTCGTATTCAAGGACACTAATCTTAAATTTGAATATCTAGCAAACACAAGAAGCCAATGTTGGGTCAAACTACAGTTAAACTTTATCAATAGTATCTAAAAGTACCAGGAGTCTTGGATTTTAGATGGGATCTAAAGTTTTTCTAATTACTTAATTTATGTTTAAATGTTGTCACAACTACATTTAAATTAATAATCATATCAAGTTAACAACTTTCAGGATGCATCGAGCCAGCCTCAGAAAAAAGCGTGGTCTTACCTGTTCATCCCCAATGCCAAAGGGGAAAACTGACAATTTCATGCCAGTTTATTCTCTTGACTCAAATACTAGGCAAACAAGTCGGCAGAACCGACGGCACTTGCTAACCTTTGGGAATGCTAAGGGCGGACAACTTTGCGAAAGTTCAAGGGCGCAATGTCTCTCCAAGGCACTGGCTCCAAAATGGGGGGCAACCCCACCAAAGAAGTGTCCTCCCTAGCCTACTAAGTAAGGACTATTTTGCCAGTCTGGAAGTGGACAGGTGAAAAACAAGGCGCTAGCAGCAGAGGAAAGGCAACAAACACGTTTAAACTGAGGTCTCGTGTGCGTTAAACAAGAATTTGGAACTGTAGACCAGGAGAATCCAAACTTCACAAAAGTGTCCTCTCAAAAGTTGCAAAGTGCAAAAATCATGGCTGCTTCTGATCTTGTTTAAATTCACCTGAAGTTGTTGACAGGAGAAACACAATGCCGGAATTAAAAGCTAAATCGCTGGAAATGAGGACACCCCAAGCAACTAAAACCGCCGTTCTAGTTATCGGAGGCGCAGAAGACAAAGTTCACGGGCGCGACATCCTAAGAACTTTTTTTGGACGTGCCGGTGCTAGTAAAGGCTATATTACAATTATTCCATCTGCCTCTCGTGAACCCGCTATCATCGGTGGTCGGTATATTCGGATTTTTGAAGAAATGGGTGCCCAGAAGGTAGAGATTTTAGACATCCGCGAACGGGAACAGTGTGAAGCCTCCCAAATCAAAGCATCCTTAGAAGCCTGTAGTGGGGTATTTTTGACAGGAGGAGACCAACTGCGTCTCTGTGGCGTATTGGCAGATACGCCAGCGATGGAAATTATCCGGCAGCGGGTGAGGTCAGGGCAACTGACCTTAGCAGGCACCAGTGCCGGAGCGGCAGTGATGGGGCATCATATGATTGCTGGCGGCGGTAGTGGAGAGTCGCCAAATCGTTCTTTAGTGGATATGGCAACGGGTTTGGGATTTATTCCTGAAGTCATTGTTGACCAACACTTTCATAACCGGAATCGGATAGGACGGCTGATTAGTGCGATCGCAGCTCATCCCGATCGCTTGGGTATTGGCATTGACGAAGATACTTGTGCTGTGTTTGAACGTGATGGCTGGCTACAAGTTATGGGTAAAGGCAGTGTCACCATTGTCGATCCCACTGAGCTCACCCACACCAACGAACCTCATGTCAGTGCTAACGAACCCCTAACGGTGCATAACTTACGTCTGCATATCCTCAGTTATGGCGATCGCTTCCACCTGTACCAGCGCACTGTATTGCCTGCTGTACACCGAATCTCCAGCTGACGGGATAAAGTATCTGAGGTTACACTGAGTTGACCAGAAATTTTAGATTTGGGATTGGGGATTTTAGATTAAAACAGCTTTTTGGTTTATGGTTCGCTACAAAGTCGGCGAAACAAATCTCAAAAAAGCTCGTTTTGCAGCGTAGCGTTATCCCGACTCGGCTGACCTACGCTATGGTAAATCTAATAATTCCAAGAGCTAAGTACCCTTGTGGTCTCTTTCAATCTAAAAGACGCTCCCGGACACGGCTTAGCTTCGCTATCATCAATCTAAAATCCAAAATTGGTTGACCGCTCATTTATTTCTTGCTGTAGAAAAATGATGAGAATACCATGTAAAAAGAAAAAACTGTTTGCGATGAACAGTTTAGCGGTCAATTCCAGTAAGAAACTAGAATTTTGGTTCCGAATCTCCATCTACCTATTCCCATGAGAATCCTCAAGATCCAGACCTTACGCGGCCCAAACTACTGGAGCATTCGACGCCACAAGCTGATCGTCATGCGCCTCGATTTAGAAAACCTTGCCGAGACGCCCTCGAATGAAATCCCTGGCTTTTACGAAGGATTAGTTGAGGCGCTGCCAAGTCTGGAGGGTCACTATTGTTCCCCTGGCTGTCGTGGTGGTTTTCTGATGCGAGTGAGAGAAGGCACGATGATGGGCCACATCGTGGAACATGTAGCACTAGAACTCCAAGAATTAGCCGGGATGCATGTCGGCTTTGGCCGCACTCGTGAAACTGCTACCCCTGGAATTTACCAAGTAGTGATTGAGTACTTGAATGAGGAAGCAGGACGTTACGCAGGACGAGCTGCGGTGCGGCTGTGTCAGAGTATTGTAGATCGCGGCCGCTATCCCAAAGCAGAACTAGAGCAAGATATCCAAGACCTGAAAGACTTCAGCCGTGATGCGTCCTTGGGCCCTTCTACGGAAGCGATTGTCAAAGAAGCCGAAAAAAGAGGTATTCCTTGGATGGCTCTGGAAGCCCGGTTTTTGATTCAGCTAGGCTACGGCGTCAACCAGAAGCGAATGCAGGCAACAATGACTGACAACACCAGCATTCTGGGCGTAGAACTAGCTTGCGACAAAGAAGCCACCAAACGCATCCTCGCAGCCGCTGGTGCCCCAGTACCCAGAGGCACAACGATCAACTTCTTGGACGATTTGGAAGAAGCCATTGAATACGTCGGCGGCTATCCCATTGTGATTAAGCCCCTCGATGGCAACCACGGACGCGGTATCACCATTGATATCAGAACCTGGGAAGAAGCTGAAGCTGCCTATGAAGCTGCTAGACAAGTTTCTCGCTCAATTATTGTCGAAAGATATTATGTTGGCCGCGACCACAGGGTACTGGTAGTAAATGGCAAAGTAGTGGCAGTAGCCGAACGCGTCCCAGCTCATGTTACTGGCAATGGCAGATCCACCATCGCCGAATTGATTGAAGAAACAAACCTTGACCCAAATCGCGGCGAAGGACACGATAACGTCCTGACCAAGATTGAACTAGACCGCACCAGCTACCAACTCCTAGAAAGACAAGGCTACACCCTAAATAGTGTGCCACCCAAAGGCACTATTTGTTATTTGAGGGCAACGGCAAACTTGAGTACAGGTGGTAGTGCTGTAGACCGTACCGACGAAATTCACCCAGAAAACCTTTGGTTGGCACAACGGGTAGTGAAAATTATCGGTTTGGACATCGCCGGCTTAGATATCGTCACCTCAGATATTAGCCGTCCTCTGCGGGAAGTAGATGGCGTGATTGTCGAAGTTAATGCCGCCCCTGGTTTTAGGATGCACGTCGCCCCCAGCGTTGGCATTCCCCGCAACGTCGCTGGCGCAGTGATGGATATGCTGTTTCCCAACGAACAATCCAGCCAAATTCCGATTCTCAGCGTTACAGGTACTAATGGCAAAACCACTACTACTCGACTCCTAGCACATATTTATAAGCAGACTGGAAAAGTAGTAGGTTATACTACTACCGATGGAACTTATATCGGTGATTACTTAGTCGAATCGGGCGATAACACAGGTCCCCAAAGTGCCCACCTGATCCTGCAAGACCCCACAGTGGAAGTAGCAGTACTAGAAACGGCTCGCGGTGGGATTCTCCGCTCTGGACTGGGTTTTGAAGCTGCAAATGTGGGTGTAGTGTTAAATGTAGCCGCCGACCACTTAGGAATAGGCGATATAGACACCATCGAGCAGTTAGCTAACCTGAAGAGCGTAGTTGCAGAAGCCGTATTTCCTGATGGCTATGCAGTGCTGAACGCCGACGATCGCCGCGTCGCCGCCATGTCAGAAAAAACTAAAGCCAACATTGCTTACTTCACCATGAATCCCGACTCGGACTTGGTGCGGAAGCACATTCAAAAGGGCGGAGTCGCAGCGGTATATGAAAATGGCTATCTGTCCATTGTCAAAGGCGATTGGACACACCGTATAGAAAGAGCAGAAAATATACCTTTAACAATGGGCGGGCGGGCGCCATTTATGATTGCCAACGCCTTAGCGGCAAGTTTGGCAGCCTTCGTGCAAAACGTCACAATTGAACAGATTCGTGCTGGTTTGAAGACCTTCCGGGCTTCCGTGAGTCAAACACCGGGACGGATGAATTTGTTTAATTTAGGCAGCTACCACGCTTTGGTAGACTATGCCCATAACGCGGCTAGTTACGAAGCAGTGGGCGCTTTTGTGCGGAATTGGACGACGGGACAACGCATTGGCGTCATTGGTGGCCCTGGCGATCGCCGTGATGAAGATTTTGTCACCTTAGGCAAACTAGCAGCGCAAATTTTTGATTACATCATCGTCAAAGAAGATGATGACACCAGAGGAAGACTACGGGGATCGGCTGCACAGTTGATAATTCAAGGCATTAACGAAGTTAAGCCTGAGAGTCGCTTTGAATCAATTTTGGATGAGACACAAGCGATTAACAAAGGCTTAGACATGGCACCAGATAACAGCCTGGTGGTGATTTTACCAGAAAGCGTGAATCGGGCAATTAAATTAATTAGAGGGCGTGGTGTAGTTAAAGAAGAGACACACCAACAAAATACTGGTACAGCGATCGTTGATTCCCAAAATGGAGTTGCACCTTCTTCTGTAGTCAATACATTGCTGTAGTCAAAAGTCAAGGGTTAAAAGTCAAGCAGCTAAAAGTTTTTCACCCTTGACCCTTGACTATTGTTTGTCTTGTTCCGGATTGGTTTCCTCACTGGGAGTTTTCATCTCCTCTTTAAAGCCGCGTAGGGTTTTACCCAGTGCAGTTCCCAGTTCCGGAATTTTTTTTGGGCCAAAAATTAGAATAGCTACTATGGCAATTACACTTATTTCCGGCCATCCCAGTCCAAACATATAAGTTTCCTCTACAGCATCTGTAATTAAATATAAACATTCATGGGGAAAGAGGATCTGAGAATGTGGGTTCGCGCTAACCACTTATCACAGCGATACATTCAATTTCCACCAACACATCCTTAGGTAACCGCGATACCTGGACACAAGCACGCGCTGGGGCTGTATTTTCCGGGAAATATTTAGCATAAACGGCATTCACCGCCGTGAAATCATTCATATCAGCCAGAAAAACAGTAGTTTTCACCACATCTTCAAAAGTCGCCCCAGCTGCTGTGAGGATGGCTTCGAGATTAGCTATTACTTGCTCAGTTTGCTTTTTGACATCATCAGTGTAGACCACATCACCAAGGCGGGGATCGATCGCAATTTGTCCAGCCACAAATACCAATTGACCAGAAGCGGCGATCGCTTGATTATAAGGGCCGACTGGTGCGGGTGCGTTATCAGTACGAATTACTTTACGAGTCATAGATATCACTTTTTCTACCGTTGCTACCTGTTTACCGATTTCTATTTGGGAGGCGATCGGTTTATAAACCTCTCCATCTGGCATTATCGCACCAGTTAGGTCAGCATCTTTAAACGTTGCCCCATAGATATTTGCCCCAGTTAAATCTACCTTCTTCAGATTTGCCCAGTTCAGATTCGCGTTCATCAAATCTACTTTTTGTAGTTCTGCTTTTTCTAAATTTGTCCCCTTTAGACACGCTTTTCTGAAATTTACACCAGTAAAATTGGCACTTTTCAGGACTGCTTGACTAAAGTTTGTATTCTTCAAGTTAGCGTTACTTAAGTTTCCACTACTTATATTTGCCTTACTTAAGTCAGCATCACTCAAATCTGCCCAAGTTAAATTTAAACTGGAATTTTCTACTAAACTACTCAAATTTGCACCTGTCAAAGATGCCCTAGTAAAGTTAGTGTATTGAAGTAATCCCTTACTCAGATTGGCATCATTCAAATCTGCTCCCGTCAAATCTGCACCCGTCAGGTCTATCCCACTCAGATTTGCACCTTTGAGGTCTACTCCTCTGAGATTTTCGTTATGAAACTTTCGTTGACCTTGTGCGTATTGTTTTAAAAGTTCCTCAGCATCCATAATGCACCATTAAATACCACTGACACAGTATAATCACAAAAATTTTGTGTCACAGGTATTCTTGTCCCCTCTCACTTTGCGCCCTTTGCGTCCTTTGCGGTAGCCTGCGGCAAGCCGCTTTGCGTCTACGTTCCTCTACCCCAACCTGGGACGTATCCCATAATGCCGATATCGCCAATAATCCTGCAAAATGCGATCGTGGTCAAAACATAAATTACTCGGCACACGCCAAGACTCAAAAATTCCTACACCCTTAGCATCATCCCCAGCTAGAGGTTCCCCCATCGCCGTGGCCAAAAATACAATGCTAATGGTATGCTGACGCGGATCGCGATTGGGGTCAGAATACACCAGTAATTGTTCAATTAATTCCACCTGCAAACCCGTTTCTTCCTCAGCTTCCCGCCGCGCCGCCACTTCCACCGCTTCTCCATAATCCACAAAACCGCCAGGAATAGCCCAACCTAAGGGTGAATTATGTCTTTCAATTAACACTATTGGCCGATGAGGTCGATCTACTAGTTCAATGATGATATCAACTGTCGGTGCAGGATTTCGGTAAGACATGGAATTTTAGATTTTGGATTTTGGATTTTGGATTAATCGGGTTTGAGGCAAATGACAAATGACAAATGACAAATGACCTGACTTGATTCACCCTGCAAATACTGATGTGTGATAAATTCGATGCGATCGCGTAGCATTTTGTTGTGGCGATCGCTTGCTCCTATAATTCAGGTTAAATATGCCTTTTCCTAGATCTAGTGGCATTTTGCTGCATCCTACTTCTTTTCCCAGTCGATTTGGCATTGGGGATTTAGGTTTAGAAGCCTATCGCTTCATTGATTTTCTCAAAGAAAGCTATCAACAATATTGGCAAGTTTTACCTTTAGGACCCACCGGATACGGCAATTCCCCATATATGTGCTACTCAGCAATGGCGGGAAATCCTCTACTCGTTAGTCCAGAAAAATTGCTAGACGAGGGTTTGCTAGTTGAAGAAGACTTCGCTAATTTACCAGCATTTCCGGTGGAAAAGGTAGATTTTGATCGGGTTGTGTCAATTAAGATTGGGCTACTCAAAAAAGCCTGTGAAAACTTTAGAACCAATGCTACGCCTATCCAGCAGAAAGAGTTTGCAGGTTTTTGCGACAGCAAAGCCTATTGGCTAGATAATTATGCCTTATTTATGGCATTGAAGGATGCTAACGAGGGTGCAAGCTGGCATACATGGGAGCCAGAATTTGTCAAGCGTGAACCCGAAGCATTAGATCGGGTACAGCGTCGCCTCAATGGAGAAATTTTTTATTACAAGTTCATCCAATTTGAATTTTTCCGCCAGTGGTCTGACCTGAAAAGTTACGCCAACATGCGCGGTATAGACATTATCGGCGATATCCCCATTTACGTAGCTCACGATAGTGCCGATGTATGGGCGCATCCCGACATTTTTGCCTTAGACGAAGAGACAGGAGTTGCAGCTCAAATGGCGGGAGTTCCACCAGATTACTTTAGCGCCACCGGTCAATTGTGGGGTAACCCGGTTTATAACTGGGAAGAATTGCAAAAACAAGACTTTAAATGGTGGGTGCAGCGCTTTGAGGCCATGCTGGATTATGTAGATATAATTCGCATTGATCACTTCCGAGGCTTCGAGGCTTATTGGTCTGTACCCCAAGGCGAAGAAACAGCCATGAATGGCGAATGGGTGGAAGCGCCTGGAGAAGCTTTTTTTGAAGTGATTAGGCAGAAGTTAGGCAAGCTACCCGTATTAGCCGAAGATCTGGGAGTGATTACACCAGAGGTAGAAGCACTGCGAGACAAGTTTGAATTTCCCGGAATGAAAGTTTTGCAATTTGCCTTTGGTTCCGATCCCAGCAATCCGTTTTTACCATTCAATTACCCCCGAAATGCTGTAGTTTATACCGGAACTCACGATAATGACACAACCATAGGCTGGTTCAACAGTGCTAATGACAACGAAAAGCAAAACTTATTGCTTTATTTAGGTTGTATCAGTCCCGAAGGGGTCCACTGGGATTTAATTCGACTAGCATTGAGTTCCATAGCCAATCAAGCGATTATTCCTTTGCAAGATGTTTTTGGATTAGGAAATGAAGCGCGGATGAATTTTCCTAGTACCGCTGAGGGTAACTGGGGATGGCGCTATCAAGCAGGGGCACTAACAGAGGAATTAAGCTCAAGGCTAAAAGTTCTCACCAGACTTAATGGACGCGCCCCGGAAGAACACTGAGGAATGGGTGATAGGGAGAGGGGGGAGATGAGGAAGAAAATACTACATCATCCCCCTCATCCCCCTCATCTCAAAACTTAGGTTTAGCAGCCGCAATCCTAATTTCTTCTTCTTTCCCCAGTTCTCCCATTTCTTTGGCTTTCTCCTGATTAACGCTCATCAAGACACCACCAGCATTATCAGTTTTAACTGTTAATTGCTCTTGGGCTTTCCAAATCCGGTGAGTACCCTCTGGTAGAGTACCCTCAAATTCGGTTTTGCCATCAGCTACTACGCGAATCCATGATGACGCTTTCAAGGTAACACCAATTTGTACAGCCTCTTTCTGTTTGGTGTCGCTGACAGGTTGAACTTGTAGTGACTGTTTTGGTTTGGTTAGTCCTGGTTTGACTATTTCTGGTTTAAGAATGGACTTTTGTTGTGGGTATGGTCCAGTTTCGCTATTACTTGCTTGTAGTACGGCGTTATTTAATAAATGAGATAAGCCATTCACAGAGCATAAAATTAGCAATATGTAAAGAAAGTAAAGATGAATAGGACGTAGTTGATTCAAAGGTGAAGTATTAGCCGTAGGTAGGGAGTTTACCTGTGCAGAATCGATCGGAAAAGTGTCAGCAAATTCAGCTCCATTCAAGCCCAGTGCGTCGGCAAATTGTCTGATTAAACCCTGAATATAAACTGGTTCTGGGAGATCGTTTAAATTACCTTCTTCGATCGCCTGCAATAATCGTCGGGGAATCATGGTCAATATAACCACTTGTTCTAGAGATAGACCCTGTTCTTGACGTGATGCCCAAAGTTGAGCGCCTATTTCTGCCAACTTTTGAGATCTTTGTTGCTCTAATGAAAGTGGTGGCTGCTGATTATTTTTCTTTCTTGGCCATTTCATGCCTTCTGACACTCCTTAACTCAACTAAATCTTTAATAGGTTGCTTGAACAAGAATTCAGAAGCTAGAATTCAGAATTCAGAATTCAGAATTCAGAATCCAGTATGAATTTGTAGCTCTTTTTATGAAGAATAAACGGGTTTAAAACCCCTAAACAAATTTACGATTTGGTGAACCAGCATTGCAAGAAAATTTTCTTCTATAAGTGATTGACGCACTTAAGAGCGAACGCTCGCCATTAAGCCTCACCCAAAAGCTGGTCTACAATTAGCTGGCCGTCTCAAGCCCCACCTACTTCAATTCCGAATTCTGACTCCTGTTAGCACAGCGGGACGTAGCCCATTCTGACTCCTGAATTCAGAATTCTGACTCCTGGCTTATTTGCTCTCGCAAAAAGCGAATTTCACGATCTTTGAGGAAACGATATTTACCCTCTGACAAAAAGGGTTCTTTTGGTGTTTGTAATTGAATTGAGCCGATCGCACTGCGATGCAGTTGGATTACTGGGTATCCTAATTGTTCAGCTATCCGGCGAATTTGGCGATTTCTTCCCTCCTGTAAGACAATTTCTAAAAGACTTCCTTCTCCACAACGTTTTATCATCTGTACCTTAGCGGTTCGTGTTTTTCTACCATCCAATACCACACCTTGACGCCACATCCGCAATACTGCTTCTGGAGGATTTCCTTTTACCAAAACGCGATATGTCTTGGAAATGCTGTGACGTGGATGAGTTAGTCCAAATGTCAAGTCTCCGTCATTTGTCAGGATTAATGCTCCTGTGGAGTCTGCATCTAGACGCCCAACTGGATGAATACCTGAACCCTCTCGCAATTCTTTCGGTAATAGATCCAGAACTGTTGGTCTTTGGTGAGGATCGTAGCAAGTTGAAACGACTCCAGCGGGTTTGTGCAACAACAGATAAATCAAAGCTGGACGCTGCTTTGGTGATACAAGCTTGCCATCAATAGCGATCGCATCTTTTTCAGGATCAACTTTTTGACCTAAATGTGCCAATACCCCATTGATCCGCACCCGTGATTGCCTAATCATTTCTTCAGCTTCACGACGTGAGGCAATACCCCATTGAGCGAGAATTTTTTGTAACCGTGCCTCCATGTAGAAATTGCTGATTTACTATTAACTATTAAATGATATTTGCATTTTGTAGTGACTAGGCATAAATGTTACATTTAAGCTTTGTTTAAATTCCTCAGTTGTTGAGCAAATACTTATAAACTCCAGTGGTTAGATGTCAGACCAAAATTCCCAAACAACAAATGTAAACAAAATCCGAATAATTACGCAAGTACTCACGACAGCATTAAAGCTGTGGTTGAGGGCGCAAGTCAGCCAGATATCTGAACTAGAAGTAGAGATTAAAGCCAGCGATCGCCAAATTATCTCTGGACGCATTCCTTCGGTATCTATTTTTGCTAGTCATGCAGTTTATCAAGGACTCCTAATTACAAAAATTCAATTAATCGCAGAAAATATTCAGGTCAACATCGGGTCAATACTCAAGGGAAAGCCGTTGCGACTGTTACAAATAGTACCAGTTGTTGGCGATTTGACCATAGACGAGAAAGATCTCAATGCTTCTCTCTCATCTGACTTATTATCGACTGCTTTAAGCGATCTACTGGTTAAGGTTTTACCAACATATTGCCCAAAAACGCAACCTATTAATTGGCAAGAAATTATTCTTGAGAACAACCAAATTATACTGCTCGGTTTTAGAGTCACCAATAGTGAAACAACACCTCTCAAAATCTGTCTAGGCTTGCAGTTACTCAATGGTCATGAGTTGCAACTGACACATATCCAAATCAAGGATGACCAGAAAGATTTATTCCAGGACAATCACGAGTACAATTTCGATCTTGGCTCAGATGTTGATATTCAAGAACTAACGCTGATCCCAGGTAAGTTATTGTGTCGTGGGCGGATTAAAGTTAATCCGTAAAAGGGCATTGGGCATTGGGCATTGGGCATTGGGCACAAGAGGCAGAGGGGCAGAGGGGCAGAGGGGAAAAACTTACTGCTCCCCTGCTCCCCTGCTCCCCTGCTCCCCATCTCCCCTGCCCCCCTGCTCCCCCTGCCCATCTCATTCTACGATCAGTGGCAAAAGTAGGGTTACGAAATAGTAAACCAAAGGTGCTGTAAAAATATAACTATCAGTACGGTCTAAAATACCACCGTGGCCAGGGATTAATTGTCCAGAATCCTTGACTCCAGCATCGCGCTTGAGCATAGACTCGGTGAGATCCCCTAAAAGGCTAGCAATGCCAATCAGCAAACCCAATGCTAAGCCAGTAAATAGAGATCTAGGCAAGTGCAGATAATAGGCTCCAGCTAAAGCTACAGCAACACTGGAAGTAATACCAAACACAGCACCTTCTACGGTTTTTTTCGGACTAATCTCAGACAAACGGGTTTTGCCAAAGAATTTGCCGATTGTGTAAGCACCGATATCGGCTGCCCAAATACATAACAAAGTCAGTAGTGTTGCTGTCAAACCTTGTGGTAGAGAGGTGGAATTTGCCTTTTGCCAGAAATCTCCCCAGGTTGTAGGCCAGTAAGCTCCTAAAGGTAGATTGCTAAAAGCGGCACTATCAATTGCTCGCAACCGCACCCAATAACTCGGTAAATAACCTACGTAAAATAGCCCCATAATCGAAGCGGAAATGTCGGCAATGGTGGCAAATTTCGGTTGAAACAGCAGGTAGAAACAAATCAGTGTGCCTGCTATTGGCATCACAGCATCAGCTAAACTGCCATCAAGGGTACAAATCACCAGCAAGACTTGGCTAGCAGCCATAGTGGTTTTAGCAGCGGGAGCAATGCCTCTGGCTCGCACCAAATTAAAATATTCTTGTTGACCCAAAAAGACAACAACTGCAAACATGATGGTAAAGTACCAACCCCCCAAAAGGGTTGCAGACAGAGCAAGAGCGATCGCAATAATTCCACTAATAATCCGAGACCAAGGCATAGAAGTATTGGGTACTGGGGATTGGGGATTGGGGATTGGGGACTGAGGCATGGGGCGTTGGGTATGATGAGTGCTGAGTTAGGAGTTAGGAGTTAAGAGTTAGGAGTTAAGAGTTAGGAATTCTCCCCATCTCCCCATCTCCCTATGCCCCATACCCTAGTCCCCACTCCCTAATCCAGTTTCTCACCACTGAGGATAAAAATGGGATCGACGGCGGTAAAGGTTTGAGAAAAGCCGCGCGTTTCTAGGCGGTTAACCGCAGATTGGACGACTTCGATATTTCTAGCCCTTAATAGGGAAAAACTCTGGGAAATGGCATACAGACTTTCTAGATTAGCAGCTGTGGCTACAACCCGACCTGATGGCGGTAAATATTGCCAAGCAGCTTGCAGAATTTCTTGAATGGGGCGTCCTCCCTCAATACAAACCCGGTGAGGGGTCACCTGGAGATCCTGCAAACACTCTGGGGCGCTACCTTCTATGACTTCGACGTTTTTCACTTCAAAGCGATCGCAGTTACGCTTAATTAGATTAGCTACTTCTTCATCCCTTTCGACAGCGATAATCTTTCCTTTTGGACACAGCAATCCCACTTCTACAGGAATTGTACCCGTTCCAGCACCAATGTCCCACAACACCGAATCTGGTTGTAGTCGCAGTTGAGAAATTAACAACAATCGGACTTCTCGCTGGCTCAGGGGAATTCCTGGCAAATGCTCGAATAATTCATCGGGAATACCAGGAGTAATATAAGGCCAAAGTTGGGAAGGCATAGAATTACGTAATTATACTAAAGATATTGGCAAACCAAATTGAAAAGCCATAAGCTATGAAGATTTTTCTTTCTTTAGCCTCATCGAACAGAATTCAGGAGTCAGGAGTCAGAATTCAGAATGAATTTTGACCGAAAAAGCGGATAGCGCAGCGTTAGCGACGCAGGAGCGTCTGAATAACCGGCGTTTTTGCACCCCCACCAAATTGAAAATTTGGTGGTCTTCAATTCCTGCGCGGTCTGAATCCCCGACTGATAGCGACGCGGAAAGCGAGTCCTCAAGCGTCTTGATTCTGACTCCTGAATTCTGACTTCTGAATTCTTCTTCAAAACAAACCATAATGATTGGCGAAATATTAGGTGAACTTTACGAAGTTCAGCAGCTATTAGGAAAAAAAGCAGGGCGGCGGACGCTGTTAGCTCGTGACTTGAAAACTCAGAAATTAGTCGTTATCAAGTTACTCTCTTTTGGTAGTGACTTTGAATGGGATTCACTGAAGCTGTTTGAGCGGGAAGCCCAAACCCTAAAATCTTTATCACATCCCTCTATTCCGGAGTATTTAGACTATTTTGAAGTAAATTTACCTACAATCAAAGGATTTGCTCTAGTACAGAGTTATATCCCAGCACAAACTTTAGAGCAATACTTACAAACTGGGCGGACTTTTACGGAAGCTGAAATCAAACAGATAGCCAAAGCTCTTTTAGAAATTCTTATTTACTTACATGGGTTGCATCCGCCTGTAATCCATCGTGATATTAAGCCTAGCAATATTTTATTGGGCGTAGACGCGCCAAGCACGGGTTACCGGAGGCATGGCTCTGGTATTAATAGTGTTGGTGAAGTTTATCTAATAGATTTTGGTTCAGTGCAGACTATCCTCGCTACAGAAACCGGAACTAGGACTGTGGTGGGAACCTATGGCTATATGCCACAGGAGCAATTTGGTGGGCGCACCGTTCCGGCTTCCGATCTCTATAGTTTAGGCGCGACGTTAATTTATTTGGTGACGGGTACTCACCCAGCGGATTTACCCCAAAAGGATTTTCGCATTCAGTTTGAGCAAGCGGCTAATCTTAGTCCCAGCTTTACCAATTGGTTAAAGTGGATGGTTGAACCCAGTTTAGAACGGCGTTTGAGTTCTGCATCTGTAGCGATAGCAGTTTTAGAGAAACCAGAGTTGAGAAACTCGCCTGTTTTGGTTATTGGCAAGCCACATGGGAGTAAAATTCAATTAACAAAAAATCAGGATTCTCTAGAAATTATCGTTCCACCGGCTGGTTTTGATTTATCAATAGCATTCACTGGTTTATTTGCGATCGCCTGGAATTCATTTATCCTATTTTGGACAATTGGCGTTCTCTCGACCCCCTTTCCCGCCAACATTCCCTTTGCTTTGTTCTCGCTTCCCTTTTGGGGCGCTGGATTTTTTATGGTGTACACATTTTTCTTTCATTTATTTGGACGCATTTGCTTACGCCTAAATTCCCAGCAAATTACCCTAACCGGAGAGTTGTTTGCTTGGAAATTTTATCGTCCCCGTAAATCCCCAACAAAAAGTATTACGAAGTTGGTTTACATTCCAAAACATTTTACTCAAGACTCCCAAGGCACTAGAATTGCCGTTCCAACACAATTGGATATTTGGACAGGAGTAAAAAAATATCAACTTGGGAATATTACTGCTGCTATTAAATCTGAAGCGGAACTGGAATGGTTAGCTTATGAATTAAGCGATTGGTTGGGCATACCAATTACTAGAGTATAGAGCAAAAATCACTCTTAAATTTAATTTTTAACGTAACGTGTAAATCAGCACCCCCAATGTATTTATAGGTTGGGGATATACTTGGTTCGGGGAATGTCAAAAATCTAGATAAAACTCAGTTACAGCAGTTTTCATGTATTTAGACCACAGTCTTATTTCTTCCTTTGCGCCTTTGCGTCTTTGCGTGAGATAAAAATAATGTGGTTCATTTACCTGAAAATTGCTGTAATTATCTCTCAACAAACGCGATCGCCTCTAAAACTTTGGGAATACTGAAATTAAGTACCCTAGAGGAGTATTAAAAATGGCAGAAAATCGCGTCAGTGCTAGCTTAACCCCAGCAGATAAGTACGCAGTCATGCAGGCGATATCCACTATTCGGGAAAAGTTACCATTTTTGATTGATTTGACCCCTGAAGACCGGCGAACAATGCTGAAGATGGGAGATAAAAGTCGGGCTTTTGTCAGCAAAGCTTTAGAAGTAGCCACACAAAACCCTAACTTTTTGCCTCGTTCTTTTGATTTAGAAGAAATGCGCCGAGACTTGGAAATATATGAGGACTTGTATCCGGTGCTGTTATCTTTGACGCAACTGCAAGAACTGGTGGATGATACCTGTATAGCCGCTGCTAGCGAAGCCTATGCCGCAGCATTAGCAGTTTATAGCTATGCCAAAGCTAGCGGTGATGTTACAGGTTTAGATGCAGTCATTGATGAGATGGGACGCAGGTTTACCCGCCGTTCTAAGAAAAAGCAACCCGAAGTCCCAGTTAGCTAAAGTCTAAAATAGGCGATTACAGCAGTTATAAATTTGGGTAGAATACGCGTTATTTGTAGGGGCACAACATGTTGTGCCCTTTTTGCGTTTTGTATTCAAAAATTTTTAAAACCCGCGCAGGCGGATTTTGTCTCTGTAGCGGCAATTTCTATAGCGCATCTCGTTTATCTAAAATACACTTTGACCTCTCTCCAAACCTCTCCCCTACAAGGGGAGAGGCTTTGAATCTTACTCCCCTTCCCTTGTAGGGAAGGGGCTGGGGGTTAGGTCTATATTAGACTCCACCGAGAAGCACTAAGTCGCCAGGGCATTTTTGAGCCTCAGAAGGTCAACCTTGAGCCTCAGAAGGTCAACCTTGAGCCTCAGAAGGTCAACGTTGAACCTCAGAAGGTCAACTTTGAACCTCAGAAGGTCAACTTTGAACCTCAGAAGGTCAACTTTGAACCTCAGAAGGTCAACTTTGAGCCTCAGAAGGTCAACTTTGAGCCTCAGAAGGTCAACTTTGAGCCTCAGAAGGTCAACTTTGATCTTAAATCAAGCTTAAACGTCAAAATTACCTAAAAAAAGTTTGGTAAATTCCGAAATATAAGGTGCATATTTAGTAGTTATTCCGTAAACATTAGCACCTCAAAATCAAATCTGGTAATGAACCCACAAAACAAGCCCAAGAGTCTCCAAGATATTCTTAAGCAGCGTCAACAATCAGGTTTTGTGGGTCGTGAAGACCAGGTAAACCAATTTCGTCAAAATTTGGCTTTACCGTTAGAAGATGACCGCCGTCGTTTTTTGTTTAACCCTCTTTTGTCACTCTCGGAAAACAATAATCTCAGCCTGATTCTGAGACTTTGATTTCATCAAGGTTTGAGGCTTTATTTTCTAACAGAAACTGAAATTTATAGATAAAAGTGGAAATTAAAGCCCTGTAAGCATTTGGGCGATTGGATTTTCCCACTCTGACAAAAGAGGGTTAACGTTTGGGGTCAAGGCGGAGTCGGTAAAAGTACACTGTTACGGCAGTTTCGCAAAATTGCTGATGAAGCAAAAATTATCTCGGCTTACATCGATGAAGCTGAGAAAACTTTACCAGAAGTCATGGGTCGTTTAGCCCAAGAGTTAGAACGGCAAGGTCACAAACTAACGCAGTTTAGCGATCGCTACAAAGTTTACCGTCAAAAGCGCCACGAATTAGAAACCGATCCAGATGCTCCTCAAGGCTTTTCGGCATTTGTGGGAAAAACTATGGTAAAAACTGGTGTGCATTTGGCGCGTCGAGTTCCCGTTGGCGGTGCTGTATTTGACTGTGTAGATGAGGATGCTTTGGCTTCATATATTGCAAAAAAAATAACCAATAAAGATGAAGTGCTATTAGTTCAAGAACCTGAGGAAGTGCTGACGCCGCTATTTTTGCAAGATATTTTGAAAATTGCTAAAGAAACTTAGGTAACCAATTGCAATTGGAGGAAGTAAAAGCTTGGCGGGATAAAACTTGGCAAAGCCATAAGCTCAACGTTTTGTATCACCGCTTATGCCAATCACCGCAAAGGAATTTATCTCTGGCTCTCAATGAATTCCTTGCTGCTCTCAAAAATCAACAAACTTTTGCTAAATTTTGGGCAGCAACAATGCTTCAGGCTGGTAAAGATGTGGATTCTGCTGAACTTCAACGTTGGGGTGAGCAATTAGCAAATGGGTTAAAAGCCTATGAAGACAAACGTTATGAAGCTGCGACCCAAATGCTCACAACACTCTTGAGCGATACTCGTCTTGAGAACAAATGGCGTGCAGTAGCCCTAGATTGGCGTAGTTATATTTACTCTGAATCTAATCAATACTCGAAAGCTTTGGAAGATTTAACCCAGGCGATAAAGTTAGTGCCTGAAGAGGTTGAGTATTTAATAGTTCGAGGTATGACTCACTGCCAAATGCAGCGCTACGAAGAAGCACTACTAGACTTTAACCGTGTTATTGAGCTTAACCCCAATCATCAATGGGCAATCTGCAATCGAGGTATCGCTTACCGCCTAATGAAACGCTTGCAAGAAGCACTGCAAGACTTTAACCGTGCCATTGAACTTGACCCTAATGACCAATGGGCGTTGGCACACCGGGGTGTAATTTCCCGCTTTATGCAGCATTACCCAGAATCACTGCAAGACTTAAACCGCGCCATTGAACTTGATCCCAATTGTGTATGGGCGATCGCCAGTCGAGCTGATACTTACCGCTGTATGCAACGCTATAATGAGGCACTGCAAGACTTTAACCGTGTTATTGAGCTTGATGCCAATTTCCAATGGAAACCAGCCACGGGATTTAGAGGTTTTACTTACCAACGAATGCAGCGCTACCATGAAGCACCGCAAGATTTAGACCGCACCATTGTACTTAACTCAAATTATCAAGATGATTGGTATTTGTATGGGCGTGCTTTAACTTACCTAGCCCTTAACCAACCAGATAAAGCACGAACTGACTTGGTGCTTGCTATGAAGCTTGCTAAAGAGCATTACCAAAAAGATCCTCAAAACTGGCGTAATGCTTTTAACTTAGCTCTTTACTATTTGGCTGCTCAATATCATCAACCAGCAGAGCAGTTATATCGGCGTACCTTGTCTCAAGGCGCTTCCTCAGATATCCGTATAGCAATCCAAATAGCAATTCAAGACCTGAATGACTTTTTAACTGTCTTCCCTAACCATCTGCAAGCTACATCTATGCGACAGTTGTTGCAGTCTTCTCTAACTGAGGTTATGTAATTTTCACTAGACCTTTTGCAAAAGCCCTTCTTTTTATCTTCCTTCTTTGCGTCTTTGCGCCTTTGCGTGAGATAAAAAATTATTTATTTGCGTAGAAATATGAAGCGATCACCTTCCAATTATGCCCCTTTGATGACATTGTGTAGGCGATCGCTTCATTTGAGATTCTTGCAAAAATCTTGCAAACATTACTGCCGAGTATCAAGAGAACACACTCAAAACTTACTATTAAATTTTCTCATTAAGTAGTTAAGGTTTTACTATCCACTTCAGCAAAACTTGGGATTAACCATTGGTACTTCTCTGAAACTCTCTGGTTGTGGTGCTAAACCTTTGTCAGCAAAATGCTTATTCATCAGCGCCGGGATTTGTGGTGCTTGAATCTGGCTGTAGCGGGTTTTGTCGGGCATAACTAGGTTTGGCCCGGCTTTGCAGTTTTTCATACAACCAGTGCCCTTGATTGTAACTTGGTCTTCTAAACCGCGATCGCTCAAAGCAGCCTCCAAAGCCTGACAAACGGCTTTACCACCGCGTTTCATGCAATCAGACTTTTGACATACCAAAATCGTCGCTTTCGTCTTCGCTGGTTTTACCTTGGCATTATCAATTGATGGTGGTTCTTGTGGTGCAGCGATAGTTTTAACTGTCGCCATTTCCGAACGCGCCGCCATCACACGTTCAGCTTTGAGTGTAAGCTTGTCTTTTTTTATATCGTATTGTTTATAACCAACAACTTGTAGCCAAGTACCTGGTGATAGCCGCAAATCAAAAGCAGTCCGTAAATGCTTAGCGAGTTTAACGTAGCATTCACCCTCATGAGTCCCCAGCAGTAACCCTTTGAGCTTATACCCATCTTTAATAACAAAATCTATAAGTCTGCCCTCAAGGCAAAATTCTGATACTTCCAGACTATGACATGCACCCATTTTTTAACCTCCTTTTAACTAATACAAGCTATTTACAGTGATACTTTCAGCACCGGGGTGAAAATTGGCGATGTAGATTAAAACTTTTGGTAACGACTTTTCCAGCAGCATTCAAGAGTCCAAATCTGGTCTTGACGAGAGGCTGTGAATCGCCGTATCACACTCCAAAGTTGAACAGCCCCAGTAGCAGAGGTAATTTCAACTTGTAGTGGCTGATTAGTCACACAACTACACGGAATATCTAACTCCTTTAGGCGTTGATAGACTTGCCATCGGTCTGCCCAATTCACTTCTACAACGTGCTTGCTTTCTATTTCTGAACTAAACGATTTCAAGAGAATTGCCCTCAAAGTGCAACAAACTTGCAGTAAATACCGCGATCTAACTTCTAACTTTTGAAAGTCTTAAGAGTTTAGCCTCTTAAAACCAGCATACCTTAAGTGCAAACAATTCTCATTAACTTTGGAAAAAAATAATTACTGGGCATGGGGCATGGGGCATTGGGCATGGGTTATTTCTCCCCCTGCCTCCCCTGCCTCCCCTGCCTCCTCCACTCCCTCATCTCCCTCATCTCCCCCACTCCCCACTCCCCACTCCCCACTCCCCTTCACATTATTCAACGAACAAATAAACTGGAGAATTTTTGTAGCCTAAAATTCAAAATTTAGTCATAGAGAATAGGCCTTGCCATTATTGTGAAAATGTTAATATATAAAGACTAAGCAGTTAAAAACTGTAACTGCTAAAGAGCGAGGAGAACAATGTCTGAAACGCAAACTTTGTTACGAAATTTTGGTCATGTATATGACAATCCCGTACTCTTGGATCACAGCGTAACTGCCCCAGTTACCGAAGGATTCAACGTTGTATTAGCTAGTTTCCAGGCACTTTACTTGCAGTACCAAAAACATCATTTTGTAGTTGAAGGTGCAGAATTTTACTCTCTGCATGAGTTTTTTAACGAAAGCTACAAAGAAGTACAAGACCACATCCATGAAATTGGAGAGCGTTTGGATGGGCTGGGTGGTGTGCCAGTTGCAACTTTCAGCAAACTAGCAGAATTAACCTGTTTTGAACAAGAATCCGAAGGCGTATATTCCGCCCGCCAAATGGTAGAAAATGACCTAGCTGCCGAACAAGCAATCATTGGCGTAATTCGTCGCCAAGCTGCTCAGGCAGAGAGTCTAGGCGATCGGGGCACACGCTATCTCTACGAAAAGATTTTGTTAAAAACTGAGGAACGTGCTTATCATTTGTCTCACTTCCTTGCCAAAGACAGCTTAACCTTAGGGTTTGTCCAAGCTGCTCAAAGCTAAAACTCTCATAATCTAGATTTTTCTACCTAGACCAAAAGAAAAAGTCTGTCGCATTAACTCTTAAAATATTATAAAAAATGGCAGAGACTAGTATATTTATACTCTCTGCCATTTTTAATCTAAGTCAACATATTTACATCATATTTAACATTGAAAATAATTAGCAATTAGTTAGCTAATATATATTTTGATCTCAGTAATCTATTTGTCTTAAATAAACAGACATATATCTGCCGTAGAAAATCAGCATTTCTTGAAAATTATCATCAAATTAAATAAAAAATATTTCCAAGAGAGAGAAAAAATTGAGCATCATAATTAAATAAAATTAGAAATACAAAATAATGAAGGAGATAAGGGAGTGGGGAGTGTGGGGAGTGTGGGGAGTGTGGGGAGATGGGGGGAGAAAGAGAATTTATACTTCCCACACCTCCTACACCTCCCACACCCTCAATGCCCCAATCCCCAATCCCCAATCTCCATTTCCCCCTATCAAGTTAGAAAACTTAATAATAAAAAGCACGATCGCGGGTAAACACCCTTAAAATAATCAGGATTTATATTCTCGTACTCCAAGGCAACTACTATGCCCCGCCGTGATGACCTCCGGAAGATTCTACTATTAGGCTCTGGTCCAATTGTGATCGGACAAGCCTGTGAGTTTGACTACTCTGGCACTCAAGCCTGCAAAGCGCTGCGAGAAGAAGGCTATGAAGTGGTGTTGGTCAACTCTAACCCTGCAACGATTATGACCGACCCGGAAACGGCCGATCGCACTTACATTGAGCCGCTGACTCCGGAATTAGTCGAAAAAGCGATCGCCAAAGAACGCCCTGATGCTCTACTCCCAACGATGGGAGGACAAACCGCCCTCAATCTCGCTGTTGCTTTAGCCAAAAATGGCGCATTGGAAAAGTACGGTGTTGAGTTAATCGGCGCTAAACTACCAGCCATCGAAAAAGCCGAAGACAGAAAACTTTTTGGTGAAGCAATGGCAAGGATTGGGGTAGCTGTGTGTCCCAGCGGCACAGCCGAATCCTTAGAAGAAGCAAAAGCCATCGCTCGCCAAATTGGCACTTATCCCCTAATTATTCGTCCTGCCTTCACAATGGGTGGAAGTGGCGGTGGTATTGCCTATAACCAAGAAGAATTTGAAGAAATGGCACAGGTGGGTATAGATGCCAGCCCTGTTTCCCAAATTCTCATTGACCAGTCTTTACTCGGCTGGAAAGAATACGAGCTCGAAGTTATGCGTGACTTGGCAGATAACGTGGTGATTATCTGCTCCATTGAAAACCTTGACCCTATGGGCATCCACACTGGAGACTCCATTACCGTCGCTCCCGCGCAAACCCTCACTGATAAAGAATATCAAAGGCTGCGGGATATGGCAATTAAAATCATCCGCGAGATAGGTGTGGAAACAGGCGGTTCTAATATTCAATTTGCCGTTAATCCTGTCACTGGGGATGTGGTGGTGATTGAAATGAATCCCCGTGTTTCCCGGAGTTCGGCTTTAGCTTCTAAAGCTACAGGTTTCCCCATCGCCAAAATTGCAGCAAAGCTAGCAGTGGGCTACACCCTGGATGAAATTCAAAATGACATCACCAAGAAAACTCCGGCGTCCTTTGAACCGACAATTGACTACGTAGTTACAAAAATCCCCCGCTTCGCCTTTGAAAAGTTCCCCGGTTCCGAACCAGTGCTGACAACCCAAATGAAGTCAGTGGGAGAAGCAATGGCAATTGGGCGGACTTTCAACGAATCCTTCCAAAAGGCGCTGCGTTCTCTGGAAACCGGACGTGCCGGCTGGGGTTGCGACAAAGCCGAAAAATTACCCAGTGGCGAACAAATTCGTGCCCTGCTACGGACACCAAATCCCGATCGCATTTTTGCTGTACGTCATGCCTTACAGCTAGGAATCAGTGCCGAAGAAATCTATGAACTCACTGGTATTGACCCGTGGTTCCTGGATAAAATGCAGCAAATTCTCGATGTGGAGAAATTCCTCAAGCGCACATCCTTAAAGGAATTGACAAAAGAGCAACTTTATGAAGTGAAAAGGAATGGATTTAGCGATCGCCAGATTGCCTATGCCACCAAAACCACTGAAGATGAAGTCCGCGCCTATCGCAAACAACTAGAAGTCATCCCAGTTTACAAAACTGTAGACACCTGTGCAGCGGAGTTTGAAGCGTTTACTCCTTACTACTATTCTACCTACGAAGAAGAAACAGAAGTTTTACCAGCAACCAAGCCCAAAGTCATGATTTTGGGTGGTGGCCCTAACCGCATTGGCCAGGGAATTGAGTTTGACTATTGTTGTTGTCACGCCGCCTATGCTTTGAAAGGAGCAGGGTACGAGACGATTATGGTCAACTCCAACCCAGAGACGGTTTCCACAGATTATGATACCAGCGATCGCCTTTACTTCGAGCCTTTAACAAAAGAAGATGTCCTGAATATCATCGAAACTGAAAATCCTGTAGGCATAATCATCCAGTTTGGCGGACAAACACCTCTGAAGTTGGCTATTCCCCTCCAAGAATATTTGCAGGGATTAGGGACTGGGGACTGGGGAGTGGGGAGTGGGGAGAGTTCCCAATCCCCACTCCCCAAGATTTGGGGTACATCGCCAGATTCCATCGACATGGCAGAAAACCGAGAGCGATTTGAGAAGATTCTCAAGGAATTGAATATTGCTCAACCACCCAATGGTATTGCTCGGAGTTACGAAGATGCGCTAATTGTCGCCAAACGTATTGGCTATCCGGTGGTGGTGCGTCCCAGCTATGTTTTAGGGGGGCGGGCGATGGAAATCGTCTATTCTGATGCTGAGTTAGAACGCTACATGACCTTCGCGGTACAGGTAGAACCAGACCATCCAATTTTAATTGATAAGTTTTTAGAAAATGCCATTGAAGTCGATGTTGATGCGATCGCCGATCGTACAGGACGGGTAGTGATTGGTGGTATCATGGAACACATAGAGCAAGCTGGAATTCACTCAGGAGACTCCGCTTGTTCCTTACCTTCGATTTCTTTGCCACCAGCAGTTCTCAATCAAATTCGTACATGGACAGTGCAACTAGCCCAAGCCCTGTCAGTCATAGGGTTAATGAATATTCAGTTTGCCGTCGTTGGCGCAAGCGGGTATTCTCCCCAAGTTTACATTTTAGAAGCCAACCCCCGCGCCTCCCGCACGGTGCCGTTTGTTTCTAAAGCAACGGGTGTCCAGTTAGCCAAACTAGCATCCTTAATTATGTCAGGTAAAACCTTAGAGGAGCTACACTTCACCGAGGAAGTCATCCCAACCCACATTGCCGTCAAAGAAGCGGTATTACCCTTTAATAAATTCCCTGGAACTGATACAATATTAGGACCAGAAATGCGCTCCACTGGTGAGGTGATGGGGATTGACAGCGACTTTGGACGAGCCTTTGCCAAAGCCGAAATAGGCGCAGGTGAGCGTTTACCCTTAACGGGAACCGTCTTTGTATCAATGAGCGATCGCGATAAAACAGCTGCTGCGATCGTGGTAAAGGAATTTATCGATTTGGGCTTTACCGTGATGGCCACACTTGGTACACGCCGGGTTCTTCTCGAACAGGGGTTAAAAGTTGAATTAGTGCTTAAACTCCATGAAGGGCGACCCCACGTCCTAGATGCAATCAAAAACCAGAAAATCCAACTGATTATCAACACACCCTCAGGGGAAGAAGCCCAGACCGATGCGAGGTTAATCCGCCGCACAGCCTTAGCTTACAAGATTCCCATTATAACTACCATCGCTGGTGCAAAAGCCACCGTCGCTGCCATCCGTTCCTTACAAAATACGACCTTGGATGTAAAAGTCATCCAAGATTACTGCAAGATTGTGAGGGAGTAGGGAGTGGGGAGTGAGGAGGTGAGGGAGATGAGGGGGATGAGGGGGATGAGGGGGATGAGGGGGCAGGGGAGATGGGGAGCAGGGGAGCAGTAAGTTTTTCCCCTCTGCCCCTCTGCCCCTCTGCCTCTTGTGCCCAATGCCCCATGCCCAATGCCCAATGCCCAATGCCCAATGCCCAATGCCCACTCCCCATTCCCCACTCCCCAAAAATTAAACAATTGTTATAAGAGAATGACTATAGTTATCATTGAGATATTTTAACAAATATGAGGAAGTTTTTTTGAGTCGCATAAGTTGTGAAATCTGCTTTTAGACGCGCTTGAAAGGAAAAATACTATCCCATTAACTGGAACAACCAGGAAATTTCTCCAGGTATATAGCCAAAACCTTCTCATAAAGGTTACAATTATTAATATTAATCCAATAGAAGAATGTTTAAGAAATTACCTTTTATCTAACTGTAGATACTTGTGGAAAGCAGGAAATAACTGTAACTTTTAGCAGTTAAGAAGCTCAATTTTGATTATTTATGAGCAGCCGAATTTATCGGGCGCGTAAGTTGCAAACCATAGAATGGGTTCCCAGCCTGACTGGGTAGCACCCATACAGAGCATCTATCCCTTAATGACCCTACCGTCAAACCCATCATTATCAAAGAGTAGCGCCATGAAGACCGCTCAGACAGCCACAGACCTCGTGCGGACTTACCTGCGTGAGATTGGCCGTGTGCCACTCTTAACCCACGAGGAAGAGATTTCCTATGGTAAGCAGGTGCAACGTTCAACGGCCTTGCACGAATCGCGGGAAAATCTTGCCACCCAGTTAGGTCGCCAACCAACTCTCGAAGAGTGGGCAAAAGCGACAAAATTAGAACCAGCAGAGTTGAACGAAGCGATCGCCGATGGTGAAATTGCCAAGCGCAAAATGGTAGAAGCCAATTTGCGCCTAGTGGTTTCCGTTGCCAAAAAATACATCAAGCGCAACGTCGATTTACTGGACTTGATCCAAGAAGGTAGTATCGGAATGCAACGCGGCGTGGAAAAGTTTGACCCCACGAAAGGCTACAGGTTTTCTACCTATGCCTATTGGTGGATTCGCCAAGCGATTACCCGTGCCATAGCCGAAAAGGCTCGTACCATTCGGCTGCCTATCCACATAACCGAAAAATTAAATAAAATTAAAAAAGCACAGCGGCAATTGTCTCAAAAATTGGGACGCGCTCCCACAGCTGGTGAGCTAGCCGAAGAATTGGAATTGACACCAAAGCAAGTGCGAGAGTATTTGGAAAAGGCGCGTTTGCCTCTTTCTTTAGATTTGCGCTTGGGTGATAACTACGACACCGAACTTGGAGAAATGCTGGAAGATCCAGGAGCTTCTCCAGAAGAGTTTGTGATGCAATCTTCCCTATCTTATGACTTGGAGCGCCTGATGGGTGACCTGACGCCACAACAGAGGGAAGTAATCACGCTCCGTTTTGGTTTAACTGACGGGCAAGCGCTGACTCTGGCAAGAATCGGTGAAATTCTCAACATTAGTCGGGAACGAGTCCGGCAAATCGAGCGGGAAGCCTTAACAAAACTTCGCAAGTCTAAAGCCAACATGGATGAATATTTGGCAAGTTAGTCATTTGTCATTTGTCCTTTGTCATTCGTGCTTTGTCCAGAGTTTAATGACTAATGACTAATGACTAATGACTACTGACCAATTGGTGAGAAAATACGCTGCTCTTGGTACGGTTAGACCCACTTTCATCAGCAAGCTAGCCTGTTACATTATTTTACAGGAAGACCAAATAGCCCGCTAAGCCAAATCCCAAAAAGGCATTTAGTCTCCAAATCACGAATACCTAAGCTAGAAATGGTAGTCAAGGAGATAAAAAATGAGTAATCCATCCAATCGCGTCTCAGAATTTTTCAATGGTGAATCAGAAACTAGCGATTTGCTATGGCAGTACGTTAAATCTTTGAGTCCTGAGACAGTTACCCGACTATCTAAACCCACTTCTGCCGAAGTTTTTCAAGTGATGGAACGTAACATTACAGGATTGTTGGGAAACTTGCCTTCAGAACACTTTGGCGTTACTGTAACCACCAGTAGGGAAAGTCTCGGTCGGCTTTTGGCTTCTGCGATGATTAGCGGTTATTTCTTGCGTAACGCTGAGCAAAGAATGAATTTTGAAATCGCTCTACAAGGAACTGAAACCAACAATAGTGAAATTGACTAAAAATGTTAGAGCAGAATTTAGAATTCAGAATTCAGAATTCAGAATTCAGAATTTAGAAGTAAGAATGGGCTACGCCCCGCTGCACTAACAGAAGTAAAATAGGTTTTACACTGGGGTTTGAGACGAATGCTTGTGTAATTTTCCCTACTTAAAACGTGCTGTAAAAATTAGGAAATTCAATATTGTTGGGCTGAAGCTACTCACAATTATGGCTGCACCAGTAGTAAAATAGGCATCTACGAAATCCTTGTACAAAATTTCCAATCATGCATAACGTCAATATTTGACAATATCCAAGATACAAGCGAATTTGGATTGAAATTGATACCCAAAGAGTGCAGAGTAAGGCAGAATTTTTTAATTTGTTTTTCTCTAAAGCTACATAATTTGGGAATTAGTGAAACCAGAGGCATATTTTTAAATGAATAATAAAAACGGGTGGATAAACAAACAGCGATAGACAATATTCGCAATAAATACAAACTCGGCAGGGTTAAAAGCAGTCTGCCGAGTTTTGTTATAGGGAATGGGGCATTGGGAATGCTGTAAAATTTATTTTCCCCCATCTCTCCCATGTCCCTACTCCCCACTCCCTACTCCCCATTCCCATAAACCATGAGTCAAACCAGTTCTTTCCCACCGCATAAAATCATTGGCGTTGCCGTAATTTGGAATGACCAAAAGCAAATTTTAATCGATCGCCGTCGTCCAGAAGGAGTGATGGGTGGTTTGTGGGAATTTCCTGGTGGCAAAATTGAGCCTGGTGAAACTATCCAAGAGTGTATTCAACGAGAAATAAAAGAAGAATTGGGAATAGCGATCGAAGTCGGAGAGCATCTAATCACTATTGACCACACCTATACAGACTTGCGGGTTACCTTGACAGTACATCACTGCCGCCACGTTACAGGTGTTCCCCAGCCTTTGGAGTGCGATGAAATTCGCTGGGTAAGCTTGGAAGAACTTGAACAGTTTACTTTTCCGAAAGCAAATATTCAAATTATTGCTGCCCTGAAGCAGAGTAAAGAGACAAAAGATTTTACTATTTAAAATTTTCTTAATGAAATATTATACACAAAATTACCATTGACTATGTAACATATGTATTACATAGTTATTACACGTTTGGACATACAAGAGGTAGGTGACAAATGACTACAATTTACGGTACTTCTTTGAATGATAATGGCATTACCCGTCCAAAACTAATTGGTACTGGAGCAGCGGACATTATCTACGGCTATGCAGGCAATGATGTGATTGAGGGTAGAGGCGGCAACGATATCATCTACGGAGATTCTGGCAAGGATACCATTGATGGTGGTACTGGCAATGACATCATTGATGGTGGTACTGAAGATGATAGGCTTTTTGGTAATGATGGTAACGATACCATCTTGGGACGTAGCGGCAATGACTTTTTGATTGGTGGTAACGGTAATGATGCAATCTTCGGTGAAGCTGGTAATGATACACTTTGGGGAGGTTCAGGCATTGACTCGCTATATGGTGGAACCGAGAATGACACTTACATATTGCTTGAAGATGCCAGTGATACCATTATTGAATATGCCAACCAAGGTATTGACACTGTAAGATCATACTTAAGCTACACTCTAGCGGCTAACTTAGAAAATTTAGAGTTGGTGAACTATCGCACGGCAATAATTGGAAATGGTAACGAATTAAATAACTCCATCACAGGCAATACTAACGCTAACCTTTTGACTGGTGGGGCTGGAAATGACAATATTGTTGGTCGTGGCGGTGATGATTGGCTCGTGGGCGGCACGGGTAATGATGCCCTTTTTGGAGATGAAGTTTTCGGGGGTCTGTCTGCACCAGTAGGCAATGATTATCTAGAAGGTAATGATGGTAATGACATTCTCTATGGTGGTGGCGGTAATGACACATTAATTGGTGGTAATGGTAACGACTTCCTAGCTGGAACCACTGGTAGCGGCTCTACCACAGAAATTGATAGACTAATGGGAAATGCGGGTGCTGACACCTTTTCACTCGGTTACAACGGTTCTTTTACTGAAATTCAATATCTTGGCTCTGGCTACGCTATCATTACCGATTTCAAGCATTTGGAAAACGACAAAATTCGTGTCGGTGGTAGCAGTAGTAACTACAGATTGCAGACGATATATTTGGTTGGTAACTCAGCGGCCGATACTGGCATTTATTATGGCAGTGATTTAATTGGTGTTGTGCAAGATACAACCAATGTTTCTATTGCCAGAGATTTTAAGTTTAGTTGATAGTTTTCTCTGCGCGTTCTGAAGCAAGAACAGAGTAGGCAGGATTGACGCTCCCACCACCATAATCGGAATACCGATTATGGTGGTGGGAGATGTAACAAGTAACAATCTATTAATTGCATCAGGTTGAGTCTCGCAATTTTCTACAATAATCGCAGAGACTTTGATAAATGGTATCAGTAAACAAATGCCTAAAACCGTTGCCGACGTGATGAGCCGCGATCCGATTGTGGTTCGGGCAGAAACTCCACTCAAGGAAGCTATCCAAATTCTCGCAGAACGCCACATCAGCGGGCTACCTGTTGTGGATGATGGCGGTAATTTGGTGGGCATTATCTCAGAAACCGATTTGATGTGGCAAGAAACTGGTGTGACTCCACCTGCATACATCATGTTTCTTGATAGCGTTATCTATTTGAAAAACCCTGCTACATACGAACGTGATTTGCATAAAGCATTAGGGCAAACCGTTGGGGAAGTGATGAGTAAAAACCCCATTAGTATTTCCCCTGATAAAACTTTAAGGGAAGCTGCTACAGTTATGCACGATCGCAGTGTTCATCGCTTGCCAGTACTTGACAGCACGGGTCAAGTAATTGGTATCCTCACTCGTGGTGATATTATTCGGGCAATGGCAGCAAGTCAAGACTAGTCATTAGTCATTAGTCATTAGTCATTAGTCATTAGTCAAGAGTTTTTGACCCTTGACTCTTTTTTATACGTTTGAAAATCAAGGATACTTAAATGAGTATTACTCCAGAGTCTGTTAAGCAATTGCTTAGTTCTCAGGATTTGGGCGATCGCTTGCGTGCAGTAAATCAAATCCGTCAATTAGAACCAGCCGTCGGTTTTGAATTGATTCAAAGTGCCATTGCTGATAGCAACTCCCGTGTCCGGTATTCAGCGGTGAGTCAAATGGATACACTCGGAAAACAGGATTTACAGTTATCTTTGGATATTCTACGCGATCGCTTGCTCAATGACTCGGAAATAGATGTACAAGCAGCAGCAGCAGATTGCTTGGGCGCTCTGAAGTTACATGAAGCTTTTGAAGATTTGGAGAAACTCTATCATACAACCGATGAATGGCTAATACAATTTAGTATCATTGCTACGCTAGGTGAGTTAGGCGATCCACGAGCTTTTGAACTACTTAAACAGGCACTCTCTTCAGACAATGAATTAGTCCAAACTGCGGCTATTAGTTCTTTGGGTGAGTTGGGCAATACACAAGCCATTCCCCTTTTAGCTCCTTTTGCTACCCATCCAGATTCGCAAATCCGTTACAGACTCGTACAAGCCTTGATTCATTTGGGTAGTCCAGAAGCCAAATCTATATTAGAAACTCTGGTTAATGATGGTGTAGAAGCGATCGCTACTGAAGCTAGAAAATATTTGCAATCAGCTTAAGCTCATACCTTTGACAAGCTAACGATTAAAACAGCCCCTTTTGAAGTTTCCGTACTACTAAAACCCTCTCCCATTGTGGAGGGGTTTTTATTTTTCACAAGACGAGGTAGAAGAACCACTGTAATTTCGCCCGGAGTATTGTTATAAAAAGCTTGTAATTTCTCAGTAAAGATTAGAGTCAAAAATTCAGTATTAGTATTTTTTGCTACTTTAATTCAAGAATTTAGTATAAAAAATTACTTTTAATTAATTTACTTCTAAAAATATTCATATAGAGCAATTTACTCTTAAAGATTAGGTAAATTCAGACGCGAGTAGATGCACTTACGTAATTGCCCGGTTAATATACAAATACAGAGAAAAAAGAAAACAAAACTTTTCATCCAAAGCATTACTAATCAGAGGAAAAAAGTCTAATGAAAAAGTTTACTATTCTAGCAACAACACTTGCAGCATCTACTATAAGTTTAAATGTGGTTGGTGGTATATCTAAAGCTCAAGCTGCTTCTTTAGTTCCTCCAGTAGAAGGTGAAATTCAACTGACAAATGTCGCTTGTTTGACTGGTAGCTGTATTGATACAACTGCCTATGGTTACACTGTCACCAGTCAGAATTACAACGCTGATTACCTGCCAAGTCTATTATTTAGTGATGATAGTTCAACACCAAATTCTTATGGTTTTGGTATTTCCTTCGGTAAACCAGATGGAGGAACTAATACAATTGCAGGTGAAAATTGGTTCCGTCCTGTAGCTAGAAGAACTAACGGTAAACTACCTGAAAATGGTCAATTAGAAGTTGGTCAGTTCAAGTTTGATTTTGCTAGTACAATTAGCGAGTTAGTACTATCTTTCTTTGATGTGGAAGATATAGGTACTTCTATTCTTAGTGTTAATGGTGTTGCTTATGGAGGAACAATTACCCCAGGAAGTGACGCCAACATCAAGAAAGTGACCTTGACAAATGTCAATTCCTTAGAGGTCAAACTGGGTAATATCGGTGGTAGATTTGCCACTGGCGATGGTGTTCGCTTGGATGTCAACCAAACTGTACCTGAACCAGGAACCACTATGAGCTTAGGTGTTTTGGGATTAGTAGCTTTGTTCGGTTTGCAGAAGCGTAAAAAATCGTCACAAGCAGTTTAATTTTCACCATAGCTGCCATAAAACTCAAGATGAAAAATTCAAACAATCAATGATTAAGTTTGAATTCTAAATCTTGTATACAAAAAATTAATGTTTGCATCTATATTTGACTAGCAAATAGGTTTTTCACCGTTAGTTAACTTGAGTAAATAAAATAACTAATTATCCAAGTTAGTTATTTTTATCTACTCAATTTTTTTATGTGGGTAAATTCAGTGAAATCCCCATTAAATATTAAGCGCCATATACCTGTGACCAAGTTGTGATGATAAATACTGTAACTGCTGCGATCGCCAACAATCCTTGAATCAAATTCCCAACCAGTGTCCCCACGACAATTCCGATACCCGCCTTAACCGCTAATCCTAATTCACGTCGGTAAAGATACTCACCAATAATTGCTCCCAACAGCGGCCCTAGTAAAATTCCTAACAGTGGACCTCCAAAAGGTAAAGCTGGCAATAATCCCAAAAATCCCAATACCAAACCGACAATCGCGCCAATTTGCCCCCACTTACTAGCTCCAGCTTGTCTTGCTCCTATATAACTAGCTAAAAAATCCACTCCGATACTGAGTAACAAAACAATAATTGTCACAATTAATGGAATCTTGATAGCTGCGAAGGAACTGCTAACGATTCCCCAGATGATAATTGCAATTAAAATTAAGCTCGCACCAGGAATCGCAGGAACTACAGCGCCGATAATACCCACAAACATTAGGGCAAGTAATAGCCAATAGATAATTTGCATAGATAAAATTTGAAATTTCCAAATCAGTTAGTCATTTGTAGGGTAGCACCGCTGTGCTACCAAAGCCCGTGTTGCATCCAAAACAGAACTGCTCTAGGATTAGTATTTGAATTTTGAACAAAATCTAAGTATTGTAGTAGCGTGACACAGCGAAAATAGTGCATTAGATGTAGGTTAAGTTGAGCAACGCTAAACCCAACATTTGGCTCGTCTTGGTCATTAGTTACTCGGCAAATAAGATTTATACTTTGTAATAAACTAAACAGCAGGTAAAAGCACTTAGCCCTGGGGATTATAAATCAATGACAAGAAAAATATTAACTGGACTAAGTTCACAAACCTACGAACACCCTTTCGATCGCAAAGCCTTAGCATCTTTGCAAAAAATGCCTGGTGTCTCCCTGCTACTCAAAAAAATTAACGAGTACGGTATCGATCGCCTACTCCGTTTGCAAAGCCTTGGCAGTAGTATCAGAATTACCCCTCGTAATTTTCCCCAATTACATCAGGCATTAGTAGAAACTTGTGAAATTGTTGATGTTAACCCACTTCCTGAACTATATCTGTTTCGAGGCACAGGTCACATTCAAAGCTACATTGTTGGAGTAGAAAAACCACTCATTAGTATCAATTTAGATGCAATGGAGTGGCTCGACACAGATGAGTTAGTTTATGTTTTGGGACATGAAGTTGCTCGGATTAAGAGTCAGCATATGGTGTATCACCAAATGGCATTTGTGATGCCGACTTTAAAAAATTTGCTGAGCAGTACTACATTGGGGGTTGGCGGCTTGGTAGCTGGTGGTATGGAATTAGCTTTATATAATTGGCAGATGATGGCTAGGTTCACCGCCGATCGCGCTGGTTTGTTGGCTTGTCAGGATATTGATGTCGCAACCACCGCACTGATAAAACTTGCAGGTTTACCAGATGAATACTTAACTACTGCTGTAATTGAAGATTTCTTAATTCAAGCGCGTGAGTTTGCATCCCAGAATCTTGATACCGCCGATCGGGTAACCAAAATATTAAGTTATACAGAATCTGGACTTTCTTGGGTAGTGATGCGGGCTGGCGAGTTATTAAAATGGGTTGATTCTGGAGATTATGATAATATCATTCAACAGAAAAATTTAAATACGCCAGAAGAACAAGAAAAAAATACACCAGAAGAAAAAGAAGGCTGGAATTTTTTAACTTCTTGGTGATTGGATTTTCAGGAGAAATTCATCATGGGACTATAGGAATCATATTTGATTTCTGAAAAAATCTCAGTAGTCTTGTAGGGTGTGTTAGCAGAGCGTAACGCACCATAAGCCTGGAATGGTGCGTTACGGATTTCATCCTAACGCACCCTACAGTACTTTTTAATGAGGATCTAAAGTTTTGGATACCTCAGGCACTACTTTTCAAACACCCTCTAAGTCCTATGAGCATGTAGTCAATCTAAAATCCAAAATCCAAAATCTAAAATTGGCTCATCTAAAATTGACTCAGAGTAACGGCTAATTTATCAGCAATTCCTGCAATCCAATTTTCATCTTGTTTCGTGTAACTGCGAGGAGCATTTGCTCCCAAAATCAAGACACCTCGATCGCCAATAGGTTGACAAATTACACCTTGAGTATTTTCGGGTAAATAATCGAATTCAATCCTACCTGGGTATACTTTTAACGCCACTAGATAAATCGGTTTTTGTTTTTCGAGTACCTGTTTTAAGATTACTCCCGGTACAACCTCAGATTTAGTACTCAAAATTCCGCGACGCAACAAAACTTTACCTTGATAAAAAACTACTAGCGATCGCGTTACTGTATTAGTCAACAATAAATGAGACGCCCAAGCTAGTTCAGTTTTCACGGCTTCTGGTAAGTCTGGTGCTAATACAAAACCCTCTTCTCCAATTAGTTCTACAGTATCAGGCGATCGCGGCTGCACTTGCTGCCAAATTAAGCCCGTCAAAATTAACACCGCACTCAAAATCACACCCACCACATCACCACGCGCTTGAGATTGGGTTAGTTGCGGTGTCAACAAGCGGTTAATTAGCAAAAGTACAGCGCCTAGTCCACCTACAACAATGGGTAGACGCCGCAAAACTCGATTCGGATCGGGTTTAGTCATTTGTCATTAATCATTAGTCATTGGGCATTGGGCATCGGGCATTGGGCATCGGGCATTGGTTATTTCTCCCCCTGCTCCCCCTGCTCCCTCATCTCACTCCTCCCCTGGTTCAATAATTCGCTGGAAAAGATAACCAGTACCTCTGGCTGTTAATATTAATTCTGGGTTGCTGGGATCGTCTTCTAATTTTGCCCGCAAACGGGATATATGCACATCTACTACGCGGGTATCTACATGGCGTTCTGGTGTGTAGCCCCAAACTTCCTGCAAAATTTCTGAACGGGAAAAAGCTTCTCCTGAGCGACTGACTAACAACTCTAGTAAACTAAACTCCATACCCGTCAATCGAATCCGCTCGTCGCCTTTATAGACTTGTCGCTTATTTGTATCGATTTTAATGTTAGCGACATGAATCACCCCAGAGCTAGGAATGCCAGTAGCACTAGTTTTGTCTACTCGGCGCAGCACTGAGCGAATCCGGGCTTCTAACTCTTTGGGGGAAAATGGTTTAACTACGTAGTCGTCAGCACCTAATTCTAGTCCAGTAATGCGATCGGCTACATCCCCCAAGGCTGTTAGCATAATAATGGGGACATCTGATTCCTTGCGTAATTCTTGACAAACACCGTAGCCATCTAGCTTTGGCATCATCACATCTAAAACTACCAAGTCAGGATCGGCTTTGCGAAAAGTTTCCAAAGCTTCTTCGCCATCGCCAGCCGTCACTACATCGTAGCCAATCATCGAAAGGCGCGTTTCCAAAATCCGGCGAATGCTGGCTTCATCGTCTACTACCAAAATTTTTTCTTTATGACTTTCCAAGTTAATCGAGGCTCCTTCACTAAAAATTTACATGATTAATTTTTAATACCATAATATTAAGATATCATTCCATGAATTGATTTGGAAAAAGCTCTAACTACTACTATTATTGGATTTTAGTTTTCTCCAAGAATTAAGCAAATATTAAGATTATTTAATAAGATTTACGAATGGCAAAGCCAAAAACTTTTTACGTTTGTAACGATTGTGGGGCGGAATCCCCTCAATGGTTTGGTAAGTGTCCAGCCTGTGGTACTTACAATTCTTTAGAAGAGCAAATCAGTATTCAATCTTCTGTAGATGTACCTAGTCGGGGAGGAGTGAGTAGTTGGCAATCAGCTCCAACGAATGGCAAATCTCACTCTAAACCAGCTAAAGCACGAGCCTCCTTAACATTTGACCAAATTACCGATCGCCAAATTGCCCGCTGGGAGTCTGGTTATGAAGAATTGGATCGGGTGCTTGGTGGTGGAGTTGTTCCAGGTTCTATGGTGCTGATTGGTGGCGATCCCGGTATCGGTAAATCGACTTTATTACTGCAAGTATCAAATCAATTAGCGCAGAAATATCGCATCCTTTACGTAACTGGTGAAGAATCGGGACAGCAGGTAAAATTACGAGCTTCTCGTTTAGGAGTATCCAAACCCGTAAATGTCGTTAGTGAAGAGAATGTTACGGTAGTAGTAGATAATACACTTCCCATCGACCCTGACAGTATAGGTGCAGATTTATATGTACTGCCAGAAACAGATTTAGAAGAAATTTTACGGGAAATAGACTCTCTAAAACCAAACGTGGCAGTTATTGATAGTATTCAAACAGTGTTTTTTCCTGCGCTGACTTCTGCACCTGGTTCAGTAGCTCAGGTACGTGAATGTACTGCGGCTTTGATGAAGGTGGCAAAACATGAAGATATTACCATGTTGATTGTCGGACACGTCACCAAAGAAGGAGCGATCGCCGGGCCGAAAGTCTTAGAACATTTAGTAGATACAGTGTTGTATTTTGAAGGCGATCGCTTTGCCTCCCATCGGTTATTACGGACAGTGAAAAACCGCTTCGGTGCAACACATGAAATCGGCATATTTGAAATGGTGGCACACGGACTGCGGGAAGTTCCTAACCCCTCAGAGTTATTTTTAGGCAATCGTGACGATCCAGCGCCAGGTACAGCAATTGTAGTGGCTTGTGAAGGCACTCGCCCCATTGTTGTGGAATTACAAGCCCTTGTCAGTCCCACCAGCTACCCCTCCCCTCGGCGCGCAGGTACTGGCGTAGACTACAACCGCCTAGTACAAATTCTCGCCGTCTTAGAAAAACGCGTGGGGATTCCCATGTCGAAATTAGATTCTTATGTTGCTTCTGCTGGGGGATTGAGTGTAGTAGAACCAGCAGTAGATTTAGGAGTAGCGATCGCGATCGTTGCGAGTTTCCGCGATCGCATCGTCGATCCCGGTACAGTTTTGATAGGTGAAGTTGGCTTAGGTGGACAAGTGCGATCGGTTTCCCAAATGGAACTGCGGTTGAAAGAAGCAGCTAAATTGGGATTTAAAAGAGCGATCGTGCCCAAAGGCACAAAATTTCCCGATCTCAACATTGAGATTTTACCAGTCTCTAAAGTAATAGATGCAATTATCGCCGCCATCCCCCATCAAGAACTGACAGCCGACGATTTAGAACCTGATGAAGATGAGTAATTACTGGGTACTGGGTACTGGGAAATTGTTCCAAAATTTGGGAAGGGTCAAAGCAAATTCCATAATTTTTACGAGTGAAAACCGAGTCCCCAATCCCTAATCCCCAGCCCCCAGTCCCTTTTACACACCAAAGGACAATCCACCATGACAGCCCTCACCCAAGACTACCAAATCACTTGGGAAAAATTACCCGATGATTACAAACTCCCAGATGATCCAGTGGACAACATCAACCAACCAGCCTTAGCCGCTGCACTCACAGAAAGCCTACAATTAGCCGGAAAAATTTCAGCTAACGCCCTAACAACAACTAATTACGGTATTTGTGCCACTCTAAATAACAAAATAGTCATCAAAGCCCCTGATTGGGCTTTCATTGCCAAAATTAATGTTACTAGAGAAGAAGTAACACGCAGTTACACACCTCAATTACAGGGTGACATTCCCGTAATTGTGATGGAATTTGTTTCCGATACACAGGAGACAGAATATTCTATCAAAGCGACATATCCTCCAGGAAAATGGTTTTTCTACGAGCGCATTTTAAAAGTACCAAACTACATCATTTTTGAGCCAGAAAGCGGTAGTTTCGAGATGTACCGCTTACAAAACACAGAACAGTACATTTTGCAAGAGCCTGATGAAAATCAACGCTACTGGATAGCAGAAATGAATCTTTACCTTGGAGTGTCGCAAGGTACTCGTGAAAACCGCACAGGAAAGTGGTTAAGGTGGTGGGATGAACAAGGAAACCTTCTACCTTGGGGTGCAGAACTAGCCGAACAAGAACGCCAACGCACCGAACAAGAACGCCAACGCGCTGAACAAGAACGCCAACGCGCCGAACGACTAGCAGCACAATTGCGAGCAGCGGGCATTGAACCAGAAGTGTAATAAAATGTTTTAAGAAAAATTGAAAGCCACTGAGTCCCCGACTTGTTTGACAAGTCGGGGATCTTATTTATCAGAAATGATTGAGTAAGGCTGAATACCAGTTGTTGGGCAAGAGGAGGGTTTAACAACTGCGATCACCATAAGTTTATTACGATTGAATATACTGAAAACTGATACACACGCTCAAGTCATAGTCGAGTATGTAATTATGTTAAGAGTAATTTTGTTAGCGTTGGCGCAGCCCAACTTAGGCATCGCTACTTTTGTTATTCCCTTGACTAGCTATACCCATAGTCAAGTAATTGCTACTACCGCTAATTATCAAATTTCTCAGAATAAATCAACAAAAATCACTATTGAACGTCTAGGAATAGGTGGCGTAAAACTTTCTATGTCAGAGGCACAAGTCAGAAAAATTTTAGGTAAACCTGTAAAAGTAGAAAATGCCTTTGTACCTGCTATTGGTAAAGTTCGTACTCTTAAATATGGAGGTATTACAGTTGATTTAGCTGAAGATGCTCAACCAGGGAAATTTAGTGTTTACCAAATTAAAACAACCAGTTCTAAATATTCCACCATAGATAAAGTAAAAGTAGGCGATACACAAACAAAAGTGATTAGAACCTATGGAAAAAATGAAATATCCCAAGATGGTAAAGTTACCAATTTAAATTACATAGTTGAAGAACCCAGCCCTGGAGGGTTAAATTTTACTATTCAAAAAGGCAAAGTCACAGAAATTTTCTGCTTTTATCTGATGAATTAAGAAGTTTTTAACAGAAAACACCAATGCAAATCCAACACCCCCACTTAATCTGGAAAAATCCGAAAATTCAAGGCAAACCTCCTCAATCAAGATACGGACACTCCGCTATTTTGTATCAAAATTATATGATTATTTTTGGTGGAGAACACAATGATACATTTGAAACTCTAAATGATATTCATTTATTGGATCTCGAATCTTGGACTTGGATACAACCTCAAATTTTCGGCGAAATTCCTGCTAAAAGAAGTTTTCATACTGCTGTTTTAGCTGAAGACAAAATGCTGGTTTGGGGAGGATACCAAGAGGCAAAAGATGGGGGATATATTTTTAGTGATGTTGATGTTCATATCCTCAATCTCAAAACTTGGCAGTGGTCGCAAATTACCCCTAATGGAACACCACCAGCACCTCGTTCTCATCATAGTGTAGTGTTGTTTAAAAATAAATTATTAATTGATGGTGGCTCTTATGATATCTACGCAGCATTAAAAGATTTGCATCTGCTCGATATTACAAATATGTGCTGGATAAATATCCAAGTTAACAACTGTTATAGCTCTGCGTTAGCTGGATTAATAATTAGGGGCAATACATTAGTCAAATTTCTAGGTGATGCTGCTTATGGAGGATTTTGCTCAAATGTTTTAACTTTAGAACTAGTAGATTTTGATTCCCCAAATTTACCGGAGTTTCAATGGCAGCAAGCCAAATTTCAGGGCATAGAAAACTATAGTTATCAAATTTTCTTGCCGAAGAATAATCAAGATGATTATGAATATTATGATGATGAAATTAATGATGAAGACGATGGAATTCCCTATCGAACAATTCATGGTTATGGAGAATTTGGAGATAACCTAGTTTTGTTTGCTGGCATGGCTCCCGGTAATGGTGTTAGTCATGTGACGATTGGCGATTTAGTTCTATTGAATATGCCTGCTATTGAAGAAGCTAGTTGTGGAACTTATACGGGGATTATTCCAGAAGTAAAAGGTAAATTTCCTCCTCCTAGATTTGGTCATTCAACTATACAGTTTAAGCATCAAATGATTATCTATGGTGGCTTATGGATTGACACTCAAGCCGGTAATCATAGCTATGATAATCAAGTCTATATTCTTGAATGTTAACAAAGCCTAACGTCGTATAGCGTTTCCCCACCTAGTAAGGTTGTCAAAATCGCCTAATCCCCATCTCTAAACCTTCACATACACCCCTAAGAAAATCTAAATCTAAACTAGCAACTGTGTCACTAGGTTTGTGATAATGTGGATTCCGTAAAAATGCCGTATCTGTGACCATCATTGCCGGATAACCCAAATCCCAAAAAGGTGCATGATCGCTAAGTCTGGTTTGGGGAACTATTAAACCTTTATTTGGTACGGGTAGCCATTGACTAGGTACACCGACTTGGCGAATACTACGACTCATGCCAATTAAGTCCCCAATTGTCCGCCAATTGCCAATTAAAGCGATAAAATCGCCGCTATTTGGGTAGAATAGCTCCAAAAAAGGCGGGTAACTTTGAGAACCGGGTGTAGAATCTTCATAGCCCAGCATTTCTAGTGAAATCATTAAACGTAACTGCTGCTTTTGTTCGCGCAACAAAGCTGCATAGTCAGCACTACCCAGTAAGCCATATTCTTCCATATCGAAAGCAACCAGCCTTAGGGGATATCTTACAGGTTCGGCAGCAAACTTTCTAGCTAATTCCAGCAACACTGCTACACCTGTGGCATTATCATCCGCAGCTGGTGTTCCGGGAACACCATCATAGTGGGCACCAATTAAAATAGGTGGCAAATCTTTTTTTTGTGGTCTAGCTTGGGCAGGTAAATTTAAAATCAAATTTTTACAAGCTTTACCTCTAACTTGGAAGGTGTGGATTTCCACACTTCCCCATTGTGAAAATTCCTGGCGGATATATTCTTGGACAAAAAAATGCCCAGCTGTTGCCATATAAGGATCGCGTTCTCGCGCTATCTCACTGAGGGAAGTTTGTAATCGCTCTTTTAAATTCAAGTCTTTAAAAAATAATTGACTAATTCTACAACAAGCCTTAATCTAAGCAAAAAAACCAATCCAAAATCCAAAATCCAAAATCCAAAATAGCTAGATAACAACAATTGAGGCTGCTTGGACACACCAAGCATCGTCAATGCTATCCTAGTCTTGCAACTATCTCCTCTAGCTGAACTTCTTAACTTTCTACCTTAATGACGACTATTATACCATTGAGGTGTTTTCACCCTGTAGCACAAAGCTAGAGGTAGTTCCACCCAATCATAATAAATATATAAGACGCTTTAGGAGAAGAGTAACGCATGGGCAAGGTAGTCGGCATCGACTTGGGTACAACCAACTCAGTAGTCGCCGTGATGGAGGGTGGCAAGCCGGTGGTGATTGCCAATGCAGAAGGAATGCGAACAACCCCCTCCGTAGTTGGCTTCAGCAAAGAAGGCGAGAGGGTGGTTGGGCAAATGGCACGGCGACAAACCGTCCTCAACCCCCAAAATACCTTTTTCGCAGTCAAACGCTTTATTGGGCGCAAATATGGCGAACTGAACCCAGATTCAAAGCGTGTACCCTACACCATTCGCAAAGACGAAATAGGTAATATAAAAATAGCTTGTCCCCGTCTGAATAAAGATTTCGCCCCGGAAGAAATTTCCGCAATGGTGCTGAAGAAATTGGCAGACGATGCCAGTCGCTATTTGGGTGAACCTGTGACAGGGGCAGTGATTACAGTACCCGCTTATTTTAATGATTCCCAGCGGCAAGCAACCCGCGATGCTGGCAGAATTGCTGGTTTAGAGGTACTGCGGATTCTGAATGAACCAACTGCTGCATCTTTGGCTTATGGATTAGATCGCGGTGACACGGAAACTATCTTAGTATTTGACTTGGGTGGTGGCACCTTTGACGTGTCGATTTTAGAAGTGGGCGATGGCATATTTGAAGTCAAAGCTACCAGTGGAGATACGCAACTCGGTGGCAACGATTTTGACAAAAAAATAGTAGATTGGTTAGCAGAGCAATTTCTGGAAACAGAAGAGGTAGACTTAAGACGCGATCGCCAAGCTTTGCAACGTCTGATGGAAGCTGCGGAAAAAGCCAAAATTGAACTTTCTGCTGTCAGCGTCACCGATATTAACTTACCTTTCATCACCGCCACAGAAGATGGTCCCAAACATCTGGAAACTCGTCTCACTCGCTCCCAGTTTGAAGGTTTGTGTGGCGATTTGATTAGCCGATTGCGGACACCAGTTAAACGCGCCCTCAAAGATGCCGGACTTTCACCTAGAGACATTGAAGAAGTTGTGTTAGTTGGCGGTTCCACAAGAATGCCAATGGTGAAGCAGCTAGTACGGGACTTAATTGGCATCGAACCAAATGAAAATGTCAACCCCGATGAAGTGGTGGGAGTGGGTGCTGCAATTCAAGCAGGCATACTTGCAGGCGAACTCAAAGATGTGCTGCTTTTGGATGTCACACCACTATCTTTGGGACTGGAAACCATCGGCGGCGTGATGAAAAAACTCATTCCCCGCAATACTACCATACCAGTACGTCGCTCTGATATATTTTCCACATCGGAAAATAATCAAAATACTGTGGAAATTCACGTAGTCCAGGGCGAACGAGATATGGCAGCAAACAACAAGTCTTTAGGACGGTTCAAACTGTATGGCATCCCACCAGCGCCACGGGGGATTCCCCAAGTCCAAGTATCCTTTGATATCGATGCCAATGGAATTTTGCAGGTAACAGCCTTAGATAGAACCACTGGTAGAGAACAGAGTATCACTATTCAAGGCGCTTCTACCTTGACCGAATCAGAAGTAAATCGGATGATTCAGGATGCTCAAAAATACGCCGATGTCGATCGCGAACGTAAAGAACGAGTAGAAAAGCGGACTCGTTCGGAGGCGCTAATTTTCCAAGCAGAACGACAACTTAGAGAAGTAGCCTTGGAATTTGGGATGCAGTTTGCCCGCAACCGCCGCCAAAAAATTGATAATATCTGCCAAGAACTCCGAGAAAGTCTCAAGGAAAACGACGATCGCGGTATTGACCAAGCCTACGCCGACCTGCAAGATGCTCTATATGAGCTAAATCGAGAAGTCCGCCAGTATTATGCTGAAGACGAAGACGACGATTTGTTTGGCACTATCCGTGACATCTTTACTGGTGGCGATAAAGAACGCGATCGCGACTCTTTGAGAGATACATTTCGGGAACGCGACTCCTATGGTAGAGACTATAGCAGAGACCGAGACTCTGGCAGAGACTATGGGCGAGATAATCGTTCTTCTTCCTATGAAAATCGTCCTCCCCGCAAATCCCGCCCCAGCTATCAAGATAACTGGGATGATGAAGAAGACAATGATTGGTTGTAGTTTTCGATCGAGGTTAGGAGTTAGGAGTTAGGAGTTAGGAGTTAAGAGTTAGGAGTTAGGAGTTAAGAGTTAGGAATAAAAACTGAAAAATTAAAAATTAAATCTCAGATCCTAACTCCTAACTAACAACTCCTAATTCCTCACTTATAGCTACCAACTCATAACTCCTCACTCCTAACTCCTAACTTTTAATTAATCCAAAATCTAAAATTTAAATAGCTGACTATGCAAAATTTGCAGAATTTCCGCGATTACTACGAAATTTTAGGAGTATCTAAAGACGCCTCCAACGAGGAAATTAAAAAGGTTTATCGGCGGTTAGCAAGACAGTATCACCCCGATCTCAATCCTGGAAATAAAGCAGCCGAGGATAAATTTAAGGATATCGGCGAAGCTTATGAAGTGCTTTCAGATCCAGCCAAGCGATCGCAGTATGACCAGTTTAGCCGCTACTGGAAGCAAAAAGGCTTTGCTGGCAATAAGACACCAAAAGCTAAAAGCTGGCAAACTGGCGCTAACGGTCGCAACGATAATCAGGATGTAGATCCAAGTCAGTTTTCCGATTTTGAAAGCTTTATTAATCAAGTTATCGGCGTCAAAAATAACAATGGGGCAAATAACTCCAACAATGGTGCTACTAGCGATCCGTTTCGTTCACCGAGAACAAAAGTTGCCTACACAGTTAACACTCCACCCCGTACTACTCGTAGGGACATAGAAGCCAGATTAACTTTACCATTAGAAAAAGCTTATCAAGGTGGTAATGAACGCATTCGCTTAGAAGATGGGCGATCGCTAGAAGTTACCATGCCTCCAGCAATGGTTACAGGTCAAACTATTCGTTTGCGAAATCAAGGCGTTGGTGGTGGCGACTTATACTTAAAAATTACCGTTGAGCCTCATTCATTGTTTAAGTTAGATGGTTTCAATATCCTCTGTCAAGTACCTGTGACTCCCAGTGAAGCAGTTTTAGGAGGTCAGGTAGAAGCACCCACCCTTGATGGTCCTGTAAAAATGACCATCCCTCCCGGAGTTAGATCTGGTCAAAAGTTTCGACTAGGCAACAAAGGCTACCCTAATGAAGATGGGAAACGTGGCGATCAATTGGTGGAAATTCAAATAGTTACACCGAAAAATATTAATCAAGAAGAACGGGAACTTTACGAAAAGTTGCGGCAAATTGAAACCTTTAAACCCCGCGCTGATTTAATACGTTAGTCTTCATCTTGAAAAATAGTTTCTATATCTTGTGAACTATGTAAGATACGTACAATTTCTATGCCTTCGAGATTAATTTTGACGTACATCGCATCTAATTAAATGCTTTATTAAATATTTTATCAGATGCGATGGGATTCGTATTTGATTGCGTGAAAAAACTCCGTGCAACTCGAAAAGGCTGATATAATGTCCGGCTGATTACTTATTAAACCCGAAAAACCCCACCCCACCCCTTAATCCCCTCCCCTTAGTAAGGGGAGGGGATTAAGGGGTGGGGTGCAATGACTGTGGAAATCATAACTAATTATGCGGACATGATGTGATTCCCCACTCCCTGCCTACGCAAATTAAGTTCAAAAATTAAACTCGGACTGCTATAGACTTTTTGTGTCTTCACCAATTGACAAAGGATTTAAAATATAAAAAATATCTTTTGAGCGAAGTGACTCAAACAGCCGTGAATCACAACGGGGCAATGCCACAAAGCAGTAAACCAACTTATTACTCTCTGCTAGAACTGCATCCCTCGGCATCGGTAATCGATATTCGTCGGGCTTATCGGCAACTGAGCAAACGCTATCATCCTGATACTACAGATTTGCCTGCTGCTGTAGCTACTGCCAAATTTCAGCAACTCAACGAAGCCTACGCCACCCTGAGCCATCCAGAGCGTCGGTTAAGCTACGATTTAAAAATTGGCTATTCTCGCTTTGGAGTGATTCAAGCACCTGCTGATTTGAATCATCCCGTATCGCGTTCTCATGACTTCTCAAAATCAGCTTATCTCGATGCAAGCGATCGCCCCCTCTCATCTGGCGAAATTTTCGCTTTATTTATACTAGTGTTAACATTTGTAGGTTGTCTATTACTAGCAATTGCCATTGGCTTAACTCGTGGTGACGCTGGTTTGCAAACGCATTTGCAGCAACCAACTGTATCTGTACAGCAGAATTCAGAATTCAGAATTCAGAATGGGCTACGCCCCGCTGCGCTAACAGAATTCAGGAGTCAGAAGTAAAACAGGCTTAATGTCTGACAGCAAACCTTAGTTTGTGTACTTCACGCTTCTTGAAATCTCCTGTAATTACCCTGATGATAATTAAATATTAAAAATTAAAAAATTTCTTAATCCAAAATCCAAAATCCAAAATCTAAAATTCCTATGCTTCTTCTCCCCTCAGATACCCCTTTATACAATCATCCCCTGCCACAAATTGAGCAGTGGCTAAAAGAGCAAGGTTGTCAACAAGATGAAACACAGAGGCATTGCTGGCGTGTGCAGCGGCCTAGTTGGCAAGCTGAACTTTGGCTCGATGTCGAGCAAATCATCGTGCGATATACCCAATCTGGGGAAAATGGACAAGATATCCAACGCTCATTCAAATATTCTCTGAGTCGGGAAGATATAGAACAAGCAGTGTTTTCTGGGCCGTAAGCTAAGTGCTGAGTACAGTTCACCATCAAAAGCGCCAATGAAAAGCGATCGTGTTCGGAGCGATCGCACTATGACTGCTCAATTGTATCGCCAGCCTTGTCTTGACTCTCCATCAACGACACACCATTCTTCGACAGTTCATAGCTGACAAAAGCACCCACCAAAAGCGATCGCTTACAATTAAAGTTACTGCTACTGCGACAAAAATCCATGCAAATCGTTCTGCCACCTGAAGTAGAAGCCCTAGTTCAACGTCAACTCACTAGCGGTAAGTATCAGAACGCGATCGAAGTTATTCTTGCAGGCATAAAACTCCTAGAACAGCAAGAAGACATTTATGAAGGACGACTGCAAGATCTGCAACAAGAAGCGCGCATTGGGTGGGAAGCGTCCCGGCGGGGCGAGGTTGTAGATGGGCCGACTGCAATGGCTCAAATTCGCGCCAATGTGATATCGCGCTACGGTGTTTCAGACGAAGCATGACCCCACAATTTCGCCTCACGGAACCCGCGATTCAAGATATCGAGCAAATTGCAGATTATATTGCTAGACAATCTGGTTTGGCTCAGTCTGAGAGTTTTTTAAGTAAGCTAGACACTAAATTTGTCAAAATTGCTCAGTTCCCTGCTCTCGGACGACGGCGTGATGAAATTTTACTAGGTGTGCGTAGCCTCTCAATAGACAATTACCTCATCCTCTACATGCCCATAGGGCAAGATGTGGAGATTTTTCGGGTTGTCAGTGGCTATCGAGATCTGAAAGCCCTATTCCAGGACTGTGACTCTTGATATTCCTCAATCTAAATGCAGTGCGATCGCCTATTTTGTAGATGGGTATTCCCAAAAATGTCCAATCACGTCAAAATGCTTAAAAGCAATACGCATCGTACTGACTTACACCTTCCCAAAGCGGCGTTCCCGTTGCTGGTAGGCACACAAGGCGCGGTGAAACTCAGCCCGGTCAAAATCTGGCCAGAGAGTATCGGTGATGTAAATTTCTCCGTAAGCCATTTGCCAGAGGAGGAAATTAGAAAGGCGCATTTCTCCACTGGTGCGGATTAACAAATCTGGGTCAGTAATTCCGGCTGTGTACAAGTGGCTTTCAAATATTTGTTCGTCAATTTCATCAGGTTGTAGTAGACCTTGTTGGACTTGTTTGGCGATCGCCCGACAAGCTTGTAAAATTTCTTGGCGTCCGCCATAATTAGTTGCTATTGAAAACCGGATGGCGCGGTTATTTTTGGTTTCTTCCATCGAACGGGAAATTTCTTGTTGGAGCGATGGCGGCAAAGCCTGTAAATTTCCCACAAACTTGATTTGCACGTTTTCTTCAACCATTTCCCGCAGTTCTTGACGTAAAACTTTTTGGAAAAGAGTCATCAAAAAATCTACTTCTTCCTGGGGTCTTTTCCAGTTTTCGGTGGAAAAAGCATAAGCTGTTAGTGCCTGGATACCCCAATCCTTGCAACAACGAAGCAAATCCTTCAGAGCATCGACTCCTCGCTTATGACCCATAATGCGTGGTAGACCTTGACGTTTAGCCCATCGACCATTGCCATCCATAATCACCGCAACATGCTGGGGCAATAGTTCTTGTTTCAAGTCAGTGGGCAAATCTTGCAGTTTAGTTTGTTGTGCTGTCATTTTTTATCTCGAGAAGCGGTCGTTCGCGTATCGCGTCGAAGACGTGGTAATCGGAGTAAACGTGAAACCAATGTTAGTGCCTTGCCACCCATCTGACGAGCGAAGCTCAAAAGACCAGGAGCAACAGCTTCTCGATCTACGGTTGGGGACAACAGAGCCTCTAATGACTCTTTGAGCTTTCTAATTGTCAGTGGTCTATTTAGGGTTCCTCGTTCCGCTAAGGAAATAGAACCCGTTTCTTCAGATACAACAACACAAATGCAATTTTCGACCCGCTCAGTAATTCCCATTGCTGCCCGGTGGCGTGTTCCCAACTGGCGCGAGGCTGTGCGTCCCGAAAGTGGTAAGATTATACCCGATGCCACAATCCGCGAACCACGGATTAATGTCGCTCCATCGTGTAACAAAGTCTTCGGCTGAAAAATTGTCTGGATCAGTTCTTTAGAAACTTCCGCGTTTAGCTTTACTCCTGGCACAGAAAAATCCCGCTCATCAATTGGGCCTGTGGTTTCCAAAATTAGTAAAGCTCCAATACGGTTTTTTGACAATTCTTTAACAGCCTCAACAATTTCATCAATTACACTATCAGATTTGGGGATTGCCAAGCGATCGGGTTGAAACAGCTGACGGAATTCGCCACGCCCCAATTGTTCTAAAAATCGCCGAAACTCTGACTGTAGAGCAACTGCCATCGCCACAGCACAACCAATCACCAATTTTTCTAGTACAAAATTTAGCAGAGGTAGGCCGAATCTGCCACTGAGTGCTGAGGCTAGCATCAAAATAATGAATCCTCGCACCATCCATAGTGTCCGGCGCTCACTAATAATAACTAGTATCATGTACGTCAGCGCCAGCACAAACACAATATCCAGAGTCCCAAACAGCAAGGACTGTGACCATCCCAGGTTTATCAGCCATTGCTTCCACCAATCTCTCATGACATCTGGATTACACTTTTGCCTCTAGTTACAGTTAGGAGTGAGGAGTTAGGAGTGAGGAGTTAGGAGTTAGGAGTTAGGAGTTATGAAAAAAAACTTTTAATTCAAAACTCAAAACTTCAAATTGATAACTTTTAACTTCTAACTCTTAACTCTTAACTCTTAACTCCTAACTCTTGATTTTTCAGTCTTTGGGGTAGGCGATCTTGTCGAATTAAGTCTTGATAAGTTTCACGTTGCAAAATTAAATTTGCTTCGCCATTCGCCACTACCACTGCTGCCGATCGCGGCAAGCGGTTGTAGTTAGATGCCATACTGTAATTGTACGCACCAGTTCCCATAACTACGAGAATATCTCCCGGTTCTGTCTTTGGGAGTAGGGCGTTTTTAATCAGGATATCTCCTGATTCACAATGTTTCCCAGCAATTGTGACGGTTTCGCTTAGGGGAGAGGACATTTTATTGGCAACCACTGCCCGATAAACTGATTGATAAGTAATCGGACGCGGATTGTCAGACATTCCTCCATCAATTGCTACGTAGGTACGAATTTCTGGGATCACTTTGGATGAACCAACAGTGTAGGCTGTAACGCAAGCTGTGGCAATTAGCGATCGCCCCGGTTCACAAAGTAATTTTGGCAAAGGTAAATTTTCGGCTACACAAGCTTCTTGGATTACTTCACAAATCGGCTTTGCCCATTCTTCAATGCTAGGGGGATCGTCTGATTCTGTATACTTAATCCCTAAACCACCACCTACATTTAACTCTGTCAAATTTAAACCATGTTTTGCAGCATCACGCAACCACTGTACCATCAGAGCAGCTAAATCTCGATGTGGTTGGCGCTCAAAAATTTGGGAACCGATATGAGCATGTAAGCCTACGCAGTTAAGGAAAGATTGTTTACTAACAAAAGTAAATAATTCCTCTAGCTCATTGGGATCGAAGCCAAATTTGCTATCTAGTTGTCCAGTGCGGATATATTCATGTGTGTGACATTCAATACCCGGAGTCAGACGCAACAAAAATCGAGGCTGTAGGTCAGGAGAATTTGCCGCCTCCACAATTTCAACCATTGTGCGTAACTCATGCCAGTTATCCACCACAATAGTGCAACCGACTTCTGTGGCAAAAATCAGTTCTTCACGAGATTTATTGTTGCTATGAAGATAGATTTTCTCAGGATTGACACCTGCTTCTAGCGCGGTATAAAGTTCACCACCTGATGCAACATCAATTCCTAAACCCTCAGATGCAGCGATCGCACAAACTGCTAAACAATTCCAAGCTTTTGAAGCATACAACACTTGAGATTCGCCTTTGTAGTATGCTTTGAAAGCATCTCGGTATTGCTGACAACCCAAACGCAGGGTTTCTTCATCTAAAATATATAAAGGTGAACCAAACTGCTTAACTAGGGTTGTGACATCACACCCACCAATTTCCAAGAAGTCGCGATCGTGAACTCTGGCTGTTAAGGGTAAAAGTTCCTGATTAGGCGAGGAATTTGTTTTGCTGGTGCGCCTTTGAGGTAAATATTGACTTCCAGAATGTTGAACCCCAGTGGGGTGAGTCGATACCATAACTATAATTAATTGTCCTTGTTTCAAATACGGGGGTGAGTAAGTCTCCCGTTTCCCAGTTTACCTTTTTCAGCAAGAAGGCTGACACTTAAACTCAAAGAGATGGGGGGACTGGGGACTGGGGACTAGAGACTGGGGACTGGGGACTAGAGATTACGAGTGTGGAAGATATGGGAAGCTTATAGTCTTTGCCCATACTCACCACAGTCCCGACACTCACTCATCCCCCCAATCCCCAATCCCCAATCCCTTTTATACAGAAAGCAGCACCAAAATCAGGTTAGTAACACTTATCTAGTATGGGAAGTTCTAGCGTTGGCTAACTTTGAGTGAGTCTCGCCTAACAGTTTGTAATCTTATTCAATAAATAAATGTGATTTCATTAGACTTAGAAATTCAATCATTAAAAACAGAGCATTTGAGTGCGTTGCTGGAACTAGATGGAGCTTGTTTTGGTGGTCTGTGGACAATGGAGGCTTACCAACGAGAGTTAGACAGTCCCAACAGCGATTTGCTGGGCTTGTTTTCCCCTGTCTCTAGTTCCAAACTTCTGGGAATGGGTTGCTTTTGGTCAATTTTAGAAGAAGCTCATATTACAATTTTGGCGGTTCATCCCCAATATCACCGCCAAGGTTTAGGACAGGCTTTACTATATTCACTCATCAAGACAGCGTGCGATCGCGGTTTAGAGCGAGCTACCCTCGAAGTCCGAGCTTCTAACTTAGGGGCTATATCTTTATATCAAAAATTTGGCTTCAAAACAGCAGGGCAGCGTCGGCGTTACTACCAAGATAATGGTGAAGATGCACTCATTCTTTGGCTTTCAGACCTCCAACACCCTAAATTTCAAGTAACTTTAGACCACTGGCATTCTATTGTCAGCGATCGCCTAAGTAAATCCTCTTGGCAGCTGGTTTTTAATTAATTGACTGTAAATCTCACACTGTTTTCAACAGTAGCGTCGGATAGTTCACACAGTCAATCCTACTTAAAAGGTGCTAATTGAGGAATCTTGCCTTAGACACGCGAAGCACTTTGTATCTATTTTTTAGATTATACTGCGTATGAATATTTTTATAAAGATAGTATAAAGATTAGTTTCGATTATCTGCAAAATTTACTCACACTACTTAATAAGTAAAACTTATAGTTTAGTCTAGACTATTTAAGTAATAAAAAGTATGTTTTTTTACTTTTATTTCTCCATTAAGGGGATTGACTAAATATTCAGTTTGATTTTTTCGCTATTCGCCAGTTATGTCCACCGCGTCCAATGCCTGTGTTACTGAAAATATCTAAAGATAGCCGCCAATAAGTCAAACAGAAAATTTTCTCAAAATACGTATACGATTAAGTATTTTATACAGTAATTAATTAATATTTTTAACAAAACTTAGCATTGCATTAACTAAAATTTGAATTTTAACTGATATATGTTTACAATTTTTACCAAAAAAGTTCCTGTGTATTAGAAAATACTTAGTTTTACATATATTAAGATTCTGTAAAGAACTTTACATGACTTCTGCATCATGATAGTTATGTAGGTATTATCTAAGTAAATAAACTGATAACCAATAGGCAAAATAAATGGATTTTGAGTAAACCTTTACAAAGTAGCTTCGTCCATAACCGTTGCTAGTATATCCGTACCCAAGATCGTTCCTTTGACCGAGCCTCTAACTAAGTATGTATGAGTTATAATACTTACGCACTGAAGCCTAAAATGTAGATGAACGAAGCAAATTAAGTCAGAGGGAAGTCTAAAGTACCAGAATTGCAGAAGTTAGGGGGTCTGAGTGCGTGAGTTCTAACCTAGTAAGTGTGCTATTTCAACTTATCTAGCCATAAATTTTACAAAAAAGGCTGGTGTAATATCAGCCCAATTTTGGCTAAAAAGTCAGGCACAAACGGTGAACTCTGCTCCGGTCAACATAGTAAACTATGATGCTGTGCTGGATCAAGAAGTAGAAAACCAGCTATGTAAAGTAGTAACAAGTATTTATATTTTGCAATTAAGTACACACCATGAATACAAAGAATACGAAAACTAATACTAATAACAAAGAAGGTTTTTAAACAATTAAAGCTTTATTGAAATTGAAAAGTTTTTATGATCAAGTGTTTTAACCGTTCTCGATAAGTGAAAAAATATGAAATTAATGCTAGTCTGCACCTCAGGTGGTCACTTTGCAACGATGAAAAGTCTTAAGTCTTTCTGGTCGATGCATGAGAGGGTATGGGTAAGTGACTATAAAAGAGATACAGAAATACTGGAAAAAAATGAGAGAGTCCATTGGTTGCCTTATCAAGCACCAAGAGATTGGTTGGCTCTCATACGCAATATTCCTCAAACTTTGAGAATAGTTCGTCAGGAAAGACCCAACATAATTTTATCGACTGGAGCTAGTATTGCTATCAATTTTGCATTTATAGCTAAACTTCTCGGAATTAGATTCATTTACATCGAGAGTATTTCTCGTGCTGAAGAATTGAGTATTTCAGGGAAATTAATCTACTCAGTATGTGATGAGTTTTATGTTCAATGGCCGCAGTTATGTAAGAAATACCCTAAAGCAATTTTTAAAGGATATGCATCATGATTTTAATGACGCTAGGAACAGTTTCATTTCCATTCGATCGTGCAGTTTTATGGTTGAAAGTATTAATAGATCGTGGTGTAATTTCTGAACCTGTATTTTTGCAATATGGTTATAGTGATGTTTCTGCATTGCAAGGATATCCTCAAGTCACTCTAGCGCCAACAGTTAGCTTAGATGAGCTAACCAAATTAGTAGAATCCTCTCGCTTGGTTATATCTCACGCTGGACAAGGCTCCACACGAATGCTTGCAGCACAAGGGGCACATTTTGTACTTTTACCAAGACTAAAACGTTACAGCGAACACGTTGACGATCATCAACTGTTGTTTGCCGAAGCTGTTGCTACATTGGGGATAAAAAGTTTTGTATCTCTAGATGAATTGGAAAAAGCAGTGTTAGAGCCACCTCCTTATTTTCAGAAAAAGATATTTAATACTCCTAAGCTCACTGATTACCTTTTGGTGCAGTATCCCCCGGAGAAGACAGTTGTTCGGTTAAGTTAATTAACTGTTTTGGTTTTGCTGAATGAAGGTCATATATCAGCCTAATAAAAAAAACAGAGCAATCAAACAGAGTTTTTGAAAATTTGCTTAGTTAAAAGCTTCCACAGTTGCAGCAAATTCAATTTTATTTATTTTGTTCGACTGATTTCCGAATAAAAGAATAAATGCAGCTTGTAAGTTTCATAGATATTGACCTCACTTCATACCGCCACTATGCAATTTTTTAACGCCCAATAATGTTCGGTAAATTGCATCACAACAGGATAATCGAAATTTAAAGCTTTATGACTAGTCAATTCACTGAAGTAGATTTTTTAGTTACTTCTTTAAACGACACGGCTATTGTTCAAGTTTCCCCACGGTTTAGCTTATTGGAAGCTGTAGACTTTAAGCAAACTTGCCAAAACTTAATTCAAGCCAATTCACATCTCAAGCAAATCATCATTGACTTTCACCAAACTACTTTTATGGATAGTAGTGGTTTAGGTGCATTAGTCAGTAATTACAAATACGCTCAGTCAAAAGGAATTGTACTAAGACTGTGTAACGTAACACCCCAGGTAATGGGAGTCCTAAAACTCACAGGATTGGATCAGGTTTTTAGCTTACAGTCTGTTGATAATCAGTCACTAACAAAACAGGAAAACTTAATACACAATCAGAAAACAGGTTATCGTCAAGTAGAGCAGTTACCTACTACTCACCCTTCTGTGGCATCTTGGATGAAACGGTTCATAGATATCGTTGGATCGCTGATAGGTTTAGCAATTACAGGAGTTTTGTTTATTCCCATTGCGATCGCTATTCAAATCGACGATCCCGGACCTATTTTCTTTAGTCAAACCCGTTGTGGCTGGATGGGAAAGCGATTTAAGATTTGGAAATTCCGCTCCATGTGTGTGGATGCAGAAGCAAAAAAATCACTAGTACAAAACCAAGCCAAAGGTGCTTTCTTCAAAAATAAAAACGATCCTAGAATTACCAAAGTAGGGCGCTTTTTACGCCGGACAAGTTTGGATGAACTACCCCAATTTTGGAATATCCTCAAAGGAGAGATGAGTTTAGTAGGCACTAGACCACCTACACCTGATGAAGTAGAACGCTACGAAGTACCACAGTGGCAACGTTTGGACGTTAAACCAGGTATGACTGGCGAATGGCAAGTAAATGGACGTTCCACAGTACTTAATTTTGAAGATGTAATTCGTCTAGATTTGAAGTATCAAAAAAATTGGAGTCTACTATATGACTTCAAACTAATTTTGAAAACTGTAGCTATTTTGTTTAATAGAAACAGTGGTGCTGTCTAGTATTTTTCATGTGCCCCTTGCCATTTTTGAGTTCGTCGAACTTAACCCTACTTCATGACTTTAGTGAATCAATTTTAGATTCTGGATTGCTGATAGCTAGGTTCCGCCGTATCCGCAAGCGTCTTTTGGATTGAAAGAAACCACTATTGTCATCATTACGTATTTTAGCTGAAAGCATTGCCTAGCAAAGATTCCATTCTTCCTCTCGTGAGAGTGGTATAAGAGCTTTAGAGGCTTCCAAACAGAAAAATCAGCAATAGACAGTAGTAATGATAATTACTGTTTATTGCTGCTTTTTTTTGAGTATTTTATACTTTGGAAGTTCCTGGATTCATCATGGTTCAACTTGACCAAATAATTACCAATTCATGAAGAAGGGGAAGGGGAAAGGGGGGAAATGGGAAAGGGAACCCCATACTTTAAAAATAGGGGTTTCAAAATATGGAGTCGGCAATTTTTATCGCACTGCGTGTCTGGTAAAACCTTCTTTTAATATTCTCCGCAATTAAGATAGGGGCTTCATACCATATGGGGGAAAAGTTTTTAATTCTTACCCTTTTCCCCTTACCCTTTCCCCTTTCCCTGTTCTCGGTAATGGGCTACGCCCCGCTACGCTAACGTAATTCGTAATTAGTTGGAGTCATAGCCCCCACTAAATATGCAGATTTAGTGGTCTACAATCACTGGTGGGTTCAAGCTCCCACTGATTGTAACTACGAATTACGAATTATGTTGACCAAAGAAAAAAGGATACAAGCCCCTGAATTTATTTATGGAAAAGGTAAAAATATATAAGCCGATATACGAAGTACAAGGCTTATAACGTCCTTGTTTCAAGCCCCTGAATTTATTTATGGGGATTGTAATTTTGAATGCGTGAATTTTGAATTTTGAATTCGAGCGAAGCGAGTGACGCCATTATTTCGTAAATTGGTAGGATATTTGATTTAAATATCTTTTCAATACAAGACTTGTACATAAACTTATGTTATTAATAAAATATACTTTTGGTCAAATAAATAGATAAATGATATGATTGGAGATTGGGTAATTAAATAAAAATTAAATTTCAGCAGTTAGCTATTTGTCATAAATCCCAAAAAAGCTGGTGAACTAAAGCTCCTCAGTACACTAACCAGATGGAAGTAGTTAAAAGGTAGTAATTTCCGCATTAATCTAAATCAGAAGCAATGGATGTCTATAATCTGTTATACAGGCGTCCAAAAGCTTAGCCTGTGCTAAAATCAGCGTACCGGCACGACGCAGGTGATGGGATAAAGCCATGTTTGAACGCTTCACAGAAAAAGCCATTAAGGTAATCATGCTGGCCCAAGAAGAGGCCCGCCGTTTAGGTCACAACTTTGTCGGAACCGAGCAGATCCTCCTGGGTCTGATTGGCGAGGGCACTGGTGTAGCCGCCAAGGTGCTGAAATCAATGGGCGTCAATCTCAAAGATGCCCGAATTGAAGTTGAAAAAATTATAGGCCGGGGATCGGGCTTTGTGGCCGTGGAAATTCCGTTTACGCCACGGGCAAAGCGAGTTCTGGAACTCTCCTTAGAAGAAGCACGCCAACTGGGGCATAACTACATTGGCACCGAGCATCTGCTGTTGGGCCTAATCCGCGAAGGGGAAGGCGTAGCAGCCAGGGTGCTAGAAAACCTCGGTGTGGATCTATCCAAGGTAAGAACCCAAGTCATCCGTATGTTGGGAGAAACTGCTGAGGTTTCACCAGGCGGTTCATCCGGTCGCACAAAAACCCCGACTCTGGATGAATTTGGCTCAAACCTGACCCAAATGGCTACAGACAATAAGCTCGACCCTGTAGTAGGACGCGCCAAAGAAATTGAGCGGGTGATTCAGATATTGGGTCGCCGGACTAAAAATAACCCAGTGCTGATTGGGGAACCAGGTGTTGGTAAAACAGCGATCGCCGAAGGTTTAGCTTCACGCATAGCCAACAAAGATGTCCCTGACATCCTGGAAGATAAACGGGTAGTCACACTGGATATCGGTTTGCTGGTAGCAGGAACCAAGTACCGGGGTGAATTTGAAGAACGTTTGAAAAAAATCATGGATGAAATCCGCTCTGCGGGTAACGTCATCTTGGTAATTGATGAAGTTCACACCTTAATTGGTGCAGGTGCAGCAGAAGGTGCTATCGACGCAGCCAATATCCTCAAGCCAGCTTTGGCCAGAGGTGAGTTGCAGTGCATCGGCGCGACAACCCTAGATGAATATCGTAAGCACATCGAGCGGGATGCAGCGCTGGAGCGGCGTTTCCAACCAGTAATGGTGGGTGAACCCAGTGTAGATGAAACAATTGAAATTCTGTACGGTTTGCGCGAGCGCTACGAGCAACACCACAAACTGAAAATTTCCGACGAAGCATTGGTGGCGGCGGCGAAATTGTCAGACCGTTATATTAGCGATCGCTATCTCCCAGATAAAGCCATCGACTTGGTGGATGAAGCTGGTTCTCGGGTGCGCTTGATTAATTCTCAACTTCCACCCGCAGCCAAGGAGTTAGACAAAGAACTGCGTCAGATTTTAAAAGAAAAAGATGATGCAGTACGCTCCCAGGACTTTGATAAAGCTGGGGAATTGCGCGATCGTGAGATGGAAATCAAAGCCGAAATACGTGCCATTGCTCAAAGCAAGACCAATGCTACTGGCTCTGAACATGAAGAACCCGTAGTTACAGAAGAAGACATTGCTCACATTGTCGCTTCCTGGACTGGGGTACCGGTGAACAAACTCACCGAATCTGAGTCTGAAAAGCTGCTGCATATGGAAGACACCTTGCATCAGCGTTTAATCGGTCAAGACGAAGCTGTGAAGGCAGTTTCACGCGCTATTCGCCGCGCTCGTGTCGGTTTGAAGAATCCCAATCGACCCATCGCTAGTTTTGTCTTCTCTGGGCCTACTGGCGTAGGTAAAACCGAGCTAGCAAAATCCTTAGCTGCTTACTTCTTCGGTTCCGAAGAAGCCATGATCCGCTTAGATATGTCCGAATACATGGAGCGTCACACCGTCAGCAAGCTGATCGGTTCGCCTCCAGGTTATGTTGGTTATAACGAAGGTGGTCAACTAACCGAAGCCGTGCGGCGGCGTCCTTACACCGTGGTGCTGTTCGACGAAATCGAAAAGGCACACCCCGATGTATTCAACATGCTGCTGCAAATTTTGGAAGACGGTCGGTTAACTGACGCCAAAGGTCGCACGGTGGACTTTAAGAACACCTTGCTGATTTTAACTTCCAATATTGGTTCTAAGGTAATTGAAAAAGGCGGCAGTGGTATTGGCTTTGAGTTCTCCGAAGATGTCACCGAGTCAGCTTACAACCGGATTCGCTCCTTGGTGAACGAAGAATTGAAACAATACTTCCGTCCAGAGTTCCTCAACCGACTCGATGAAATTATCGTCTTCCGTCAGTTGAGCAAGCCAGAGGTGACACAAATCGCCGAAATTATGCTCAAGGAAGTATTTGGTCGTCTAACTGAAAAAGGTATCACCTTAGAAGTCAGCGATCGCTTCAAAGATCGTTTGATTCAGGAAGGTTACAGTCCCAGCTACGGCGCAAGACCATTACGCCGAGCGATTATGCGCTTGTTAGAAGATAGCCTTGCAGAGGAAATTCTTTCTGGTCGCATCAAGGATGGCGATATAGCCTTAGTTGATGTTGATGAGAACGGTACTGTTCAGGTGAGTTCTCAACAGCGCCGGGAATTGTTACCCCAAGGTGTTGAGTAAGATTTAAGATTTGGGATTTTAGTCTCAAATAGAAAATTAGAAAACGGTAGAGTGTTTATTGCTCTACCGTTTTTTTTGTATGACTCTCTGATTAAGATTATAAGTTTATGTATTGTAGTAAGTAGGTAGACATGAAAAATTATAAGATAAGAATAGAATAGAAGAGATGACTGAAAATGCCAGCAGCACTACGAATAAAACTGACTATAGAAGAAGACAAAACGTTGCAGGAATTAAGCTTGGCA